>WNFL01112613.1_pt1 | contig 517503 bp, 455 predicted proteins | sample 5400361 | NCBI WGS metagenome assembly WNFL01 (sample SAMN13153351, study PRJNA577476) | soil metagenome | isolation source: 40 cm soil on Douglas fir-dominated hillslope | place: USA:California | collected 2013-09-17
TCCGAGGCGAAAGCCGGAGCTGCCAGAGCGGACAGGAGAATACCTGCGAGAGCAATTTTTTTCATGTTTACATCCTTATAACGATCAAAATTTGAAGCCCGCATATTCGCGTTGCACAAAAAAGCATCAAGGCAATCGCGAAAGTCGCGGGCGCCGTACTGCCAATGACATTCGGAAATTTGAATGCGGTGTTTGTGACACCTGATTTTGCAAATGAGTTCGCGGTTTTTTGATTTCAAGGTGTTGTGCAAAAAAATTTCTTGCCTCGCAAATACCCTCAATTTATTTAGTGATATTTCGTCGCCATGCGGAGACAGGCTTGTTGCGGAGCCGCGCAAAAAATGCTCCGAACACTTTCACGCGTACGCGTAATCGGGACCAGTCTTGCAATGTAGCAATACCACATTGCAAGCCCTAACCCTGAAAGTCCTGTGGGGACGGATGCCGACCTCAAGCGGGCTGGCGCGGATGATTGGTGAATGGTACCTTTGCAAGCTGGAAAAACAGCCGCATGAGGTGCAAGCGATATGAAAAAGAGCGCAACGACCAATAACGAATCCCCGTCGCTGTTGATCGATGCGAGGATCAAGGAACTGGACGACTGGCGGGGCAGAACGCTCGCCCATGTCCGCGTTCTCATCAAACAGGCCGACCCCGGGGTGGTCGAGGAGTGGAAGTGGAGCGTTCCGGTTTGGTCTCACGATGGACTGATCTGCACCGGCGAGGCGTACAAGAGCGCCGTGAAGCTGACTTTCGCCAAGGGCGCTTCGCTGAAGGATCCTTCAGGACTATTCAATGCCAGTCTTGAAGGCAACACCAGGCGCGCCATTGATTTCCATGAGGGGGATGAAATAGATGAGGATGCCTTCAAGACGCTGATACGCGCCGCTGCAGCCCTGAACAGATCATCGGCCCGATAGTTGAATCTGGTACCTTCTTAAAAGGGGCCGGTGTCCCATGTCACTCGGAAACCCCCGTCGTCCCAGCGGGGACCCAGCCCCGTCCGGGATTTGAACAATACGGCGGACTGGATTCCGGCCTTCGCCGGAATGACGAAATCTTCGGGATCGAAATCTTCAGTGTCGATTATTTTCACGCGCAACCACGAATTGGGGAGTGCTGTCATGTCAAATCCAAAACGCACGCCTTGCGCCTCAAGCCGGGTTGATCCGATTTATATCACGCTCACTGCGCTGATCATCTTCGCTTCCGGCAATGCACTCGCGACGCAAAAGTGCGTCTCCGCCAACGGCACCGTCACCTACAGCGATCAGCTCTGCCCGGCCGAGTCCAAGTCGAAAAGCATCGGCGACGACGACACGGTTCCCGGCGCGCAGGTCAAATACTATGAGGTGGAGGGCAAGGATTTTCCCGCGCTGCCCGGCGGTTCGCACGGCTCGACGACCTGGTCCGTCAGCTATCGTTATACGGCCCGTACGGAGAGCAGTGCCTGCGTTATCGATTCGGTGACCACCAAGCTTGAAGGAACCATGACCCTGCCCAACTGGGCCGGGGCTGGCAGCGCGCCGAGCGGGGCGCAGGCCCGTTGGTCGCGCTATATCTCTGCCTTGCGCACGCACGAAATGGGGCATATGCAGATCGGCCGAAAGTTCGAAATCGCGGTGAAGAATTCGCTGATGAAAATGCGTGCGGCCAGCTGCGGTGAGCTGGAAGGCGAATCGCGCCGGCGCTTCGATGCGCTGCTGGAAGACTATCGCCGCATCGAGCGCGATTACGATACCCAGACCCGGCATGGCGCGACGCAGGGAGCGTATTTGCAATAGGTTTCCGCTCGAAAAAGCCTGCAGGATCAGGGCTGATTATTTTCTCGATTTCGCTGCATCGGATTGAACGATTTCAAATTCACTGCCCGATTTCCGGTCGCAGCCAAAACAGCAAACGCCTAATATCCGGTCTTCTGATTCAAGGAGACCCATCATGTCATTTCGCGTTCTCGGCCTGTCCCCCGAACCCTTCCGCCCATTGTTTTCACTGTCCGACGATGAACTCCAGCGGCGCGGCGCCTTGCGTGTGATCGCGGACGATCCACGCATGCCCTGCCGCGTGAGCATGGCGCATGCGGAATTGGGCGAGGAGGTGCTGCTGCTCAACTTCGAGCATCAGCCCGCCAACACACCGTACCGTTCAACCCACGCCATCTATGTGCGCAAGGTGGCCGATCGCGCCTATGACGCCGTGGATACCGTGCCCGAAGTGCTGGTCTCGCGCCTGTTGTCGGTGCGGGCTTTTGATGCGGACGACATGATGATCGACGCCGAAGTGCGCGAGGGCAGCGGCGCGGCGGCTGTGTTCGAGCGGCTGCTGGGCAATCCGCTGGTCCGCTATCTGCAAGTACATAACGCCGGGCGCGGATGCTATGCGGCGCGGGTGGAGCGGGCCTGAGCGTGGATAGCGCGATTGCCTTGGCGGCTGGTTTTTTTGCCACCAAATTTTGCGGATCGCCATTTGGCGCGGTTTTTTAGGCATTTTTGGCCTGTAAGCCGCGCCAGTGCTTGACTTTGAATTTTGGGCACTTCTCGAAACTTCAAATAATCGTCATTCCAGCGAAGGCTGGAATCCAGTCCTTCGTTGAATCAAATACTTGGATGGACTTGGGGTGAAAGCATGCTTTCACGCCTTCGCTGGGACGACGAGTTTTTTAGAAGTTCCCTTTTTCGGCAAGCCGCAGATGCAGCCGGCTTCATCCCACAAGCGTCAAACCAGCCGGGTGAACCCTACATATTCGCTAGCAACGGAATGTCTTTCGCTTTCGGCCCGGCCTTGATGCTCGACAGATAGGCGTGGATATCGGCGAGGTCGGCATCGCTGACGAATTTCTCGCCGTAGCGCGGCATATCCTGGCGCGGGCTACGCAGCTGGACTTTCATCGCCTCCACCGGCCACACATTGGGCGCGAGCCGCGGCCCGCTGGTGCGCTCGCCGCCGTTGCCGACGGTGCCGTGGCAGGTGAAGCACATATTCTTTTGGTACAGCGCCTGGCCGCGTTCGGCCGAGGGCGCATTGCCGGGTTCGGCGGCCTGGGTCGATGCGGTAAATGCCATTGATGTCGAGACTGCCAGCAGGAAAATTCCGGTACGCATGATTCCTCCTCGTGTGGGTTTGATTTTTATGGCCTTCAATCTGCAGCATGTCGCCAACCGCCGGCGTTACAACACCAGCAAGGCACAACCTTTCTCGCAGGCGCTGACATCGCGCCGACGCATGGCGGGATTTTCCTGCAACCAGCGCGCGACCATGGCGCGTTCGCCGGGACGGTCCGCATCGTCGGCAAAAATGGCGGCACCGGCATTGAGCTGATCGCGCAGCGCCGGCACGGCCGGATAGCGCGCCAATGGCGTGGACGGATCCAGGTTCGGCGGACCGTCGACGACCAGCATATCGATGCCGCCCTCGATGTTCAGCCCGCTCAACCGATACCACATGCCCTGCCAGTCGCCGGCGCTGAAGGGAGTCAATGGCGCATCGATCACGGTCGCGAAATCCTGCAAGCCGCGATCGCGCAGCATTTGCCGGGTCAGGCTGGCGTGCACGGCATCGTGTTCGAGGCTGTAGACATGGCCCCTGGCCCGTTTTTGCATGCATTCCGCGAGAACCACGGTGCTGCTGCCGCTGCCGCACTCGACAATATTGCGGGGCTGACTGGCAAATACATGCCGCACGAGATTCAGCAGAAAGTCGGGAGAGGCCGCCCAGCCGCGCGTCCTGGGTAGCGCATGGGCCGGCTTCAGCTCGGCATAAAGCGCCATCAGCAACTCCGACTGGCGGAAGTCGGTTTCCGCTTGCGCCTGCAACTTGCGCCGTGACTGGCGCGTCATCCGGTATTCGCGAACCACGACCGCCAATAACACGGCGGTCAGGACCATATTCAGAGCGAGTAGCGCCGTCTGCATGCGCTAAGCCCGCTCGATGATCACGGCGATGCCCTGGCCGACGCCGATGCACATGGTGCACAGCGCATAGCGGCCCTGGCGGCGATGCAGCTCGAACATCGCGGTGGTGATCAGCCGCGCGCCGGAGGCGCCCAGCGGATGGCCCAGGGCGATGGCGCCGCCATTGGGGTTGACGCGAGCATCGTCGTCGGGCAGCCCGAGATCGCGCAACACGGCAAGGCCCTGCGAGGCGAAGGCCTCGTTCAATTCGATCACGTCCATCTGTGCGAGCGTGAGGCCGGCCAGTGCCAGCACCTTGCGCGTGGCCGGCGCCGGGCCCATGCCCATGATGCGCGGCGCGACGCCGGTGGTGGCCATGGCGACGATGCGCGCCTTCGGCGCCAGGCCGAAGCGTTTTGCGCTCTCGGCGTTGGCGATCAGCAGGGCGCAGGAACCGTCGTTCACACCCGAGGCATTGCCGGCGGTCACCGAGCCGCTGTCCTTGACGATCGGCTTCAGTTTCGCCAGCGCTTCCAGCGAAGTATCGCGCGGGTGTTCGTCTTTCGACACGACGACAGGGTCGCCTTTTTTCTGCGCCAGGGTCACCGGCACGATCTCATGATCGAAGCGGCCGGCCGCCTGCGCGGCGACCGCGCGCTGCTGGCTGCGCAGGGCAAAGGCATCCTGATCGGCACGCGAGACCTTGTAATCCTCGGCGACGTTCTCGGCGGTTTCCGGCATCGCGTCAACGCCGTACAGCGCCTTCATCTTGGCATTGATGAAACGCCAACCGATGGTGGTGTCATAGACCGCATTGCTGCGCGAGAAGGCCGCATCGGCCTTGGGCATCACGAAGGGCGCGCGGCTCATGCTCTCCACGCCGCCGGCGATCATCAGTGATACTTCGCCGGACTTGATGGCACGCGCCGCCGAACCGACCGCGTCCATGCCGGAGCCGCAGAGGCGATTGACAGTGCTACCCGGCACTTCCTTGGGCAGGCCGGCCAGCAGCAGGGCCATGCGCGCCACATTGCGGTTGTCTTCGCCGGCCTGATTGGCGCAGCCCATGGTGACGTCATCGATGGCCGCCCAATCAACCTTCGGGTTGCGGTCCATCAATGCCTTGATCGACAGGGCGGCAAGATCGTCGGTGCGCACGCTGGAGAGGGCGCCGCCGTAGCGGCCGAAGGGGGTGCGAACGGCGTCGCAGATAAACGCATCAGTCATAAACGCATCAATCATAAGGTTCCGATTTTCGGATTCATTGGTTTGCGCTTGAGCGGCACGCCGCTCAGCTTTTGCAATTCATCGAAAGTCAGGCCATCGACCATATCGACGACTTGCAAACCTTGGGACGTGATGTCGATCACGGCCAGGTCCGAATACACCCGGCTGACGCAGCCGATGCCGGTCAGCGGGTAGGTGCACACCGGTACGATCTTGCTCTCGCCGCTCTTGGTCAGGTGCTCCATCATCACATAGGTTTTCTTGGCGCCGATCGCCAGATCCATGGCACCGCCGACGGCGGGAATGGCATCCGCCGCGCCGGTGTGCCAGTTGGCCAGGTCGCCCGTCACCGATACCTGGAAGGCGCCGAGCACGCAGATGTCCAGATGGCCGCCGCGCATCATGCCGAAGGAATCCGCATGATGAAAAAACGCGCCGCCCGGCAGCAAGGTGACCGGCTGCTTGCCGGCATTGATCAGATCGTAATCTTCCGCGCCGGGCGCAGGCGCCGGGCCCATGCCGAGGATGCCGTTTTCGCTATGCAGGAAAACCTCGCGGTCCTTCGGCAAATGATTGGCCACCATGGTCGGCAGCCCGATGCCGAGATTGACATAGGCGCCTTCGGGAATATCCTTGGCGACGCGCGCGGCCATCTGGTCGCGGTTCCATTTGTTCATGCGGCTTCCTTCGATGTTTCCTTTTTGAACCCGGCCGGCCCGGTGGCGCTGCGCGCCACCTTGACGATGCGTTGCACGAAGATGCCAGGCGTGACCACGGCCTCGGGATCGAGGGCGCCGAGTTCAACAACCTCATGCACCGAGGCGATGGTGAGTTTGGCGGCGCTGGCCATGATCGGGCCGAAATTGCGCGCCGCCTTGCGATACACCAGATTGCCCCAGCGGTCGCCGGCCTCGGCCTTGATCAGCGCGACGTCGGCATGGATCGGCATTTCCAGCACATACATGCGGCCATCGATCTCGCGGGTTTCCTTGCCCTTGGCAAGTTCAGTGCCGTAGCCGGTGGGCGTGAAGAACGCGCCGATGCCGGCCCCGGCGGCGCGAATGCGCTCGGCCAGATTGCCCTGCGGCACCAGTTCGAGCTCGAGCTTGCCGGCGCGATACAGGCCGTCGAACACCTGCGAATCGGCCTGGCGCGGAAACGAGCAGATGATCTTGCGCACCTGCCCGGCCTTCAGCAGTGCGGCCAGGCCGGTTTCGCCATTGCCGGCATTGTTGTTGACCACGGTGAGGTCGCGCGCGCCTTGCGCGATCAGGCCGTCAATCAGCTCCGCCGGCTGACCCGCGCCGCCGAAACCGCCAATCATGACCGTGGAGCCGTCCTTGATATCCGCCAGGGCTTCGGCCACTGACGCGGTAATTTTATTGATCATGAATGCCGAAATCCCGGAGCGATTGCTGTAAATGTGGTGACGTTCTCATTGCGAAAACGAACCTTGTTCTGCCGCAGAGGCTACGGGATTTTCGCGCATCAAGTCAATGATTCCGGCATCAAGATTTCGGTCCGTGCTGCCCGCCGGAACACACATTCGCGCCTGTCCGATGCTACAATGTTGCATCTGGCGATTTTCGCTACCCGCTGCACTGTCCGATTCCGGTTTTCTTCATGCGATCTCTCCTGCTGCGCCGTGTACTGCCGCCGCTGCTCGCCATTCTGGTGCTGTTGGCGCAGTCGCTCGCTTACATGCACCGCAGCGCGCACCCGAATGCCAATCCGCGCGCGGCGGCGCTGTCATCGCCATCGCCATCGCCATCGCTGCTGTGCCGGAGCGATTGCACGTCCGATGCGCGTGTGGTCGCCGCCGGCGCCTCGTTGCTGGACAAGCTGTTCGGTCATGCGGCGGGCACGGCCTGCGATGATTTTGATGCGGCCCTTGGGCTGGACCTTAATCCCGCGCATCCCACGCTGGCAGTGGTCGCGTCGCTGGACGAGCATGTTATACCCATCGGTTTCTCCTCACCCGCTCCTGCCTCTTTCCCTGCCGGTCTCTCCCTCGCCCGCGCTCCGCCGGGCGCATAACGAAGCACGCATTTTTCCACGCGCCCCAGGGTAAATCCTTCGGGCGGCGTGGCTTTCGTTATATGGCGTTCTGGAGAAAACATGAATCAGCAATTTCGTTTATCGGTGCTTGCCGCAGCGCTCGCGTCGATCTATTTTGTAGCCAACAACGCGCGTGCCGCCGATGCGGACGTGCCGGCGGTGGCGGCCCCGGCAACCCCTGCCGACAGTTCTGCGTCGACGCTTGATCCGATCACCGTCACCTCGGCGCGTCTTCGTGACGCGCGGATCGATCTATCGCCCAAAGTCGGCACCACCGTTTATACCATCGACCGCAAGCAAATCGACGCCCTGGGCCGGGGGGACGCGACGCCGTTTGACGAGGTCTTGCTGCGCCTTCCCGGCGTGGCCAAGGACTCCAAGGCCTCGGGGTCGCTTCATGTGCGCGACGATCACGGCAATATCCAGTACCGCATCGACGGCGTGCAGCTGCCCGAAAATATCTCCGGCTTCGGCCAGTCGATCGACACCAGATTTATCGATCAGATTGACTTCCTGACCGGTGCGCTGCCGGCGCAGTATGGTCTGCGTTCCGCCGGCGTGGTTGAGATCCAGACCAAGGAGGGCGCCGTCAAGCCCGGCGGTCGCGTTGGCATCGAGTTCGGCAGCCAACACACCGTGCAACCGAGCCTTGAACTGTTTGGCACGAGCGGATCGCTGAACTACTACCTGTCCGGCAGTTATTTGTCGAACAGCGCGGGTATCGAGAATCCGCAGCCGACGCGGAACCCGATGCATGACAAGACCAGGCAGGCCAAGACCTTTGGCGATCTGTCCTACTACGTCGATGATTCCACGCGAGTCGGGCTGATCTTCGGCACGTATAACGGAAAGTTCCAGATTCCGACGAACCCGGGGCAGACGCCCGCGTTCTCGCTTACGGGCGTGAGCGACACCGCCACGGGTTTTAATGCACTGCCCTCGTCCCAGGTCGACGAGCAGCAGCGCGAGGTCAATCGCTTTTTCGTGCTCTCGTTGCAGAAGAGCCTGGGCAAGCTTGATTATCAGCTATCCGCCTTTCATCAATACTCGGATCTCCATTTCACCCCGGATCCGCTTGGCGACCTGATTTACAACGGCGTGGCCTCGGATACCGTTCGTACCAATTCCGCGAACGGCCTGCAACTCGATGCGTCCTACAAGCTGAACGATCAACACACGGTGCGGTTCGGCACCGCCTATACCCGCCAGACCACGCATAGCGACAACACGGTGGCGGTGTTTCCGGTCGACAGCAGCGGCGCGCAGATCGGTACGGATCCCATGCAGATCGTCGACAACTCGATGAAGCGAGGGCAACTCGCCAGCTACTACCTGCAGGATGAGTGGCGCATTTCACCGGCGCTGACCCTCAATTACGGCGGCCGCTTCGATCACGTGTCCGCCTTCATCAATGAGCAGCAATTCAGTCCGCGCATCAACATGCTGTACAAGCTGTCCGACGCGACCGCCGTTCACGCCGGCTATTCGCGCTATTTCACGCCGCCGCCGCAGGAGCTGGCCACGCAGCAGAGCATCAACCTCTACACCGGGACAAGCAACCAGCCCGCCGTGCCGGTATCGGACAATGTGAAAGCCGAAAGGACGCATTACTACGATATCGGCATCACGCAGAAGGCCAGTTCGAACCTGACCCTGTCGCTGGACGCGTACTACAAAAAGATTACGAACCTGATCGACGAAGGTCAGTTTGGCGCTGCGATTATTCTCTCGCCCTTCAACTACGCCAAGGGTTACGCGAAGGGCCTTGAGTTCGCCGCGATCTACAACAATGGCCCGTGGTCTGGCTATTTCAACGCCGCTTACCAGAAGGCCCAGGGGCAAAACATCGTCTCGGGCCAGGCACTGTTCGCTCCGGATGAGCTGGTCTATATCGCCAACCACTATATTCCCCTGGACCACGACCAGACCTATACGGCATCCGGTGGCCTGGGCTACAAATTCGGCGATAGCAAGGTCAGCGGAGATGTGCTCTATGGCAGCGGCGTGCGCCGCACGCTCGACGGCGGCACGCCGAATGGGGCCAGCCTGTCGCACTACACCGTGGCGAATTTGGGCATCACCCACAACTGGAACAAAACGCGCGCCGGCGACATCGAGACGCGCCTCGCCGTCCTCAACGTATTCGACAAGACCTATCTGCTGCGCGACGGTACCGGCGTCGGGGTGGGCGCCCCACAGTATGGTTTGCGCCGAAGCCTGTATGTGGGGATCTCCACGAGCTTCTGATCGCGCACTGCTGTCGGACCCGAAAAGCTTTTCAACAATTTTCGGGTCTTTCAATCGCATGATCTTTTAAGCGCTGTTGGCTTGGCCTGGTCTGCGGCTCGAATGATGTCGACATCGATCGGGGCATTACATTTCCAGGCTTTCCATAAATTATTTTGGCAAAACTCCAGCATTGGCGCGGTTTTCAAGGCGAAAATGGCTGTGAAGCCGCGCCAATGCTGGAGTTTGTTTTTTTGATTTGACGGCATGTCGCTGGGACAAGCGCAGGAAACGATAGGTCGCCGTAGCGTCAACTGTTAAAATCGCGGGATGCCTACCGTTACCTTCCCCAATTCGCCATTCCTGCTCAACCAGCCGTTCCCGCCCGCCGGCGACCAACCGGTCGCCATCGACAAACTGGTCGAGGGCATCAATGACGGCCTCGCCTATCAAACCCTGCTGGGTGTGACCGGCTCCGGCAAGACCTACACCATGGCCAATGTGATCGCGCGCATCGGCCGCCCGGCCCTGGTGATGGCGCCGAACAAGACCCTGGCGGCGCAGTTGTATGCCGAGATGCGCGAGTTCTTTCCCGAGAATGCGGTCGAGTATTTCGTCTCGTATTACGACTACTACCAGCCGGAGGCCTATGTGCCTGCGCGCGATCTTTTCATCGAGAAGGATTCCTCGATCAACGAGCATATCGAGCAGATGCGTCTGTCCGCCACCAAGTCCTTGCTGGAGCGCCCGGATTCGATCATCGTCGCCACGGTGTCCTGTATTTACGGTGTCGGCGATCCGACCGATTACTACGCGATGCGCATGATGGTGCGGCCCGGCGACAAGGTCGCGCAGCAGGACATGATTCGCCAGCTGACGGCGATGCAGTACGCGCGCGCCGAACTCGATTTCCGCCGCGGCACCTTCCGCGTACGCGGCGATTCGCTCGATGTGTTCCCGGCCGAGAACGCCGATGTGGCCCTGCGCATTTCCATGTTCGACGACGAGATCGATGGCCTCACCCTGTTCGATCCGCTCACCGGTCATACCGTGCAGAAAGTGCCGCGCTATACGGTGTACGCCAAGAGCCAGTACGTCAGCACGCGCGCCACCACCCTCGATGCCATCGAGGGCATCAAGGCCGAGCTGCGCGAGCGCATCGACTACTACACCAGAGAAGGCAAATTGCTGGAGGCGCAGCGCATCCAGCAGCGCACCACCTTCGACCTGGAAATGCTCAACGAGATCGGCTTTTGCAAGGGCATCGAAAACTATTCGCGCCACCTGAGCGGCCGCGCCCCGGGCGAGCCGCCGCCGACCCTGATCGATTACCTGCCGAAAAACGCGCTGATGATTCTCGACGAAAGCCATGTCACCATTCCGCAGGTCGGCGGCATGTATAAGGGCGATCGGGCGCGCAAGGAAAACCTGGTCAACTATGGTTTCCGCCTGCCCTCGGCGATGGACAATCGTCCGCTGCGTTTCGACGAGTTCGAGAAACTGATGCGGCAAAGTGTATTTGTGTCGGCTACCCCGGCGGACTACGAAGCGCAACATGCCGCGCAGATTGTCGAGCAGGTGGTGCGTCCCACCGGCCTGGTCGATCCGCAGATCATCGTGCGCCCGGCGTCGACCCAGGTGGACGATGTGCTGTCCGAGATCAACAAGCGCGTCGCCGTCGGCGAGCGGGTGCTGGTGACCACGCTCACCAAGCGCATGTCCGAGGATCTGACCGACTACCTGTCCGAGCATGGCATCAAGGTGCGCTATCTGCACTCGGATATCGACACCGTGGAACGCGTCGAGATCATCCGCGATCTGCGCACCGGCCTGTTCGATGTGCTGGTCGGCATCAACCTGCTGCGCGAGGGGCTGGATATCCCGGAAGTATCCCTGGTGGCGATTCTCGATGCCGACAAGGAAGGTTTTTTGCGCGGCGCGCGCTCCCTGGTGCAGACCATCGGCCGCGCCGCGCGCAACCTGAACGGCACCGCGATCCTGTACGGCGATCGTGAAACGGACTCCATGAAGTTCGCGATTTCGGAAACCAATCGCCGCCGCGCCAAACAGATGGCGTTCAACGAGGCGAACGGCATCACCCCGCGCTCGGTGAGCAAGCAGATCAAGGGCATGATCGACGATGCCTACGATATCGAGGACAAACGCGAGGAGCGCAGCAGCAATCGCAAGGCCGCGCAGGACCGCAAGAAATACGAGGTCATGAATGAAAAGCAGATGGAATCGGCAATCAAACGGGTGGAGCGCGAAATGATGGACGCCGCGCGCAACCTCGAATTCGAAAAGGCCGCCAAGCTGCGCGATGAGTTGCGTATGCTACGCACCAATATGCTCACCCTCGGCGGCAAGGACACGCCGCTGGGAGACGCCGCATGAACATCAGCGTGCTGTTCGTCTGCATGGGCAATATCTGCCGCTCGCCCACCGCCGAGGGCGTGTTCCGCAAAATGGTCGCGGACAGCCCGCTGGCCGGCAAGATCGACATCGATTCCGCCGGCACCCACGGCTATCACGTCGGCTCGCCGCCCGATGCCCGCGCCGTCGAACATGCGGCCAAACGCGGCTACGATCTTTCCCCGCTGCGCTGCCGGCAGGTCAATGCCACCGATTTCGAGCGCTTCGATTACATCCTCGCCGCCGATGCGATGAATGTGAAGCACCTGAAGGCCATGTGTCCGACGCGCCTGGTGCACAAGATCGAATACCTGCTCGATTACGGCGGCGATGAGGATGCGTTCGAGGTGCCCGATCCCTACCAGGGCGAGGCCAGGGATTTTGAACTGGCGCTGGACCTGATCGAGGAGGGCTGCCAGGGTCTGCTCGAATATCTCGGCGACCAGCTGCGCATGCGCGGCACTTTGCCGCGTTAGCCGGGGCGCGCATGGACGGCCTGTTATCGGCGGTGGCGTACATCAAGATTTTCGTGGCGATGATCGTGATCGTCAATCCGCTGGGCATCATGCCGGTGTTCGTGGCCATGACCACCTATACCAGCGACGACGAGCGCAAGAAAATCGCGCGCATCGCGGCGGTCAGCGTGATGGTCGTGCTGCTGGTGTCCGCGACGCTGGGGGAGCGCGTGCTGGATATGTTCGGCATCAGCATTCCCAGTTTCAAGGTGGGCGGCGCGATCCTGGTGATGATGGCCGCGCTGTCGATGATGCAGGCGACACCGGGACGCGACAAGCAGACGCCGGAAGAAGCCAAGGAGGCCGAAGACAAGGCCAGCATCGCCGTGGTGCCGCTGGCCATTCCCTTGCTGGCCGGGCCGGGCGCCATGTCGACCATCATCATTTACGCCAGCGAGAAAAAATCCTTCGCGCATCTCGCCATCGTTTGCCTGTTGTCGATCGGCGTCGCCGTCGTCACCTGGCTGGCCCTGCGCGTCGCCGCCAAGGTGGGTGCGCGCCTGAGCAAAACCACCATCAACGTCGCCACCCGCATCATGGGCCTGCTGCTGGCGGCGCTGGCGGTGGAGATTTTTGCCGGCGGGATTGTCGAGCTGATTCCGGCGCTGGGCAAGCCGGATGTGTTCCGGTATTGATCGACGGCCATACGTGGCGCCATTTGTCGATGGACTGTGTCGAGACTGAAAAAATGTTTGACGGATTTTCCTGACTTTGCAGTTTTTTATTTTCCCCCGGAACATGTCATGCTAGTCAGAATCGCACCAATAAATAATCGGGCTTAAGCAGGACGCGCGTCGGCAAAGACCGCCGCCATCTGCTTAAGGGAGGCCTGAACAAGCATGAGTGGCGAACAACAAGAAGAATATTTTCCCGCGCACTGGCCACGGCCGCAGCGCCGGGAGCCAGCGAGCGACATCCGGATTTCCCTGGACAGCGAGTTGCGCGAAGGAATTGGAATTGCATGCGCAATTCCTCATTCCCCTGATCGATTGGCGCTGGTGCGCTGCGTACGAACCATTCCCGATCGAGGAAATTCTTCAAGGCTCGCCGGCGTAATCGACACCGATGGCGACTGAGCCTGCTGCGCATTCATCGCAACAGCGCGTCCCCTTTGCAAGTGCAGCAAGTTTTACGCAAGGCGCATTCCTCCAAAAATAAAATTTGAAAGGGACCAACCATGATTACCAGTAACAAGTACGCGGTATCAGTCGTCTTGCTGCTTGCCGGTCTGCTGTCCGGCTGCTCCAGCACTCCTTGGCATGAAAACCTCATGAGCAATGAGCAGCTGATCGCCGCGGACTGCAAGCAGCTTGCGGTCGAGGAGCAAAAAGCCGCAAACAATGCGCAAAGCGCGCGGGAAGGGTCGACCATCGGCACGGTGGGCGCCGTATTCCTGGCGGTACTTGAGGGGGTTGCCGCGTCGGCTTCGAAAACACCGATGAACACCAACAACTCCGCCGCGATGAATTCGGCCACCATGGCCGATGAACATACCAAGCAGGCTGCCGAGTTCGAGAATCGCAGGAACATGATCTCGATGATTCGCGGCAAAAAGGGCTGCACCTGATTGTCGCCTTGAAAATGGGGAGATCAATATGCGTACAAAGACTGTTTTTTTCCTGCTCTGCTGCTTGCCGCTATTTGGCCATGCTTTCGTCGAAAAGACAATCCAGCTGCAAGGCGTTTCCATAACCTCGACGGCCAGCGCGACCGATCCCTGCGGCGTGGATTTCCTGATTTCCGTTTCGGATGCGGACCAGCATTTCGTCAAGATCGACTATACCTACAACGGTACCTTCAACGCCGGCACGAACTCCAACCCCTATCTGGGAAAAGGGTCCAAAACCGGGATTATCAATATTTCTGTCGGCAATCTCACCTATGGCGGAATGCTCGCAAGGTCGCCGGCAAATTCGATGGGGCTGGTTTGCAACTATGCCTGGGCCTACCAATTCATCGCCAGCCAGACCAATATCAGCCAGGGACAGCGCGACTACCAGGACGATTTGAAGCGCAAGGAACAGGCAAAGCGCGACGAAATTGAACGCCGGCATGCCGAGCAGGCGGAGCGCAAGCGCCAGTCGCTGCAGCAGCAGGAAGACATGAAGAGACTGCAGGCGAAAGCCCGCAGCGACCAGTTGGCGGCGTACCGCAATGCCAGTCCGGAAAACTCGCGCTGCATCATCAACGACCAGGCAGACATCGCGAATTGCGAAAGGTGGAAAGCGCGCGAACGTGAGGAGAAAATCCGCAGCGATGCCGAGGCCAGGCGCGCGCAGCAGCAGCGGGACATTGAGGCCAGGGCGGCCGCCGATATGGAGCGCGCTTCGGCGGAAGGCGTGGAAAAAGCCAGGCGCGACATGGCGGCAAACAATTGCGCCTACGCGGCGGGCTTGCCGAACCGCATTCCCTACCCGACGGTAAACACCAATAACGCGCAGTATCAGGCCGACATCAAGCGCATCGATGCCCTGAACTACGAGGCGCAGCAAAAATTCTTTCGCGAGACCAAGGCCGCCAGCGATGCCTGCGATGTGCGACGCGCCAGCCAGGCAGCCAGTCAGCAAATGCAGCAACAGCAAGTTTTGCAACAGCAGAAGGCGCTGCAAATCCAGGCCGAACAGCAAAAGCGGCTCCAAGCTCAGCAGAAGGCGCAGGCGGACTTGAACGCGTCGATACAGGAAAGCAGGAAGGCCGCGGACAATGCGGCGAACGATACGCAGAAACTCAAGAACGGCAACGCCGGCCTGATGGACATGATCAACAATATGAAATGAGGACTGTCCGCCATGCTGAATGCCGGATGGGGGTTGATGCTCGCGGTGTTTTCACTTTTATTCAGGGAGAAAAAATGAAATTGCGCACTTTGCTTGTCTCGTCTTTGTTACTGGGCACCTGCGTCGCCGTGAGCGCCGGGACCACGGCGGCACTCAATTCGGGAGTCAGTGGCGGTAGATTGATTGCGGTCGGCAACCAGCACAATCCCGCGCACGATGCAACGCGCTGCGTGCAGATTCAGGACGCCCGCAATGGGGCGAACTTCTATAACAGCTGCAACTTTGCGGTGGAATTGACCTGGTGTGTGGAGGGCGTCGATTGTAACCCTGGCTACTCCAATACCTGGACTCTGGGCGCTGGGCGGCAGTGGCCCATCCAGGGCACCAGCAAGCAACGACGGCAGATTTACTATGCCGCCTGCAAGGGGGCCAACAGTTTCAATCACACTTCGGACCTCGGCAGGCACAAACAGCACAGCTGTGAATAGCCGATTCCGTCTCCACTAGTCGTTCCGGTATTGCGCTAGTCGGGGTGATGTATTCCTTACCAGCCACCCGTCTTCAGCCAGGCGTCGATTTGTTCAAATCGATCGCTGCCCCAGAACGCCTCGCCATCGACCACGATATAGGGTGAGCCGAACACGCCTTTGGCCAGCGAGGATTCCACTTCGTTTTTCAGGCGCTCCTTGACGGCGGGGCCGGCCAGTGCGGCGCCGAGTTCCTCGCGATTCACGCCTTGCTGCGCGGCGATGTCGACGACGACTTCGGCGGCGGTAATATCGCGCGCCTCGACGAAATAGGTTCGGTAAACCGCCAGCGCCATTTGTTTGGCCTTGGCCGGATCGCGGTCGCGCAGCCAGTAGAAGGCGCGCGCCGCATTATGGGTGCTGATCGGAAACTGGGCCGGCATATTGAAGGGGATCCCCAGGAATCTCGCGGTGCGCGAAAAATCGCGCCTGGCATAGTCGCCTTTCAATGGTTGCAGGGTCAACGGTGCGTTGCCGCTGACCTTGAACGCCGGTCCGAGCAGGATCGGCCGCCAATTGACCTCGCGCTGATGCGGGGCCGCCAGTGCGTCGATGCGCATCGCCGCCAGGTAGCCATAGGGCGAGGAAAAATCGAAGTAGAAATCGATGGGGGCGGCCATGGTGCGGTTTCTCCGGTGGGGTGCTGCGGCATCTTAGTATGCTTTGTGGCGGGCGTAAAAAAGCCGCCCATTTCCGGGCGGCTTTTTCATGGCGATGATTGCAAGCCGGTCAGGCTGGCGGGTTACTTGCGTCCGTCTTGGTTTCGACCACGACCAGCGGCTCGTTGAACGTTTCGCGCGGCTTGCGCGGGCGCGGTACGCGACGATGCGAGGCCTCATCCTCAACCGCGACAACATTCTGCACCTTGTCGGCGGCGGTTTCGATAAAGACCAGCGGCTCGGCTGTCTGGTTGGCATTGCCCGAACGTTCGCGACGGCGTGAGCCGCTGCGCTCCGGCGCGATATCCGGAATCTGGTCGATCGGGCTGAACGAAGGGGCCGGCACCGGCGCGGGTGTAAATTGCGGCGCGGCCGCCGGAGCAACCATCTCGACCGGGACCGGCGCATGTACTGGCGCGGGCATGGGAGCAGGGGCGGCAGCTTCCGCAATCGCGGGGCGCTCGGCGACCGGGACCACGACAGCGGCCGGCACCGGCGCTACAAATTCCAGCGCCTGCTGTACCGGCTGCATCGTTGCGACCGGCGCCTGAAGCACCTGCTCGGCAAGTGCAGCATCATTGAGGGGCGTGTTGGCTGCGGCGCCGTTGCTGCCCTCGTTCTGCGGCGCATTGCGATTTTCACCGCGCTCGCCACGATCGCGTCCGCCGCGGCCGCGACGGCGACGGCTGCGGCCTTCGCCTTCTTCGCCGCCTTCAACCGGCTTGGCTTCCAGCGCCGGCTTGTTCTGCTGCGGCTGACGCTGTTTCTGTTGCTGCGGCTGGCCTTCGCGTGCCTCGGGACCTTTGCTGTCGCGCGGTTCCTGCGCCTTGCTGTCTACGGCTTTATCGCCGCGTGGCTCGCGGTTGGCATCGCCTTCCTTGCGCGGACTGCGCCCCTGGCCTTGCTGACCCTGTCCTTGTCCCTGACGACCGCGTTCACCGCCCTGGCCGCGGCCGCCTTGCTTGCTGTCGCGTCCTTCGCGATCGCCGCGCTGGCCGTCGCGTCCGCCGCGATTGCCGCGATCACCACGTTCGCGGTTGCCGTCCTTGCCATCGCGTGCCGTTTTTTGTGGGGCGATGGGGGTGGGCGGCGTATCGTCGCCGAACAAGCGCTTGAAGCGCTGCCACAGCGAGGGCGCTGGCGTGCGTGCCGCCGGGGCGGCCGCGCGTGCGGCGCGTGGTGTAGGTTCGGGCGCATTCGGCGCCGGCTGGTCCGGGGTGATTCCTTTGACGATCGGTTCCGGGCGCGACGGCTTGGCGTCCGCGACAGCGGCCGGTTTGGCGGCGGCCTCTTCGGCCGGCTGCTTGACCAGTTGATAGCTGGGCGTGACATTTTCCAGCTTGTCGGAATCGTGGCGCAGGCGCTCGAGTTCGTAGTTGGGCGTTTCCAGGTGAATGTTCGGGATCAGCAGCACGTTCACCTTGAAGCGGGTTTCAATGATGTGAATATCCTGGCGCTTTTCATTGAGCAGGAAAGTGGCGACATCGACCGGCACCTGGGCGTGGATGGCGGCGGTGTTTTCCTTCATCGCCTCTTCCTGGATGATGCGCAGGATGTGCAGGGCCGAGGACGAGGTGCCGCGGATATGGCCGATGCCATGGCAGCGCGGGCAGGGGATGTAGCTCGATTCGGATAGCGCCGGCTGCAGGCGCTGGCGCGACAGTTCCAGCAGGCCGAAGCGCGAAATCTTGCCGGTTTGCACGCGGGCACGATCGGCGTGCAGCGCATCGCGCAGACGGTTTTCGACTTCGCGCTGGTTCTTGGCCGACTCCATGTCGATGAAGTCGATGACGACCAGGCCACCCAGATCGCGCAGGCGCAATTGGCGGGCGATTTCATCGGCCGCCTCGCAGTTGGTGCGGAAGGCGGTGTCCTCGATGTCGTGACCCTTGGTGGCGCGCGCCGAGTTGACGTCGATCGAGACCAGGGCCTCGGTATGGTCGATGACGATGGCGCCGCCGGACGGCAGCTGCACATCGCGGCGATACGCGGTCTCGATCTGGTGCTCGATCTGGAAACGCGAGAACAGCGGCACATCGTCTTTGTACAGCTTGACCTTGTTCACGTTCGCCGGCATCACCGTCGACATGAACGACTGCGCCTGCTCGAAAATTTCCGGGGTGTCGATTAGGATCTCGCCGATTTCCGGGTGGAACAAATCGCGGATGGCGCGCACCACCAGGCTCGATTCCAGGTAAATCAGTTCGGGCGCGCGTACTTCCTTGCCGGCGCCTTCGATGGCTTCCCACAGTTGCATCAGGTAATTCAGATCCCATTTGAGTTCTTCGGCGCTGCGGCCGATGCCGGCGGTACGCGCAATCACGCTCATGCCTTCGGGCAGGTCGAGGGAATCCATGGTTTCGCGCAACTCGGCGCGGTCTTCGCCTTCGACGCGACGCGAGACGCCGCCGCCGCGCGGGTTATTGGGCATCAGCACCAGGTAGCGGCCGGCCAGCGAAATATAAGTGGTGAGAGCGGCGCCCTTGTTGCCGCGCTCGTCTTTTTCGACCTGCACCAGGATCTCGGTGCCGACCTTGAGGTTCTGCGCGATCTTGGCACGTGTGCCTTCGCCGTCTTCGCCCTGCACATATTCGCGGGTCAGTTCCTTGAACGGCAGGAAACCGTGGCGTTCGGCGCCGTAATCGACGAATACCGCTTCCAGCGAGGGTTCGACGCGGGTGACCTTGGCCTTGTAGATATTGCTTTTACGTTGTTCCTGGCCGGCGTGTTCGATATCGAGATCGACCAGTTTCTGGCCGTCGACGATGGCGACGCGAAGCTCTTCGGCTTGCGTGGCATTGAATAGCATGCGTTTCATGAAATCTTCTTTCTCGCGCGCTTTGTGCAAAGCAAAGCATGGACGAGGCCGGAAGAAAAACGGCGGGGCGATAAATCAACTGTCGCGCACGTCGGCGCGACCGTGCGGGTGAAGCTTAGTCGAGCAGGCGGATCGGCCCGGTACGCGAAGTACCGGCGATATCCCCGGCGGCGCAATCAATGCGCGCGCGGAAAATCCAGGATGTTGATTGTTGATTGGTGGATTTCAAAACTTGCTCTTGCACGTTGTCCCGGCCGAAACCGGAAATTATCGTTCCCAAGTCAGCCGGCATTTCATTAGCCCGGCTGGCAAATCGTTCTGTCTTCACGGCGCCGCCTGGTTTTGCTGGTTCCGTGCCGCAAGCCTTGTGCTTGCGACCCCGGAGGGCGCGCGTAAATCGTTTAGTATCGCTACTTGTGTTTTGGCAGATGCCGCGGTGAGCGAAAACGACCGCCCGTTTTCCGTGCCGAAAACAGCATTTGCAAACACTGGCGATGGGTTTAGAAATCGCGCGGGAAGGCAGATAACTGCACTGGCAAGGTGATCCGATTGGAATCCTGGTTACGCGGTAGGACTGGCCTTGCACCGCGACGTTTGCCGGACTCGCTTCAAAATCAACGAGATAAAAGTATAACCTAACATGGCTGCGAGGGGAAAAAAACCTGCGCCGCGGTCCGCCGCGCCACGGCAAGGCCGGCCGTCCGCTGCCAAACCGAGGGCCAGGCCGGCCACGATCATGCCGCCGTTGCCGCCCGCGGGTATGGCGATGGCGGGCAAACCGGGCGCAGTCTCGGCCGATGCCGCAGCCCTGGTCACGATCGATGAGGCCAATGGCGGCCAGCGCCTCGACAATTTTTTGGCCGCCAAATTGAAGGGCGTGCCTAAAAGTCATATTTACCGGATCGTGCGATCCGGCGAAGTGCGGGTGAACAAGGGCCGCGCCGGTGTCGATTACCGGTTGGCGGAGGGCGATGTGGTGCGCATTCCCCCGGTGCGGATCGCGACATCAAACCCCAGCACTGGCGCGGCGTTTGAGGCAAAAATGGCTGAAAAGGCGCGCCAGTCCTTGGGAATACTGTTTGAAGACGATGCCCTGATCGCCATCGACAAGCCGGCCGGGCTGGCCGTGCATGGCGGCAGCGGCGTCAGCTTTGGCGTGATTGAAGCCTTGCGCGCGCAACGGCCTGAGGCCAAATTCCTCGAGCTGGTGCATCGCCTCGACCGCGAAACCTCGGGCGTGCTGCTGGTCGCCAAGAGGCGTAGCGCCCTGACTGCGATGCACGCCATGCTGCGCGGCGATAATGGCGGGGGGGCGCGCATGCAGAAGCATTATTATGCCCTGGTAAAAGGCGATTGGCCTGACGAAAAACGGCACATCCGGATGAAACTCGCCAAATTCACCAACCTGGCCGGCGAAAAACGCGTCTCGGTGGACGAGGATGAAGGTCAGGAGGCGCACACCATCGTGACCCGGGTCGAGCGCCTCGGCATGGCCACCCTGCTTGATTGCGATATCCGCACCGGCCGCACCCACCAGATTCGCGTGCATCTGGCGCACTTGGGTTTTCCGATCGTCGGCGACGATAAATACGGCGATTTTGCCCTCAACAAGATCGCGCAGGCCGTGAAGAATGGTGGGCTGAAGCGCATGTTCCTGCATGCCCGGCTGATCCGCTTTGTCCACCCCCTGACTGGTGCAAGCCTGACCATCGAATCGCCGCCGCCGCCGGACCTCACGCGCTACCTGACGTTTTTGCGCGGTGCGCAGGGGTGAGGAGTGCAGTGAGAAATTACGACCTGATCGTGTTCGACTGGGATGGCACCATCATCGATTCCACCGGCCTGATCGCCGACTGCATTCAGCATGCCGCGCGGGATTTGCAACTGCGCGTGCCGACGGTGGCCGAGGCCAAGTACATCATCGGCCTGGGCCTGCTGCAATCGACCGGAACCCTGTTCCCGGAGCTGTCGCCCGCCGACCGCGCGCGTTTTGCCGTCCGCTTTCGCGAGCATTATGTGCCGCGCGATCATGAGGCGCCGCTGTATCCCGGCATCGTGGAATTGCTCGAAAGTCTGGCCGCGCCCGAACGTTTCCTGGCGGTGGCGACCGGCAAGCCCCGTGCCGGTCTCGAGCGGGCTTTCGCCCATACCGGGCTGAAAGCGCACTTCCATTACAGCCGCTGCGCGGACGAGGGCTTTGCCAAGCCGCATCCCGATATGTTGCTCAAGCTGATGGACTTCACAGGTGCGTCGCCGCAGCGCACGTTGATGATCGGCGATACCAGCCATGACCTGCAGTTGGCGCAAAACGCCGGGGTTGCCGCCGTGGCGGTGACTTACGGCGCGCACCCCGCCGAGGTACTGGCCGGCCATCGCGCCCGCGCTCGCGTGGACAGCGTGACTGCCTTGGCGGCGTGGCTGGCGGCAAATGGCTGATATTCATGTCTGAGTCCGGCAAATCGTCCCGTCAGGTATGCGAACGCGCGGTCCTGCTTGACGGCGGCCTGGCACAGCGTTTCGAGATCGAGCGGGGGGGGCGGCGCATTCCTTGCTTTGTCATTGCCTATGAGGGACAAGTGCATGCATACCGGAACAGCTGCCCGCATCGGGGGACGGAACTCGACTGGCAGCCGGGTGAGGTGTTTGACGAAACCGGTTTATACTTGGTCTGTGCGACCCATGGCGCGGTGTTCGAACCCGCCGGGGGCGTATGCGTCGGCGGACCGTGTCATGGCGCAAGCCTCAGCCGAATTCCAATCAGTGTCGAGAATCATCTCGTGGTGTTGCAAACGGATGTCCTTGTCGCTCCCCAACCGCCGGCAAGTGCGGAAAGCAGGGGCGAGTGACACAATTGCCCGCCCCCATAAAAAACTCCACCAGAGTCAGGCAGAAAAGCAATGGAAAACACACCGAATCCCGCTAACTGGGAACGTACCGTTCTGGAAAAACTGGCCACCGAGGCGCTCGGCGAGCAGAAGCGCGCGCGCCGCACGCGCACCGTGCTGAGTGTGCTTTGGCTGCTGTTTCTGGCCTTTGTCTTTATCACCGTTGCCGGCGGATTGAGCGGCAAGCGCGAGGCTTCATCGACGGAAAAACACACGGCGCTGGTGGAATTGAAAGGCGTGATTTCGGCCGACTCCAAGGCCTCCGGCGACAAGGTCATCAGCGCGCTGCAGGCAGCCTTCAAGGACAAGAATACCGTGGGCGTGGTGCTGCGCATCAACAGTCCCGGCGGCAGCCCGGTGCAGGCCGGCTACATCAATGACGAGATCAAGCGTCTGCGGGCCAAATACAAGGACATCCCGCTTTACGTGGTGGTGCAGGATATCTGCGCCTCCGGCGGTTATTACATCGCGGTGGCGGCAGACAAGATCTATGTCGACAAGGCCTCCATCGTCGGCTCGATCGGCGTGCTGATGGATGGTTTCGGTTTCACCGGCACTATGGACAAACTGGGTGTCGAACGCCGCCTGATCACCGCGGGCGCCAACAAGGGTTTCCTGGATCCATTCTCGCCGGTCAATCCCGAACAGCAGAAATATGCGCAGCAGATGGTGGGCGAGATTCATCGGCAGTTCATCGGCGTCGTCAAACAGGGACGCGGCAAGCGCCTGAAGGAAACCCCCGACATGTTCTCAGGCTTGGTGTGGTCGGGCGAAAAAAGCATTGAACTGGGATTGGCGGACGGTCTTGGCAGCCTGGATTCGGTGGCGCGCGATGTGGTGAAAGCCGAACAGATTGTCGATTTCACCGCCGAGGAATCGTTCTCCGAGCAACTCGCGCGCCGCTTCGGCACCACGGCTGCGGAATCGTTCTTCAACGGGATGTTCTCCAGTAGCGCGCTCAATCGCGCCGCGGTTCGCTAGCCGGGAATGCAAAACCCAGCGGCCCATGCGGATGTTTCCGGCTCGAGATGAACACGTCATGATCCAACCGCCTGAGTCGCCGTCTCTGGATGTTTCCGCCGCGCTGCCAGCGGGGCTGGCGCATGATTCGCGCCGGCGCGCGCGCAGCCTGACCCTGATCATCGGCGCTGGCGCCGGCCTGCTGATGCTGGCCGCGGTGCTGGCGCTGGTCTGGGGTCTCAGTCGGTTGTTTGCCGACGGCATCTTGCCGACCCCGCTGCTGGAAGGTGTCAGGCAATATTTGCTGCTATGGAGCCTGGGCAGCGTTGTCGTTGCGGCACTGGCGGGCGCTCTCATCGCGGCGACAGCAGGTAAACGCGAAGCCGAATTGGCCGACAGCGAACGCAAGTTTCGCGAAGCATTCGATATGGTGGGCATCGGCCTTGTGCAGGTCGATGGCGAGGGTCGCCTGGTGATCGCCAATCGCCGTTTCTGCGAGATGCTGGGTTACGCACGGGAGGAATTGCTGGGCCGCCCGTTCGGCGATTTCCTGCATCCGGATGATCGCGGCGCGGAAACCCCGCTGCAGGCAAAGGATGAAAAAACGGCGAAGCCCGCGGCTAATCACGAGCGACGCTATATCCGGCACGATGGATCATTGCTTTGGGCGCAGTGTTCAAGCGTGGCAATGGGCGGCGCGGACGATCAGCCGGTGTACGCGCTGTGTTCCATCGAGGATGTTTCCCAGTACCATACTTCGCAGGAAACGCTGAAAACCCTGAACGAATCGCTGCGTGCGGTCGTTGAAACTTCGCCGCTGGCGATTTACGCCATCAACCCGGCAGGCATCGTGACGTTGTGGAACCCGGCAGCGGAGCGCGTATTCGGCATCAAGGCCGGCGAGGTCATCGGTTTACCGTCGCCCTGGGCAACCGGTGCCGGCGGCGACATCATCCTGCGCCTGCGCGAAAAAATACTGGCGGGCAACACCATTCACGATATCCAGGTGGCCTGGAAAGGACCCGGTCGCGCGCCGCGCGAGATCAGCCTGTCTGCGGCGCCGCTGCGCGGCAGCGACGACGAGATTGTCGGCATTCTCGTCACCTGCACCGATATCACCGATATCCGGGCCACTTCGCAGGCGCTGGACGTGCAGCTGCACTTCATGCGCGAGTTGCTGGAAGTGATTCCCAATCCGATTTTCTATCGCGGCGCGGACGGCCGCTATATCGGCTTCAACCGCGCCTGGGAAGAATTTTTCGGTGTGCGTCGCGAAAACTGGATTGGAAAAACGCCGGCCGATATGTATAGCGGCGAGCACGCCGCACGCATCGAGATTGCGGATACCGAGATTCTGCTGAGCGGCCGGACAGCGGCGGTGGAGGAGCTGGTTGCCGATGCGCGCGGCGTGAACCGCCGCTTTACCAGCCCCAACGGCACCCCGGCGGGCATTATCGGCGTGTTGACCGACATCACCGCCTTCAAGCAGGCCGAGGAAGCGCTGCGCGCCTCGGAGGGGCGGTTCCAGGCGCTGACCGAAAGCGCGATGGACATCGTGTCCGTGCTCGATCGCGAGGGCCGTATTCTTTACCAAAGCCCCTCGGTGCGGCATTTGCTGGGATTCGAGCCGGAGGACATGATCGGTCTGAGCAAATTTGACCTGGCGCACCCGGACGATGCCGAGCGCTTGCGCGCCGCATTCCATGAACTGGTGGAAAAGGGCACCCTCGACAAGCCGGTCGAATATCGCGCGCGTGCACGCAGCGGGGAGTGGCGCAACCTCGAATCGATCGGCAAGAATTGCCTGGACATCCCGGCGGTGGGCGGCATCATCATGAACACCCGCGATGTCACCGATCGTCGCGCCATCGAAGACCGCATTCAGCATCTGGCCTTCCACGATGCGCTGACGGGCCTGCCGAACCGCCTGCTGATCCAGGATCGCATTTCGCAGGCGATTTCGCGCGCCCAGCGGACTGCGCAAAAATTCGCCGTGATGTTCATTGATATCGACAATTTCAAGAACATCAACGACACGCTGGGCCACGATGCCGGCGACGACCTGCTGCGCGGCGTGGCCGAGCGCCTGACCGAATCGGTGCGCGGCCACGACACCATCGCCCGACAGGGCGGCGATGAATTTATCGTGCTGCTCGACGAGCTGGAAGGCCATCGCGGCGCGACCCGCGTTGCGCAAAAGATTCTCGATGCTTTGCGCGCGCCGTTCAAGGTGGCGGGGCTGGACCAGCATGTATCGGGCTCGATCGGCCTGGCGCTCTACCCGGACGACGGGCGCGACGCCGCCACGCTGCTGAAAAATGCCGATACCGCGATGTTCCATGGCAAGAGCCTGGGGAAGAACACTTACCAGTTTTTTACGCCGCAGATGAATATCGCCGTGAAACGCCGTGCTGCGATGGAGTCGAATTTGCGCGCCGCCGTCAAGCAAGGCGATTTTTCGATGGTCTATCAACCGCAGATCGATCTCAATACCGGCGAGATCGTCGCCCTCGAAGCCCTGGTGCGCTGGGTATCCGAGGATAGCGGCACGATGATGCCCAGCGAGTTCATCCCGCTCGCCGAGGAAACCGGCCTGATCAGCGAACTTGGTCGCTGGGTGCTGCTGGAAAGCTGCCGCCAGAACAAGACCTGGCAGGACATGGGACTGCCGCGGCGGCGGATCGCCGTCAATCTGTCGGCCCGGCAATTGATGGACAAGGGATTCGTCGACACCGTGGCGGCGATTCTTGCTGAAACCGGGCTCGATCCAAGTTACCTGGAACTGGAAATCACCGAGACCCAGGTGATGCGACAAGGCGAGGGCAGCGTGATGCTGCTCAATGAAATCGCCGACATGGGCATCCATATCGCCGTCGATGACTTCGGCACCGGTTATTCCAGCCTGTCTTATCTGAAACGGCTGCCGATCGGCACGCTGAAAGTCGACCAGAGTTTTATCCGCGATATCACCGTCGATCCCAACGACACCGCGATCGTGGTGGCCATCATCAATATGGCCAAGAGCCTGGACTTGCAGATCGTTGCCGAGGGCATTGAAACCGCCGGACAACTAGCACTGCTGCGGGCGCAGGGATGCGGGGTCGGGCAGGGCTTTTATTTCAGTGTGCCGCTGTCAGCTAAGGATCTGGAACCGATGCTGTCGAAGCACAGCGTATTTACCGATTTGCAGCTGGCATAGGTCGCGGGTTTCATCCACGCCGCCACAATCGGGTCAGGCCAGAAACAGGAATAACGTCGGCACCTTCTCCGGGGCCTCAGATTGCTCGCGCCAACGAGCGATGGTTTGCATGGTGATACGCTCGCCGGGGCCGGTCAGATCGCTGGCAACGCACAGGCGAGTCGCCGGCGCCAGGGTGGCGAGCAGATCGGCAAACAAGGGCTGATTGCGATACGGCGTTTCAATGAACAGCTGCGTCATATTTCGTTGCCGCGACTCGCGCTCCAGTTCATGGATCATTTTTGCGCGCGCCGTCTTGTCCTGCGGCAGATAGCCGTGAAAGGCAAAATTCTGGCCGTTGAGTCCCGAGGCCATCAAGCCCAGCAGCAGCGAAGAGGGCCCGACCAGGGGCGTCACGCGAACGCCCATCGCATGGGCAGCAGCAACCACCAGCGCACCGGGGTCGGCAACCGCCGGCGCGCCGGCTTCGGAAACAAGGCCCATATCGCGCCCCGCGAGCAGCGGCGCCAGCAGCTCGTGCATCGACTCGGCCTGGGCATGTTTGTCGAGTTCGCGAATCGACACCTCCGCCAGCGGACGGGCAATGCCGATAGCTTTCAGAAATGCGCGGGCGGTTTTGGCATTTTCCGCGATGTAGTGATCGAGTCCTAGCGCGATCGCCGATACCGCGCGCGGCAGGATAAGATCGGCGTTGACCGGATCCGCCAGTTGTGTGGGAATCAGATACAAGGTGCCGGGCACAGGGGTGCTCATGCCAGCACCTGCACGCCTTCGGCGGTCAGCATATCGATCAGGGCCAGCAAAGGCAGTCCGATCAGTGCCGTCGGATCCTCGCTGGTCATGCTGGCGATCAGCGCGGCGCCCAGTCCCTCGGACTTGGCGCTGCCGGCGCAATCGAGTGCGGACTCGCGATCGAGGTAGTTTTCGATTTCGACGTCCGAGTAAGTGCGAAATCTGACCGTGGTCGGGACGATGCGCGATTGTTCGCGGCCCGAGGCGGCATCCAGCAGCGCCAGCGCGGTATGGAACACCAGGGTCCGCCCGCGCATGCTGACGAGCTGTGCGCGGGCCCGCTCGCGCGTCCCCGGCTTGCCGATTTGCCGTCCATCCAGGTCCGCGACCTGGTCCGAACCGATTATCAGCGACTGCGGAAAACGCGTGGCGATGCTGTGCGCCTTGAGATGGGCCAGACGCAGCGCGGTCGAAGCAGGAGTTTCTTCGGGCAGGGGCGTTTCATCGACATCCGGGCGCGCCGTCTCAAAGGCCAGCTGCAGGCGGGCCAGCAATTCGGCGCGATAGCGGGAAGTAGAAGCCAGGATTATTTTTTTCTTCAAAATCAATGACTTTTTGACATTATTGAGCGCAAAACGTATTATAGCGGCTGGATTTCCTGAGGTTGCGACTTGTTCGCCCTGCTCGCCCACGTTTTCTCTCGTTTTTCTATATCGAACCGCATGGCCACCAAAATTGCCCTGGATCGCTTCACCCAGCAGAAGCAGACGATTTCCGGCACTTTCAAACCGGAAGAATTGCCGCGTCTGAAGCCATTTTTGCGGGGCGAGGGCGCTGATGCCGGCGAAATCAGCTATACGCTTGCCGGGTTGGAGACGGCGGATGTCACAGGTAGACGAACGAGGCGGGTTAAGTGTATAATTCTAGGTTGGTTTTTATTGACTGATCCGGAAACGCTGGAACCCGAGCGCTACGATTTGTCGATCAAGAGCAGTCTGGTTCTGGTCGGCAGCGAAGCGCAGCTGCCGCCGCTGGAGACCGAGAGCGAAGACGAAGATTACGTCGCCTTGGGCGAAGAGCTGGACGTGCGGGAACTGGTCGAGGAGGAAATTTTGCTGGATTTGCCGTTCTGGGCAATTGCGGCGGAGTCCCCGGCCAAGAAAGCCAAAAAGGTTTCGAAGGCGGTGCCGCAGGCTGTGCCTGCGGTCACGGCCGAAAAGAAAGTTTCGCCATTTGCCAAATTGGCAGGGTTGAAGAGCAAGGGAAAGTAGCATTGGCATCTGCCGGCGCCGCGAAGTTGGATCATTGCAGGCCGGTATCGAATTTGTAAACTCAGCGTAAATCAGGAGAATCATCATGGCAGTCCAACAAAACAAGAAGTCGCCCTCGAAGCGTGGCATGCACCGCGCACACGACTTTCTGACCAACCCGGCGCTGGCCGTTGAGCCGACCACGGGCGAAACCCATCTGCGTCACCATGTGTCGCCGTCGGGTTACTACCGCGGCAAAAAAGTCATCCAGACCAAAGCCGACGAATAAAGCGCCCGATTCCGGCGCTTGCGCGGGTCGTTGCATCGATGGTGATGCCGGGTGTACCAAGGTACGCCGGTATTGCCGATCGATGCCCTCGGGTTCGCCGGCCGGAATCATTGCGCGATTACATTCGCAAACAAGAAGATAAACTGCACGGACCCGCTTCCGCAGGAAGCGTTTCCCAGTTAAATGCAGACTAATATCGCGATTGATGCGATGGGCGGAGACCACGGCCCATCGGTGACCATCCCTGCCGCCTTGCAATTTCTCGAGCGTTCGAATGAACGCACGGTTCTGCTCGTCGGCAAGCCGGAGGTCCTGAAAAGCGAACTGGGCCGACTCAAGGCCTTGCACTGGCTTGATGCCGCTGAGCCGCGCCTGAAAATCATTCCTGCCAGCGAGGTGGTTGGCATGGATGAGGATATCCGCTCGGCGATCCGCAACAAAAAAGACTCCTCGATGCGCGTCGCCATCGACTTGGTGAAATCGGGCGCCGCCCACGCATGCGTGTCCGCGGGCAATACCGGCGCCCTGATGGGCACCGCGAAATTCGTGCTGAAGACCTTGCCGGGGATCGACCGCCCCGCGATCTGCGCGGCGCTGCCGACGCGCAAGGGCGTCACCTATGCGCTCGACCTCGGCGCCAATGCCGAATGCACCCCGGAACATCTGCTGCAATTCGCCATCATGGGCGCGATGCTGGCCTCGGCCATCGAGGGCAAGGAAAGTCCCAGCGTGGGCCTGCTCAATATCGGCTCCGAGGAACTCAAGGGCAATGAAAACATCCGCCGTGCCGGCGAGCTGCTGCGCGCCAGCCACCTCAATTTTTACGGCAATGTCGAAGGCACCGATATCTACAACGGCACCACCGATGTCGTGGTCTGCGACGGCTTTATCGGCAACGTCATGCTCAAGACCTCGGAGGGTATCGCCAAGATGATGGGCGATTTCCTGAAAGAGGAATACACCAAGAATATATTCCGCAAGCTGGCGGCGCTTGCCTCCTACGCGGTGATCAATGGATTTCGCAAACGCGTCGACCATCGCCGCTACAATGGTGCTGCCTTGCTGGGTCTGCAGGGCGTGGTGGTCAAAAGCCACGGCTCGGCCGATGCCTATTCGTTCCACAAGGCACTGGAGCGCGCCGCTTCCGAGGTCGAGCATGGTTTGCTCGCCCTGATCGGCAAGCAACTGGAGCGCTTGCACGCGGAAGGACTGCTGCTGCCGCAAACTCCGAAAGCGGATACCGAATGACCGTTTATGCACGCATTGCCGGGACCGGCAGCTATCTGCCTGAAAAGCTGGTCACCAACAAAGACCTCGAAAAAATCGTCGATACCAATGATGAATGGATCGTCACGCGCACCGGGATTCGGGAGCGGCACTATGCGGCGGACGACCAGAATGCCAGCGACCTGGCGCTGATTGCGGTGCAGCGGGCTTTGGCCGCTGCCGGGGTCGACGCCCGCGAGATCGATCTCATCATTGTCGCGACCTCGACGCCGGACATGGTGTTCCCATCGACCGCTTGCATCCTGCAGGACAAGCTGGGCATCAAACACGCCATCGCCTTCGATATCCAGGCAGTGTGCGCGGGTTTTGTGTATGGACTTGCCACAGCGGAGAAATTCATCAGGACCGGCTCGTCGAAATGCGCGCTGGTGGTCGGCACCGAGATTTTTTCGCGCATCATGAACTGGCAGGACCGCAGCACCTGCGTGCTGTTCGGCGACGGCGCCGGCGCCGTCGTCGTAAAAGCGTCAGATAAACCGGGTATCCTCTCCACGCATCTGCATGCCGACGGCAGTTATCGCGATGTGCTGTGCGCGCCGGGAACAGTGCAGAACGGCCAGGTTCGCGGCAGCCCCTATCTGACCATGGAAGGCGGGGCGGTCTACAAGTTTGCGGTCAAGGCTTTCGAAGAGGTAGCCTGGGAAGCGCTCAATGCCAACAATCTCGGCCCGGAAGCAATCGACTGGTTCATCTGCCATCAGGCCAACCAGCGCATCATCATGCACGCTGCCAAGAAACTGGCGCTGCCGGATGAGAAGGTGGTCCTGACGGTGGACAAACACGGCAATACCTCGGCAGCGTCCATCCCGCTGGCGCTGGACGCGGTGGTGCGGGAAGGCAAGATCAAGCCGGGCGACACCGTCTTGATGGCGGCGCTTGGCGGCGGGTTTGCCTGGGGTGCAGCCTTGCTCACGTGGTAGATAAAATGACGACAAAATTTGCAATCACCTTCGCGGGCCAAGGTTCGCAATCGATCGGCATGATGGCCGGATTTGCCGGAATGCCCATCGTGCAGCGCACCTTTGAGGAAGCCTCGGACCTGCTCAAGCTGGATTTGTGGAAGATGGTGATCGAGGGGCCGGTGGAAACGCTGGCGCAGACCGTCAACACCCAACCGGTGATGCTGGTGGCCGGTGTGGCTACGTTTCGCGCCTGGAAGGAAGTGGGCGGCCGCGATGCGGATATTTACGCAGGCCATAGCTTGGGGGAATATACCGCCCTGGTCGCCGCCGGCGCTATATCTTTTGCGGACGCTGTGCCGCTGGTGCGCTTTCGTGCGCAGTCAATGCAGGATGCAGTGCCGGAAGGCATCGGCGGTATCGCCGCCGTGCTTGGTCTGGAAGTCGAGCAGATTCGCGCTGTTTGCGTCGATGCCGCGCAGGGCGAGGTGTTGGAGGCGGTCAATCTCAACTCGCCTGGCCAGATCGTGATCGCCGGGCACCGGACGGCCGTCGAGCGCGGCATGGCCCTGGCTAAGGAACGCGGCGCCAAGCGTGCGCTACTGCTGCCGATGAGCGTGCCTTCCCATTGCGCGCTGATGCGGCCCGCCGCCGAAAAACTTGCCGCTTATTTGCGGCAAGTCGCCGTCACTGTGCCCCTCAAGCCGGTGATACAGAATGCCGATGTGACCGCCTTCGCATCAGCCGATGCGATCAGAAACGCGCTGGTCGAACAGCTTTATCGCCCGGTGCGCTGGATCGAAACGATCCAGGCTATCGCCGCGCAGGGAGCAATGGTGGTGATTGAATGTGTCCCCGGTAAAATCCTGACCGGCCTGAACAAGCGCATCGACGGCAATCTCAACTGCCTGGCCATTGCCGACGGCGCCGCGCTCAATGCCGCTGTCGAAGCCACGCGCTGACGCCCTTTCAGCTTTTGCGGAGAAACCCATGACTTCACTCGTCGGACAAATTGCGCTGGTCACCGGCGCGTCGCGCGGCATCGGACATGCCATCCTGCACAGCCTGGGAAAGGCCGGTGCGATGGTGATCGGCACCGCCACCACCGAAGCCGGCGCGGCGGCCATCGATACCGCCATCCATGCGGCGGGACTCAAGGGCGCCGGCATGATGCTCAATGTGCAGGACGGCGCCCAAATCGAAGCGACGATCAAGGCCATCGAGGAAAAATTCGGCGGCGTATCGATCCTGGTCAACAATGCCGGCATTACCCGCGATACGCTGCTGATGCGCATGAAGGACGAGGACTGGCAGGCGGTCATCGACACCAATCTGACCTCGGTATTCCGCCTCAGCCGCGCCGTGGTGAAGGCGATGATGAAGGCGCGCACCGGGCGCATCGTCAATATCGCGTCCGTGGTCGGCTTCATGGGCAATGCCGGGCAGACGAATTATGTGGCGGCAAAGGCGGGCATGGTCGGTTTCACCAAGGCGCTGGCCCGGGAAATCGGCAGCCGCGGCATCACCGTCAATTGCGTGGCTCCGGGCTTCATCGAAACCGATATGACCAAGTCCCTGGGTGAAGACCAGGTGGGCAAACTGGTGGCCAATATCCCGCTGGGACGGCTGGGACAAGTCGACGATATCGCCGAAGCCGTGCTGTACCTGGCCTCACCCGGCGCCGCCTACGTCACCGGCAATACGATCCACGTCAACGGCGGCATGCATATGGAGTAGGCATGCCGCGCGGCAGTGCCTGCAAACAGAATATTCAGCGGTCCATATTTATGGCCGGCTAATTTGGTAAAATAGTGCGGTTCTTAATTCAGGAGGGTGTAGCAAATGGATAGCATCGAAGCACGCGTCAGAAAAATCGTTGCCGAACAACTTGGTGTGGCGGAAGCCGATATCAAGAACGAATCTTCATTCGTCGAAGATCTGGGCGCAGACTCCCTTGATAACGTTGAGCTGGTGATGGCCCTCGAAGAGGAATTCGAAACCGAGATCCCGGACGAGGCGGCTGAAAAAATCACCAACGTCCAGCAAGCCATCGATTACATCAACGCGAACAAAAAATAGTTCGCATCAATTGGGTCGCCTGATGAACATCGCGCGGCCCGTCCGTTTTTCTTTCAACCTCGGTCAGTCATGAGCAAAAGACGCGTCGTCATTACGGGTCTCGGCATTGTTTCGCCGATCGGTAACTCGATCCCCGCAGTCTGGGACAGCCTCATCAATGGGCGCGGCGGCATCGGGCCGATCACCCGGTTCGATGCATCGTCCCTTACCACCCGGTTTGCAGGCGAGGTGAAGGGTTTCGATCCGGCCGCGTGGATGTCGCCCAAGGAAGTGCGGCGCATGGATACGTTCATCCATTACGGCATTGCCGCGACCAAGATGGCGATGGACGATGCAGGCCTAGTGGTCACCGAGGAAAACGCCGAGCGCATCGGCGTCAATGTCGGCTCCGGCATCGGTGGACTGCCGATGATCGAGGACAATATCCGCGAGATGATCGCCAAGGGGCCGCGCCGCATATCGCCGTTTTTTGTGCCCGGCTCGATCGTCAACATGGTCGCCGGCATGATCTCGATCCTGTATGGCTTCAAGGGGCCGAACGTATCGATGGTCTCTGCCTGCACCACCTCGGCGCATTGTGTCGGGGATGCGGCGCGCTTCATCGAATACGGCGATGCGGATGTGATGATTGCCGGCGGTTCCGAAGCCACGATATGCATGTCCGGCATGGGCGGCTTCTGCTCGATCAAGGCGCTGTCCGAACGCAATGACTCGCCCGAGACCGCGTCACGTCCCTGGGATCGTGACCGCGATGGTTTTGTGCTGGGCGAGGGCGCCGGGATTCTGGTGCTGGAGTCGCTGGAACACGCCAAGGCGCGCGGCGCCCGTATCTACGCCGAACTGGCGGGCATGGGCATGAGCGCCGACGCTAATCACATTACGGCACCGAGCATGGATGGCCCGCGGCGCGGGATGCAGAATGCATTGAAGAACGCCCACGTCAACGCCGCTGATGTGCAATATATCAACGCTCACGGCACCTCCACCCCGCTGGGCGACAAGAACGAATCCGAGGCGATGAAACTCGCCTTCGGCGACCATGCCTACAAATTGGTGGTCAATTCCACCAAGTCGATGACCGGGCATCTGCTCGGCGCCGCCGGCGGCATCGAGGCCGTATTTACCACGCTGGCGATCCACCATCAGGTATCGCCGCCGACCATCAATATCTTCAACCAGGATCCCGAGTGCGATCTGGATTATTGCGCCAACACGGCGCGCGACCTGAAGATCGATGTGGCGCTGTCCAATTCCTTCGGTTTTGGCGGCACCAACGGTTCATTGGTATTCAAGCGTTTCGTCTGAAGCGCGTGTGGGCTACCGAGGCCCGCGTCATGCCGGGAAGAGCACGTCATCAACCATGAAACGCATTCTGGCCGTTATCGTCCTCGTTTTTGTATTGGCTGCCGGCCTGCTGGCTGCCTGGTATTACAACTTTGCGAATAGTCCCCTGCCGCTGCCGGTTACGCCCTTCGAGTTCACCGTCAAGCCCGGCACCTCGCTCAAGACGCTGTCACGGCAACTGACGGGCGCCGGCCTGTTGCCCGAGCCCCAGTTGTTCGCCTTGCTGGGCCGCATCACCCAGACCACGGCAATTCAGGCCGGCACTTATCGCCTCGATGCACCGACCACACCCCTGGCCTTGCTGCAAAAACTCAATGATGGCGATGTGGTGCCGGTATCGGTGACGTTCCTTGAGGGCGCCACCTTTGCCGATATTCGCGCCCAACTGGAACATGCCGACAAGGTCAAGGTGACCCTGAAAGGCCTCAGCGATGCCGAGGTGATGAAGCGCATCGGCGCGGTCGAGGCCCACCCGGAAGGGCTGCTGTTTCCGGATACCTACCGATTTGCCGCCGGCACCAGCGATCTGGAATTGCTGAAGAAGAGCTATCAGGCCATGCAGAAAAAACTTGCCGAAGCCTGGGCGATGCGCGATGCCGGCCTGCCATACAAAAGTCCGTACGAGGTGCTGATCATGGCCTCGATCATCGAGAAAGAAACCGGACGTGCCATCGAGCGGCCGCTGATTGCCTCGGTGTTCATCAACCGGTTGCAGATTCCGATGCGACTGCAGACCGATCCCACCGTCATTTACGGCATGGGCGCCAATTACGACGGCAATATCCGCAAGCGCGACCTCACTACCGACACGCCCTACAACACCTATACCCGCGACGGTCTGCCGCCGACGCCGATTGCGCTGCCGGGTTGGGGTTCGTTGCGTGCGGCGGTGAAGCCGGCGCAGTCCGACAAGCTATACTTCGTCGGCAAGGGGGATGGCACGCATTATTTTTCATCCTCGCTGGAAGAGCATAATCGCGCCGTCGGCAAATACCAGCTGGGGCACTGAACCCGGAGAGCGGTGTCGACCGGCGCACCGCATTATTCCGAATGCCGCATTGCTATGGAGGCGGCGACGAGCAAATCATGAACCGCGGCAAATTCATCACTCTCGAAGGCATCGACGGCGCCGGCAAGTCCTCGCATCTGGACTATATTGCCGCGCAGATCCGACAGCGCGGCTTCACCGTCATTACCACCCGCGAGCCCGGCGGCACCCCACTGGGAGAGACCCTGCGTCATATCGTACTAAACGAAAAAATGCACACGGATACCGAGGCGTTGCTGGTATTCGCCTCGCGCCGCGAGCATCTTGCGCAGGTGATCGAGCCGGCGCTGGCGGCCGGCAACTGGGTGATCTCGGACCGCTTCACCGATTCTTCCTTCGCCTACCAGTGCGGTGGGCGCGGACTGTCGATCGAGCGCACCCGCATTCTCGAACAATGGGTGCATGGCAATCTGCAGCCGGATCTAACCCTGTTGTTCGATGCGCCGCTGGAAGTCGCGCGCGAGCGGCTCGACAAGGGCACCCCCGATCCGGATAAATTCGAGCGTGAGCAGAACGATTTTTTTGCCAGGGTGCGCGCTGCCTATCTGGCGCGTGCACGCGAATTCCCGGACCGCATCAAGGTGCTGGGCACGGCCCGACCGCTGACCGAGATCCAGGCCGAGCTCGGCGAATTGCTGGCCCGCATCTAGCGCGCAGTAACGACGAGCCTCATGATCGATCTTCTCCCCTGGCACCGCCAACCCCTGCGTGAACTGCTCGCCCGTCGCGGCCGCATGCCGCATGCGCTGCTGATTCACGGCAATCAGGGTATCGGCAAGGTCGAATTCGCCAAGGCGATTGCGCAATCCCTGCTGTGCGAAGCCAATGAAGACGGCATCGCCTGCGGAAAATGCGCCGCCTGCGGCTGGTTTCGCGACGGCAATCACCCCGACTTTCGCGTGCTGCTGCCGGACATCCTCGCCGAGGAAACGACCGATACCGAGACGGTGGCCGAGGACGCGGACAAGAAGGAAGACAAAAAAAGCAAGGAAATACGGATCGACCAGATTCGCGCCATCGGCGGGTTCATGACCTTGTCGACGCATCGCGACGGTTTCCGCATCCTGCTCATCCATCCTGCCGAAACCCTGAACCCGAACGCGGCGAATGCCCTGCTCAAGACCCTTGAGGAGCCGCCGGCCAGAACCCTGATTCTGCTGGTCACCGACCAGCAGAATCGCCTGCTCGCCACGATCCGCAGCCGTTGCCAGCGCGTGCTGCTGCCCGCGCCCACCCCGGAAGAGGCGCTGGCATGGCTGAGTACGCAAGGGGTGGCCAATGCGGCGCCGGCGCTCGCCATGGCCGGCGGCGCGCCGCTGGATGCGCTGGCCTTTGCCGAACCCGACTATCAGGCCGAACGCAAGGCCTTCGTCGCCGCGCTCGCCGATCCGGTGGCCGACTACATGGCCGCCGCGCAGGCATTTGAACGGGCCGAGCTCGACCACCTGATCACCTGGCTGCAGACCTGGGTCGCCGATATCGCGCTGTCCAGCCTGGCCGGCGATGTTCGCCATCATCCCGATCAGAAAAAAGCGATTGCCGGCATTGCCGCGCGCGTGCAGTTGCCCCGCTTGTTCCGTTACGAATCGGAACTGCGACAAGCGCGGCGCAGCATCTCCCATCCGCTCAATGCGAGACTTTTGCTGGAACAATTGCTAATATCCTATCAACGCTCCATCCAGCCTTGAGAATCGACGCCATCCCATGTCTTCGCTCCCCCCCAATTCGGGCAACACTGCACCGACCAGATGGCCCGATGTGATCTCGCTCAACCTGAAGGGAAAAAGTGCGCTGTACGCGGCCTGGATACCCCTACTCAAGGGGGGTGGCCTGTTCATGCAGACCGTCAAGCCGCATCAGCTGGGGGATGAAGTGTTGCTGGTCTTGTCCTTTCTCGAAGATCAGATCAAGATTCCGTTGACAGGCAAGGTGGCCTGGATCAATCCGCCGCATGCCCACGGCAACCGCCCGCAGGGCGTAGCCATTCAGTTGCCCGACAATGAAGTCGGCCGTGAACTGAAGAAAAAGATCGAGGGCATTCTGGCGCCGGTCGTCAAGTCCGATCGCGTCACGCATACCCTCTGATGCCGGAGGCAGTCGGTAGCGTCACCGCGCGCAGGATTGCGTGCGGCGCGTCCAGCGGACGGTGCATCTAATTATCGCCCCGCGGAAAAACCATCGTAAAGGTGGACCCCGCACCCGGGACGCTTCCCACAATGAGACGCCCGTCCATGGCCTCGATCAGCTGTTTGGAAATCACCAGCCCCAGACCGGCGCCATCAGCGCCGCCGACAATTTTTTCCATGCCCAGCCGGTTGAAGGGCTGAAACAGGTCTTCCAGCTGTTGGGCGCTCATGCCGATGCCGGTGTCGCCAATCGCTATATACACACTCTCTTCATCGCGGCGCGTGCGAATTTCGATCTGCCCATCGTCGCGATTGTATTTGATTGCGTTTTCCAGCAGGTTTATGGCGACCTGCATCAACCGCGTCCGGTCGGCCAATACATGATGGGCAATATCATCGCCGTGGAACCCGATCGTGAGCCGGCGTTTTTCAGCTTGCGGCCTGATCATCCGCAAGCATTCGTTCAGCGCAGCATTCACGTCCAGGGATTCCATCGACAGCGAAGCCGCACCGGACTCTATCTGCGACAGATCGAGGATTTCATCCACCATGGCAAGCAGGAGTTTCCCGGACGCGCGGATTGTTTCGATTTTCCTGAGAATGCCCGGTGTTTCCTTGACGGCGGGGTCATATTCAAGCAGCTGGGCAAAACCGAGAATGGCATTCAGCGGTGTGCGCAACTCGTGGCTCATGCGGGCAAGAAACGCGGATTTGCTGTGGCTGGCCTGCTCCGCCGCATCCTTGGTGGAGCGAAATTCCTCCGCCTGCCGCAATTGCGTGATGTCCGAAAATGTTATGACCAAGCCGTCCGTACCCGCTCCGGACTCGTCGCGCATCGGCTGTACACGCAATGCATACCAGGCTATCGGCTTGCCTGGCGGCTGAATTCCCAGCAATCGATCGGCTGCCGAATGGTCATCAGCCAAGCTGTGAAGCTTGTACAACGCTTCATGCGTGAGCGGCAGTCCATTGCTGCCGACCGGCCGCCACTTCAGATCGGAGAGCCGGAGGCCGCGCATTTCTTCCAGGTTTTGTCCGAGAATGCGTTCCGCGCTTGCATTGCCGCCGGTAATTCCGTCTTCGCGGTCAGTGACAATGACGCCTTCGGCAAGCGAGGAAATCACGGTGCGGTAACGGGCCTCGCTCGCGCGCAAATGTGCAGCTGCGGCCTGCTGCTCAGACATCAGCAGGTTGAACGCTTCGGTCAATTCGCCGACCTCGTCGCGGCGCGTGACCGGGACGGGTGAAAATACATTGTTGCCGATCTTGAATTGCGCAATGGCCTTTTGCAATCGCGAAAGCGGGCTCAGTACGCGCCAGGACAGCAGCCATATCAGCGGCGCGATAACCAGGAAAACGGCGATTGAAATTTTCATGAGGCGGTTCTCGGCGGCCGTAATCGGCGAAAACACTTCTTCCAGCGGCTCGACCGCAAACAATGACCAGGGCGCATTTTTCAATGGCTTCCCGCTGTAAAGACCCGCTACGCCCAGGCTGCTGACGCTCTCGACGCTGCCTTCAAGTCCCTCCAGCACATGCGATGCGCCATCCCTGCGCTGTGGCTGCAGGATGCGGGTTTTGTCGGCGTGAATGATGTAGACCGGGTTCGATCCCTTGGTGACCAGCGCGAAATATCCGGTCTTGCCGATGCGCATATTGCTCAGATCGCCCAGGAAATTGGTCTTGTACAGACGGATTACCCCAACCATGACGGCAACCAGATTTCCCTGCCGATCGACAATTGGCGCGCCCATTTGCACGATCGGTTCCTTGCGGGTCCTCGACAGCAAGGGTTCGGAGAGGGCAAATTTCCGGGTTGCCAAAACCCGCTGAAAAAAAGCACGATCGCCCGCATTGACTTTCTGTCGTGCCGGCAATTCGGGGAAATCCGCGATCAGGCCTCCGTCCGGCGCAAACACCAGAATATCGTCGAATATCGATCTCAGCCCCGGTCGCATGACCAGGTATTCACGAATTTTGGTTGGCGAATTAAGCAAGCCCGGAGGAAAAAACTCGGCATTTCCGGTCAGGAAGGCTTTGCTGTTTTCCAGCTTGTTGTCCAACTCTTCGGCGACGCGCGTGACCAGGCTGAATTGCTGATCGGACAGCACACGCACAAAGTCGGCGCGCATGCCCCGCATTTGCAGGGCGCTGACGAGGGTGACGAGAATCACGCACAGAATCGTGAGACCCAAGGACACTTGCCATTTGATGCTCGGATGTTTCATCAAGGCCCAATTAAATTCCGCTTGCAGCGACATCGTTGGTACGTATGCCAGTCTACGTTTTTCCGCTATTTCGTCAAGGACGGCGCCGTCGCCGCTCCTTGAGCGAAAAGCATGATCCCGATCGGGACAGCTGCCACCGGCCGCGCTATGATCTGCCTGCCGGATGGGTACAACTCTCAATACAAAGATAACCCGGAGGAGCATCATGAATTGCGCGATAAACAAGGCCGGCCATAAAGCTGGCCAGCCGCTCGGCAGGATCGTTCTGGCAGCGTTCGCGATCCTGGCGGCCGCCGTTCCGATCGATCAGGTTTCGGCACAGGAGTATCCGAACAAGCCGATCAAACTCGTCATCCCTTATCCGCCGGGCGGCGCCACCGATGTGATCGGTCGCGTGGTGGCGCTGAAATTATCGGAAGCGCTGGGCCAACAGGTGATCGTCGATAACCGCAGCGGCGCCGCCGGCTCGATCGGCGCAACGGCGGTGGCTACCGCACCGGCCGATGGCTATACCCTGCTGTTGGGCGCGTTGACCAGCCATTCAATCAACAGTGCGCTGCAGACCAATTTGCCATTCGATCTGGCCAAGGATTTCGTGCCGATCGGCGTGGTCGGCGAAGTGCCCCTGGTATTCGTGGTCAATCCGGCGATCCCTGTAAAAAGTCTCAAGGAGTTTCTGGCCTATACCAAGGCGCATCCCGGCACCACCTTTGCCTCCTCCGGCAATGGTTCGCCGCAACATATGGCGGGCGAATTGTTCAAGAGCATGACCAGGGTGGATATGCTGCACATCCCCTATAAGGGCAGCGGGCCGGCGATGGTCGACCTGATCGGCGGCCAGGTGCAGAGCATGATCGAGACCATTCCGGCCTCGCTGTCCTTCATCAAGGACGGCAAGTTGCGCGCCCTGGCGGTGACCACGCCGACACGATATGCCAATTTGCCGGATGTGCCGACGACGGCCGAAGCCGGCCTTCCCGATTTCATCGTCACCTCGATGTTCGGAGTGCTCGCGCCGGCAAAAACACCGCCGGCCATCGTCGCCAAACTGACGGCGACACTTGAAAAAATCCTGGCCGCCCCCGATACGCAGGAACGGCTCTTCGCGCAGGGCGCCATTGCCGGCTACCTCAATCCCGCCGACAGTGCGCGCCGCATCAAGGCCGAGATGGACAAATGGACCCGGGTCGCGCACGACGCCAACATCAGGCTTGATTGATATGCCTGAACATCTGCTTGCCCGTCCTGCGCGCAGCACCGTTCTGATTGTCGGCGGCGGCACCATGGGGGCCGATGTCGCCATGGTCTGCGCACGCGCCGGCTGCCGCACGATTGTCCTCGAATCCGGTGAAGCGCGGCGCAACATGCTGCCGGATTATTTCCGGCGCGGCTTGGCAGATCTGGGATTTCCGCAGCGGACCGGGCGGCTCAGTACGTGCGCCACCATCGATGACGTTGACTGGGACAAGGTGGATCTGGTCATCGAGTGCATTCCCGAGCGCCTCGACATCAAGCAGGCGCTGTTCGCCGATCTGGAACGCCGCGCGCGTGCCAATACCATTCTGGCCAGCAACAGTTCCAGCTTTCCGATCAGCGCGATCGCGCACGGCCTGGGCTCGGCAACGCGCATGCTGGGCCTGCATTTTTTCATGCCCGCCCACTTGGTTCCCTTGGTGGAAGTGGTGATCGGCGAATGCAGCGATGCGGCCCTGGCCGAAACGCTGTCCGCCTTCATGCGCCGCTGCGGCATGGTGCCGGTCATCGTCAGGAAAGATCTGCCCGGTTTCCTCGCCAACCGGCTGCAGCACGCCCTGGCGCGCGAAGCCTTCGCCATGATCGAAGACGGTATTGCCTCGGCCGAAGATGTGGATGCCGCGGTGCGCTTCGGCTTCGGGTTCCGTTTTCTGGCCGCCGGCCCGGTGCTGCAACGCGATCATGCCGGCGTGGAAATTCATGCCGCGGCGGCGGCGACCATCTACCCCTCGTTATCCGCCGCCGCGGTGCCGGCAGCGATATTGCGCGCGCGCGTGGCCGCCGGCAAACTCGGCATGAAGACCGGCGAGGGATTTTTCAAATGGACCCCGGAGAAAATTGCGGCTGAGCGCAGGCGTTACGACGACCTGCTGCGCGCCGGTTTGAAACTGATTGCCGCGGAACTGCCGCCGCTGGACGCCGAAGACTGATCCCGCAAGGTTTCAGAACGCGTCGCGCACCCGCAGATAACTGGCAAAGCGCGGCAGCCCGCTATTGGTCAAGCCGCGATAGGTGTAAGTGATGGTAGTGCCGGGCGGCGGCGGGTTCCTGCGCACCGCATCGCTGAAACCGGTGCCAATGACAAAACGCCTGCCGTCCGGTGTTTCCACGCGCAGTGCGCCCATCATCCCCGCATACTTGCCCTTGCCCGGCAGATGCTCGATCACCACGGCCTCGGTATCGAGCAGGGGTTTCAGTTTCAGCAGCACATCGCTGCGGCCGGTGGTGTAGGGCGCCTCGGCCAGGTGCAGCATCAGGCCTTCGCCGCCGGCGCGCACTACCTCATCGAGTTTGCGTTTTAGCTTGGCGCGATCCGATACCTTGAACTGATCAACCGCCACCAGCTGTGGCCAGTTTGCCGCTGCAACGATTTCGCGAATGCGCCGGGCACGCTCGGCAAAACTGCCGGTGGCGTCGGGCAATTCGAAAATCATGTACTTGATCTGTTGCCATTCGGCATCGACCGGTTCGGTCCTGCGTACGAAGCCGGACAATTCCTCGAAGCGGCCGCGCGCCAGCCATAATTCGCCGTCGATAGCCTGCGATGGCAATTTTTCGATGAACCAGCGCGGCGCGGCGACGTCGCGGCCGCTGCGGAATTTCAGCACCTTGCCGTCCCAGACGGCGCGCACCCCATCGTATTTTTCGCTGACCAGATAAGCGGCCGGATCGACCTCGGGTCCGAGGATATTGGCGAGCAGGATGGGTGGTGCGGGCTTATCGGCAGCCAGTGCCGGCGCCGCCGCGGTCAGCAACAACAGGGTCGCGCCGTCGGCGATGAATCGGCGCCGCGCCGCGGATGCGATCGGCGTCGCCATCAGGCCGTCATTTCCCGCTTGTGGCGATCCAGCCATTTATTGGTGTCAGGCGCTTCGACCATGCGCATTTTTTCCAGCAGTGCCGGCAAGTCGCGATCCACGCACAGCGCATCGTGATGCAGGGCGCGCAGGAATTGTTCGTCGCGGGCGTGATCGACAAAGGTCATCAGATGATCGAAGAACCCGGCAACGTTGAGGATGCCCACGGGTTTGCCGTGATAACCGAGCTGCAGCCAGGTCAGCGCCTCGAACAGCTCGTCGAGCGTGCCGTAGCCGCCGGGCAAGGCGATGAAGCCGTCGGCAAGTTCGGTCATCAATGCCTTGCGCTCGTGCATGGTTTGCACCACATGCATTTTCGTCACACCGGCATGGCCGACTTCCTTGTCCATCAGCAGTTGCGGGATCACGCCGATCACTTCGCCGCCCGCCGCCAGGCAGGCGTCGGCCGCGACACCCATCAGGCCGACGCTGCCGCCCCCGTATACCAGGCGGATATTGTGTTCGGCGAAGCTGCGTCCCAGCAAGGCGGCGGCCTCGCGATAGACCGGGTTGCCACCCGGGCTGGAGCCGCAATAAATGCAGATGGCGTTGAGTGTATTCATGTGGTTCAAGGCGGGTCCCGACGGGGACTGCCAAGGCCCGTCAGTCGGCGGGCTTGTCTTCGGTTGCGGGGGCCGTTTCGCTGTCGGTTTCGGGGCCTTCCTCCTCTTCATTCGAGGTGGCCGCTTTTTTGCGCAGTTTTTCTTCTTTTTTCGCTTTTTTGGCGAGTTCTCGTTGGCGTTTTGCGAAGTCGTAATTGGGTTTGGCCATTGGCAATCCTTTTCTGTCGGGAGGTAGGAAACGTTATCGGGTAAGTGAGCCAAGATTAACCGATATTCGGCAACATCCGCTGCACTTTGCGAATAATTGCCCGCGATCGGAGGCGTTGCCCCGGCATTGGCCCGCTATGCGCCCAGCGCCAAGGCGCCGCCGCGGGCCGTGGCGCGCTGCCAGGCGGGGCGTTCCTGCAATTCCTGGAAGTACTTCCATAAATGCCGCCGGCTTTTGTTCAGGCCCCCGCGCGCGGCCGCCGCGACCAGGGGAAAACTCATCTGGATATCCGCCGCCGAAAATTCCTCGCCGGCGAAAAAGGGTGTTTTGGCAAGCTCGCTGTCCATATAGTCAAGCTGTGTGGCGATTTGCGCGTCGATGCGCGCCAGCATCGCGGTCGGCGCCGAAATTGCCCGTGAAAAATACAGTTTCAGCAGCAGGGGCGGCATGGCGCTGCCCTCGGCGAAATGAAACCAGTACAGGTATTTCACGTGCGCATCGCTACCCGCCGCCGGGATCAGCTTGCCGTTGCCATATTTGCCGATCAGGTATTCGATGATGGCGCCGGATTCCGCCAGCACCAGCTCGCCGTCCTTGATGACCGGTGATTTGCCCAGCGGATGAATCGTTGCCAGTTCCGGCGGCGCCAGCATGGTCGCGCGGTCGCGCTGGTAGCTGATGACTTCATAGCACTGGTTCAGTTCTTCCAGCAGCCACAGGATGCGATGCGAACGGGAATTATTGAGGTGGTGAACTTGAATCATGCGCAACTTTCCGGAAGGGCGGGTGATGAGGTGATGAGAGGTGATGAAGCAGAGTTAGGTAGATGGGGGCGGGAAACCATTTTGACAGGGCGATTTGCGGCAATGTTCAACGCGGGATGTGCGGTGTTTTACCGGATAATAGCGACATGTTCGTCGATTCCCACTGTCATCTTGATTTCCCCGAGCTGCTCGCCGAACGCGCGGCGGTGCTTGAACTGATGCGCGCCAACCGGGTCAGCCATGCGCTGACCATCTCCACCACGTTGAAGAGTTTCCCGGCGGTGCGTGCGGTGGCCGAGGCCAATGCCAATATGTGGTGCTCTGCCGGCGTGCATCCCGACGAGCAGGTCGATGATCACGAGCCCACGGTCGAGGAATTGCTGGAGATGGCCGCGCACCCAAAAGTGGTCGCGATCGGCGAAACCGGCCTCGATTACTACCGCTTGGTCGAGCCGCTCGACTGGCAGCGCGAGCGCTTCCGCATCCATATCCGCGCCGCCAAGGCCTGCGGCAAGCCCCTGGTCATCCACACCCGCAATGCCCAGGCCGACACCCTGCGCTTGATGAAAGAGGAAGGCGCGGCCGAGGCCGGCGGCGTGATGCATTGCTTCACCGAGAGCCAGGAAGTCGCCGACGCGGCCATGGCCATGAATTTCCATATTTCGTTTTCCGGCATCGTCACCTTCAAGAATGCCAAGGAACTGAAGGAAGTCGCCAAACGCGTGCCGCTGGAACGCATGCTGATCGAAACCGATTCGCCCTATCTGGCGCCGATGCCCTATCGCGGCAAGATGAATCAGCCGGGCTATGTGAAGCATGTGGCGGAGCATATTGCCGAGCTGCGCGGCATCACGGTGGAAGAAGTTGCGAAAGCGACGACGGAGAATTTCTTTCGTTTGTTTGCGGGTGCGAAGGCTTGATTAAAAAACGCAGAACGCCATTTGGCGCGGGTTTTGAGGCATTTTTGCTCCAAACACCGCGCCAAATGGCGTTCTACGCTTTTGCAAAAGTCGGCTATGGAGGCAACCGTTAAATCTACGCTGTCGCCCCGGATTCAGTCCGGGGCCCAATTTTGTTCGCACTCGCGTGGGCCCAAAATTGGATCCCGGACTGAATCCGGGATGACACATTTGCACGTATTCGGCCGTAATCTCAAATGCTGCCGTCAAACAAATTCCCCTTATATGTTCACTTCGCCCCCCACGCTCCCGCTCCGGTAAACTCCCGCCAGCGCAACAACTAGAAAAATTCATGGAGGCAGTTGATGTCGGATCTCGTTCGTAGCCTGATCGGCGTGGCAATTCTGGTGACGATCGGTTTTGTCTTGTCCTACAACCGCAGGGCCATCAACTGGCGCACCGTGCTGGCTGCGCTGACCGTGCAAATCGCCATCGGCGCATTTGTCTTGTTCGTGCCCATCGGCAAAGTCATCCTCGGCTCGATCGCCGGCGGCGTCACCCATGTGATCGAGTTCGGCAACAAGGGCACCGAGTTCCTGTTCGGCGGCCTGGTCTCGCCGAAAATGTTCGAGGTGTTCGGCGGCACCGGCTTCATCTTCGCGTTCCGCGTATTGCCCACCATCATCTATGTCACCGCCCTGATCGCGGTGCTGTATTACCTCGGCATCATGCGCTGGATCATCACCATTCTCGGCATGATTTTCCAGAAGCTGCTGGGCGTGTCCAAGATCGAATCGTTCTGCGCCGTCACCACCATTTTCCTCGGCCAGAACGAGATGGGCGCGGCCGCCAAGCCCTTCGTCGCGCAGCTGAAAAAGCAGGAACTGTTCGCGATCATGACCAGCGGCATGGCCAGTGTGGCCGGCGCCGCCCTGGCCGGCTACGCGGGCCTCGGCGTGAAAATCGAATACCTGATTGCCGCCTCCTTCATGGCGATTCCCGGCGGCCTGCTGTTCGCCAAATTGCTCTACCCCAGCACCGAAGAGAGCCAGGTGCGTTTCGACAAATTCGAGTTCGAGGAAAAGCGCCCGACCAATGTGATCGAGGCCGCCGCCGGTGGTGCCGCGCTGGGGATGAAGATCGCGGTCAACGTCGGCGCCATGCTGCTGGCCTTTATCGGCCTGATCGCCTTGCTGAATGGCGCGGTGGGCGGCATTGCCGGTTGGATGGGCTATCCGGGTGTGAACATGGAAACCCTGCTTGGCAAGGCCTTCGGCCCACTGGCCTATATGCTGGGGGTGACCGCCGAGCACTCGACCTTCGCCGGCAACCTGATCGGGCAAAAGCTGATCCTCAACGAGTTTGTCGCCTATGTCGGCCTGGCGCCGTATCTGCAGCCCGATGCCAAGGTGATCGCGGCGGGCCTCACGGTGCTCGATGCGCGCACCCAGGCCATCCTGTCGTTCGCGCTGTGCGGCTTCGCCAATTTCACCTCGATCGCCATACTCGCCGGCGCCTTCAGTACCATTGCCCCGCATCTGCGCAGCGATGTGGCGCGCTTCGGCTTGCGCGTCGTGGCGGCGGCAACCCTGTCCAACCTGATGAGCGCGACCATCGCCGGCATTTTTTTGAGTTTGTAATGGCGCGATGAAATTCGGTACGTTGCTGGGAGGCAGGCGTTAATAGAATTGCTTCCCCCTTTGCAAAAGGGGGAGACGCAGCAACGAAATTTATGAATTTTCCGTAACCGCAACTTTGAATTTCAATGACTCTCTGAATATGTTCCTTGCGCAAGAAATCATCCGCAAAAAACGCGACGGCGCGGCGCTGTCGTTAGCCGAGATCAATGCCTTTGTGCGGGGCATCACCCGCGACGAAGTCAGCGAGGGGCAAATCGCCGCCTTCGCCATGGCGGTCTACTTCCAGGGCATGGATCGCGAAGAGCGCGTGGCGCTAACTTGCGCGATGCGCGATTCCGGCAAGGTGCTGGAATGGAAATCGCTCAACCTGCCGGGGCCGGTGGTCGACAAGCATTCCACCGGCGGCGTCGGCGACGTGGTCTCGCTGATCCTCGGCCCGATGATCGCGGCCTGCGGCGCCTATGTGCCGATGATTTCCGGCCGCGGCCTCGGCCATACCGGCGGCACCCTGGACAAGCTCGATGCCATCGCCGGTTATCAAACCGGCGTCAGCATCGAGAAATTCCAGCAGGTGGTGAAGGACGTGGGCGTGGCCATTATCGGCCAGACCAATGATCTGGCCCCCGCCGACCGCCGCATGTACGCGACCCGCGACGTGACCGCGACGGTGGAATCGATCCCGCTGATCACCGCCTCGATCCTGTCCAAGAAGCTCGCCGCCGGGCTCGATGCTCTGGTGATGGATGTAAAGGCCGGCTCGGGCGCATTCATGCCGACCATGGTGAAATGCCAGGACCTCGCGCAGAGCATCGTCGATGTCGGCAACGGCGCCGGCATGAAAACCTCGGCCCTGATCACCGATATGAATGAGCCCTTGGCGCCCTGCGCCGGCAATGCCATCGAGGTGCAATGCGCCATCGATTTCCTCACCGGCGTGTCGCGCCCCAGCCGCCTGCACGATGTCACCATGGCCCTGGGCGTGGAATTGCTGGTGCTGTCCGGCCTCGCCGTCAATGAAGCGGCCGCCACGCAGGCGCTGGTGCGCAGCCTGGGGCAGGGGCATGCGGCCGAGGTGTTCGCCAAAATGGTGTCCGCGCTGGGCGGGCCCAAATTGCTGATGGAACGTCCCGATGTCTATCTGCCGGTCGCTACGGTGAAGGTGGCAGTGCGGGCGCCGCGGGATGGCGTCATCGCCGCCATCGACACGCGCGCCCTGGGCATCGCCGTGGTCGCGCTGGGCGGTGGTCGCCAGCGTGCCGCCGACAAGATCGATTTCACTGTGGGCATCAGCGAATTCGCGGCGCTGGGGGCCACGGTGAACACGGGCGACGCGCTGGCCATTGTGCATGCGCGCGACGAGCATGCCGCCAAGGCGGTGATCGGCAATGTCGTCAAGGCCTTTACCATTACCGAAGGGGCCGTGCCGGTGCGCGAAACCTTTTACCGGGTTGTACGCTGAGGTTCGCATGGCCGCAGATCCTGTCACCGCATCCCTCGCGCCCCTCGTGCCTATTGTACCCATCGCACCCATCGCACCGGAAGTCGCACGCCGTTTCGAAGAGCTGACGCTCAATACCGCGCCGGCGGTGCATCAATATATTTACGACGGCTGGGTGCTGCGCGCCTCCGGCGGCGACACGCGCCGTTCGAACACGGTCACCGCCATTTATCCCGGCACGCTGCCGCTGCCCGAGAAAATCGATTTTTGCGAAGCCTGGTATGCCCGGCACGGGCAGGCGCCGATGTTTCGCCTCACCGAGGCATTATCGCCGCCCGGGCTGGATGCGATGCTGGCCGCGCGCGGCTATCGACGCGAAATCAACACCGTATTCATGAGCATGCCGCTGCGCGAACCGATCGCTGCCACCGAACCGGCGCCCGGCATCCGCGTGATTGAACGCAGCGTCGCCGAGGGCATCGCCGAGGTGCATCGATTGAAAGGCACCGAAGCGGCAATGGCGGCACTGGACGTGGAGCGTCAGCAGCTTTGGTGCGGCCCGCAAATTTTTCTGGGCTTGCGCAACATCAATGGCCTGTTGTGCTGCGGCATGGCGCGCATCGAAGACGGTCACATCGGTATTTTCAGTGTGCGCACTCCGCCGGCCGAGCAGGGCAAGGGCCATGCGAAATTGCTCATCGCGCATTTGCTGGCCTGGGGTCAGTCGCAGGGCGCGCATACTGGTTTCCTGCAGGTCGATGAAAACAATGCGCCGGCCATCGCGGTTTACCGGCGCTTCGGTTTTGCGCCGCGCTATCCCTATTGGCAACGTATTGGGCCGCAGCGCATCGGCCCGCATCAACCATCGGAAATGAAATGAGCGACGAACTCGACAAACTGGCCGCCCAAGTCGGAGCCGTCCTGAAAGCCAAGGGCGAGAAGCGCGCGCGCGGCGCCAAGAGCCTGCTGCTGGCCACCGCGGAATCCTGCACCGGCGGCGGCATTGCCGAGGCCATCACCCGCATTCCCGGCAGCTCGGCCTGGTTCGACCGCGCCTTCGTGACCTATTCCAACGAGGCCAAGGTGGAAATGCTGGGGGTCGAATCGAACGTCATCGACCGTTATGGCGCGGTATCGGATGCGGTCGTGCGGCAAATGGCCGAGGGCGCCCTGGCGCGCTCCAAGGCCCATGTGGCGGTGGCCGTGACCGGCGTTGCCGGGCCCGATGGCGGCACGGTCGAGAAGCCGGTCGGGACCATCTGGTTTGCCTGGGTGGTGCGAGATAAGTCAATCATTTCAGAGCGTTGCGTGTTCAAGGGCGACCGGGCGGCGATCCGCCACCAAACCATCGTTCATGCCCTGAACAAACTCCTGCATAATTGAGGCCGTAAGCTCAAGGAAGGCCCAAACGAGCCATTCGGCCCGTTTTCCGCAAAAAATTCTTGCAACCGGCAAAACTTTTCGGTACTGTACGGAAATACAGGCTGTACACAAATACAGCCTTTGCTTATTTCCAATATCTATTTCCAACGTACAGCCGGGAGCCCTGCCATGAACATGATGGATAAAAACGCGATGGACGAAAACAAATCGAAAGCCCTGCAAGCCGCGCTTTCGCAAATCGAAAAACAGTTCGGCAAGGGCTCGATCATGAAGATGGGCGAGGGCAGTGTCGGCAACGACATCATTCCCGTGTCCACCGGCTCCCTGGGCCTGGATATCGCGCTCGGCATCGGCGGCCTGCCGCGCGGCCGCATCTGTGAAATCTACGGTCCGGAATCCTCGGGTAAAACCACCCTGACCCTGCAAGTCATCGCCGAAATGCAAAAGACCGGCGGCACCGCCGCCTTCATCGACGCCGAACACGCGCTCGATCCGCAGTACGCGCAAAAGCTTGGCGTCAACATCAACGATCTGCTGATCTCGCAGCCGGACAACGGCGAACAGGCGCTCGAAATCGCCGATATGCTGGTGCGTTCCGGCTCGGTCGATATCGTCGTGGTCGACTCGGTCGCCGCGCTCACCCCGCGCGCCGAGATCGAAGGCGAGATGGGCGATTCGCATATGGGCCTGCAAGCGCGCCTGATGTCGCAGGCGCTGCGCAAGCTCACCGCCAACATCAAGCGTTCCAACACCCTGGTGATTTTCATCAACCAGATCCGCATGAAGATCGGCGTGATGTTCGGCAACCCCGAAACCACCACCGGCGGCAACGCGCTCAAGTTCTACGCCTCGGTGCGTATCGACATCCGCCGCACCGGCGCCATCAAATCCGGTGAGGAAGTGATCGGTTCCGAAACCCGCGTCAAGGTCGTCAAGAACAAGGTGGCGCCGCCGTTCAAGACCGCCGATTTCGACATCCTTTACGGCGAAGGCATCTCCCGCGAAGGCGAGATCATCGAGCTGGGCGTGATCCACAAGATCGTCGACAAATCCGGCGCCTGGTATGCCTACAAAGGCGAGAAGATCGGCCAGGGCAAGGACAACACCCGCAACTTCCTCAAAGACAACCCGGAAATGGCGCAGGAAATCGAAGCCAAAATCCGCGCGGCTGTCGGTGTGGCCGGCAGTGGCGTCGCCCCGGTAGTTGAAGAGGACGAAGACGAGTAATTCTGTTTATTGGCGATGCGCAGGATCAGGGCGCGCCGGTCAACGCAGGATTGAGACGCGAAAATGTACGCCACAGGTACACGCCGCAGCAAAAATCCTGCCATGGCCCGCACGGCTGATCGGCCACATCGCCGGCAAGTTCGATGGTTGGGCCGCATGCAGTCGCCACGGAAGTGTCGATGAAAGGCGGCCTTTTTTTTCGCTGTCTGCCGGCACCATCGCTGAACCCGGCACCATTTGCCGTGCGGGAAACGTCGCATCCGCCGTACGTGCCGCAAGGTCCGGCCTTGTCGGGCATTTCCGAACTGCAGGCGACATCCGCCATGCAGCCCGATAAACCCGGCAAGCCGGACAAACCCGGGAACCGCGACATCGTCTCCAAGGCGCTGGCCATGCTCTCGCGGCGCGATATGAGCCGCAGCGAGTTCATCGCCAAACTGATCGCCGCCGAGTACGGCAAACCGGAGGCCGAAGCCGTCGCCGACTGGTGCGCCGCGGAAGGCTTCCTGAACGAAACCCGCTTCGCCGAGGGCAATGCGCGCCGCCTGGGGGCCAAGTACGGTGCCCGGCGCGTCGGCGCCACACTGAAGCAAAAGGGCGTGCCCGAGGATGTCGTGGCGGAAACCGTGGCGGCGCTGAAAGAATCCGAACTCGCCCGCGCGCAGGCGCTATGGCAACGCAAATTCCAGCAATCGGCCAACGACAGCAATGAACGCAATCGGCAGATTCGTTATCTGCAGTCGCGCGGTTTCGGTTTTGACGTGATCAAGAAAGTGATCACGGGCGCCATCGACGAGGAATAGCGTAGAAGATCAGCGCAAGACTAGCGCCAGTCGGCAATGAAGCCGGCCACCAGGGAAGGCGTGCGGGCGGGATTGAATCTGGAGCCGCCGAGGGCGGGCGACGCCATCGACAAGGTGCCGACCGATACCGTCGATGGCGTCGAACCCCGGGTGGGCTTGCTGGCGTAATCGCGCACCGCAGCCGGCTGGGTCAGGCGCAACAGCACCTCACCCGCGTTGGAATCCAGGCTCAGCCACACCAAGGGCATGGCAGCCACGATAAGCGCTCCGAATAAAAACCACATGCGTCTGGTCATGTTTGCCATTGTCTTTTTTATTATTAGGAAAACTCCCTGCGTAAAATGTATCACATCGGGCACCAGGAAATGCAAGCTAAATGCGTTGCTTTGTAATCCGCAGACGGCAGGGTGCAAAGGGTGGGGCGTATAATTTGCGACTGATTTCATTGAGAATTCCCATGGCCAAACTCTCCGCTTCCGTTTCCACCTTGCCCAGCCTCAAATCCGTCCCGGGCGGCGCCCACGACGAGGAGCGCAACCCCGGCACCCGCTTCGACCTCGGCCCCGTCAAGGACGTGCGCGTCAACCGCAGCGCCATCGAACGCCGCGCCGCCAGCCTCGGCACCCGCCGCACCGTCAAAAAAGACTGGCAGGCCGCCTGGTTGCTGCATGCCGTCACCAATATCGATCTCACCACCCTGTCCGGCGACGATACCCCCGGCACCGTCAAGCGCCTGTGCGCCAAGGCCCGCCAGCCGATCCGCAGCGAACTGCTCAAGGACCTCGGCGTGCCTGGCCTCCCGCTCACCACCGGCGCGGTGTGCGTGTATCACCAGTTCGTGGCCACCGCCGTCGAGGCCCTGCAAGGCTCCGGCATCCCTGTCGCGGCCGTCTCCACCGGTTTTCCCGCCGGCCTCACTCCTTTCCCGCAGAAGATCGAAGAGATCAAGGCCAGCGTGGCCGCCGGCGCCGCCGAAATCGACATCGTCATCTCCCGGGAGCACGTGCTCAACGCCAACTGGCGCGCCCTCTACGACGAAGTCAAAGCCTTCCGCGAAGCCTGCGGCCCGGCGCATATGAAAGCCATCATCGCCACCGGCGAGCTCGGCACCCTCAAGAACATCATGCGCGCCAGCATCGTCTGCATGCAGGCCGGCTCGGATTTCATCAAAACCTCCACCGGCAAGGAGCCCACCAATGCCACCCTCGCCGGCAGCCTGGTGATGGTCCGCGCCATCCGCGCCTATCACGAGCAAACGGGAGTCAAGGTCGGCTTCAAACCCGCCGGCGGTATCCGCAGCGCCAAACAGGCGCTCGATTGGCTGATGCTGATGAAAGAAGAGCTCGGCGACGAATGGCTGCAACCCAATCTGTTCCGCCTCGGCGCCTCGGCCCTGATCAACGATATCGAGCGCCAGCTGGAGCATTTTGCGTATGGGCGTTATGCGTCGATGCAGTATCAGCCGTTGGGATGAGCGTGGACACGCGACATGCCTCGTGAATCCGCGCCGCATGCAGAGCAAACGTAGCCTCGATGAAGCGCAGCGTAATCGAGGGCCGTAATTGATCGGTGTTGAAATCCCGGATTGCTGCGCTACATCCGGGCTACGACGCTTAAAGTTGTTTTCTGAATTGATATTGTCGGAGCATGGAAATGCAAATGTCGAGCATCCCATTTGGCACCACCGATTGGTCGTCGATCGAACGAACTGAACACAAAGGTACCGCTGGCGCCGCGTTCTGGCGCACGCAAAATTTCAATGGCATCCGCGTCCGGATAGTCGAGTACACACCGGGCTATCTGGCGGATCACTGGTGCGTGAAAGGCCACGTGTTACTTTGCATGGAAGGTGAATTGCATACCGAACTGGAAGACGGCCGCAAGTTTGTATTGAAACCGGGAATGAGTTATCAGGTGGCGGATAACGCGGAGCCGCATCGTTCATATACCGACGTCGGTGCAAAGCTGTTTATCGTCGATTGAATGGGATGTCTTTCTGGGCTCGCCGCAATCGTAGCCTCGATGAAGCGCAGCGTAATCGAGGTCGGCAGTTTATCGGTGTCGGGAATCCCGGATTACGCTGCGCTTCATTCGGGCTACGGGAATACACATCGATTTGAATCGCAAACGCATCATTGCCACTGCAATAGCAAAAATAATTAAAGCAACGAGACCAGAAAGCCAAAAGATGAAAGTCGCCGAAATCCTCAAAACCCTCGAATACGGTCCCGCCCCCGAAGCGGCCAAACCGGCGCTCGACTGGATCGCCGAGCACGAGGGCAAGTTCCAGCTCTTTATCGGCAATGAGTGGAAGAACCCGTCAAGCAAGGAATGGTTCGATTCCATCAACCCCGCCACCAGCAAAAAACTCGCCAGCGTCGCGCAAGCCTCCACCGCCGACGTCAACGCCGCCGTCAAGGCCGCACGCAAGGCCTTCCCCGCCTGGAGCGCCACGCCCGGGCATGTCCGCGCGCGCTACCTGTACGCGATCGCGCGCCAGGTGCAAAAACATTCGCGTTTGTTCGCGGTGCTGGAAACGCTGGACAACGGCAAGCCGATCCGCGAGACGCGCGATATCGATATCCCGCTGGTCGCGCGCCATTTTTATCATCACGCCGGCTGGGCGCAGTTGATGTCCGCCGAGTTGCCGGACCATCAGGCGCTGGGCGTGGTCGGGCAGATCATTCCCTGGAATTTTCCGCTGCTGATGCTGTCCTGGAAAATTGCGCCGGCCATCGCCATGGGCAATACCGTGGTGTTGAAGCCGGCGGAATTTACCTCGCTCACAGCATTGTTGTTCGCCGAAATTTGCGCCAGCGTCGGCCTGCCGCCGGGCGTGGTGAACATCATCACCGGCGATGGCCGCACCGGTGCCGCGCTGGTGGAACATGCGGACGTCGACAAGATCGCCTTCACCGGCTCGACGGACGTCGGCCGCATCATCCGCAAGGCCACGGCCGGCACGCATAAAAAACTCTCGCTCGAGCTCGGCGGCAAATCGCCCTTCATCGTGTTCGACGATGCCGATCTCGATTCCGCCGTCGAGGGCGTGGTCGATGCCATCTGGTTCAACCAGGGGCAGGTGTGCTGCGCCGGTTCGCGCCTGCTGGTGCAGGAAGGCGTGGCCGAGAAGATGTACAAAAAGCTGCGCAACCGCATGGAAAAACTGCGCGTCGGCGATCCGCTCGATAAAGCCGTCGATATCGGCGCCATCGTCGCGCCGGTGCAGTTGAAGCAAATTCAGGCACTCGTCAAACAAGGCGCCGACGAAGGCGCCACCCTATGGCAACCGAGCTGGAGTTGCCCGACAGAGGGCTGCTTCTATCCGCCCACGCTGTTCACGAATGTTTCACCCGCATCGACCATCGCCCAAGTGGAAATCTTCGGCCCGGTGCTGGCCGCGATGACCTTCCGCACCCCGGCCGAAGCCGTGGCCCTGGCCAACAACACGCGCTATGGCCTGGCCGCCAGCATCTGGAGCGAGGACATCAACCTGGCACTCGATCTCGCCACCCAAGTCAAAGCCGGCACGGTGTGGATCAACAGCACCAACCAGTTTGACGCGGCATCCGGCTTCGGCGGCTATCGCGAATCCGGCTTCGGCCGCGAGGGCGGGCGCGAAGGGCTGTTTGAATACGTTAAACGAAAAAACGCGAAAACCCGCGCCAATAACGCAGAGACAAAAAGCCAAACTCAAGCACTGGCGCGCCTTTCCAGCCAAAAAGCTTCCAAAACCCGCGCCAATGCTGTGGTTTCACTTTCTGTTGTGCCCGCAATTGATAGAACCGCCAAGATGTTCATCGCCGGCAAACAGGCGCGCCCCGATGGCGGATTGTCATTGCCCGTCTATGGACCGAACAAGAATTTGATCGCCGAAGTCGGCGCCGGCAACCGCAAGGACATCCGCAACGCCGTCGAAGCCGCCCGCGCCGCCGCCAGCGGCTGGAGCAAGGCCACCGCGCACAACCGCGCGCAGATCGTCTACTTCCTCGCCGAAAATCTCGCCGCCCGCGCCGATGAATTCGCGCGCCGCCTCAGCGCGCAAACCGGGCAGGGCAGCGCCGCCGCACTCGCGGAAGTGGAAGCCAGCATCGATCAACTTTTCACCGCCGCCGCCTGGGCCGACAAATACGATGGCCGCATCCACGGCGTGCCGCAACGCAACGTCACCCTCGCCATGAACGAAGCCATGGGTGTCGTCGCCATCCTCATGCCCGACGACAACCCGCTGCTGGCGCTGGCCGCACTCGCTGCACCCGCACTCGCCATGGGCAACGCGCTCGTCATCGTGCCCTCGCCCAAACACCCGCTCAGCGCCACCGATCTCTACCAGGTGCTAGAAACCTCCGACGTACCCGCCGGCACCATCAACGTCGTGACCGGCGACCGCGACGAGCTCGCCAAGACCCTGGCCGAACACGATGATGTGGATGCGATTTGGTATGCGGGATCAGCCGCCGGGCAGACCGCGGTGCAAAAAGCCTCGGCCCACAATATGAAGCGCACTTGGGTAATGGCGGCAACCGGCGCGATGCCGGCAATGGAAGAGGTGCTGCGGGAGGCGACGCAGGTTAAGAATATTTGGGTGCCGTATGGGGCTTAGCCGAAAATTGCAGGCAAATTTCTTGATGGCCGCAAAAAAATGAAGAAGTCTGAATATCAGCAGTCTGGCTTAATTAGGCCATTGATTCGCTGGGCAGGTAGTAAGCGAAAATTAATTCCGATTTTGCGGATGCATTTACCAGCAGAATTTGAGCGTTATGTAGAGCCGTTCGCCGGTTCGGCCTGTCTTTTTTTTGAGCTTTCACCAAAGCCAGCACTAATTGGTGACATCAATGAAGAACTTATAAATGCGTATATCCAAGTTAAGAATCGACGGCTGTTGATGATCGATTTGCTGACTAATATGCCTGATACAAGTGAAGAGAACTACTATCGCCAGAGGTCGGTTAACCCTTTATCGCTTAACAAGCTAGAGAGGGCTGCGAGGTTTATTTTTCTAAATAGGCTTTGTTTTAATGGGCTATATAGAACAAACATGAAGGGAGAGTTCAACGTTCCCTATGGTGGCGGAAGATCGGGAGATTTGCCGACCCCGAGTGAAATTACAAATGCGTCAAAAGTATTTCGCTCTGCAAAATTCATAGCGGGATCATTTGAAAAGGTTTTGTCTGAGGTGAAAACCGGAGATTTTGTTTATCTTGACCCCCCTTATTCCATAGCCAACCGCCGCGTTTTCAATAATTATTCGCATGACGTTTTTGGGATGGAAAATCTCCGCGTGCTTCGGTCTGAATTGGAAAGGTTAGACAAAATTGGTGTGCAGTTTCTGCTTAGCTATGGATTAAGCAAAGAGGGGATTGAGTTAGCCAAGGGATTCAAAACGAAACACGCTTTAGTTCAGCGGCAAATTTCTGGATTCGCGACTCATCGCCGCAAAGCGCGTGAAATGCTCGTAACGAATTATTAGAGGTGCTACATGGCAAGTGCACAAAAAATGACAACGCCAACGATTGGGGTAAAAAAAATCAAGACCAATGATTTGGTCCCCAATCCTCACAATCCTAGGATTCTCTTTGATCGAGAGCCGATGGATATTCTCAAAGCATCTATCAAACGCGTTGGAATACTCGTTCCGCTCACCGTCTACTTTGATAAGAAGAAAAAAAGATATGTGATTCTGGATGGCCAGCGCCGTTGGACCTGCGCGTCAGCTATTGGTCTTGATGAAGTACCGGTAAATCAAGTTGATGAGCCTAGCCTTGTTCAAAATATCGTAACTATGTTTCAGATTCATAAGCTTCGTGAAGACTGGGAGCTTATGCCAACGGCGTTGAAAGTTGAACTCTTAATGAGTGAACTCAATGATCGTAACGACGCCAGACTGGCAGAGCTGACCGGATTAGACGAAGCGGTGATCACTCGCTGTAAGAAATTGCTTTCCTACAGCAGAGAGTTTCAAGACCGAATGCTCGATCCGGATCCAGAAATGCGGATGAAAGCGGATTTTTTCATTGAGCTTTATCCAGTAATCCACGACCGCGAAGTGCGGGCGTTTGATTGGTTTAAAGAAAAGCACGTCATAAACAAAATGATTGAAAAGTACTTCGATGAGTCGAAGACAATTAAATCAGTTACTGACTTTCGCTTGGTTAAACAACATATTACGCATGCAAAACGCGCGAATCAGTTAACAAAACTGAGTTCCAGGCTTGAGCGGTTCGTAAACGAAATCTCTGTCCCAATTAGTCATCTTGAAATTCAGTCTGCTACCGTTCATGCCGAAGCGAAGGCTTTGGTGAAGAAAATATCTGCGGTTGAAGATCTTCTGGCCGAACTGGATATTGAAAAATTTTATGGTGAGGAGGACCTTTGGCAGTCAATGATGCGCCTTGTGAAGCTAATGAACGCTAAGCTCAAAGCTGCGGATAAGCGGCGCTAACATGCAAAAACCACTTGGCCGAGAAGCACCAATAAATAACGCACGATATAACCGCTGGCTGGCAGCGTTTTCCGGTTATGTATCGGAAGTTACGCGTAGTAAAGTTGAGCTGTGGTTGGAGCAGTTTGGCGAGCCTGAACGCCCGATAGCTGCCCGTGTACTGGATAGCGTTCTATTTATTGGGCATCAACAAATCAAAACAAAATATCGAGAACTGCTACTTGGACTTTCAGGTTGGAATCAGGACGCGATCAAGCGGAAAGGAAGATGGTTCTTTGTTCCATTCTCATCAAGCGTAGGCGAAAGTGGCGATTCCATGGTCCACGTTTTTAGAATGGCAACAGGTATGACGACGCGACATTACAACAACCTTTTTGTGCACCGAAGCGATTTGGTGCGATTACGCCCTGGCCCGGAAGACACCGTTGTGCTCATAGATGATTTTTCTGGCACTGGGCGACAAGCATCAACAGCCTGGGACGATACGTTTGCTGAGCTTCTTGCAGAGGGCCCGCAAGTTTATTTGATGGTTGTGGCGGCTACTGAAGTTGCGGTTAATGCCGTCCAGAACAATACCGAAATGCAGCTTATTTGTGGAACCATTCTCGACCACAGACATGACTTCTTTAGCGATAAGTGCAAGTTTTTTGCCAATTCCGAGAAAACCAAGATCGAGCACTACTGCAAATTGGCAAGCCCACGAAATCCACGAGGTAGCGATGCTTCTGGCCTTCTTGTCGTGTTGGCGCATCGTTGCCCAAATAATTCACTGCCGATTCTGCATACGAATAGTCAAAATTGGAGCGCATTATTTCCGAGGCAGTTCGATTGACAGTAACTGGACTTCTGAAATACATAAAATTGAAATTTTCAAACTTGATATTGGTTGTTGACAGGGCGATAGTTGATTACCCAAATTTCCAAAGCACGATTTGATGCGTATGTAAGCTGGACCCGCCTGCCAATTGCGCCTGTTTTTAGCTCGGAAATTGCGTGGTATGCAGGCGAAGCCGAGCGAGTACTCGGTGCCGTTGTCCTCGATCACAGCGACATGGACTTTGGTTATGTCATCCTTGGGCGAGACGAAAGCGGTCGTTTTCGTTGTATCGACGTTGCGGTTTCAATTCCAAATCCCAATATCGCCGATGCTGAACTGAAGCAAAAGCTGCAAAAACTCAGCGATGAGGGAGCTAGCGTTTTCCCTCAGGGCGGAAGTACTAAAGGCGGCGTGGACCTCTTTACGCCGATTGTCCCAGAAGAAAAGCAGCACCCGAATTTCAAATTGTTTCAAAGGCATCCTAATTGGTCTCCGGCCATCGGAGTACTTAGGGAGATGATGCGGAATTTCGATGACGTTGACGGCAATTTCGTTGAGCAATTTCAATCGTCTGGATTTGATGCGCGTCTCTGGGAGCTTTACCTCTATGCCTATCTCATTGAGGAGGGGCTTTATGTTGAGAAGCCCAAGCCGGCACCGGATTTTCTTGTGAGAGGTTCTAGTGAGGTAACTATTGAAGCGGTTACCGTTCAACCGTCAGCTGGTGATCCGCCCCCTTTGCCAGTCGAGGGGCCTCCAAACTTTAAAGAGCCGGAAGAAATTCGAAAGCTCTTGCGCGGAAAGATGCCCATTAAATTTGGTAGCGCTTTGTATTCCAAACTGACGCGCAAGCCGCCGTATTGGGAGCTTCCGGCTGCTAAAGGAAAGCCATTCATTTTTGCTATTGCCGATTTTCACGAGCAGCAATCGATGTTGTGGAGCTCCACGGCTCTCTTCGAATACCTCTTTGGCTTAACTCATGAATTTTCTCGTGATGATGATGGCAAGTTGCACATTAGCTCGCTCAAGATTGAAAGCCACGAGCATAAGGGAAAGAAAATTCCCTCAGGGTTCTTTCATTTGGAGGCAACCAAAAACGTTAGTGCCGTCTTGTTTTCGTCGTCGGGAACAATATCGAAATTTAACCGCATGGGTCGCCTTGCCGGTTTCGGTATTGAAAATTTAAGGTTGGTCCGATCCGGACTATGTTACGACCATGACCCAAATGCAGCACTACCTAAACCGTTCTTTATTGAAGTTGAGGCTGGAAAATTTCATGAGACTTGGGGTGAAGGCCTTGAACTCTTTCACAATCCCAACGCGGTCTACCCAGTGCCTGAAGAGATGTTCACCTCGATTGCTCACCATAAATTTATCGATGACGAGATACGCAGTAGTCTGCCCGAATTCCATCCGTTTTCATCAGTTACGTATAATTTTTTGCTTACATAGCATAATGCCCCGGTCGGAGGCGATTTTGAATAGCCTCCAATTCTCAATCGGTGTAGAAACGAAAAACGGCGGGCCAATGCCCGCCGTTTTCTTTGCCCATCAATCCCTGAAATAATCGTCCCGCTCCGAACCATCAAACTCGCCGGTCAGCATGCAGCAATTCTTGAAATCTGCGTGCGGAGCCGCAAGGGCAGAGGTCGTTACGGCCCAGCTTTTCCAGCAGCTCTTTGTCGTTGTTGACGGTGTGGATTCCGCCGCGCGAGCGCTTTACGCTGGTTTCGGACGGGAAGCCTTTCTTTCGCTTGCTGGTGGCCTCAAAACGAGAAGACGTTTTGCTTTGCGTTGGTTTTCATGATTGCCTCCATAGGATAGACCCGTCGGCGTGACGGGTGGCGGATTCTACGTTGCGAATCACAGAGTCAGAGTCGATTAAATCAAAAAATCGACTCTGCCTATAACGCAACTCAGAGCCGAGGTGGTTACCCCACAAACTCAAACCCTTTTATTAATGAACTAATTTGGCTTTTGTAAGTGACGGCCTCGTCGCTTGAGACAACCTTGTTCTCCACTAGCTCTTTGAAAATCACCAAGGACACTTGCTCGGGTATGTTGTAAGACCCGCTCGAATTTTTTGCAAACGCATTGCTGGGCGCCCAAACTTTCCACCCAAACCGTTTTTGAAAGATGCGCAGAATAATTGCGCATCTCGGGCAGGGCGAAAGGCTGGTTGTCAGCCCCAAGCCCTTAGGAAATTTGCCGTCTTCAATTTTCTTTTTTGATGCATAGTCCTCGATAGCGGCCATTTCCGCGTGGATCATCTGGCCCGATTCGTAAGTTCCCTGTGCCAGGGACGTCATCTTCGGCTTTGGCTCAAAAATAACTGCCTCAACCTCATAATTTCCGTGTTTCAGCAGATCTGCGTCCTCAATCACTTCAAATTTCGTCGCGTATTTCCCGAGAGCTACCTTCACTTCGCGCTCAATTTCATCCCATCTTTTGCCCATTTTTTCTCCATAAAGTTAGCCGCGTTCATGCTTGTCCTTGCTCGTTTACATGACCACATTCGTTGCGAAGCGCGATGCCGAGGAGCACCAACACGGCCGCCGAAATCTGGCGGCCGTTATGGATGTGCCTTTTGTCAATGTGGCATTAGTTATTTTGCTGAAACAAACGCTGCGGATTCCTTGAGCAGCTCCGCTTCCGACAACGCTGGGCAAGGTTTTTCGTTTTCAAATAGTGCATCAATGGATGCGGCGGGCGACTTGGTCAGTTCGTCGGCAAAGCAGCTGGCTTTCTTGATGATGCGGGAGTTTTCAGACCAATCGCGAGCATTTTTGTCAACTTTGAAAGCATTGCGCTTCCAGGACTCATTTGCCGATCCGGTTAAGCGCGTTTTATCTGGAAATGCATACCAGAATCCGCCTCCATCTTTTGATGTCTTGCCGGCGACGTTGCATTCCTTTGTGTCAAGGCGACATATCCTTGTGCATGTTTTCATGTCCGTGAGGCTGGTTTTGGGGCCACAACCTTTGTCTTTCAATTCAAGATTGCAGTTGCAGTAATCGTCGGGCTTGTCAACGATGCGAGTTACGTTGTATCGGATGGCCAGTGCCGAACTCTTGGCCATTGAAGTGAGAGCGGCACTAAATGACTTGAGGTCAGTAGCATTAGCTTCTCGTAAGGAAATCAGCTCGCGGCCTTTGGCGTCCTGCCAAATCGTCGGCCAGCTTTGAACCTTGTAGACGTTGACAGTCTCGCAGGGTGCGCCACCCGGGCAATCAGCTGCCGCAGAAAAGCTCAGGAAAACGGATAAAAATGCCAATACCAACTTTTTCATGGAACAAGTCCTCCAAATAATTTTTTGCACGTAGGCTTTCCACCACTTTCGCAGCAGAAAATGTTTAGACCAAAAGTCGCAGGTGCTGAACGCCTTCAGAGGCGGGAATGATTGCCGCGAGGCGGCAGGACTCCCAGTGATCCAACAGGGATGGCGAATGTGGTTCAATGTTTTTCATTCGCCATAGACGTCAGCCGCGCGCGACGGTAATCAGCGCCAAAGGGCGCCCTTGAACTGGCTTGCCGCATCGTTTGGTTTTATGCCGGATAGATCGCAGTGGTCAGCGTTTCCCGGAATTGGAGCGGCAATGATTCGTGCGCTCTTTACTTTGTCGGCGCTGGAAACGATGCAATATGCATTGAATCGTGGCGGCAAACTGTTAACTAGGTCCTGTGCTGTTCTTCCCGCTCCACAATTTACGCTTGCACCGGTCATAGTGCCGCTCGGTGCTACATCTTCACCAGCGAAATCGCACGTCCTTCCCGTTGGGGTGCCGCGCGCGCCGACCGGACCTGGCAGAGTGACGCCGCGGATGACCGGACCTTTCGTAACAGGTTTTGTTCCGTCAGCAATAGCGCTCAATGTGGCGAAAGAGCAGACGAGGGCCGCCAAGTACGAGGCGCATACAATGGTTCTGTTCATGTTGAATTTCCTTTAGCAATACAAAGTTGTTGAATTGGATATTCGAATTTGTTTCTAAAAATGGCGCGGCCACTTTCAATGTTGATATCGGCGCGGATCGAATCAATCGGGAAATCCGAAAGAAGCCGACCTGCATTGGCCGTGGCCATTGCCGCATTAATTTCGCATCCGTTTTGCTACCGGGATGCTGCAATTTGGCGATTGCGAACGTTTGCTATCGGCGGTCGCGAAATATGCGGGGTGATCATTGCCGAGCCAACATCCTGGATGTCCATTTAGCTGGCTCGGTCGGCAATTACAACTTCGGCCTTGTTAGTTCGGGCAGGAATAATCCCAGCCCGGCGCCAAGGTCGTGCCTGTGATCCGATAGCATTTATTCGTGGGCCCGTTTTCGACGCGGTTCATGGCCTCGCGCCAGGGTTCCCAGACGAGGCCCGTTGCGCCCCATGCTTGCAACTGGACACCTTTCGCATCACCAGGTAGCGGGAGCGTGTACTGATAGCCGCTGGTCGTTTCGCCAGACTCCCATTGCTTCGGCGCGCCACCTTCGCTCCAGACAACCTTGAATTTCCCGACGTAGCCGCCGTCATGCTTTACGCGGACAAAGCCGTTGTTGTATTCGGTGCATTCCGCTTCGTTGTAAGAGGTGGAGAAGGCCATCTTTGCGAACTGGTGATCCTTCAGGAATGCGACGGTGTACGCAATCGGATAGCCTGCATTGTTTTTGCCGAATACCGCGCCCTTGCGAATGGCGTCGAGAGATGCTTTTGCCTGTTCACCGGTGATGTTGGCGGCAATCTTTGCGTTTCCGCCGAGCGTCATGACGGTGAAGGTGGATTCGCGCGAGATCTTCTCGAATTTGTTCTTTGTTTCGCTATCGAATTCTGCACCGCCAGTGGTCACATACTTGAGCGTGCCCTCGACATCGGCCGATGTCTGTGCCGAGTTCGTATCCATCCGAACTAGGATGATGCGGCCGTAATCGACGCTGCGGATGTATGCCGGTGGGTTCCCTGCGTTGAGAACCTGACGAACTTCGCCGAGATCGACTGAAGGCGCCCATACCTGGCTTGGCTTTTGCGGCAGGTCCATGGTGACGGAATAGAAAATCTGCTTGAACAGCAGCATGCTGGTGGTGCGCTTGGAGTTGTTCTTCACATCCATATGCGATGTGATTTCATTTTCCGCCCACTTGGAATTAAACCCCAGCTCGAGAGCCAGCTGCTGCGTTGAAAAGCCTTTTTTCACTTCAAGCTTGCTGCGTGCCGCATTCTCGAAACTGGTCCCCTTGTTGAGCCAGGCCTTAAGTGCTTCATCGATTGCGCCTTGTACGCTCGAGTTAGTCGGGTTATCGACCGTGATGGTGCCGGCGTTACCCATGCCCGGCAGATCAATGCGCAGGGTAATTGCTGACCTGGGAAGTGTGATTGCATCGGGCTTGCCGTCGGCCAGATTACGGTTTGCGCGTACCAGGGCCCCGGGGAAGACAACGCCCGTCACTGGCGAGAGGATTGTGACCTCGCTCAGCTCCTTGGTGAGGTCGCGTGTCTTGTTTGTGCAAATGATGACCTTGTTGCCATCACCTTCTCGTCCTGGCAAAGCCTCAGTAGCACCATTCTCCCTCGTGGCGAGCAAAACTCGCGGATCGTAGGATAGTCCGTAGACGAAGGCGTCAACAGGCGCTGGACTGGACTGACCGGATGCTAAAAACGACGTCAGTCCAGCTGACGCAAGCAGCACGGTGGCCGCTAGTTTGCGTGCCACATTTCTTACTTGATTCATGAATCGCTCCCATACTTGATTAGGGCAGGACTGCGCCCATAAATGACGGACATTGACTTGATTGCCTTGCCAGATGCGCGCCGAACGTTTGTCACATGTATGTGAAATACTGTGAATTTGTGTGAACTGCGGTGGCGATTCTAGGCGAGTCGAATTTGCGCGAACCCACCTGTGCGGGTGGGTAAGTTTTCGTTTGAGGCTAATCAGCCATCCCTTAATTGAGGCGATCGAGTAGATCGGACACTCTGCATGTTTGAAGAATGCAGTTGGCCTCTAAGCTAGGCAAAAAATGAAAGGGGCTGACTACGCCATGCTGTTTTTGCCGGCCAATTGATTGGACCTGTCGGCGGGAACGTGAATGTTTTGGTGTTGCCAAAAACAGTCCGTAATGCCTTAAGGCCAGGAATTCCGATCTCCAGCATTGGCGCGCCTTCTGGGCCAAAAATGCTCCAAAAGGCGCGCCAAATGGCGTTCTGCGTAGTGCCACTGTTGGCGTCCGTGACAAGATCGACCAATGTGTTCCGCTCCTGAGGACACGCCCCGGGCTCCGCCGTTTTCGCTATGATTAGCTCGGCCTACCTTTCTAAACCTCTGTGACCAAAACCACCATGCGCAAAAATATTCTCCTCGCCTCCAGCCTGGCTGTTGCCTTGTCCGCACCTGCATTCGCCCAAACCGAGCCCGCCAAAGTCGACCCCGTCAAAACCATGGTCGGTCGTCTGGAGCTCGCCAAGTACAAGGCCACCATCAAGGGCCTGACCCAGTTCGGTGACCGCCGGCAGGGCACTGACCGCAACCGCGCGGCGGTTGACTGGATCGAGGCGCAGCTCAAGAGTTACGGCTGTACCAATACCGAGCGGATTAAATACGTCTTCGAACAGCCTGCGCGCAATTACCGGGCGCCGGCTCCGCTTTCGCCGGTGATCGCGAGCGGGGAAATCCGCAAGAACGTGGGCGATTCGCGCATGCGCGGCAACGTGGGGCCGGTGTCGGTGAATGAAGATGCGGAGAAGCAGACCGATCCCGTATTGCGCAAGCTCAATTCCCAACCCGCGACGAACGGGCCGCGCGAGGAGGTGTTCTGCACCAAGGTCGGCAGCACGCATCCGGAGGAAATGTATATCGTCGGCGCGCATATGGACGGCCACGGCTGGGGCGAGGCGGCAGATGACGATGGTTCCGGCACGGCGCTGGTGATGGAACTGGCGCGCGTGTTCAGCAGCCCGGACGTGATCACCGATCGCTCGATCCGCTTCGTGCTGTGGAATAACGAAGAGACCGGGCTCAACGGCGCCAAGGCCTACGTTGAACAACGCTTCGCGCTACAAGGCAAGGAATCGCCGGTGGGATCCGGCAAATACCCCGAGCCCAAATGGCTGGGCATGATCCAGCACGACATGATGATGTGGGACCACGGCATGCCCCGCGCGGATGGAAGTGTGAACCCTGAGCAGCGGCCGGAGGCGGACGTGAATATCGAATTCCGTATGGACACCAAGTTTGGCGAGCAGGCCGCGAAGCTCGCGTACGTTTTCCGCGACGCCAACGAGAAATACGCGACCGACTATCCCGCTGCCGTCGGCCACCATATGACGAACACCGACTCTGATCCCTTCAAGGACCTGGTGCCGGCGATCAGCCTGCGCGAAAACGAACGCGGCATGCAAATCGGCGCCGGCTGGAACCCCAACTACCACCAGGCGACGGATTTGTTCTCCAGCTACTCCGACAAGGATTTTCTGCTGGGCCTGAACGCAGCGCAGACGACGCTAGGGGCAGTGGCGGGGTTGGCGGGGGCGAAGGTGAAGAAGTAGCCGTTTTTCCAGACTGTGTTGATATAAAAACGGCGGACCTATACAAAAATAGCCCGCCGTTTTCTTTGCCCATTAATCTCTGTTCGCACTCGCGTGGATACAAAATTGGATCCCGGACGTGCAACAAAAATGAGCCGGGATGACAGTGAAGGTTTGGAGGGCGCCTGGAATTTCATCAACGCTTGATGCTTGCAATTTGCGATGAAACCAAAACTTGAGTTGTCGCCCCGGATTTAGTCCGGGGCCCAATTTCTGTTTGCACTCGCGTTGAGCCCAAATTGGATCCCGGACTGAATCCGGGATGACAGTGATTATTTTGCGGTGGCCGCAATGGTTGGCGTTATCCCGCATCGAATAAAAATGAAACCCCAGCATTGGCGCGCCTTTCCGGCCAAAAATGCTCCAAAAGCCGCGCCAAATGGCGTTCTGCGTTTACGGAAACGCAAGCCCGCTGCCTGAGCCCCTTCGGTTGCTTATATAGAGTCCTGGCGCATTTGAACAGTGCGGCGGCGTGGATTCCGCTTCTGCCGGTCGCGTCATTTGAACTCGTCGCCAATAGCCCAAAAGTAATTGCGAAGTGCGTTTGCCCGTGAGGTTGTGGTTTCCCTTTCCGACATGGAAACGCGATCGCCCCGTTGGCGGTGATAGGCCTCTACCAATGGTCCGAATCGCGTGAACAGGTAGCGCACAATCTTGCCGTCGATACTGGGTCGGAACACGTCATAGTCGGTAATGGAATTTGGCGAAATATCCGGTATTTTCAGCTCGCGCGAAAAGCCAAGATGGATTGCCCAGATCATGGCTTCCAGACGAATCCGCATGCCTGAGGTGATTTGATCCAGATTAAATGCTTCCTTGCCGCTATCGACGATAGCGTTCAGGTCGAACATCTGGTCTATCTGAATGATGGTTTCTTCCCTCAAAGGGAGCGTACGCGCGATCAGCTCGTACTGGTTGTGGAGTGACTCGATATGCAGCCGCTGCGCCCGGGCCGCGCTTGCGAAGTGTTCCATCACCACGACGGATGCGCCGTCTGTGGCGGAAAGTTCTGGAACTTTTTTTGGCGGTCCTTTCTTGGCGCCATCCTTTACGGCTTTGACGATAGCGGAGGCATTCTTCGATTCCGCTACCAGCTCATTTATACCGCTCGCATAAAGCTTTAGCGTCTCCTTTGTGGCGGGATTCAGGTTCACGTATTTCCTGAGTTCTTGAGCAAGTACTCTTTCGGCCTCGCCGAGCGCGTCGAAATGCGGTTTGCCTGCCGCCGCCTGGAATATCGAGCCGGTACTTTTCGCCGCAATTTTTGCTGCGGCAGTGCCGAACAGACTCTTAGGAAGGACTTTGAGGGCAAGTTGCGAACTGAGGATTGAGCCGTAGATTTTCTGAAAGAATTTCGCCGAGAGCTTTTCCATGAAGCTGGAATTGATGACAAATCCCAGCACAAACTCGAAAGCAATATTGTCCCAGCCGACCTCCTTTGGCGCCTCAAGTGCGTTCAGTCGCACCTCATTGACTTGTTGCGCGGCGAGCATGCACATATCCGCCGGCAACGTCGCGAACTCGACTTTTCGTACCCGCGACTCATTGATGCGAAAGACCAGGCTTTCGCGCAGCCAATTCTGCGTTTGGGCATCCATTGAATTGCCTTAGGGATTTGCCATTGCAGGCTGGTCAAAAGGCTCAAGATGGTTAGCCTTCAGGAGCAATTTCCGGCGTTCAGCCTCCTGCTCAAGCAAGCTCGCGGCGCCTTCGATTTGCATCCGGTCTGCGTCTTCGCGCTTTATTGCCACGTACCGCTCAGAGTTAATTTCATCCTCGCAGGCACTGCAACGTCCGAGCAACGAATCCACGTAGACACCCGGTGTATTGAGCTGGAGGCTTTCGCCTTTACCGGGACCATAGTCGCGCAAGGCGTTGTCGCGCAGATTCGTGGCCGAGCTTGCGTAATTGTTGATGAACGCCGCGATCTCCCGGGTGTGCGCTGCCGGGTCGAGCCGAAGCAAGTATTTCGCTGCAATTACGAGGGCTTCGGCGAGCGCGTGCAAGCCGCTTGCCGGTGAGCGGCCAACGTCCATTCGTACGCGCAAGGCTAGGCCATGAATTTCCTGCGAGAGGTCGCGATCGATCTCGAAAAATTGAGTAAGAAACAACGACGGTGAAGTAAAGGCCTCGACGGCTTCGTAGGGAATCCGTACCGGTTGCCCGTTCGTATAAGTGGCAGGGAAAAGGCCTGGGTAATAAAAGACGGGCGCGTCGTTCAAGAAGCGCATTTGCAAGTCTATGAGCTTGATGACCTGGAAAAAATTGAATGTAACCGTGTGGCATTGGTTGGGATTCTTCATTCGGCGGACGCTTTTTTGTTCCGTTTGCGACTCTGTAGTGTGCGTAATCTTTACCGCGCGCCTGGCGGAGACTTCAGATGTCGCACGGGACGTTGACTCCTGGACATGCCGCTGTGCCTGCTGGACACGATCGCTCGAACTCCCATTGGCACTCGCCGATGCGCTGGCGGAAACCGGCCCGTAACTTACTGCAGCCGTTGCAGATACCGACCAGCCGTTTTCGCTCGCGGCTTCATTTGAAATCGTTTGTTCATCGGTTCGCTTGAGTTCTTGTTCAAGGCTCTGTTTGGTTGCCTCATCCTGCTCCTGCTGAATTTCGCTTTTGCTGCGTTGCCAGGCGCTCACCTCCAGGGTGACCTCTTCTGCTGGGAGAAGCGAAAACGATGAGATGAGGCTGCCAAGCGTGAAGCCTTCATGCCGCCACTCCTGGCTGAATTCGACTTTCTGTCCGAGCCCCCACTGCTGGGCTTTGTCGAGGCGGAACTCCGGAAAAATGATCGGGAAATAAATGCGCTTCGATGACACCGTCTTTCGTCCGCGAATGGCGAGATCATTGACATCGAACAGCGATGAGCAGGTCGGATCCGAACAACTGCCGGGCAAGGGAGGGCATGGTTCGCCAGCGGGAGGAACCGCCGCAACATTTTTCTGGTTCAGCGCATCCATTGTCGCCTTGATCGCGACGCCCCATGCGCCAAGATGCGTGTTGAAATCCTGTGTATTCAATCCACTCAGCTTGATTACATCGTCGGCCATTGCCGGCAATACCTCGGCGCGCCAACTGGCAAACCCGATGGCATCCTCATTCGAGGGAAGCAGGCCCATCGCCAGCCGAAAAATACTGTCTGGTGTCACATTGTCCTTGGGCCGCGCCGCCGGTGGCGCGGTTTGCACGGGTGGTGTTGGATGTTGCTGCGCGGGGGTTCGCGGTTCTTCATTTATTGGTGGTCTTTGACTCCAATCGCCTGGGTCCCCATTTTTTCCAGTTCCATATGCCATGTCAAAATCTCCTTAAATGAAATTGATATTTCAAAGCCCTTACAACCGCATGTCGATGACGAAAATATCCTGCGTGCATCGCCCGGGCGCGCTCTATAGCTGGATTGAGAGGGTCATTAACTGATTTTTAAATGCGGTAAGCCGTGCCTGGATCGCGCGTCTGCGTCCTTCGTTTGCAGCGTCTTCATTTGTTCAAACGGAATTCAGGCGCTGGGGCCGCCAGGCGATCCCTCAATCAGGGGGCAGGACACGGTGCCTCAGGGCCGGCAGGCAGGATAGGTCACGCCCCGGGCCTCGAAGATCGGCTTGCCGCTGGAGTCTTTTTTGCAATTGTCCAGCGCGCGGCGGTCGTCCTTGAAGCGGTCCTGCACATCGCGTACATACCGTTCCGCCTGAGAGCGGGCTTCGCTTTCGCTGTAGGTGTCCGGCTTGAATTCCCAGACGGTACAGCTGTCTTTCTGGAAGGACACGCAATCCGGCCGCCCCGAGGACAGCGAAAGCTCCTTCTCTTCACAGATGCGCTGGTTGTAGATATGTTTTTCCTTGCCGTACTCCATCGCGGCGCGAATGCGCGGATTGTTGGAGCCGTTGATCACACCTTCCTTGAGGTTGGCGAGGGTGCGGTAATCGGTGCTGAATCGTTCATAGACGCGGCTGGTGAACGAGTCGATCCGGTCGCCCATATTGCGCAGCAGGGATTCGGTGTCATTCCTGACTTCGGGGTAGGAGGTCAGGCCCTTGGTGTTGTCGCGCAGGCTTTTGGCGTCGTTGAGCACGCGCTCGATCTCATTGCCCATCAGGCGATCAGCTTCCGAGTTGAGGTTGTCGTATTCGCGACGCACGTTATCGACGACCTTGTCACGCATCGATTTCGCAAGCCGGTCGGCCTCGTCGTCGTTGCGGGCGATATCGAGACGGCAAACCTGGTTGATGAGCGAGGCGAGTTCCGCCTTGTCCATCTCGCGCAGTTTTCGCGATTTATCCAGATAGCGCTCGACATTGTTGGCGGCGTCGTCCATGCGACGTTGCATGCGTTCCCAGTCGCTTTTGCGGTTGTAGAGATCGTCGGCGGGGCCGGCCGCGGCGGCGCCGGCCAGCAGCGCAAATACGAGAACGGCGGCGCCGGTGGCAAGGTTTCCCACAGGCCGGTCGGCATTGAAGATACAGAAATGAAAATTCATGATCGCCCCTTTCAATTCGCTGTCACTGGCTGTTTTTGCAAAGGTGGAAAAGTGAAACCTGGCAACCAGGGGCCGGGAACATCTGTTGTCCCGGATGGCGCTGGATTCAGTGGCGTCACTATGTCGCCATGACACGATGGCTGTCCTTAAGGGACCCTTAAACGTTCTGAATTCGAGTTGGCGCATCGCGCACGTGCGCTCTGCGCCATCGTGTTGAACCAAAATCGGATCCCGGACTGAATCCGGGATGACAACGCTAGATTTCTGGCGTTTCCTGAAAGCATGTTGCCCGGTTCATAAAAACACGTAGATCGCCATTTGGCGCGTCTTCCAGGCAATAAATGCCTGCGAAGGCGCATGAATGCTGGGGTTTCATTTTTTCACAAGCGCTTGCCTCATGGCCTGCGGCGCGGCCGATGCCGCGATTCGCCTTGTTTCCGCCGGCAATTCAGCGTAACTTTTCGCACAGCGCTGATGCACGGACCACAGAATCGTCAGCAGACGATCAAGATGCCGCCACCGATGCGGTGTCTGCAGGTCATCAGCGCACAGGGAGATGTCGATGAGCGCGCAGAAGAATTGTTGGCCATGGTCCGGCTTGCGGCGGGTGCCTCTGGGTGCTGGCAGCGTATGGGTGAAGACGGTACTGTTCTTCTTTTGCCTCGTGACCATGGCGGGGCTGGCGCAGGCCGAGTGCTGTCGCAACTGGCAGGAATTCAAGGCCATGTGCAACGCCCAGGGCATGGATGCCCGGCCCTGGACCGATGCCAGTCATCCCCTCGCCTGCGTGTCGCGCATCGATCCGCGCATTGCCCAGGCCAACCAGCTCAATGAGCTCGGTCGCGCAGCGCTTCAGGCCAAGCGCTACGACGAAGCGGCAAGGTATTTCGAGCAGGCGGATTCGGTTTATCCGAACGATGTCTATCGCAGCAACCGCACGCTGGCGCTTTCCGGCAAATATTTCGCCGCGGGGCTCGACGCCATGAATCGCCGCGACTGGCGGCAGGCCATTGCCCAGTTCCAGCAGGCGCAGGCGCTGCAGTCCAGCGATGCGGCGGCGAACAATATCCGCGCCTGCCAGGCCAACATCGCCCGCGAGGCGGCGAATGCGGCCTGGCAGCGGCGCGACTGGGATGTCGCCATTGCCGCGTTTGAAAATGAAAAACGCTGGTGGCCGGATGCGAGCATTGATGACAGCATCCGCGGCGCGAATGCTCATAAATATTTCGATCGCGGCCGGGCCGCGTTTGCCGCTGAGAATTATGCGCTGGCGTTCAATGAGTATGCGGCATCGCTGAATTACGACCCGGGCTCCACCGCCGCCATTAAAAATGCCGGCCTGTGCGAAGAGCGTCAGGGGCGCCAGTCCGCGCAGGGCGGGGATATGGATGGCGCCACCGCGCATTTCTCGCGCGAGTTCGATTTTCTCGAGGGACGTGCCGGCGCCGCCAAAAACCCGCAGGAGGTGCGCGAGTACCTCAGCCGGGCGCGGCGCGTGGCGCGCAGCGAGCTCTCTCGCGTCGCGCGCTCCGACCGGGATTGGGACCTGCTGGTGAATGTGCATGAGCAATGGTTCCAGCGTTCGAACAACGACGCGACGGCGCAGGACCAGCTGACCACGGTGTCGGCGATGCGCATCAACAAATCGATCGGCTCGGTGCAAAGCGTGGAAAGCGCACAGGCGGCGGCCGGCCAGTACGAGGCCCTGTTGCAGCAGGACCCGTCGAACCAGCAGGCGGCCTGGGGGCTGGAGCAGGCGACCAAGGTGCTCAAGCAGGCCACCATCACGCGGATATATATCGAGACGGAAACCAAGGAAAACCAGCGGGCGATCAAGCTGCTCGACAAAGCGCGCGGGGCGATCAAGGACCCGAAGGCCTGCTTTGACGGTACAGGCGGGCCTTGCGACGAGAGCAGCGGCAATGAAGTTGTCGTTCCCACGCCCACCGGCAAGGTGGTGTACGCGCCGGGCATGTATTTGCCGCCCGAGACCGAGACGCCGGAGCTGAAGGCCCTGCGCGAGGACATCCTCAAGAAGCAGGCCGCCAATGAAAAAGAACTGGCGCAATACAAGATTGAAGGCGATGCCCTGAAGCGCCGCCAGAGCAAGTCCATGCTCGAATACCATGCCGAGGAGCTGAAGACCGCTCAGGAAGACTATGCGAAGAAGGCCACCGAGCTGGTGTCGCATTCGATCAAGCCGAAATCGCCGTCAGCCGCGCAGGCGCAAAAATGACGGCTGCGGCAGGCCCCTTGGCCAGGCTCGGAAAATTCGCCATGTCCGGCCTCGGCAAGGTGGCGCCCTTCGCCATTTTTGTCGCCGTCGTCGTCATCAGTGCCAACTGGAGCAACTGGTGGTGGTACCTCAGCATCGGCCGCAGCTTGTCGCCAGCCAATCATTTGCTGGCCGAAGACCATCCCGAGCAGGCCATTCCGTTGATGCGCGAGGTGCTGGCCAGGCACCCGCAGGATGCGCGGCTCTATTACTTGCTGGGCGGCGCGTATATGGCCAATGGCGAGGAATTCCCGGCGCTGGCCTGTCTCAAGCTGTTCCGCAAGCACGCGCCCGGCGATTCCTCGGATGACCGCGAACGCATCGACCTCGCCGACCGCGCCATCAGGGAGCTCACGACATACAGCCAGTACGACAGCAGCGGCAGCGCAAAAAATTATGCCAATGACGGTTCCTCACTGCTGTCGGCGTCGATTGGTCTCCACAACAAGAGCGAGCTCGCCGGCTGGCGCACGCAGATCAAGAACTATGCGGTGCAGGATATCCTCGCCGAATCCGCGGTCGCGCCGCCGGGCAATGCCTCGGGGCTGATCAATCCGGCGCGCTTCCAGGATGCGGGTCTGTTCCACATCACCACGATTCCCTTCCGCGAGACGATCAAGACGGCGAGCCTGCGGCAGATGATTCTCGACAATGCGTTTTCAATTGACGCCGGCGATATCGGCCCCGGCTGCTGCCGGGTTCCTTTTGCCGATCCGGATTTGCGCCAGACGCCCTATGTGCTGAAGGAAGGGCTGGACCGCATGGCCGACCTGAACGATGCCGAGCGCTTGAACCGCTCGCTCAACCTCAAGAGCCGCTTGGGCCTCAAGCGGCGCTTCGTCTACACCCTGATCGAGAGTTCACAATATGACTGAATTTCGTGCCGTCTCCGCATCGCTGGCCATGTTCATCCTCCTGGCCGGGCTTCCCGCGCGGGCGGAAAATTTTGTCGATATCCTCTGCGCCATTCCCGACGCTGCGCGCAGCAAGATTGCCAACGCGGCCGCGCTGGAGACCGAGCGTGCGCGCCTGGCGGCCAAGGGCGACAAGCTCGACGAGACCATTACGCGTTTCAACAAGGGCTGCAAGACGGGGCGTGCCAAGGGCAGCGATGCCGAGCTCGCCTGCAAGGATGCGGAAGCCACGCTCGGCAAGGAGCTCGAAACGCATAATCGCGCGGTCGCGCAACTGAACGCGCAAACGCGGCGCGCGCTGGCGGATGCGGAAAAACCCGTCGTGGCCCGCATGGCGCAGACGCGCAGCAAGCTTGCGAACTCGCGCGTCGATACCGACCGCGCGGCGGCACGCGCGGGGGAGTGGGTGAAGATGGGCCAGGAAGAGGCCAGTCGCGCCCGCCGGACGCTGTTCGAGCAGGTGGCGAGCCTTGGCATCGACGCTTACACCGAGTCGGCGCGCGAGAGCGTGAAGATTGCCGACAAGGAGCTGCGCGAATTCAAGACCCTGTACAAAGAAAGCTGGCAGGCGTTTCCGCCGGCGGTGCGTGAAACGATCGCAAACCAGATCAGTAACCTCAGTACCTCCGCCGATGTCGTCACGCTGCTGAAGTACATCTATGAGCAGCATGGCCGCGCCTACGAGTTAGTCGAATCGGCCGAGCGCGGGAAGCTGCTTGAAATGAGCGAGAAGGCGACCCTCGGCGTCCTGAAACTGGCCCTCGGCTTCATGAAAAATGTGAGTCCCGAGGTCAAGGTGACGGTGGCCCTGGCGGAGGTGGCGGCAGCGGACGTCGATGCCTGGCACGCATACTACATTGCCAAGGGAAGCGTCGACCAGATGTTGAGTCTGCGCGACCAGGATCTGCGGGCGATCGCTTCCCTGGCCGATTTATACCGTCGCGATACCGATCTGCTGAAGGCCATTCGCGCGGCAGCGCTGAGCTGTGGCGCAGGGTAGAAAGGCAGGCATTCGGACGGGAACCTTTCTCGCGCGCAAAATTGGATCCCGGACTAAATCCGGGATGACGGTGATTGTTTGGGCGTTGCCGTACCGATTGGGATTGGCGCTTGCCCGGTGACCAAGCTGGCAAAGCAAACATTAAGGCAAGGCGTCGACCCGGATTCAGTCCGGGGCCCACAACGTCGCACTCAAGCTGCAGCCTAGACGGGGGCAGGCAAGATCACCGACTTGTGTCGCAGCAGGATGCGCTCGATGGCGCCGAGGATGTCGAAGTTGTTCTTGAAGTCGTCGAACAAAAGCTGATTGCCGGGTGGCGATTTTCGATTCGCCGGATCATTGCGCACCAGATCAAAAATTTCCTGGAATGAGCGCTGGCCGTCCATATGCATGAATATCTGCGGCGCGTAACGCCCGGGCTGCACCATCAGGGACAGGCCGACGTGCTGATGGTTAAGCAGGAACGGCTTGCCACCAGCTTGACTGAAAATGCCCGCCACCATCGGCCCGGTAAGCGGCTCGTGCACGAAGAACGGCACCATGTCGGCGTCACCGTATGCGGCGCGGCATTGCGTGGAGCGCGTCGCGTAAAACCCGTGGGTCATGATGTTGCCGCGTAGCAATTCGCCGATGGCGTATTGCCGGCGCAACGGTTGGCGCTCTATTTTGGCGAGCAAGGGCGGCGGGTTCGGGCCCAGCGCCACGCTGGGCATATAGGCGGAACGCCCCTTTTCCACCGCGGTGAAATCGAGCGTGAAGCCATGTTCATCGGCCAGCCATGCAAAAATTTCCTCGATAGAATAAGCCCGATCCTGCGAGTGCAGCGCAATGTCGTAGAGATCGGCGTCGGTGTTCATATCGCCGCGCCACAAATCCTCGCAGCGCTTGAACCAGTTGGTCTTGGGGAGCTGCGGCATGATCGCCCTGGCGTTGGCGAGTTCGCCGGCGAGGCTGGTTTCATCGACGTTGACGGCGCGCATCAGTTCCTGCATTTGATAGATGCCGGTGCGGCCGTATTTTCCGTACAGCATCAGCGCCAGTGCGCCGTCGTCCTTCAACACCGATTTCAGCGCGCGCAAGCCGGCATCGGGATCGGGCAAGTGATGCAGCACGCCGATGCTGTTGATGTAATCGAACGGCGCCAGTCCCAGCGTCGGCAGATTCAGCAGCGAATCGTGAATCCAGTCGATATTGTTCAGGCCGCGTATCGCAGCCCGCTGCTTGGCGATCTCGATGCTGGCGCCGCTGAAATCGAGATGCACGATACGTGCATCGGTGTGCCGCAGCTGCTCGGCGAGAAAGATGGTGCCGCCGCCGGTGCCGCCACCCGCCGCCAGGACGCGAAAGCCGTTTGCGAATGACTGCCGGCCCGCGAAGCAGTAGTGATTGATCATCGGCAATTCGTCCAGCCAGGTACGCACCAGCCGGTGTCTATCGTCCTCCGGGTTTACCGGTGGATAAGGCAGCATCTCGTATTGCTCGCGCACTTTGCTGAAGGACAAATCGGTCATGGTCGCGGCTGTCGTGGCGAGTGGAAGTGGGGCGATTATCGCAAATGACGCGGGGGTGTGCGTACCCGGTTAAAACGTTTTGAAAAATAGAGAACCGTGCCCAGCAGTCCACGTTCGCCGCCGACGAACGCAGGTCTGAAGCCTCGCCGTGCGGGGCGTATGATTAAGCTGTCATGCCAGAACAGGAGCTGCCCCATGCCGCAGGACAAAAAACCCGCCACGCCGAAACCGCAAGGCACCAAATTGCCGCCGCACCCCAGTCCCGCGGACCCGGCCCATGAGGAATGGCTGATCGACGAAGCGAGCGACGAAAGCTTTCCGGCCAGCGATCCTTCGTCCGCCACGCAGCCGCATGCTCCGCCGCGTGACAAGAAGAAATAGCCGAACGAAATTTGAAAGTCCAGCATTGGCGCGCCTTCCGGGGCATTTTTGCCTGGAGAACCGCGCCGAATGGCGTTCTGCGTTTTCTGCAAACGGCTGCCAAGAGGTTGGCTGGAGGCTGGAAATTCGGGCCCTCAAACAAGCCCGGCTTGAAATAAATCGTTGCGACGCGGCTGTCCAGCGGGGCCATCCCGACAGCGTCATTTCCCCGTAATACATTCGTTCAGGCAATCATCGGCAGCCTGATCTTTTGGGATCAATTTACCCACCCTCGCAGGTGGGTTTGTTCATTGCGGCGTTGAAATTTCTTGCCTATCGATTCGGGATGGGCGAAGACTGTCAGTGCCGTCCGGGATCAATCACGCGGCCACCGCGCCAGGCCGTTAAAAAATTACGCAGGCTGGATTCGGACTGCACCCGCGTGACCATGCCGCGATTGCCTGCCGAATATTTCCCGGCGTCGCTGCGAAAGGAAAAACCATGTCCTCTGACGACACTGAGCGCCACACGCAAATCGGGGGGCCGCACGAGCAGCCAAGTGCGGCGGCTCAGGCCCAGGCAGTACCGCTGCCGCCAACGATATCGGACGAGCAGGACCGCGCAAAATTGCGGCGGTCGACCATGCAAATCCCGCGCCCGGAAGCTCACCGGCAAGCGGAATGGGCGCTGGCCTTTTCCGGCGGGGGGATTCGCAGCGCCACCTTTTGTCTCGGCGTACTGCAGGGCCTGGCAAAAGCGGCGCCGCCTGTTCCGCAAGCGGGGGTGGTGAATGGCCCGCCAAAAAACAGCGCCGAGAGTCTGTTGCCGCAGTTCGACTATGTGTCGACGGTCAGCGGCGGCGGTTACTGCGGCAGTTTTTTCGGCAGCCTGTTTGCGGATTGCCGCCTGAACCCGCAAAAGCAGTTGAATGATCGCGACGTGGCGATTCAGGCCTACAAGGTGTTTGAGGCCGAGCCGCCGGGCCGCTTGCGCAGCAACGTCATGTTCGACGCCCAGGAGCCGGGGGAGGGCCCGCTCGCCTGGTTGCGCGAGAACGGCCGCTATATGGCGCCGTCCGGTTCGGGCGATCTGGTCTACGCCGTGGCCCTGACGATTCGAAACTGGTTTGCGGTGCATTACGTGATCGGCACTGCCTTGTTGACGGCGTTTGCGCTTATTGCCGTCACGCGCGGTCTGCTGTTCGATTGGCTGCCGGAGTTCCCGGGTGGCTGGAGTTATCGGGAATTCGAGTACCAGCAACTGAAAGATGTGGTGGAAGTTGAAGAATTCGTGATCTGGTGGAGCCCCATCTGGTGGTTGCTGCTGCCCTTGTTCGGCCTGTGGCTGATCCCGGCGGCGCTGGCATTCTGGTTGACTCAGCCGCCGCCCGGCGGCAGCGTTTCCGATCCTTCCAAATGGAGCACCCTGGCACCAATGGCAACTGCGCTGAGCGGCTTGATTTTGTTCGGGCTCGGCGTGTGTGGGGGCTACTTGCTCGATGCCCAGTGGCTGCGGGTGATTTTGGCCTTGGAGATGGCGGGATTGCTGGCGATGTTGGGCTCGCTGTGGCATTACCAGACCACATACAACGCCTATGGACCGGCCATGATTACCGACCAAAGGGTTACGCTGACGCGCGCGCTCGCCAACGGCCTGCTGTGCCTGCTGGCGATCGTCTTGTTGGCCGCGGTCGATACCGCCAGCCAATCGCTGTATGCCAATCTGTACCAGGCGCAGGGCTGGCTGAGCTCCACCGCCGTCATCGGCGCCATTGTCTGGCTGGCGCGGCATTTCGCAACCGCCTTTGCGGAAAAAGAACGCGAAGGCTGGCTGAGCAAGATTCCGCTGGGCGCGATCATTTCCGTCGCCGGTGTGGCCCTGTTGTTTCTGGTGGCCCTGTTCTGGGCGATGCTGCTGCAATGGGTGCAATGGCAGGGATCTGAGCCCTATCTCGAACTCCTCAGCAATGCAGCAGCGCATCACGAGATGCTTGCCGTGTTGCTGATCACGGCCGGGCTGGCGTTCGGTCTTACCTGGTTGAGCAGCCAGTTCCCCGGTTTTCTGAACCTGTCGACGCTGCAGGGGCTGTATAGCGCGCGGCTGACACGCGCTTATCTCGGCGCCAGCAATGGTGTGCGCTTCATGACCGCAAATGCCGGGTTTCGCAGCGTTGCGGAACCGATCCCCGGCGATCAGGTGAGCCATGACGAGTATTACAAAAACGCCTTGATGCCGATCCACATCATCAATGTCTGCGTCAACCAGAACAATGATCCCGGCGAGCAACTGGTGCAGCGCGACCGCAAGGGCAAGCCCCTGGCGATATTGCCCGGCGGGTTTTCGCTCGACGGCGAGTTCTGCAATTTCCCGCCGACGGCAAAACGCGGCGAGCTCTACGAGGAACTGACCATCGGCGAGTGGGTCGGGGTGTCGGGCGCCGCGTTCTCGACCGGGCTTGGGCGCCGGACCACCCTCGGCTATTCCTTGCTGATGGGCCTGGCCAATGTTCGCCTGGGACGCTGGTGGCGTTCGGGGCTCGGCAAATACAGCGACGACCTGGACGACTTTTCCAGGCATATTCGCAGGGCGTTTAAAACGCATGCCTATTTGTCGGATGAATTGTTCGCATCGTTCTACGGCACGCGCCGGCCGCTGCAATATCTTTCCGACGGCGGCCATTTCGAAAATACCGCCGTCTACGAATTGCTGCGGCCCGGACGCAATGTGCGGCTGATCGTGCTGTGCGATTGCGGCTGCGATCCGAAATACGAGTTTGAGGATGTGGCCAACCTGATCCGGCTGGTGCGGATCGATTTCGGCATCGAGATTGAAGTCGATCGCGATATCGCCAGAGAAAATCCGGCGATCCCGATGGAGGATCGGCTGGACCAGGTGTTCGGCACACCGGAAGAATTCCACGCCATAACGGGCGACGATTCGACCGGTGATTTGCGCGCCGCCGATGTGAGCAAGTGTGCATTGCTGCTGAAGGTGTATTTGCCGCGCCCGGAAGAACCCGGCAGGCGCGACCTGATTTCCCACATCGTCGTGCTCAAGCCGCACTTGCTGTCTTCGTCGGCGCTGGACCTGCGGCAATATCACTCGACCAACCCCGATTTTCCGCAGCAGCCCACGGCGGACCAGTTTTATGACGAAGCGCAGTGGGAAAGCTATCGTCGCCTCGGCCTTGAAACGGCGGCAAGGGTGTTTGGCGTTGGGCCTGAGAGTGCCAATTATCGTCGGAAGCTGTGGGAACAATTACTGGTGTAGCGATCTTTCGGTCATCCGGATCGGTGATTGGGGGCTTCTAAAAACCTCGTCGTCCCAGCGAACAATCTTGGCGAACTGACGGCAAAAGTGAAGGACAACCCCTCGCTGCCGCTGTGGAAGCCCAAGGATAAAGACAAAGCCAAAGCCAAGACCGGGAAGAAATAATGCGGCCCGGGTCGACGATGGGTTGATGCGACCGGACGCCTTCGGGGCGGCCGCCGGCGCCGGCGGGTGTTAAGCAGTGGCCGCGTTGTTGGTGAGCCGGGGCAATTCGAGTGCTGTCCTTACCTCGGGTGAGTCGGAGGTGGTGAAGGAGAACCCTGCGCGGAGAGATAATTATCCGCGCAGGCCCTTGAATACGGCCGGCCCCCACTCATTTAGAATCCGGGTCAACATATTCACATACTCAAACACACTCATTAACGTCGAGGATCAAGCTATGTCACAAGCCATCACCTTCTATTTCGGTTCCGGCTCTCCCTACGCCTGGAAAACCTGGCTCGCGCTCGAGCACAAAAAACTGCCTTACGAGGCCAAGCGCATGTCCTTCGACGGCGGCGATCTGAAAACCGCCGAATACCTCGCCATCAATCCGCGCCAGCAGGTGCCGGCCCTGGTGGACAACGGTTTCGCCATGTACGAATCCAGCGCCATCCTCGAATACCTGGAAGACCGCTATCCGGACAGCGGCGCGCCGCTATGGCCGAAGGATGTGCAGGCCCGCGCCATCGCGCGCCGCCGCGCCGCCGAGGTGCTGTCGCATATCGATCCGCTGAACGGCCAGATTTTCGATCTGGTGTTCGGCGCTGGGGACAAGGGCCCCGATCTGGCGGCGATTGGCGAGTGGAAGAAAGCGATGGGCGCGCAACTGGCGATCATCGAAGGCTGGCTCGACCAGGACTACCTCGCCGGCAAGCAACTCGGCGCGACCGATTTCACGCTCTATCCCTATGTGGCCTTCCTCGGCCGCATCGACAGCCGCAAGCCCGGCCACGATCTGCTCAGCCTGGTGCCGCCCAAGTTGAAGGCGTGGATGAAGCGCATTCAATCGCTGCCGTATTTCGACAAGACCTATCCGCCGCACTGGAAAGGCTGATCGTTCTCGTTCTCAAGCGCGAAAGTGACACTCAAGCACTGGCGCGGCTTTCCGGGCAAAAATGTCCGGAAAGCCGCGCCAAATGGCGTTCTGCGTTTCTGATTGTGGAATGTGCCGGCGTTTGAGATGCGCGCAATTCCAGAGTTGTCGCCCCGGATTTAGTCCGGGGCCCAATTTACGTCGCACTCGCGTAGACCCAAAATTGGATCCCGGCCTGCGCCGGGATGACAGCGTTATTTTTTGTGTTTCCAAAATGGGCGCCCGGACCGGCCAGCGGAAAGAGCCGGTATCGCAGCACTCTTCGCTTGGTGCGTTGGATGCCGCAGACAACAAGACCTAAAACCGCGTCCCCACCGCCAGCCGCCACATATCTTCAGGGGTGAAATTCACTTTGGGGTCGTAAGCCAGGCGCACAAAATAACGCGGCCAGTCGTAGGTGAAGCTCACGCCGGTTTTGTGGATCGATGCGCCGTCGACCAGGCCGCGCTTGTGCAGGATATCCAGGGTCGCACGCTGGCCGCCCGCCAGCGCCTGGCGATAGATCGCATGAAGATGGCGCTCATCCGGGTTCTCGCGATTGTCGCGGATCCATTGCAGGGCGAATGAGCGGCCGTCGCCGCGCCAGCCGCCGGAGACGGCCCATGAATCGTTGGGGTCGAAATTCAGGTTCCAGTTGGGCCTGAGATTGGTGCGGCCGAAGCCGGCGCCGATAAACCAGGTGTCGCCGGTTTCGACATTCACGCTGCCATTGAGGTAGCCGCGCGAAGCGATCTGCGCGGCCGGCGTGACGCGCAGCGTGTCGAAGGTAAAGGTGTTGTCCCAGCCGGCGCGGCCCTGATGCTCCTCGCGCGCCGCGGAATGGTAGTAGCCCAGCCAGGTGTCGCCGAAATCATTGCTGTGCCGCCAGTTGATATCGCCGGCATTGCCGCTGTCGGCAAAATGGTAGCCGCCGAGAGTGAGCTTGTTGGCGGGCTTGTCGTTGCCGGCATCGCCGCTTTGCGCGGCGGCGTTGGAAAGGGCCGCGCCGCCCAGCATCGCCATGACGATGAACCGGATGAAAAACGGCGAGACCGAACGGCAGTGAAAGATCGCCTTCACTTCGCGGTCTTCAGATAGGCGCCCGGTATGCGTTTGCGATCCTCGAATGTCGATGACAGCACCATCGAGGTCGTGGTCCGGCCGATTTCGCCCAGCGATTCCAGCAGCGCCTGCAAATGCTCGGGCGAAGTGAGGCCGAGCCGCATGATCGCGCAATGGCTGCCGGTGGTGGCGTGCAGGGACAGCAGCTCTGCATGCGATTCCGCCCAGGCGTCGAGCGCCGCATGCGATTCGACGGTGACCTGCACGAAGGCCTCGAAGCTGTAGCCCAGCTTGCGCAGATTGATGCGCGCCCCGTAGCCGGTGATGATGCCGGCTTCCTCCAGACGTTTTACGCGTTCGGTGATGGCGGGCGCGGTGAGGTGCACCCGGCGGCCGATTTCGGTGAAGCTGAGGCGGGCGTTTTCCTGCAGCAGGGCGAGAATTTTCTGGTCGTGGGCGTCGAGTTCGAACATTAATGTGATTTCGCTAAAACGGTTTGGAAAATAAAGGCGAAGGCGTAAATTGCCTTGGAATTGCGGTGTTGCAATCGTCGCGAAGGCCATAGCATATGCCTTCAATCATACCGCCCAACAATCGGAGAGGCGAACATGCCGCGCATCATCGAAATCCGCAGCTATAACCTGAAACCGCAGCGACGCGCCGAATTCGACCGCATCGCCAATGCCGAGGTGCGGCCCATGCTCCTGCGGCACGGCACCGATGTGGTGGCGATGCGGGCTTCGCTCGCCGACGAGAATGCCTATTACCTGATTCGCGCCTATGCCGACGCCGCCGAACGCGATGCCAGCCAGCTGGCCTTCTATGGCAGCAGCGCCTGGCGCGACGGCCCGCGTGAGGCAATCCTGGATTGCATCGACAGCTACGCCACCATCGTCATTGCGGCCGACGAGGCCACCATCGACGGGTTGCGCGATCGTCCCCGGGCCGCGGCTTGAAGCGGCGGATGATGCGGCGCCGCCAGATGCTTCCAAAACTTTCCCTGGCTGCAGCCTGTCTGGCGGCGGCCCTCGCTTTCACTTACCCAGGAGTTTCCATGGCAGTAAATCCCGATAGGGGCGGCAACGATTCCTGCTGCGCCGTCATCGAGTTGCGGCAATACACGCTTTACCCCGGCAAGCGCGATGTGCTGATCGATCTGTTCGATCGTGAGTTCATAGAATCGCAGGAGGCGGTGGGCATGCATATCATCGGCCAGTTTCGCGATGCCGATCAGCCGGATCGTTTCGTCTGGATGCGCGGCTTTGCCGATATGCCGGCGCGTGGCGCGGCTCTGACCGCGTTCTACGGCGGGCCGGTCTGGCAGGCGCATCGCGACACCGCTAATCCGACGATGATCGATGCCTCGAATGTATTGCTGCTGCGCCCGCTAGCGGCGGGCTCGGGCTTTGCAGCCGGCATGCCGGCCCGCGCGCCGGTGGGCGCCGTCGCGCGCCCGGATGCGCGCGTGGTGGCGACGATCTACTATCTGCACGCGCCGCTTGGTGCGGATTTCATTCGCTTCTTTGAGCAGGAAGTGAAGCCGGCGATGACCGCAGCCGGGGCCGCACCCATCGCGGCGTTCCAGACCGAGCCTGCGGAAAACAATTTTCCCAGGCTGCCGGTGCGCGTGGGCGAGCATGTGCTGATCTGGTTCGCGCGTTTCGATAATGCCACGCAGTTTCAAGAACATGAACGCCGCCTCGCGCAATCGAAACAATGGCAAGGGCAGGTGCTGCCGGCATTGCTGCAGCAGCTCAAATCGCCGCCCGAGCGCCTGATGCTGGAGCCGACGGCACGATCGCAGTTGCGCTGAGCGCGGTCACACTTTGCCGCCGGGGCGGCCGCAAGACTTAACCTGTACACAAGGCACAAGAAAGGCACAAGGACCGGATATGACTAGCAGACCCGCAACGATAGACACCAACGGCGCCGGCGATTTCGATTTTTACATGGGCCACTGGCTCATCCGCAACCAGCGTCTGGTCAAGCGCCTGGCCGGCTGCACCGACTGGGAAACCTTTGAAGCCGTCGGCCACGCGCGCAAGCTGCCCGGCGGCATCGGCAATTACGACGATTTCATCGCCCGCGAATGGCGGCCCGGCTTCGTCGGCATGTCGTTCCGCGTCTTCAGCCCGGTGACCGGCAAGTGGAGCATCTACTGGCTGGACAACCAGACCGGCGGCCTCGATGCCGCCACCGGCCACCTCACCCCGCCGGTGGTCGGCGGGTTCCGCGACGGCGTCGGCATTTTCACCGGCGACGATACCTTCGACGGCCGGCCGATCAAGGTCGAATACAAATGGTCGGACATCGGCGCCGATAGCGCGCGCTGGGAGCAGGCCTTCTCGGCGGACGGCGGCCGCACTTGGGAATGCAACTGGATCATGGACATGACGCGCATTCCGGGGTGAAGGCCATTAACTTGCCTTAACTTGACCCAAGCAGGATGACGGGTGCTTAAGGGAAAGTGTCGCCCCGGATGCAGTCCGGGGCCCATGTATCTCGCATCCGCGTGCCGGCAAAATTACCTTCCGACGTTCAGCCTATCGCCAAACCGGGGGCACCCAGCGGCATCGGCGCCGAGAATTTCACGTTTCGCGATTTCGATTTGTGCAGCTTGATGTCGTTGTACTTCAACTGCGCGCTGACGGCGCAATCGCCGGCGCCGACGGCGATGATGTGTCCGTCGCGTATGGTCAGCTCGGCTGAGCGAAACTCGGCGGCCAGCTCAACGGTGAAACGCAGCGGCCGGAATTTGGCCGCGCCGAGGGAGACGGAAATGATGGGGTGCACCTCGGTCGCGACTTTATGTTCGCCGAGGAACACGGTCAGTTTCTTGCGCGGCGGGTATTTGCAGATATCCGTATATTCCTGAAGCTCGTGTGCCGAGCACCAGGCCAGCGCCAGCAGCCCCATGACGTCGTAGCCGAGCACCTCGTGAATCGATTCCGCGGTTTTCGCGCTGACGACGCCCCAGACGAAGCCGGGGATGCCGGCGCCGCTGGAATCTGTTTCACCTTGCAGTTGGTTTTTCACGATTTCATCCATGTGCGCGAACTTGCCGGGGAGCAGCTCGCTGATCTGGCATACGGTTTCAGTTGTCATCGGATTTCTCCAGTTTGCTTACGGGTATCGGGCCGATCGGCGCGGCCTCGCCAATTTCGAGTTGCGCGTCCAGGCCCAGAGGCGGTGCGGCCATCGCAATCGGCATGGCGCTCGATTTGCCGGTCAGTTCCACCGAGGGCGTTATTCTGAGCAGCCTTCGCCATCGCCATTTGCGGATGGCCCTGGCCATTGTTATTGCCGCCGCCAGCAAGGCGCCGGCCGCCACAATCCATAACCACCATGCCGTTTTTTGTGAGTCCGGCGCTGTGATCGTTGCGTTTTCTTGGGAACTGTTGCCGGTTCGGTCCGGCGCGGTGCCATCCGAAACCGACAACCCTATTCTTGTGCTGGGTACCCATGCAGAATCCGCGTCCGGGGTCTGCTCGAATATCCTGCCGGCCGGCATTGTGGACGGCCCGAATTGTATTGCGGGCGTTTGATGGGCAAACCTGAGAGCAGCTGCGAGCTGCTGGTATTCGCAACCGCGCACATCGGGGACTTTCCTCTCCGTCAGGATCTTCTTCTTCAAATTATCGGCGAGACATTTGCTCTCTTCCGCAGCCCCTTGGGCATGCAGGGTGAGGGCGATGGCAAGCATGATGGTGGTTGCAGTGCCACCGAGCCAACCGGCATTGACGGTCGCCTTCATGGCGGGATATGGCCGGGCGATGGTCACGCTGATTCGGCCTCGGCCGCGGCGCTTGCGCTTACCGCGTGGGTTCGCCAATTCTCACCGGCCCTGGGTTGGGTTTTGGCGGCGCGGCGCAATATCGCGTCTGCTGCACGGGTCTTCAGATGCGCAGGTGCTGCACAGGCAGTCATTGCGTCCCCCATTCCCGGATGTTTTTTTCTTTTTTTCTGGCCGGATAAGAAATGAAATGATGCGACTGCCGCAAGTATCTGTCCCCACCCGCCCGGGTGGGAAATGAACGGATTTTTTGCCGAGCGGGAATGCGCTGGTTGGTGGCGTTGCGCGGCGAGCAAACGGCTGCATGCCGGGTGCATACGGTATTCGCCTAAGCAAATACCTTAGCCGTTCCCGCGCGCCGCGCGCCTGACACGCTTGAAAATGCGCGGCGCCATCAAGCCTGACGAAGTCGGACAAAGCCTGACATGAAGCCGAATTTTTGCAGGCGCGACGTTGGCCGTCACAAGTCAATCGGTGTCGCGCGGTACGGTCCGGCGAGCAACCCACCCGCTCGGGTGGGTTATTCATTTTGTCTTGGGCGTATTTTGAGCATTGCGTTTTACCGCGCGCTCAACCGACGCATTGCCAGCAAGGAGACATCATGGCCAAACTGAATCTCAAGGGCCTCGCGGCCGCCACCAGCGATTGTTTAAGCGCCGCAAAATCGACCACCAAAGGTCCGGCGGATTTGAAGATGGTTGCGGCACTTCAGAAAGCACTGGCCCCGGTGCGCGGCACCTTGCCGCCGGCCTATCGTGCGCCGTATTTCGATCCGCTGCTGGCGGACGTGAAAGCGCTGACGCCGAATGATTTCAAATGGCTGCAGCAGCATCCCGACGGCACGCCGTTCTGGGATGCGGTGCAGGCGGTGCTGCAGAACGCGGCGAATTATGAAGGGCTGGCCACCGATGCCTTCCAGGAAGTGGTGGGCGATCTTTACGATGGTTTTCTCAGCGCGGAAGACCGCGTCGGCGTCAAGCTGCCGGACTTTGAAGTCATCCCGCCATTGGTGAAATGGGGCAATCCGGATTCCGGCCCCTACACCTGGCCGGTGGATGCGATGCTGGGACTGAAGATTCCGATCGGCGTGGTGAGCCTGCCGCCGGCGCATGCGCGCGGTGGCCTGCTGGGCTGGGCGACCATCGGCCATGAAACCGGCGGCCACGATATTCTCGGCGCGGATGATGGTTTGCTGAAAGAGATTGCCGAGGTCACGCATGCCGCCGTGCGCAAGGCCGGACAGCCGGAATGGATGGCGAGCTACTGGTCGGATCGCATCGACGAGACCGCCGCCGATGTCTTGGGCCTGATCAATATGGGGCCGGCAGCGGGCATCGGCATGATCGGCTATTTTCGCGGCCTGATGGGCGCCTGGACCGGCAGCGCCAGGCTGCGCTCCGACGGGCCTGAGGACGACCCGCACCCCGCCGATGTGGTGCGCGGCTATCTCGCCGCCGCGACCGTGCGACTGTTGAGTTTCTCCGGCAAGACCGCCTGGGCCGCCGCCATTGAAGATGAAACCGTCAAGGACATGGGCACCATCACCCTGGCCGGCCATACCGTGAGCCGCGCCACAGCCAAGCTGGCTGCCGGCGCTGTCGCCCGCGCCATTGCCGACACCAAATTGAAAACCCTGGAAAAACATTCCCTGCGCAGCATCCAGGATTGGGAGGATTCGGACGAGACCATCGCGGTCCGCCTGCAGGCGGAGCTGGTGAAGGGCAAGACCAAGGTGCCGGCCGATCTGATCGAGACGAGTTATGCCACGCATGTGGTGGCGGCGGCGGTCTATGCGGCAGTGCTGGGGCAGGCGACGCCGGCCAAATTATTCGCGGCCATGGTCGGCATGCTGAAGCTCATGCATAACGACAATCCTTCATGGGGGCCGTTGTTTGTCGGTCATCGCGGCGATAGCGCACGGCATGTGATCGCGATTCGGCGCTAGGGGCTGTGCGAAAAAATCCAGACACCAGCATTGGCGCGCCTTTCCGGCCATTTGTGCCCGGAAAGGCGCACCAAATGGCGATCCGCGAATTTTCGATTGACGCGTTTGAGTGCCGGCAGGCGTCGGCGCTTGCTTGCCGGCCTTCATCCTCCGCTGGCATGAATCACATCCCGTACCACCGGGTAGATATGGTTGTTCCAGCGCCGCCCGCTGAATACGCCGTAATGCCCGACACCCGCCTGGATGTAATGCGTGCGCAGGTATTGCTTGAGGTTCACGCATAAATCCTGCGCGGCCAAGGTCTGGCCGATGCCGCAGATATCGTCGCGTTCGCCTTCCACTGTGAGCAGGGCGGTGCGGCGGATCGCGCCCGGGTCGATCCTGCGCCCGCGGTGACGCAGCTTGCCCTGCGGCAGGGCATATTCCTGGAACACCTGCCGCACGGTTTCGAGATAGAACTCGGCCGGCAGATCGGCCACGGCGAAATATTCCTCGTAAAAATTCTTGGTGGCGTCGGCCTTGTCGAGATCGCCGGCGGCCAGGCTTTCGTAATAGCCCCTGAAAGCGTTCATATGGCGCTCGAGATTCATGTTCATGAAGGCGCTGAGCTGGATGAAGCCGGGATAGACGCGGCGGAACGCGCCCGCATAGCGCATCGGCACACGGCCGATGAGGTTCTTTTCAAACCACTCGATGGGTTTGGCGGCGGCGAGCTTGTTGACTGCCGTCGGGTTGATGCGGCAATCGATGGGGCCCGCCATCAGCGTCAGGCTGGCGGGGGTGGCGGGATCGGCGTCTTCCGCCATCAGCGCCACCGCCGCCAGCGCCGCCACGCAGGGCTGGCAGATGGCGACGATGTGCACGCCGGTGCCGATCGTGCGCGTGAAACCCATGATGTGCTCGGTGTATTCATCGAGGCCGAAAGGCCCGGCGAACAGCGGCACATCGCGGGCATTGTGCCAGTCGGTGATGTAGACATCGTGATCGGCCAGCATGGTGCGCACGGTTTCGCGCAGCAGCGTGGCGAAGTGGCCCGACATCGGCGCGACGATCAGCACCGCGGGCTGCCAGGTATCGAGATCTTTCTTCAGATGCAGCAGGGTCGCGAACGGCGTGCGCCCCGCTTCTTCCTCGCGGACGGCGACCTCGCGCTCGCCCACCTTGACCGTATCGATGCCGAACGGCGGGCGGCGATGGGTCATGCTGCCGAGCGCAAAGGTCTCGCAGGCCGCCGCCATGCTGCGCATGGTCCTGGTGTCGCGCGTGCCCAGCCGGTTGTCTTCAAGCACCGGAATGGCCGCCTTGGCGAAAGTGCGGTAGGGCCACATCAGGTCTTCATGGGCTTGATAGGCTTGGTAGAGCATCGGTGATCCTCCGGTTACCGGGTCAATACCTCATTCATGCAACTTGTGCGCCAACAATCGCCGGCGTTTGGCACGGTGCTTGCACCAAAAATGATCCAACGTCCGGATGAGCGGCGAATGAGGAGGCGGTCATGGCAAAAGCGAGCGGCGCGGCCAGCATCACCATCAGCAGCAAGAACTACTCCTCATGGTCGTTGCGCGGCTGGCTGCTGGTGAAATTCGCCAGGCTGGATTGCCGGGAGGTGATGGTTCCGCCCGACGATGCCAACGCGAAAAAGGAGCTGCTGTTGCTGTCGCCCTCGATCCTGGTGCCCTGTCTGGAGCATGAGGGCATCAAGGTGTGGGACACCCTGGCGATCGCGGAATACCTGAACGAGATCAAGCCCAAAAGCGATCTGCTGCCGGCCGACCTCGCCGCGCGCGCGCATTGCCGGGCGATCTGCGGCGAGATGCATTCGGGCTTCAGCAGCTTGCGCGCGGCCCTGCCGATGAACCTCAAGGCGAAATTTCCGGGACACAAGATCTGGGCGCGGGCCGAGGCGGACATCGAGCGCATCGTCACCATCTGGCGCGACTGCCTCAGCACCTATGGCGGGCCCTTTCTGTTCGGCAAGCGCAGCGTGGCCGATGCCATGTACGCGCCGGTGGTGACGCGTTTCCTGACCTACGACGTGAAACTGGACAAGGCCTGCTATGCCTATTGCGCCGAGATCATGGCCATGCCGGAAATGAAGGCGTGGATCGAGGCGGCCAAAAAAGAGCGCGAGGACATCGATGAACTCGATATGGAGTTTTAGCGGCCGGACTTGTCAAAGAAGCCTTATTTCCACGGCGTCACCGGCGGGACTGCGCAGGGCCCCGGTTCCTCGACCGTCTTGAAATCCGCCGGCCCGGCGATCTCCAGATACTCCATGTCTTCCGAGTAATCGAACAGATAATGGACGATGCCCGGCCGCTGGTGCACGCAATCGCCGGCGGCGACCAGCGTTTCCTGATCGCCGTACATGAAGCGCGCCCAGCCCTTCAGCATGTACACAATATGGAAGTCCGCCACATGATGGTGCCAGCCGGTGCCATCTTTTGGTGCAATATTGGCCTTTACCAGCTGTGCGACCACCTTGCCGTGGGTGGCGTCGGCGATGCCGAGATCGCGATACAGGAAGAAATCGCGCAATCCCTCGCCCTTGAACGCGGTATCGCCCGGTTTGACATGGCTGAACTTGGTGGCGGTTCGATCAAGCATCGCAGCCTCCTGAAAGGATGATGACCCGGAGAGGACAGCATTAATTGTTCCACAACGCCACTGGGGCTGTGGGGATTTTTCGCATTGGTCGCCGGTGATGCAAAAGCCATTCCGGGATTGATGGAAAAGCGCCGTCCGGATGGGTAGGGTGAGTCCATTCAGTGCCGATGCGTTCAAATTGGAATCCCCACACGATTATTTTTGCGGTCCGATGCGGCCGTTTTATTTTTTTCAGTAAGATAGGCCCGCGTCATCGTTGTTCCATTGGCGCGCCTTCCTGAAAAGAGAACCCATGAAATCCCGCCGCCAATTTTTGCTCAAGGCCCCGCTGGGGCTGCTTGCTGTTGCCTCTGCCGGTCAAGCCAATCCCGCCGCCGCGCAAACGCCGCCGCCCGCCACGCCGGGCGCACCGCCGACCTTCGGCGCCCTGCCGGCCGTCGGCCCCGATGTTTCCATCAATACCTTTGTCGAGGCGGAAAAACTCGCGCAAGTGACGATGAGCGCCGCCGAGCGCGAGATGGCGGCGAAGAGCTGGCGTACCTCGATGGCGGCGATGCTGGAGCGGCGCACCGGCCCGCGCAAGGTCGCACTGGCCGGCAATGTTTCGCCGGCGACCGTCTGGAATCCGCTGCTGCCGGGCATCCAGGCCGGCCCCGCGCGCGACCGCTTCATGCGCAGCAAGGCGGTGTACCATCCGCTGCCGGACAACGATGCCGATATCGCTTTCGCGCCGGTGACGAAACTCTCGCGCTGGATCGAGACCAAGGCGCTGACCTCCGAGCGGCTCACGCGCATTTATCTCGAGCGCATCCGGCGTCTTGATCCGAAGCTGCGCTGCATCATCACCCTTACCGCCGAACATGCGCTCGCGCAGGCGAAGCAGGCCGACAAGGAAATCGCCGCCGGCAAATATCGCGGCCCGCTGCACGGCATTCCCTACGGCGTGAAGGATTTGCTCGATACCGCCGGCATCGCCACGACCTGGGGCGCCGAGCCGTTCCGCAATCGCATCCCGGCGGTGGATTCCGCGGTCGTCGCCAAACTCAATGCCGCCGGCGCGGTGCTGATCGCCAAACTGAGCCTCGGCGCGCTGGCGCTGAACGATATCTGGTTCGGCGGCCAGACCATGAATCCCTGGCTGCTGGAAGAGGGCGCCTCCGGCTCCAGCGCCGGTCCCGGCGCCGCCACGGCCGCCGGACTGGTGGCGTTTTCGATCGGCAGCGAGACCGGCGGCAGCATCGTCAGCCCCGCCATGCGCTGCGGGGTTACCGGCTTGCGTCCCACCTATGGCCGCGTGCCGCGCAGCGGCGCGATGACGCTGTGCTGGTCGCTGGACAAACTCGGCCCGATGACGCGTTCGGTGGAAGATGCGATGCTGGTGCTGAAAGCCATCAGCGGCCCCGACAAGGGCGATGTCGCCAGCGTGCCTGCCAAGCTCGATTTCGATGCCGGCCAGTCGGTGAAAGGCCTGAAGATCGGTTATGTGCCGGCGTGGATGCAAGAAGACCCGGCCACCGATGTCGACCGCGCCGCGCTCGAGGCCGCGAAAAAACTCGGCATGATCCCCACGCCGATCGCGCTGCCCGACTGGCCCTATCAATCGCTGAATGTGATCCTGTTTGCCGAAGGCGCGGCGGCGTTCGAGGAGATCACGCTCGACGGGCGCATCAACCAGCTCAAGGTGCAGGTGCCCGATGCCTGGCCCAATATGTTTCGCGAATCGCGCTTTCTGTCGGCGGTGGATTTTGTGCAAGCCGATCGCCTGCGCCGCAAGGTGGCCCTGGAAATGGCGCGCGTGTTTGCCGGGGTCGACCTGCTGCTGGTGCCGTCGCTGCGCGACGAAATGCTCACGATCTCGAACAACACCGGCCATCCCTCGCTGACGCTGCGCACCGGCACGGTGCAGGTGGCGGAAGCGCGCAGCGACTGGGCGCCCGATCCGGCCAACCCGCTGCCGAAATTCTCGCCGCCGCGGCGCGTACCGCATGGCGTGACCCTGATCGGCCGTTTGTTCGATGAAGGCACGATCGCACGTGCAGGGATGGCACTGGAAAAACTGGCGAGTGTGGCGGGGGAGCGGCCGCCGGGGTTTTAAGCGCTTCCTTCGCTGTAGTACGGAAAAGTAAACACTAGAACTGGCGCGCTTTTCGGGCCAAAAATGCTTCGAAACCCGCGCCAAATGGCGATCCGCATAAGATTCCGCTGTACGGATTGGCAGTTCCTGCCGATTCAATGCATGCGTCTCGAATGTCCGGCGTCGGGATCTACCATTGTCGCTTGATCCACTCCCCCCGCATTCCATCCCATCAATACGGGTGCCTGTCGCGAATAGCTACGCCTCGCCAAAAGCGCTGTGGCACAGTACGCTTCTCGAAAGCCGATCAGGGATGACAATATGGAAGCGGAAATCAACGCAATGCATGTGGAACCGCTGGCGCCCATTGCTGCCAGTGAGCGAATCCAGGCGCTGGACGTGGTGCGGGGCTTCGCGCTCATCGGGATTTTCCTGATGAATATCGAATATTTCAATCGCGCCTTGGCGACCATGGGCCAGGGCATGCCGAAAGAGCTTGTCGGCCTCGACTGGCTGGCCACCTGGTTCGTCAATTATTTTGTGCAGGGCAAGTTCTGGACGATCTTTTCCATGCTGTTCGGCATGGGCTTTGCGGTGATGCTGACGCGCGCCGAACGCTCGGATCGCGGCTTCATCGCGCCCTATCTGCGGCGCATCCTGGCGCTGGCGGTATTCGGCGCGGTGCATTACATCTTTATCTGGCAGGGCGACATCCTGTACAGCTACGCGACCGCCGCTGGTGCCTTGATGATCGTGCTGTATGGCAGGGTCAAGCCGATGCTGCTGGCAATCGCGGTGCTGATCGGCCTGGGTTTCCTCAATGGCGGCTTCTTCGTCATGGCCGGTGCACTGACGTTTGTGAGCCTCATCGCAGTGTATATGCGCAGCGAGAAGCGGGTGCGCATTGCCGGTGCCGGCATGCCGGTATTTGCCTTCGTTATCCTGCTGCTGGGCGTGATCGGCGCCATCGCCGCAGCGACGTTCTGGCTGCTGCCGAAAGCGCCCAAGGACCCCTGTGTGCCGTTGGCGATATTCGGTACCGTCTTCATCATCTTCGGTGTGCTGTCGGCGAAATATCGTGACCCACCGGAAAAGCGCAGCTTGCGCGTCGGCGTCAGCCTCTTTCTGTTTTTTGCCCTGACAATGACGTCGTTTGGCGTGGCTCAGTACCTGCGTCCGCCCGAGCCGACGCTGGCGCAACTGGAAGCCAAGGATGCCGAAGCCGCCATGAGCGCCAAATTAGTCTCGGCGGCGCCCGCCGCCAAGGTGGTTGATCCGGCAGCGGTAAAGGCGCCTGCAACAGACGCGGCGAAGACCGGCACTGATGCGGCGAAGCCCGTTACCACGGAACCAGTAAAGACCGAGGTGCAGAAAGCGGCTGAAAAGAAAGCCGATAAAGAAAAGCGCATGAAGCAGCAGCGTGAGCACGCCGCGGAAGAATTGCGCATTTTCACCCACGGCAGCTATGCTGAAGCAATCCTGCTCCGCGCCCGTGAATTTCCCGACAAAGTCGTTGGCGACTTCGGGTTCTCGACCGTGCTGATCGGCATGTTCCTGATCGGCTTCTGGTTCGTCCGTTCCGGCATCATGGAAAACACGGGTGCGCATCTCCCCTTGTTCCGCAAGCTGTTCGCCTACGCGTTGCCGCTGGGCATCGGCCTGGGTCTCGCCGGCAGCCTGATCGCCATGTCGCATGTGCCGGGCGATGAGCATGATGGCTACCAGATTGCACAGGGCCTGACCAATCTGGGCAATTTGCCGGCTTGCATGGGCTATGTGGCCATGGTGGTGCTGATGCTGCACAGCAAGACGGTATTCGCCAAAATCAGCGTGCTGGCACCGGCCGGGCGCATGGCGTTGACCAATTATTTGACGCAATCGTTGCTCAGCACCCTGATTTTTTACCACTATGGCCTCGGCCAATGGGGCCTGTCCCGCAGTGCTCAGGTCCTGTACGTAGCGGTGTTCTTCGGCCTACAAATCGCCTTCAGCCACTGGTGGCTGGCACGCTTCCGCTACGGTCCTATGGAATGGGTATGGCGCGCCTTCACCTATCGTACGCTGCCGGCGATGCGCATCCATCCGCGTGCGCCGCGGATGGCGATGCCTGCATAGCCCCTAACTACTGCGGCAGCAACTCGATTCGCTGCAAGGTGGCCGCTTCGACCATCTTGCGCGAATAGAGCAGGGGGAAATACTCGCCCTTCAGCCACATGCCGGCCAGATCGCGGTAGTGCGGGTTATCGGGATCGCCAGATTGCCCGGGTGCATTGACGGCCCGCGAGTTGTCCCAGTTGCCGACGTCGATCACCACGCGGAAGGAGGGGCCGCCGGTCTGCAAAAAGGTGTTCACATCGTAGCTGGACTGGTTGGGCGTGTGCGCGCTGCCGTTCTTGGCCATTGGGCCGACATTCAATTTGGCACGGGTGGCTTCATCGACAGCGGCCGCAAAAGGATGCGCCATCAAGGTACGATGCAGCCGGCCCCATTGCCATTGTTTTGGGTCGCTGCCGAGCAGGCGTTCCATGTCCATCCATGCCAGGGTGAGACTGGTGAGCAGGATCTGGTTGCGAATGGCAATGGCGTCCTGCGCAAATAGGGTTTCCGGTTTTTCCAGCGAGGTCATCAGCACCTCGCTGTCGGGGTTGGCCATCGTGGCTGCCGCCGCTTTGCCCAGCACCGCCTCCTTGAAGACGGCGCCGAGATAGCGCGACCACCATACTTCAAACAGCGCAGCCTGCGCCGAATCGGCATTCTGGATGCAGTCCCAGCCATTCAACAGTTTCAGCGCGGCCTGCGCGCGCGGATCGGCCGGTTGCAGGCCCTTGAGCAGGGCCGTGACGCGCCGCGCCGGGATCGACAGCACATCGTTTTGCAGCCGCATGGAATCTTCGATCGAAATTTTGCCGGGCTGCGACAACACTTCGTTGAGACGCTTGAAACGCGCGCTGCTGGGCCATTCAAAGCCGAGCTTGCGTGCCTTATACGGATAATCCTTGGGCAGGTTCATCTCGTTGGCGGAGGCGAACCAGCCCTGCTTGGGGTTATAGCTGGAAGGCAGCTGGTCGCCCGACAGGAACCCGGCCCATTCATACCGGCCATCGCCCGGTACCGGCAGCAGCCCGTCCCAGTTGGGACGGATCGGCGCGAGTCCGCCCGGCACCCAGCCGATATTGCCCTGGGTATCGGCATAGACCTGATTTTCCGTGGGGGCGCCCCAGTGCAGCATGGCGCGTTTGAAGTCCTGGAAGTCCTTCGCGAACATGTAATCGATGCTGCCGAAGTAGGGCGCCATGCCGGCCTCCAGCCAGCCCGAGCGTACCGCGAAGGCGCGCTGTTTGTCGCGGTCGACGAAGATCACCGGGCCATGTCGCGTGTACATCATCTCGGCCTCGACCGGGGCGGCGTCCTTGACGGCGATGGTTTCCTTCCGGTGCACGAATTTTTCCCATTTGCCCCGATAGCGATATTCCACCGGGTTGGCGGGATTCAATTCATAAACGTAAAGATCCTCCTGGTCGATGCTGAAAATGGTCAGGCCGAAGGCGATGCTGCCGTTGTGGCCGATGGAAATGCCAGGCAGGGAGGGTTCACCGGCGCCGATCACGTCCATATCGGGCGCGCTCAGATGCGCGATGTAGCGCAGCGAAGGCGTCGAGTAGCTGCGATGCGGATCATTGGCCATGATCGCGCGGCCGGTGGCCGACTTTGCGGGCGAGATCACCCAGTTATTGCTGCCTTCCGGCGGGGCTTCGCTATTGTCGGTTGTCGCCATTTCTGTCGCCAATTGCCAGGTGCTCGCGGCGGCGTCAGCGGCCTTGTTGGCGGGCGAGACCGCCTTGCCCAGCGCGACGTTCTGCGTGGCCAACTGAAATACGCGCAGCACATCCGGCGGCAGGCAGGGGTCGAGGCCGGCCGGAATTTTCGTCTCCCATTTAGGCGTCAGGCCGATGCGGAAATGGTCCGCTTTCAGGCCGGCACGGCACACCACTTGGGCGCGCGCCACTTCCGAGGTCAGGTTGCGGGTAAGCCCGTGGCTGCGGATGCGCACTACATCCTCGGCTTGCCATCTCTCAGGCGCGTAACCGAACTGGCGAAACTCGAAAGGAAGTTTCGCCGGGTCGGCATTGACGTAGTCGATATAGGCATTGATGCCCGCCACAAAACGGCCGCTGATTTGCTCGGCGTTCCGGCCATAGGCGAGCCATTCCTTCTGCATATCGCCGCGATACAGGAACAGGCGGGCCGCGCGATCCTGTTCGACAAAGTTCGGGCCAAATACGGAAGACAGTCGTCCCAGCCCGCGGCGGTGCCACAGATCGATCTGGAACAGGCGATCACGCGCCGCATTGAAGCCCTGCGCAAAAAAAACATCGTCCTGGCTTTGCGCGTAAATATGGGGCACGCCCCAGCGGTCGATCAGGATTTGCACGCCTTGTTTCAATCCTGCGACTTTGATGGCCTGTGTTTGCGGCGCCGTTCCGGTTTGAGCAACCCCGGCCGCATTGGTATTTTGCGATTGGCCCGTGGCGCTGGCGCCACACAAGACAGTGCCGGCAAGGAGAAGGGCGAATTGGCGAGCGGCGAATGTAGTCATGGGCAATAGAGATATGCTGTTAGCCGGTGCAGTAAATTGCATGGTGGCGGGATGGCGTGGCCCGTATGCTACCGCACAACAACGGTCGCGCATCATGGGCCCTGCCCAGGTCAAGAGCCGGGAGCGGCCTTGCATGAAATAATCGGGATCAGTTGCTTTGCGGCATTGCCCCGGGACAGACTGTTTCAGGAGAAAAAATGCACGATGGAACGAACAAAAACAGCACCGGTAAAGCAGCGGTCGAGGTGCGTCCGCTGCCCCTGGCCGGAGTGCGGGTGCTCGATGTCAGCCAGGTGATGGCCGGCCCCTATGCCTGCATGCTGCTGGCTGATATGGGCGCCGATGTGATCAAGGTCGAGCCGCCCGACGGCGGCGACCAGACGCGTGGATCGATGGGCTTCAGGATGAAAGGAAACGACAGCATGGGTTTCCTGAACATGAACCGCAACAAGCGCAGCATCATGCTCAACCTCAAGTCCGAAGCGGGGCGCGAGATCCTGTTCAGGATGGTGAAAGACGCCGACATCCTCGTCGAAAATTACCGGCCCGGAGTGATGAAGCGCCTCGGCATCGACTACGAGACGTTGAGCGCCATCAATCCCGCGCTGGTGTACGCCAGCATTTCCGGTTTCGGCCAGACCGGCCCCTGGGCTGCGCGGCCCGGCTTCGACCTGATGGCGCAGGCCATGTCGGGGGTGATGAGCGTGACCGGCTATCCCGATGGCCCGCCGGTCAAGGCCGGGGTGCCGGTGGCCGATATCGGCTGCGCACTGTTCGCCACCTATGCGGTACTCGCCGCTTATATCGGTCGCCAGGCGACCGGCAAGGGGCAGTACATCGATGCCTCGCTGTTCGATGCGGCGATGGCGTTTTCGGTCTGGGATATTTCGCAATACTGGGGCACCGGCGAGGTGCCGGAACCGCTCGGCACCGCCAATCGCATGAGCGCGCCGTATCAGGCGGTGAAAGCATCCGATGGTTATTTTGTGATGGGTGCGACCAATCAGAAACTGTGGACGCAACTGTGCACCGTGCTCAAACGTCGGGATCTGCTCGACGATGCGCGCTTCAAGACCATCTCGCTGCGCCTCGCCAATCGAACGGCGCTGATCGAGGCGCTGGAAGTCTCCTTCGCCCAAAAAACCGGTGCTGAATGGGTCGATGAATTTCTCGCGGCCGGCATCCCCGCCGGACCGATCCTCAGTTATCCGCAGGCGTTTGAAAGCGAACATGGCCGTCATCGCCAGATGCGTATCGAGATCGATCATCCGGTCGAGGGCAAGGTGCCCAATATCGGTTTTGCCGTCAAACTGTCGTGCACACCGCAGCGGGTGCGCATGCCGCCGCCTCTGCTGGGCGAGCACACCGAGGCGGTGCTGGCCGAGCTGGGCATCGGTGCCGAGGAGCGCGCCGAACTCGAAGCACAGGGGACATTTGCGCCATGAGCGACGGTAACGTTCACCTGACCATTGAAGGCGGTATCGCCTCGGTGGTGTTCGATCGCCCCCAGGCGCGCAACGCCATGACCTGGGCCATGTACGAGCAACTGGCAAAAATCTGCGCGCAGTTGCAGGCGCAATCCGGCGTGCGAGTGGTGCGGTTTCGCGGCGCGGGCGGTGAGGCTTTTGTCGCTGGCACCGATATTGCGCAGTTCAAGGCCTTCAACAGCGGTGACGACGGCATCGCTTACGAACGCCGCATCGACGAATGCATCGGCCGGCTCGAAGCGCTGCCCATGCCGACGGTGGCGGTGATCGAGGGCTGGACCATCGGCGGCGGACTCGCGATCGCCACGGCCTGCGATTTTCGTATCGCCACCCACGTTTCGCGCTTCGGTGTGCCGATCGCCAAGACCCTGGGCAATTGCCTGTCGATAGCCAATCTGGCGCGGTTGTCCGCTGCGTTTGGCATGCCGCGCGTCAAGCGCATGCTGATACTGGCCGAAATTATCCATGCCGACGAGGCGCTGGCCTGCGGCTATCTTGCCCAGACTTGCGCGCCGGCCGAACTGGACGCCGCGAGCACCGTGCTATGCGGACGACTGGCGGCATTGGCGCCGGTAACGCAGGCGGTCAGCAAGGAAAGCCTGCGCCGTTTGCTGTTGCGGGACCTGCCTGAAGACGAGGATCTGATTCGCCGCTGCTATGGCAGCCGCGACTTCCGCGAAGGTGTGGATGCCTTTGTCGCCAAGCGCAGTCCGCTGTGGAAGGGCGACTAGTTCTCTCCTGCCCGGGCTGGGCGCAGGCAAAAACATGCTCTTCAGGCGTGACCCGGCCAAGGAGCCGCCTCAATCGAATTGCTTAGGATATGCACTCGCGCCCACACGGCAAAACGGGATCTAATGCTTCGATTTCCAGTAGGTGCGTCCAGCCTCGGTGCCGCGATCCGTGCCCACGAGTTCGCGCACGATGTCGCGGTGCACCTGCTGCATCGTTTCGCTGACGATGGCGCTTGTGGCGCTGGCCGTCCTGTCCGCTGCATGCGTTGCGGTCCCGGTGTTACCCGGCGGGGAGCCCCTTCCGAGGTGAAATCGGGTTGCTGTTGTTCCAGTGGCCTTACCTTTGGCGCAGGCGCACGCGAATCAGCGCAAATGAAGCTGCATTACACCAGTACGCGTCCCGACAGGCGCTGGAGAATTTGCAGAGGGGCCCGGGACGCATCCTGCATGCAGGCGTCGGGGAGGTAGAACGTCTGCTCCAGCGCATACTGGCCCTGCATGGCCGCGTGCGGGACCTGGTCGGTAAATACCATCCAGGTGCTGCCGGCATGAAACTCGAAAACGATCTGCTCGGCCGCGGCCTGATAGTCCGCATCCAGTTTCATTCGGTCATGCAGTTGCAGCATGAAATGGTCATAGGCGCTGCGCCGGCCCTTGGTGATTCCCAGCAATTCGAGCAGTGGGCTGACGCCCCAGACGGGCGGCGGCAGCGACGGCAGATAGCGGCGGGCGACGTTTTCAAACGATTCCCCGAGCCGCCAGGTGCGGCCCTGTCCATGCGGATTGATATTGCTGAATACTCGCAGGATTCGCTTGCCCCGCACCGGCGAGGACGGGAAGCTGTCGACGTGCAGGCGGGTATCGTCCTTGCGCCACGAGGTTTGGCGGCCGGCGATTTCCGCGGGCCGGAAACTGGTGCGCCCCGGCTGCAGGCCATCCTGATAGCGCGGCAGAAAATTGTGCAGCAGGGTTTCGGTCGATCCGGCGAAGCGCTGCATCATGCCTTGCAGGAGTTGCAGCTCCGCATCGCCGGCACTGCTGCCGCGCAGTCTGCCTCTGGCCGCATCGAAGCTGACGTTCTTCCGGTTCGCCGCGACCGCCGGCGACAACAGCGCGCGTTCGGCATCATCGACCGGGAAGCGCAGCTGCGGGAAATACAGCACGTTTCCCGACTCGAGCGCGCGCAATGCGGTTTCGCGGTCCGACGCAGAGCCGGGTTGATCCCAGACCGCGATCGGAATACTGACTATTTCTGACATATTATTTTACCTTGGGCTTGCGCCCGACATCGCGTTCAAACCACCGATGCCCTTGTGATCTCGCGAAGATTTGTCGCCCCGACCTGACGCATGATCGTTTCGAACTCCCGCTGTAATATCGCAAGCACGGCATCCACACCCGGTTGCCCGAACGCAGCCAATCCCCAACAATAAGGACGTCCTATGCCAACGGCGGTTGCGCCCAGCGCAAGCGCCTTCAGGACATCCGTGCCACGTCGGACACCGCCATCGATCAGCACCGGGATGCGACCGCCGACAGCTTTCACCACTTCCGGCAAGGCGCCGATGGTCGACTGCAGGCTTTCTTCCGCACGGCCACCGTGATTTGACACGATGATGGCGTCCACACCGTATTTTACCGCTTTGGCGGCGTCTTCGGCGGTCATGATGCCTTTGAGCACGATCTTCATTCCGGTGATGCCCTGCAGGCGCTTCACGAAATCCCAGGTCATGCCGGTGCCGTAGAGATTGGTTACATGCGAAACATCCAGCCCGTCGAACATCGCCTTGCGCGACATCTCGTTGGCAAAGCCGCCCTGGCGGCAGATCTTGCAATCGCGCGAGTCCATGCGTCGCGCGCGGAACAAGGTCTCGGTGTTGCGGCCGCCTTGACGGTCGACGGTAAGGACCAGCGCCGGGGAGCCGGCCTTTTCGGCGCGCTTGACCAGGGCCTGGGTGACGTTCCAGTCATCGGTGGGATAGAGCATGTACCAGATGGGCGAACCATGTGCCTCGGTCACCGATTCGACCGAGGCGTTGCCGACGGTGGAAAGTATCATCTGTGGCCTCTGGCCCGTGCTGCCCGGGCAACGGCCACCTCCGCCTCGGGATGAAACGCGCCCTGGCTGCTGACCGGCGCCCGCAGGACGTCATAGCTTTGCGCCAGCGACGTTTCCGGGAAAGTGGCCAGCAGCGCGCTTACCGATGCCAGCGATGCCGAACCCGCCATCAGCGGACTGCTGGCGAGAAAACGCAGGAATTGCCGGCGCGCCATTTCGCGCCCGGCTGAGGTTTCAGGGACGATGGCTGGGTGGTCGTTGTGTATGGCAGTCTCCTTGGCGAGGGGCTCGGGTCATATCATATGTCAATGGACTGTATGCGGCGTGAGCCCACGGTCCAATCGTCCAAAGTGCCGGTGCTGGATTAGCTCCTTGGAGGTAGCCCGGGCCGGCAGGCTGTTTTTATTTCGACAAAAAAGGCTTGCCTATTGCCTCGGGGGCGGTGAAGAATCCGGTGTGCGGGGCGATGGTCGGCAATCTCCGCCGCCGTAATATCGCCGGCGGGAGCGGTTGATCAATGGCGGATCAATAGCAATCGCCCCGGCCACCAGCCATAAATCATAACTAACCAAACAAAGGAGGCAATAATGACCAATCCCTACGCGGCTCCAGACGCCGCTTCCGACGGCTTGCCGGCAGCGGGGGGCGCCATTACCGGCGTCATGCTCGATGCCCTGCGCGGCACCAAGGGCTGGGTAAAACTGGTGGGAATCCTGATGTTCATCGGCGCCGCCTTCACCGTGATTGCGGCGCTGGCCATGACCCTGGGCGGCGCGGCGATGCGAGGGATGGGTGGGGGTGCCGGCGCCGCACAGCTGGGCATGATGGTGGGCATGGCGGGTTTCTATCTGTTGATGGCGGCGATTTATGTGTTCCTCGGACTGCACCTTGTGCGCTATGCCGGCGCGATCAATCGCCTGCTTGCCGATGGCGATGGAGAATCCATGGAGGATGCCCTGCAGCATCAACAGAAGTTCTGGCGTTTGGCCGGGATCATGGTGCTGATCGGGATGGGCTTCGCAATAATCGGCATGGTCGCTGCCATCGCCATTCCAATGATGATGCGATAAGACGCGGACAGCGTTTCAAAACGGCGCTTTAATATAAGGTAAAGGGATTGCGCCGGTCCCGGACAAGCCTTGCGTACAGTGGATGGGACGATTGCATAGCTGCCGTCCCGTCCGGACGTGCTTGACTGCAATATTGCCGTGCGTTTGCCATTTTCATTTCGACTGGCGCCTTGCCGGTGCGGGGCCGGTCAGTTCGCGGAGCGCGTCTTTTCCCACCCAGCGCGCGGTGGCGTCGGCTGAAGCCGCGAGGCGCCGGGCCGTTTCCACTGCGGCGGCACGGAGCGCGGGATTGCGTTTGCCGATTGCACGCAGGGCCATGTTCACGGCCTTCTTGACGAAGTTGCGTTCATCGCCCGCAGCGCCTTCGATCAGTTTGAGGCCCTGCAAAAACGGCTCGTCGCCGGCGCGCTTGTCGTGCACGGTCAGGCTCCACAGCAGCGCAAAGGCGGTGCGCTTTTCGAACTCGTTGCGCTTGCCGCTCCACTCCGCAACCTTGGCCCAGGCGTGCGGTGTGCGATCGAACAGGTTGAAGCACATCGCATCGCAAAAGGCCCAGTTGTCGAAGTCCTTGCACCAGCGGTCCATTTGCGCAGAAGTTAATTTTGCAGGATCGCCGACGAAAGATGCGAGCATGCGCGCCTCGTATACGGCGGTATCCCAAAGCGCCAGGGCGAGTGCGTGGTTATGCCCGAGTTGCTTGCCCAGCGCTTTGATGTCCTTCATCGCCACGCCATAGGCCTTGTCCGAGGGGATGGCGTAGCGCGCCATACCGTCGAGTGTGGCCTTGCTGCCGTGACGCTTCAGCCATTTGAGCGCGGTTTCGACTTCATCCCCGAGCGAAGACTGCGCGGCGTTTTTGCCGGCGTTTGTTTTCGGCAAGGAAGATGTCGCCATTATTGACCGCCTTATTGACCGTGACCGTTTATGCGCAGCACCGGTTGCATTCGTTGCGCAGATTGCCGTTCCGCTCGGTCTGCGGCATGCCGATCATGCGCGCTTCCATATTGCGGACGGCCACGCGCGATACAGTGCGCCGCCCAGCCAGGAGCAGGGCAAGGCCGTCACCGCCAGTGCGATGGGATACCAGATCGGGCCGAGATCCATCTTCAGCGCGGCGATCACCCCCATCGTGCCGAAGAAGAGCCCGATCCACCCCAGAATCCAGACATGACGCAGCGGCGAATGTGGCGCCAGCCGGGCCGTGAGGTAATTGCCGGCGACGGTATAGACGAGCCGGTAGCTCAACGCCAGAAAATTAAGAGCCGGATCATGCATGGCTTGCCCCCAGGGCGGGTAGACGTTCGCCATATGCAATAGTTGGTCGGTGCCGAGCGAAAGCACCACCACCGCCAGGAACCCGGCCAGTATCGCCGCGGTGCTTCGCTCTATCTGCCGCGTCGGCGCGTTCGCGCCGATTGCCGGCCCGCTCATTTAGCCTTCTCCGCCTGCATCGAGGGCAACAGGCTTTCGAGTCGGTCATAACCGGCTTTCATGCCATGCTCCATGCCGGAACGGCGCGCGGTATCGCGCGCTTCCTTTGAGACGTACAACACATCGATGGTGACGTGAGTGATGCCGCCGTTGTCGGCAAATGTCGTGGTGTCCAGCGCCTCGCCCGGATACCAGGACTCGTCGAACTTCTCGGTGGCGACGATTCGTGCAGGGGTAACCAATTCGCGAAACACGCCGCCCATGCCCATTTCGGTGCCGTCGCCTTCCTTGCGCCATAGATAGCGATACTTACCGCCCACCCTGAGATCGATTTCGCACACCGGCATGGTCCAGCCCGGCGGGCCGAGTAACCAGCGCCTGACCAGTTCCGGTCGGGTGAACGCATCGAACACCAGCCGGCGTGGCGCGTTGAAATCGCGCTCCACCCGGATCTCGCGATCGCTGGGTGTGGATACCGCGAAACTGTCGGGATAGATCATGGAACCTCCTTCATCGTTTGTGACGGACAGATTTTTTTCGGGTGGTCTTCATCTCGCCCAGCAGGTCGTCGAGGCGCAGAAACGAGGCTTCCCAGAACTCGCGGTAATGCTCCAGCCACGCCGTGGCCTCCGCGAGCGGTTTCGCCTCGAGCTTGCGCGGCCGCCGCTGCGCGTCGCTGCCAGCGGAAATGAGTCCGGCGCGCTCCAGCACCTTGAGATGTTTGGAGATGGCCGGCTGGCTCATCGCAAAAGGTTCGGCCAGTTCCGATACCGAGGCGGCGCCGGAAGCGAGGCGCGCAAGGATCGCGCGCCGCGTGGGGTCGGCGAGGGCGGCAAAGGTGGCGTCGAGGCGGGCGGGGCTCATTCATGGATAACCATTTTATTAAATAACCAAAAGGTTATATAAAAAATTCCACTCTGTCAAGCCGCCGGAACGGATGGCATTTCCGGGCGGCAGCTGCCTTAATTGGAGCCAAGGCAGATAAGCCCTTTTCGTCTTTCCGTTCGTTTAATGAATGCAAACGTGTCATTGACCCTGAAGGAGACAGCGATGGAACTCTATCTGCAACGACGAAGCCCTGCCGGCAATTTCGCTGGATTGGCGACCGTGATCGCCTTGCATCTGGCGATCGGTCTGGCCCTGCTGTACGGATTGGCGCGCAACGACGTCCGGATATTCACGCCGCCGGACGTGGCCTATATTTCGCCGGACATCGTCAAGCCGCCGCAACCGACCGTGAACCGCCGAAGATCAGCAGCAAGCTGCCGGCGCTGCCCACGATTCCGCTGCCGGAATTCCCGTCGCCTGTCGTTGAACAGACGACGGCGACCGCCAGTATCGATGCATCGCCATCGCCTCCTGTTACCGGTCCCGTCCTGATCGAGCCGGCCAGCGCGCCCGGTAATGCGCTCGGCATTGCCTGCCCGAATGCGCAATCGATCCGATCGGCGGTGAACTATCCAGTCCAGGCGCGGCTTGACGGCCTGCAAGGCGATGTACTGGCGCGTTTCATCGTCGGTGCGGCAGGCGATATTCGCAATGTCCAGATCATTCGTTCATCCAATCGCGTGTTCAACGCTCCGGTGCTCGCGGCAGTGAAGCAATTGAATTGCGTCGCGCAGGGACAGGACGTGGCAGTGGAGATGCCGTTCTGGTTCCGGCTGGAATAAACGTCCCCAGAGAGAATCGGTGAAAGCCCAGCATCGGCGCGGCTTTCGGGCCAAAAATGGCCGGGAAGCCGCGCCGAATGGCGATCTGCATTTTTATCAGACGCAGTTGAACCATTTCCTTGCGACCGAGCAAATGCCATCAATGCTTGTCGGTAAAATTGCCCTGCTCAGACGCGGAGAAAATTGATCGCCCCTTGCGGGAAGGTCGTAGCTCCCCCAGCCATTCGCGCGCCTCTCCGCGCAGCCAGCCGCCGCGCACGCCCACCAGCGTTTGCCGATTGATATCCCGCAGCAGCGGCCATCGTGAGGTCGAGGCCATGAAAACGTCGCGCAGCCATGGCAGCAAGGTCTGACCGCTCTGGAAAATCGGCGTCAAAAAACGGCTGGCCTGGCTGTAGAAATGCAGATGAGTTTTGCGGCTTGCGGTGTAGTGCGCCAGGGCTTCGGCGATGTTGTCCGACTGCGCGACACATTGCGCCAGTGTCACGGCATCGAGCAGCGCCAGATTGGTACCCTGCCCAAGCTGCGGGCTGGTGGCATGCGCGGCATCGCCGATCACGACCAGGCGATCGGTGTGATAACGCGGCATCACCACATCGGCGTAATGGGCCCAGGTCAATTGTCCGACATCGGTGATTTGCGCCAGCAAGGCATCCGCAGCGGGGTTCAGCGCCAGCACTTCATTCTTCCAGGCGGCGAGGCCGCGGGCCTGCCAGGCCGCGAGGCGATCACGATGCAGGCTCCAGAACAGGCTCACCACGGGTTTCACTTCGCCGGGACGGGTACCGGTGGGCATGATGCCCAGCATCTTTTCAGCGCGGTCGTACCATTGCAACAGTGTTTTGCCACGCGTGTACTGTTCGTCGGAGTCGGGCAGCACTGCCCACAGTGCGCCCCAGGGATAGGCGCGGTGTCGAAACCTGAGCCCGGTTTGCGCGCGCAACTGAGAGTGCGCGCCATCGGCGATCACCACCAGATCGTGTGTGGATGCCAGTGCTTTCAGATCATGCACTTCGTGGCCGGTGAACAGATTCACGCCGGCCGCCTGCACCCGCGTCCACAGAGCATTGAACAGCACGCCCCGATGCAGGCCGAGACCGAAGGCGCCGGCTCGCCAGTCTTCATAATGGATATCGATTACCGCGCGGCCTTTGGGGGTCACACCCCATAGCCAATCCACCCTGGCGCCGGCGCCGAGGATGTCGCCCTCGATGCCCAGCGTGCGTATGGCGGCCAGGCCAGTGGGCTGCAGCAGAATGCCGGCACCGACGGCAGCCGGCTCGCCGAATTTTTCGAACAGGCTGACACGATGCCCGGCGCGCGCCAGCAGTAGCGCGCTCGACAGGCCGGCAAAACCGGCGCCGATGACGGCGATATTTTTATTTTTCATGTACCGGAATTGTGCATGATCGCGTGGGTTGTGAGAAGCAAGCGCGGCGGAAAAAATGCCTCCTAAGTGTGCTAACGCACGGTGTGCCGGGGCCGTAAGGCCTAAAACGGATCTGTCGATGGATGATCTCGGGTTGGTGGAATCCGTGAATAACTTTCCGGGATATCGCTGACGCAGTAAACGATGAATCGCCATGCATCAATGTATCGGGCTTCCGTGCATCGCACAGGAATTGCGCTCGCGGAGAAATCCACTTCTTCGGAAATACCTACCAAGGAAATACGCCATGAATAATTTGCAAAAGTTTCTCTCGAACGGCCTGCTGGCAAGCGCGGTCTTGCTGGCTGCCGTACCGGCCTTTGCGGCCGTTTCACTCGGTTCCGCCTCGCAGTTTGCCGTGCTGGCGGGCAGCAATGCCACCTGCACCGATGGCACCGTAGTAGGCGATATCGGTGTCTCGCCGGGCAGCGCGGTTCCCTATACCAACACCGGCTGCACGATTACAGGCGCAGTACCGCCTGCCACCGATGCTGCTGCCGCTGCAGCACGCGCCGATATGCTCGCCACCTATGCCTCATTTCAGTACCTGACTTGCATTCCCCTGACGGGTACATTGGCAGGCGTCACGCTTTCTCCGGGCGTGTATTGCCTGGATGCGGTCGCCAAGACCGGCACCCTGACGCTCGATGGTCCGGCCAATGGCGTATGGATTTTCCGTGTCAATGGCGCACTCACCGGCACCAAATTTCTCGGTGGTAATGACCGGTGGTGCGCAGCCTTGCAATGTCTATTGGGCACCCAGCGGCGCAGCGACCCTGACGACCTCGAATTTCAAGGGCAGTATCCTCGCCGGCAATGAGGCGATTGGTTCGATCACCTTGACAGGCGGTTCCTTCGCCGGCAGCGCCCTGGCCAGTGTTGCGATGACCATTACCGGCACCAGCGTCATCGGCTGCAGCGCCCTGCATGGCGGCGGTAATGGTGGTAACGATCATGGCAAATGCAACCAGGGTGTCGGCAACGGCGCTGAGGGTTGCGATCCGGGCAATTCCAACAACCACAATGGTTCGAACGACGAAAATGGCGGCACCCCGGGCAATCCGGGACGCAAGGGCAGCAACTAGCCGTCTGTCGTCACAAACAGTAGGAAACGCCAAAGAAACACCAAAAGGACCCGCAAGGGTCCTTTTTTTGCGGATTGAACTGTCAATTCTTGCAAACTGTGTCAATTCGCACAGCTTCGGCAGCGTGTCCACGGCAGACTACGGCATGCTTTCTGCTGACTTGACCGCACCAGATCGGGTCGTCGAGCAGCTGCCAACCCTGCAAGGACTGCATGATGCCGACAAACAACAATCCTGCGCTCGAACGCAAGGTCGAAGCGCTTTACGCCACCCTGGCCGCGCCGCGCCCCGACGATATCGACTGGTGCGACGAACTGTTGACGCGGCTGGAAGAGGTGGCCGAATATTCCCTGCATCCCGGTGTGCCGGTGCGCGCCTTGTCGCGTACCTTGAATGCCGCGGCGGACGAATTGTTGTCGGCCGCATAGCGCGCGGCAAGCTAGATGGCGGGGTGGCGCCTGGACGCGCGTCATGTCCCGTTCCGCCGAGCCGGTTGCCCGGCAGCAAAAGATTAGTTAATCTCTCCCGCGGGCCCCAAGCCCGACGCACCGAGCGCAACAAAAACGAATGTCGGGCGCATGACCAAAAATCGTCCGGCGACAGCGTATAAAAAATAACGGGAGCTTCTGAATGAGTACGACAAAAGGAATAGTGGGCGTCTTGATCGCCCTGCTAGGGATGTCCGCGTTTAACAGTCGGGCATTGGCGAACGGGGGGTACGCTGCCGATGGCGGCATCATCTTGGCCGACAGCGCATCGGATCGCGCGCGCCAGGAAGCGCAACGTCGCGAGGAGCAGCGCCGGGAAGATGAGCGCCGCCGCCGCGAAGAAGAACAGCATCGTCAGGAAGAACAGCGTCAACGCGCCGAGGAGCGACGTCGCGAGGACGCTGCTGCTGAACAAAAGCGCAAAGACGAAGCCGCCGAGCAGAAGCGCAAGGATGAAGCCGCCGAACGCAAACGCAGGGAAGAGGTCGCTGAACAAAAGCGCAAGGAGGAACAAGTGGCCGAGCAACATCGGCGCGAAACCGAAAACCGCGCGGCAGATCAACGCCGCAAGGAAGAGCAAGCGGCGGAGCAACGACGCCGCGAAGCCGAGCAGCGGGCCGCAGAGCAGAAGCGTGCCGCGACCTTGCAGCAAAATGGCGCGATTGCCGATCGCAATAAACAGAGGCTGACGCCGCAAGGCAGCTTGCCTGCGCCACACAGCGCCTCGCCGCCGACCACGGCCAACAGTGCAAACGCCCCGGCAGAGCAAAAGAAATCGCCATCGCCGCCATACAACGGCACCATTGCCGACCGTAACAAACAAGGCCTGACACCGCAGGGCAGTTTGCCGGCGCCGCAGTCATCAGCACCTACGGCGAACACGGACAGCAAGGGCGGCTACGGCGATCGCCGTTATGCCGGGCCGAATGGCCAGGTGCCGACGGTGGGCGCCAGTGCCAATCCGGTATCGGGTGGCATGCCCGGCGCCGGCACTGTAGGCGATGCGTCCGCAACGGGCAAGGCCGGCACATCGCCGAACTGGGGTCCGGCTACCGGCGGTCCCACGCCGCTGACCACCAATCGCGGTTCAACCACCGCGAATACGGGTGCCGCGATGGCCGCAGGGGCGACAGCGGGCACCGCCGCCGGCAGTACAACGCCGAAAACAAGAGAGGAAAAACTCGCCGCCGACAAGGCTGTCAAGGACGCCGAAAAGGCGCAGCAGCAGCAAGCCGAGCAGGAGTACCTGAAAAAGGTCGCCGCTGGTGTCAAGCTGGTGGCCGTGACCTGCCTCGGGGGCGAGGGCAAGTATTACGCAACCGGCAGCATGCCGAAAATCAGGCCGGAGGTGGTCAGTTGCATCGATGTGCATTTCCAGGCGATCTGCCCCGGTAGCAATGTCGTGATCGATGGCGTGGCCGATAATTTTATCGGCATGGGCGGCTGTTTTGGCGACACTTACACGATCTCGCCCAAGCCGGCCTGCAATGTCAAGGATGTGAAAATTCGCGTGGTGGATGCGCAGCCGGGCTGCGGCACCAAAAAGTAGCACCGCGCGGTCCGGCTGGAGCCGGGCTCGGAAAATATTGCGGAGCTGTCGCGATGTTTTTCGAGCCCGGCTTTTTTGCGGCCAGCTTTTTGCGCGGCTTGCCGTAAACGTCGGCGGCGGCATGGTCATGCCGCCGATTTCGCGCCTGCTGTAATATTGCTGCCACCGGATTCATTGCTTTTTTTCCCGCAGCGGTGAACCTCCGGCCGCGCGGGCGATCCCAGAACTCGTCTCACTCTTTTCCATCCTCAGGGGCAATTTCATGGCAAAACTGAATGTCAACGGCAAGATGCAGGATTACCAGGCGGATGCGGATACGCCCCTGCTCTGGGTGCTGCGCGAGCAACTCGGACTGACCGGCACCAAATACGGATGCGGTATGGCGCTGTGCGGCGCCTGCACCGTGCATATCGACGGCGTGGCGACGCGCAGCTGCGTGATCCCGGCTGCCAGCATTCAGCCCGCGCAGAAAATCACCACGATCGAAGGATTGTCGAAAGATGGTTCGCATCCGGTACAAAAAGCCTGGGTGGCGCTGGATGTGCCGCAGTGCGGTTTTTGCCAGTCGGGCATGATCATGGCCGCGACCGCGCTGCTGAAAACGACGCCGAATCCGAGCGATGCCGAAATCGATGCGGCGATGACCAATGTCTGCCGCTGCGGCACCTACAACCGGGTGCGCGCTGCGATCAAGACGGCGGCGCAGGCCCAGGCGGCAGGCGGCAAGGCCGTCAAGAAAGCCGGTGCCGACGACATCATTCATATTGAAGGGAGCACCGTATGAATTCGCTCGCCATTTCCCGTCGTCAATTCCTGCAGGGCTCCGCCGCCGTTGCCGGCAGCCTGGTGGTCGGTTTTCATGTGCCCTTCGCCAACGCCGCCACCGCGCCGGCAGATGCGACGCCCGAGATCAATGCCTGGGTAGTCGTCAAGCTCGATGACACCGTCATCATCCGCATCGCCCGTTCCGAAATGGGGCAGGGCACGCTCACCGGCCTCGCGCAGCTGGTGGCGGAGGAACTCGAATGTGACTGGGCGCGCGTCACCACCGAATACCCGACGCCCGGCCAGAGCGCCGCGCGCAATCGTCCATGGGGCAGCTTCGGCACTGGCGGCAGCCAGGGCATTCGCGGCTCGGAAAACTATGTGCGCGTCGGCGGCGCCACCGCGCGCATGATGCTGGTGCAGGCCGCGGCCGACGAATGGAAAGTGCCGGTCGCCGAATGCAGCGTAAGCAAGAGCATCATCAGTCATGGCCCCAGCAAGCGCAGCACCTCTTACGGCAAGGTCGCCAAAGCCGCAGCGCAACTGACGCCCCCAGCAGCGGCCGATGTCAAACTCAAGGATCCGAAAGACTGGACGCTGGCCGGCAAGCGTCTGGCGCGCCTCGATACGGTCGACAAGACCACCGGCAAGCAGGTCTATGGCATGGATCTGAAATTGCCGGGCATGCTGAATGCGGCGATCAAGGATAGCCCGGTGTTCGGCGGCAAGGTCAGGAGCGTCGACGACAGCGCCGCCTTGAAACGTCCCGGTGTGAAAAAAGTGCTGCGCGTCGGCGACAGCGCGGTGGCGGTGGTGGCCGATACCTGGTGGCGTGCCAAGACTGCACTCGAATCCTTGAAGATCGAATGGGATGAGGGGCCGACCGCCAAGGCCTCCAGCACCGCTTTCGCGGAAGTGCTGAAGGCCGGTCTCACCGCCAGCGATGCCGTGGTCGGCAACACGGTCGGCGATGCGCCCGCTGCACTTGCCACTGCGACGCGCAAGATCGAGGCGGTGTATTCCTATCCGCACCAGAACCATGCCTGCATGGAAGTGATGAATGCCACGGCGCGCTGGACGCCGGAGCGCTGCGAAGTCTGGGCGCCGACGCAGAACGGTGAGGGCGCTTTGGCCGCGACATCCGAAGCAGCTGGTCTGCCCCTGGCGAAATGCGAGATGTACAAGATTCATCTCGGCGGCGGCTTCGGCCGGCGCGGCGCCACCGATTACATCAAGCAGGCGGTGCTGATCGCCAAGCAGATGCCGGGCACGCCGATCAAGATGCTCTGGACGCGCGAAGAAGACATGGCGCAGGGCCGCTTTCACCCGGTGACGCAGTGCAAGCTCACTGCCGGGCTGGATGCCGATGGCAATATCAATGCTGTGCATATGCGCATCGCTGGGCAGTCGATCCTCGCCGGGGTGGCGCCGCAGAACATCAAGGACGGCAAGGACCCGGTGGTATTCCAGGGCCTCAATGCCCCGGGGCCGGAATCCTCATTGATGTACAGCTTCCCGAATTTCCTGGTCGATCACGCCATGCGCAACCCGAATGTGCCGGTGGGTTTCTGGCGCGGCGTGAACCTGAACCAGAACACCATCTATATGGAATCGTTCATCGACGAAATCGCCTTTGCTACCGGGCAGGATCCGCTGGCGCTGCGCCGCAAATTATTGACGGCCAATCCGCGCGCGCTCGGGGTGCTGAACATGGCCGCCGAAAAAGCCGGCTATGATAAACCCGCACCGAAGGGGGTGTTTCGCGGCCTCGCGCAAACCCATGGCTTCGCCAGCTATGTGGCAGCCTGCGCGGACGTGTCGGTCAGCGATGCGGGCGTGGTGAAAATCCATCGCATCGTCGCCGCCACCGATCCCGGCTATGCGGTCAACCCGCAGCAGATCGAGGCGCAGGTCGAGGGTTCCTTCGTTTACGGCCTGTCGGCGGCACTGTATGGCGAATGCACCATCAAGGACGGGCGCATCGAGCAAAGCAATTTTCACAACTACCAGCCGCTGCGCATGGATGAAATGCCCAAGGTCGAAACGCATATTCTTGCTTCAGGTGGACCTGTCTGGGGCGGGGTCGGCGAGCCGACCATCGCGGTGGCGGCGCCGGCGGTGTTGAATGCGATTTTTGCGGCAACGGGAAAACGCATCCGCGATCTGCCGCTGAAGAATCACGATCTCAAGAAGGCTTGATTCATAAGTCTGATTCGTCAGCGGAAAAATCGTAGAACGCCATTTGGCGCGGATTTCCAGCCATTTTTGGCCGGAAATCCGCACCAGTGCTGGAGTTTGTAATTTTGTGCGGGACGTCTACTGCACGTATTGTCCCGCCCAATTGACCAGATTGCCCGGTTGATACGCGGCAAGCGCCGCACGGCGTTGCTGCACCGAGCGATGCACCTTGGCATCCGGTGCAATCGGCCGCAAATAGGGCGGCTTGAGTTTATAGGGCAGGGCATTCCAGGAGTCATGCAGCTCGCCCGAGACATCGCCGGCCGGCAGCAGCGGCAGCGGGTCCTTGTATTGCAGACCGACCGTGCCGAGCCGGTCCGCCATCCACGCCAGGCCGAAATCGGACAGGCCGCTTTCCTCATAGCCGCCACCCACATCGGCATGCGCTCCGGCAAACCAGACCTGCTCGATGCCGCTGCGCGCATTCCAGGGCGTGGGCGTGAAATCGGCGCGATGCTCGTCGATGGCCAGGGCGTGGAATCCCTGCGCCACCTTGCCGCTCAAGTCGGCGTCGGCAAAACGGAACAGGTCGAGGCGCTTGTCCTCGGTAGCGTCATACACCGGAATACCGAGTGAACCGACCGTGTCCCAGACGCCGATGGCCGCGACCGGCACATTCGGGATCATTTGTTCCTGGCCGACCTCGGTGCCGATGCCGAGCACCCTGCGCCATACCAGATCGACGGCACGCTCGGCGAGATTTTTCTGCTGGCGCTCACGGTAATAAGCCCAAACGTACAGGCCGCATTGATAGGCCTGTTCCTTGTCCGCGAAATTGAATTTGGCGTAATCCATCAATCCTGCCTTGGCGATCATGCCGCCGAGGGCGCGCGCGGTGTAGGCGCCGCGGCTGAAGCCGGCGATGACGATCCTGTCGCCCGGCTGATAGTTGCGCGAGATGAAGGTATAGCCGCGCACGATACGGGAGATGATGCCGGCGCCGAAGGCTCCGCCGAGCAGTTTGATGATGGCGTTATCCGAATCGCCGACGCCGTGCAGGTATTTGGCGATCTGCACGGTATTGCGATCTGCATCCATCGCCACGCGCTCGCCCTCACCGGCGAGGGTGAACGATTCGATGGTGTCGTCGCCGGCGAGGTTGTGGTACAGCTTGAGGACATTGGTGCTTTCCAGCACGCCGTCCTTGTCGCTGTCGACCTTGACGCCGTTCCAGGTGCCGTCGGCGAGAAACGCGATTGTTTTTGACATGTAATCCCCTTTCGGGCCGGTAATGGAAGCGTTGTATCCGGCGATGCCATTTTTACGCCTGTTTTTGCGGTGCTGTCCTACCTGTGCGGGTGGGAACAGGGCGGCGGCGGACGAGCCGAAACGCGTGAAAACGGGAACAGGGCGCGCATTTAGCGATAGCGTTTGCCACAGTATCAGCGAATAATTGGTAATGGCAGTGGCACTTCGCCGGGGCGCGATGCTTCAGCCCGTTCGGCCTGCCATTGCGCTAATATGAATTCTGCATTTCGCGAGATGGAGGACTTATGAACATCAAAGCGCTTGCAACCACGATGTTTATGCTTTGCCTGGGCGGCTGCGTTTCCGGACCGCCGATTCCTGTTTCCGTACCGGTGCCGGTACAACAGCTTTGGCAGGATCAGATTTTCAGCTATGATCGCAATTTGGTCACGATCGACAAACAACAGCTGTTTGCGCTCGATGACGATTTGCTGGCCGCTCTCAAAGGCGCGCGCCTGGAAAGGGCGAGCGCGCAAACGCGCGTCACGCGGCTGATTGCTTTGCTTTATGGACCTCGCAACGGCGCGAAGCTAAGCGAGTTTCCCTACGAGACCGGGCATTCCAGTGTTGCCGCCGAAACCTGGCGTCGCAAACGTGGCGATTGTCTGTCGCTGCTGGTGCTGGCTTATTCCATCGCTAAAACCATGGACCTGCCGGTAAAAATGCAGGAGGTACGCGTTCCGCATATTTTCGATCGCTACGATGGTGTGGATTATGTGGCAGGGCATGTGAACCTGCTGATCAAGAACGGCGGTCGGCTGCAATCCGATAGCAGCATCGGCCTTGGCATTGGCGATGTGATCATTGATTTCGAGCCGCAGATCGGTTCGCGACGTGAGGGGCCGACATTGACAGAGGATGCCATTCTGGCCCGTTTCTACAACAATCTGGCAGCGGAATATATGGTGGAAGGCGATCTGCCCCGCGCCTATGCCCACTTCAAGGCGGCGATCCTGACCGACGGCAGTTTTGCACCCAGCTATGCCAACCTGGCGCTGCTCTATAAACGTCACGGTCTGCTGCCCAGCGCCGAACGGTCGTTGCGCTACGCCATCACCCTGAACGATCAAGATGATATCGCCATGGCTTCCCTGCATCAGTTGCTGGTATCGCAGGGGCGCGACAGCGAGGCCGCTGCATATGCGCGCGTGCTGGAAGCCAGGCGCGAAAAAAATCCCTATTACTGGATCGGCTTGGGCCTGGATCAATTCCAGAAAGAAAATTACCGGAATGCCATCAATGCACTCGAGCACGCCGAGACGCTGAGCACCGGTTTCGAGGAAGTCCATCGCTATCTGGCCATCGCTTATTTGCGCAACGGCAATCAGGATGAGGCGAAAAAACAGGCGTTGCTGCTGGCGGGCCTGACGCGCGATGAGCCGGCGCCAGAGAGCATGAACAAGAAGATCAAGAAACAGCTGCCCGTTCATTAACCCGGCCAGGTACTTGTATCCCGGCGTTTCTGCACGCCGGGCTGAGCGGGCTGCGCCCCGCGCGCAAACTGTGGGATTCGGTAATAATGCGGGCTCGCGCGGCGATCCCTGCGTGCGTTTACCCTGCGAAACCCGTCACTACAAGGACACCATTGTGAACCGACGCTTATTGTGCGCGCTGATCGGCGTGCTGCCTTTTTTACTGGCTTCCTGCCATGCTTTTGCGCCACAGCCGCCGGCGCTGTCTTCCGGCATCGACCTCAAGAACCTGGATACCACGGTACGCCCGCAGGATGATTTTTACCAATATACCAATGGTGTCTGGCTGAAAAATACCGCGATCCCGGCCGATAAATCGAGCTGGGGCGCGTTCAATGAACTGCGCGAAAACGCGGTTGACAATCTACGCACCATCGTCGATGGCATCGTCGCGCAAAAAGACAAGACGCCAAGCAGCGAAGAGCAGAAAATCGGCGATCTGTATGTCAGTTTCGTCGATGAAGCGCGCCGCGAGTCGCTGGGCATCAACCCCCTGCAAGCGGATTTCGCCCGCATTGATGGACTCAAGTCGAAGAGCGAGCTGCCGGCGCTGATGGCGTATATGAACCAGATGCGCATCACCACGCCCTTCGGCATGAGTGTTGCGCAGGACGCCAGGGATGCGACCCAGTACGCGGTTTACATCCGCCAGAGCGGCCTCGGTCTGCCGGACCGCGATTACTATCTGAACGACAATGACGCCAAGCTCAAGGATGCGCGCGCCAAGTACGAAGTCCTGGTCGCGAAGATGCTTGGCGCCGCCGGCGACAAGGATGCCGCAGTGCATGCTAAGGACATCGTCGCGCTCGAAACCGAATTGGCCAAGGTGCAGTGGACGCGCGTCGAGAGCCGCAACGCGGTCAAGACGTACAACAAGGTCGAACTGGCCAAGCTGGTTGAAATGGTGCCGGGCTACGACTGGCAGTCGCAGTTGCGCGCCTTCGGCATCGAGGGCAAGATCAATTCGGTCATCGTCACGCAACCCAGTTATTTGACGGGTTTCGCCAAGGCGCTGGAAATGGCGCCGCTGGATACCTGGAAGGCGTATTTCAAATGGCATGTGATCAACAACTATGCACCCTACCTGTCGAAGTCAATTGTTGACGACGACTTTGCGTTCTACAGCACGACGCTTCGTGGCGTGCCGGTCAATGAGGAATCCTGGAAGCGCGGCATAGCCTTGGTCGAGGGGTCTTTGGGCGAGGCGCTCGGCAAACGCTATGTCGAGAAATACTTCCCGGCCGAGAACAAAAAGCGCATGGAGAAACTGGTCGGCAATCTGGTCGCCGCATTCGGCGACAGCATCGACAATCTCGACTGGATGAGCCCAACCACCAAGAAGCAGGCGCGCGCCAAACTGGCGACGATGAATCCGAAGATCGGCTATCCGAGCAAATGGCGCGACTATTCGGCGGTCACCATCTCCAGGGATGACCTGATCGGCAACTTGAGGAGCGTCAGTCTCGCCGAAAGCAAACGCAATATCGCGCGCCTCGGTAAGCCGGTCGATCGTGAAGAGTGGGGCATGACGCCGCAAACAGTGAATGCCTATTACAACCCGCGCATGAACGAAATCGTGTTCCCGGCCGCGATCCTGCAACCGCCGTTCTTCAACCCGGCGGCCGATGATGCGGTCAATTATGGCGGCATCGTCGCCGTGATCGGTCATGAGATCGGCCATGGCTTCGATGACCAGGGCAGCCAGTCCGACGAAATCGGCAATCTGCGCAACTGGTGGACGACGGAGGACCGCGAGAAATTCTCGGCCAAGACCAAGGCGCTGGTCGCGCAATACGATGCCTATGAGCCGCTGGCCGGCTATCACGTCAACGGCGCGCTGACCCTCGGCGAAAACATCGGCGACAATTCTGGCCTGGCGGTGGCATACAAGGCTTATGTGAAATCTCTTGGCGGCAAGCCTTCGCCCGTGATCGACGGTTTTAGCGGCGAGCAGCGCGTGTTCCTCGGCTGGGCGCAGGTATGGCGCAGCAAGATGCGCGATGACTCCACCATCGTGCTGGTGAAAACCAATCCACATGCACCGGCCAATGTGCGCGGCACAGCGCCGCTCAAGAACCAGCCGGGCTTCTATGAGGCGTTCGGCGTCAAAGCAGACGACAAGATGTTCCTGCCGCCCGAGCAGCGCGTGACGATCTGGTAAGACCGCGTTTCGCTTGCGCGACGCCATCATTGCCGGGAAATACCCCAGCCGTGCTGGTGCGCGGGTCAAAAAAAAACAGGGCCCCGCAGGGCCCTGTTTTTATATCAGCTTCAGAACGTATAACTTACCTTGGCGTAGTAATAGCCGCCGTTAATGCCGAACGGCGAGAAACTTGGGTAAAGTGCGACGGCGCCGTTGTCGAGCGCCGCGCGGCGCGCTGCCAGCAAATCGCTGTTGACCGTGTCGGGGTGCACATTGAACAGGTTGTTCGCGCCTACCGCCACCGTTACCGACTTGGTCACCTGGTTGGCCACTTCCAGATCCGTGATGAACTTGGTATGGATCTTGGTCTCGTAATAATTCAGGCCGTTGCGCGAAGCGTAAGCCGACGAGGGGCCATAGACGGCCTCGCGCGCATTCACGCTCCAGGCGCCCAGCTTCCATAACGCACCGAGATTTATCCGGTACTTGGGCGAGGCGGTTTGTAGCGTGGAAATCGCCGCCAGATCGAGCAGCTTCTGCGGCAGCAGAACCGTCGGCGCCTGATTGATCTTGGTGACCAGGACTTTGTTGACGTTGGCCGCCGCCGACCAGTCCACGCGTCCGTATTCGTCATAGTTGTCGCTGTAGGAGAGCACGAACTCGGCCCCGGTGCTGCGGGTATCGACGGCATTCGAGAAAATATTGATGCCGGTCTGCGTGACCGCCGGATCGAGCACATTGCCGTTTGCCTTGATGGCCGCAACCACGGCCGGTGAATTGACCGCGCCGCCGGAACCGAACAGCTGGCCGCTGCCGACGATGCGGTCCTTGATGGTGATGTAGTAAGCATCGAGTGTCATCGTCACCTTGGGCGCCGGATGGGCGACAAAACCCAGGCTGTAGTTGCGCGATTTTTCAGCCTTGAGGCCGTCCACGCCGACCAGTTTGGCGCCGGGCGAATTCGGCGCAAGCTGCACAAAGGCCGAAGTGGGCGCCACATTGGTGGCCGAATAATATTCTTCGGCCAGGGTTGGCGCGCGGAAGCCGCTGCTGACGGTGCCGCGCAGCGCGAATTCAGGCGTGAAGTCGTAACGGCTGGTGAATTTTCCCACTGTCGAATTGCCGAAGTCGCTGTAATGCTCGAAGCGCGCGGCGGCATCGATCTTCAGGTTTTCAGCCGGAGAGCCGGCGAAATCGACATAGGTGGCGACGTTGCTGCGACGATGCTTGCCGGCATCGGTGAGCAGGAAACCCGGATAGGATTGCGAGCCCTCCTTGTAGCGTGAGGCTGCATCGCCGGCGCCGATTTCATATTTGTCGGTGCGCTGCTCTAGTCCGGCGGCCACGGTCAGCGGCGATTTCCAGCCGATGCTGAAATCGCGGCTGAAATCGAGGTTATTGGTCCACTGGCTGGCGATGAAATCGCCGGCATGGAATTCCGTTGGTGTTGCCCCGGTATCCTTGAACAGGGAAACGTTGCCGGAATTCAAGACGCCGACCTTGTCGTGGTCCTTGCCGTAAACCGTGCTCAAATCCCAGTTCCAGCCCGCGGCCTTGCCCTTCAGTCCGGCGGTGAGCGCGTAGTCGTCTTCCTTGATGGATTCAAGCGGGTTGAAGCCCGCCGGGTAAATCGCCGGAATCCGGTTGGGCGTGCGGTAGTTTTCAAAAGCGGCGGCTGTTTTGCGGCCATAGGTGGCGAAGCTGTAGAACTCCAGCCCGCGCCCCATATCGTATCCGGCATTGGCTGTCATCATGCTCAGGTGATACGCGGCATCGCCCGAGATATGATTTACATAGGGATAACCCGGGAAGTTCACCAAGGTTGGCTGCGATGCCAGATTGGCCGGCGCTACCACGCGCGGATCAATCCCGCCCCGATCGCTGAAGTCGTGGTATTTCGTCTCAGCGCTGATATTCAGGAACGCCCGTTCAAATGGCTTCAGACCCAGATTGGCGGATATGTCTCCGGTCTTGCCGCCGCCGTCAAAATATTTACCGCCGGTCGCGCTGACCAAACCGCCCTCGTCGTAGGATTTCAGGATGATGTTGACTACACCGGCGATTGCATCCGTGCCGTACTGGGCGGCAGCACCCTCTTGCAGCACCTCGATATGATCGATGGCCGAGACGGGGATAAAACTCAAGTCGGCGGCGGCCCCGCCCTGGTAGGCGCCGGCAAGCACCGCCAGGTTGGCGGTCGTGTGCCGCCGCTTGCCATTGATCAGCACCAGGGTATGGTTGGGGCTCAGGCCGCGCAGTTTTGCCGACAATGTCAGATTGGCGGTGTCGCCGCCGAAGGCTTGCGCGGTAAAGGAAGGAAGATTCTGCGCCATCGCCTGGATCAGATCCGGCTGACCGGTTCTTTCCAGCGCGCCGATATCGAGCACCTGTATCGGTGAAGGACTGTCTACTGCCTTCAGACCGGTCTGGCGCGTGCCGGTGACGATCACGGTGTCAATTTTTTCCGTAGCCGCAACGCCGGCGGAAGTCACTTGCGTGGACTGGGCAAATGCAATGCTTGAGTGCACAGCAACGGCCAGCAAACTTAATTTGCATATCTTTTTGCTCACGTCTGTCCCCTTGTGGTGAAAATCAGTGCGCCGGGAACTCAACATCCCGACAGATGAAGAATTCGAATCCCCGCACCTGCTGCGTGGCCTGTGCTTTTTTTGGACTCAAATGTGTGGTTAGCAGGGACTGTGCCAACCAGCGGAACAGTGCGTCTCAGCACAGAGTCAGTGCATTCCCTTCAGCATCGGGAATGAACGGTGGCAACTATTTGGTACGCAGGGACCGACGGTGTGCTGCGCGTGTGCGCAAGGGTCCGCTGTGCGTGGAGGCCGGATAAACCGGGCGCATTTGGTGCGTTCGTCGGGACCAGGCGCACCACCATGGCGTACCAGCCGAAGCGGGACTTGCGGCGCGCGAATCGTAACGGATTTTCATTGTGTGATTGCCGGCACAAGTGCTGTGCCGACAAATACGCGATCGATGCGGTCGCGACAGCAGTCGTAGGCGCGGTACCTGTATTGGATGGTGCGAGAATCGGAATCGCCGCGCTGGCGGACCTGCCGCATATCTGGCGCGACTTTCGCTAAGTAAGCAGGCAACGCTTTTCCTGGCGGAAGCCGCCTGCGCGCGTCACTGCAGAATGATTGAACCCATATCCGAGGAAAAAATGATTCTTTATCGCAATCTTTATCGCAATCTTTATCGCAATCTTTATCGCAATCTATTTCGCGCCATTCTCGCCGGCATGGTTGCCGGCGCCTGTCTGTCCGTCCGGGCGGCGTCGGTCGCGCCGGTCGCAGCCGAACACGGCATGGTGGTGACCGCCCAGCACCTCGCCACCCAGGTGGGAGTCGATGTGCTGAAGAAGGGCGGCAACGCGGTCGATGCCGCTGTCGCCGTGGGCTATGCGCTGGCCGTGGTCTACCCGGCGGCCGGCAACCTCGGCGGCGGCGGCTTCATGACCATCCAGCTTGCCGATGGCCGCAAGACCTTTCTCGATTTTCGCGAGAAAGCGCCGCTGGCCGCGAGGGCGGATATGTATCTCGATGCAAACGGCAATGTCATCAAGGGGCTGAGCAGCAGAGGGCACCTCGCGGTCGGCGTGCCCGGCACGGTGTCGGGCCTGGAACTGGCGCGCGAAAAATACGGCACCATGAAGCGCGCGGCATTGATCGCGCCGGCCATCGCCTATGCCGACACGGGATTCGTGCTTGAACAGGGCGACGCGGATATGTATCGCGAAGCGGTCGGCGATATGCGCAAGGACGCCGCCACTGCTGCGATCTTCCTGCCGTGGGGCGAGGCGCCGGCGGCCGGTCACCGGCTGGTGCAAAAGGACCTCGCCCGCACCCTGCGCCTGATTGCGCAGCGCGGCAGGGATGGCTTCTACAAGGGTAAAGTCGGTGCCGCGATCGTGGCCTCAAGCACGGCCGGCAAGGGCATCATCACCCAGGCCGATCTTGACCAGTACCAGACACGCGAACTGGCGCCGGTCGAATGCGACTATCGCGGCTACCATATCGTCTCTGCACCGCCACCCAGCTCCGGCGGGGTGATCGTCTGCGAGATTCTCAACATCGTCGAGGGCTATCCGCTGAAGGATCTCGGCTACCGCTCGGCGCAATCGGTGCATTACATGATCGAGGCGATGCGCCATGCCTATGTCGATCGCAACAGCTATCTGGGCGATCCGGACTTTGTGACCAATCCTCTGACCCGTCTGCTCGACAAGAGCTACGCGGAGAAGATACGCGCCGCAATCGACCCGTCCAGGGCCGGCGTGTCGAAGGACCTGAAGCCCGGCGTCGCCCCGCATGAGGGCAGCAATACGACGCATTACTCGATCGTCGACAAGGACGGCAACGCGGTCGCGGTCACCTATACGCTGAACGATTGGTTCGGCGCCAAGGTGACGGCCGCAGGCACCGGCGTGCTGCTCAACGACGAGATGGACGACTTCACCGCCAAGCTCGGGGTGCCGAATATGTATGGTCTGGTGCAGGGCGAGGCCAATGCGATTGCGCCCGGCAAGCGGCCGCTGAGCTCGATGAGCCCGACCATCATGCTGCGCGACGGCAAGCCGGTGCTGATCGTCGGCACGCCCGGCGGCAGCCGCATCATCACCACGGTGGTGCACACCATCGTCAATGTGGTCGATTACGGAATGACTGTGCAGGAGGCGGTCGATGCGCCGCGCTTCCACCAGCAGTGGCTGCCCGAGACGACCAATGTCGAGAACTTCGCGCTGAGCCCGGACACCCGCAAGATCCTCCTCGACATGGGTCACAAGCTCGCGACTGCGCAGCCGGCGAACCATGTCGCGGCGATCCTGGTCGGCGCGCCGACGCTCGACGGCAAGCCGGTGGGGAACAACCGCTACTACGGCGCCAACGATCCGCGGCGCAACACCGGGCTGGCGGCAGGCTATTGAGCGGATGCGCAGGCAGGGTTCCTGCGGTCAGGGTCGCAGAACGTTTTGGAATGTCGCCAGATTGCCCTGATTGGGTTGTGGCCTGACGCCGGTCAGCTTCGCCAGCAGCGGGTAAATATCCACCGTATTCACGCGGTCGAGACCTTGTCCGGCACGGAACGCCGGACCATGCGCCAGGAACAGGGCCGTCATCAGTGGATCCTCCGGATCGAAGCCATGCGCGCCGCCACTGGGCGGGGTACGTTCTGCCAGGACATGCGTGCTGATCCACCAGCCGGTGTCGGCCAGGCAAATGATGGGCGGCACACGCGCATTGCGGCCGTAATCGAATCGCGCCGGCAACTTCGCCTTGGGCCAGCACTGCAAATGCGCATGCGGTGCTTGCAGGGCGTTGCCGATCTCGGCCGCTTTTCCGGGCAGGGGCGTGATGCCGATGAAGGGGCCGCCGTTGCCAAAGGGGGCGACTGCGGCGGGATCGATGATCTCGTCCAACCACACCACGCGCTCTTTCGACGTCGCCGCCATGCCGTGGTCGGAGACAATGACCAGGTTGGTGTCGCTCAATCTGCCGCGCGCCCTTAGGCCATCGACCAGCCGCTTGATGGCGGTGTCGGCCAGGCGAATGGCCGCGGCGTTCTGCTCGGAATCCGGGCCATGACGATGCCCGGCGGTATCGACATTGTCGAGGTAAAGGGTGATGAAGGCGGGGCGGGTCGCGAGCGGGCGGTCAAGCCAGGCCAGCACCTCGTCGACGCGCGCCTCGGCGGGAAAATTGATGTCGTACTGGCGCCACTCGCCGGGTCTTACACCTTGTATCGGCGCCTCGGATCCGGGCCAGTACATGGTTGCGGTGCGGATGCCCTGCTGTTCCGCGCTCACCCAGATGGGCGTGGCGGCGTCCCACCAGCGCCGGTCCTGCACCGCGGCGCGATTGCCCAGCGAAAAGGTCACGTCCGGAATCGTGGCATCGCTCATGGTGTTGCTGACGATGCCATGGCGGTCGGGATGCAGGCCGGTGACCATGCTGTAATGGCTGGGAAAGGTCAGCGCCGGAAATGCCGGTCGCATGCCTTGCCGCGCCAGCACCCCTTCCGCCGCCAGTTGCGACAAGGTCGGCGTCAGGCCGCGATCGAGAAAGTCGGGGCGAAAGCCGTCGATCGAAATCAGGATCAGCAGTGGTTTCGGGTTGTCGGTGGCCGGCGGTATCGGGGCATGCAGGGACGTACAGGCGGTGAGGGCGGCAAGAAGCGCCCAGCCCAGGCGGCGGAAGGAAGCAATCATGGCGCTATTGTAAGCAGGCCAAGCGGAATTCAGTCTTGCAGTGATCCAAATTACAAAAAAATTATTCATCTTCCGGTAGCCAGACTCTGCCGTTTTTGTCGGTCTTGTAGACTAGCTGCGGCGCTGTTGCAGATACAGGGCCTCCACCTTCTGCCGTGCCCAAGGCGTCCTGCGCAGGAACTTGAGGCTGGAGGTGATGCTGGGATCATGGGTGAAGCAACGGATCGGCACGGCAGCCGCCATTGCCTCCCAGCCGATGGCAGCGACCAGGGCGGTGAGCATGGCCTCCAGGGTAATGCCGTCGAGATGGCGCGGATGGATGGGTGGTTTCAGAGGCGGTTTCATGCGAGCGATTTTACGTTGCGCGCCTACAATATGGTCTTTACCGCAGAATGCCGTCCATGACCGAACCGCTGCGCCTCGCCAAACGCCTGGCTGAAATGATCCCCTGTTCGCGCCGCGAGGCCGAGCTTTATATCGAGGGCGGCTGGGTGATGGTGGACGGGCAGGTGGTGGAAGAGCCGCAATTCCGGGTTTCGACCGAGCGCATCGAATTGCACGCCGCGGCGACGCTGTCGCCGCTGGAACCGGCGACCATGCTCTACCATCAGCCGGCAGACGATGCCGCCGAACCGCCGCTTTCCGCCGCCACCCGCTGGGCGGAGGATGCGTCCGGCATCCACTTGCTGAAACGCCATTTTGTCGGACTGAAGCCGACCTTGCCGATCGAGGCAGGCGCGTCCGGTCTCCGCGTGGTCACGCAAAACTGGCGCATCACGCGCAAGCTGGTCGACGATGCGGCGACTGTGGAGCAGGAATATATCGTCGCGTTTCCCGGGCAGGTGTCGGACGCGGAAATCGGCAAGCTCAAACGCATACTCGATTTCCAGGGACGCGCGCTGCCGCCGGCCAAGGTCAGCCGGCAAAACGAAACCCATCTGCGTTTTGCCATCAAGGGCGCCCGGCTGGGCCAGATCACGTTTCTCTGCGCGCAGGCCGGCCTCAAGGCGGAATCGATGAAACGCATCCGCATCGGCCGCGTGGCGATGGCGAAATTGCCACTCGCGCAATGGCGCTACCTGGCAGCCAACGAACGATTTTAGCGCCCGCGAATCCGGCGCGATCAACGCCCGCACTGTGCATCGGTTGCGGAGAAGCCCGCAGGCTCGTATAAACTACGACGCTTTTTCCCGGGACTTTCCAGAGACGTTATGTGGTTCAAGAATTTGCAGGTTTATCGTTTTCCCGCGCCCTGGGACATCACCCCCGCGCAACTTGATCAACAGCTGGCGCGCCACGCCTTCCGCTCCGCCAGCAGTTATGAAATGCAAACCCAGGGCTGGGCTTCACCCCGCGATAATGATTTGCTGGTGCATGCCGTCAACGGCCAGTTGCTGATCACGCTGGGCGCGGAAAAGAAGCTGTTGCCGGCCTCCGTCATCAAGGAAGTCACCAAGGCCAAGGCGGCCGAGCTGGAAGAGCGCCAGGGTTTCAAGCCCGGCCGCAAGCAAGTGCGCGAGCTGAAGGATCAGGTCACCGACGAGCTGCTGCCGCGCGCCTTCAATGTGCGCCGCAATACCTGGGTATGGATCAATCCCGCCGCCGGCTGGCTGGCGATCGATTCCGGCTCGCCCGGCAAGGCCGATGAAGTGCTGGCTCTGCTCAACAAATCTGTCGAAGGCGTGCATTTCGAGCGTCTCGAGGCGGCCCTGTCGCCGATGGTGGCGATGACCGCCTGGCTGGCTGCCGACGAGGTGCCGCCCGGCTTCAGTATCGACCAGGACACCGAGCTGCAATCGCCCGTCGAAGAAAAGGCCACGGTGCGTTTTGTGCGCCATACGCTCGACCCCAAGGAAGTGCAGCGCCACATCACTGCCGGCAAACAATGCACGCGTCTCGCGCTGACCTGGGAAAACCGCGTGTCCTTCGTGCTCACCGAATCCCTGACCCTGAAGCGTATTGCGCCGGTCGACGTGATCAAGGAAAGCGCCGACGGCGTGGTGCTGGTCGAGGAAGAGCGCTTCGATTCCGACTTCATGCTGATGACGGGCGAATTGCGGCAGATGATCGCGGACCTGGTTGAGGCGCTCGGCGGCGTGATCGAGGGCGAGAAAAAATAAGCGCGATGGCGGGGCGGAATCGGCCTTTCGATTCCGCCGCCACCATGGCTTATTCGGCGGCCACCGGCTGCGCGCCGGGACCTTTGTTCAAGGCCAGGCGCGGCGCATTTTTCAGGCCGAACGCCGGCCGCAGCCACCTGCTGCGTTTGATCAACGCGGTTAAACCCCAGCATCCCGCTATCGTGCCGAGCAATACCAGGGGCAGCTCAGCGAGCACGCCCAGCTTCAGCGGCACCAGCCAGTAGGCGAGCAGCACGATCAGACTCTGGTGCAGTATGTACCAGGGATAAACCGCCTCGGTCGCCCGCGGCAACCAGCGGAATGGCCGATTCAGCAAGGCATGTCCCCAGCCCAGCACCGCGCACAGCGCCAGCCAGATGTAGGCGGTGCGCACGACCCAGATCGTCAGCAGTTCCCAAAATGGCAGCTGGTCGGGCTGCAGCCGGACGATCAGGATATACACCGCGAACATCATGAGGCCCGCGGCCAGCGACAGTTTGCGCAGTCTCATCAATTCCGCCCACAGCGGCTCGCTGCGTCCCAGCCACCAGCCATAGACAAACACCGTGAAGTAAATTGCGTGCCGATACCAGTCGTGAATCAGGTCGCCGGTATCCTCGAAATGCAGGCGCAGCAGGCAGGTGGCGACGAGCAGGGGCATCGCCGGCCACAGCAGCAGGCGGGCGCCGCGCAATCCGTTGAAGGCCCGCTCGACGGCCCGCATCGCGCGCGATTCGAACAGCGGACGCAGCAACAGCAGTACCGCCGTATAGCACCAGAGATACGCCAGGTACCAGAGATGGTTCCAGGTGAAGCCGTGTTCCCAGCCATCGAAGGCCTTGGCCGGCCAGGGATAGCCGGTGTAATAGCGGCCCAGGAATGTCAGGAAGCCCGGCTCGACCAGGCCATTGCTCACGCCTTGGCAATAGGGTTGAATCGGCACCACCACGAGAATGCCGAACAGCAGGGGCCACATCAGGCGCTTTGAGCGCTGGCGCAGAAAATCGCCGGTCGCCGCGTTGCGCATCAGGAAGGCCGTGGAGATGCCTGAAATCAGAAAGATCAGGTCCATGCGCCAGCGGTTCAGGAACAGCATCGGGATCTGCAGGGTTTCGGACAAATAACTGCTTTTGACATGCCATTCCCATTCGGCCACGTACAGCATGCCGACGTGAAACAGGATCAGGAAAGCAAAGGCGATGGCGCGCAGGGCATCGATATCGTGACGGCGCTTCATGGCGGCTCCAAAAAAGTTCAGTGAAGGCGCCAAACTAATCGCGGCCATGGTCCGGCGGCGGATTATGTGACCAATCGCGGGCAATTTGTGATGAGCGGCGGGCGGCAGGGACGGTTTTCGGCCCGCACCCCGTTACAATTCGCGCATGCATTCTCCCGCGCCCGTATCCCCGCCCGCAATCCACCAGGACTGGCTGGCCCGCTACCAGCTTTGGCGCAAATGGGTCGAGCCCGGTTTCTGGATCGTCACCCTGTGCGCCCAGGCCGCCGTCAACAGCGTGGTGGTGCAACTCGATATCGAGCGCGTGCATCTTAAATTCGCGCCTTGGGAGCCGGTGGTCTGGGAATGGACCAGCCATCTGTTGATTCTCGCCCTGGTGCCGGCGGTGATCACCTTCGAGCGGCGCTTCCCGCTGCAATTCGGCTCGCTCAAGCGCAATCTGTGGCCGCATCTCGCCGCCAGCCTGGCGTTTTGCCTGGCGCATGTGGTCGGCATGGTGGCGCTGCGCAAACTGGCCTACCTCGGCTTCGATTCAAACTATGTGTTCGGCAGCTGGGGGCGCGAACTGGGCTATGAATATCTGAAAGACATCCGTACCTATGCCGGCATTCTGTTGATTACCGGCGCCTATCGACTGCTGCTGCTGCGCGCGCAGGGCGAGGCGAGCCTGCTGGCGGCGCCCGACGATGGGCCGCCGGTGGAGCCGATCGAGCGGCCCGAACGTTTCCTGGTGCGCAAGCTGGGCCGTGAATTCCTGCTGCCGGCCGCCGATGTGGAATGGCTGCAGGCCATGGGCAATTACGTCAATCTGCGTGTGCGCGCACACGACTACCCGCTGCGCGCGACCATGGCGGCGATCGAATCGCGGCTCGACCCGGCGCGCTTCGTGCGCGTGCATCGCAGCTATATCGTCAACCTCGACTGCGTGCTCGAGATCGAGCCGATCGAAAGCGGCGACGCGCGTATCAAAATGCGCGACGGCAGCCAGATTCCCTGCAGCCGGCGCTACCGCGACGAGTTGCGCAAGAAGGGGATGGGCTGAGGATGGGTTGAGTTTCGGGCGCGCCAGAAAAGTAAGATCCAGCACTGGCGCGGCTTTCCGGGCAAAAATGCCTGAAAGAGCGCGCCGAATGGCGCTCTACGACTTTCAGACAGGAAATTCTGGAGATGAACTTAAATCTTGCGTTGTCATCCCGGCTCATTTGAGAAACTGGTCCTGGATCCAATTTTGCATCCACGCGAGTATGAAGAAACTTGGGCCCCGGACTGAAGCCGGGGCGACACTTCTTCTCGGCTTGAGATTGCCTCGATTGCCAAGCTGTCTTGGTGCCTCCGACATGGCATCACCAGCTTTGGCAAATGGCGCTCTACGCCGTCATCACTCCTGCAACACCCGATGCACATATTGCACGCAGGCTGAGCCGTCGCCGACCGCCGCCGCGACACGCTTGACGCTGCCGGCGCGCACATCGCCGACGGCGAAGATGCCCGGCAAACTGGTCTCGTAAGGATAGGGCGCCCGTGCCCGCGGCCACAGCGTGGGCTCCAGGTCAGCAGCAGGGATGTCCGCCCCGGTGCAGACAAAGCCTTTGGCGTCGAGGGCGATGCAGTCCTGCAGCCAGCGCGTGTTCGGCACCGCGCCGGTCATCAGGAACACATGGCCGATATGGCGGGTCTGGGTGTCGGCCGGGCCGCGCCAGGTCACGCGCTCGAGCTGCTCGGCGCCCTCGAGCGCGGCAATTTCGGTGCGCACATGTAGGCTGATATTGGGGCTTTGCTCGATGCGCCGGATCAGGTAGCGGGACATGCTCTCGCCCAGCCCGCCGGCGCGCACCATCAGATGCACATGACGGCAACCGCCCGCCAGATAAACGGCCGCCTGGCCGGCCGAGTTGCCGCCGCCGACCACAATCACTTCCTCGTTGGTGCACAGTCGTGCCTCGACGGCGGTCGCGGCGTAATAGATGCCCACGCCGGTGAAACGCGCCAGATTGTCGACGCCGATCTGCCGGTATTCTGCGCCGCTGGCGACGATGATCGCCCGCCCGCGCACCCGATGCCCGTTGGAAAGATCGACCTCATAGGGCCGCCGGGTGCAGTCGAGGCGTAGCGCACTGCTGGCGATGGCGACCTCGGCGCCGAATTTCTGCGCCTGCACCAGCGCACGACCGGCCAGCGCCTGCCCCGAAATGCCGGTGGGAAATCCCAGGTAATTCTCGATCTTCGAACTTGAGCCGGCCTGACCGCCCGGTGCGCTGGTTTCAATCACCAGCACATCGAGCCCTTCGGAGGCGCCGTACACCGCCGATGCCAGCCCGGCGGGCCCGGCACCGATCACGATCAGGTCATGCACATGGCTGTCGTCGAGCTGCGAATTCATGCCCAGGCATTCGGCCAGCTGCTGATTGGTCGGATTTTTCAGCACGCGCTCGCCGCGGCACAACACCACCGGAATATCGTCGACACTGATCTGGAAGCGGTCGAGCAGGGCCTGCACCGAAGGGTCGCTTTCCACATCGACGTTCACATGCGGGAAGGCATTGCGCGTCAGGAATTGCTGCAGGCGCAGCGTGTCCGCCGAGTGCCGCGAACCGATCAGCACCACATCGCCGGTCTGCGAAGGCGCGATCAGGCCGACGCGCCGCAGGATGAAGGCGCGCATGAAAATTTCGCTCAGCTCGGAATCGGTCTGGACGACGGCGCGCAGATGCTCCTCGTCGACCACCAGTATTTCGCCGTCCTCGGCGGCGCGCATGCGCACCAGGCTGCCATGCCCGCGCAGGGTGCTCATCTCGCCCGCAAACTGGCCGGCGCGGTGCACCACGATCAGTTCCTCGCCGGCGAGGCCCGGCCGCAGGACGTTGATGCTGCCCGACAGCACCACCATCAAGCCGCGGTGACGCTGCCCCGGCTCAGCCAGCAATTCGTCGCGCTGCATGCGCATGCGGCTGCCATGCGCCTCAAGCCGCGCGATCTGCGCCGCGTTCAGGTGCGGAAAGGCCTGGGCGCTGCGCCCCTCCAGCGGCCCCTTGAAAGCGCTCTCCGCACTCTGCGCGCTCATTCGAATTCCATCGCCAGTTCATCGACATAACACCAGCTCCAGGTTTCACCTGGCTCCAGCGAGGACATGATGGGGTGCCCGGTCTTGTGAAAATGCCTGGTGGCGTGCTTGTTTTTCGAGTCGTCGCAGCAGCCGACATGGCCGCAGGCGCGGCACAGGCGCAGGTGCACCCAGGTATCGCCGGTGGCGAGACATTCCTCGCAACCATCGGTATTGGGCTGGTCGGTTTTCACGAAACCCAGATGGGTACATTGCGTGGACATGGCGGCTCCTTATTCGCGGCTGAGTCGGGCTGGTTGCAGCCCAATGCTACCACCTGCAATTTGCAGCGACTGAAAAAGGAATTGTTGCAAGCAAGCAGCAATGCTGGCATGGTCCGGCCGCCTTGTCTGGAAGAAAGTTGCTGTCCTGAAACTAACGGATGCTTATTTTGGCGATGAACTCAAAACTTGAGTTGTCATCCCGGACTAAATCCGGGGCGACACTTTTCCATTAAGAATCGTTCATCTCCATGGTCGAGGAGTCAGCCGCGCGGCGCCGGAGATAATTAAACCTGGAAATCGCCGCCGCCTACTTCTCCTGCAAGCGATCGCGTTTCGCCAGCGCCGGGAACCAGCGCATCCACAGCGCCGCCACCAGCAGGGTGCCGATCCCGCCCGCCACCACCGAGCCCACCGGCCCCAGCAGGGCGGCGGTGGCGCCGGACTCGAATTCGCCGAGCTGGTTGGAAGCGCCGATGAAAATCGAATTGACGGCGCTGACACGGCCGCGCATTTCATTCGGCGTATCGAGCTGTACCAGGGATTGGCGCACCACCACGCTGACCATATCGGCCATGCCGCTGACCATCAGGGCGGCGAAGGAAATGACGAGCGACGTCGAGAAGCCGAACACGATCATGCAGAGGCCGAACACCGCCACCGCCTGGAACATGCGCCGCCCGGCGCGGCGCTCGATCGGCCGGCGCGACAGCGCGACCGACATCAGCAACGCGCCGACCGCCGGCGCCGCCCGCAGCAGGCCCAGGCCCCAGGGGCCGACATGCAGAATATCCTTGGCATAGATCGGCAGCAGGGCGACGGCGCCGCCCAGCAGCACCGCGAACAGATCGAGCGAGATCGCGCCCAGCACCTGCTCGCGCTGCCAGATGAAGCGAAAGCCGGCGAACACGGTGTGCATCGACACCGGCTCGGCGGGCGGCGGCATGTGCACATGGCGCACCGCCAGAAAAAATCCCCCGGCGAGCGCGAACAGCGCGGCGCATACCGCATAAACCACGCTGTCGCCGGCCACATAGAGGATGCCGCCCAGCGCCGGGCCGCCGATGATCGCCACCTGCATGCTGCTGGCCGACAGGGCCATCGCCCGCGACAGCATCGATACCGGCACCAGCAGGGGCACCAGCGCCTGCTGTGCCGGATTCTGGAAGGCTTTGGCAGCGCCCAGCGCGATCGACAACAGCAACAGCAGATTGCGGTCCGCCCATTGTGTGTGCGCGGCGACGGTGAGCAGCAGGGCGACCGTCGTCTGCGCCGCCATCGACAGGGCGAGGATATGGCCGCGGTGTCCGCGATCCGCCGCATGGCCGGCCGGCAAGGTCAGGACCACGCTGGGCAGGAACTGGCACAGCCCGACCAGGCCCAGGTCCCAGGCACTGCCGGTCAGGGAATACATCTGCCAGCCGATCGCCACCAACATCATCTGGTTGCCGGCGGCACTGGTCGCGCGACCGCACAGGAAGCGGGCGAAGCGCGGGAGCTGCAATGGCGATCGGGCGTCGGTGCGGACGGTCATGAATTGTCGGTAGGGCGTCGGTTGCTTGCGTTTTTTGCGTTTTTTTCTGGCCTGCCCGCAAGCCTAGCGGTTTTTGACCCTGGCCCCAAAAATGAATGGGCATTATTTTCGGCTGTTCCGACGGACAGAACCCGCGACGCAGGCGCAGGGCAGGGCGCTACAGTGAGCGCGCAGTAACAAATATGCAGTAACAAATCATTGCAGACGTTGATTCGTTCACGCCGCTGCCGCGAGCGCGTTGCGGATTGGTGGTAGGCCCGGAAGCGCCGCCGGACGCGACAAATGCGCGGTCGCCGATCGCATTGCGCGCGCAGGAGCAGCGCCCGATCGCTTTACGCTTTGTCACAATTGGCAACGGCGCGGAAAACTTTGATTTACATCTCGCTGCTACGTTCGGAGCATGAATGAAAACGATGCGACAAGCGCGCCCGAAGTCAGCGTGATCGTGCCGGCCTGGAACGCGGCCCGCTATCTGCGCGCCAGCCTCGACAGCCTGCTTGCGCAGACGCTGCCGGCGCTGGAAATCATCGTGGTCAATGATGGCTCGACCGACGAGACGGCGCAGATTGCCGATGAATATGCGTCGCGGTGCGCCAATATCCGCGTCCTGCACCAGGCCAATCAGGGCGTGTCGGTGGCGCGCAACGCCGGCCTTGACCTGGCGCGCGGCGAGCATGTGGCCTTCATGGATGCCGACGATGTGGTCGAGCCCGCCCTGTACGCCGAGCTGCTGGCGCGCGCGCGCCGCGATACCCTCGATATCGCCGTCTGCAATGCATGGGCTTACCGCCTCGACGGCGAACGGCAGCTGGTGTTTCCGGCGCAGATGAGCGCCGCGATCATGAACGGCCCGGCCTGGCTGGTGCGCAGCGTGGCCGAGCGCACCCTGCGCCATTACATCTGGTGCCATCTGTACCGGCGCGAGTTCCTGCAGCAACATCAATTGCGATTCGCCATCGGCATCAGTCATCAGGATATCGTCTGGACCAATGAGGCCTTCCTGGCCGCCCGCCGCATCGCCTTCCTCGACCGGCCGCTGTACCACTATCTGCAACACCCCGGTTCCCTGTCCGCCCCCCAGTGCAGCGCCGGCCGCCTCGCCGCGGCGCTTCACTATGTGCGCGTGGCCATGCTGCTGGACCGGCTGGCGCGCCGCCACCAGCGCGACAAGGCCACCTGCGATGCGCTGCGCCAGCAGGTGATCGGCGAAGGCATCGTCGTGTTCAATTTTGCCCGCCGCCTACCCGCGTCTTATCGCAACGCGCTCTACAACGATCTGCGCGAAACCCGCTTTTTCGGCCTGCTGCTGCGCAATGCCTGCCATCGCGGCGATACGCGCCGCTTGCTGATGCGCAGCCTGCGTTACGGCCTGTCCTGCGCGGGACAGCGCCTGCGCTTCCAGCCGGCGCAGGCGGAGCATGATCTGCTGGAAGCAGAGCGGCAAACACGCTTTTAGTGCAGGGACTGATGCCGGAAAATGCAGGTGCTGCTCGCAGGCATCGGCGCTGGGGTAATCTAGCGGCTGCACACCTTTCCGCCGGCCGAATGAACACCGTCAACTCGCACACCGTTTCAACGCCCCTGATTTCCGGTTCCGTCACTGTATTGCGCCGAACGCTTGTCTCCAGCGCGCTGTTTTTCTGTGCGGCGCTGCTGGCCGCTTGCGGTGGCGGTGGTGGAGGCGGGGGTGGCGGGGTTGCCGCACTCGCACCGGCAGCCGCGCCGATCCCGCCCTCGTCGCAATTCCAGGGCGCGCTGCTCAGTACCGCGACGGCCGGCGGCGCGCTGACCGGCGATTGGAATGCCGCCACCTGCACCGACAGCCGTCAGAAAAACTGGGTGCGTTCCTTCCTCAACGAGAAATACCTGTTCTATCGCGACGCCCCCCTGACCAGCATCGACCCGAATACCTATTCAGGCGCGGTGGAAAGCCTGTTTGATGCTTACACCATCAATGGCGTACCGGCCAAGGACCGCTTCAGCTTTGTGCTCACCCAGGCCGAGGCCGACGGCACTTTCGTCAGCGGCACGCCGACCGATGCCGGTTTTGTGCTGCGCCGCGACAACAATAACGGCGGCATCATCCGCATCGCCTATGTCGATCCGGGCAGCAGCGCCGCCGCCGCCGGTTTCATGCGCGGACAGGTGCTGGCGACCGTCGACGGCGCCTCAACCGCATTCAGCATCACCCAGGCGCAATTCGACAAGCTGTTCAACAGCCCGACCGGCACCACCTCGGTGGTCGGCGTGCAGGACTCGATCAACGCGCCGATCCACAATCTGACCGCCACCACGGCCGCTTATTCTTCCTCGCCGCTGTTGACGAGTTTCATCACTCCCGCGACCTCGATCACGCCGGCCACCGGCTATATTGCCTTCAGCAGTTTCGCCACGCCCATCGGCGAGGTGCAATTGGCCGACACCTTCAAGACCTTCGCCAACGCAGGCGTGACCTCGCTGATCGTCGACCTGCGCTACAACGGCGGCGGCTATATCGATATCGCCTCGCAGATGGGCTATATGGTGGCTGGCCAGGCCCGCACCAGCAATCGCGCCTTCGAGACCCTGATCTACAACGACAAGCGCACCGCCGAGAATGGCAGTATCCCCTTCACCAATATCATCACCAATTTCTTCGGCAACGATGCGCGTGCCAACGAGCCCCTGGCGGCCCTGAACCTGAACACCATCTATGTGCTCGCCACCGGCAGCACCTGCTCGGCGAGCGAAGCCTTCGTCAGCGGCCTGCGCGGCGTCAATGTGCAGGTGGTGATCATCGGCAGCGGCAACACCTGTGGCAAGCCCTATGGTTTTTCGCAGGTCAACAACTGCACCCTGGCGTACTTCGCGCTCGAGTTCCAGGGCCAGAACGATCAGGGTGCCGTGGTGCCGGTGAGCGGTCTCGCGCCCACCTGCCAACTCAGCGACGATTTCGATCATCAGTTGGGCGACCCGAACGAACGCATGTTGAGCGGCGCGTTCTTCCATCGCTTTGTCCACAGTTGCCCTGCGGTATCGGTGGCGCCGACCGCGCCGCTGTTTACCCAGGCGAGCCAGGCCGCCGACAGCAGCACTTTCTCCGGACTGCTGAATGCCGGCGGCGCCCGCCGCAGCCTGCTGAATACGGAGATGGAGTTCGCCATTCGTCCCAGCCAGACCAACAAGCTGTACCGGAGCCGGCCATGAGAGTTCCCGCCCTGGTGTTGCTGCTGGCAATGCCGATGATGGTCGTCGCCCAAACCGACCCGGCGCCATCGCCGCGGGCATTGCTGCTGGCGCCGGATCTGCAGTGCCGCACTCAGCTTAAAGCCGCCGCCGGCGAACTCGCCGGCAAACCGCTGACCCTGGCCGACGATGCCTTCACCAAAACCGATTCCCTGGTGCTGGCCACCGTCGGCCAGGCCGCCGGCGGCCGCATGCAACCGCCGACCATGATCCTGCGCCTGCGCTACGGCGCGGAAGGCTGCCAACTGATGATGGACGGCAACAAGAAGACGATTGCCCTGAAGGACTGCACATGCGGAGGGCTGTCGACCAAGCCGGAGTATTGATCATCGCTGTCATCCCGGATCGAGTCCAGGATCCAATTTGGCATCCACGCGAGCGCAGAATAAATTGGGCCCCGGACTGAATCCGGGGCGACATGTTGTGGAGGAATAATCATCGCCTCCAAGCTTGGTCTCGGGAAACCGATTGGTAACTATTAAGGTGCGCGCCAAATCTTCACTGTCATCCCGGATTTAGTCCGGGATCTAATTCTGTCTCCATGCGAATACAGGCAGAAATTGGGCCCCGGACTAAATCCGGGGTGACATATTTCCTCATCGTTAATTGAGGTGAAGTTGCTGGCAATGGCGCATCAAAACTCGTAGATCGCCATTTGGCGCGGTTCTTCAAGCAAAAATGCTTCAAACGCCGCGCCGGTGCTAGAGTTTAAAAGCATGATTCGCGCAATGCGAGTCATCCGCGCGCTGCAACAAAAAATAAAAAATCCCCGCGGCATCAAGCCTGCGTACCATATCGCACTTTACAAATATCGCACTTCACAAATACCGCACTTCACACCGCACCCGCGCCCAACCAAGAGATTCCCATGCCGACCAAAGAAACCTTCATCCCCAGCAAGGATGCCTCCCTCGAATCGTCCATCGCCACTTTGCTGGGCAAGCTCGATGCCATCGGCTTTCATGTCGAAGAGCGCTCCTGGCTCAACGAGATCGAGAACATCTGGTCGGTGCATGTCACCGATCGCGATTGCACGCGGCTGTTCAGCAATGGCAAGGGTGGTTCCGAACTGGCCGCGCGGGCGAGCGCGCTGGGCGAATTTTTCGAGCGCCTCGGCACCAATTATTTCTGGACGCATTTTTATCTCGGCGAAACCATCGCCAACGACAAGTTCGTGCATTACCCGAATGAGCAATGGTTTCCCGTCAAAGGCAAGGCCTGGCCGAAAGGAATCCTCAATGCCGGGCTGCAGGCGTTCTACAACCCCGACAAAGCGGTGCGCGCCGACCAGCTGATCGATCTCAACGCCGGCAATGCCGCGCGCGGGATTTGCGCCATTCCCTACACGCGTTTGCGCGACGGCGAAACGGCGCTGTTCCCGGTCAATGTGATCGGCAATATCTACGTCAGCAACGGTATGTCCGCCGGCAACACCATGATGGAAGCGCGCACCCAGGCGCTCTCCGAAATTTTCGAGCGCGATATCAAGTTCCGCATCATCCGCGACGGCATCTGCCTGCCCGATGTGCCCGAGGCGGTGATCAATCGTTATCCGCGCATCGCCGCCGGCATTCGCGGTCTGCGCGCGGCGGGCTTCGGCATCCTCGTCAAGGATGCCTCGCTGGGCGGCGAATACCCGGTGATGAACGTCACGCTGCTGCATCCCAAGGACCAGGGCATTTTCGCCAGTTTCGGCGCGCATCCGCGCTTTGAAGTCGCGCTGGAACGCGCGCTCACCGAATTGCTGCAAGGCCGCGCCCTCGACTCCCTCGGCGATTTCCCGGCGCCCGGTTTCGATATGGATGAAATTGCCGATGCGCAAAACCTCGAAATCCATTTCGTCGATTCCAGCGGCGTCATCAGCTGGGAATTCCTGCGCGACACGCCGGACTTCGAATTCGTCGACTGGAATTTCGGCACTACCACCGAGGAAGACTACAACTGGTCGGTGGCGCGCATTCACGCCGGCGGCCACGATATCTACGTCGCCGATTTCACCCATCTCGGCGTCTACGCCTGCCGCATCTTCGTGCCCGGCATGTCGGAGATTTACCCGATCGAGGAACTGCAATGGGAAAACAACACCGTCGGCAACCTGGTGCGCCCCGGCATCCTGCGCCTGCCCGAACTGAGCCAGGCCGAGTGCGCCGAATTGCTCGCGGTGCTCGATGAGCTCGACCTCGCCGAAAACCTGCCCATCACCACCCTTATCGGCCTCGCCGCCGATGCCGGCACCGCCTGGGTGGATTTGCGCGTCGGCGAATTGAAGGCGCTGCTCGGTCTCGCCGCCGGCGATGTCGATGCCGCGCTCGATGGCTGTGCCTGGATCAGCCAGTTCGGGCAACTGGGCGAAGCACGCGGCCGCGTCTATCGCTGCATCGAAAACATCCTGCAACTGGAAGACAGCTGGCGCTACGACAAAAATCTCTCTCTGCTATTCGGCGCCGACACGCTCAAACAGGCCTATGCCCTGGTCAATCGCGAGCAGCAGTTCTTCGGCCTGAATACCCTGGGACCGAATATGGAGGGCAGCGAGATGCACCGGCAATTGTTGATCGCCTATCAGAAGGTGCAGAAGCCGAAGATGGGTCGAAGCGGATCGGTAACTATCGCGTAGGTCGGGTTAGCAAAGCGTAACCCGACATCCATGGAAGCGCTGACGCTAGCGGAAGGCGAGCTTCAGCCTGGTTGCCACAGCAAGCAATCGTTTATCCCGCGTAAAGAGCGTGCATGCGTCCAGCAGCGCGGATGCGATCAAATGTGCATCGATCAGGCCGATGCCGAGCCCCATCATCTTCCGGCTTTCAACAATATGCAGCAGCTCTTTTTCGTCGGCTACCGTTGCCTGCGGGAGGTCTGACAAAAGTTGCAGAATTTCGGCGCGCGGTTTGAGATTTCCCAATGCAAGCTCGCCCCTGACGAAGGGATGCATCACGACATGTCCGCTCGACAGCAACTCAACGAGCGTCTGATCGCCATGCCGGAAATGGTCCACCCAGATCGAGGTGTCGACAAGAATCATTTCGCCGCACGGCGGCGGGGGGGCACTCCCAGCGACTTTTGTGTCCCGCCAAGGCGGGCGAGGCGTTTTGCGCTCTCGCGCTGAATCAGGGCCTGCAAGCCTTCGTGGATCAGAAATGTGCGTTCCGTGAATCCGGTGATGCGTGATGCCTGGGCAAGCAGTTTTTCATCAATATTGATCGTTGTGCGCATGAAAGCTCCTTCATAAGGCGGCGGTTATCATGAAAATATAGCATCAAAACAGGCATCAAATGATGTTATTTCAGAATCGCGCCGCCTTGCCACCGCTCAGCCGCCCAAGCGCACCTTGATCGCCGGCCACTCGCTGTCGATGATCGAAAAATAAACCGTATCGCGCACCCGCCCCGAGGCCGTGATCAGGTGGCGGCGGAAGATGCCTTCTTGCGTCGCGCCGATGCGCGCGATCGCCTTGCGCGATTTGTCGTTGAGCGCATCGGTTTTCAATTCCACGCGGTGCATGCCCAGGGTTTCAAAGGCATGCGTCAGCAGCAGGCGCTTGGCCTCGGTATTGGCCGGGCCGCGCTGGAAGGCCGGCGTCAGCCAGGTCCAGCCGATCTCCAGACGGCGATGCGCGAGCTCGATATTGCCGTAACGCGTACTGCCGATCACCTCGCCTCCGGCCTGATCGACGATCGCAAACGGCAGCGAGACGCCGCGCCGCTGCTCGTCCAACGCCAGCTCCACATAGGCGCGCATCTCCTCGGCATTGGTGACCGGCGAAGGAATCCAGCGCCACAGCTCCGGCGCCAGGCCGACGTGCACCAGGGCCGGCACATGCGCCATGCGCAAAGGTTCGAGGCGCACGGCCTTGCCGGTGAGAGTGACGGGCTGCAGGGGAGCGGGGGGCATAGGGGGCCTGGCAAATTGGGAGGGAGTGCGAATTATTGCCGGGAAATGGGGGCTGCGCTACGGGCGCATTGGCGGCGCAGCGAAAATTGAAAAACCAAATGCAAGCACCGGCGCGGCCTGCGGGCCGAAAACGCCTCGAACGTCGCACCAGTGTCCGGGTTTATTCAAAATGAATCCCCTGGTTATCGCTTGCCCTTCGCCAGCTCGCCCTCGACGCGCTTGAGTCCGTCTTCCATGATGCCGATCTCGGCCCCGACGAAGGTGTAGTCGATGCCGGCATACAGAAACAACTCGTAGTAGCGCTTGGCCTGCGCCCAGTTCTGCGCCTCGTCATAGGCAAGCGCAAGGTCCATGTACACATGTACGTACCAGGGCGCGGCATTCGCGGCGCGTTTGAGCAGGGCGATGGCTTTTTCCGAATCGCCCGGCTGCTTCCGATCCTGCAGCGCTGCCGCAGTCTCGAGCATCTTGTAGAAATTGTCCGAAGGATTTTTCATCGTGCGCCCGTGTGGCCGCAATAAATCGATTAGCTCCTTGCGCAGCGTGTCGTTCTCCGGGTCCTTGCGGATTTCGGCGGTGAGTCGCGCCGTTTCCTCTTTTGGGAACGGCGGGCGTTCGGATTGGGCAAGGGCGGGCAGGCCCGCGAAGACGGCAAGGAGCACAACGGCGAATGCCCCGCGCAACAGTTGCCGGCGCGATGCGGGCATGCGTGATTGGTTCGGGCCGGCACAGTTCATCATGGAGCCTCCATCGTTGTGAATCACCATTTACCCGCGGCATGCGTTTCTTGTTTCTGATCACCATGCCCAGAAAAGCATAGGAATAAACGGGCCTGATTTGCAAGATACGCCGATATTTAAAGCCTATGCAGGACATATCGGGCTCGGATTGCCATCGCGCTGCCGACCCTTTGGATCTCACACGTGACTGCGTAACAAATTGTTCATTGTCAGAACCGAGTCAGTATCGGCGTCTACAAAGGGTCTATTGGCTGCCCCTGCAGCCATCCACTGAGGACCCAGATCATGAGCAAGAAAGCCGCCGATTCGAAAACCCCCGATTCAACACCGAAAGCAGCAAAACCCGTTACCGGCCTCTACGTTCTGAAAGTTGTGGTTTGCTTTCTGACCTTTGGCTTCGTGTTTTCCGATGCGCTGAACGGCTAGGCTGAAAAACGAAGAACAAGCACTGGCGCGCTTCTTGAACCATTTATGGCCGGGAAGGCGCGCCGGTGTTGGAGTTTGTAAATAAAATCTGAAGAAAACCTGTCGCCCCGGATTCAGTCCGGGGCCCAATTTCACGCATCAGGGCCATAGCGCCCGCCGGGATCACCTAGTAAGTATCCCCCGGCTCTGCCGGGGGATACTTACAAAATTGACACTGACCCTTGGGGGCTGGTGCTATCCCGCCGCATGCTGCTACTTTCCCCGGCCGGCAGCGGCCAGGATCAAGTCGGTGATCTCTTGTGGGTGGGAGACCAGAGAAAGGTGACCTGCCTCCAGCTCCACGGTTTGCGCTTTCATGCGCGCCGCCAGAAATCGCTCCAGGTCGGGCGAGATCGTCTGATCGAGTTTCGATACCGCATACCAGCTCGGCTTGGAGTGCCAGGCGGCCACCGTGGTTCGCCCGCCAAACAGAGAGGCGGCGGTGGGTTCTTGTTCGGCATAGAGGACTTCTGCCTTTTTGGGTTCGACACCGTTCGCAAAATATTTGATATAAGCCTCCTCGGAAAGTAAGGTGAAGCCATCTCGCTCCTGAACGCCTGCCCGCACCGGCATGGTGGGGAACTTTCCGGATAGGGCGACGAAATCCTCCCCGGCATCGGGTGCTCGCGCTGCTACATAGACCAGCGCGGTGACCTTCGGATCCACTCCGGTTTCGCTGATGACGGTGCCGCTCCAGGAATGGGCGACCAGCACGGTCGGTCCGTCCTGCAGCGCCAATGCGCGGCGTGTCGCGGCGACGGAATCGGCAAGCGATGTGAGTGGGTTTTGCACCGCAGTTACGTGCAGGCCGGCCGCCTGGAGGCGCAAGATAACCTCGCTCCAACTGGAGCCGTCCGCCCATGCGCCGTGCACCAGCACCACATTGCGCGCTTCCGGGGGCTTGGCGGTCTGCGCTAATGCCCCCGCTGCAAATAGTGCCGCCGAAAGCATACCGATGGCGCTCACTGCGAATTTATGTAATGTGTTCATTTTCCTGACTCCTTTGTCAATCGTTCATGGTTACTTTAGGTTCATCCGTTGCGCTGGTGCCTTTGAGTCGATCGTCACCGGGCGGGTCGAGCTTCACGGCCATGGCCACGCCGGTACCGTAGGCGGGATCGCACTTGGCGAACAGCGCGATCTGCCTGCGCTTGATCTCATCCGGCACGCCTTGCATCGCCGCGGCGATGTTGTCGAACGGGCGCTGCTTCTGCTCTAGGGGCACTTTTTCATGTTTCGTTAAGCGCGTTCTTCCGTTTTTTCCGATGTAAGAAGGGCGCTGCAACCGACGGCGCCCTGACCGTCAAGGGCGGCATAGGCGCTCAGCTGTTATATGTCGGATTGGCCGCGACGTAGACGCGCACGCTACCGACTTGCGTGCCGGTCGGCGCGATCTTGGAAAGCTCGAAATTGGCATCGGTAGTGAGTGTGTTGAAGTGCCAACCGAAAGTTTTACCGCCGACATCAAACTGTACCGTCTCGCCGTCATGGACGTTTACCCATTTGGTTTGAGCGGAGATTGTAATTTTGCGGTCATAAGGGTTGGCAACAGCGCTGGTTCCATAGTCGGCGGCAGTCCCCGTCGGGCTCGCAGCGTGAGCGTTGGAAGCGAGCATGGCGGACGAAAAGGCTGCGAAGGCCAATAGCTTGGTGGCACGGTTAATTTTCAACATAATTTTCTCCATAAGGATTAGATGGTGGATAACAACAGATCGACATGTGGTGCTGTCGATGAAGGGCAGTGTAGATATCCGGCACTGACAAAAGAATGGCCCTGCAATTACATTTCCCTGACAAGCCACGCGAACAGGCATCGCCGTTTGGCCCACGACAGTTTGGCGTTCTCCGCTCGTGCGCAGTAGTAGGTCCGGCCTGCCAGCGCACTGGCGTGCGCCGGCGAAATATCGCACCGCGCTTGCGAGGAAGGCCTATCGGTTTCGCGCCTGATGCGCAGGGCGATTGTCATCAAATGTATGTTGCATCGCCGCGAAACCCATAGAATGCGAGGCGCATCCGGATGGCAGTCTGAAACTGGCGCTGTGTGCTTGTCGCCGCCGCTTAGGGCTAAACGCAGAACGCCGCTGGTACGGGCGGCAGCGGTATGGGGAAATGTCCGCAGATGGGAGCATGAGCGGTGAAACGGAACGCAGACGGCTAAAAAAGTTGCAGAATCATCGGAAATGAATCAAAGGTACTCGGCTATCGATTCACTGATATGGCAATCATTACATTTCTGTCATTTCCGCTTCAGAATTTTGTTAGCGCCGCTGGGCTATTGTAGTTCTCTGGAAGAAACAAACGCATTGGAGAGGCAAGGGCGAAATTCAGGCACGCGCGTTGAGACGTGAGGGAATCACAATGGCTCGTGAACATCCGTATCAGCGACAATCAGCCGGCCGTTGCGCACCAATGATAGGGGCATCGAAGTGAGAATTCTTGTTATCGAAGACGAACCCAAGGCGGGAGAGTATATGCGCAGTGGGCTGACCGAATCCGGCTATGTGGTCGATTTGGCGAGCAATGGCAGGGACGGTTTGCATATGGCGCAGGAATTGCACTATGACCTGATCCTGCTCGATGTGATGATGCCCGAAATGGACGGCTGGGAAGTGATTAAGAAACTGGACAAGCAAGCAAACACGCCGGTGCTGTTCCTGACTGCGCGCGGCCAGCTCGAAGATCGTCTCAAAGGGCTGGAGTTGGGTGCCGACGACTACTTGGTCAAGCCATTTTCGTTCGCAGAACTCCTGGCGCGCATCCGGGTGGCATTACGCCGCGGCAATCAGGTGCGACAAGATGACGTGCTGGAAATTGCCGATTTGCAGATCGACGTGCCCAAACGGCGTGTCGTCCGTGCCGGTACCCGTGTCGCGCTGACCAACAAGGAATTCAACCTGCTGCATTTATTTGCACTCCACAAAGGACAGGTATTGTCCCGTTCGTTGATCGCATCGCGGGTATGGGACATGAATTTCGATAGCGATACCAATGTCGTGGACGTGGCCGTTCGGCGCTTGCGCCAGAAGATAGACGAACCTTTTGCGTCGCATCTGATTCACACGGTGCATGGCGTGGGCTATCGCTTCGACGTTGAGACATGATCCGCCAATCCCTGCTTGCGCGTCTCGCGCTCCTGTTCGCCCTGCTGTCATTTATCACCCTGGCGACGGTCGGCTACGCCCTGTATCGCGGGCTCGAAGCGCAACTGATATTGCGTGACGATGCCGCGCTAATTACCCGCGTTGACCAGATACGCACATTGATGCGTGACGTGGATGTGCTGGAGTTGATACACCAAAAACCGCAACTATTTGCCAATATGCTGGGCAACCGCGAGGCCTTGTTGGTGCTGAAATTTCCTGGTCAGGCGCCGTTGATTGAGGTCAATCCCGGTCACACAGCGGTGCCGGACGTGGCGCCTGTCGCTGCCAATGAGGTACTGTCGCTCGCGGCCGTTCACCACTCGCTGGAGAAAGACGGCACGCCTTTTGTCGTGGTCTCTGCCACGGCCCTCACTGCGGATCCACAACGCGAGTTGCAAATAATTACCGGGCGCCTGATGACCGAGCGGACCCGAATGCTGCAGGACTATCGTGAACGGATCCTGATCCTGGCGTCGGGAGCCGCACTGCTAACTGCGCTACTGGCGTATTGGATTGCACGCCGTGGGCTGCTGCCGTTGCATCGACTGGCTTCCCAAACCGCATCGATCGGTATTCGCAATCTATCCGTTCGTATCGACAATACGCATGCGCCACGCGAAGTGCTGCCGCTGATCGACGCATTTAATGGAATGCTGGATCGCCTGGAAATAAGCTTTATGCAATTGAGCCAGGTATCGACCGACATGGCGCATGACCTGCGTACGCCGATTGGCAACATGCTTGGACAAACCGAAGTAGCGCTTGGGCAACGACGTAACGTCGAATATTACGAGAACCTGCTGGGGTCGAACTTCGAGGAATTGCAGCGCCTTTCCAAGATGACCGACAATATGCTGTTCCTGGCACGCGCTGAGCATGCCGACAACGCCATTGAACGTAAGCCGCTGGATGTCGCCGATGAGTTGCAGCGCATCGGCGAATATTTCGAAGGGCCGGCCGGCGAGCGTGATATCCGGCTGGTTTTTCGTGGCGGTGGCGAGGTTTGGGCCGATCCAACATTGTTGCGCAGGGCGCTGGCGAATTTGCTTGCCAATGCGGTCCGCTATGCGGACCCGGGAACGGAGATCATCTTGTTCTCGGAACAGGGCGAATCCGGAACGACCATGATCGTCGAGAACACCGGGCCCACCATCGAAGCGCACCACCTGGCTCGCTTGTTCGACCGATTCTATCGGGCTGACGCCTCGCGCAGGGGGTCGTCTGACGCAAGCGGCCTCGGCTTATCGATAGTGCGCAGCATCATGTCCCTCCATCAAGGCACGTGGAATGCCACCAGCAGCAATAGAACAACGCGTTTCACCATTTTTTTCCCGATCCGGACTGGCGTCTGAAGATACCTTCGGGTAGTCGCTCAGACGATCAACCTCCAACGCAACTCCGGTGGCGCGCCCAGTGAGTAGCGAGCGGATCGCGGCTACTTCCTTAGGCTCTAAATTTGCTCATACTGCACCACCAAGTAAGGTGCACTGACCGTCATCTTGGTCGAGCAGATTGGCGATGGCGCATTTCTAGACTTTTCAGTCCCTTGCTAACAAATTCTAGCAACGTATCCGCAAGATCGAATTTCAGGGGCCGAGACAGCTGGAGGACGAGAGCGTCAAGTTGAAGCGGGGCGGTGGCCGATCTGTCGCTGGATAGGGCGATGCTACAGGACGTCCTCTCAAAAAAACTCTATAGCTTTCCCGCAAGCGTGAGCCGGCCTGGGATCGGATCTTGTTACCCCTTGTTACCAGCACCCGGGTTCGACTTATATCTACCCAATCAGAATGAATCTGCTCTTAAGCGTTACCCGTACAGCGTAAGCATTGATCAAACAATTCAACCAAGGAGACGGACGTGCAAAAACTTTCAACCATTGTTTTCCGGGCATGGCTATTTGTTGCAATCGCCGGGGCTGTTGCCGCTTGCGGCGGCGGCGGTTATGGCGGTTCCGGCGGTGGCGGGAGCAGTTATACGCCACCCCCTGTGCAACCGGCAACCTCGGAAGGCGTCTATGTCGGCACTGCATCAAACGGCACGTTTATAGAAAGTCTCGTGCTTGAAAACGGGCAGACTTATGCGATGTATGGAACGCAGAGCGGCACCGCTTTCTTCGTTACCGGAGTGATTGAAGGGACAGGCGTTACGTCTGGAACGAGTTTTTCAATTGCCAATTTGAAAGATTTTTCGTCCGGCGGCGCGGTCGTGTCCGGGTCGCTCGTCGCTACCGTCAATCCCGGCGTGAGCCTCACCGGAACCCTGGTCGAGCCCAGCGGCCAGATTACGTTCCCCGGCCTTGCGCCTGCCGGCTCCTCATACGTTTATGCATCCGCACCTAATTTGTCGCTTATCACCGGGGCCTGGTCGGGCAATTTGCTGAGTGGCGGTGAGGCGGTTAATTTCACCATCGGCGCAACGGGAAGCATCATGGGATTATCAGCCAGCAATTGCAGCTTTACCGGCAACCTTGTCCCGCGCGCTTCCGGCAAAAACGTATTCGATTTCAACATCACCTACGGTGCAGCCCCTTGTGCACTTCCCAACCAGACGGCAACCGGTTCCGTCATCAGCTATTTGCTGAGCAATTCGCAAAGACAGATTATTTTGGCTGGGGCGGACGCTACGGCAACGCACGCCGCAGTTATTTTTGCTGTCCGCTAGTTTTTAGCAGTATCTTGCAGGCCCCACCCGGACGGGTGGGGCTGCCAAGCGCGTAAACTCAGTGTCAGCGATAGCTGATTGTTTATTCGTAGTCCTGCGAAATTAACTGCTTGCTTTCGGTTAGTCGGGACGGTGAAGACGAAATCTCTTTTGGGACATCATTAGTCGCGATTAAACAATAGCGCTAGGTTGTCCGCCTTGAGATGGGTATACGGCTTGAGCATTTGTATCGCTTATATCCAGTAATTGCTACCGCCTGCATTGGGTTAGGGCCTCGCTCAAATAACCTGCTCGCGGCCTCATGACCGCGGTAATGGAAGCGAAAATCAGCAAGATTGGACGCGGAGGGATTCTTCTCCGCGCCCATCGCTAGGTACCTGCGCAAATGTCATTGCAAACACGATCCGCATGCATAAGACGTTCAATGGCGGATGACGACCTTGCCAGTGACTTTGCGGCCCGCATAATGCTTCAAACCGGCCTTTGCGTCGTCGAAGGAAAACACGCTGTCGATGACCGGCCGGATCTTATGTTGCTCCATAACCGGACACAGGTCCTCGAGATCACGACGGCTGCCGGTCGCGATCGGTTGGAACCTCGCCCAGCTCGTGAACATGGACCAGAAGTCCATGCCGCCCTCGCCCTCGGCGGCGGCCAGCGCCCCCACCAAGGAGACTTGGCCGCCATAGGCGACGGCTTTGGTCGACTGCGCCAGCGTACCGGGTCCGCCGACGTCCACGACCCGATCTACGCCATGGCCCCCCGTGAGCGCGCGCACCTTGTCGCCCCAATTCGGGGAGTCGCGATTGTCGATCACCTCATCGGCGCCCAGCTCACGCAGACGGGCCGCGCTTTCCGGATTGGTCGTCGTCGCGATCACCCGCGTGCCGAGCGCCTTAGCCAGTTGAAGCGCAAACAGCGAAACCCCGCCTTTACCTTGGGTGAGGACGGTGTCTCCGGCCCTCACCCCCGATAATGCGGACCACGCCGTCACGGCTGCGCAAGGCAGCGTCGCCGCCTCCTCAAAGGTCAGATACTCCGGCATCCGGACAAGCGCTTCGGCGCTGATGGCTTTGTATTCGGTCAGCCAGCCATCGTGATCGACAACCCACTGCTCGGGCATCGCTTTGAACGATCCGCCGAACCAATTCGGGAAGAAGGAATTGATGACCCGGTCGCCGATTCTGAAGCGTGTCACGCCCGCGCCGACCGCTACCACCTCGCCAGCGCCATCCGAGAGCGGAACCCGGCCGGGCGGGACCGGCATCGGATATCCGCCATTGACAATCATCAAGTCGCGGAAGTTGAGCGAACTCGCGCGCACTCGGACGAGCACTTCACCAACACCGGGCGATGGAATGTCTTGCTCGGCAAGGACGAGGCCATCCAAACTGCCAAGTTGCTCAAGTTGATATACCCGCATCCGCGAGCCGCCTCGATTGCTTGCAGATTTCTCTAGCGCGCCATTTCGAGTTTCTATGATGCTTGCCCTCGCGCCCCCGGCGCCGCGGCCAAGCCCACTTTCATTTTCGAGTTTCATGATGTTTCCCTTCTTGAGTTTCGGAAACGAAAGATTGCGGTATGTGGTACTGTTCTACAATTGGCTATATTTAGAACAGACTGTGTATATGTACTTACCAATAGAAAGGACGCACCTTGATGGGTTAGTTACGTTTCTAGCCGTCGCGGAGCTTCGGGGTTTTCGTGCCGCCGCGCGGCGTCTCGGTGTGACGCCCTCAGCGGTAAGTCAGGCGATACGTAGCCTCGAGGCAAGAGTTGGTGCACCGCTTTTTTCCCGAACAACCAGGAGCGTCGGTCTGACGGAGGCGGGAGAGCGCCTCTTGGCCCACGCGCGTCCGGCAGTAGAAATGCTGACAGCGGGCTTGGACGCGGCAAGCGGATTAGGCGGGGAAATCAGTGGTCGACTGCGCATCAACGCGCCGCGACCGAGTCTGCCCTTACTGGTGAATCGCTTACTGCCGGACTTCCTGGATCTGTACCCCAACGTCCAACTGGACCTCGTAGGCGAGGATCGGCTGATCGACATCGTCGAGGAAGGGTTCGATGCGGGAATTCGACTTGGCCATGTTGTTCAAAAAGACATGGTCGCTGTCTGGCTGACACCACCCGAGCAATTTGTCGTCGTCGGGGCGCCCGCTTTCTTCCGTAGATACGGCCGACCAATCTATCCCCATGATCTCCAGCGTTTCCGCTGCATCCTGTTGCGGCAATCCGCGCACACGCTCGACCATTGGCAGTTCATCGTCGACGGTCAACGCATTATGGTTGGAATAGAGGGACCGTTGATCGTCAACGACGTCGAAATCTGTATCCGCTCGGCATTGAGAGACACCGGACTTTTTTGCCTACCGCGTTCGCTTGTGATGCATTATCTCGAGCGCGGTGAGTTGGAGACCGTGCTCGATTCTTACAGCGTCGAAGTCCCCGGCCTTTCGCTTTATTACCCAAGTAGAAGCCAGTCTCTGCCGAAGCTTCGAGCGTTTATCGAGTTAGCGACCAAAAGAATGCGCAGAGACTTTCAGGCCGATGACTACCTTGCAACTCCGAATGCTCGCGTCAGCGGGAGACCCCCCGGCCCTGCCGGGGAGGCAGTTGGCGTTTGACAAATACGGGAGCCCATCGGGGGAATCTCCCGGTCGTGAGACGCCAAAGCACACGATAAGGAGTTTCACGATGGACAAGCACGAAAGCCAAAGTCATACGAAGTGGGAGTGCAAATTAAAGCCCTCCTCTGCCGGGGAATGCTTACTGCGGGGCCCAAGTTCAATTCGCAGAATCGCAGCAACGCCGGGGTCACATTTGATTATTAAAATCACCCGCAATCAACAATCTCAACCACAGCCCGCCACACATTTCGCGCTGCCATCGAACTCCATCGTCCTGCCGCTCAGCGTGAGATAAACCGGCGCGTTCTGCACCAGATCGATAAACGCCCTGGTGCGCGTGTTCGGCAGCAGCTTGCCCTTGGCCGTCACCGCTTCATTGGCATGCGAGACGATCACCGCCGCCGGCTGCACCAGTTCATTGATCGCGAACGCCGCCGATTCGGGCGATACCGCATTCGGGCCGAGGTTCAGCACGGTGAGATTGGCGTGGTAAAAATCATGCACGATGGTTTTCATATCGGCGTGAATGCCGGTGTCGCCCGAGAGATAAACCGTAAGGCCATTGGTGAACTTGATGACAAAGCCGCTCGGCGGGCCCAGCGCCAGGCTGAGGTCATCGGCTTCCAGGTTTCGCCGCTCCGGGTCCGTCAGCAAGGCGCGCGACACCCCGCTCGCATGCGAGGCCGGCACCGTGCTGATCTCCACCGACCGCAAAGCGCCGTCGATATGGAAGCTACGCATGCCGCCCAACTGCACCGTGGCCAGGCACGGGGCCGCATACGGCACCACCTCATCCGCGCAGGCGCCGATCGGCTTGCTGCGAATATTCGCGATCTTCCGGCCAATGAATACGCCCATATCCGCCACCATCATCACCGCTGAATTTTTCGCGGCGGCAATTTCCGCCGTGGTGGAATTCGGCGCCGCCGAAATGGTCTCCGGCTTGACGCAGCTGCCCGAATTCAAGGCCGCCAATTTGCGGTCTCCCATATGGTCGCCATGCGCATGGCTCAGCAACACGATGTGCACCGCCCCCAGGCGCGGATCGCCGCCGCCCATCACCGTCTGCCCGGCATCGTAAAGAATGCGCACGCCGGTCGGGTCCTCGAAAATCAGCGCGCGATCGCGGTCGCAGAATTCGCCGGGGTGGGAGCCGAGGGAGGTAATTTTTACGGTTTGGGCGAGGGCGAGGGAGGAGATGGATACGAGGAGGGCGGCGAGGAGCAGCGGGACGAAGTGTCTTGTTTTCAATTTAGTCTCCGGTCAAGAATGGCTTGCTCGCGGAATCAGAACATTGAGCGGGGAGGGGCAAGTAAAAATTCGGGCTTCGGTAAGATGGTTTGCCTTGGAGAATATATTGATCCCGGCCCGCTATCGTGTTTGCGAGACATCGCTTAATTATCATCCAGAACTTCGCTTACAAAGTCGATGAATGCCTTTACTTTTGCCGCTGGTAAATGGCGTGACGGATAGAGCGCGTAAAGCAGGAATTTCTCCCCCGTAAATTCCGGGAGTAGTTCAACAAGGAGGCCTTTTTCGAGGAGTTCCTGCACGCCGCCTGCCTTGATACGCGCAATGCCTGCCCCGGCCACGCATGCGGCGAGCAGCGTGCCGGCCTCAGTGACAAGGAGGCGACCAGAAGTCTTCGCGGGAATTGTCCTTCGGCCAGATTTGTATTCCCATTCAAGCGGTTGACCCGTCATTGTATTTCGCATCTGGATGCACTCGTGATTGACGAGGTCAGCGGGTGTTTCAGGCCGTCCATGTTTCTTGACGTAGGATGGCGCGGCGACGGTCACTATCGAGGTCTCGAGCAGCTTGCGCGCGACCAGAGACGATGAGGGCGGTTGCCCGAAGCGCACCGCAACGTCAAAACCGTCGGCAACAAGATCGCCCAGTTGCTCGCGCGCGACCAAATCTAGCGAGAGTTCAGGATAACGGTCCATGAATCTCGTGATATGGGGGGCCAGCATCCTCCGTGAAAAAAAAGAATCGACGTTCACGCGCAGATGGCCCCGCACGGCAGCCGATGCTCCGGATGTCAGGGTCACTGCGTCGCCGATGCTCGCCAGCAGCGGGCCAATTTCATCATAGAGTCGTCTGCCCTCGTCGGTCAGCATGACCGAATGCGTTGTCCGATCGAACAGGCGCACGCCGATCCTTGACTCGAGCCGGCCGACAGCGCGGCTCACACCAGAAGGAGACAAGCCCAGTGCCTCCGCCGCGCGTGCAAAGCTGCCGCTCTCCACGATCGCGGCCAGAACACTGACATTGGAAAGCATGCGTCCGTCGAAGCTCATTTTTCCCTCATGCGCAAATGTCACTAATGCTGTGCCATAGAGTCGCTTCCGTCAATGGCTGTCGGTCGCTACCATGCAATCCATCGCAGTCAATAAGTGCAGATTGATCCCGTTTCAGGCCGCTTCGGATCGCGATTCAGATCACTCAATCTTGATGGAGTTACTCATGACACAAATCTTTTCTCGCCGCGACATGCTGAAGAGTGCCTCAGGCCTGATCGCCGCCTCCACGCTGGGCGGGCTTCTTGGCAATCGCGCTGTCGCCGCAGATGCAGGTCCGGGACGCATGCAAGGCAAGTATGTCCACAACCGTGCGTATGCGCCGATCAATCAAGCTTTACAGAAAGCCATCGACAACAAGACAGTTGTCGGCGTCGTTGGCATGGGCGCGACCGACAAGGGCATCGTCTACGAGGGCTCATTCGGCAAGGCCGACCTGACGGCCGGTACGCCGATGACGCTGGATACGGTCGTTTGGCTGTTGTCCATGAGTAAAGCGATCACTGCCACCGCCTGCATGCAGCTCGTCGAGCAAGGAAAGTTGAAGCTTGATCAACCCGCGAGCCAGATCCTGCCCGAACTCAAGTCGCCCATGGTGCTGGATGGATTCGATGCTGCAGGCAAACCAAAGCTTCGGCCGGCCAAACGCCCAATTACTGTGCGTCACATGCTGACCCATACCTCGGGATATACATACCCTGTCTGGAGCGAAAACATCCTTCGGTACGAAAAAGCGACCAACATGCCCGATATCGCCTATTCCATGAATGGGGCATTCACTGCGCCGCTTGAATTCGATCCGGGCGATCGCTGGGAGTATGGGATCAGCCTGGACTGGGTCGGCAAGCTCGTGGAGGCTGTCACCGACCAGTCGCTCGAAGTTTACTTTCGCGAGAATATTTTCACTCCGCTGGGCATGAACAACTCGGGCTTTCTCATCAGCAGTGCCCAAAAGAAACGCGTGGCGACGATGTATAACCGTCAACCGGACGGCTCGCTCACACCCGCGCCGTTCGAGATGAGTCAGCGTCCCGAATTCTTCAGCGGAGGCGGCGGACTCTTCAGCACGCCCCGCGACTATATGGCGTTCCTGCAAATGCTTGTGCGCGGCGGCACGTTCAACGGCGCTCGCATTCTCAAGCCGGAGACCGTCGCGATGATGTTCAAGAATCAAATCGGCGATCTGAACGCCGTTGAAATGAAGACGGCCCTGCCGGCTTATTCAAACAGCTTCGACGAGTTCCCCGGCATGGTGCATAAATGGGGGTTTTCATTCGACATTAACACCCAGCCGGGGCCACATGGTCGTAGCGCTGGCAGTGGCAGTTGGGGAGGCCTCCTCAACTGCTACTACTGGATCGATCCGGTCAAGCATGTCACCGGGGCGATGTTCACACAGCTTCTACCTTTCTTCGACGCACGCGTCGTGGATCTCTGGGGGCAGTTTGAAGAAGGATTGTACGGCGGCCTCCGCCGTGCTTGAGGACGGTGAGCATCGCTATGCTGAAATTGTGCCGCAGTAGTTTTTTCGACGTCCGCATTAGTTAATCACCAAGACGAGAAAGAAACACCACTATGTACGCTATTACTGGAATTACCGGAAAAGTCGGCGGCGCACTCGCGCAAGCGTTACTCGCCGCGAATCTGCCTGTTCGCGCCGTTGTGCGCGACGCAGCCAAGGGTCAGGCCTGGGCTGCCCGCGGCTGCGAAGTCGCTCTCGCTGAGATGGACGATGCGGCGTCCCTCGCTGCCGCGTTCAATGGCGCCGAGGGGGTCTTCATTCTGCCGCCGTCGGAATTCGACCCATCGCCAGGCTTTCCCGAGGCGCTCTTGGTCATCAATGCCGTGAAGACAGCACTCGAATCAGCAAGTCCGGGCAAGGTTGTTTGCCTTTCGACAATTGGCGCACAGGCAACCCAATCAAACCTGCTCACTCAGCGCACACTCATGGAGCAGGTGCTTGGCGAGCTGTCGATGCCAATCACGTTCCTCCGACCAGGCTGGTTCATGGAGAACTCGCTGTGGGATGTAGGTCCAGCACGCAGCGGCGCCATTCCGAGTTTTCTGCAGCCACTCGACAAACCAGTGCCGATGGTGGGGACAGCGGACGTCGGGCGAGTTGCTGCGGAATTGCTTCAACAAGACTGGAGCGGCCGACGCATCGTTGAACTGGAAGGACCGCGTCGCGTTTCGCCAAACGACATCGCTGCCGCATTTGCGGAAATCCTTGGCTATCCGGTTCATGCCGAGGCGGTTCCCCGCGAGACCTGGGGTGCATTGTTCAGGTCGCAAGGCACGAAAGACCCTATGCCGCGCATCCAGATGCTTGATGGATTCAACGAGGGCTGGATCGAATTTGAAGGCAGCGATGCCGAGGTGATCAGGGGTGAAGTCGAACTCGAGATGGTCTTGCGAGGACTTGTCGCAGCGGGCTAAGGTAATCGATATAAGACACGCCGGCGTCCCGGCGCGCAAATGAGGTTGGATATCAATACTGCGAGGCCGATGGTCGCCGGTCGCAGTAGAAAGCGGCGTAATCACGCTTGTATTGGTATCCAACCTCATCAATGAACAGGAGACGGACATGGATTACAGTACGCTAGGCCGGTCGGGCCTTCGCGTCTCGCGCCTTTCGCTGGGCGCGATGACCTTTGGCGCGGGCAGCGGGATTTGGGGACAGATAGCCGGCCTCGATCGAGCGCAGGCGGCTAGCCTTGTCGCGACGGCGGTCGACCAGGGGGTCAATCTGATCGATACCGCCGATGCCTATTCACAAGGAAAATCGGAAGAGATCGTAGGGCAGGTTATTGCCGATCTCGGTCTCGACGAGACGCGCATGCTGGTTGCGACCAAGGTCCGGCTGCGCATGGGCCCCGGGCAAAACGAGGTCGGTCTCGGCCGTTCGCACATCATGCGCTCGGTGGAGACGAGCCTGAAACGTATAGGCCGCGATCATATCGATCTGTTCCAGTTGCATGACCGCGACGCACTTGTGCCGATACAGGAAACGCTCCGCGCCTTGGACGACCTCGTGACGCAAGGGAAGGTTCGGCACATCGGCGTGTGCAACTTCAGTCCAGGCGACCTGGAGCGCGTGCACGGGATCACGGCACAGACGCACAGGGCCGCCATTACGAGCAATCAGGTTTATTACTCGCTGGCAGCGCGCGATATTGAATACGAAATCGCTCCGATAGCGCGAGCGAACGATGTGGCCTTGATTGTTTGGAGCCCCCTGTCGGGCGGATATCTGAGTGGCAAATATACGCCGGGAGGCGATGGGGCAGAGAAGGGGCGTCGCGCCAATCTCAACTTCCCGCCGATCAATCCGGCCAAAGTCGATCCCATCGTGCTCGAATTGCGACAAGTGGCTGCTGAACTTGGCGCGACACCGGCGCAAGTTGCATTGGCATGGACTCTGGGTCGGAGCGAAGTGACATCGATCACTATCGGCGCACGTTCTCCAGACCAGATCGCCAATAACCTGGCTGCGGCGCAATTGGTCCTGTCAGCCGAGCAACGGGAGCGCCTGGACCGTGTGTCGGAGCCGGAAAAGGTCTACCCATACTGGATGCAGCAATTTCACGACGGGGATCGCGCATCGCCTGGATGAATGACGGGCAAGTCCGCAGATTTCATCCTGATGAGGCAGGGACTCAGCTACGAAAATTGGGCCCCGGACTGAATCCGGGGCGACAATGTTTATGTTTTGCGATTCCCTCTGCTGATCCCGCAGCTTACTTCGCCGGATCCAACAACACCGAATACTTCTGCGTCACCTTCCCTGTGGGCCATGTCAGTTCCACCATCAGGTCGATGGCCGGCTCATTGATCGGCGTGTTGCTGCTCAGTTTGAGGATGGGGCGGCCGTCGGCGCGGCGGTCGGTGCTGATGCGGATTTGCCGGAAGGCGGGGATATAGTGCAGCTTGGCGCTTTCGTAGGCGGCGAGCCCCGCGATACTGCCTTTGATCTCGTCGAACTCGCCGGCTTGCAGCGAGGTGATTTCGATTTCCGCCGCCAGCGGCTGGCCGAGGACGGATTGCATATTGATGGCGCCGAGACCGGCGGCCCGGGCGGTGAGGGCGATGCCGGCGCAAAAAATTGCGGCGAGGCTGCGCAGGAATACGGTTCTTGCTATCCGGTTCATGGCGTTTCCTTTTATTGACAGGTCGGGTTCATGTACTGGCCTGGGCCGCGTGGGCCTCGGCGCGGGGTTGCTGCGTTGCCGAAAGTATATAGGCCGCAGTCGGTGGACGATAGCGAGAGGCCGCCCCCCGATCGGGCGATGACGGCTTAGGTGCGCCGTCGCGCCGCCGCGGTGGCGCGGGTGGGGTTGGTGCGCGGGGGGAATCGGTCGGCGCTTCCCGGCCTTGGGGGCGCCAAATCTGCAATTCGTCGCAATCGCCGGACAGCGGTGCCGGGAATGCCTAATATTCACTTGCCGGTCGCGCTTTTGTGGCCGGCCACCAAGCAATATTGAATGTGAAAGGAATCAACATGGACCTGGCTGAACAACTGCAAAAACTGCAATCGCTGCGCGAGCAGGGCGTGTTGAGCGAGGAAGAATTCACCCTCGCCAAAAAGCGCGTGCTGGAAGGGACCGATACCGCTTCCGCCGGGCCGGAAGCATCCACGCCGCCGCCATCGACCCTGCACCGATTGCGCCGCTCCAACCACGACCGCTGGATCGGCGGCGTGTGCGGCGGCTTGGGCGTGATGAGCAATATCCCGTCCTGGGCCTGGCGCATCCTGTTTGTGCTGGCGCTGTGCCTGCACGGCGTGGGATTGCTGGTCTATATCCTGCTGTGGATTTTTGTGCCCTTGCAAGCCGAGGTCGTGCTGCCGGCGGCGAAGGTTGAGCCTAGCTAGATTCGAAACGCTAGCTAACCAGTCAGCCGTCATTCCAGCGCTGGAATCCAGCCCCTCGCATTCTTGAAATACGGGCGGACTAGGTCCCAGCTCATTTACGTAACATCGCTGGGACGACGGCTTCTCTTGGGTAAGCGCCGCTGAGGTAAGCGCACCAAGCCCACCAAGCCATTAGGCAGCAAAGCAGCCGGGTGCGCTACCTGAGTCGTTGCGAATCAATAAGCGACAGTCATCAGCTTTTTGAGATGCGCGCCGGTTTCGATTTCGGTCACGAACGCGTCCGCGTAATCGGCATAGGAGATTTTGCTGTTGCCGGCGGCGTCGCTGATCAGACTGTCGGTGCCGGTGCGGAAACGGCCAACCTTATCGCCGGGGCCGATTTCTGCCGCCGGTGCAAAGAAAGTCCAGTCCAGATCGTTCGCTTCCCTGAGGATCCCCAGGGCCTCGCGGTGCGCGATGGCATAGGGCTCGTACATCTCCGGGAATCCGGGCGCATCCAGCAGTTGCAGGCCCGGGGCCACATTCAGGCTGCCTGCGCCGCCGACCACCACCAGGCGTTTGATGCCGGCGGCCCGCGCTGCCGCCACCAATGCCCGCGCCACCTGGGGCACCAGCGACGCCGATTGCGTTCCGGGGCCAAACGCGCTGGCCAGCACATCGTGGCCGCGCACGGCTTTGGTCAGGGCGGGCACGTCCAGGGCGCCGGCAACGGCCACCTGTACCGCCGCCAATTCCGCCGGCAGGGTACTGCGGGTGATGGCGGTCACAGTGTGATGGCGGCGCAATGCCTCCTGCGCGATTTGCCTGCCGATGTTTCCGCTTGCGCCGATCAGGGCTATTTTCATGATGCTTCCTTTGCGTTAAGTATGTAATAAATATCAAATATGTATCAACAATAGACACATATATGAAGAAAAAAATGGCCCCCCAACCTCCTGCCCACTGCACCTGCGAACCTGCTACCTGCTTTTTTTGATGCGCAAATCCTGCAACACATCCTGCACCGTGATCGATGCGATCACCCCTTCCATCGCGTTCTCCGCCTTGTCGATCACGCGCTCCAGCACCGCCGTGATGCCCCGGCCCACCGGGCAGGCCGGGTTGGGCGCATTGCTGTGCAGGGCGAGGATGCCGGGCTCATCCACCGCACGATAGATTTCCAGCAGGGAAATCTTAGCCGGCGAGCGCGCCAGCTCGGCGCCGCCAGTGCTGCCCATGGTCGCGCGGGTCAGGCCGGCCTTGCCGAGCATGCCCAGGATGCGCCGTATCATCGCCGGATTGGTATTGACACTGCCGGCAATCATCGACGACGGCACCGGCCCCTCCTGCGTCGCCAGCAAGGCCATGATGTGTACTCCCACCGCGAAACGATGACTGGTGTTCATTTATCCCCCAATATGTACCTATTATAGATACATATCGAAAAGAAGCAAGCCCGGCTGGCGGAATGTCACGTCATGGTTGTGGGCTTGCGCTGGGGGCGGGCGCTGCGAAAAGGCATGACCTGAAAGTCCGCTATGGCTGATCCTGGCTAAAAAGCGCGGCAAGGCATTTGGGCGCCTTCCGCATCCAGCTTTGCCGGAGCAGACGCTCGACCGTGCCTGCGTGCGCCTGCGCCAGCGTAACCCGGACGCCAACTACCTTGGCACCCCAGCGCAGGGCTTCGTACCCCTCGGGCTCCGCAGCAATAAGCGGCGCGCGCTGGTCTTCATCGACAAAGATATGTAAGTGCAGGCCGCCCGGCGGGACCGTGGCGAAGATCTTGCCGCGGACGCGAAACGAAGAGAATTCGAAATGCGGTTCTTCGTTCGTCTCCGGCAAGGACAGCGCGTATTTGCGGGCTTGTTGAAGTTTCATTGGCCGGTCGATTTACGAAAACGAAAATTGAGGTGCCGACAATGTTGTAGAAAACCTATCGCCCCGGATTTAGTCCGGGGCCCAATTTCAGGTCGCGCTACTTGGATGCAAAATTGGATCCCGGACTGAATCCGGGATGACGGTGAATGTTTGGCGGTCGCCTCGATGTTAGCTGTCGAACCGAAAACTAGCCCAGCGCCTGCTCAATATCCGCCTTCAAATCCGCCAGATCCTCGACCCCGACGGACAGGCGCACCAGGCTGTCGCTGATCCCGAGTTCTTTCCTGATCTGCGGGGGAATCGAGGCGTGGGTCATGATCGCCGGGTGCTCGGCCAGGCTTTCCACGCCGCCGAGGCTTTCGGCGCAGACGAACACTTTTAGGTTCTCCAGAAAACGTCGCGCGTGTTCAAGATCGCCTTTCAATATCAGGGTGACCATGCCGCCGAAGCCGTTCATCTGCGTCTTGGCCAGCGCGTGCTGCGGGTGCGAGGGCAGGCCGGGGTAGTAGACCTTGTCGACCTTGGGGTGCGTCGATAGCCATTCGGCGATGGCGGCGGCGTTTTCGCAATGGCGCTGCATGCGCAGGTGCAGGGTTTTCAAACCGCGCATCGCGAGGAAGCTATCGAAGGGGCCGAGGATGCTGCCGACGGCGTTGTGCAGAAAGGCGAGTTTTTCGGAGAGTTCGCCATGTTCGCGCGCAACCACCATGCCGCCGACCATGTCCGAGTGACCGTTGAGATATTTGGTTACCGAGTGCACCACCAGATCGAAGCCGTGATCGAGCGGGCGCTGGATGTAAGGCGTGGCGAAGGTGTTGTCGGCCACCGCGATCAGTTTGTGTTTCTTGGCGATGGCCGCAACCTTGGCGAGATCGACCAGCTTCAGCAGCGGGTTGCTCGGCGTCTCGATCCAGATCATCCTGGTGTTGGGCTTGATGGCGGCCTCGATCTTCGCCGGGTCGCGCATGTCCATGAAGGTGAAGTCGAGTCCGGCGGAGCGTTTGCGCACGCGCTCGAACAGGCGGTAGCTGCCGCCGTAGAGATCGTCGAGCGCGATCACATGGCTGCCGGTATCGAGGGTGTCGAGCACCGTGGCCGAGGCGGCGAGACCGGAGGCGAAGGCATAACCCTGCACGCCGTTTTCCAGATCGGCCACGCAGCGCTCGAAGGCCATGCGCGTCGGGTTCTGGCTGCGCGCGTATTCGTAGCCCTTGTGCACGCCGGGGCTCGATTGCACATAGGTGGAAGTGGCGTAGATCGGCTGCATCACCGCGCCGGTGGTGGGGTCGGGTTCCTGCCCGGCGTGAATGGCGCGGGTGCCGAAGCGATGTCGCTTGTCCATGTTCATTGAGTCCTTCTGCGCAGATAGTTGAGCAAATCGTAGCGAGTGATGAGGCCGAGGAATTTCTCGCCGTCCTTGACGATGGCGATATGGCCGCGATCGAAGATCGGCATCAGGCGGTTGATCGGGTCCTTCACCTGCACGGTGTCGAGCTTGGCGGTCATCGCCTCGCGCACCGGCGCCTTGAAGCGCGTCTCGTCGCCGAAGATCGACAGCAGGATGTCGGATTCGTCGATGATGCCGACCACCTGTTCATTGTCCATCACCGGCAGTTGCTGGAAGTCGTACAGCTTCATGCGCGCGTAGGCGGTTTGCAGGGTATCGTCGGGCTTGATGGTGATGGTGGCGCGGTCGCGGTGATGGCGCGCGATCAGGTCGGAAAGATCGCCTTTGGTCGGCTGCTTGATGATGCCCTGGTCGGTCAGCCAGTAATCGTTGTACATCTTCGACAGGTATTTGCCGCCGACGTCGCAGACGATGGTGATGACGCGCTTGGGCGTGGTCTGTTCGCGGCAGTAGCGCAGCGCGGTGGCCAGCAGAGTGCCGGTGGAAGAGCCGCCCATGATGCCTTCCTTCTGCAGCAGCTCGCGTGCGGCCAAAAGGGCTTCGCTGTCGGGAATGGCATAAGCCTTGTGCGTCAGCTTGATGTCGAGATTGGCCGGCACATAATCGCCGCCGATGCCTTCGACCAGCCAGGAGCCCGGCGTGCCGTGCGTGCCGGTGTTGACGATCTCGTTCAGGATCGAGCCCTTGGGGTCGGCCAGCACCATCTCGACTTGCGGTGCGACGCGCTTGAAGTAACGGCCCATGCCGGTGAGGGTGCCGCCGCTGCCGACGCCGCAGACGATGGCGTCGAGCCGGTGCTCCATCTGCTCCCAGATTTCCGGCGCGGTCCATTGCTCGTGCGTGGCCGGGTTGGCGGGGTTCGAGAATTGATCGATGTAGTGCGCGCTTTCGCCCGCGGACAGCAGCTCGCCGGCGATGCGTTTGGCCATGTCCTGGTAATACTCGGGGTGACCCTTGCTCACGTCCGAGCGGGTCATGATGATGTTCACGCCCATGGCGCGCAGGTGGAAGATTTTTTCCTGGCTCATCTTGTCCGGGATCACCAGAGTCAGCTTGTAGCCCTTGTGAATCGCCGCGAGGGCGAGGCCCAGGCCGGTGTTGCCGGCGGTGGCTTCGATGATGGTGCCGCCCGGTTTCAGTTTGCCCGAGGCTTCAGCGGCCTCGATCATGCGCAGGCCGATGCGATCCTTGATCGAGCCGGCGGGGTTATTGCACTCGAGCTTGGCATACAGCTCGCAGGGACCGGTATCGAGATTATTCAGACGGACCAGCGGGGTGTCGCCGATCAGGTCGAGGACATTGTTGTAGCGCTTCATAGACTCCCTTCGTTGCATGGCCACGGCGCGGATAGCGTTGTGGGGGCGAGGTTTCGGCGCAAGGCCTTGTGGGCCTGCGCGTGACGCCGCTATGTTACGCGTTTCCGGGGCTTGTATATGCAGGTGGTGGGTCTGGAAATGCGGCCGCTATGGAGGTGCCGGTAGCTATTTCACTGTCGCCCCGGACTAAATCCGGGGCGACACGTCTTCTATCAATTTGCGTTCATCTCCAGCGTTGGTCTCAAGGGGAAAAATCGCAGAACGCCATTTGACGCGCATTTCGGGGCAAAAATGCTCCAAAAGCCGCGCCAGTGCTTGACTTTGAGTTTTGGATTCTTGCCCTTTCGCATAGGCCTTGAAGCACGAAAACCATCCGCGCCGTCGCCTGTTCATGCGAAAATGCGCCTCCCCCAGCTTCTCGCAAAACCGTCGTGAGCAACACACCCATTTTCCACACCGCCTTCTACAAATTCGTGGCCCTCGATGACGTCGATGCCATGGTCGAAGGCCTGCGCGCGCTGACGGCGCATTTGCACGGCAGCATCCTGGTCGCGCCGGAGGGCATCAACGGCATGCTGGCCGGCGGCGAGGCGGAGCTGGACGGCATTGAACAGGCGCTGCTGGCGATGCCGCCCTTCGCCGGCATGGTGTTCAAGCGCAGCGAATGCAAGACGGTGCCATTCCGCAAAATGAAGGTGCACAAGAAAGCCGAGATTGTCCCCCTGGGCATTGAAGGCGTGGATGCCACCAGCAAGACCGGCATCAATGTCAGCCCGGAAGAATGGCGCGAACTGATTGCCGCCGACGATGTGGTGCTGCTCGATAACCGCAACAGTTTTGAATATCGCCTGGGACGGTTCAGGAATGCGATCGATCCGCAAGTCGCCAACTTCCGCGATTTTCCGAAGTACGTCGAGGCCCATGTCGATGAATGGAAAGCCGCGGGCAAGCGCGTGGCGATGTATTGCACCGGCGGCATTCGCTGTGAAAAGACCAGCGCCTGGATGCTCGATATGGGCGTGCCGGTGTTTCAACTGGAAGGCGGCATCCTGAATTATTTCCGGCAGATGGGCGATGCCGGGCGCGACTGGGAAGGCGAATGTTTTGTGTTCGACAACCGCATCGCGCTCGATACCGGATTGCAGGAAACCGAGACCACGCTCGAGGACGTCTACGCCGGCGAGCCGGACGGCGAGTGGCGCCTGCGCCGCGCCAGGCAGCTGGATGGCGGCGAGCAGTGAACAGCGGCGCCGTGCAATTGCCCACCCGCGACGGCGTCGGCCCCAGCTGCATCGCGCTGCCGGTCGGGCCCTGGCTGCGGGTGATCGATTTTCTGGCGCAGCGTTTTCCGAATGTGTCGCGCGACGAGATCGCGGCACGCATGGCGCGCGGCGATGTGATCGACGAACTGGGCGACTATGTCCTGCCCGAGCGTGTCTATACCGCACACCTCAAACTGTTCTACTACCGCTCGATCGAGATCGAAGAGCGCATCCCCTTCGACGAGGCGGTGCTGTTCCAGGACGATTACCTGCTGGCGGTCGACAAGCCGCACTTTCTGCCGGTGACGCCGGGCGGCCGCTATCTGCAGGAGACCCTGCTGGTGCGCCTCAAACGCAAACTGGGCATCGATACGCTGGCGCCGATGCATCGTCTCGACCGCGAAACCGCCGGCGTGATGCTGTTCAGCATCCAGCCCGCGCAGCGCTGCAAATATCACGCGCTGTTTGAATGCCGGGCGGTGATGAAGCGCTACCAGGCGATTGCCCCTTACCGCGCCGATCTGACCTTTCCCTTGACGCGCCGCAGCCGCCTGGTGGAAGGCGATTCCTTCATGCGCATGCGCGAAGCGGATGGCGACGGCGATGCCGGCGAACCGAATACGGAGACGCGCATCGAGCTGCTGGAAACCATGGGCGAACTGGCGCGCTACCGGTTGACGCCGCTGAGCGGCAAGAAGCACCAGTTGCGCGTGCACATGGCCGCGCTGGGCATGCCGATCGTCAACGATAAAATCTATCCGGTGCATCACAGCATTGCGCAGATCGAGGATGGCGATTACAGCAAGCCCCTGCAACTGCTGGCCGAATATATCGCGTTTACCGACCCCGTCACCGGCGAAGCGCGCGAATTCACCAGCCGGTTGCAACTGACAGGCGCTTGATGCGCGCGGTGAAATTTTTGCACGGGCTGGCCTTGGCAGTAACGCTGTTCGCGGCGGCATCGGCCCATGCCTGGAACCGCGCCGGGCATCGTGTCGCGGGAATCATCGCTTACCGGCAGTTGATGGCGTCCAGTCCGCAGACGGTGGCGCGCATTGTCGAGATCATGCAGTCGCACCCCGAGGCGGCCACCTTTGCCAGGCGCATGCGCGATGCAGGCAGCTTGGCAGGCAACAGCGCCAATGCACAGCATGAACGCCTGTTCGCGGAGATGGCGCAATGGCCCGATGAAATCCGCCTGCTGCCCTTGCATACGCACAATCATAATGCCTGGCATGTCATCGGCATTCCCTGGGTGCCGGAGGGCGTTTCCCTCTCGACGCCGCCAACGCCGCCGCCGCCGGAAAATCTGCTGTGGGCGTTCCGCGAAAACCTGCGCATCGTCCAGGACCCGGCGGCAAGCGATGCGGAGCGCGCCGTCGCGCTGTGCTGGATATTTCACCTGGCCGGCGATCTGCATCAGCCCCTGCACACCATTTCCCTGTTCAGCCCCGTCTTTCCGCGCGGCGACCGCTATGGCACCCGCTTCTGGGTGCGCGAGGATCGGGTGCAGAACGCGATCACCCTGCATGTGTTCTGGGACCGGCTCATCATCCTGTCATCAACAACAGACAAAACGCGGGCGGCGGCGAGCCGCCTGATGGCGGCGAACAGCATTGAATCCTTCGCGCAAATGCGGCAGCGTCCGTTCGTGAACGCCGATTCCATCGAACGCTGGGGGCGCGAGGAAAGCCATGAGCTGGCCATCAGCGATGCCTATCTCTCGGGTAAATTGCCGGGCAGCGAACGGCCCGAGGATGCACCGATTCTTGACGAAAGCTACATCCAGCATGCGCGGGTAGTCGCCGAGCGGCAGTTCACGCTATCGGCATACCGGCTCGCGGAAATCCTGAAAAACGTTGTGCCCCGATAACGACCATTCAAGCCAAAGGAAGAGCATGAACATCACCCCCGCCGGTTTTCGCAAGTCTGTACACCGCACCCTCGGCATTGCCGCGATACTTGCTGTAGCCGGGCTCGCTTCGCCGGCCGGCGCCGCCCCGGACGAACGGGTGCAGGCACTGGCGCGTCAGGAAAAAGAGCCGCTGCTGGGCACGCTGAAGGAACTGGTCGCCATCGAGTCCGGCAGTGGCGACCGTGAAGGCCTGGACAAAATTTCAGCGCTGATTGCGGCACGTCTCGCCGCGCTCGGCGGCAAGGTGGAATACATCGAGCCGGGCGCCGATGCCTACCGCATGCAGGACACGCCCAAGCAGATCGGGCGCATGGTCAAGGCCAGCTTCACCGGCACGGGCAGCAAAAAAATCCTGCTGATCGCGCATATGGATACAGTCTATCTGCGCGGCATGGGCGAGAAACAGCCGTTCCGTATCGATGGCAACCAGGCCTTTGGCCTGGGCATCGCCGACGACAAGCAGGGCGTGGCGGTGATCCTGCATACGCTGACGATGCTCAAGGCGATGAACTTCAGGGACTATGGCCTGATCACGGTGCTGATCAACGGCGACGAGGAAATCAGCTCGCCCGCGGCCCGCGGGCCGCTGGGAAAATTCGGCGGCGAACACGATGTGGTGATGTCTTTCGAAGGCACGCGCGCCGGTTCCGATCAGTTGTCGCTGGCCACGGCCGGCATTGCCGGGGTCACGCTGAAAGTGAAGGGCAAGGCCTCCCATGCCGGCTCGGCGCCGCAACTGGGCCGCAATGCGCTTTATGAACTGGCGCACCAGATTCTGCAGACCAGCGATTTCTCCGATCCCGTCACCGGCACCAAGATGAACTGGACCACGGCGCAGGCCGGCACCAACCGCAACGTCATTCCGGCCGATGCCGAGGCGATGGCCGATGTGCGCGTGTTGCGCGTCGCCGATTACGACGGGATCGAAAACAAGGTGCGCGAAAAGATCAAGAACAAATTGATCCCCGACACCACGGTGGAAATGATCTTCGAACGCCGCCGTCCGCCGCTGGAAGCCACCGACGCCTCACGCGCGCTGGCCAAATACGCGCAGGGCATCTACAGCGAGATCGGCAAGAACCTGAAGGTGCTGGATACGGCCGAGGGCGGCGGCACCGATGCGGCCTTCGCCGCGCTCAAGACCAGCGCCCCGGTGATCGAACGCTTCGGCCTGATGGGCTTCGGCGCCCATTCCAACGACGCCGAATATATCTTTATCGATTCCATCGAACCGCGCTTGTATCTGGCCACGCGGATGATCGTGGATATCGCACAGGGCAGGGCGCGCTAGGACATTGCTGGAAATCAGTGCTGGCTATAACGGCAACCGTAGATCAAATGCCGTCATCCCGGCTCATTTTTCCCGCCGGTCCGGGATCCAATTTTGCAACTACGCGAGTGCAAACTAAATTGCGCCCCGGACTGAATCCGGGGCCCAATTTTTACTTCGTTGGCAGTGTGTTATCGCTGCAATCGAAATCGATCAGCCCACCGCGTACGCCGGCTTGATGTTCTTTTCCGCCGCATGCTCCACGATGCGCGCAATCACCTCATGCGCTTCCTTGAGGCTGCCTTCCTTGCTGGCGTCGCCCATCGCCAGGCCTTCGGCGTAGATGAATTCCACGTCCGCGATGCCCAGGAAGTTCAGAAAGGCGCGCACATAATCGGATTGCGAGTCGAGCGGGGTGCCGGCGTATTTGCCGCCGCGCGCCGCGAATATATAGGCGCGTTTGCCCTTGAGCAGACCTTCCGGTCCCTTCTCGGAGTAGCGGAAGGTGACGCCGACGCGCGCGATATGGTCGAAGTAGGCCTTGAGTATCGAGGGCACGCCGAAGTTGTACATGGGCAGGCCCAGTACGATGGTGTCCGCTTCGCGCAATTCGGCGATCAGTGTGTCGGAAAAATCCACCACTGCGGCTTGTTCGGCGCTGCGCGCTGCGGGTTGCGCGAGGAAGGCCTGGAAACGTTCCGCGCTCAGGTGCGGCACCGGGTCTTTCGCCAGGTCGCGAACGGTCAATTGACCTTGCGGATTCTGCTTGCGCCAGGCGGCGACGAAGTGATTGGCCAGCTGGCTGGACTGTCCACCGTTGGAAAACAGGCTGCTGTTGATCTGAAGTAGCTTTTTCATGGGGCACCTCCGTTGGGATGTGAAAAGAAAAGGGGTGCACCATTAAACTATTTACATATTCGATTAAAAAGATCAATATTTAAGGGTTATTTATCGATTAAATAGATTATGGCGAATTCTCCCCACAGCCCGGCATTTGCGCACATCACCCTCGAGCAGTGGCGCGCCCTGATCGCCGTGGTCGACGCCGGCGGTTATGCCCAGGCGGCGGAACTGCTGCACAAGAGCCAGTCTTCGGTGACCTATGCAGTGCAGAAGATCGCCGCGCAGCTGGGCGTGAAGATCTTCGATATCAAGGGGCGCAAGGCGGTGTTGACCGAAGCCGGCGAAGTCCTGCAGCGCCGCGCCCGAACCCTGGTCGAAGAGGCATTGGCGCTGGAGCGCGGCGCCGGCGCGATGGCGGCCGACTGGAAGCCGGAGATCCGGCTCGCGGTGGAAATCATTTTTCCGACGTGGTTATTGCTGGAGTGCCTGGCGACGTTTGCAAAAGAGCGGCCGGATACGCATATCGAGCTGTACGAAACGGTGATCGGCGGCACCGACGAGGCCCTGCTGCAGGGCAAGGTGGATCTGGTCATCACGGCGCGCGTGCCGGAAGGCTATCTGGGCGATCCCGTGGCAAGCGAGCGCTTTATCCCGGTAGCCCATCCCGGCCATCCCCTGCATCAATTGGGCCGCAAACTCAGCCATCGCGACCTGCGCCGCCATCGTCATCTTTACATCCGCGACACCAGCAGCCAGCGACAGCGCGAAACCTCCTGGCAGGGGGAGGAACAGCGCTGGACGGTCAGCACCAAGGCGACTTCGATTCATGCCGTGTGCATGGGGCTGGGCTTCGCCTGGTTTCCCGAAGACAGCATCCGCAACGAACTGGCGCAAGGCTTGTTGAAACCCCTGCCGCTGAAGGAGGGCGCGGAACGCTCGGTGCAGCTTTACCTGGTGTTCGCCGAGCGCGACTATGTGGATCGCGACACCTTGCGCCTCGCCGACATCATCCGCGCGGGCGTCAGGGCGGCCTGTTCAAAAATCGCCGGCGGCAGGCATCCGCAAGGCGGGGCGGTCGGCAAGCCCCGCGCAACGCCGCGAAAAAAAACAGGGCCGGGATGATCGCCATCCCGGCCCAAACAGCCCAATGGGCCGTCAGCGCTATGCGGCGCAGACGGCCAACGGGGCCGGGGAGGAAGCTTTTTGCAACTCGGGCGTGATTCGCCATACACCCTGGGCGGCGGCGACGCCGCTGCCGAGCGTGATGGGGATGCCGACGTCGACCATGGCCATTTCGGCGCCGGCGATGGCGCCCAGCAACATCAGTTCGTTCAGATCGCCCAGATGGCCGATGCGGAAGACTTTTCCCGCGACTTTGGACAGGCCGGCACCCAGGGAAAGGTTATAGCGATGGTAGGCGATCTCGATGACCCTGGCGGCGTCGAAGCCGGGCGGCACCACCACGGCGCTGACGGTATTGGAACGCCAATGGGCTTTTTTCGCGCACAGCGATAATTTCCACCCCGCCACCGCGGCGCGCGTACCGGCCGCCAGGCGCTGATGGCGTGCGAACACCGCTTCCAGTCCCTCGTCGAACAGCATGCGCAGGGATTCGCGCAGGCCGTACAGCAGGGGCAGGGATGGCGTGTACGGAAAATAGCCGGTGGCGTTGGCGCGCCGCATATCGGCGAAATCGAAGAATACGCGGCGCAGCTGCGCCGATGCGCCGGCCTCTACCGCGCGCGGACTGGCGCAGACAATGCCCAGGCCGGCCGGCAGCATCAGGCCTTTCTGCGAGCCGCTGATGGCCAGGTCCACGCGCCATTCGTCGAAGCGGAAATCGATGCTGCCCAACGAACTGACTGCGTCGACATAGAGCATTGCCGGATGGCCGGCGGCATCGAGCGCGCGGCGCACCGCGCCGATGTCGCTGGTCACGCCGGTGGCGGTTTCGTTATGCACGATCATGACGCCCTTGATGCGCCGCGCCGTATCGTCGCGCAGGGCCTGCTCGATCTGCGCGATCGGCGCGCCTTCGCCCCACTCGACCTCCAGCACCTGCACGTTCAATCCCAGGCGCTGCATCATGTCGATCCACAAATGGCTGAATTGTCCGAAGCGCGGCGCCAGCACTATGTCGCCGGGCGAAAGGGTGTTGCTGAGAGCCGCCTCCCAGGCGCCGGTGCCGGATGCGGGGAAGATGAAGGTTTCGCCCGCTTCGGTCTTGAACAGCTTCTTCAGACCCTGGAACAATTCACGCGGCAGTTCAGGAAAACCCGGCGCGCGATGATCCTCCATCGGCACCATCATCGAGCGCAGGATGCGGTCCGGCACATTGGTGGGTCCGGGTACAAAAAGAAAATTTCTGCCAGCCATGGTCGGTCTCGCTTTCTGGGTCATGCTGCCGTTGATTTGAAGTAAACCGGGAATTCCTCGCACAGCGCCTTGACGCGCACGCCGATATTGGCGAGCCGTCGCTCGTCGTCGCGCGCTTCCAGCGCCGCGGCGATCCAGGCCGCGACCTGCTGCGCCTGCTCTTCGGCGAAACCGCGCGTGGTCATGGCCGCGCTGCCGATGCGAATGCCGCTGGTCACCATCGGTTTCTGCGGGTCATTGGGAATGGCATTCTTGTTGACCGTGATGTGCGCGCGGCCCAGCAGGGCCTCGGCCTCCTTGCCGGTCACGCCCATGGCGCGCAGATCGAGCAGAAACATATGCGATTCGGTGCCGCCGGAAATGACGCGCAAGCCGCGCTCTTCCAGGCTTTGCGCCATCACCACGGCGTTGCGCAGCACCTGCTGCTGGTAAGTCTTGAACTCGGCGGTTGCCGCTTCCTTGAGCGCCACCGCCTTGGCGGCGACCACATGCATCAACGGCCCGCCCTGCAGGCTCGGGAAGATCGAGGAATTGAGTGCCTTTTCATGTTGCGCGCCGGCCAGGATCAGCCCGCCGCGCGGACCGCGCAGGGTCTTGTGCGTGGTGGTGGTCACAAAATCCGCGATGCCGACCGGGCTGGGATACAGGCCGGCCGCCACCAGTCCCGCGTAATGGGCCATGTCCACCATCAGCCAGGCGCCATGGCGATCGGCGATCTCGCGAAAACGCCGCCAGTCGATGACGCGGCTGTAGGCCGATGCGCCGGCCACGATCATTTTCGGCCGGTGCTGCGCCGCCAGCTGTTCCACCTGATCGTAGTCGATGCGCTCATTCGCATCCAGTCCATAAGCCACTGCGTTGAACAGCTTGCCGCTCAGGTTGACCGCGGCGCCATGGGTCAGGTGGCCGCCATGGGCAAGCGACATGCCGAGAATCGTGTCGCCGGGTTTGAGGACGGCAAGATAGACGGCCTGGTTGGCCTGCGACCCGGAGTGCGGCTGCACGTTGACGTATTCGGCGCCGAACAACGATTTGGCGCGCTCGATGGCGAGCTGCTCGGCCACGTCGACGTGCTCGCAGCCGCCGTAATAGCGCTTGCCGGGATAGCCCTCCGCATATTTGTTGGTCAGCACCGAGCCCTGCGCCTCGAGGACCGCACGGCTCACATAGTTTTCGGAAGCGATCAGCTCGATGTGATCTTCCTGCCGGCGATACTCGGCCTCGATGGCTTCCCACAAAGCCGGATCGGTGTGGGCGAGCACGGAAAGTCCTTTGTCCACGCGCAACTCCTGCAGATAAGCGTGAGTCAGGCACTCGGCCCGAGTCACAGGATTGGAGGCAGGATCGATGTCGCGATCGCGCCCTTGTACCCGCTGCCGGCGTGCGTAGCTGCCGCCGTGCGCGAGCGATGTTTGGCCGCGTGTTTTGTCACGCGTTTGCTGATAGCGCTCAGGCGATGGATTCGGTGCTGTGCATGGCCGGGGTCCAGCCGCGCGCCGGGGCAAAATCCGCCGCTGCCGCGGCGGTCTGCAATACGCGTTTCTGCGTGTCGCAGATCAGATTGACGAGGAAATCGATCGGATAGGCGGCAAGGATGCCCGGACGTTCCGTTTCCAGGTAGCGGCGCAGGCGTTCGCGCTGATCTTCGATGCACAGCAGGGTGAGATAGGTGCCGGTGTCCCAGTACCAGGCAAACGCCAGTTCGCGAAACGCCTGATTGAACGCCCGGCGCTCGAGTTCTTCCTGCGGCGGGATGGCTGCGGCCTTGGTATCGCCATGATTGCCCATGTTTTTGCTCCTCGTCATCGTTGTGAAATCGATTTTGTGGCAGCGGATCGTGGTCCGCGCTCGTTGACAAGACGATGCTAGGCTGGCACATTCATAAATGAAAGTTAAAGTTTTTTATCATTTGTATAAGTAATTACTATTTCCATGCGCAATCGGGAGATTGACCCGTGAAGAATGCAACCCTGCGCCAGTTGCGCGTGTTCGAATGCGTCGCGCGCCACCTGAGTTTTTCGCGCGCCGCTGAAGAGCTGCATTTGACGCAACCGGCCATATCCACCGCCGTCAGCCAACTCGAATCGCATGCCGGCCTGGCGCTGTTCGAGCATCTCGGCCGCCGCGTGTTTCTGTCCGAAGCCGGTCGCACCCTGCTGATCCACGCGCGCGCCATCATGCAGCAGGTGCGCGTCGCCGAAGAAGCGCTGGGCGGCCTGGGCGGCGCCTCGGGCGGTACCCTGAACGTGGCCGTGATCAGCGCCGGCGATCATTTCTTTCCCGGCCTGCTGGCGGCATTTCAGCGCCGCCATCCGCAGGTGTCCGTCTCGCTCAAGGTCAACAAGCGCGACGAGCTGTTGCGCAATCTGGTCGATAACGTCATCGACATGGCCATCATGGGGCGTCCGCCGAAAAACGCCGACCTGGTCAATCTGCCGTTCGCGCCGCATCCCTACGTCATCGTTGCGCATCCCCGCCATGCGTTGGCCGGCAAGCGGCACATTTCCTGGCGGCAACTGGCCGCGGAGCAGTTGATCCTGCGCGAGCGCGGATCGGACAATCGCCATACCTTTGAAGAGGCCACCGCGAAAAACCCGGCGAGCTTCGCATCCCTGATGGAGATATCGAGCAACGAGACCATCAAGCAGAGCGTGATCGCCGGCATGGGCGTCGGTTTTCTCTCGCTTCACACCATCGAACCGGAACTGCGCCTCGGGCGCCTCGCCATCCTCGATGTGGCCGGGTTTCCGGTGGTGCGTCACTGGCATGTGGTGCATCACCGGCAAAAGCAGCTGCCGCCGGTGGCGCAGGCGTTCACCGCATTCCTGCTGGCTGAAGGCGCGGCGCTGATCGAACAACTGGTGAGTGTTCCCGGAACGGAAAAGGCGCGGGCGCCGCGAAAAAAAACGGCGAAGTCGCCGTCACAACACCCCAAAAAAGCCGGAGCACTGTAAAAAGGAAAACAAAGAAAAACGCCGCGGGGAAACCCACGGCGTTTTTGATGCCTGCAACCGTGGCCGATTTACCAGCCGATATCCGTGAAGAATGGCCGAGTCAGGTCGTTCGGCGGCACCACGCTATGCGTCAGATCGCCATTGATGGCGGGTTCCATCAGCAGGTTCTTGAACGCGCTGGTGTCCCAGTGCGAAACCGATGATCCGCTCTGGAAGGGGTTCGGGGTGAACAGCATCACGCGGCCCAGTTTGTCGGCGCCGGCCAGCTGGCCGTTGTCGACATTGAGGCGCGCCACCACGCCCGAACTGCGGCCGGAGGGGCCGAGGTTCAGCGCGGTTTTGAGCTTCGTACCATCTGCCTTGCTGACGCGAACAGCCGGAATGGTGATGGTGGGATCGGCGCCGCCAAGACCGGCCGGCGGCGAACCGGCGACATTGTCGACGATGATTACGCCTACCGCGCCGGCATCCTGCGCGTTTTTCACCTTGACCACAAAACCGCAAACGCCGCGATCGATCAGGGCGATGCGGTTTTTTACCGCACGGATATTCGTTTCATCCAATGGGTTGCAGGCAAGTCCGGTGCCGTTGGCCTGATCGACGACCGGCATGATCTGCTTGGTCAGACCGGGAGTGTCGAGCAAGGGGCCGAAGGAGGCCGTGCCGACCAGATAGGTGCCCGCAACTTCACCGGGTTCGAGGATTTGCAACTGCGGCGTTCCCGGCAGCAGCACCGTCGGTGCGGCACCGGTGACATTGGCACCCGTCCACACCACATTGCGACCATTCACCGCCGAGATCTGACGTTCGGCATTGCTCATCTGATCCCAGGTTTTGCCGAGAGTATTGTCGAAGGTGTACTTGTCGTAAATGCTGGGGAAGCCGGCCAGGTAAGCACCGGTGATGCCGCTGGTGACGGTCGAAAAGCCGAGGCCGTGGCCGAACTCGTGCAGCAGTACCGTCGACAAATCGATCAGATTGCCGTGATTATTGTCGAGGCCGAGATAGAACGGCGAGCCAGTCAGGCAACCGGGATTGCCCAGGTTGGAATTGAAGTTCGCGGTAATTTCGGAGCCTGCGGTGGCCGGATCGGACGCCGCCGGCAACAAATCGTCGCCGAATAGTTTATTGGCCAGCGCGACGTGATACCAGTGAGCTGGTTCCGGCGCGCCCGGAAAATCGCGGAACACCGAGCGGGGACCGGCTGAACCCAGCACGGCCGAGGTGGCGGTGCAGGTCAGCGGCGTCATGCGCGCGAAGATGCGCACATCGGCCGCGCTGTTCAGCTGCGCACCCCAGATCGAGGCGGCATAGGCGAACGCGTTGAGCCGTTGCTGGCCCAGCGTGGTGCCCGGGTTGCCGCCGATCGGTGCGGCCGGGGTCGGGTCATTGAAGCCGACGCCGGCGGCATTGGCATTGACGATGATGATGTTGGCGGCGGAAGCCGATTGCATGAATCCGGCTGCAGTGACACCGGCAGCCAACAACATCGAGACGAGGGTGCGTTTAGCGGTCATGACGATGCTCCTTCACGGCCTTGCCGTTGACCAGGGTTTTGGCGGCATCCTTGCCGGTGACGCATTCCATGTGCAGATTGCCCGCGGCGTCCTTGGTGACGACGGCATTGGTCATGAAATTCTCGTCGAGCAGGGCGGCAACACCGCCTTTGGGCCCATCGATGATGGCCAGCGGCTCGCTGGGTGCGGCGGCAGCCGAGGCAATACCGTCCTCAACCATTTCTTCCGGAGTCTGATCGCGCAGGCGGCCGGTTTCCTTGTCCTTGAAGGCGCGTACCGCGGCCTTGGTTGAAGTCGATTTTTGATTGGCCGCCTGAATCTGCTGCGGTGTGGCGTTTTGAATCTTCACATTCGGCAACTTCAGAAGCCCGGTCTCCGCCGGTTGCGCGGCGGGGGCGGCGAACGCAACTTGCGCGCCGGCCGCCAGAATCAATCCCTGCAAAAGCACTGACAACGAAATGCCGGATCGCGGCACGTTGACTTTCTTTTTCATTTGGATCTCCTCAAATGTGCTGACAAAAATGCTGCCATCGGCGATGGATACACCGTGGCGGCCGGTAATACGGGAACTCTCCCTTGGTCGAACCCCGAACCCAAGTTTAGGCAGATTTGGGCGAAAATGTGAAAAAAGTCACACTTTGAGAATCCCTCGAATGAGGGGTATCCGGCCGCCGTTGGCGGCGGGGGGAATGGACAGTCCGGCCGCCAGGCCGGTTGACCATGGTGCGAGAGGCTGGTTCGGCGGCAGGCGCTCAGTCCTGCATGCGCATTCGCCGTGCCTGCTCTTCCAGCCTGGTGTCCTCGATCTCGCGCAGTACGCTATCCATATCGACTTCCTTCTGGTTGCGTACAAAGTGCCCGGTGAGCACGGCGTCGGGCGTGAGCTTGCCGGCCTCGTAGAGCGCCCAGATTTCGCGGCCGTAGTCGGTGGTCAGCAGTTCAGGCGCGAAGCGGCCGAAATAATTGCGCAGGTTCTCCACATCGCGCAGCAGCATCGCGGCGGCGTGGTTGTTGCCGGCCGCGTCGACCGCCTGCGGCAAATCGATGATGACGGGCCCGTCTGTGCCGATCAGGATATTGAATTCGCTCAGGTCGCCATGGATGACGCCGGCACTGAGCATGCGCAGCACCTCGCGGATCAGGGCGTGATGGTATTTAACGGCAATCTCGGGCGTGAACTCGACATCATTGAGGCGCGGCGCGGCATTGCCCTCGGCGTCGGTCACCAGTTCCATCAGCAGCACGCCCTCGTAAAAATTGTAGGGCCTGGGCACGCGCACGCCGGCGGCGGCCAGCCGATACAGGGCATCGACCTCGGCGTTTTGCCATGCCGCCTCCTGCGACTGGCGGCCGAAGCGCGTGCCCTTGGCCATGGCGCGCGCCTGGCGGCTGTTCTTGGTCTTGCGGTTCTCGGTGTAATCGACGGCCTGGCGGAAAGCGCGCTTGTTGGCTTCCTTGTAGACCTTGGCGCAGCGCGTCTCGGTGCCGCAGCGCACCACGAACACCATCGCCTCCTTGCCGCTCATGAGTTGGCGCACCACGCTGTCGATGAGGCCGTCCTCGAGCAGGGGCTGGAGGCGTTTGGGAATTTTCATGGGGGGAGTTTACGCGTTTAAGGTGTCGTCCCCCGGCGCCCGTTTTGTGAATTTCTGACTGAAGCAAAAAAACGCAGAACGCCATTTGGCGCGGTGTTTGAGGCAAAAGTGCCTGGAAATGCGCGTCAAATGGCGTTCTGCGTTTTTCGATCGCACATCTCCTGGAGGTGAACTCGAATCTTGAGTTGTCATCCCGGATTCAGTCCGGGATCCAATTTTGCAACCACGCAAGTACCCAAAAAATTGGGTCCCGGACTAAATCCGGGGCGACACTTCTTCTCAGCTGTGAGTTTTCCTTTCAAGCAGGCCGGATTGTTGGCCCCCTCAATCCACCGAAACCTTGGCCTCTTTCACCAGCGCCGCAAAACGCTCCGTATCCGCTTTGATCTGCGCGGCCATCTGCGCCGGCGTATTGCCGATCGGATTGGCGCCGATCTCGTCCATGCGCTTTTTGAAATCCGCCGACTGGATGATCTTGCTCATTTCGCCGTACAGGCGGCTGATGATTTCCGGCGGGGTGCCGGTGGGGGCCAGCACCCCGAACCAGGTGCCGATGTCGAAACCGGTGAGTCCCGATTCCGCCAATGTGGGCACATCCGGCAGGGCCGGCGAGCGATTGGCCGTGGTGACCGCCAGGGCGCGCATCTTGCCGGCCTTGATATGCGGCAGCACCGGGGTGATGGTGTCGAACGACATATTGATCTGCCCGCCGAGCAGGTCGGTGGCCAGCGGGCCGCTGCCCTTGTAGGGAACATGCAGCATGCTCACGCCCGCCATCTGCTCAAACTGCGCGCCGATCAAATGTTGCGCGGTGCCGAGGCCGTTCGAGCCATAAGTCAGCCTGCCCGGCGCGGCCTTGGCCAGCGCGATCAATTCCTTGACGTTGTTTGCCGGCACCTGCGGATTGACCACGAGCACATTCGGCACCAGGGCGACGATGGTGATCGGCGTCAGGTCCTTCTGGAAATCATAGGGCAGCTTGCGATACACCGAGGTGGCGATGGTGTGATGCACCGCACCCATCAGCAGGGTGTAGCCGTCGGCCTTGGACTTGGCGACATAGTCCGCGCCGAGCGTGGCGCCGGCGCCGGGTTTGCTTTCGATGATCACCTGTTGCCCCAGGCTTTTACCGAGCTCGAAGCTCAGCGCCCGCGCCAGCACATCGGTGGTGCCGCCGGGCGGGAAGGGTACGATCAGGGTGATGGGCTTTTGCGGATAAGCCTGTGCCAGCGCATGGTCGGCGCCTAAGGCTAGAGTCAATCCCAGTGCGAGTGCAGTGGCTATTCTGGTGGTGCCGAACATATTGATCTCCTCGGTAACGTAATTTTTATTCCGCAAGCTTGCGGTGTGGCTATCTGCATCAAACTCAAATCCCGTCATTCCAGCGCAGGCTGGAATCCAGCCCATCGTATTTCAAATCCTGTTTCGGACGTGGGGTGAAGGCATGCCTTCACGCCTGCAATGGAACGACGAGTTAATAGGCTTGATAGCACTATTACGTTCAGGCGGCTTTGGACTGGCTTCCGGATTTCACTACCAGTTCGCAGACGGCGCGGGTGACGTCCACCGTCTTCGCCTTGCCGCCCAGGTCGCCGGTATGCAGGGCCGGGTTGGCGGTGACGGTTTCGATGGCGCGCATCAACACCGTGGCGGCGGCGTTCTCGCCGAGGTGCTCAAGCATCATCACGCAGGACCAGAAGGTGCCGATCGGATTGGCGAGGCCCTTGCCCATGATGTCGAAAGCCGAGCCGTGGATCGGTTCGAACATGGAAGGATAGCGACGCTCGGGGTCGATATTGCCGGTGGGGGCGATGCCGAGGCTGCCGGCCAGGGCAGCGGCGAGATCGGAAAGAATGTCGGCATGCAGATTGGTGGCAACGAGCGTATCGAGCGAGGCCGGGCGATTGACCATGCGCGCGGTGGCGGCATCGACCAGTTCCTTGTCCCAGGTGACGTCGGGGAATTCGCGGCTCACTTCCAGCGCGATTTCGTCCCACATCACCATGGCATGGCGCTGCGCGTTCGATTTGGTGATCACGGTCAGGTGCTTGCGCGGTCGCGACTGCGCCAGCTTGAAGGCGAAGCGCTGGATGCGCGCCACACCGACGCGCGTCATCATCGACACATCGGTGGCAACCTCGATCGGATGACCCTGATGCGCCCGCCCGCCGATGCCGGAATATTCGCCTTCGGAATTTTCGCGGACGATCACCCAGTTGAGGTCATTCGGCCCCAGGCGTGCCAGCGGCGAGGTGATGCCGGGCAGGACGCGCGTCGGGCGCACATTGGCATATTGGTCGAAGCCCTGGCAGATTTTCAGGCGCAGGCCCCAGAGCGTGATGTGGTCGGGGATATGCGGGTCGCCCGCCGAGCCGAACAGGATCGCGTCGACCTTGCGCAGCGGCTCGAGGCCGTCGGCCGGCATCATCACGCCATGCTTGCGATAGTAGTCGCCACCCCAGTCGAAACTTTCGAATTCGAATTTGAATCCGGATTGCGCGGCGGCCAATGCCTGCAGCACTTCGCGTCCGGCCGGAATCACTTCCTTGCCGATGCCGTCGCCGGGGATGCAGGCGATTCGATAGGGTTTCATGGTGCGGTCACTTTCGCTGAGTGGGGGTTGGGAATAGCGAAAAGTCTAGCACCGCGACTGGACTGGAGTACTTGTCCTGGGTCGTCTGCGGTACCTTCGCTAAGATGGAAGGGGCACTGAAACCTAAGAAAAACTGTCATCCCGGATTTAGTCCGGGATCCAATTTTTGTTCCCACGCGAGTGCAAACGAAATTAGGCCCCGGACTGAATCCGGGGCGACACTTCTTCTTGAATTCTGAATTCGTCTCGAACTTGGAGGCTGTTGACCGGGAAAACGGTGCTAACCCGTCTGCGCCACGAGGGCGGAAAGATCGTAACCATCATGCGCCATTTACACGCAGGTCGGGTTAGCGGGTTCATCTCGTAACCCGGCAAACCCACTGGCCTTAATCCAGCTTGACCCCCGCCGCTTTCACCACCTTTTCCCAACGCTCGCTCTCCACTTTCAGGAACGCGGCGAAGGCATCGCTGCCCAGGTACGCCGGGTCGGCGCCCAGTTGTACCATGCGCGTATTGACCTCGGGGGATTCGATGGCGGCGCGAAACGCTTCGCTCAGCCTGGCGACGATTTCTTTCGGCGTTTTTGCCGGTGCGAGGATGCCGTAGAAGCCCACGACTTCAAAATTTTTCACGCCGGCTTCGGCCATGGTCGGTACCTCCGGCAGGGTGTTGCTGCGTTGCGGCGAGGTGATGGCCAGGGCGCGCACCTTGCCCTGCTTCACATACTGCGACACCTGCGGGATCGATTCCGCCATAAACTGCACCTGGCCGCCGAGCAGATCGGTGAAGGCCGGCGCGGTACCCTTGTACGGGACGTGCAGCATATTGATGCCGGTCGCTTGCTTGAGCATTTCCGGTACCAGGTGCGAAATGCCGCCATTGCCGGCCGAACCGTAATTGAGTTTGCCTGGATTGCTCTTGGCATAGGTAATCAGCTCGCCGAGCGTTTTCACCGGCACGTCGTTGTTGACCACCATCACCAGCGGTTGCTGTGCGGTGCGCGCAATCGGCACGAAATCGCGCAGGGTGTCATAGGGCAGGGCGGCATACAGCGGCGGGTTGATGACCATGGTGCCGGTGTTCGCCACCAGCAGCGTGTAGCCGTCTGGCGCCGACTTGGCGACGAATTCCGCGCCCATCGAGCCGCCGGCGCCGGCCTTGTAATCGACGATCACCGGCACGCCCAGGGCCTGCTGCAATTTATCGACCAGCAGGCGCGCATGGGTATCGAGAGGGCCGCCGGCGGGGAAGCCGATCATCAACTTGATGGGTTTGTCCGGGAACGCGGCATGCGCCAGGGACGCGAAGGCAAGGGCGAGCGCAAATGCGAACGCCGAAGCCAGCAGGCGCGGCGCGAAGTTGCGAATGCAGTAAAGGAAGGATCGTGAGCACGGTGAATGCATGTTCATTGTTATGTCCCTGTAATGGATGTTTTAAGAACGTTGCGGCGCACTTTCCAACGGCGCGGCTATTCTGTCGGTATCGATGATGAGGCACGCGGGGCAGATTCGGTCGAATATTCGTTTGACCATCTCGCCGGGCTTGCGACAGAATGCAGAATGCGCGATGAAAAATGCGGATGCACAGCCCGCGCAAAAAAATCGCTGAACATCAGGGAGCCGTAAATGCCGGTCAAAAGCAAGGTGGTGGTCCCCACCGTCAAGAAACTCAATCGGCTATCCGAATCCAGCGGCGAGCTGCGCCGGGGCAGCGGCCTCATTACCGGCGTGATCGCGCTGTCGCTGGCGGTCCTGTGTTTCCTCGGCGTGCTGGCGTTTCATTTTCCGGCCTATCTGACCACGCCGGAATTGCGCAAATCCTACGATGTGCAGGTGCTGCGGCAGGTGCTGTTGGCCGCCATGGTCATCGCCGGTGGGCTGTCGCTGGCGAACGTGATCTTCAATCGTTCGCGCTGGCTGGCCGCTTCGGCCTTTGCCCTGGTCACCTTGAGCGCATTGCTGGGCGGCCACAAGGTGCCGGTCGGTGACTTCGCCGACAACACGCCCTACATCGGGCTCGACTGGTTCATCCTCGATCTGCTCGGCTCGACGCTGATTTTCATTTTCATCGAAAAACTGTTCCCGCTGAAAAAATCGCAGCCGGTGTTCCGCCCCGAGTGGCAGACCGATTTTCATCACTTCATCGTCAACCACCTGATCGTCGGGTTCATTTTGCTGGCGACCAACAAGCTGGTGCACAGCGGTTTCGACTGGGCCATCAATGCAAAACTGCAAGGCTGGATTCAGGGCCTGCCCTTCGTGCTGGAGTTGCTGCTGATCGTGCTGGTCGCCGATCTGGTGCAATACTGGACGCACCGCGCCTATCACGAGGTACCCTTGCTGTGGCGCCTGCATGCCGTGCATCACAGCGCCAAGAGCATGGACTGGCTGGCCGGTTCGCGCCAGCATGTGCTCGAACTCATCATCACCCGCACCCTGATCCTCGCGCCGATTTACGTGCTGGGTTTTTCCAAGGGCGTGATCGACGCCTACATCATCATTGTCGGCTTCCAGGCGGTGTTCAATCACTGCAATGTCGATGTGCGACTGGGGCCGCTGCGCTACCTCATCGTCACGCCGAATTTCCACCACTGGCACCACTCTCAGGACCAGGAAGCGCTGGACCGCAACTACGCCGCGCAATTCGCCTTCATCGATTATATGTTCGGCACCGCCGTAAACGCCGAGCGCAAGTGGCCGGATCAATACGGCGTGCTCGGCGACTATGTGCCGAATGGGTTCTGGAAGCAGGTGGGGTTTCCGTTTACGTGGCGGAACAGGCCGGCGCCGGAAAATGTTGATAGCGCTTGAGATGCGCCGCAAATTTTTGAAGAAGTGTCGCCCCGGGTTTAGTCCGGGGCCCAATTTAATTCGCGCTCGCGTGCTTGCAAAATTGGATCCCGGACTAAATCCGGGATGACAGTGATGGTTTGGCGAGGGCCGCAATAGTTGGCGTATTGCTGCCTTAAGCAAGCAGAAAAAATCGTAGAACGCCATTCGGCGCGTCTTTCAAGCCAAAAAGGCTCCAAAAGGCGCGCCAATGCTGGAGTTTCATTTCCTGAAAAGCGCTATTCGATCTTGCCAATCTTCCGCACCACCTCGATCAAACGCTTGGCATCTTCATCCCAGAATTTCTTGAATTCCGGCGCATCGAGATAAAAAATCGGCGTCTCGATCTTGGCCATGCTGGCCTTGAACTCTTCATCGTTCACGGTCGCGCGCACGCCCTCGCGCAGGATTTTCATCACCGACTCCGGCGTGCCGGCCGGTGCGAATAATCCCGACCAGATGGTGTACTCGACGTTGTAGCCCAACTCTTTTAGCGTCGGCAGATCGGGGAATGCTGCCAGGCGTTTGCCGCCCCAGCTGGCGAGCGGGCGCAGCTTGCCGGCCTTGATTTGCGCGCTGGCAATCGAGGGGCCGAGCAGGCCGACATCGACCTGGCCGCTCAACAGCGCGATCAGCGCCGGGCCGCCGCCGGAATAAGGGATGTGCTTCATTTGAATGCCGGCGGCATTGGTGAACATCTCGGTGGCGACGTGATAGGTGCCGTAGTTGCCCGATGAGGAATAGTTGATCGCACCCGGGCGTTTCTTCGCGTCGTCGACCAGGTCTTTCAATGTTTTGTAGGGGCTGTCGCTGCGCACCATCAGGATCACCGGGTCGGCGGTGAGCAGCGCGATCGGCGCGAGTTGATCAAGCTGGAACGCAGCGGGACGCCCGGCCATCTTGTCGGCTTCGGGATTGGTCGATACGCTGGCCAGCGCCAGCAGCAGGGTGTAGCCATCCGGCTTGGCGGTGGCGACCGCCGCCGCGCCGATCGAGCCGCCGGCGCCGGGCTTGTTGATCAGGATGAATTGCTGCTTGAGCTGTTTGGACAACACGTAAAGCGCAGGTCGACCGGTGAGTTCGGCCACGCCGCCGGGTGGGAAGGGCACGATCACATTGACCGGGTGATTGGGGTAGGGCTCGTCGGCGGCAGCCTGACCTGCGATCAGCAATGCGCTGACCAACAACGTTTTAATAATTTTTTTCATTTTGCGTTCCTCCAATTGCATAACATTTGTATTTATATTCGCGCCACATTCATCGCGGAGTACTTCCCCCTTTTCCAAAAGGGGATTGAGAGGGATTTTGGACGTTCACCATAGCGCGACCACCAAAAATCCCTCCGATCCCCCTTTACAAAGGGGGGGCCAAGTCTGGAAATCAGGCGACCGGATTTTCCAGCGTGCCAATCGGTTCGATGGTGATGGCGCAAACGTCACCCTTCTTCATGTACTTCGGCGGCTTGAAGCCGATGCCGACGCCGGCGCAGGTGCCGGTGGCAATCAGATCGCCGGGTTCCAGGGTCATGGTTGCGGATAAACATTCGATCAGGGTCGGGATGTCGAAAATCAAATCCGACACCATCGCGTCCTGGCGCTTCTCGCCGTTCATATGCGTGAGCAGATGCAGCTTGGTGGGATCGGGCACTTCATCGGCGGTGACGATGCTCGGGCCCATCGGGCAGAAGCCGTCGATGCTCTTGCCGAGGAACCACTGCTTGTGGCGATGCTGCAAGGTGCGCGCGGTGGCGTCGTTGATGATGGTGTAGCCGTAGACATGCTTGAGCGCATCGGCTTTGCTGATGCCGCGGCCGCCTTTGCCGATTACCACGGTCAGTTCGCCTTCGTAATCGAGCGAATCGGTCGGATCGAGATAGCTGGGGATCGGTTCGCCCGGGCCGATCACCGAGGTCGGCGCCTTGGTGAAGATGATCGGCACATCGGGCACCGCATTGGCGCCGGCGCTGGCGTCGAAGCCGCTGTTGTGAAATTCCCTGGCGTGCTCGTGATAATTCTTGCCGACGCACAGTACATTCTTGCCCGGGCGCGGAATCGGCGCATCGAGCTTGACGGATTTCAGGTCGATTGTCCCTTTGCCGGAAGCGAAGGCGTCGCGTGCGCGTTTCACGCCGGCGTCGCCGAGGGCAATGAAGGCCAGCATATCGTGCGGCAGATCGGGTGCGGCGGCGGCCAGATCGACGACCTTGCCGGCCTTGCGGTTGAGCACGCCGATGCGGCGGCTATTGTTCTGGGTGAAGGTGACTAGATGCATGACAGTTCTCGCGGTATGGATTGGGATTTCAAAGGACGGAAAATTCGTAGCCGTGTTTGGTGCGCAAGACGATGGAGGCCTCATTGGTCAGCATGTCGGCAAAGCGCCGCGCGACCGCCATCGACGCTGCATCGGCACAGACGCCGACCGAGTAAACGGTGGCCAGCTCGAACTCCTGGGGCAGCACCCCGGCCAGCACCGCGCCGGGGGTGTTGTTGATCTCGGTAACCTGGGTGCAGCCGATCAGATGGCTGTCGAGGTCGAAGGCGTTTTCATTGACCATGGCGCGCATCGCGGTGGCGCCGTTCGGGAACGTGCGCAAGCGCGTCGCCACCGCGTGGCGAATGCCGAGGCTGTCGATGACCTTGGCGAAATGAATGCCGGCAGTGGATTTGGTCGCGTCGGGAAAATAAATACCGTCGGAACCAATCAAGGCGGCGCGCAGGCCCGCGGCCGTCGAGACGTCGGGTAGCGGGTCGCCGGTACGCACCGCGATGCCGGTGCGCACCGTGCCGAGATCGGCAGCGGTGCCGGAGAGCACGCGGCCATGCACCGCCAGTTCGGCGATCAGGGCCTGGGTGAGGATGATGAGGTCGCAGGGTTCGCCGGCCATCAGCCTGTCGTATATTGTGCCGACCGCGCCGAAGCCGGCCTTCAGTTCGGTCCCGGTTTCCGCCTTGAGCTGCGCGGCCAGCGCCATCACCACGCCCTGGGCGGCGCCGGCACTCAGAATATTCAATTGCATTGCTGTTGATCTCCTAGTCCACAGTGGCGCCGGAAATTTTGACGACCTTCGCCCATTTATCGATGTCCTCGCGCATGTATTTGGCGAACTGCTCGGGACTCATGTTCATCGGTACCGCGCCTTGCCTGGCCCAGACGTCCTTGATCGCGGGCGTGCTGATGATCCGGTTGATCTCGGCATTCAGCTTGTCGATGATGGCTTTCGGCGTGCCGGCCGGCGCCATGATGCCCAGCCAGATGGTGGCCTCATAGCCGGGCACGCCGGCCTCGGCCACCGTCGGCACATTGGGCAATACGGAGGAACGCGCGGCGCCGGTGGTGCCAAGCGCTTTCAACTGGCCGCTTTTGACCATCGGCGCCATGGTGGTGACGGCATCGAACATCATCTGCACCTGGCCGCCCATCACATCGGTGCGCGCGCCGGTGCTGCCTTTGTAGGGCACATGAATGATCTCTACCGCGGCCATCGACTTGAACAACTCGCCGGCCATATGGTAGGGGGTGCCGGGACCGGAGGAAGCGTAATTGAGCGCATTGGGTTTGGCCCTGGCGAGATCCAGCAGCTCCTTGATATTGTTCGCCGGCACCGAGGGATGCACCACCAGCACCAGGTCGGAATAGTTCACCGGCGCCACCGGCACGAAATCGCGCATCAGTTCATAAGGCTTTTTGCGGAACAACGATTCGTTGACGGTATGCGTGTTCGACATCATCAGCAGGGTATAACCGTCGGCCGGCGATTTGGCCGCCGCCTCGGTACCGACGATGGCGCCGCCGCCGGGGCGATCATCGACCACAAAGGCCTGCCCCAGGGCGTCCTGCAATTTCTGTCCCAGCACCCGCGCGTACACATCGGCCGGGCCGCCGGCGGCGAAAGGCACGATGATGCGCACCGGCTTGTCCGGCCAGGTTTGCGCAATGGCCGGCAGCGCGAACGACAGGGACAGCAACGACAGCAGCAATATGGCGGCGATGGAAGCCGCGCGAACGCACATCCGGATCGGTGCCATCTGGATCGGCCCCATATATCGCTCCTCCATGGTTTATTGATATTGTTGATATTGCGGAATCTCGGGTTCCGTCGTGTTGATTCGCAGCATGCATTACGGCAGAAAAATTGCCATTGATGTTCATCACGCGGACGGCATGGACGCGGTGTGCAAGCAGCATACGCGCCTTTTTTCTGCGACACTGGCAGTCCGATTCTACGGAGAGGAACAACCATGAAGAATATAGGCTCTCGCTTCACCGCCTGGACGCCGCAAATTCACGGTGTGCTGCGCATTGTGGTCGGTTTTCTGTACTTGCAGCATGGCACCGCCAAACTATTGGGTGTGCCGCATATCGCCGCGTTCGACGGGCTGCAGCTCATGTCCCTGGCGGGGCTTGCCGGCATCCTGGAAATCGTCGGCGGTATGCTGGTGATGCTGGGCCTGTTCACGCGGCCGGCGGCGTTCATACTCTCCGGCGAAATGGCGGTCGCCTATTTCATGGCGCATGCGCCCGCCGGCTATCTGCCGATCCTCAATCACGGTGAAGTCGCGGTGCTGTACTGCTTCATATTCCTGTATTTCGCGGCGGCGGGCGGCGGTGCATTCAGTATCGATGGCACACGGCGCAAGGCCTGAGTCCAGGCGTTGAGTTGAAAAAAGCCCCGCCGGCCGGGGCTTTTTCATGTTCGCGATGGCGTCACGCGGCGAGGGCGCCCAGCGCAACAGGGGCATTCCGGGGATCGGCAGTTACTGATCCATGCAGGAAAGCTTCCTCTCGGGCTGCCCGTGCCGCCGCCGGGAGCGATGAGATTTGTCGGTATCATTCCTGTGCTTTCCGGGGCCAGTGCCCGGCCGTATTTTTTGCAGTGGATGGACATCATCGATATCGGCATTGAATTTTGTGTGGCCCAAGGCCGCGGGAGCGCCAGCCGATGAGCGAGGCCGCCATCCTGCAATGGGAAGAAGCCGGCGAATCCTGTCGCGCGCGCTGGCGCTCCGAGGCCGGGGTAAATCCGGCGCGGCGCGTCATGGTTGTCGATGAAACCATCGCGGCGGATGCCGCCTATCGCCTTGCCAGCGAGGGCACCGCCCTGCTGTGGCGCGGCGACTTCCAGAATGCGCGGCAGATACTGAATGCGCTGGCACGGCGGGCGGACCGGCGCAACGACCGGCGCGCCGATAAAAAAAACGTCAAGGCTCGCACGCCGGCCGCGGATGCCGGCGCGGCGGAAATGCGCGATGTCTTCAACCGTCACCGTTTGGCGCAGGCGCAACGCGCCCGTACTCTCGGCATGCTGCTGATTCCGCTGGACGCGGATTACGGCATTCCCCTGCGCCGCGCCCCCGATCTGCGCGCGGCGTGCGCTGAAGCCTGGGGCCCGGGCGGCGCATCGCCGTCGGTGGTTTCCCTGCGCGAATTGCTCGGCCTGGTCGGCGCGCATGAATGGCGCAAGAAGGGCGTGGAGGTTGCGGCACTGGACGCACGCATCCGTCCGCACTACGGCGTGTTCGCGCCGGTGCGCGGCGAATATGTGGATCTGGTGGCCCAGGCGCCTTTACCGGCCGCCATGCAGGGCAACTCGCTGGCCTTCGATGTCGGCACCGGCACCGGGGTGCTGGCGGCGGTGCTGGCCAGGCGCGGGGTGGCGCGCATCATCGCCACCGATCAGGATGCGCGCGCCTTGGCTTGCGCGCGCGAGAATCTGTCGCGCCTGGGACTTGCCGCGCAGGTGGACATCACCGCGGCCGATCTGTTCCCCGCCGGCCGGGCGCCGCTCATCGTCTGCAATCCGCCATGGATTCCGGCGCGCCCCAGCGCGCCGATCGAATACGCGATCTACGACCCGGACAGCCGCATGCTGCGCGGCTTCGTCAGCGGTCTTGCCGCGCATCTGGAATCCGATGGCGAAGCCTGGCTGATACTGTCGGACATCGCCGAACACCTCGGCCTGCGCAGCCGCGCGGAGTTGCTGCAGATTTTCGGGGCGGGCGGCGTGAAGGTGATCGCGCGCAGCGATGTACGGCCGCATCATCCGCGCGTCGCGGATACGGATGATCCCCTGCACGCGGTGCGGGCGGCGGAAGTGACCTCGCTATGGCGGCTGGGGTTGCGCTGAAGGGATCAGGCATCCGCAGGCTTGACGATCGTTACCGGCACCCTGGAAGCATGCAGCACCTCATGCGACACCGAGCCCAGCAGGGCGCTGCGCATGGTGCCGACGCCGCGCGAGCCCATCATGATGCTGTCGCAGTCGTAGCGTTCGAGGATATCGATGATGCTGTGGGCCGGGTCGCCGGTGACGATTTCTTCTTCGACCTCGATGCCGGCAATCTGCAGCAAGGCCGCGCCGGCCTCCAGTACCGTGGTGCCGGCCGTCACGCTGACTTTCTCCAACACCTCGGGGTCGGGCGCCATCACCATCTCGTAAAGATGCGTCGGCTCCTGCACATTGGCCAGCACCACGCTGGCGTCCAACCCGGCTTTGCTGAGGCGAATGACAAAACGCACCGCCTCCAGCGCGGCATCGGAACCATCGAGGGGGATCAGGATTTTGATCATGTCATTCTCCGGTTGGGGTGCAGGTGACGACAAGGCGGCGTGACCCCAGCTTATGCCGATTGCGCGGCGTCGTACAGGCGAATGCGTGCGTGCGGCAGCATACAGACGGTGCCGGCATCGATACGTATGCCGTACAAATTGAGGTACTGCTATTTACCGTAAACGCGGTAAAGCAAAGCCGCGTTTGGCCGAAGGGGCCAAATCTGCAAATTGGTTCCATACGTTGTCCTTGCAGCGTTAATGGTTCGGGGTTCGCTTAATTCAATCACGATTGTTGCGTGCCTAGCAGACGATAAATTTATCCCAGTTCTTATTCCCGGTAAGCAAGCATCATTACATTTGCAGGCCACCGCCTCGCGTAAAATCCCTGATCGAAAAACCAATTTCATGCCGCGATGGGCAAAACGCTCCCGCTTGAAATCGATATACCGACATCGGGATGAACCGATGCGCGCCACAGGAATGATGAAAATTTCATAACTGGATTGATACCAATATGACGCAAGCAAACGCCATTCGCATCCACGAATTCGGCGACCCCGAGGTGATGCGCCTCGAAATTATCGAGCTGCCCGCACCGGCTGCCGGTGAGGTGCGCGTCCGGCAGCATGCCATTGGTTTCAACTTCATCGATACCTACCAGCGCCGCGGCGTGTATCCGCTACCGCTGCCCTCGGGCCTGGGCCATGAGGCGGCTGGCGTGGTTGAGGCGCTCGGGACGGGCGTCGCCGATTTGCGCGTCGGCGATCGCGTGGTGTACATGAATGCCGGCATCGGCGCCTATGCCGATCTGCGCAATGCGCCGGCCACCAAGCTGGTGAAGCTGCCGGAGTCGATTTCCTTCGACGATGCCGCCGCGGTGTTTTTCAAGGGCATGACCGCGCAATACCTGTTGCGCAAAACCCATGCGGTGCAGGCCGGCGAGATCGTGCTGGTGCATGCCGCTGCCGGCGGGATGGGGCAGATTTTGAGCGGCTGGGCCAAGGCCTTGGGCGCGTTCGTGGTCGGTACCGCCGGCTCGGCGGCCAAATGCGAGATTGCGCGTGCGGCGGGCTGCGATGTGGCGCTGGATTACTCGAATGACGATTGGCCGGCAAAGTTTCTCGACGCTACCGGCGGCAGAAAGGCGCGCGTGGTCTATGACGCGGTGGGCCAGCATACTTTTCTGAAATCGCTGGACTGTGTGGCGCCCTTCGGTCTGGCGGTGCTGTATGGCGCGTCTTCGGGCCCGGCGCCGGCGATCGATCCGGAACTGCTGAACAAAAAGGGCTGCCTGTTCCTGACACGGCCTTCGGTGTTTCCGCATAATGCCGATGTCGATGTTTTTCGCGCCAATGCGGCCGAGCTGTTTGCGGCCATCGCCGGCGGTGCGGTGCGTGCCCGTATTGGCGCCCGCTTCAAACTGGCCGATGTTGCGGCCGCGCACCGGATGGCGGAAAGCCGTGCCAATACCGGCGCGATCCTGATCGCACCCTGATCAATCTTTCCCATCTTTCGTTCTGTTTTCAACCATGCCAGGAGAAGTGAACTTGAAGAAGCAACTGATACCGGTTTCCGCCGTGCTGATGTCCCTGCTGTCGCTCGCGGTGCATGCTGACCCGCTGCCGATCGTGCCGGGAAAATATGAAGTCGTCACCACTGCTGGCGTCCTCAACGGCAAGCCCGGCGAGCCGAAGAAAACCACGCGCTGCCTGCGCGCCGCCGAGATGAGCAACCCGGATTATGTGTTCAACGCGCGCGTGATCAATGCCTATAAACCGGACGCGACCTGCAAGGTCGGCGAGCCCGAAATCAAGGATGGCAAGCTCAAATACGTTTCCGACTGCCAGGTCGAAAAAGTGACGGTCGAAGGCAGCGTGTCCGAGACGGCTTATGCGGTGACGCGCACCGCCAAGTCAAAGGCGTCCGGCGGCGTATCGCTGGTCTCGACCCTGGAGGGCAAGCGCATCGGCGAGTGCCAGTAGCCCGTAGCAACGATTCAGCCGGCCGGCGCTTGCTGGCCGCGCCGCCAGCGCAGGATGCCGATGGCATAGGCCGCGAAGTACGCGGCCATCATGCCGAAGATCAGCAGGGTGATGGGACTGTTGGCGAAATCGCCGGGATTGGGTTGCGCCTGATTGGGTTGCGCCAATACGGCGCCCGCGTCGTACAGCTGGAAAAAACGATAAAGGATGCGGCCGGTGAACAGCAGGGACAGGGCGATGCCGATATGCGCATTGGGCGTATAGAACAGCCCATCCGCCGCGTTTTCAAACCTGGTCAGCTTCAGGCCCCAAAGGGCGAGGCCGATGCCCGCCGCCATACCCCCGGCCAGGCAGGCCAGCGACAGCGGATGCGCCATGCTGATCGCGGCCAGCAGGACCAGCAATAGCGGAAACAGGATCGCCGCCATCCAGCTGCGCCAGGGCCGCACCGGTTGTCGGCCGATCAGGCGCCGCATGCGTGAATAAAGACGCCACACCATCAGGGGGGCGGCAACGACGAGTACGGTGGCGGTCGGGGTCATTGAAATTTCTCGGGTTGCCGGCATCTGCATCAAAGTGCCGATTAAATAATGGGCAGGCGGGAATGATAATGGCGAAAGCCCGCCGCCGCCGTATTTTTTTGTCAGCAAATATTGCCTTTGCTTGTCACCTTTGATAAGGACTGCTCCCCATGCCCATTGACCCCGTCATCAACGTCAAAAAACTCGGTTTCCCCTGGGAGACGATCGATCCCTTTCTGTTCTGCGTCTATCACGACGACGCCTATCCGGCCGGCAACGCGCAGATGGGGCCGGCGGCCTCGCTGGACGGGCGCAACCTTGGCCAGGATTTTGCCGGCAAGGACGGCTGGCGCATGTATCACGGCCAGACCGTACCGGGGTTCCCCTCGCATCCGCATCGCGGCTTTGAAACCGTCACCATCGTCCGCCGCGGCCTGATCGACCATGCCGATTCGCTGGGCGCCACCGCGCGCTTCGGCGGCGGCGATGTGCAATGGCTGACGGCGGGGCAGGGCATCGTTCATTCGGAAATGTTTCCGCTGGTGCATCAGGCCCGGCCGAATCCGCTGGAATTGTTCCAGATCTGGCTGAACCTGCCGGCGAAAAACAAGATGGTCGCCCCGCATTTCACCATGCTGTGGTCGCAGGACATTCCGCAACAGCGCTTTACCGATGAACAGGGCGCCGCTACCGAGGTGGTGTGCATCGCCGGACGCCTGGCGCAGATGCAGCCGCTGGCGCCGCCGCCGAATTCCTGGGCGGCGCAGGCTGAAGCGGATCTCGCCATCTGGACCCTGAAAATGGAACCGGGTGCGCGCTGGACCCTGCCGGCAGCGGCAGGAGCAGACACGCGCCGCGCCCTGTATTTTTTCAAGGGCGGCGAGATCACGGTGGGCGCGCACAGCATCGATGGTGCAGCGATGATCGAGCTGCGTGGCGATGCGGAAGTAGCGCTGGTCAACGGCGCAGAACCCGCCGAGTTGTTGCTGCTGCAAGGCCGCCCGATCGGCGAGCCAGTGGCGCAGTACGGGCCGTTCGTGATGAACACCCAGGCCGAGATCCAGCAGGCGTTCGCCGATTACCGCCGCACCCAGTTCGGCGGCTGGCCCTGGCCCGACGATGCGCCGGTGCATGCGCGCGAGCAGGGCCGCTTCGCGAAGCACGCCGATGGACAGCTGGAGGCACAGGCAGCGGAGTGAAAATTTCGCGCGCCCTGTTCGGTGCGTGTCGAACTGCGGTGAATCTTGGCGTTATAGTATCGATGTGATGATCGCTGCCGGTGCAGCGGTCGGACGCGCAAATTCATCATCCACCTTTCACGACAAGGAGCGACGCCATGGGTAAAAGTCAGGACCAGAAGAAAATGACCAAGAAAGAACCCGCCAAAACGCCCAAGGAAAAGAAAGAGGCGAAGAAGCTGAAGAAGGAAGAAAAAAAGCGGGGCTAGTCTTGGGGTGCCATAACGGCGCTCGAGCAGAAACCGAAACCCCAGTATTGGCGCGGTGCCTGGAGCAAAAATGCTCCGAAAGCCGCGTCAATACTGGGGTTTAATCATTTGCGCCGCGCATAAAAAAGCCCCCGTGTTTTGCACGGGGGCTGAATCCATACCTTATGAAGGCATGGAGGAGGAGACGTTAGCGGCTTAAAGCCAGCGATGCGGCAGCACTACCGTTGGCAGCGAGGCAGTATTCGGGTGCTTCAGCGCGGAAAATAGTTTGCCGATCGACTTGAACAGACGTCCGGCGGCCAGGTAATAATCGGCAGCGACGAGGCCGAGGACTTCACCCTTGGCGGCGGTTTGCGTCAGATAATCACGCCGAAGTTGTGTGGCGATCGCTTTGTAGTCGTTCATGTGAGTACCTCTTTCTTGAGTCGTGTAACCGCCATTGCAGGGCACCATGTCCTGTGCACGGCGGGCGCCCAAACCCGGGACGCGCGGGTGTAAAGTTACTGTCCTGACAACATCCAGATCAGCGCGACGGCAGCCAGAACCACCGCAGTCAGCCACGCACCGTTATAGGTGAGTGCGCTGGCGGCATTGTTTAGCCCACCGGCGGGCACGGCTGCTGTGAAGCGCTGTACTAAATCCCGTTCGATCTGGTCGGTAAATTTCATCTCTGTCTGCCTGATATTCATTTCAGCCCGCCTTTCAGGCCCGCCATTGCTGCTCTGGGCCGTAAATGCTGCTTTGCACAAAACAGAAGATAGGCGCGTCAACTGCAAATATCCAATCGCAAATTTGTATGCCAGCCATAGGAATTTTGGATATCGTCGTAAGCATTTGTTGCGGCGCAACATTTGGGCTTAGAATGGCCCATTGCCGCTTTATAAGAAGAATTTTCTGATGGAGCTATACCAACTACGCAGTTTTGCCGCCATCGCCGAGCTGGGCCAGCTCACGCGTGCCGCTGAAAAGCTGCATATCAGCCAGCCGGCGCTGTCCGCCCAGTTGCGGGCGCTGGAGGATGAGTTCGACTTGGTGTTGTTCGAGCGCAGCCCCAATGGCATGGTGCTGACCGCGACCGGCCAGCGCTTTCTGCTGGAAGCGGAGAAAATCCTCGCCGCCGCACAGGAGCTGAAGAATGTGGCGCGCGTGCTCAAGGGCGAACTGGTCGGCAAGGTGAGCATCGGCACCCTGAGCGACCCGGGTCTGACGCGGGTGGGCGAATTCATGAGCGCGGCGGTGATGCGCTACCCCCTGCTGCAGCTGGAGCTTCACCAGGGCGTTACCGGCGTGTCGTTCGACCAGGTGCGCGACGGCAGCCTGGACGCGGGTTTTTTCTACGGCGAGCTGCATCATCCGGCGGTCGCTGGTCTGCTGCTGCGCAAGCTGGTGTTCCGTGTCGCCGCGCCGGCCGCCTGGCAGGAGCGCATTGCCAATGCCGACTGGCAGCAGATCGCCAGGCTGCCCTGGGTGATCCCGCCCGAGATCAGTACCCATCATCATCTGGCCCATGCCCTGTTCGACGCGCATGGCGTCAAACCCGAGCGCGTGTTCGAGGCCGATCAGGAGGCGGTGATCGCTTCCCTGGTGGTATCGGGTATCGGCATCGCCCTGATGCGCGAGGAAATCGCCCTGGAAAAAGCCGCGCATGGCGAGGTCTGCCTGTGGGGCGATGTGCAGATCGTCACGCCGCTCTGGTTCATCTACCAGCGTGAACGCGAAAACGATCCGGCGATTCGCGCCATGCTGGATCTGCAAGCCGATATCTGGGAGCTGCGCGAATCCGATGGCAAGGGCGCCGTCATGGCGGCCAATGTGAAACCGGCCTCGCGCGCCCGCGAATCGGCCTAAGTTCTACCTACCTACCTACCTTTCTTCCTTCCGGCCGTGCCCGCAGGGGGATTCCCGCCGCCACGGTCGACGCGCAGTGCGACTGAACAAGCCCGTCAAACTCCGCTACAGTACGCGCTGGCGTTTTGGGGTTTGGGGGTGCCCGTCCGGGCACCGGCTGAATAATGAGGAGGGCTTGATGAAAAAAACGGTCTCGTACGCGATGTCGTTCCTGTCGTCGCTGGTGTTTCCATTGACGGCATGCGCCTTGTTGCTGACCAGTGCGGCGGCACAGGCGGTCACGCCCGTGGCCGGCGCCAAGTACTACGACAATACCGGCCGCGACGATGTGTTGAGCGGCGGCGTGAAGATGATCCCGATCACCACGTCCAAAGGCACCTTCAAGGTCTGGACCAAGCGCACCGGCAACAATCCGGCCATCAAGGTGCTGCTGCTGCACGGCGGTCCCGGCGTCACCCATGAATACCTGGAAGCTTTCGACAGCTATTTTCCCGGCGCAGGCGTCGAGTATTACTACTACGACCAGCTCGGCTCCTACTACAGCGACCAGCCGGATGCGCCCGAGCTCGTGGACCTGCCGCGCTTTGTCGAGGAAGTCGAGCAGGTGCGCAAGGCCCTCAAGCTCGACAAGAACAATTTTTATCTGTTCGGTCATTCCTGGGGCGGGGTGCTGGCGATGGAATACGCGCTCAAGTACCAGCAGAACCTGAAAGGCCTGATCATCTCGAACATGATGGCCAGCATCCCGGCATACAACGAGTACGCCGAGAAAGTGCTGATGCCGGCCATGGACCAGAAAGCGCTGGCCGAGATCAAGGCGATCGAAGCGAAGGGCGATTACCAAAATCCGCGCTACATGGAACTGCTGATCCCGAATCACTACGTTTATCACCTGCTGCGCATGCCGCCCGATCAATGGCCCGACGGCGTGAACCGCGCCTTCAAGCATCTGAATCCGGCGATATACATCCCCATGCAAGGTCCGAGTGAACTGGGCGCCAGCGGCAAGCTGGTGAAATGGGACCGTACCGCCGATCTGCCGAAAATAAAAGTGCCGACGCTCGTGATCGGCGCCGAGTACGACACCATGGATCCCAGGCATATGAAATGGATGGCCGGCGTCCTGCCGCGCGGCCGTTATCTGTATTGCGCCAAGGGCAGCCATATGGCCCTGTACGACGACCAGAAAACCTATACCGACGGGGTGATGAAGTTCCTGTTCGACGTCGATGCGCATCGCTTCTAGCCGCAACTAAAAATTATTCGAGGAGAGCAAAACATGCAACGCAAAACCGTCAGTGATTTCGCCCCGGAAGTGATGCAACTGTTCGACCAGTTCGTGCACGGTCTCATCGACCGTCGCGGTTTCCTCAACGGCGCCGCCAAATACGCGGTCGGCGGTGTGACCGCCGCCGGATTGCTGGAAGCGCTGAGCCCGCAATTCGCGGCCGCGCAGCAGGTGGCGAAGGACGACAAGCGCATTTCCGCGCGCGTCGTGGAATACGATTCCCCGCAGGGCTATGGCAGGATGCGTGGCTACTTGGTGGCCCCGGCCAAGGTCGGCGGCAAGCTGCCGGCGATTCTGGTGGTGCATGAGAATCGCGGGCTGAATCCGCATATCGAGGACATCGCCCGCCGGCTGGCGCTGGATGGTTTTCTCGCATTCGCGCCCGACGCCCTGTTCCCGCTGGGCGGCTATCCGGGTGATGAAGACAAGGCGCGCGACCTGTTCGCCAAACTCGATCAGGCCAAGTGCCGCACCGATTTCATCGCCGGCGCCGGCTTCCTGAAATCATTGCCGGAATGCAACGGCAAGGTCGGCACTGTCGGCTTCTGCTACGGCGGCGGCATCGCCAATATGCTGGCCACACGCATCCCCGATCTCGCCGCCGCCGTACCGTTCTACGGCGCTGCGCCGAGCGCCGAGGACGCCGCCAAAATCAAGGCGTCCCTGCTGATCCACTACGCCGAAACCGATGAACGCATCAACGGCATGTGGCCGGCGTATGAAACCGCATTGAAGGTCGCCGGCGTGAAATACGAGATGTTCAAGTACCCAGGCACCCAGCACGGCTTCAATAACGACACGACGCCGCGCTATGACGAGGTGCAGGCGAAGATTGCCTGGCAGCGGACGGTGGCGTTTTTCAGGAAAAATCTGGCGGGATAGGGCCGGGAATTTTTGTAGAACGCCATTCCGCGCGCCTTCCCGGGTAAAAATGCCGCAAACACCGCGCCAATACTGGGGTTTGCAAATTTACCGGCGCGGCAGGAATCCCTACCTGCCAAGGTTGGGTCACAAGTCCGATGAACTGATATATTCCTTGCGTTTATTTGCGAGCTGGCATCAGGCGCCCGCGACAAAACGCTTCGGCACGCCGGTCGGTCCCGATCGGAAAATTTTGTCGAAATAACATCACCAATAGGGAGAAAAAAATTGTCGATCCTCAAATCAGGAGTTGCTGTTGTCGGTATTTCATTGGCGTTATTGCTGGGTGCCTGCACCTCGAAGGCGATTGTCAATGTCAGGGACGCCCAGGTATCTGCGGGCAAAACGCTGCAGCCCGCCGACGTGCGCAAGGCGATCGGTGCGGCCGGCGCCACCCTCGGCTGGCAGATCGTCGATTTGAAGCCCGGTCTGGCGCAGGGAACGCTGAATCTGCGCAATCATACGGCAGTCGTCGAGATTCCCTACACCGCCACGAGCTATAGCATTCTGTACAAGAGCAGCGTGAATCTGGGCGAGGGCGGCGGCGAAATCCACCGCAACTACAACGGCTGGATCCAGTTTCTCGACAACGGCATCAAGGCCGAACTGACACGGCTGTAATTACCGGGTAAAAGGAACTGGACGAACATGTTTGCCGGCACTGCATCCACACATCGATCGCGTATCCTGATCGGCATCGTCGCCGGCGGTTTTCTGGCCGGCGCGTTCGATATTGCCTATGCCTTCATCTGGTTCGGCATGAAGAATCTATCCCCGCTTTGGGTGCTGCAATCGGTGGCGACCGGCATTATGGGAGCCGGCGCCTTCAAGGCCGGCTGGACAAGCGGCGCGCTGGGTCTGGCCGCGCATCTATTGATCACTATTGTGGCCGCGGCGATCTACTTTCTGGCGAGCCTGCAGCTGCGTTTCCTGGTCACGCGGCCTTGGCTGAATGGCGCGCTGTTCGGGGTGATGGTGTACCTGTTCATGAATTTCGTGGTGCTGCCGCTGTCCGCCATTCCGTTCAAGATGTCCTATCCACCCGGTGCATTGCTGCAGGGCTTTGTATCGCACGCGGTCCTGGTGGGCATGCCGATTGCCTGGTGTATTCGCTGGGCGGGCATGAAGACAGAAGCCAGGTAACCGAGCTGCCTGGCCGCGCGGGTTGTGACTGCGGCGCCCTGGCGCCGCGATGAAGATGGACCGGGGCGGCGCGGTTTCCCAAGTTTTGCGCAAGTATCAGGCGCTATCGGGCGCCGCATTCAGCGGCGCCACTGTCTTGTCTTTCCCGCCAAGCCCATACCAATCCACCCGCCGCGTCAGCACCATGATCGCCGCGAGCACGCCGAACAGCAGCAGCGAACCCAGCATCAGGGCGTTGTCCTCCGACAGCAGCAATCCGTAAAGCACCGCATAGAGCAGGGCCAGCTTGGCGGCGAAGGCGAGGCCGCGGCGCCAAGCGCCGAGCACATGGGCGAGGTAATAGCCGATCAGGACCACGCAGGCGCTGCCGGCGGTGAGATAGGCGTACACAAATGCGATATGTTCCGAGAGACTCACCAGCAGCAGGAAAAACAAGGCCAGCGCCAAGCCCACCAGGCCGTATTGCAGGGGATGGATACGCAGCTCCTTGAGCACCTCGAACAGAAAGAACGCGGCGAAGGTCAGGGCGACAAATAAAATGCCGTACTTCACGGCGCGTTCGGCCTGCAGATAAATATTGACCGGCTCGATGAAGCCCACGTCGAAGGTTTCCAATGCGCTCGCGTCCCGTCCCTTCGAGGCGGATTCCAGTCTGATCAATTCGGCATTCTTGCTGGCCAGGTGCGACACCTCCCAGCGTGCGGTAAAGCCGTTGTCGTCGATGCGCTTGGTCTGCGGCAGGAAACGCCCGCCGAAATTCGGATGCGGCCATGAGGCCTTCATCTGCACCGTGGTGATCTTGCCCAATGGCGCAAAAGCCAGCGCACTGGTACCGGCGTAGTTGATGCTGATATCCAGCGCATGACTGCTGGGCTTGCGCAAATCCGGCAGGGGTACCGCGGCGTTGAAACCGTCGCCGAGATTGTCCAGCTGGGTGCCATTGGCGATCAGCAAATCCTTCTGATCCCACATCATGGCCGGCGCGCCGCGCAACCCGCGCACATCGCTCAGGCCCAGGGCCAGCCACGGCCGCCCGACGGTGAAGGTGGCGGGGTCGAGATCGAGACCGAGGTTGGCGGGGATATCGAAACGTGCCTGCAGCTTCGCCTGCGATTGAAACACCAGCGCCTTGTACAAGCCCTTGTAGCGCGATTCCACGCCGGTGTTGACGTCGATCGTTACCTGCTCGGCCATGAATAGCGCCCGCCGGTCGTGAAGCAGGGTTTTCTTTGTCTCGCGACCCTTGTCGTCGGTGCTGATGATGACTTCGGGGGCGATATACGGCACCACCAGCACCGGCCCGGCTAGCCGCTGGCGCCCGGCCAGGGTGGTGGCGATGGTGTTTTCCACCTGGAATTGCAGGCCCTGCCGCTCGGCGACCACGCCGCGAATCATTTCCAGGGGAATGAGCAATATCACCATCAGCAGTGCGATGGTCGCGGCGCGAAAAAACAGTTTTTTCTGCAAAGGGAACTCCTGTCGGTCGATCATCCTCTGGCCCAGAGGACGCCTGCGGCCGCAGGGAAATTTGGCGATGAGATCAGGCCGCAGACGTCAGGCTCCGAGGTTCGTCAATCGCCGCCGGGGCGATAATTTGTATTGGTGTTGATGGTGCCGACGTCGGGCATGGGGTCGTCGGCTTCGGTGCCGATGGCGATCAGCAGAGCCAGGCCGGCGGCGACGATGCCGATGGCGAGCCCGAGCAGGATGGCGGCGGCCAGCATCTTCAGGAAGTCGCGGGCGATGAGATGCATCGGCGCTAGATTGTTTTGGGTGGATGTTGCCTGCCATGCCCGGATGGTTTTCATTGCCGCCTCCATGCTGTTGTCGATGACAGCATTGGGCGCCCCGATTCGGGCCGGCGGCTGCGCGAAAAATGGCGCGGCCGGGAAGGAATATGGCGGAAAAAAGCGTTGGCGGGACGGCTGCGCCTGAATTACCCGGGCCCTGGCCGGATTTTCACCTTGTCGCACATTTTGCCGCGCATTTTGCTTACCTCACTTGCGACCCAGGCACTATCATCCAGCGGGATATCGTGTCCGGCGCTGGGGTGCCAGGCGATGGCGCAGTGCCATTGCGCCGCCAGCGTCTGCGAGCAGCTTGGGTCCACCAGTCCGTCTTGTGTGGATGCCATCAGCAGTACCGGACAGCGCGGCGCCTGGGGCGGGGCAGGAAATCGCGCCGCCGCGATCAGTTGGCGCAGCGCATTGCGGCTCGAGACGGGATGTTCGATGCGCCAGCGAGTCCAGTCAGCAAGCAACTGATTCGGCATGGGGGGATGACGGGTCGTCAGGCGCAGGATGGTCCGCTCCCATTGTTGCGGACTGGCACGCAGCAGGACGAGCTTCAGCAAGACCGCATAGTTGGCGACCCGCAGCCGCCGGTAGAACGGGCTCAGTCCGCGCAGGCTGGTGTTGATCAGCGCCGCGCACTCGATGTCCTCGGGATAGCGCGTGGCCCAGTCGATGGCCGCCATGGCGCCCAGCGACATCGCCAGCAAGCGGACGGGCGCGGCGACTCCGCGGCGCTGCAATTCCGCGCGGCAATGCGCCGTCATCGCGGCGACCTCAACGGGGCTGTCCAGATGATTCAGGATGCCGTTGCCGGGCAAGTCGATCGTCACGACGACATCGCCGGGAAGAGCGGTCCGCAGCTGCCCGGGGAAGGCGCCCCAATGGCAGCTGTCCCTCGTCAGTCCGCGCAGCAGCACCCAGGTGCTCACGGCGGCGCCCCGGCATACCAGTGCAGCATCGCCCGCTCAAGGTGTTGCTGCCGCGCGGCGCCGGTGGGGATCCACAAGTCGTGACTGCAGGCGGCACGCGAAAAAAAATCGAGCAGGGGCAGATGACGGCGCAATACGCGCTGGCGGCGATGCTCGATCAGCGGATTGAACATGCCCTGCCGGGAAAACAACTGCCGCGGGTTCTTCTTTACCCAGATCCATGAACCCATTTCCAGCGTCAGGGGCAGAAAGATGCGTTGCGCATTCTCGTGCCCGCGCTGGTAAAGATGGTCCCAGAGATCGCCATGCGCCAGGTATTGGCGGCTTTGCGGTTCGAAAATATAGCGGTGGTGGTTATGCGTCTGCAGGAAGATTTCCTTGAGCGCGTGCACTTCCGGCAAATGCGCGATCGGCCGGGCCGTATGCGCAAACGGAAACCACAGCCGGTCGCTGATGCCGAAGCCGGAATGGCAATCGATGGCGATGCTGAAGTCGCGTGACAGCAACTCCTTTTCAACGATCCGGCATACGGTCTGGTTTTCAATTTCCATCGGTGCCTGCGCGGCGCCGCGATACCAGGGCAGGCGTGCGCTGATACGCTGGCCGCCGAGCAGATAGGGTACTTTCTCGGCCGATTCGACCGGCGCATTGCGCATCAGGTCCACGCCGTTGGGGTTGGCGCGTGTACCCAGCGCAATGCCGCCCGGGTTCACCAGGGGCATGAACACCAGACGCACCGACTCCAGCTGGCGATGCAGGGTGCTGTCCCATTGCAGGCGCATCACCAGGCTTTGCAGATAGGCGATGACGACCTCGGCACCGATGCGCTCCAGACCATGGATGCCGCCGAAGAATCCCACAGCGGGCACATCGGGGCTGTCGTTGCCGAGCGAGATGGCATAGACCGGAAGTCGCTGTCCGTGCAGGGAAATCTCGCATGCCCGCTCGACCTGCAGATGCGATCTTCCCGCTTCGATGATGCGTTCGATTTCGAGCAGTTGCACGGGAGAAGATGCAATGCGGGGCGGGGGTGCGTTCAACGGCGGGCGGCCTGCGCAGGGAGATAGGGGAACGCCGAGCATACCGGACTGCCGCGGCACTTCAAATCGTCATCTTTCCGCAACATAAGCTTCACACCGGCTTGCTAAGGTGCGTGCATGTCAATCACATCGGGGCCTGCCACCATGCGCGACAAATTCAACCCGCGAAAATTCATCGACGCCTTGTTCGCCGACGACTGGCTTTCGCCCTGGCAACTGCACTGATTCTCCGGGAGACAGCATCATGCGAACAATGGGTTCCCGCGGCTTTAACCGCGCCGCACTGATGGTCTTTAGCACGATGCTGTGGGGCGTGCTGGAGTTCATCGCCTTGCAGGTGTCCACCTTGCGCGATCTCTTCATGCGCAAGCGCTAGGCGCCACGGGTGCGGCGCGCGAAAGGGCCGGCATTGCCGGCCCTGTTCATTTTCAGCCCTGGAAAATCTTTTCCACCTTCAACAGGGTCAGCACGCCCATCACCAGGAAAATGCCCGCAGCAATGGCATGAACCAGCTTCATGGGAATTTTCGCGGCGAATTTATTGCCGACGAAAACCGCGGGCACATCGGCAATAAGCATTCCCAGGGTGGTGCCGGCGATTACCGACAGCGGTGCGGCATAGTGCGCCGCCAGTGCTACCGTGGCCAGCTGCGTCTTGTCGCCCATCTCGGCGAGGAAGAAGGTGATAAGGGTGGCGCCAAACACGCCCATGCGTTGCGCGACCCGGGTTTCCTCTTCCTCGATCTTGTCGGGAATCATCGTCCATGCCGCCATGCCGATGAACGACAGCCCCAGTACCCAACGCAGCATTTCCGGATTGACTGCCGTGGTGATCCACGCGCCGAGCGCACCGGCGAGGCCATGATTGACGATCGTGGCGCAAAAAATGCCGGCAATGATCGGCAGGGGTTTCTTGAATCGCGCGGCGAGGATGAATGCGAGCAGCTGGGTTTTGTCGCCGATTTCGGCAAGAGCCACGGCGCCGGTCGATATGAGCAGGGATTCCATTTGATCTCCGTGGCCGGGCGAACGCGATGACCGCACAGCTCCCCGGCCATTCCGGAGGTTGCGCGGTCAAAGGTCTTGCCAAGTGATACGGGACCGCTTGCACCATGGCCGAACGGCCAAGTATGTTGATGCAAGCCTCTTCTGCTGAAGAGCGGCTACTCCCCAATGACGGTGGCATTTTAACGTATCGGGGTTGATCGGTCGAGCACTGCGTTCGTCATGCGGCATGGCGCAGATGAAATCAAGGGCGCCGTTAGCGGACGATTGTGTTCATCGGAAAGCGTTTGGCGGACTGGCATGGAAAATAAACCGGCACTGCCCCGCGTGTCCTGCCTCTCATGTCCCTCTATGCGGGATACGGGCCGTTGTCAAACGCTTCGGCGTGATAACCCTTCGATCCAACCGTGCGTGCCAGCGGGCTGAGCGGATTGTCTCCAGCCCGTAGGCGATCAAGGACGTGATCGAAATCGAACTGTGGCAGCCAACCCAGGTGCAGCCTCGCGCGCTGATTGACATAGACGCGGTCAATGCCGGGGAACATCCGCCAGCCCCGCTTTGCGTATTCCTCCTCGTAGGCGGGCGCCCGCCGCCTGGTGGCCGCGGGCGCGTCCGTGCGCAAATCCATCAGGTCATCCGGCGTGAACGGTGTTGTCGCGCTGATGATGTAACGCTCAAAGCCGATCGTCGGAGCGCGGTCAAGCGCAAGCAAATGGGCGCTGACGACGTCATCGAGCGCCACGCGCCGGTAGAGGTATTCATTGGCCTTGATATTTTCGTCGGGATACGATTCACGGGTCTGTGCGTGATCGTCCGCTTCCGGAAAGAAACGGGAGGTTCTCAGCACAAGACCGGCAAGGCCATGGTTGCGATGAAAAAGCTGGCACAGGTTTTCCGCGGCGAGTTTCGTCATGCCATAAATATTTTTGGCGACGGGCGTTACGTCTTCCGTTATCCAGGCGGCGGGAGCGCCCGCCGGTGGGATCAACGCGTCGCCGAAGACGCTGGTCGTGCTCGTGAAAACAAACGCCCCCACCCCGGCCGACACCGCTTCCTCGAGAAGGTTGAGCGTTCCGGTGATATTGGTGTCGACGAATTCCTGCCGGCTGTGCGTGCCGACGTGGGGCTTGTGCAGCGTCGCCGTGTGCAAAACGGCATTGACACCCCGCATGCATTGTTTGACATGGCCGCGGTCTGTGAGGGAACCAACGGCGTGCGTGAACGGCGATGGCAGAATGTCGAGACCGATTACTTCATGATCCGTTTTCTGCAAAGTGCGAACCAATGCTTCGCCCAAATGCCCTGAACTGCCCGTAACTAATATGCGCATAGCCGTTTCAACTCCGTCTGGCGGCCCGCCATTCTGCCAGTGGAACAATTAAAGAAGCCAGCGGTAATTGGCGAGTCATGCGCGCTGTCGAATTTCCGAACTGAAAATGGGAGAAAAAATACGTAGAACGCCATTTGGCGCGCTTTTTGAGCCAAAAATGCTTCAAACGCCGCGCCAGTGCTCGAGTTTCAAAAAACAATCGGGCGCCGCAGCGCCCGATTGTTTTCAGCCGATATCGCCTTGAAGCTTCAGAACCGCTTCCACAAGCGCACAAAATACGCCGTGCCGTTCAGGCCGAACTGCACGCTGTCGTACTTGAAACCGTTGTCGGTTTCATTCGGGTCCTGCGGGGTTGGCTTGGCGTTGAAGATATTGGTGCTGCCGATGGTCAGCTTGGTGTTCTTGTCGAAGCTGTAGGTGAAGCTCAGGTCGGCAGAGGTCTTGGGCTCATAGCGGGCGTTGGGCACGCCGTTGGCGGTACCCGAGAATGTGCCCAGCGTTTGCGCGCCGAAGTGGATGAACTTGAGATCGGTTTCCACCGGGCCGGTGACATAGTCGAAGCCGAGCACCACCTTGCTGCGCGGGCCGCCCTGCTCGATGAACAGGCGCTCGCGTTCCGACAGCAGGGTGTCTTCGAACCCGACCAGCGCAGGCGGCGCTTTCACCTTGGTCACTTCGGTCTTGCTGTAATTGGCGGCGAGAAAGGTGGTGAGCTTGCCGGGACCGGCCTCGCTGCGGTGCGATACCGTCAGGTCCACGCCCGAAGTGCGGGTGTCGACCGAGTTGACGAAGAACTGCGCCTGGCCGACGCCGAGCGCGGCCAGGGTCGGTCCCAGCCCGGGGAAGGTCTGATCGAAGCGGCCCGACAGCACGATGCGGTCCTGGATGTTGATGCGGTACACATCCGTGGTCACCGCGAATTTATCGCTTGGCGACCAGGTGAAGCCGAGGGTGTAGTTCTTCGATTTTTCTTCCTTCAGCTTCGGGATGCCGACCGCATTGGCGACCGGTCCGCCATTGGGCGCCAGCACCACGTCGACCGGCGTGCCGCTGATGAAATCGGTGAAGGTCGACGAGAAGTAAACCTGCTGCAGCGAGGGCGCACGGAAACCGGTGCTGGCCGAGCCGCGCAGCAGGAAGGTGTCGGTGGCCTTGAAGCTCGCCGCCAGCTTGGCGGTGGTGGTGGAGCCGAAGTCGCTGTATTTTTCAAAGCGCACCGCGGCATCGGTTTTCAGGCGGGCGGTGATGTCGGTCTCGACGTCGATATAGGCGGCCACGCTGTTGCGGCTTTTGTTGGTGGCATCATTGGGTGTGAAACCGGGGAAGCCTTGGCTGCCGGCATTGCCGCCGAAACCGACGCCGTCGGCATCGATATAGGAGCCGGGTTCGCCGGCGAAGATGGAATAGCTTTCGTGGCGGTATTCGCCGCCGAAGGCCAGGTTCAGGCCGCTCATCACGCCGGGAAAGAAGCGGCTGAAATCGAGATTGGTGGTGGCCTGATCGAACCAGAAACCGCCGGCATCGAAGCGGTCGGCGCTGATGCCGGGGCCGCCGCTGAGCAGGTTCTGGTTGGCGATCGAGGCATTCAGGGTATGGCTGATGTTGTAGTGCAGGCGGTTGTAGCCATAGGTCTGCGATAGATCGGCATTCCAGTCGCCGAAACTGGTGCGGAAGCCGCCGATGGCATAGCGGTCGTCGACGATGCCGTTGATGAAGGGCACGAAGCCGGTCGGGTACATGGCCGCCGAGTTGCGCGTGGGGATATCGCTGGAGCCGTCGCGCGCAAACGCGGCCGAGGACGCGTCGCGGCGCTGGTTGCCGAGGGTGAAATACAGCGCCGATACCGCGCTGAGCGGTTTCTCGCCGTTGATATAGATGGTCGAATTCTGCGTTTTGGTGTCGCCGATGATGCGCGGGTTGCCGGCTTCGGCACGATTGGAACGGCCGCGATCCAGATATTCCGCGGTCAGGCCGATGATGCCGTCCTCGCCCATCCTGAAGCCGCAGTAAGCCGAGCCCAGGTAGTTCTTGCCGTCGCCGGAAGAGTACTGGCCGTAGCCCGCCACCGCCTCGCAGCCGAGGCGTTTCTTGAGAGTGATATTGATGACGCCGGCAATGGCGTCCGATCCATATTGCGCCGCGGCGCCATCGCGCAGCACCTGCACATTGTCGATCGCCAGCAGCGGGATCGCGTTCATGTCGGTGCCGGTGTTGCCGCGGTTGCGCGCACCGAACAGGTTGACCAGGGCCGTGGTATGACGGCGCTTGCCGTTGACCAGCACCAGGGTCTGGTCGGAACCGAGCCCGCGCAGCGCAGCGGAGTCGATCAGGTCGGCGCCGTCGGCGCCGTTCTGGCGCGTGGAGTTGAACGAGGGCGAGAGGAAGGTCAGCGATTGCGCCAAGTCGAACTGGCCGCCTTGCTCACTGGCCTTGGTCATGGGAATGAAATCGACCGGCACCGTCGTGTCGGTCGACGAGGCATTGACGCGGCGCGAGCCCACCACACTGACGCCTTCGATCGCGACCGGCTCTTCTTTCTTGTCCTTTGCCGCCGTCTGCGCAAAGGCAGCGGGGCCCGGGACTGCGGAAGCCAGCGCGGCGGCTCCGTACAACGCAAACAAGACGGCTCTACGTAAGTTGGTCATGAGACTTCCCCCTGTCCGAGAATGTTTTTTTGGATTAGTTTGGTTTTTGGCAAGCCTGGCCGAGCGTGAGGCCGCACAAATCATGATTCATGGGCCGGTGATTGGCAATATGAATTTGCGACGCAAATTTGCGTCGCTTATCCGCGCGGTGGCGCGCGGTGGGCGCAGGCTGCGCCCGCAGGAGGACGACAGCGGGGAAAGATGCGGGAAGAAGGGGTGCAGCCGATTGCGCGGCTGCAAATGACAGGCAAAACCGGAAATGGGCTGTTTACTCTTCCGGTTTCGGCTGATTGCGGCGGCCCAGCAAGGCGCCGATCGAGCGCGGCATCTGGCGGCGATTGGTCACCGTGGCGGTGGCCGTCTCGGTGCCGGCTTCGTCGTCTTTCACGGTCGGCTCATAGGGTTTGCTGAAGTCGAATCCCGCGGTCGCGCCAGCCAGCGCGGGTTGCGGCGCGGGCGTGGTGTAGTCGCGACGGGGGCGGCCGGAGTCGTGTTCTTCGCGGGGGCCCGAACGGCGGGCGCCGCGCTCGCCATTATCGCGAACGCGTTCGCCGCCATCGCGGCTGCGGCTGCGGCCGCGATCGCCCTCGAGTTCCGGCGTGGGCAGGCGTGGGATCGGGCGCTTCAACAGTTTCTCGATGCCGGCCAGGTATTCCATTTCATCGGGACTGACCAGGGAAATCGCTTCACCCGGACTGCCGGCGCGGCCGGTGCGGCCGATGCGGTGTACATAGTCTTCCGGGGTATTGGGGATTTCGTAGTTGATGACGAACGGCAACTGGTCGATATCGATGCCGCGCGCGGCGACGTCGGTGGCGACCAGGATTTTCATCTTGCCGGATTTGAATTCATCCAGCGCCTGGGTGCGCTCCAGCTGCGAGCGATCGCCGTGGATCGCGGTCGCCAACAGGCCGTCGCGCTGCAACTGGCGGGCGAGGCGGTCGGCATCGCGTTTCATGCGGGTGAAAATCAGCGCCTGCTGGATATCGCGGGTCTTGAGCAAATGGGTGAGCAGGGCATGCTTGCGTTCGGCGGCGATTTCATAGGCCTGGTGCGTGACCAGCTCGGCGGGCGAATTGCGGCGCTCGGCCTCGATCATGGTCGGGCTGCGCATGAAGCCCTTGGCGAGGCGCTTGATTTCCTCCGAAAAGGTGGCCGAGAACAGCAGGTTCTGACGCACCGGCGGCAGGGCGGCGAGGATGCGATTGATGGCCGGCATGAAGCCCATATCGAGCATGCGGTCGGCCTCGTCCAGCACCAGGATCTCGACGCGCGACAGGCTGATGCTCTTGCCTTCGAGGTGATCGAGCAGGCGGCCGGGAGTGGCGACGACGATTTCCACGCCTTTTTGCAGGGCCAGTTTCTGCGGCTTGATATCGATGCCGCCATATAGCACGGTGGCGCGAAGAGGTACATATTTGCCATAGGTGCGCACCGATTCATCGACCTGGGCGGCCAGTTCGCGTGTGGGGACCAGGACCAGGGCGCGCACCGGATGCAGCACCGGCGAGGTGCTGGTGCTGGCATGGCGCGACAGCAGTTGCAGCAGGGGCAGGGTGAAGCCGGCGGTCTTGCCGGTGCCGGTCTGCGCACAGCCCATGATGTCGCGGCGCATCAGGATGGCCGGGATGGCTTGCGCCTGGATGGGGGTGGGTTCGGTATAGCCTTGCTCTTCTACCGCGCGCAGCAATTCAGGAATCAGGTTCAGGGAAGCGAATGACATCTCTACGATCTTAAGAAATTGTGCCCCGGGACACATCGCAGCGGAGAACTGGGGGGATCGCAGCTGGCGGGGACGGTTACTGGCAAATGCAGGCGGTTGCCTGGAGCGCGCATGGACGGCTTGGGCGCCGACTGGCTATTGTACGCGAGCAGGGGGGCTAAAGGGACAAAGCCGGCCCGCTGGCGCGGAACCGGCGGCGGGCAGATCGATCAGCGGGACGTTATCGCGGGTTTTCCATCCATTTCAGGCCCGCCGTTGTGAGAAACTTTGTCTTCGCTCCCATTTGTCCACGCCATGCTCGAATTCAAACAGATCGATCTCCGTACCGATCCCAATGCCGCGCTGTTCGTGAAAGACGAAATTGTCGAGGTCGCTTTTGCGGCCGGCGATGGCGAGCTGATCAGCCGTGAAGGTCCCAACCGCTACCATGCCGGCGACGCCCTGATTACCGGCTCCACCGGTGATCGCTGGAGCGTGTCGCGCGACCGTTTCGACGCCAAGTACCAGCCGCTGCCGCCCCTGCCGGCGGGTGCGGATGGCCGCTATCGCGCCCGCCCGGTGCCGGTGCTGGCGAAGCAAATTGCCCAGCCATTCACGGTGGCGCGTTCCGCCGGCGGCGATCTGCTCAAAGGCGCGGCCCACGACTGGTTGCTGCAATACGCGCCGGGCGATTACGGACTGGTCGAGAATGCGCGTTTCCAGCAGGTTTATCGCGCGGTCGAGGGCGGCGCCTGACGAGGCGTTGACCATTCAATTTTTGCCGGCGTTGCCGCGATCGCGACCATCGGTCTCGCTGACGCAAAAAAATCGCAGAACGCCATTTGACGCGGGTTTTGGGGCAAAAACGCTTCAAAACCCGCGTCAATGCTGGACTTTCAATTTTTTCGGAGGTTTCCAGTGCGCGAGGTTGAACGCGAGGGCATGGGAAACCCGGTTGACGCTGAACCGGGGCGCTTCGTGCGAAAATGCCCGCGCCTGATGCCCACAAGGCACCATAAAAATCCAGGAGAAGCCATGATCGATGTCCATCAATCCTGCCGGGTGATGCCGGTACCGCGGGTTTACGCACCATGAGCGCATCCCTTTCTTCCGTAACTTCCGCCACGGTCGGCAACCCGCGCTGGGCATGGCTGCCGGCGCATGGCAGCTGGAAATACCATCTGTTGCTAGTTTCGCTGGGTATTTTCGTACTCGGCCCACTCGGCGGCGTGACCGCCTCCTACATGAATTTTTCGCTGGGTTTTTTCGTCGGCGGCCAGGTGCTGGCGGGCATTCTCGGCTCGACCGTGACCTTCGGTTACGGTGCCGAAGGCCGTCACGGCGCCAACTATATGCAGACCGCTGCGGCCTCGGTGGCCGGGATGTGCGCCATGGGCGTGCTGATCCAGGCGATGGTATGGATGGGTCTGCCGCAGCCGCCGGTCTGGCAGATGGTGCTGTACATGTTGTGCATCGGCATGTTCGCCGCCGGTGTCGGCATGCTGTACACGCCGATCCTGGTCGATCGCCTGCAACTGACCTTTCCCTCCGGCCTGGCGGTGGCCAATATCCTGCGCGCCCTGACCGATCCGGTCCTGTTGCGCCAGTCGGTGGCCAAGCTGGGCAGCGGCATCGGGGTGGGCATCGTCGGCGGCATTGCGACAGCCAAGGTGGCGATCGTCGGCGTCATCGATCTTTCCACCTCGACTCTCGGTGCGGGCATGCTGGTCGGTGCACGTATCGGTATTCCCGCCGTGGTGGCCGCGCTGCTGGGCCTGGCACTGATACCGTACTTCATTTCGATCGGCTGGCTGAAAGAAGGCGACCCGTACCGCAAGATCACTTTCCTGATCGCGCTCGGCACCATCATGGGAGCGGCGATCATCGATCTTTCGCTGATTTTCTGGGAAGCTTACAAGCGCTATACCGACAAGACGCCGCGCGTGACGAAAGTCGTGCCGGGCGATGAATGGAAGCAGACCAATACCTTGCGCCTGGTGCTGTGGGTGCTGTTCTGGGCGGCGGGCATCGTCGCCACCGGGCATTTCGTGCTCGGCCAGCCGGTCGGGTACCTGGTGTTCGCGGTGGCCCTGGTCTCCGTGTTCGCCATGGTCAACGGCATTTCGCTGGGAATCAGCGACAGCAATCCGATTTCCTCCGCCTTCGTGGTCTCGGTGGTGCTGATGGCGGCAGTGGGACTCAAGGACCCGGCCATCGGCCTGATGGCGGGTGCCGTGCTGCTGATCTCGACCAGCGTGGCCGGCGATATGCAGCAGGATCGCTCCACCGGCTGGCGGCTGGGCACCAATCGCGTGGTGCAGTTCCGCTACCAGGCGGTGGGCATATTGGTGGGCGCGATTCTGGCCGTGGGTTTCGCCAAATTGTTCATGACCGCCTACCCGGTGTTGCTGCTCGATCAAACCGTCATGAAAGCCGGCGAACAGCCCTCGGAATGGAGTGCGGCCATGACCTACAAATTCGTCGGCGTATTGCGCAGCCTGACCGACGACAAACCCTATCAGCGTACCGCCATCCTGGTGGGTATCGGCATCGGGTTCGCAATTGAACTGTTGCGCAAGATCATCCACGCCAATGCCGCCTACCAGCGCTTCATCCATAGCGGGCGCAAGGGTTTTGCCACCGGTTTCGTGATGGATTCGGTGTTGCTGCCGTCGCCGTATGCGTTGTCGTTCGGCGGCTTTGTGAACCTGCATACCTCGCTGTGGTTCGGTGGCGGCGGCATTTTGTCCAGCTTCATCAACTCGCTGCCGAAGAAAAAACCGGCGCCGGGCGCCAAGGCGCTGCCGGAGGACATGAGCAGCACCTCGCTGTTCGGCGGCGGCCTGATCGCCGGCGATGCGCTGGCGGCGCTGGGCCTCGGCATTGTCGGGCTGATGGCGACGGTGCTGACCTAGCACGCGCAGGACGCGTCATGCGCCACGATCAGGAATGGCTGCTGGGACGCGGCGTGGACGAGATCGATACCCCGGCGCTGGTGATCGATCTCGACGCCATGGAACGCAATCTGGAGTGCATGGCCGTGTTCGCCAGGCAGCACGGCGTGCGGCTGCGGCCGCACGCCAAGATGCACAAGAGCGCGGCCCTGGCCAATATGCAAATCGCGGCGGGCGCGGTCGGCGTCTGCGCGCAGAAAACCGCCGAGGCCGAATGCCTGGCCGCGGGCGGCGTGAACAATATATTCATCAGCAACGAGGTCATCGCGCCGGCGAAATTGCAGCGGGTGGCGGCGCTGGCGCGCCAGCTTGCGGCGCGGGGCGGCCGGCTGGCGATTGCGGTCGACAGCGAGATCGGCATCGCGCGCCTCGCGGCGGCCTGTGCGGGCAACGAGGCGATCATCGACGTTTTCGTCGAGATCGATGTCGGCCAGCGCCGTTGCGGGGTCGCGCCGGGCGCCCCCGCGCTGGCCCTGGTGCGAAAGCTGGCCATGCATCCGTCACTGCGCTTCGCCGGGCTGCAGGCCTATCACGGCAGTGCGCAGCACTTTCGCACGGCGGCGGAACGGCGCGCCGCGATCAGTCGGGTGACGCGAGAAGTTGCCGATACCGTGGCGCTGATTGAAGGCGCCGGGTTCGCGGCCGGACTGGTGACGGGCGCCGGCACCGGCACCTTTGCGCTGGAAGCCGCCAGCGGCATTTATGGCGAACTGCAGGCCGGATCGTATCTGTTCATGGATGCCGACTATGCGCGCAACGAGCCGGACCCGGCGCAACCGCGCTTCGAGCACGCGCTGTTCGTCAAGACCCAGGTGATGAGCGTCAGCGACACCCATGTGGTGTGCGACGCCGGCCACAAGAGCCACGCGGTCGATTCCGGCATGCCGCTGGTGTGGAATTTTGGCGCGCCACAGGGACAGGCACATGGTCAGGGACAAGGACAAGGGAAAGGACAGGGCCTGGAAGTGACCGGCTGCTCGGACGAGAGCGGCGTCATCAGGACGATGGCGGACGGCGGGGCCTTGCCGGCGCTGGGCGATATCCTGTGGCTGGTCCCCGGCCATTGCGACCCGACCGTCAATCTGCATGATGTGATGATCGGCGTGCGCGGCGGCCTGCACGATGGCGTGGTAGAACGAATTTTCAGAGTCGATGCGCGCGGTGCGCTGGCCTGACGGGCTCGGTGCAGACGTATACTGGGCCGGCGATTTCAACTCAACAGCAGGATCGACAGCAGCAATTGCGCGACGCAAGCGGAGAACAAAATGGCAAAGTGGATACGCGTTTCGCATCGTGGCCGCGAGTGCTTCGGCACTCTGGACGGCGACAGCATCATGGTCCACACCGGCCCGATGTTTGAGCGTCCGCAGCCAAGCGGCGAAATCCTTGCCTTGGCGGAATGCAGGACCCTGATTCCGGTGGTGGCCGGCAAAATGGTGGCCTTGGTCGATAATTATCATGCCCTGGTCGCCAAGCTGAACCATGCGGTGCCGGCCGAACCGCTGTATTTCCTGAAGGCCAATAACTCATTTCTCGCTCACGGCGAGACCATCCGTGTGCCGCCTTCCTATGCCGGCAAGGTGGTGTATGAAGGCGAGTTGGGCATCGTCATCGGCAAGCGCGCCAGCGGGGTGAACGAGGCGGAGGCGGCCGGTCATATTTTCGGTTACACCTGCGTCAACGATGTCACCGCCGCCGAAATTCTCAACAAGGACCCGGGCTTCGCACAGTGGACGCGTGCCAAGAGCTTCGATACCTTCGGCGTGTTCGGCCCGGTGATCGCCACCGGCCTCGACCCGATGACGCTGTCGGTCCGGACCATCCTCAACGAGCAGGAACGGCAGAACTATCCGCTGTCGGATATCGTGTTTTCGCCGTCTCGGCTGGTCAGCCTGATTTCGCAGGACCTGCCTTTGGCGCCGGGCGATGTGATCGCCTGCGGCACGTCGCTCGGGGTCGGTTCGATGAAACCGGGCAGCACGGTAAGCATCGTCATCGACGGCATCGGCGCCCTGAACAATCGCTTCGGCTAATTGGCAATCGCGTTAGGCAACCGCGACAGGTAGCCGCGACAGGCAACCGACGTGCCTGACCCCATCGCAAAGAAGAAAGGAACAGCATGGCCCGTAAAATTCTTGCACTGCTTGCCGGGGTAGTTACGGCGTTGATGGCGGTCGGCCTCGTCGAATATCTGGCGCATCTGCTGTATGCGCCGGCGGTGCCCCCGGATCGCAATAATCCGGAGGCGATGCGCGCCCTCATCGTCGCCATGCCGGTGGGCGCTTTCCTGATGATCCTGCTGGCCTATGCCGCCGGCACCTTTGTCGGCGGCGCGGTCGCCGGCCGTGTGGCGCGCAGCCGCGCCTGGCGTTATGCCGGCAGCATCGGCGGCCTGATCCTGGTGTTCGCGCTGCTGAATATCCTGATGCTGCCGCATCCCCTGTGGTTCACCGTCGCGGTCATCGTTGTGATTCCCCTGGCAGCCTTGCTGGCGCGTGCTGTCGGCGTGCCAAAACCGTCGGCCTGAAGCGCGGAAAAACCAATGCCCGATTATCAATACGATCTGTTCACCATCGGCGGCGGCTCGGCCGGGGTGCGCGCCAGCCGCATGTCGGCACGCCTGGGCGCCAGGGTGGCCGTCGCCGAATCGACCTATCTGGGCGGTACCTGCGTCAATGTGGGCTGCATTCCCAAGAAACTGTTCGCCTATGCGGCGCATGTGCATGAGGACGTCGAGGATGCGGCCGGTTTCGGCTGGCGTATCGCCGCACCCGCGTTCGATTGGCCGACCCTGCGCGCCAACAAGGATACGGAAATCGCCCGGCTTAACCAGGTCTACGAAAGTCTGCTGCTCGATGCCGGGGTCGAGATCCTGCGCGGCCGCGCCACCTTGCTGGACGCCCATACCGTATCGATCAACGGGCGGCAAATTACCGCGAAGCACATCCTCATCGCCACCGGCGGCTGGCCGGTCAAGCCGGATATTCCCGGCGCGGAATATGCGATTACCTCAAACGAGTTTTTTCATCTCGAGACGTTGCCGAAGCGCGTGCTGGTGTATGGCGGCGGTTATATCGCCGTCGAACTGGCGTCGATCTTCAATGGTCTTGGCGCGGCCACCTCGCTGGTATATCGCGGCGAGCGGCTGCTGAAAAATTTCGATGCCGATCTCGGCACCATACTGGAAATCGAAATGGTGAAAAAAGGCGTCAACCTGCATCTGCGCAGCAGCATGGAGCGCATCGATCGACACGGGGATGTCTGCCGCGTGCAGCTCGGCGGCGGCGAACGGCTGGAGGTCGATTGCGTACTGTTCGCCACCGGGCGCGCGCCGCATACCGCCGGCTTGGGGCTGGAGGCGGCCGGTGTGGTGCTGAACGAAAGCGGCGCGATCAAGGTCGATGCGAAATTCCGCAGCAATGTGCCGTCGATCAACGCCATCGGCGATTGCACGGACACCCTGGCCCTGACACCGGTGGCCCTGGCCGAGGGTATGGTGGTGGCCGACCGGCTGTTCAACGACGGCCGGCGCAGCATCGGCTACGAGAATATTCCCACCACCATTTTCAGCCACCCCAATGTCGGCACCGTGGGGCTGTCGGAGGAAGCGGCGCGCCAGCGTTACGAGGACGTGAAAATCTTCAAGAGCAATTTCCGCGCGCTCAAGCACACTCTGTCCGGCCGCCAGGAGCGCACCTTCATGAAGCTGGTGGTCGATGTCGCCTCGGACCGGGTGCTGGGCGTGCATATGGTCGGCGCGGATGCCGGCGAAATCATCCAGGGCTTCGCGGTGGCGCTCAATTGCGGCGCCACCAAGGCGCAGTTCGACGCCACCATCGGCATTCATCCCACGGCGGCGGAAGAATTTGTCACCATGCGCGAACCGGTTTGAGGTCCTGCTCGAGTGATGCGGGGGGACAGTCGGCGCGGTGTCAATGCTGGAAATGTAAAATGAAACTCCAGCATTGGCGCGGTGTTTGAAGCTTTTTTGCTCCGAAAGCCGCGCCAATGCTTGTGTTTTATTTTTTAGCGGCAATCGCGGCCTTGTTTACTTTGCAGAAACATCCCTCGCGCCACTCATCTGCTATAACTCTCCCCCATGTTGGCATTAGACCGTTTGTTGCAGCGCCAGGGCTTTGGCACGCGCAAGGCTTGCGGGGCGATGATCGCGGCGGGTCAGGTATGCGTAAGGGTCGCGGGCGATGATGCGTTCCGCGTCTGCACCGACCCGGGCGCCCGCTTTGCGCCCGGCGGCTTGCGCTTCACGGTCGATGGCGAGCCCTGGCGGTACCGCGAACGCGTATACATCGCGCTCAACAAGCCGGCCGGCTACGAATGCTCGACGCAGCCCCGGCATCATCCCAGCGTGCTCAGTCTGCTGCCGCCGCCGATGATCAATCGCGGCGTGCAGTGCGTGGGGCGGCTGGACCAGGACACCACCGGGCTGTTGCTGCTGTCGGATGACGGCGATTTCATCCATGCGCTCACCTCCCCGAAAAAACACGTACCGAAAGTGTATGAGGCCACCACCAAACATCCGCTGGACGACGAGCAGCTTGCCGCGCTGGCGGCTGGGGTGGTGTTGCGCGACGCGCCCAAACCCGTGCTCGCGCGCGACTGCCGGCGCCTCGATCGTCATCTGCTGCAACTCACCATTGCCGAGGGCCGCTATCACCAGGTCAAACGTATGGTCGCCGCCGCCGGCAATCGGGTCGAGGCTCTGCACCGCGTTACAATCGGCCGCTACGTTTTGCCGGCCAGCCTGGCGCCGGGCCGCTGGACCTGGCTTGAAGAGGGTGAACTGGCGCTGCTGCGTAGTGCCTAAGCCAGACTTGCCCGGAATCCATGCAGCCGGCAATGCCGGCACCCATACTCGCAACCAAGCTGCGACCGGCATCCGCACCGATAGTATTCATTTCGATTAGATGCCCAAGAACGCGATATACATTGGCCCAGCTCCCTGGGCGCATGACGATACGGAAGGTCGCGCCCGTGCGCGGCCGCGTATCGCCGTCGGCGTCGCGCTGTCGCTGCTGGTGCACGCCCTGCTGTTTATCTTCATCCCCAAGCCGCTCAAGGTCGATGGCGTCCCCAGCGCTGGTCCGCTGGAAGTGCGCTTGAGCGCGCCGGCCGCGCCGCCGCCGCTTGCTCGGGCGGAGCCGACCCCGCCGGTGAAACCCAGGGTACCGCCGCGCCGCACCCTTGCTGTCCCGTCCAGCAAGCCCGCACCCTTTGCGGTGCCGGTGGAGCCGCCGGAGAAGCCGCGCCCCATTCCGCCGCCACCGCCGGACCAGCCGCAAAGCATGGCGGAGCTGGTGGCGCGCAACCAGGCGCGCCGTGCCGCCGAGGATGCGGCTGCCGCGCGCTACAACGCCGCCGGACGCGCCGCTGCCGGCGATGCGTCGGCGGAAGAACGACGTAGCGCCAACCTCGCCAGCAACCTTGCCTCGTTGAATGCGAAGGCGGGCACCAACGGCATTTTCAACATTATCGAGAAGGGGCAGCGTACCGCCCGCTTTTCTTTCCGCGAATGGACCACGGATGCCAGCAGCAGCAATCAGCGCATTATCGAAGTGGATGCGGGGCTGGGCGGCGACGTCGAGCTTGCCATCGTGCGCAGGATGATCGAACTCATTCGCGAACACTATGACGGCGACTTCAACTGGGAGTCGCAACGCCTCGGACGCGTCGTCACCATGTCGGCGCGCAAAAAAGACAACGAGGAACTGGAACGCTTCCTGATGCGCGAGTTCGATTTCCGCAGCGTGCGCTGAGCGGTGGACGCCTGCGCCGATTCTGGCGCACACTCCAAAAGTTGTCGGCGCAGCATTTTTCCCCCAATAACAGGAGCGGCGATCATGATCAAGAAAGCATGGGCAGTCTGGAAAGGCAGCCTCAAGGAGGGTGGCGGCACCATTTCCACCGAGACCGGCGTGCTGCGCGAGGCCCCTTATGGATTCAAATCCCGCTTTGAAAACGGCAAGGGCACCAATCCCGAAGAGCTGATCGGCGCCGCGCATGCCGCCTGTTTTTCAATGGCGTTCTCGCTGATGCTCGGCAATGAAGGCCTGGTCCCGGAGAAAATCGAGACGCATGCCGAGGTCACGCTGGAAAAAGTCGGCGAGGGTTTCGAGATTACCGCCAGTCATCTGACCATGACGGCAAAGATTCCGGGCGCGAATAATGCCAAGTTTCAGGAGATCGCCGCCAAGGCCAAGGCCGGGTGCCCGGTATCGAAGCTGATGAAGGCGAAGATCACCATGGATGCGACGCTGGAGGCTTAGCGCGTCCGCAACGGTTTAGCGCGAGCTTTTGTCCAGGAAGCCCCAGACCACGCCGATAATGAGGCCCGCCGTATGCGCCCAGTTGGCGATCGGCCCAAGCAGCCCGGTCCAGCACAGCACAAACCAGCCGCCCATCATGATCACGGTGCTCTGCGTGAGCATGAAACCGAAGGCCGGATTGGTGCGGCCCTGGATCCAGATATAGCCCAGCAGTCCATAGAGCACGCCGGACATGCCGCCGAAGTAGGGCGAATCGGTGAACAGGTATTGCGCCAGATTGGAGGCCACGCCCGCGATCAGCACGAAGACGATATAGAAGACGACGCCCTTGCGTGCCTCGATCAGCTTGCCCAGATCCCAGACCCAGATCATGTTGAACAGCAGGTGCAGGACGCCGAAATGAACGAAGATCGGCGTGATCAGGCGCCATAGCTGACCCTGCATGATGTCGGTGAAACCGGTGTGGCGCGGGTCCGAAATGAACAGCATCGCCAAGTCGGGAAGCGACTTGCCCAGGTTTGAATTGGCTGCCACGACACAACTGATTGCGATCAGGACAATCGAGACGGCGGAAAATCGGGGCAATGCAGCCATGGCAACAATTCCTTTCAGGAGCGCAAATACAAAAAACGGAGGCGTTGGAAACTTCGCTACGAAAACGGCGGGCGAAGGGAGCTAGCCCGCCTGATCGTAGGCCTGCTTCAACCACACTTTCACCTCGGTGCTGAAGTCCGCTGCGACACCGATGCGCACACGATGGCTGACCATGCCGTTCCAGGTGCCGGCCGCTTCAAGCTTGCCTTGCGGGGCGACGCCCTTGAGGTTGATGCCGATATCGATGCGCGTTGCCGTCGACGGTTGCACCAGGGCGAATTGTTTGGCACGGCGCAGACTGAGATAGCCCTTCTTGGGGGCGAACTCGAGGTCCTTGCCGAAGGTTTTTACCGTCTTGATGATGGCGTCGTGAATGGGGCGCAAGGCGGCCTTGTTGCCGGCATAGAGCGCATCGATCGGATCTTCCTCGGCGACGGTATCGGGCTTGCGCGCCTCATGGGCGATCATATTGGCGTAGCCGTGACTCATCGGGCCCTCCTGCTTCAGATAGGCAACGATATCGCTGTGCTTGTCGGTGCCCAGCGAGCGCGCGATATTGATCCAGGCGGCAAAGGTCTTGCCGGTGCGCTCTTCCAGATTGCGGCGCATGGTGGTGAAGGCGTCGTCGATATTGCTCATGTTTGTTCCCGGTTGACAGGGCGGCGCCGCTGTTAGCGGACAGGCAGATTATGCATGGTCGAACGGCTTGCGGTATCGTCGGACGATTGCGGAACAATTCATGGCGCGGCGGCATGCCTTATTTTTTGTTCGGCGTGATGATGTGGCCGCTGGCGGCAATGGCGCAAGTGGCTGCGCCGGCCGACTGGACGTCACTGAAATTCCTGCTCGGCACCTGGCAGAGCGAGGAGGATGCCGGCGCGCCGGGCAAGTCCAGCAGGGGTGAATGCAGCTTTGAGCCGGGCCTGGAAGGGCGGGTGATCTGCGCACAGTCCTAGCGGGAACTTTGCGCGTTGATTTGCGCGTCGAACTGGCCGTTATCGTTTTGATCAGTCCGCGCAATGAGCCGCAGCCATCCATAGGCAAGCAGGCCCGCCGCGATCCCGGCGACGTGAATCTGCCAGGCGCTGGCGATGCCTATCGGCAGCAGTGACGAGGTGAACATCCCCGCACCGGCGATGGCGAGGCGCGCAAAGGCCGCAACGGCCGTAAAGGCCGTAAAGGCGATTAGCGCCCGCAGTATCCGCCAGCCGCGCGTTTGCCCGCCACGCAGCCAGCAAAACACTGCCAGGGTGTAGAGAAAGCCGGAAGCACCGCGGTATTCGGCGGCATTGTCCGCGCCGGCCGTATGTCCCAAGGCAAACAGGCAGGGCAGTTGCACAGCGAGGCTGAGCAGCATCAGCGCCGCGACGATTCGCGCCCCTTCGCGACTCGCGATCAACCAGCCGAAGCCGGCGATGCCAAGCGTGTTGGCGAGAGCGTGCAGCGGCGTCCAATGCGCGATGAAACCGGTCAGCGGCCGCCACCATTGGCCGTTGGCCACTTGCGCCCGGTCGAATGCAAGCCACAGACCGATGCCGGGTTCGGTGGCGCTCCAGATGCTCAGCGCCAGGAGCGAGACGGCGACGCCGGACAGGATGGCGATCTGGATCGACCTAGCGGGGTCGAACTGCGTGCGCATAGAGGCCTGCGATCATCAACAACAGGAGAACGCCCGGCAGATCCGGTGCACCGCCACCCCGGTAGCTTGGCTGCGGCTCGACCTTGACCATGGCATCGTTCTTGACGCGTTCGCGAAATCCGTCCAGTTCGGTTTGCAGAGCCGGAATCAATTGGTCCAGCGCCTGGTTGAAGCCCTTGCCAAGGCTTTCGCGTGCATATTCGCTGGCCACGGCCGGCGCGCGATTGGCGTTGATGTGGCTGACGCCGGGCGCGCGGAATAGCAGGCGGCGGCTGCCGACGTCGAACACGGCGGCGTCGAGCATGGTGTGCGTGCTGTACTTGGTGGCGGGGATCACATAGGCGCCGACGACGGTCCAGTACAGCATCGACAGCGGGTTGTCGTCCATGTACTGAATCTGATCATAGGACAGCAGGCAGATGACGTCGAGCTGGAAGAGGCGCGCCACCTGGTCGAGATTTTCGAAGCCGCCCCGCGGCTGCAGATAGGCTTCGGGAATGACTTCGATCTGCGCGATGAATGGCCGGTCGGCGAATGCCGTTTTGACGCGCGTCAGCATTTCGCTGCGCTCGCCCTGCGAAATCTGTCGCATGCCCGCGTTGGCCGAAGGCGCAAAGGCGACGCCGACGCGCAACGGCAGCCTGAGCCGCGTGATCGCGGGCGTCGCCTGTTCCGGTGGCTGCGCGACCGGATAAAGATAATCAACCACGCTGGCGGCCTGGCGATTTTTGACCGAGGGGCCGAACAGGGCACAGCCACCGAGCAGGAGCGCGCCAAACAAGGCGGAGAAGCCCAAGATGCGCGGCAGCGAGATGCGGCGCGCGACGCGGGAGCTGCGGCCCGTCGAGGGGACGGTGTTTGCCGAGAGTGCGGGGTCCATATTGCTCCTTTCGTGGTGGAGGTGATGGGATAGCCGGCGCGAAGGATTCTGCGCTGCGAACGCTGTGACGCAGGTCGGAAGTACAGCAGTACCGAAAGCCGATACCGGCAGAATCATTGTGTCCGGGCCGCGGCACCATCGACAATTCAGGCCGGGCTGTTAGAATCGGACGCTCCCGCCGTCAACCCGAATTTATTTTGCAAACGCCCCGATCCGCCTTCTTCACCGGTTTGCGCGACCAGTTGCCTGCCATGATCAGCCTGCTGCCCTTCGGCCTGATTACCGGTGCGGCCTCGACCTCGGCGGGGATGGATCCCTGGCTGGCACTGGGCATGTCCTTGATCGTTTATGCCGGCGCCTCGCAGCTCGCGGCCATTGCGCTGATGGCCCAGCACGCGCCGATGGCGATCGTGGTGCTGACAGTGCTGGTGGTGAATCTGCGCATGGTGATGTACAGCGCGGCGCTGGCGGCACATTTTCGCGAATCGTCCCCCGTACGAAAATGGCTGGTTTCCTATCTGCTGACCGACCATGGCTTTGCGCTGATGCTGGCGAGATTCAAGCCGGGCAGCCATGCGCCATTTCGCGATATGTATTACCTGGGCGCGGCCGGCGTCATGTGGCTGAGCTGGCAGATCATGGTCGCCATCGGTATTTTTGCGGGTACCCGGGTGCCGGCCAATCTGTCGCTGGACTTCGCCATACCGCTGGTGTTCCTGGCGCTGCTGATGCCGGCGTTGCAATCGCGGGCACACTGGTCGGCCGCGGCCGTCGCGGCTGTCGCCGTGGTCTTTACCACCGCGATGCCGCTGAAACTGGGCCTGATTACAGCCGCGCTGGCCGGCGTGATTCTGGGCACCTGGCTGGATGCGCGCGACGAACGCCGATTGCGGGCGGCATCATGATCGCCGGCGATTGGGCAGGCTGGATAACGGTGGTGGCCGCCGGTGCGGTGACCCTGGCCGCGCGCGCCTCGTTCATTGTCATGCCGCCTGGTACGCGGGTGCCGGCCTGGTTGCAACGCGCGCTTAAATTCGTAGCCGCCGCGGTATTGCCCGCACTGGTGCTGCCCGAGGTGTTGTTCCGTGAGGTGCCCCATGGCGAGGCGGTCAATTTCTGCCGCGTCGCCGCCGCGTTGCTGGCGATGCTGGTGGCATGGAAAACACGCAATATCCTTGCGACCTTGTGTGTGGGAATGATGGCGCTGTGGCTGTTGCAGTGGCAGTTCCTGGCGCACTGATCAATAGACGGGCGGACAACGATGCTTCAGGTACTGCTGCTTCTCGGTCTGACACTTGAATTGATTGTCTATGCCTTGTTGACCCTCTACTGGCGTCGGCATGGGATGGACGGCATCCTGATCACCCTGTTTGTTCTGATGCTCGCAGTGGGCTGGCGCATTGCGGCGGTGCTACCCAGCTATCTGCTGTCGAGCCTGTTCCGCTTGCGTGACCGCAATCCGCAGCCCTTGATGAGCAGCTTGCGCGCGCTGGCCGGTGAAATCGATGCGCGCGCGTTCACCCTGACCATTGCCGAGCCGTTTCACCAACTGATGATGCCGACGGAACCGCTCGGCCCGAGAGAAGGCACGCCGATTCTGCTGGTGCATGGCTATGTATCCAACCGCGGCATGATGTGGAAGCTGCGCAAGCGTCTGGCCGCAGCCGCCCTGGGACCGGTTTATACGGTGAACCTGCACCCGCTATTTGGCAGCATCGACGAGATGGTGCCGGTATTGGCGGCGCGTATCGATGCGATCTGCCGCGAAACGGGCGCGACCGTCATCCATGTGGTTGCGCACAGCATGGGCGGGCTGGTGACGCGCGCCTATCTGGTTGCCCATGCGCATGTGCCCCGCGTGTCGCGGCTGGTGACCATCGGCTCGCCGCACCAGGGAACACAAATGGCGGCTTTCGGATTGGGGCGCTGTGTGCAGGAAATGCGCCCCGGCAGTGCGCGTCTGGCCGCACTGGTCGCTGCCGAGGCTGCGTTGCCCAAACTGCCGACGCTGTCGGTCTATACCCTGAACGACGATCTGGTTTATCCGGCGGAAAGCAGCCGCCTGGATTGGGCCGAGAACCTGCCGCTGGCGGGAACAGGGCATGTGAGCATGCTGTCGTCGAAGCCCGCCACCCAGCGCATCATCGCCGAACTGCGGAAGCCCTTGTCCTGAGGGCCAACGATATCGGTTAATCCATGGGCGATCCCGGATATCGCCCGGATGGAACGCTGTTTTAATACCCGTGAGAGCCATGGAGAATTATAACTAATTGAATTCAAACGAATTCAATATTGATGCTTGAATTTTATTTAAATGCCTTGACAATAACTGCCTAGGCAATTATATTGCGGCGCATCATGCAATCAAAACCGAACGCCCCCTTTACACCTGTACCGGCCGCAGAAGGCTTCTATCAGGGCGGTACCTACTGGAATATCGATGAGTCCATCGGGTATCTGGTACGCAAGCTCGCCAACTCTTTCCAGCGCCATATCGACGCCAAGATGCAGGCGCGCGGACTGACGCATTCGCAGTGGGGGCCGTTGCTGCTGATCGCCAACGGCAAGGGTGATACAGCCAGCGCCTTGGCGCGCGAACTGGGCGTCGATACCGGGGCCACCACGCGCATGGTCGACCGGCTGGAAGCCAAGGGCCTGCTCAAACGGGCGTGGTGCGAACAGGACCGTCGCGTCGTGCGTCTGAAATTGACCGAGCAGGGACGCGCCCTCACGGAATCCGTCCCCGATTGTCTGGCCGAGGTGCTGAATCACCATCTGCGCGGTTTCACGCGCGAGGAAGTGTTGCAAATGAAAAGCAACCTGCGCCGCATGCTGGAAAATGGCCGCGATACTTTTCCTGAACCGATCATCGAACCCTGATTTGTCTGAACAACCTGCGTCGCGCTCCCTTTTATCCGGAACTCGTATGAATAATTCTCCAGCCTTTTTCATTACGCCCGACCACCTGCCGCGTCACGCCACGCGGGCAATGCTGCTGAGCCTTGCGTTGATAGCCGGCTGCGCAAGCTTCGGCGACAACGCGCCGAAATCCACCGTGCTGGCCGCGGGCGATGCCGGCGCATCCGGGTCTGTCATCGACGGCCCGGGTGATCGCTGGTGGCAGGCCTATGGCGATCCGCAGCTCAATGCGTTGATCGATCGCGCCTTGGCGCAAAGTCCGAGCCTGAAACTGGCCGAGGCGCGCATGCGTCGCGCGCAAGCGGTGTCCGGCGTTGCTGACGCCGCGCGCAAGCTGCAAATCAACGGCAATATCGATTCCACCTATCAACGCTTTCCCGAACATGGCTTGCTGCCGCCACCGTTCGCCGGCGAAAACGATTCGATTAATAATGCCAACCTGAATATCGGTCTGGATCTGGATTTCTTCGGTCGCAATCGCGCCGCGCTGGATGCCGCGCTCGGCCAGGTTGCGGCCGCACGCGCGGATGCCGCCGCGGCACGCGTGGTCCTCGCTGCCAATGTCGCCAAAACCTGGTTCAATCTGGCGCGCCTGATCGAGCAACGTAATGTCGCCACCGCCACACTGGCCCTGCGTGAACAGACGCGCATGCTGGTGCAGCAGCGTGTCGCGAATGGGCTCGATACCAATGTCGAACTGCGTCAGGCCGAGGGCGGACTGCCGGGAACACGTTTTGAAATTGCGCAACTGGATGAGCAGATCGCCCTGGCGCGAAATGCCCTGGCGGCACTGATCGGCGGTGGTCCCGATGTCACCCGCGATATGTCGCCGCAATTGGCGGCCGCACGCGAGCAGGCCCTGCCGGCCAATATTCCTGCAGACCTCGTGGGACGCCGCGCTGATATCGCCGCGGCGCGTGCCCGAGTGACCGCCGCCTTGCGCGAGATCGATGTCACCAAGGCCGAGTTCTACCCCAATGTGAATCTGACCGCCTTTGCCGGCTTCGGCAGTATCGGCTACGCCACCTGGTTCGATGCCGGCAGCCGCCAGTACGGCATCGGTCCGGCGATCAGCATCCCGATCTTTGCCGGCGGCCGCCTGCGCGCAACCCTGGCCGGCAAGGGCGCCGAATACGACGCGGCAGTGGAAAGCTACAACCAGATTCTGCTCGATGCAGTGCGCGATGTGGCCGACCAGATCGCCTCCACCCAGTCGCTGGCGATTCAAACCAAGGAGCAGCGCGATGCGCAGACCGCCGCAGAGTCCGCCTACGAGCTGGCGCTGAAGCGCTATCAGGCCGGGCTGACCAATTACCTGATCGTACTGACGGCGGAAAACACCGTGCTGGCCCAACGCCGCCTGGCCACCGATCTCAAGGCCCGTGCGCTCGAGCTCAATGTAAATCTGGCGCGCGCGCTAGGCGGCGGCTACCAGGATGCAGTTGGTACCGCATCAATCAAAACGGCTTCAACGGCTTCAAATGCGGCATCGACGATGGCTGCAACAGCATCGAAATAAATTCACGCATCGTTACGAACCTTCGACATCCAGACGAGACCATCATGAATACTTCCGTTAATAATCCCGGTTCCACGGCTGACGCTCCCAACCCCCGCAAGAAACTGCTGATTGCACTGTCGCTGTTTTTCGGCACAGCGGCCGTTGTCTACGGCATTTTCTGGTTTGTGCATGCGCGCAATTTTGAATCCACCGATAACGCCTATGTCCAGGGCAATATCGTGCAGATCACGCCGCAGATTACCGGCACGGTGATCGGCATCGGCGCGCAGGATACGGACTTCGTCAAGGCCGGCCAGACCCTGATCAAGCTCGATCCTGCCGACGCACAGGTGGCCCTGGACCAGGCCGATGCGCAGCTTGGCGCCACTGTGCGTGAAGTGCGCACCCTGTACGCCAATAACGGCGCGCTGGCCGCCAATGTGACCTTGCGAGATGCCGATCTGGCGCGTACCGCCAGCGATGTGAAGCGCGCGGAAGACGACCTCACACGCCGCCAATCCCTGGTTGCCAGCGGGGCGGTTTCCGGCGAAGAACTGCAACATGCCCAGACCGCCCTGGCTACGGCGCGCAGTGCACAGGCCGTGGCGCAGGCCGCCGCCGCCGCCGCCCGCGAGCAGCTGGTATCGAACAAGTCGCTGACCGAAGGCGTTGCGGTGGAACAGCATCCGAATGTATTGCGCGCAGCCGGCCGCGTCCGCGAAGCCTATCTGGCCTACAAGCGTGCCGAATTGCCGGCGCCGGTGACGGGTTTCATCGCCAAGCGCAGCGTACAGGTCGGTCAGCGCATCCAGCCCGGCGCCCCGCTGATGGCGATCGTGCCGTTGAACGAAGTATGGGTCGACGCGAATTTCAAGGAGGTGCAATTGCGCAGCATGCGCATCGGCCAGCCGGTGAAACTGGTAGCGGACATCTATGGCGGCAAAGTCGAGTTTGACGGCAAGATCGCCGGCCTGGGCGCCGGTACCGGCGCTGCCTTTGCCTTGCTGCCGGCACAGAACGCCACCGGCAACTGGATCAAGGTGGTGCAGCGCGTGCCGGTGCGTATCGCGCTGGATGCCAAACAACTGGCGGAGCATCCGCTGCGTATCGGCCTGTCGATGGAAGTTGAAGTCGATGTTCGCGACCAGTCCGGCAAGGCGCTGGCCGATGCCGGCAGCACGCCATCGGTGAGCGAGACCAAGGTATTTACACAGATCGATCAGGAAGCGGATGCACTGGTCAACAAGATCGTCGCCGCCAATCTGGGGCTGCGCGCCGTATCGGTGAAACCGCTGGTCGCGCAAGTCGGCAAATCCAGCGCACTGTCGGCCAAGACGACGCGTAAACATCAGCCGCGTATGAGCTGAATGCCGCGCCAGTAACCGTCTCACCATTCAGTCAACACAGCGAACTGCCATGACATCAGCTACCGCAACGCCCGAGGCTCCTGCTGCGCCGCAGCCGGCCCCGGCCACTGCCGCTCCAATGGAATATCCACCGCTGAAGGGTAGTACCCTGGTATTGGGGACGATTGCCCTGGCGCTGGCGACATTCATGAACGTGCTGGATACCACTATCGCCAATGTCTCCATTCCGGCGATTTCCGGCGATCTGGGCGTCAGCCCTTCGCAAGGCACCTGGGTGATCACCTCATTTGCCGTCTCCAACGCGATTTCGGTGCCGCTTACCGGCTGGCTGACGCAACGCTTCGGTCAGGTGAGGTTGTTTACCGCCAGCATCCTGCTGTTCGTCATCGCCTCCTGGCTATGCGGCCTCGCGCCGAGCATTGAAGCGCTGATTTTTTTCCGCATCGTCCAGGGCGCGGTCGCCGGGCCGATGATTCCGTTGTCGCAAACCCTGCTGCTGGCCAGTTATCCCAAGGCCAAAGCAGGACTCGCGCTGGCAATGTGGGGCATGACCACCCTGGTGGCGCCGGTGGTGGGGCCACTGCTGGGCGGCTGGATCACCGACTATATTTCCTGGCCGTGGATTTTCTACATCAATATCCCCGTCGGCATCGGCGCAGCCCTGGTCACCTGGAGCATTTTCAAGAATCGCGAATCGCCGACCAAAAAACTGCCGATCGACAAAATTGGCTTGTTCCTGCTGGTGGTGTGGGTCGGCTCCCTGCAGATCATGCTCGACAAGGGCAAGGAGCTGGGCTGGTTTTCATCCAGCGAAATCGTGCTGCTGGGCGTGATCGCCGTGGTGGCGCTGGCCTTCTTCATTGCCTGGGAATTGACCGATGACCATCCGGTGGTCGATCTCAGCCTGTTCCTGCGCCGCAATTTCTGGACGGGCGCATTGTCGATGTCGCTGGCCTATGGCCTGTTTTTCGGCAATGTGGTGCTGATGCCGCTGTGGTTGCAGCAATGGATGGGCTATACCGCCATCCAGGCCGGCATGATCATGGCGCCGGTCGGCATTTTCGCGATTCTCCTTTCGCCCCTGGTTGGTAAAAAAGTGGCGACCGTCGATCCGCGCCGGCTGGTGACCATCGCCTTTGTGGTGTTTGCCGTGGTGTTATGGATGCGCTCGCAATTCAACACCCAGGCCGATTTCGGCACCCTGATCATCCCGACCGTGATCCAAGGCGTGGCGATGGCGTTCTTCTTCATTCCTCTGGTCGGCCTGACCCTGTCCGGCCTCACACCCGCGCGCATTCCGGCGGCCTCGGGACTGTCGAACTTCATGCGTATCCTCGCCGGCGGCATGGGCGCCTCGATCGCCACCACCATCTGGGAAGACCGCGCCACCATGCACCACGCGCACCTGGCCGATGCCATCAATCAAACCAATGGCACCGCTACCCAGGCGATCGCCAATATGCAGGCGCAGGGCATGAGCCTGGATCAGGCTTACGCCAACATCACGCGCATGATCGACCAGCAGGCCTTCATGCTGTCGGCCAACGATATCTTTTATGTATCGGCGATCGGTTTTCTGCTCCTGATCGGTGTGGTGTGGCTGGCGAGACCGATCAAGAACGGCGGCGCGGCCAGCAAAGATGCGGCTGCGGCAGCACACTAAGCGGGAGGGCGCCTAGAGCAGGCGCAGCACTTCCTCGGCATGATTGCGCGTATCGGGATGGTCAATAACGTGCGCGATGCTGCCTTTTTCATCGATGATAAAGGTGACTCGATCTGCCATGCCGACGATCGCCTTCGCCGCCGACATCAGGCCGCCGCTGCCAATCGTTCCATAAGCGCGGCCCACTGCCTTATCGGTATCCGCCAGCAGCGGGAAATTGAGCTTGTACTTGGCGCTGAATTTCCGGTGCGAGGCTTCGTCCTGCGTGGACACGCCAAGAATTGCCGCGCCCTTGGCCGCGATATCCTTGTTCGCATCGCGCAGCGAACAAGCCTGTGCCGTGCAGCCGGGCGTATCGTCCATGGGGTAGAAGTACATGACGAGTTTTTTGCCGCGATAGTCCTTGAGACTCACGGTGAAGCCATCGGTGGTCTTGGCGGAGAAGTCGGGGGCGGGGTCGCCGGATTTAAGTTTATTCATCAGAGATGACGCCTAAAATAGTTTGGCTGCCGTGCCGCGCGCGGCCACAGCCTTCGTCACAAGTTTTCAATCTGCATTGTTGCGCGTCTACGCCGACTCGGCCTATCGAATCCCCGCAAGCGGGGCCCCTCCTCTTATGCCTCACGGCGTTACCAATGCACACCCTGCGTTATCTGTGCGAATGCAACAGCCTCCGGCGTCATCTCTACTTCCTTCGCTGCCTCCCCTTTCTTGCCCTGCGCGGCAGGTGAATCCGGGAACATGCGGAAGGCGGTGTTGAGGATGATCTGCGTGAGTTTCGGCGAGACCGCGTGGATGATGGCACCGAAGATACCCAGCCGTGTGGCGATGCGCACCGGCTTGTAGACGATGGCTTCGACGACCAGATCGGCGGCCTGCTCGGGCGAGAGCGTCGGCACGCTGTTGTACATCTTGGTCGGCGCGATCATCGGCGTGCGCACCAGAGGCATATTGATGGTGGTGAAGTGCACATTGTTGTCGTAGAACTCGGAGGCCGCGCAGCCGGAGAAGGCATCGAGCGCGGCTTTGGAGGCGACGTAGGCCGAGAAGCGCGGCGCCTGCGTCAGGACACCGATCGAGGAAATATTGATGATCTGTCCGGCGCCTTGTTTCACCATCGACGGCAGGAAGCCCATGATCAGGCGCAGGCTGCCGAAATAATTGAGTTGCATGGTGCGCTCGAAATCGTGGAAGCGGTCGTAGCTGTTGGCGATGCCGCGGCGAATCGAGCGACCGGCGTTGTTGACCAGGTAATGGCAAGTGCCGTAATCCTTCAACACGCTGGCGACCAATTTGTCGCAGCTGGCCAATTCGGCAAGGTCGCAGGAATAGAATTTGGCGTGTCCGCCGGACTCCTCGATCTTGGCGAGCGTGAGTTGCGCCTTCTCAGGATCGCGCGCGACGATCACCACCTTGGCGCCGGCTTCGGCGAGCTTGATGGCGGTGGCTTCACCGATGCCCGAGGTGCCGCCGGTGACGACGATGACCTTGTCCTTGACCTTGCCGGCGAGCGATCGATCGATGAACAGATCCGGATCGAGATGGCGCTCCCAGTAATCCCACAGACGCCAGGCATAGGTGTCGAGCTTGGGTACGGAAATGCCCGAGCCTTTCAGCGCCTTGACGGTATCGCGATTGTCGAAACGCGTCGGGTAGCTGATGAAGGTGAACACATCCTTGGGAATGCCGAGGTCGTTCAGAATCTGGTTGCGTGCGCGTCGCACCGGCGCCACCGACATCAAGCCCGACAGCACATAGCCGGGAATGAAGCTGAACATCTTGGCGTTGAGACGCATGGTCATCTGCGGCGCATGCGCGGCCTTGGCGAACATGTTCAGGATTTCGCCGATGCGCGCCGGGTCCGGATCGGTCAGGTGGAAGCAGGCGCCGTCGAGGCCTTTTTTGTGCGCGATGTAATCCATGGCATCGACTACATAATCGACCGGCACGATATTGATGCGCCCGCCCTCGATGCCGATGGTCGGCATCCACTGCGGCAGCATATTGCGCATCTTCTGGATGAACTTGAAGAAATAATAGGGCCCGTCGATCTTGTCGATCTCGCCGGTTTGCGAATGACCGACCACCATGCCGGGACGGTAAACGCGCCACGGCACCTTGCACTCATTGCGCACGATCGCTTCGGAGTCATGCTTGGTGCGGAAGTAGGGGTGATCGAGTTCCTCCGCCTCTTCGAACATGTCCTCGCGGAAGGTGCCGTCATACAGGCCCGCCGCGGCGATTGAGGAGGTGTGATGAAAGATGTCGACCTTTACGGCCTCGGCGAATTCAACGGTATTGCGGGTGCCGTCGATATTGGCGACGCGCTGCGATTCGGCATCGGCGGACAGATCGTAAACGGCGGCGAGATGGAACAGGTGTTTGATCTTGCCCTTGAGTTTGGTGATATCGGCCGCGGCGATGCCGAGCTTCGGCTTGGCGATATCGCCGATGACGGGCACGATGCGCTTCTGTTTGTCGTCCAGCCCCCACCAGGGATAGATCGCCTCGAGTTTTTTCAGCGATGCCTTGCGCACCAATACATAGACGATGCCTTCGCGCTTCAGCAGGTTCCGGACCAGGAATTTGCCGACAAAGCCGGTTGCGCCAGTGACGAAATAAGTCATTTGAGCCTTCCTCCAATGGATTTATTGTTGTGCGCCGCAGCAGGCAAGGTAGCGTCGGCGATCGCGAACTCAGCTGCGATATTACACTGCGCCCCTGCGGGCAGGGCGGGCGCGGACGGCCGATTTACGGGATGAAGACCTTCAAGGTGCGCCCGCTTGCAATTTGCAAAGTCCAGCATTGGCGCGGGTTTTGGAGCAATAATGTCTCGAAACCTGCGCAAAATGGCGATCTTCGCAATTCCAGGAATGGCGATTAGTGTGTTTGCTCTAATGCGAGTGCCTATAGTCAGGCTCGATCTATCGCGTTGTTTCGCCCTTTCACTTCATCCGGAGATTGCTACCATGGCAAAGAAAATCGTTCGCAAGGCAACTGTCGCCAAAACCCGTGCGGTCAAATCGGCCGCTGCAAAACCGGCCCGCAAGCCGGTCGGTGGAAAGGCGCGTCAAGTCATGCTGGCCGGCATCGGTGCGGCCAATCGTGTGCAGGATGAGGCGGTGAGGATTTATGGCCTGATCGCCACCGAAGCGCAGCGCCTGTCGGATATGACCGGTGCCGCGACGGAATCGCTGGCCAGAAAAGCCGGCGCCTATGCCCGTGAAGGCCAGAAGATTCAGGCACAGGCGGCCGCAACGGCACAGGCCCGGGCCGCCGAAACCGCCAGGGAAGTCAAAAGCTTCGCGGCGAAATCCAAAAAGATGCTGAAGCAGAATGTTGCGCGCACCGTGAGCAATACCATCGCCGGCGCCAAGGAGGGCGTGATGCAGCTGGAACATGTGTTCGAGACGCGTGTCGCCAAAACCCTCAACACCTTCGGCATTCCCTCCGGGCAGGACGTGCGCGCATTGCAGGCACGCATGACTGAACTGCAGAAGGCACTGAACCAATTGAACAAGCGCAGCGCCCGCGCCTAGTCCCCGCCCACGCAGCAAGGGGGCAAAAAAACGGGAGATACCGCAACGGTACCTCCCGTTTTTTTAGTACGGCGATTCGCGGCTGCGCGCCGATGGACGCAATGAAGTCGAGGGGCTCGATCCGGATGTGATGGTGCCCTGGCGTCATAGCGACTTGGCCCATCAGCGTGGCTCTCGGCGACCCTGGAACAATGGGCGCAGACCTTTTCGCCGAACAAATGAAACTCCAGAACTGGCGCGGCGTTCGGGCCAAAAATGCTTCAAAACCCGCGCCAATTCTGGAGTTTTTACAATTTACGCCGCGGAAAATAGGAAATGGAAATATGCCGCGCAAGCGCGCCGCAGGCCTCGGTGTAAGATGGGCGGCGATGAAAAACGTCCCTCCGCCCAGCTTGCCGCCGTCACGCTCGGCGCGCACCCGCGAACGCATCCTCAAGGTCAGCCTCGAGTTATTCAATACGCACGGCGAGGCCAATGTCACCACCGGCCATATCGCCGACGAACTCAATATCAGCCCGGGCAATCTCTACTATCACTTCCGCAACAAGGACGAGATCATCGACCATCTGTTCGCCGATTTCGAGAGGGCGATCGATGTGGCGCCGGGCAAGATCGCCGACGCGGTCGGCGCCATGGAAGACACCTGGCTGTATCTGCATCTCATGTTCGAACGCATCTGGGAATATCGCTTTCTGTACCGCAATCTGGATGATTTGCTGAGCCGCGATGCCAGGCTCAAATCGCATTTCAATATCATCATCGGCCACAAGCGCGAGGCCGTAAAGGGACTCAGCCAGACGCTGGTGGCGGTGGGAGCGATGCAGGCCAATGACACGGAAATCGCCGCCCTGGCCGAAAATGTGCTGGTGGTGGCGAGCTACTGGCTGAATTACGAGCATCTGCGTGCGCGGCCCGGTGTGAAGGAAGACGCCGCGCGGCATTTGCAGCGCGGCGTCTTCCAGGTGATGTCCCTGGTTGCGCCGTTTCTGCAAGGAGGTGCGCGCGAGCATCTTGATTACTTGATGAAGAACTACGCATCCTAGAGGAAGACGAAATGGCCAAATGGGCGAAGTTTTCGCATGAACAAAAGACGATCCTGTACGCGGGCGATGCGTTGAAGAAAAACTGGGATGCCTTGCACAAAGGCGATAACGAACCCTGGCCCAAAGGTGTTGAACTGCAAAACGCCTGGCGCCAATATCATGCCGGCAATTTTGCCGATGCCGTTGCGGCCGGCGCGGGCACAGTGGTAGCGATCAAGTCGACTGCAATTTATGCGACCCATCTGGAAAAGAAGGACGCAGCCAAGGCCAAATTGTTTCAGGACGCCATGGACATGGCCGAAACGCTGCGCAAGGCCGCGCCTGAAAACGTCAATGCCCATTACCAGTACGCTTATGCCGCCGGTCGTTATGCGCAATCGGTATCGGTGATCAAGGCCTTGAAGGAGGGTTATGGCGGCAAGATCAAGGGCGCGCTGGAAACGGTGCTGAAGCTCGACGCCAAACACGCGGAGGCCCATACCGCGATGGGCGCTTACCATGCCGAGATCATCGACAAGGTCGGCGCCATGGTCGGCAAGCTGACCTATGGCGCCGGCAAGGATGCCGCGGTCGAACACTATGAAAAAGCGTTGAAGCTGACGCCGCAATCGCCGATCGCCCATATCGAGTACGCCAACGGCCTGCTGATGCTGTTCGGCGACAGGGAAATGGACAAGGCCACCAAACTGTACGAAAAAGCCGCTGCCATGAGGGGGCGCGATGCCATGGAAGTACTGGATATCGAGATGGCCAAGGCCGAACTTGAAGACGAATAGCAGCTTGCTTTAACCAACGCACAAAAAAGGAATGATTGTGTCTGCACCGACCCTGCAAACCATCCGCGATGCGCATCAGCGTATCGCATCGTATATCCATCGCACGCCCGTGCTGTCGAGCTCGATCCTGAACGACAAGATTGGCGCCGAGCTTTTTTTCAAATGCGAGAACTTCCAGAAAGTTGCTGCCTTCAAGGCGCGCGGCGCCTGCAATGCCGTCATGTCGCTAACGGATGAACAGGCGCGGCGCGGCGTGGTGACCCATTCCTCCGGCAATCACGGGGCGGCCCTCGCCTGGGCGGCGCGCCTGCGCGGCATCAAGGCTACCGTGGTGGTGCCCAGCAATGCGCCCGCGCCCAAGAAGATGGCAATTGCCGCCTATGGCGCGAACATCGTCTATTGCGAGCCGAATGTGGCCGCACGCGAGACCGCCACGCAAAAATTGATCGCCGAATTCGGCTATGAGCTGGTGCATCCCTTTGATGATGATCGCGTGATTGCGGGGCAGGGCACGGCGGCGCTGGAAATGCTGGAAGCACATCCGGAACTCGATATGGTTATCGCGCCCCTGGGCGGCGGCGGCCTCTTGTCCGGCACCTCGCTCGCCGCCAAGGGCATCAAGCCGGGAATAAGGGTTTTCGGCGGCGAACCGCGCGGCGCCGATGACGGTTTTCGTTCGTTCACGTCCGGCGCCCTGGTCACCGAGGCGACGCCGAACACGATCTGCGACGGCTTGCGTACCGTGCTGTCGCCGCGCACTTTCGACATCATCCGCCGCAATGTCGACGGCATCGGGCTGGCCTCGGAAGAGAATGTGATCAAGGCCATGCGCATGTCCTGGGAACTGCTGAAGATCGTCATCGAGCCGTCCAGTTGTCCGCCACTGGGGGCGATACTCGAGGGCGACATCAATGTGAAGGGCAAACGCGTCGGCATCGTTCTGACCGGCGGCAATGTGGATCTGGACAAACTGCCATGGCAAAAATAGACAAGATCAGCACCGATACCGTCACGCCGCCGGCCGGCCATTATTCATCGGCGGTGGTGCATAACGGCCTCGTTTATGTGTCCGGCCAGCTGCCCAGGGTGCCGGGCAAACCGGATTTGTTTCTCGACACCATCGAAGCCCAGACGCGACAGGCCCTGGCCAATGCCGAAGCCATCCTGCTGGCCGCCGGCTCGCGTCGCGATCGGGTGCTGAAGGCCACACTCTATGTGTCGGATATTGCGCTGTGGGCGCAGGTGAATGCGGAGTACGCCGCGTTCTTCGGCGATCACCGACCGGCGCGGGCGATTGTGCCGGTGGGCAAGTTCCGCAATGGGTTTCTGATTGAAATCGAGATGGTGGCCGCGCTGGCCGATTGAGTTTTTCGCTTAGCTGCGACGACGCGATGATTTTTTCGCCATGGCACCTTGTCCTTCGCCGAAGGCGCGTTCCAGCTCTTGGTTGAACTCGGGGCCATAGGGGCCCATCAGGGTGAGCATCACCAGCTTTTCGAACTCGTCGCCGAACTGGTCGATGATGCTGTCCGGATCAGGCACCAGGCCGGAATCGGTGATCAGGCCGAACTGCACTCGGCCATTGTAGGTGAGGATCGACAGCCCCATGCCGATACCGCCCGATTGTGGCACCCAGAAATCGATTTCCTCGATTTCGCGACCGGCAAAATACAGCGGCTTCTGCGGGCCGGGGACATTGGTCATGACCGAAGTGGCATTGCGACCGATCAGGGCGCCGATCTGGTCTTGCAGGATCTTCGGCCCCATGCCGACAGCCGACAGGAGCACAAAGGCGACAATCGGCTGTGCCGAGCCTTTGAGGGCGGCCATACGCTCACGTACCAGGCGTACGCGTTCCAGCGGGTCTTCTACACCTACCGGCAGATCGACAAATACCAGGCCGAACTGATTGCCGAGCTCATGCGCCTTTTCGATCGGGCGCAGATTCACGGGCACCACCGCGCGCAGTTCGATGCCGTCGGCATGGTCGCCCTTGCGCAGCAGATAGTCGCGCAGGGCGCCGGCCGCGGTGGCCAGCAGGACGTCGTTGATCGAACAACCCAGGGCCTTGCCGATCACTTTGACCTCGGCCAGCGGCAGGGGATCGCACCAGGCCACCCGCTTGACGCGGCCAAGATTGCCCTTGAAGCGGGTGGGCGAATCCGGTGCCATTAACGCGATCTTGCGCAGTTCGTCGGCCAGTTCCATGCCCTTGGTGGCGAATTCGCGCATGGTCGCCGGGTCCTTGGCGATTTCCAGGCCCTGCTCGACCAGGCCGCGCGTCAGCTTCATCGCGCCCGACCAGACGCTGGCCATCGGCTTGGTGACGCTGGTCCAGAAATCCATTTCGTCGCGCGCGCGTTTCGCCGTGCTTTTGGGCCGCGCCAGGCTTTCTTCCGGCGATTCGCCGGTCAGCGACAGCATCACGCTGATCAGGGCGACACCATCGGCATAGCAGTGGTGAATGCGGGTGATGAGGGCGCAGCCGCCCTGATAGTTTTCAACCAGATGAAACTGCCATAGCGGTTTGGTGAAATCCAGCGGTTCGCTGGCCATCTGGCTGACGAGGTCCTCCAGTTCTTTCTTGCCGCCCGCCTTGTTGTTTTTGGTCTGCAGCTTGATGCGTTTCAAATGATTGGTGATGTCGAACTGCCTGTCGGTTTCCCACCAGGCGCCGGCGGGGTCCTGCACCGCCTTTTGTTTGAAGCGCGGATAACTGAGAAAGCGCTGCTCCAGCGTGGTCTTGAGTTTCTGAAGATCGATCCGGTCGCGGAACATCATCACACCGACGATCATCATCAGATTGGTTGGATGCTCCATCCGCAGCCAGGCGGTATCAACTCCGGACATGCGTTCGCGGTTGAGGATGGAAAAACCGGGGATGCTCGCCATGATCGATCTTTATTCTGGATTCATTAATCGGGGCTAATCGCAAATCCGCTGCCTGATTCTTTTAGTTGCACTGCCGCTTGCGCATGCGGCTGACTTCAAGGCAACCCTCCGTAACGCTGTAATGCATGCAGATACCTGCAAGACACTGCCCCGAAATCCGGCCACGCAAGAAGAATTACCTCGTTTGCGGCTCGCAAATGATTCGGTTAGAGTAACTTTAGCGCTATTGTGCTGATCTGAAAACCCCTAAAACCAATTCAAAACATCTTATTTACCGCGAAGTTGGAGGAGAAAGCTGATGTCCGACCTTAAAAAACAGTTCGAAAAGGCCAGCAAAGACGTCACCAAGGCCAAAAAGGACCCCGGAAACGATATGAAGCTGCGTCTTTATGCCAATTTCAAGCAGGCCAGCGAAGGCGATGTGGCCGGGGACAAGCCGGGCTTTACCGATTTTGTCGGCCGTGCCAAATACGATGCCTGGGCCAAATTGAAGGGCACCCCCAACGACGACGCCATGAAGGCCTACATCAAACTGGTTGAGCGGGTGCTGCGCGAGGGCGAATAATCCCGCAGCCTAAAAAAACGGGCAAAAAAAGCCCGCATCGCAAGATGCGGGCTTAAGTCGTCCTTTGTGAAGAACGAGGAGGAGACGTTGCGAAACTTTGAAACGGGGACAAGGTCATCCCGGTTTTGAGTCGGGACATCGCGAGCATTTGGACATCACTCGGTTTGAATATTCAATCCCCGACAAATTCTTCGGGACTTCGACAGGACGGATCAGGCGCGGCGTGCGGCCTTACGCGCGGCCGGCTTCTTGGTCACGGGTTTTTTGGCAGCAGGCTTGCGGGCGACCGTTTTTTTAGCGGCGGCCGGTTTGGCGCCACGCTTCTCCTGCGCCAGCAGGGCATGCACCGCGGCGGATAATTCGGCAACCTGGCCGGACAGCGCGGCTACGTCCTTGCTGGTCAACACGCCGAGGCGGTTCAGTGATTTATGTACGCGGTCTTCGAACACCTGCTCAAGTTTGTCGAATTTCCCGGCGGCGAGGCCAATGGTCTTGCTGGCCTGATCCCTGGCGGTTTCCATCGTGGCTTCTGCAACCGTACGGGTATGCTTTTCGATCTGCTCGCCCTGCTTGACGAGTGTTTCAAATACTTTGCCGCCCTCGGCCTTTGCCTTGGAGAAAGCTCCCAGGCCGGCCAGCCAAATCTGCTGGGCGGAATCCATCACCTGCTTGGCGCTGGGTTGTTCGGCCAGGTTGGATGCCATCGCAGCTACCTTTTCGGAAATTTGATCCATTGTGCTGGTGGCGGTTTTTGAAGACTGGGCGGTTCTTTTCAATTTCTTTGCCATGGTGACTCCTGGATGTCCGGGTTTTGTAGCGGATCGCTCGACTTTTACGGTCCGGAGCGGGTGTCTGTTGCATTCGATAACGCAGTCTAGGAGTGAAATTTAGAGTAAACACACTATTCGCCGAGGTGGCAGCGATCTTCATGGTTCGTGCGAAATGCGCCGCTGCCCTGCGAAACCGGAAATGCGAAATATCGGCGTTTTTTTTCCGGCAGTCGGTTACGCTAAGATTTCATCATAACCAGCGACAAGCATGGCCGAGGCGACTGGCGACATCATGCCGAATATGGGGAGCGATAATTGAACAATGACGTGAATGCAAATACGGCCGGATCATCCGGGCATATCTGGCTGGGGTCATACCCCCGGGGAATCCCTGCCGAAATCGATGCCGATCGCTATTCCTCGATTGCCGACGTCTTCGATCAAGCCTGCGAAAAATACCGCGATCTGCCGGCGTTCACCTGCATGGGCCGGACTCTGAACTATGGCGAACTCGACCGCCAGGCGCGCGCCTTTGCCGGCTATTTGCAGAATGTGCTGAAGCTGGAGAAGGGTGATCGCGTCGCCGTGATGATGCCCAATATCCTGCAATATCCGGTGGCGATTTTCGGCATCCTGCATGCCGGCTACACCGTGGTGAATGTAAACCCGCTGTACACGCCGCGCGAGCTGGAACATCAATTGCACGATGCCGGCGCCAAGGCGATCGTCATCCTCGAGAATTTTGCGGCCACGCTGCAACAGGTGATCGATAAAACCGCGATCCGGCAGGTGATCACCACCCAGGCCGGCGATCTGCTCGGATTCCCCAAGTCGCTGCTGGTGAACTGGGTGATCAAGTACCGCAAGAAGCTCGTCCCCGCATGGAACATTGCCGGCGCGATATCCTTCAAGGCGGCGCTGGCGCGAGGCCGCGCGACACCGTATCGTGCCCCTGTGGTGGCGCCCAGCGATTACGCCTTTCTGCAATACACCGGCGGTACCACCGGGGTGTCGAAGGGCGCGGTGCTGACCCATCGCAATATCGTCGCCAACCTCGAGCAGTTGTCGGTATGGATGATGGGCGTGCTTGCCGAACGCAAGGAAGTGGTGGTCCAGCCCCTGCCCATGTACCACATCTTTGCGCTGACCTCGAGCCTGATTTTCATGAAACAGGGCTGCGAGAGCGTGCTGATTCCCAACCCGCGCGATATCGACGGATTCATTAAAGTACTGGCGGCGCGGCGCTGGACCGTACTGACGGGGGTGAATACCCTGTTCAATTCCCTGATCCATCACGCCGATTTTGCCAAGCTCGATTTCAGGCCCGTCAAATTATGTCTGGGCGGCGGCATGGCGGTGCAGCGGGCCGTGGCCGAGAAGTGGCAACAGGTGACAGGCAAGGTGCTGGTGGAGGCTTATGGACTGACCGAAACCTCGCCGGGTGCCAGCGTCAACCCGATCGACATCGACGAATACAACGGCACCATCGGTCTGCCCCTGCCGTCCACGATAATTACCATCCGCGACGACAGCGAAGCGATCCTGGCAATTGGCCAGACCGGCGAAATCTGCATCCAGGGGCCGCAAGTGATGCCGGGCTACTGGCAGCGGCCGGACGAAACGGCCAAGGTCATGTCCCGCGACGGCGCCTTCAAGACCGGCGATATCGGCGTGATGGATGCCCGCGGCTACGTGAAGATTGTCGACCGTAAGAAGGACATGATTCTGGTATCGGGCTTCAATGTGTATCCCAATGAAATCGAGGATGTGGTGGCCGCCTGCCCGGGCGTGCTCGAGGTCTGCGCGGTGTCCGCCGTGGATGAAAGATCGGGTGAAGTGGTGCGCGTGGTGATCGTCCGGAAAGATCCCGATCTCGGCAAGGAACAGGTGCTGGCCTATTGCAAGGCCAACTTGACCGGCTACAAAGTGCCGAAGATCATCGAGTTCTGGGCCGAACTTCCCAAGACCAATGTCGGCAAGGTGTTACGGCGTACGGTGCGCGATACCGCCGTCAGGCAGGCAATGTCTTAAAGCGTGATGACGCCGCGGCCGATTTCGAGCACGCGGCCGTCGACTGAAATTCTGCGATCGGCATCGACGCGCAGACCGATGCGACAGGGACGCCCCACGGCTGCGCCTTGATCGATAGTGAATTCAACCGGCAGGGTGTGGTCGCCACCCGCCAGCCAGCCGCCCAGGTTGGCGGTCGCCGATCCGGTTCCCGGGTCCTCGACGATAGCGCCATGCTGCAGAAAGAAAAAACGCGACAGCAGTTTTGCCTTGCCTTGTTCCTCGCCGTTGGGCGCAAACACATAGGCCATTGAACGGCCGATATCGCTGGCGACGGCAGAGAACAAATCAGCCTTGGGCTTGGCGCTGGCCACAGCCTGTGCATTGGCCAGCGGAATAATCAGCTGCTCACTGCCGGTATTGACCCAGCGGGCGCCGGGCAGCACATCCTTCTCCGCGATACCGAGCATGGTGGCAATCAGCATGCGCGACAGCCCGCAGTCGCGGTATTTTGGCGCGCCGGCGGTCAGGGTCCAGCGATCCTGCCGTGCCTGCACCGGAATGATCCCGGCCTTCATCTGCAAGGTGACCTGGTCGCCGGCCTTGAATATCTCGCGAACGATATGCGCCGAGCCCAGCGTCGGGTGGCCGGCAAATGCCATTTCAAAAGTGGGCGTGAAAATCCGCACCTGCGCCGTGGCGTTGGCGGAGGGCAGAATGAACGTCGTTTCCGAGAGGTTGAACTGCAGGGCCAAGGCTTGCATCGCGGCATCGTCGAGCCCGCGACCATCCTCGAACACGCACAGGGGATTGCCGCCGAAAATGGATTCGGCAAATACATTGACAAGACGAAATGGATAAGTGGCCATGGACGGGAGATGGAGTAAGGGTGCGGGATGAAGCGAAGGCGTAGGCGAAACCGAATCGCCTGCTCAACCGTATGATTGTAAGCTTGCCGGCCGCGATTACGACTGATCGGCTGATTGTGCATGGTAAATCAAGGAGGACTCAGTGACTGCTTCAACTATCCGTAATATTTTTGCCGCAGGCCTTGCGACCCTGCTGTTCGCCGCTTCCAACGTGTCTGCGCAAACATCGTCAGCCGGCACCGCCAGGGCGACCTTTGCCGGCGGGTGTTTCTGGTGCATGGAGGCGCCGTTTGACGTGCTGCCCGGCGTGATTTCCACCACCTCCGGCTATACCGGCGGCAGCAAGAAAAACCCGACCTATCAGGAGGTCTCAAGCGGTCGCACCGGGCATGCCGAGGCGGTCCAGGTGGTTTACGATCCGAAGAAAATCAGCTACGAGAAGCTGCTCGAGGTGTTCTGGCACAACATCGATCCCACGGTGAAAGACCAGCAGTTCTGCGATGTGGGCAATCAATATCGAACCGCCATTTTCTATCATGATGAAGCACAGAAGAAAGCGGCCGAGGCGTCCAAGGCGGCTTTGCAGCAAAACCGGCCGTTCAAAGGCGAAATCCTCACCGAAATCACGGCGGCCACCGAGTTCACGCCCGCCGAGGACTACCACCAGGATTTTTATAAAAAGAATCCGACGCGCTATAAATTCTACCGTGCCGGCTGCGGGCGCGATGAGCGCCTCAAGGCGCTGTGGGGCGCGGCCGCCGGTAGTGCCCACTAGTCTGATACGCGCCCGGATTGATGTGCCGATGGTCGCCATGCTCGCGCACAGCGGCCGTTTTTCCTATGACACCCGCAGCTTTGTGCGTGCGGCGAATACGGTCCTGGCAGGACCCTTGATCAATTCGGCAAGGCGCGTGGCGTTGCGCGCCGCCATGCCGTAAATCGATAGCTGCGGATTGGCGCCGATGCTGGTCGGAAAAGCGGAGCCGTCGAATATCCACAGGTTGTCGAACTGGTGATGACGCCCATCGCCGCCGATGACCGCGTTGCGCGGGTCGGCGCCCATGGTGCAGCCGCCCATCACATGCGCGCTGGCGATGCGGGTGCGCAAGGTTTGCATGCCGAGTACCTCGATGAACGGCTTTGCTTCTTTCCAGGTGCGCAACGGCCTGGAATTTTCATGCAGGGGCATGACGACTTTGGCGCCTGCCGCGAACTGGATCTCGGCCATCACCAGCAGCGAGCGGCGCACGCCCTCCCATACATAATCGCTGATCGGGTAGTCCAGCAACGGGCTGCCGTCGGCGCGGATGCCTACGCTGCCGCCGATGCTTTGCGGGTGAAAGCCATCGCGCATCAATGCAATCACCACCTGCATTTGCGGCAGGCGCTTCATCCACATGGCGTGGTCGTCGCCGAAACCCTGCAGGGTGATGCCGGCCAGAATCGGGTGAATCGGCGGTGCCTCCAGCTTGTAGCCGATCGGTCCCTGCGGGGGGGCGGTGTCGATGAAGTGATCCGAATAGATCGTCTGTGGGGCGCCGGAAAATCCTTCGACGTTGGTATCCATGATGGCCGCGCTCACCGAGGAAGGGTGCAGAAAGGTGCGCTTGCCCAGGGTGCCATGCGGGTCGGACAATTTGGAGCGCAGCATCAACGCCGGGTTGTTGATCGCACCGCCGGCCAGGACGATATGTCTGGCCTGCACACGAACCTTGTACTTGCCGGGCTTGCTGCCATTGCTCGAGGCACTCGCATCCATGCCGCTGGCGATCAGGCTGGTGATGCGTCCGAAACGATAGGCCAGCCGATCGACCCGTGCGGAGTGGATCAGGGTCAAACCGGCGTCCAGCGCCGCCGGGATGGTCGTCACCAGCATCGACTGCTTGGCATTGGTCGGGCAGCCCATGCCGCAGTAGCCGATGTTCCAGCAACCCTTGACGTTGCGGCGGATGGCGGCGGCGGGAATGCCCAGCTTTTCGCAACCGCGCTTGAGCACGCTGTTGTTCTCGTTGGGCGGCATTGCCCAGGGCGAAATCGACAGACGCGCTTCCATGCGTTCGAACCAGGGCGCCATATTATCGACCGTGTAATCGCCGAGGCCCCACTCGGTCTCCCAGTGTCTGAGGGTGACCGGGGGAGTACGAAAACTGGATGTCCAGTTGACGGTGGTGGAACCGCCGACGGCGCGGCCTTGCAGGATGACAATGCCCTTGTCCTTGGTTTGGCGGCTGGCGGATTCCTGATAAAGATGCGGATAGGCCTCGCGTTCGCGCATGCGAAAATCGGTTGAGGATTTAAACGGGCCTTCCTCGAGCATGATCACCTTGAGGCCGGCCTGCGCAAGAATTTCCGCCGCGGTGCCCCCGCCGGCGCCGGAGCCGACGATTGCGACATCGCATTCCAGCGTCAGGTCCTGCTGCAGGCGCGCGCCGTCGATCACTTTCCAGCCGCGCGCCTTGTCGGCGAGGGCGAGCCGGATCGGATCCTTGATGATCGATTCGCTCACAGCGCGCCCAGTTCCTTGGCATAGGGCGGGCCGCTGTAGCCGATGCTCACCCAGGAACGCGGGCTGCCGTACCAGCAGGCGATCAGCGCGCGCACCAGCGCCTGATAACCTTGCTGCAGGGTGGCAAAACGGCTGTGGCGCCAGTTATTCAGGAAGGCCCGGACTTCGGCCTCGCCAGCCTTAGGCCAAGGCTTGGCGATGCCGGCGATGAAACGTCGCGTCAGTCCGAACCCGAGCAAGCTCAGCAATTCGTCGACTTCCGCCTGCATCGCCGTGGGCAGACCGGCAACGGTGCGATCGAAGGCGGCCACGACTTCGGCGATGGCGGCCTGCCGGCTGGCGAAATCCAGCGGAAGGTTGCCAGCCAGGACGACGGGTGCGATTGCCGCAATCACGCCGGCATCGCGGGCGGTAATTTTTTGAAAGGATGGCGCGGAAGCGACGGCTTGCGCAAATACCTTGCGGTCAATACTGCGGGTCACGGCCAAGGCGAGAGCGGCCGCGGCGCCGATTTTCATGAACTGGCGGCGTGAGATGGACGAGTGGCGTGTCGATGTAGACAATTTCAATTTCATTTGAGCAGCCACTTGATCATGGCATTGAAGCGTTCGCCGTAGGGCGGCTTCAGCAAGTTGAGGCCGTTGAGCTTCGACTGATAAAAAACCGGCTTTTGCTTCGAGAAGGTATCGAAGCCGTATTTACCGTGGTAAGCCCCCATACCGGAAGGACCGACGCCGCCGAACGGCAGATCGTCCTGCGAGATATGCAGCAGAGTTTCGTTGACCGTCACGCCGCCGGCCACGGTTTCGTCAAGCACGCGGCCGATATGACCAAGGTCATCGCCGAAATAGTACAGCGCCAGCGGACGCGGATGATCGTTCACGTAGGCGATCGCGTCGCCCAGCGCGTCGTAAGGCAGCAAGGGCAGGATGGGTCCGAAAATTTCCTCCTGCATCAGCAGCATGGTTTTATCGACGCCGTGCACGATGGTCGGCGCGATTTTCCGCGTGCCGGACCGCTGGCCGGCGTCGGCGGCCAGCGGTGTCACCGTGGCGCCGTGCGCGTCGGCGTCGGCCAGATAGTCGTGCAGGCGCTCGAAGTGCCTGTCATTGACGATGCTGGTGTAATCCGCGTTGTGCGCGAGGTCCGGGTAGAGCCGCGCCACGCTGCGTTTTGCGGCCTCGATGAACGCGACTTCCTGCCCACGCGGCAACAGCACATAGTCCGGTGCGATGCAGGTCTGGCCGGCGTTGAGGCATTTGCCGAACAGGATCTTGTCTGCAGCCGCGGCCAGGTCGGCCTCGGGTCCGATGATAGCCGGTGATTTGCCGCCGAGTTCAAGCGTGACCGGCGTCAGATTGCGCGCAGCGGCCGCCATCACCTGGCGGCCGACGCTGGTCGAGCCGGTAAACAGCAGATGATCGAAGGGCAGGGCGGAGAATTCGCGTGCGGTATCGGCGTCGCCGTTGATGACCGTGATCTGGTCGACCGGAAATGCCGCCGCGATCAGCCGTGCCAGCAACTCGCCGGTGTGCGGCGTGAATTCGCTCATCTTGATCAGCACGCGATTGCCGGCCGCCAGCGCACCGACCAGTGGCGCGATCGCCAGCAGCAACGGATAATTCCACGGCACGATGATCCCCGCCACGCCCAGCGGCTGGGGCCGAAGTTCGCGGCGCGCCGGCAAAAACCACAGTGAGGCCCAGGAGCGCCGTGGCCGCATCCATTTGCGCAAGTGCCGCCTGGCATCGCGAATCGCGGCCAGCGCCGGAAATAATTCGAGGAGTTGCGTTTCGTGAATGGAGCGGTTGCCGAAGTCGGTGCTGATGGCCTGTTGGAGGCCGACAGCATTATCGCGCAGCAACTGCGCCAGTTTGTCGAGGTCGGCGTGCCGCTCCTCGATAGCCGGAAAGCGATGCCGCCCGAACGCCGCGCGGGCCTGCGCATAGGCCGCATGCACCGCCGTGGCGGAATTTGCGGCAGCTTGAGGCGCTTGCATGGACATTGATGTTGCACCGGGCCAGTGGGAGATGGCCGTAGAATACCAGCGCGCTCCCGGCCCGCAACGGTTGTTTTGGATTGTTTGCTCTAAATTGACGCGCCGCAACAAGTACCGGTACCCGCTTGATCGACCATCTGAAAAAACTCGAACAGTTGCGCGGCCTGCAAGGGCGCGACGCATTGTTTTTTGCGCATCTCAAGCAACTCAAGACCTGGCAGCAGCAGCGGCTGGCGCATACCTATCGCGATCTCGCCGCAGATCCGCGCTATGCGCCGGCCGTCGAATTTTTTCTTGAGGAGTTGTACGGAATGGAGGAAACCGCGCTGCGCGACCGCGACCTGATTCGCATGTATCCCGCCATCAAGCGCGTGTTGCCCGGTTTCGCCTTCGAAACCGTGAGCAAGGCGCTGGAACTCGATCTCATTTCTGAGGAGTTCGACCAGGCCCTGACCCGGGAGCTGGCGGGCGTCGATATCACCGAAGCCGGATATATTGCCGCTTTTCGCGCAGCCGGCGGCGAACGCGAGCGAATGCGCCAGATCGATCTTATGCGCGAGGTCGGTGCGCAGCTTGAGCGGGTGGTTGAAAAACCGCTGATCTATTCAACCTTGCGCATGCTGCGCGGACCGGCGCGACTGGCGGGACTCTCGCATATGCAGCAATTTCTGGAAAAAGGATTCACCGCGTTCCGGCATATGAACGGCGCGAGCCACTTTTTGCGGACCATCGCGACGCGCGAGACGGCGCTGATCGAGCGCATTTTTGCCGGCGATCCGGCACCGTTTCTGAGGCTGGATGCGCTATCGGCCTGAGGGGCGAACCTGCCCGCAAAAATGCGCGGCGCGGCTGCGTTCCCCGCCGTGGGCGATGCTATTTCTTGCGCGTGGCGGGCCTGGCTGCTGTCCTGGCGCCTGCTGGTGAACCTGGCGAAGCGGCAGCCTTGGCTTCCGTCAGCACTGTGTCCAGCTGCTCATGAACCGCGCGTTCGATCGGACCTTTCATCGCCTTGAGCAAAAAGCCCAGGGTAACTTCCAGTTGCATATCGCTGTCGCTGACGGTCAGGCGCCCGCTTACGCCGGGGCGGTCAAAATGCAGGGTGTTGCCCTGCCAGTCGCCGCTGAGGCCGAATTGTTTTTCGAGTTTGTCGATCATCCTGTCGGCGGCCGCACGGGCGCCTTTCAGGCCGAGCTGATGTGCGCGTTTCAAGCTGATGTCGGCCATGCGGTCTCCCGGAGCAGGCAATTCGAACCATGAATGCGCAGCAGTTTACACATCTGCACCGGCGGCGTTGCATTCGGACAGCAGAAATAAAAAACTGCCGGAAAGCCGGCAGTTTTTTGTCTGGATCAGCAACGGTCTGAATTTGAAACTCAAGCATTGGCGCGCCTTCCCGGGCAAAAATGCTTCAAAACCCGCACCAATGCTTGACTTTGCCAATCGGTCAATTATCGATCCTGATGTCCGCGTCCTTCACCACCTTGCCCCATTTGGCGATTTCCGAACTGATGAAAGTGGCAAATTCCTTCGGCGGTAATCCGCCGGGGGTCGCACCCTGCGATTCCCAGATTCTCTTGATGTCCGGGTCATTCAGGGCCTTTACCGATTCGGCATACATCTTGTCGAGGATCGGTTGCGGCGTGCCTTTGATGCCCCACAGGGCGTACCAAGTGGTGACTTCAAATCCCTTGTAGCCGACCTCGCCCATGGTCGGCAGATCGGGGAAAGCGGGCGAACGGGTCGCGCTGGTGATCGCCAGCGCAACCAGCTTGCCGGCCTTGATTTGGGGTGCTGAAGAACTCAGGCTGTCGAAGCAGACTTCGACCTGCCCGCCCAGCAAGTCCTGCATCATCGGACCGATGCCTTTATAGGGCACATGCACCATATCGATACCCGCGAGACGCTTGAACAACTCGCCCGCAAGATGGTGCGAGGCACCGCTGCCGGCGGAGCCGAAATTCAACTTGCCGGGATTGGCCTTGGCGTATTTCACCAGTTCATCGACGGTCTTGATGCCCAGCTTGGGATGCACCACCAGCACATTCGGCACAAAGGCGAATACCGTGATCGGTACAAAGTCTTCTTCGAGTTTGTAGGGTTTTTTCAGATACAGGGATTCGGCGATGGTGTGGTGAATGGCGCCGACGAAAAAGGTGTACCCATCCGGGTTGGCCTTGGCGGCTACCGCCGCGCCGACGGTGCCGGCGGCCCCTCCCATGTTTTCGATGTAAACGCTTTGCCCGAGCGAGGCGCCGATCTTGGCTGCCATCGGGCGGGCAAATACATCGGTGCCGCCCCCGGCCGGAAATGGATTCACCCATTTGATGGGCTTGGTGGGCCAGTTCGCTTGCGCGAAACCGGCGATTGGCGACAGCAACGCGATGGTGGCGAGCCAGCAGGCAGTGCCAAACAGGATGCGACGATTCATGTTTCCTCCGAAATGTTAAACCGCTCTACGGCGGAAGGGGTAGATCATTTGCTGCAAGGAGTAAGGCCGGGTACCGAGGGATACGCCGCAGGATTCGCTTCACCCCCGGCCAAGACAAGAGGACAGAAACGAGGACAGAAACTTGTCGGACATCGGGCGCTAGTTTGCCATAGTGCCGATCTGGCGCAATCAATCTGGATCAATTGCCCATCAGTCAAGCGGCGTGCTTCTGCAATGCGCGCGCGCCAGCCTGCCCGATGAGATAGTCCATGGCGGCCTGCGCACCGCCTTTCCGGTGCGGCACGCCGGCAACCTGCAGTCCCATTTCCACACCGGAGAGAGTGCCCATCAGCGTGAGATCGTTGAAATCGCCCAGGTGGCCGATGCGGAACACTTTGCCCTGCAGCTTGGCGAGGCCCATGCCCAGCGACATATCGAATTTTTCGAGGATGACCTTGCGCAGATTATCGGCATCGTGTCCGACGGGCATCATCACGGCCGTCAGTACCGAGGAATATTCGACGGGATCGGCGCACAGGATCTCGAGCCCCCAGGCGCGCACCGCGCGACGTGTGGCTTCGGCATGGCGGTCATGGCGGCTGAAGACATTGGCCAGGCCTTCTTCTTTCAGCATCAGGATCGCCTCGCGCAAGCCATAGAGCAGGTTGGTGTTCGGCGTGTAAGGAAAAAAACCGGTCTTGTTGGCATTGAGCATGTCTTCCCAGTCCCAGAACGACTTCATATGCCTGGCGGTCTTGTAAGCGGCCAGCGCCTTGGGGCTGAGTGCATTGAAGCTGATGCCTGGCGGCAGCATCAGCCCCTTTTGCGAGCCGCCGACGGTGACGTCCACGCCCCATTCGTCGTGCCGGTAATCCATCGAACCCAGCGAGGAAATGGTATCGACCAGGAACAGGGCCGGGTGATGGACGCGATCGATGGCCTTGCGCACCTCATGCACGCGTGAAGTCACCCCGGTCGAGGTCTCGTTGTGCACGATGCAAACGGCCTTGATTTCATGCGCCTTGTCTTCCGCCAGGCGTGCTTCGACCGCCGCCGGATCGACGCCGTGGCGCCAGTCGCCGGCCACAAATTCGGGCTTCAGCCCCAGTTTGTTGGCCATCTTCTGCCAGAGCGTGGCGAAATGGCCGGTCTCGATCATCAGCACCTTGTCGCCCGGCGACAGGATGTTGACCAAGGCAGCCTCCCAGGCGCCGGTGCCGGATGCCGGATAGATGATGACCGGGTGCCGGGTCTGGAAGATATCGCGTATCCCGGCCAGTACTTCCTTGCCCAACGCCTGGAATTCCGGACCGCGATGGTCGATGACCTGGCTGTCGATGGCGCGCAGGATGCGCTCAGGTACCGTGCTTGGGCCGGGGATTTGCAAAAAGTGGCGACCAGCGGGGCGGGGGGCAGCGGGCATAGCGAACTCCTGAACGGTAAGGGATGAAAAATGAACGGCCATCTCTCTGAAACTATGGTGTGAATGGCTTGCATCGAATTTATTTTTGTATACAATATTGAAATCGTTACAAGCTGTCAAGTTGCATTGCAGCATAAATATGGTTGGTATTTTGTATGCAAAATGATGAAGTTGTTTTAACCGATGTAGTGACCGGCACCCGTGCCATGGTGCCGACAACGGCGCAGTCAAGTGGCGTGCGCATGCTCAATGCCGCCGCCGCCGAGCGCCTGCGCGAGATGATCGTGCATGGCGTACTGGCCCCCGGCGCGCGCCTCAACGAACGTGAACTGACTGCAATGCTGGGCGTTTCGCGAACGCCATTGCGCGAGGCCACGCGCATGCTGGCCAGCGAAGGCCTGGTCGATCTGTTGCCGAACCGCGGCGCGCGCGTGGCTGCGCTCAATGTTGAAACCGTGCAGCACACCCTGGCGGTAATGGGGGCGCTGGAAGCTCTCGCCGGCGAACTTGCCTGCGCCAAAGCCGGCGACGCGGCGATCGCGGAAATTCGCGCCACGCATTACGAGATGCTGGCCGACCATGCGCGGCGCGACCTCGATACCTATTTCAAACATAATCAGGCCGTGCATTTGATGATCATCGACGCGGCCGGCAATCCGGTGCTGTCGCAGCTGTACCGCTCCCTGAACGACCAGGTGCGGCGGGTGCGTTATATGGCCAATCTTTCGCAGGCGCGCTGGGACAAGGCCATCGCCGAGCATAACGACATCATGGCCGCGCTGGACCAGCGCGATGCCGGCCGACTGAAGGCGATGCTGGCCGATCATCTGGCGCATAAACTCACCGTGTTGTCGCAGACGCTGGCCGCGACGGCGGCCCCCAACGCCAAGGCAGACAAGGCAGGCAAGGCATGAGCGCCCAGCCGATTCAATTCATTCCCAATGCGGCCATCAAGCATCCCTTGGCCGAGCGGCTGCATCGCGAAGTCGATGGCGAGGTGATGTTCGATGCCGCTTCTCGCGGCCGCTATTCCACCGACGCCTCGATTTACCAAATCATGCCGGTGGGCGTGGTGGTGCCACGCACCATGGATGCAGCACTCACCGCCATGCAGATCGCCGCCGAGCAGGGCGTACCGATCCTGCCGCGCGGCGGCGGCACCTCGCAATGCGGACAGACCGTGGGTGCGGCCCTGATCATCGACAACTCGAAGTACCTGAACGGCATCGTGCATTTCGACCAGGCGGCGCGGCGCATCCGCGTGCAGCCGGGCATGGTGCTGGATACGCTAAATGCCCGGCTGAAGCAGCACGGGCTCTGGTATCCGGTCGATGTGTCCACCTCGGCGCAGGCCACCATCGGCGGCATGGCCGGCAATAATTCCTGCGGTTCGCGTTCGCTGTTCTACGGCAATATGGTGCACAACGTCGCCGCCATCGATGCGGTTCTGGCTGACGGCAGCGTCGAGCATTTCGGTGAATTGCGGGAACGCCCGGAGTCCGGGCGCTCGCAACGGTTTCGCGACATTCTCCACGGCATTCAAGCCATTTGCGAACGCGAAAAGGACGAAATCGCGGCACGGTTTCCACCGTTGCTGCGCCGTGTAGCCGGCTACAACCTCGATATCTTTGCGCCGCGCGACCCCCTGGGCTACAACACGCCGGTGCCTAATCTTGCCCATCTGCTGGTCGGCTCCGAGGGTACGCTGGCGTATTTCAAATCGCTGGAACTGAAACTCTCGCCCTTGCCCAGACACAAGGTGTTGGGCGTGGTGAATTTCCCGACTTTCTATCAATCGATGGACTTGACCCAGCATATCGTCAAGCTGGGGCCGGTGGCGGTGGAGTTGGTCGATCGCACCATGATCGATCTGTCGCGCAACAACCCTGCATTCAGACCGGTAATCGATGCCGCGCTGATCGGCGAACCGGAAGCGATCCTGCTGGTGGAATTCGCCGGCGACGAGCATCTTCCGCAGCTGAAAAAACTCGAAGAGCTCGCGCAGCTGATGGGCGAGCTGGGCCTGCCGGGCAGCGTGGTGAAGATGAGCGATGCCGGCGCGCAAAAAGCGCTGTGGGAAGTGCGCAAGGCCGGTCTCAATATCATGATGTCGATGAAGGGCGAAGGCAAGCCGGTCAGCTTTATCGAGGACTGCTGCGTGCCGCTGGAACATCTGGCCGAATACACGCGCCGCCTGACGGAAGTGTTCGAAAAAAACGGCACCCGGGGCACCTGGTACGCGCATGCCTCGGTCGGCACCCTGCATGTGCGGCCGATCCTGAATATGCGTGCCGATGGCGCCATCAAGATGCGCGCCATCGCCGAGGAGGCCGCCGCCCTGGTGCGCGAATACAAGGGCACCTATTCCGGGGAACATGGCGACGGCCTGGTGCGCAGCGAGTGGATTGCGCCGTTCTTCGGGCCGCGCTTGACAGCCGCACTGGGCGAAATCAAGACGCTGTTCGATCCGAAGGCGTTGATGAATCCGGGCAAGATCGTCAACCCGTCGAAGCAGGATGATCGAACCCTGTTCCGTTTCAAGCCCGGTTATGCGGTGGGAAAAATCGACACCGTGCTCGACTGGCGCGAGTGGGGTGGCGATGGCAAGAATGCCACTTCGGGCGCCGGCTTCGCCGGCGCCGTCGAGATGTGCAACAACAACGGCCATTGCCGCAAATTCGATACCGGCACCATGTGCCCCAGCTATCGCGCCACCGGCGACGAGCAACACCTGACCCGCGGTCGTGCCAATATCTTGCGCCTCGCCATCAGCGGGCAGCTGGGGGCGAATGCGTTCACCTCCGATACCGTCGCCGAGGCCATGGATCTCTGCGTGGGCTGCAAGGGCTGCAAGCGCGAATGTCCGACCGGCGTCGACATGGCGAAGATGAAGATCGAGTTCCTGCATCACTACAAGGCCCGCCATGGTCATGGCTGGGCCGACAAGCTGGTGGCCTTCCTGCCGCACTACGCGCCGCTCGCATCACGTTTTCACTGGCTGATGAACCTGCGCGATGTAATTCCCGGCGCGGCCTGGCTGAGCGAAAAAATGCTCGGGCTTTCTGCCCGGCGCAGTCTGCCGAAATGGGCCGCGCGTCCATTCAAGGCGGCGGCAGCAGAAGGCGAGGGCGTGTCAGGGGAAGTGGTGCTGTTCGCCGATACCTTCAATACCTGGTTCGACAGCGACAATGCCTACGCCGCGCAGCGTGTGCTGCTTGCCGCCGGCTATCGGGTGCATATGATATCCGCTGCAGATGATGCGCGGCCGCTGTGCTGCGGCCGTACCTTTCTCGCCACCGGCATGGTCGATAAAGCCAAGCGCGAAGCGCGCCGCACCATCGATGCTCTGAAACCGTTTATCGAACGCGGCGTGCCGGTGGTCGGCCTCGAGCCATCATGCCTGCTGACCCTGCGCGATGAATTCAAGGCCATGCTGCCGGGCGCCGATGCCGGCCTGCTTGCCGCCAATGCATTCCTGTTCGAGGAATTCCTGGTGCGCGAAAAACAGGCCGGCCGGCTCAAACTTGATCTGCAGGCCATTCCCGCCAAGACCGCGTTGCTGCATGGCCATTGCCACCAGAAAGCATTCGGGGTCATGAACTCCGTGGAAGAAGTGCTGGGCTGGATCCCCGGACTGGACACCGGCACCATTGAATCCAGCTGCTGCGGCATGGCCGGCGCCTTCGGTTACGAGGCGAAGCATTACGAGGTGTCGATGAAAATGGGCGAGCTGTCCCTGTTGCCGGCGGTGCGCAAGGCCGGCGCCGCCACCCTGATCGTCGCCGACGGCACCAGCTGCCGTCACCAGATCGCCGATGGTGCCGGCCGGTCCGCGCAGCATGTCGCCGTCATTCTGGCGCAGGCCCTGGTGTAGCGCGAAAGGCAAAGTCCGCGTCCAGCTTGCCGTTCGGGGCATTTTTACCCGGGAAGGCGCGTCAAATGGCGTTCTGCACATTTGAACTGGCCATCGGCCACGTTGGTCCCCATCGGCACTGCCCATCACGGGGCCGGCGCGAAACCGACCCTGCCCGAATGGGTGGAAATATATTCCGCTGTGCGTCTGCACGCGGCAGCCCGGTTAAGCTATGCAGCGATGCATTTTCTGCCTTTTGCCTGTGCGGCGCGCAGCGCTTGCATGCATAATCGCGTCGCAACCATCAACGCTCATCCCCGGAATGAAAAAAGACTTTTACGAACTTCTGGATACCCCCGAAAACGCCTCGGCAACCTGGGTTACGCGCGTTTACGAGCAACGCGTGCAAGCCATCGAATCCGACGCCGCCCTTGACCAAAAACAGCGTGCAGCCATACTTGCCGACCTTGGCGCAGCCTATCGCGTGCTGTCCAGCCCGGTACGACGGGCGGACTACGATGCGTTACGCGCAAAGCAGCGCGAAGGTGCAGCGCTTGCCGCGGCGAAGCGTGCCTTCCTGCGGCGTTTTATCGTGCTGGCGGGCATACCGTTGCTGGCCGGTGGCGCCTACCTGAGCTATGCGCATCGGCAGACGCAACGCGCCGAGCAGGAACGGTTGCGTGAGGCCGCCGAGCAGGAGGCGCGGCTGGCCGATATCAGGCGCCGAGAGGAAGAACGCCTGGCGGCCATCGAACGCGACCGCCTGGAGGCGAAGCGTCTTGAAGAAGAGCGTATCGAGCGCGAACGGCTGGCTCACGAAGTGGAGTTGCGCGGGCGGCATTATGAAGCCGATACGACGAGCTTCAAAACGCCCCAGCAACTGGCCCGCGAAAAAGCCGAGCAGGAACAGGTCCTCAGAAAACAACAACAGCAGGATGAATTGGACCGCAACCGCGCGCTGATGGAACTGGAACGGCAAAAACGTTTTTTGCGCGAGTCGGCGCGACCATAGCTGGAACGCGCGGCGCGGTGTTGATCAGGGCGCGACGGATTTCCTTGCCGGGCGCCGACGCTCTTCGAAAAAACCAGCCTTGCGGTTCTTGCGCACATTGTCCCACTCGAAATAGCGCCCGTTCATCGCCACATAAACACCTGCCGACAGTACCTGCGCGTAGGCCAGTGCGCTGCCGAGATTGAACAGGCCGTCGGAGGAGCCGAATTTATACGGCACCATCGCCCCCGTCAGGATCACTGTCTTGCCCGGCACCCTTGCGGCCAGATAGCGCGCGGTGTGTTCCATGGTGTCGGTGCCGTGGGTGATGACGATGTTTTTTTCCTTTGCCGCCTGACAGGCCCGCGCGATCAGCGCGCGGTCGGCGTCGGTCATCAGCAGGCTGTCCTTCATCATCAGCGTGTCGATGCGCGCCGGCACCAGGGAACGGCCGATGCCGAGCATGTCCTTGACATGGGTTTTCTTGAAAAACAGTTCGCCATTCAACTCGTTGTATTCCTTGTCGAAAGTGCCGCCGGTAATGAAAAGCGCGATGCGCATGGAAAGTCCTTTCGCCAAAGTGGGGTGGTGCGCGGCGCGCGCCATTGCGGTCGCCGACCGGCGCGAGGATAACCGGTTTGTGACTTGCAGGCAAAACACCTTGCATCGCGTGACACAGGGGTTTGCGGCATTGTAATGAAGCTTCAACGGGTATTGCCGGGCGAATGCACCGCGAGCCGCATTACCGGTCCTCAGTCAACCCACCAGGAGATCCCATGAATGCGATCCTGCCCGCCATCGCTGTACGCCTTCACGCCAGCGACCGTGATCGCGTACAGGCGCACTTCCTGCAGTTGAACGCCGACGACCGGCGTTTGCGCTTCGGCAGCGCACGCTCGAACGAATCCGTCATCGCTTATGTCCAGGCAATCGATTTCGTGCGCGATGGCATTTTTGCCGTCACCGACGACGATTTGCGGCTGATCGGGGTGGTGCATATCGCCCATGGCGATCATGCCGGCAGCGCTGCCGAACTGGGGCTCTCGGTGCTGGACAGCGCACGCGGCATGGGCATTGGTAACGCCTTGTTCGCGCGCGCCACCATGCACCTGCGCAATCGTGCGGTGCGCGAAGTGATCATCCATTGTCTCAGCGAAAACGCGGCGATGCTGCACCTGGCGCACAAGCACGGCATGCAATTGCTGCGCGACGGCACCGACAGCGAGGCGCGCCTCACCCTGCCGCCTGCCACCTCGGAAACCATCATGCTCGAATGGCTTCAGGATCAGCAGGCAAGCTACATTGGCACCGTTCGCGAAAATGCCAAGTTGGCGCGCTCCATGCTGTCGATCTTCCAGGCGCACGCGGAGGCAGCCTGAAAAGTGACGGCCAACGCCGGGCACGGTGCCGCAACGGCAAATGTGCCAATGTCGATCGCAGCGATGAAACATTCAAGAAATAAAACACCAATAACATAAAAAGATTCCGTTCCGAAAGGATGAGAACGCCCTTTACCTTTATCCACCTTGCCAATCTGTCCATTCTGCTGCAGAATTTTTGGCAGAAATCTATTCTGCGATCCGGGGCAAGAAAACGCACAACGTCTTCGATGCCCCCTTGCCGCTCGCTGCAGGATATGCACAGCAGGCAAGCCAAGCCCTGTTGTCGGGAGCACATCCGCCGCAAAACACGACAGGAAAAAACCATGTAATGAATGACGACGAGCGGAGGAGAATCGTCATAAAACGCCGCGGACAAAGACATCAGCGATGTGCGCCGGTACAGGGATGCCGCGGTATCCCTGCAAAAAAATCTCCTTACACAGGCCGGCATGGCGGGCAATTTCACCGTTGCTTCAACTGTGCCCTGAGAAACCGATAATGAACAAAGCGAGACTATGAGCGATAACGAACGAAATGCATCTGGTGCCAACAATTCCACGCCGGCTCAAGCGGATGGTTGGGCTCCAAAACCGGACAGCCTGCAGTCGCGCCGCAGCTTTCTCAAGGCATCGGGATTGATTGCGGCGAGCGGCGTCGCCACAGCGGGCGCGCTTAAGCCGGCCGCGGCAGCCGAGACGGCCAGCCAGGGATTGAAGCTGCCCGCCGAATTTGGCCTGGCGGCGCAAGCACCTGCAGAGGTTCCCCAATTACCCATGAACGGCGCAAAACTGTTTGCGAGCGCCTGCAAGGCCGAAGGGCTTTCGGCAATGTTTTGCTGTCCAGGCAATTACACCGTCACGCATGCGATGGCCGATATCGGCATTCCGGTATATACCGGACGCGACGAACGCTCGATGACGCATGCCGCCGATGCATTCACGCGGGTGACTGGCGAGGTGTCCGCCACATCCGGCACGGAGGGCCCCGGGTTCACCAATTTGATTTCGGGGTTGGCCAACGCCAAGGCGGCCCGCACGCCGATCCTGGTATTGTCCAGCAACAAAAGCGTCAAGGAAGAAGACACCGAGGCCGCGATTCAAGTGATGGAGCAGCAAAGCGTGACGCGGAACATGGTCAAGTGGCAGAAGCGGCTGGTCAACCCGCATCGCAATCATGAATATGCCGCATACGCGTTCCGGCAACTCAAAACCGGCGTGCCGAGCCCGGTGCATCTGGATTTCACCGCCGAAGCCGCCGATGGAAAGCTGACCAAACCGAGCGACATCGTCTTTAACTTCGACAAGAATCACTACCGCACCGACGCCAAGCCGAATCCCTCCCCCACGCATGTGGCGAAAGCGATCGCGCTGCTCAAGCAGGCCAATCGCCCGATCATCGTTGCCAGCGCCGGCGTGTTTTACAGCCAGGCCTGGGATGCGCTGCTGCGCTTTGCCGAGAAGACGCAAATCCCGGTGGTGGAGTCGGGGCCGGTGCGCGGCCAGTTTTCGGACGATCATCCCTTGTCTGCGACTTGCGCGCCGGATGCGCTGGCCAGCGCCGATGTCGTTGTGCTCGTCGGGCAGTATTGCATGCCCGGTGTCGGTGAATATGCGTTTGGACCGGACGCCCGCTATATCCGCATCGACCCGGCGGCGGAAGATATTGGTCGAAATCTTCCGATCGAGGTCGGGATCGTGAGCGATGAAAAGGCGGCGCTCGAAGTGCTCTATCGCGATGCGCCGGCAATGCGCCACGATGCCTGGGTCGGCGAAATCGCGGCTGCACGCAAAAAATTCGAAGCCGACAATGACGCGATGTACAAGCAGGGTGCCAGCTATGAGGATGCCGTGCATCCCGTGGTGATTGCGAAAGATTTATCGGATTTCCTCTATCGCGGCAGCTTGCCGAAAGAGCAGACGCTGGTATGTTCAGGCGGGTTCGGCATTGCCCGCTATACCAGGCGCTGGCTGCGCGCGTATCGGCCGGCACAAATCATGAACGGTCAATACCAGTTCGGCACCGTCGGCTCCGACGTTGGTTACAGTGTCGGCGCAGGTATCGCGGTCAAAGAAGGGTATGGGGTGCAGGCGCCCTATAAGGGACATCCATTCGTGACCATCATGGGCGACGCCGCGTTTGGCTACTCCGGCATGGAGATGGAAACCCTGGCCAAATATCGGATCCCGGCGATCATCATCGTGTACAACAACAACGCCTGGGGTACCTGGTATTTGCAGGACGATGAGCCGCGCCGTGTGCCGATGCACCTGTTCCAGGAAAACATCCGCTACGACAAAATGGCCGAAGCGCTGGGCGCCAATGGCATTTATGTCACCCGTCCGCAAGACTTCCTGCCGGCATTGAAACGCGCCTATAAAACCGCGGCCGACACCAGCATGCCCACCTTGATCAATGTGCAGGGCAAAAAGGAGTTCTGGCTGCGCGAGAAATATCCCCCGGGCTTCCTCGGCAAAATCGAGCCGGGCGTCATGTCCTATTACCACTAATCACCAGGTCACTACGGCATGGACAAGCATACTCAATTCGCGGCGGACCTCGGGCCTGTGGCAGCGCCGCTCGTCATCAATGCCGATACCGTGTCTCAAGCGCTTCCGCCCAGGGATGCACTTGAGACGGTCGCCGAGGTGTTGGGCGCGTATGCCAGCAGGGGCGTGTTCCAGGACTACCGGATGGTCAAACGCAAGGCTGATATTGCCGAGTTCCATTTCAGCTGGCTATACAATCAACCGTTTACCCTGACCTGCGACCTCAAGCGAAAGCGCCTGTCGTTGCCGGACCTGCTGCCCCGCATCGAGAAAAACTCCCTGATGTACAAGGAGTTGAAGGCGTTTTTGAAGGCGCGCAGCGATCCCGGCCTGCCCGATCACCGGCGCGTGGATTCGCAGCTTGCAACGGTGGAGAGCCGGCTGCGCGGCGGCCTGGTATCGATCGAATTGTCGCTGCTCGGCGACGATTATGAACTGGGCACGAGAAAGCTGGTCAACGTGGTGCACGAACTCTTTCTTTTTATGAACGAGTATTGGGCCGACTATATGTGGGAAAACTTCCGCTTAAATATGGAGTAACGCACGATGTTGAAAAATTCAACGATATCGCAATTCGTGGCAAAGGCCACCTTGGCCATGGCTGCCGGACTGGCAGCGCAGCTGGCATTCGGCGCATCATCTGCTGACGATCCATCGCCGTTTCCCCCGGGGCCGAATGCGATGCTGGTCAAACAGACCTGCTCCCAGTGCCACACTCCCAATGTGGTGGTCACGCAAACCTTTACTGAAAAGTCGGCGCGCAAAATATACCAAAAAATGCTGGGCGAAAGCCCCGATACCGAGCGCGGCAAGAAGATTGTGGAATACCTCAGCACGGTGATGGGCGAGAAAGAAGAAAAATAACGCTTGCGAGGGTTCCCGCAGCGGTGTCCGGCTGCCGAGCTCCGGCGGGCCGTGCTCCTGATATCCAGATTGCGCGTGGGAACGCGCAATCCACTAGCGCTTTCGATCGGCCACGAGGTTCTGAAGCGGCGTTTTGTATTGCGCATCAGCATCGACTACCGTCCCCGAGGTCCAGCCTTCGACCCCGTGCCGCAAGGGAAAGTCAAGCGTCGCCATTTCTATCGGGTGCAATTCGTATCCGGCACCAGCACTGCATGCGCAGATGGCTGCCGTATGTGACCCAAGCGCTTGCGTCAGGGACCGGGGTTTTGTCGGGGTACGCATTTATCATTGCAGGACTCCGCCAAAGAATGGGTATTACGGGCGCTCCCGCGCTGTTTTCTGTTTGACCTGTCTGGCGTTTTATTCGCCTGCGTTGCGATAGCCGGATATTGCGATATGCTTTGCGCCGCATGCGCAGTTCACAAAAATTTGACAAATATTTGAGGCGACGGTTAGATACCAAACAACCCGTCGATGGGAGAAACCACGTCGATTGGGAAATTTTTTTGTCAAGCGATATTACGTGCAATTACTTATCAATATTCATGGAGGATTCATGTTCAGTAGAGCTTTGGTTACGGCGATCGGTATTGTGTTGGCAAGCGCACCTGCCTGGGCGGTTGACCCGGTCAAGATCGGCTTCGCCGGCCCACTGAGCGGTGGGTCGATCGATAGCGGCGAAAGCATGCGCAACGGGGCGCGGCTCGCTGTCGAACAAATCAATACGTATCAGGGCGGTGTGCTTGGCCGTCCGATTCAGCTGGTCGAACGCGATGACGCGACCAACGCCGAGGTTGCGCTTAGCGTGACCAAAGATCTGCTGCAAAAAGAGAAAGTGGTGGCCGTTATCGGCTTTTCCAATACGGGTCCGACGCTTGGGGTCTTGCCTGAATTCCAGGCAGCCAAAGTCCCTCTGATCGTCGCCACTGCCACCGGTGCCGAGATCACAGCCAAGTTCGCCGGGCCGGACAATTATATTTTTCGCGTCGCCCTGAGCGATGCCATTCAGCCACAGCTGATTCTCAGCGATATTGTCGACAAGCGGAAGCTCAAGAAGATCGCGATCTTTCACGACGCCAGCCCGTATGGGACGCTGGGCCGTAACGACGTGCTGAAATTGATGGAGGCGCGCGGCATCACGCCGGTAGTGGTCGAATCGTTCAAGGTCGGCGACAAGGAGATGGCCGCCCAAGTGGCACGCGCCAAGGCGGCTGGTGCGGAGGTGGTGCTGTCTTACTGTCTGCCATTCGAAGGCGCGGTGCTGGCCAATGAAATTGCCAAGGCGGGCTGGAAAGTGCCCCTGGACGGCAGCTGGGCATTGTCGCATCGAAACTTCCTGCGAGGTGCAGGTAAAAATGCCGAGGGTGTCAGGATGCCGCAGACCTTCGTCGCTGCGTCGAACAATTTCACCCGTAGCGCGTTCCTGAGCGGTTATTACACCAAGTACAACACCTCCACCATCCCCGCCGCAGTATCGGCGGCGCAGGCTTACGACGCGATGCTGCTGCTGGCTGCCGCCATCAACCAGGCCAAATCGCTGGAAGGCCCGGAGATCAAAAAAGCGCTGGAGTTACTGAAACATACGGTGTACGGCACCATCACCACCTATCAGCAGCCGTTCTCATCGAGCAATCATGAAGCGATCACCGCGCAGATTGCATTGATGGGCGAGGTTCGCAACGGCGAGGTGACCTTCGCATATAAAGAAGACGAACAGGATCGCTTCCGCAAAAGATAACTTTTTCGCAGCAACCGACACCTGTGCACACTGAACCCGCGCGTATGGGGTTATTGTGCGCGGGTTTCATGGGTCTCATGCAAATCGGCCGGGACCAGTACTCTCAAGTACTGGTCCCGGCCGATTTGCATTGACGTAGCGGTACTTGCCGGGTAGCTAGCGGGCAGTGGTGCCCGTGCTGTTGCCCATCAACATGGCGTCGCGCCGCGCCTTGAATTCAGCCCCGGGTTTCCATTGCGGATAGTTGCTGCCCTGCGCTACGTCAAGGCCGACCAGAAACAGCATTTGCACGTCTTCCACCGCACCGCTCAGATCCCAGTCCGGGCGCACTGTATCGGTCACTTTGTGATAACTGTGCGCCACGAAATCGTCGGCCTTCTCGGCCGCGTAGTTGGCAGGCTTGCCGATATAGCTGTCGCTGCTCTTGGCATAGACCACAGGTACGCCGACCTTGGCGAATTCAAATTGATCACTGCGATAAAAGCCGCCGCTCTCGGGGCGCGGGGCAGCCACCACGCCGCGGCCCTGACCGGCAGCAATGCGCGTCACCACATCGTCGGCCGTCGATTTGCCTAATCCGACAATGGCGACATCCCGGGTGCGGCCCCAGGTGTTGATGCCATCCATATTGATATTGAGCAGGGTGCGCTGCAATGGGTAGAGCGGATGCTGCGCATAGTATTGCGCGCCCAGCAGGCCGCGCTCCTCAGCCGTCACCGCCAGGAAAATAATGGTGCGCTTGGGCGCCACCGGCAGTGCCTGATAGGCCCTGGCGATCTCGAGCAAGGTGGCGACGCCGGAAGCGTTGTCCACCGCGCCGTGATAAATCTGCTGGGTACGCGGGCCGGGCAATGTCTCGTCGATGCCGAAATGATCCCAGTGTGCGGTGTAGACGATGTACTCGTTTTTCAGCAGCGGATCGCTGCCCTCGATTTTGGCGATGACATTTTTCGAGGCCACATCCTGCCAGGAATTTTTTACCTCGAAATTGGCGACGGCGCCTAGTTTCACCGGCTTGAAGTCTTTCGACAGGGCGGCTTTTTTCAGTGCATCAAAATCGAGGCCGCCGGCGCGAAACATTTCCTTGGTCCGATCCAGCTGCATCCAAGCCGGCACCGCCGGAAAATCCGGATGGACGCCGGCCATCTTTACCGTAAAGTTCTCGCGCCCCCAGGAATTGCGCACCACCTCGTAGGGGTAGGAAGCCGGCTTGGTCTCGTGCACGATGATGGCCGCAGCAGCGCCAAGCTTGGCGGCCATTTCGTATTTGTAGGTCCAGCGACCGTAGTAGGTCATGGCATTGCCCTGGAACATGTTCGGGTCCAGCTGGTTCGCGTCTTTGGGGTCGGGAATCGCCGGGTCGTTGATCAGCATCACCAGCGTCTTGCCGCGCAGGTCCATGCCTTTGTAATCGTCCCAGCCGTACTCCGGCGCAACCACGCCGTAGCCGACAAAGACCATTTCCGAATTCTTGATGCTGACGGTGGATTCGAGTCGCGGCGACCAGGCGACGAAATCATCGCTGGGCTTGAGCGTCACCGTTTTGCCGGCCACCGAATAGCTGAGCGAGGCCTTAGACAAGGTACCCACCAGCGGCACATTCTGGAAGTAACTGCCGTCGGGATTGCCGGGTTTAAGGCCAAGCTGAACGAATTGTCGGGAAATGTACTCCGTCGTCATCGTCTCGCCGTGCGTGCCAGGGGAACGGCCCTCGAACTCGTCGGAAGCGAGGGTGGTGATGTGCCGCAGCAGGGCTGAGGCAGTGATTGTCCTGGCGGCAAGGGCCGCGGCAGCCGGGGTCTCAGGGCTGGATGATGTGGCCGGACCCGTGGATACGGCGCAACCATTACCCAAGGCCAGCGCAAGGGTAAGCGCAGTCAGAAAAAATTTACGCATTCGAGCTTCTTTCTTGAAGGGCACGCGGTTTGCAGCATGGGCTATGAAATGATGCACGGCCGCGATTGTTTGAGGAATGCGTCAATATATCCGATTCGCGAGTGTCAATTACTTTGAAACGCCGCGGCTGACGCCGCTGCATGTTTCCGCTGGATATTGCGGATCGACATAAGTCGGCGTTTCCAGATGGACATACACCACCGCTTGGTCGCCGCTCTTTGTTTTCTGGCAAGGCTCAACCAGTTTTACCTTGCTTTTGCTGTAGGTATAACTGCTGCCATCGCGAATGCTGTCCACAAACGCCGAGGCCTGCTTTTCGGCGCGCACGCAGGCAGCCTCAAGCGTGTACACCGGTTCTTCATTTTTCACAGGGCGGTAATAGATCAGCGAAGTGAAATATTCGCGCGACGGACACAAGATGGTTTTCCGCGCTTCGTTCGGCGAATTACCTGCCGTGGATGCGGGGGCGGCAACGTTCGCCGGCGACACCGGCGCAGATGAAACGAGTCCGGAAGACGTACTCGTCGCGACTGTCGTACTGTATGCAGCTTGCGGGTTTCGATTTGCGATAGTCGCGCGTTGATCAGCAGCGGTTTTTGCGGCGTCGATCGCGCTCTTTTTTTGCGCCTCGCTCAGCGCGTCGCGTTCCCGACGTTGTGCAGCAGCAAGATCGCGATGCTGTTGGGCAGACGCTGTCGATCCTGCCGTGGGCTCGGCGACGCGTGAAGCGCTTGCAACCCGCGTATTGCTTGCCTGCATCTGCGCCTGCTCTCGAGCCTGTCGGGCGGCAAGAATCTGCGCCCGCTGCTCGGCAAATCGTTGCTGATCCCGCGCGATACCGGCCTTGACCTCGGCCTGCATCTTATCGAAGGCGGCTCGGTTGGCGGCGCTGGCAGCGTTTTTTGCAGCCTGATTTTGCTGGTATTGGCCGGCAATTGCCGAGCCGAGCTGAAGCAGCTGGCTGGCCGTGCTGGGGCCGCTGTCTTCCGCCTCGGCTGCCCGTGCGGCGCGCTCGGCGCCCGCCTCCGCCTGTCGCATGCGTTCCTCGGCCAATGCAAGCTGACGATCTTCCTCGGCCCGTTGTCGGGTCTCTTCGGCCATCTGCGCTTTTTCACTGGCCATATTCTGGCGCGCCGCCAGCAAGGTCTGCTTATCGCGCGAACTGCTTGCCGACTTGGATGCCTTGGCAAGTTGTGCCTCGGTGCAGGCGAAATCGCGCGCACGGGTGCAGGCGTTGGCCTTATCGATTGCTGCCATGAAGTCCTGCTTTTCGATGCGGTCGAGTTTTTCGGACATCTCTAGTAAGTCTTCAACGCCGGCGCTTGCTGATGCGGAAATTGCGATTACTTGAAGGAACAGAATCAATAAAGCAGCTGCATGCGATGGGGTTTTCACAATATTTTTTTTGCTGGTTTTCCAGATCCGCCTTGTTTTGGTGATCAACGATTTATTCGGGATCATTATTTGTCCCCATTTATGAAGCAACCGGATGGCTCGTGCCACAGCAGCCTGCGAACCGACTGGTACAGTCCGCCTTGTATTTTTGTTTGCTCCAGACAGGTCACCGGCTGTCCTTTGGCGCCGCCTTGCGCCACGCGCGCTTCGTCTACCGCCGCACAGCTCAGTTGCGCCGAATAACTTGTCTCCGCGGCGCCGGTGGATTTGACGGTATAGGCGACCGCGAAGCGGATTCCCGACTTTAGCGGAAAGGGTTGGCCAAACAATTTTTCAATGCCGGTGAGCAGCGAGCTGTTGTTTTTGAACAGACCGTAACTGAGCTTTGAATCCAGCGCCAGCAATCCGCCCAGGCTGGCGACGGTTTCGCCGGTCGCCGAAAAATCGGTCGAGGTCGATTTGCTGTCGATTTGAAAAAAACGACCGTTTCTGACGCAAACAATGCTGTTGTGCATTGTTTGCGAGTTGGCCCCATATATGACGTCATTGTTCCATGCGATTTTCTGGCTGTCGCCAGGCACGGCAAAGAAGGGATCGCTAGTGACCAGGGCGCGGATCTTCTCCGCAGAGTCGGCAGTGACGCTGCGCACCTCTCCCAGGGGCAGTGCAAGCAATTTCAACGCGGCGTCCACATCCGCCTTCTTGCCGGCTTTGTACAGATCGCTCAATTTGAAGGCAGCGACCGCATTCCCGGCAGCAGCAGCCTTTTCATACCAGCTCTTTGCGCGCGCTTCGTCCTTTGCGACCCCATTACCCGCTGCATACCGGTCGCCCAGCGCCATCATGGCGGTACTTTCCCCGGCCTCCGCAGCTGCGGTTTGCTTCAACAGCATTTCTCCATCGCGCTTTCGCTGCTCGGTAAGTTCCGCCTGTCTGGCCGCCTCGCGTTTTTCGGCCTTGATGCGTTCGACCAGCTGCCGCTGATCCTCGCGCTGCTGCGCTTCTGCATTCAGCCTGGCTGCGGACAGCTGTACTTCAATTTTTTTGATTGTGCCTTCGGCAACGCGAATATTTTGTTCGAACACCCGCTCGCTTTGGGCATCAATTTTCTTGACGGCACGCAAAACCAACATGCCTTCGGCGGCCTGAATATCGACCGGACATTCGCCCTTGAACTTTCCGTTGATAAACACTTCCGCGCCAACGTCGTCGCCTTCGCAGCTAATCCGTAACAGGGCGCCGGCAGCGTTTGCGTCAATTGTGATGGCGCAAAACATGGCAAGCATTGCTGAATATCTGATCAATCTCACGGTTTTCTCGATATGGATGACGGAAAAGGTATCCGGTTGGTGGCAGATGCGGGTGTGCGAATTTATTGCAGCCCGCGTTGTTTCAGCTCGGCAGCGGCGGCCGCAGAACCTTTTTCGGCGGCCGCACGGAACCAGCGGACAGCTTCTTCCTCACTTTTTTCCACTCCCTTGCCGGCAAGATATTTCCTTGCGAGGTTATTCATGCCTGTAGGGTTGCCGGCCTCGGCGGCCTTGCGAAACCAGAAAACGGCCTGCTCGTCGCTTTGCGCAACCCCTCTGCTGTTTGCATATTGCACGCCCAAATTGTTCATCGCCCCGGTGTGGCCGGTCTCGGCAGCCTTGCGATACCAGAAAACGGCCTGCGCATCGTCTTTCACCACGCCTTGGCCGCTTGCATATCTCGACCCAATATAGGCCATTGAAAAGACGTTTCCCGCCTCGGCGGCCTTGCGATACCAGACCATCGCCTGCTCATCGCTTTTCGGCACGCCTTTTCCATCGAAGTACATCACGGCAATATTCTTCATTGCATCAGCGTCGCCCGCATCGGCCGCCATGCGGAACCAGACAAGCGCTTGTTCATCGCTCCGGGCTACTCCTTTGCCGTTTGTATAGTGGGCTGCCAGATTGTTCATGGCGCCGATATTGCCGCCCTCGGCAGCTTTCAAGTACCACTGGACTGCCTGGGCATCGTCTTGCACGACGCCCTGGCCGTTTGCATATCGCCAACCGATGGCGCCCATTGCGGCGTTATCTCCTGCTTCAGCAGATTTAAGCAGTTGCTGTGCCTTGGCTACTTCTTGACGCCTGGATTTTTCAAGCACAACGGCAGCGCGTTGCTGGGCGTCCGCGCTCATTTGCGGCGCCGAGAGCTTGATCTCGACTTTCTTGATGGTCCCGTCGCCGACGCGAACGTCCAGCTCGAACGCCCGCTCGTGCTCGGCATCGATTGCCTTCACCGCCCGCAATTTATGTGTGCCCTCGGTTACTTGCACATCGACCGGGCATTCGCCCTTGAACTTGCCGTCGATCTGCACTTCCGCACCGGCATCGTCGCCTTCGCAGGCCACGCGCAACAATGAGCCGGCGGCGTGCGCATTGCCAGTGGCCATGAGGGCGGCGACGAGCATGGCTGTGCTGTAGAACAATCTCATGGAGGTCCCTGGTGAGTCGGCGATAATCGTGTGATACGACGCTGCTTTGTCGTCAAAACCGTGAGGCGCGCAGGTCTGTTGTATTTATTTGTTGCCAATTTATTCTATCGAACAGGCCCGCTTATGCATAGGGCGGCAGCGCAAAAAAACTGGTGTGGATCAAGTCTCAAAAAAACGGGGGCAGTCGCCCCCGTTTTTTTGATGCCATGCATAAGCGGTCGGCCATCAGACTGCTTTCTTCACCCGGGCGGCCCAGTACAGGAAGCCAATCAGCAAAGCGTAAGGCAGCAGCGACAGAAGATCGGCATTGGGGCCTTCGAAGAACGGATTGCTCTTCGTCGCCCAGTCGGTGACCGATTTATCGAAGTCGGTCAGCACGCCGGCGGTGAAGGCGATCAGAATGCCGGCCAGCGCACCACCGGCGATGTAGCCGGAGGCCAGCAATACGCCGGGGCTGCGGTCGCCGGCGGCGGTGCGTTCTTCAGGGGTTGCGTTGACGAACTCGGCGGTTTGGTTGCGGCGGCGATCGACCAGCCAGCGCACCATGCCGCCGATGAAAATCGGCGCGGAGGACGACAGCGGCAGATACACCCCGACCGCGAACGGCAGCGAGGGCACGCCGGCCATCTCCAGCACGATCGCGATCATCACGCCGAAGATCACCAGCGCCCAGGGCAGTTGCTGATCGAGAATGCCCTTGATGATGTACGACATCAGCACCGCCTTAGGCGCATCGTATTTGCGCACCTCCGAGCCGTCCGGGCGTTTGTTGAACGCGCCGTTGATGCCTGGGTCGACCAGATAAACAGCCGCGCCGGAGTCGTCGACCAGATATTTGCCGACCGGGCCGCCGGCGATATCGGCTTTATGCCAGACGCGATAGCGCTTGCTGTCCGATGCGGCCTGCGGACCTTGCAGGGCGGCGGTTTCGGTAAGCTTTGTCGGGTCGGTTGTCAGACCGGGCGCGACCTGCGCGACTGGTACATAGATGGTGGCGGCGTCGTTCAACTTCAGCAGAATCGGTCCGAGCATGATCGCCGAGGCCAGCGCGCCGATCAGGATCGAGTATTGCTGTAAACGCGGGGTTGAACCGACCAGGAAGCCGGTCTTCAAATCCTGCGAGGTGGTGCCGGCGTTGCTGGAAGCAATACAGACAATGGCGCCGACCGAAAGCGCGGTGACGTAGTAGGGGCCGCCGGTCCAGCCGACCAGCAGGAAGATCAGGCAGGTGAACAGCAGCGTCGCCACCGTCATGCCGGAAATCGGGTTGCTGGATGAGCCGATCACGCCGGTCAGTTGCGAGGACACCGTCGCGAACAGAAAACCGAAGATCAGGATCAGCAGGGCGCCGAGCAGATTCATATGCAGCGGCGTGGCCAGCATGATCACCACCACGATCGCCAATGCGCCCACCAGCACCCATTTCATGGGGATGTCCTGGTCGGTACGCTTGGCGTCGTTGTTGCCGGCGCCGCTGAAGCCCTTGAGGCCGTCTTTCAGGCTGTGCCAGATGGTCGGCAGGGCGCGTGCCATGCTGATAATGCCGCCGGCCGCCACGCAGCCCGCGCCGATGTACAGCACATAGGCGCCGCGGACCTGGTTGGGGCTCATATCGTGAATCAGCTTGACGCCCGGCGCCAGAGGGGCTGCCAGTGCGTCGCCAAAAAACCTGATCATCGGAATCAGCAGCAGATAAGCCAGCACACCGCCGGCACACATGATCGCCGCGATGCGCGGGCCGATGATGTAACCCACACCGAGCAACTCGGGTGAAATTTCCGCGCCGACCGAGCCGCCCTTGAGCGGCTCGCCGAATACCTTTTCCGGAACATCTTTCCAGCCCTTGAAGGCGACGTTGATGGCTTTATAAACCAGGCCGATACCGAAGCCCATGAAGATCACGCCGGCGCCGCTGTTCTTGGCGGCAGCGACGTCGCCCTTGGAGATCTCGGCGGCTTTCAACACTTCCGCGCAGGCGGTGCCTTCCGGATATTTGAGCTCGCCATGGCGCGCCACGATCAGCGTGCGGCGCAACGGAATCATCATCAGGATGCCGAGCATGCCGCCGAGCACCGCGACCAGCATCACGCGGGCGATTTCCAGGTCGAAGCCGAGGATCAGGATTGCCGGCATGGTCACGCCGAGGCCGAAGGCGATCGATTCGCCGGCCGAACCGGCAGTCTGCACGATATTGTTTTCGAGGATGGTCGAATCGCGCCCGCCGGTTTTCGAGTACAGGCGGAACAGGGTGATCGCAATCACCGCCACCGGTATCGACGCACTGACGGTCAGGCCGACCTTCAATACCAGGTAAAGCGAGGACGCGCCGAACACCATGCCGAGCAAGGCGCCCATCACCACCGCGCGCACGGTGAATTCGGCGATATTGGCGGAGGCGGGGATAAACGGCTGGTGTTCAGTGACAGGGACGCTGGCCATATTGTTGTTCTCCGTTGTGATTTAACGTGACTGCGAACGTGGTGCGCGGCTCGCTTTGTGGGCCGCCGCGTCGGTGTGTGGCGTACTATCGCACAGAAGGCTTGATCGTTGAAACGCCGCGTATTCTACCCGTCATTCTGCCGCTTATTGCAGACAGCAAGCCTAGCGATAAAAATGCAAGCTCCAGCATTGGCGCGCTTTTTGGGGCAAAAATGCTTCAAAAGGCGCGCCAATGCTGGAGTTTTGTTTTTTTGCGCAGGGTGCACGCAGGGCCCAATACGGCAGGGCACTGCGCCGGGTGAACCGCCATCAGCGAATGAATTTTCCCGCTTTGGAGATGATCGACAAATCCACAAACTCCGAGCCGGAACGATTGCCGGGACCGAAGTTGATGGTGAAGCCGCCGAGGTCGTAGTTGCGCAGGGATTCGAGCGCATTGGTGACTTTCTCCGGCGTCGGGTTGGGGCCGGCCCGCTTGAGCGCTTCGACCATCACCTTGGCAGCGATCATGCCTTCCATGGTGGCATACGAGGGTTCAAACTTTGCCTTAGTGGCGAGTTCACGCAATTCCTTGCCCGCGCCGGAAGCTTCGGAGCCCGGGTACGGAAACACCTGGGTCACGATCACGCCGTGCGCGTTTTGCGCCAATTCCTTGATGTAGGAATTGGAGCTGGTATTGGCCAGGGACAAAAAGGTGCTGTTCACGCCCTTTTCACGCATGGCCTTGACCAGGGCCGCGCAGGCCTTGGCGATGCAAATACCCACGGTAGCCTGTGGCTTGGTCTCGGCCAGTTTGTCGACGGCCGCGGCCACATCGGTGGAGCCGCGCGGGATGGTGGCGCGTACCAGCGGTTGGAGATTGTGCGCCGCCAGGGCCCTGTCGAAGCCCTGCACCGCGTCCTTGCCGAAGGCATCGTCGGTATACACCACGGCCAGCCGCGTCATACCCTGGGCATTCAACTGCACGATCGCCTTGTAGGCCTCGGTCTGGGTTTGGGTACGCAGGTTGAACAGGTAACGGTTGGGCGGCGAATGCATGGCTTGCGAGCCGCCGACCGGTCCCAGCAGAGGTATTTTGACTTCCGTGAGCACCGGCAGCAATGCCTCGGCATTGGCCGTGCCCCGGGCCAGGATCAAGGCGACCATGGCCTTGTCCGCGGCCAGCGTCCTCACGTTTTCGACCGAACGCTTGGGATCGAAGCCGTCGTCGAGGCTGCGCAGTTCGATCTTCCTGCCGAACACGCCGCCTTCGGCATTCACCTTGTTGAAATAGGCGATCGCCGCCGCCGTGGTTTCCTTGACGGCTGCCGCCTGCGGCCCCGAGTAATCCGCAGTCTGCCCGAGCAGAATGGTGCCGCTCTGCGCGTGCGCGACGCCGACGTACGGCGCTGAAAAAGCCAAGGCAAGGGTAACTGCTTTCAGAAAACTGGCGCGATGCCGCATACATTCCTCCGGTTTATTTTTTTGGCGCGCCATTATTTTTTGACGCGTTGCTACGCGAACATTTTTATATGCTTTCCTCTACTTTCCTACATGTAAGGCATGAATGCGCGGAAGTCACAAAATTTTACAGGGCGACCCATGGCCCGACGTGGCCCGAGCCGGCGGAATGGATGGCTCGGCACGGAATCCCGGAACGCCGAACAGTGCCGCGATGGCTATTCACCCCGCCAGCGCCTCCACCCACTTTGCGATCGCCATCCACGTCGCGGTGGTGCTGATCGGCATGCTCAGCAATTGCATGGCGAGCAGCGCGCCGCCGCCGATCAGATAGGCCGGATGCGGCCGGCCGCGCGTGCGCCAGTCGTAGACAATGGCCGCGACGATCAGCAGATCGACAAAAATCCCCGGCGGGATGGAGACAAAGACCGGCGGCGGGCCCTTGGCGTCCGGAGGCGCGAACGCCGTCATGAACACGCGCGCCATCGCCGCGTGCACCAGGGGAATCATCGCCAGCAGCATCAGGCGTTTGTGCAATTCCTTGCGGTGGACATTGATGATCGCCAGCGCAATGAAGGTCGCGAACATCGCCACCGCGCTCAGCGAGACGATGGTGAAGCGCCGCGCCTCGTCGCCCATGCCGATGGTCGTCGCCACCTTGATGGAGTTGATGGCGGCAAGCACCACCGTGATCGCCATCGCGGTGGCCAGCGAAATCCCGGCCAGGCCCCAGCTGCGGTGACTGGGCGTGCGCCCATTGGCCACCAGCCAAGTCTGCGCGAAAAAGAACAGCGTCCAGGTAAAGAACAGCATGCCGTGGATATGCAGGATCGGCGCGCCCCGGAAACTGCCCGTCGCCAGCCTGGCCCAGTAGGTGGGAATGAAGCCGCCGAAAGCGATCAGCACGAAAATACCGGCCATCCAGATGTAGAAACGGCGCGTGTCGCTGCGTGTGCTGGTGGGCAGGGAGGTGATGGTGGCGCTCATGTTTCCCGCCCCCGCACATCGAAGCCGGCTGCGCTCAAATTATTTTTCGCTGGTTTTTTCACGGTTTGCTCCATCGCGTTTTTACGGGAAAGCCCGCTGCCAATGCCGCGCCAGCCCGGCACGGTATGCAGAACTTAGCCGCTTGAGGGCGTTTCAGCCATACCGCGACCGCGCTAGTTGGCGTCAGCCGTGTGGGCACAAAAAACGCAGAACGCCATTTGGCGCGGTGTTTGGGGCAAAAGTGGCCGGAAAGGCGCGTGGATGCTGGAGTTTTCCATCTTTCGATCACGCCGAAAATGCGGCTAAGGAAATTGGATCAGGGGACTCGCATGGGCGTCAACTGCTATAGTCTCGCGGCCATTTTGAATCCATTCAATTCCATTTCATCGATCAACAAAAAAATCATGCGTGCCTTATTTCTGCTGCTTCTCGTCTTGCTTGTGCAAGGATGCACGGCCCCGAAAACGACCTATTCCATTGCCGGTGGTCCGCGCATGACGGAAAGCGAAATGCAGCGCGCGTACTACCAGACGCTGCTTGCCAGGCAAATCAGCCCGTCCATTGATTCGCCATTGAAACTTCTGGCCATGGTGCTGCCGGACTATCCTCAGTCATCTCGTCGAGCGGGAATACAAGGCCCGGTAGGCCTGAGATTCGTGGTCGACAAAGAGGGCACGGTGAAAACCATCTCCATTGCCAAATCGTCATCTTCCTTGCTGGGCGAAATTGCCCGCAATGCCGTTCAACAATGGCGATTCGAACCCATCACGAAATCTGGCCAGCCGGTGGCCCAGGGGTTCTATATCGAATTCCAATTCAAATTAACCGACTGAGGGCCACAGCCCGGCAGATGTTTGTCCTTGCCTGTGGCTACAGCACACCCGCCACCACATTTACCGTAATGGCGATGATGATCACGTTGAAAAAGAACGCCACCACGCTATGCAGCATCACCAGGCGCCGCAGCGGCGATGAGGTCACCGCCACATCGGAGGTCTGGCAGCACATGCTCAGCACCAGCGAGAAATAGGTGAAGTCCAGGTAGTCGGGACACTCGGTGCCGGGGAAAACCAGCTGGTGAGGCGTCAGGTAAAAGCTGTGGGCATACTGCTGCGCGAAGATCACCGCCACGAACAGCCACGACAGGAAAATGGTGCTGCTGGCCAGCACGATATCGGCCGGCGATTTGTCCTTGGCGGCGTGCAATTCATGCGAAAGCGCGAACAGCACGATGGCCGCCACGCACAGGCTGAATATCAGCACCGTCCACTTGCCCTCATCCTGGATAAGGGCGCGATTGTGCATCGTCGACACCGAGGCGCGAAACATCAGCACCATCATCAACATCAGAAACACCGCCGCGCCGATGTCGAAGGCGATCAGCAGGGCGCGGGCCGGCGGGAAGGTGGTCGAGAGCAGGGCGAACAGTATGGTGGCGAGCAGGGCGGAGGTCAGCAAGCGCGGGCGGCGGATGCTGCGTTTGAGGGCGTGGGTGAAGGACGACATTCGTTGACCTTGTTAGAGATTGTTGCGATCGAGTGAGAAGTACTCGTCGATTGCTTAATGCGATGGGTGGCGAAGCGGATTGTAAGCGGTTGTGCGGCGGCAGCCTATATAGGGCGCAATAACCAACGGGCATTGCGCCGTATGTCAGTCCGCATAAGCCAATAAATCCGCTGTCCCATCGCCAGCCCAATCCAGCGGATAAACGCCTTGCTCGACCAAGCGATGAAACGTTGAATGTGGCCAATCCACAACCCGTTTGACCAAGCCATGCTTGACCGGATTGATGTGAACGTAATCCATATGCGCGCGAAAATCCGCTTCGTCGCGAATCAGGTGCTCCCAGTAGCGGCGTTGCCAGATGCCGCGTTCCCCACGCTGCAGTCGAATTTTTGATCGCCATTCCGTCGGGGGCAATGCCTTCGAGAAATTTGCTTTGATCAATCGCCAGCGCAGTGGGAAGTTTGTCTCTCCCGGCGGAAATTCGAGGACGCAATGCAAATGATCGGGCAACACCACCCAGCCGCGGATGATGAAAGGGTGCGCTTTCTTCACATAGCTCACTGATTCGCGAAGCAGATCGATATGCCGCGTCAGCAAATTGTTGCCTGCACGCTCCAGCAGATTTACCGTGAAGAAATAGGTGCCGCCCGGATGCCAGGCGCGACGATAGTCGGGCATGTGGAAAGTATGCTGAAGGTCGACATGCGGCGCAATGCCCGTTGGTTATTGCACCCTACGGGCTGATTCTTGCGCAGAGAACGCTTAACCGAGTGCCATGAGTGTCTGACCTCAATTATTCACCAATTATTCAATTAATCCTTACCCCAATTATTCCAATTATTGTATTGAAAAAGGGCCGTAAGGCTCTTTTTTGTTGTGTTAGGCTTTTCGGATGTCAGAAAAATCGTACACACAAACCTCGCATACCTGAATGCTTGGCACTTAATTGCGGGAGAGGCATGATGAATTGGGACACAACAAAAATAATTGCGATTTACGCAGCTGTCCTCTCATCTATTGTCTTTCTTTGGGACATCTTTAAATGGCGTTCAGCTGGTCCGAAATTACTGTTTATCGTTCTATCAGGAATGAAGAACGCTAATTCATTAAGACTCCAGGACAAAACAGTAATTACAGCTACGGTTTCAAATACAGGGGATCGCCCAACTACGATTACTACGATGGGCTTTATTCATTACAGCTCTTGGTGGTCATATATTCGAAAGAAGCCTGACCGAGCAATGGTCGTAGTTCACCCTAATGAGTATGACCGATTGCCCGTCGTCCTCAAATTGGGTGAGATTTGGAGAGGTTTTAACGAACAGGATAGTGAAATGGTCGAAATGGCGGCAAAAGGGCGGTTGTACTGCTATATCTCACTCTCTCACACGGTTGAATTAGTTAAACGCCGTGTCAGGATTAGTCAATAAGATCGTCATGCGGCGCAATGCCCGTTGGTTATTGCGCCCTACGAGCTGCTTATCGGCGCGTCCGCTCTCCAACGCGGGGTTAGGAGTCCTACAGCACACTAGTCGCTCCCACAACGAGCAGGAGCATCCCGAGCCCGAACGTGATTAGCCCTAAGATGCCGAGAATCCAGTTGGCCCACGTGGTGACTGAGTGCCAGACATCTTTGCGCGGGGCATGAACGTAGATCATCTTATAGGCTTGTACGACCAAGCCCGCTTTCACCAAAAGAAAGGCGATGATGGAAGACAGCAAGAAATACCACGACAAAGACACAAGGCACTTGGTGGCAGCGGAAATGGCTGGGTGATCCTTTCCGAGCAGGACGGCAATTGAGACAGAGAGGGCCCCTCCAGCAACCAAAAATAAGGCGCTAGCAATTGAGTCAACCCTGCCTCGAATTTCTTTCCATGCCTCGAAATCGGACTCGGCCACGTTGGACTCCTAACTTAAATTTAAACGACAGTTCTGCCGTTTAATACCGGCAAACTGTCCGCTTAATTCGGATTGGCCGAACAAGAATAATTGCATATCAAATAAAATCTTATCATTTGTTCTGCCGTTTAATTCAGTATTAACAGGACGGGCAAATTCATCAGCCTTTTGTGCGAACACCTGGCCCGTCAATTGGGATATCTGACTGTCCTTGATGCTCACCGCTGCCAAGACGCCAAAGAATCACTCCCCGCCACCTCATATTTCGCCAGCGCCTTTTCCAACACGCTCGCTTCAATCTTCCCCTCGTCAAACAACGCCCGCAGCGCCGCAATCACAATCGAATTCCTGTCCACCTCAAAAAATTCCCGCAGCGCCTTGCGCGTGTCGCTGCGCCCGAAGCCGTCGGTGCCGAGCGTCACATAGCGCTGTGGCACGAAAGCACGGATGAGTTCGGGAACCGCGCGTACATAGTCGGTGGCGGCCACAACCGGCACCTTGTGCTTGCCCAGGCATTGCGCGACATAGCTGGGCTTGCCTTCGCCGGTTGAGAGACGAGCGGCGCGTTCAACCGAAATTCCGTCGCGTTGCAGTTCGGAAAAACTGGTCGCGCTCCAGACGATTGCGTGTATGCCCCAGTCGGCGGCGAGCAGGTCGCGGGCGGCGGTGACTTCGGTCATGATCGCGCCGGCGCCGAGGAGTTGTACTTGCGGTTTCTTTTTGCTCGATGGCAATTGATAGAGGCCGCGCAGAATACCTTCGCGGATTTTTCCCGAGGCATCTTCCGGCATCGAAGGTTGCGCGTAGTTCTCGTTCATCACCGTGACGTAATAGAAAACATCCTTCTGCGCTTCGAGCATTTCGCGCATGCCGTGCTCAACGATGACGGCGAGCTCATAGGCATAGGCCGGGTCGTAGGCACGGCAGTTGGGGATGGTGGAGGCCACCAGATGGCTGCTGCCGTCCTGGTGTTGCAGGCCTTCGCCGCCGAGAGTCGTGCGGCCGGAGGTGGCGCCGAGCAGGAAGCCGCGTGCGCGCTGGTCGGCGGCAGCCCAGATCAGGTCGCCGACGCGCTGGAAGCCGAACATCGAATAGTAGATGTAGAACGGCAGCATCGGAAAATCGTGCACGCTGTAACTCGTCGCTGCCGATACCCAGGAAGAAATCGCGCCGGCCTCGGAGATGCCTTCTTCCAGAATCTGCCCGCTTTTTTCTTCGCGGTAGTAGAGCATCGAGCCCAGGTCTTCCGGCTCGTACATCTGCCCCAGCGGCGAATAGATGCCGACCTGGCGGAACAGGTTGGCCATGCCGAAGGTGCGTGCTTCATCCGCCACGATCGGCACGACGCGCGGGCCCAGCGTTTTGTCTTTCACCAGGGCGCCGAGCATGCGCACGATGGCCATGGTGGTGGACATCTCCTTGCCGTCGGCCTCGAGGGCGAATTTGGCAAAGCTGTCGATGCCCGGCACCGCGACACCCGACGATGCGGCGCGGCGACGGCGCGGCAGATAGCCGCCGAGCGCCTGGCGACGTTGATGCAGATACTTCATCTCGGCGCTGTCGTCGGCGGGTTTGTAGAATCGCAACTGGTCGAGATCGTCGTCGCTTAAGGGCAAGCGGAAGCGGTCGCGGAAGGCTTTGAGATCGTCGATCTCCAGCTTCTTCTGGCCGTGCGTGGTCATCTTGCCCTGGCCGGCGGCGCCCATGCCGTAACCCTTCATGGTCTTGGCGAGGATCACCGTCGGCTGGCCGCGATGCGTCATGGCGCGCGCATAGGCGGCGCAGAGTTTGACGGCGTCGTGGCCGCCGCGTTTCAAGCGATCAATATCGCCGTCGGTCATATTGGCGACCAGGGCGGCCAGCTCCGGGTCCTGGCCAAAAAAGCGTTCGCGGTTGTAGGCGCCGTCATTGGCCGAGAAGGTCTGGAACTGGCCATCGACGGTCTTGCTGAAGGCGCGTTGCAGCACGCCGGTGATGTCGCGCGCGAACAGCACATCCCAGTCCGAGCCCCACAGCACCTTGATCACATTCCAGCCGGCGCCGACGAATTGCGCCTCGAGCTCATCGACGATGCGGCCATTGCTGCGCACCGGGCCGTCGAGGCGCTGCAGATTGCAGTTGATGACGAAGATCAGGTTGTCGAGCTTTTCGCGCGCGGCCAGCGAGAGGGCGCCGATCGATTCCGGTTCGTCCATTTCGCCGTCGCCGAAAAATCCCCAGACCTTGCGTCCTTCGGTGTTGAGCAGTTCGCGGTTCTGCAAATAGCGCATGAAACGCGCCTGGTAAATCGAGTTGATCGGGCCGATGCCCATCGAGCCGGTGGGGAACTGCCAGAAATCCGGCATCAGCCAGGGGTGCGGATAGGAGCACAGGCCCGGCCCATTGATCTCTTGCCGATAATTGGCGAGCTGCTCTTCCGTCAGATGGCCTTCGAGAAAAGCGCGCGCATAAACGCCGGGCGAGGAATGCGGCTGAAAGTAAACGAGGTCGCCGCCATGGTTGGCAACATCGTCGGCACCGGCCGCGCGAAAAAAATGATTGAAGCCGACTTCGAACAGGTCGGCCGCCGACGCAAAGCTGGCGATATGGCCGCCGAGTTCGCCGTAGGCGCGATTGGCGCGCACCACCATCGCCAGCGCATTCCAGCGCATGTATGAGCTGAGTCGTTCTTCAATGTCCAGGTCGCCGGGGTAGGGCGTTTGCTGTTCGACGGGAATGGTATTGGCATACGGCGTGTTGCGCAGGCGTTCGGATTTGACGCCGCGCTTGTCGGCGAATGCGGCGAGCCGGTCGTAGATGAATTGCGCGCGCTCGGTGCCGGATTCACGCACCAGGGATTCGAAGGCTTGCATCCATTCGGAGGTTTCGAGCGTATCGGTATCGATGCGCTGATCTTCGATCGGCAGCGAATGGATGGCAGTCAACGAGGGTTTGGATAGGTCGTTCATGATGGTGTGGCCGTAGTTTGATAGGCGAATCATCGCATGAGCGCGAAGGGCTTGCCGTGAGCGCTCGATTTGGCCATTCGAGCCCCAGGACGCGCAGCCAACCTTTTGTATTTCTTGGAATATTTTAAGAGGCCTGGGCGACCCCAATAACGAGGCGTCGCCGTAAGAAGACAGTAAGGTATTTCGCAGTTTGCTGTGCTAATTTTTTCATCCGCTACGGTGCGTTAAGCGCGACAACGTACCGAGCTTTGCGCATTTCCTGCATAAGCAGCGCTGATGGCAATCGTTGTGAATCGTTCAGCGTGGTTATGCAGGCGGTCGTTCATTCCAATCGCGCCCCTTGTCATCATTCGAATCAACAGAACCCGGCTTCTGAAGGAGGCAATATGAACACCTGCGCGCAAAAGATTTTCCTGGTGATGGTAACGGCCCTCACGACCCTATTGGCTGCCTGCGGCGGCGGTGGCGGTTATGGTGGTAACAGCGGATCGGGCGGCATGAGTTACCCCGGCACGCTCGGTGTGTCGATGACCGATGCGCCGGCTTGCGGTTTCGACGCCGTCAATGTGACGGTCAACAAGGTACGTGTGCATCAAAGCTCGACGGCAACTGATACCGATGGTGGATGGGCCGACATCGCGCTCAGTCCCGCCCGCAAAATCAATCTGCTCGATCTCACCAATGGCGCGCTGGACCAGCTGGGGCAAACCTCGCTGTCCTCCGGGCACTATACGCAGCTGCGGCTGGTGCTGAATGCCAATACCGGACAGACTGTTGCCAACTCGGTGGTGCTGTCCGGTACCACGACCGAAATCGCCCTGAGTACACCCAGCGCCGTGCAAAGCGGCATCAAGCTGATCAACCAGTTCGATGTCCCCTCCGGCGGGCGCGTGGACCTGGTGCTCGATTTCGATGCCTGCAAATCGGTCGTCACCATGGGCAATGGCGCTTATGCCTTGAAGCCGGTCATCCAGGTCATTCCGACGGCGCTGAACGGCATTGATGGTTTCGTCAACCTCGCCGTGCTCACCGACCATGTTGTCGTTTCTGCCCAGCAAAATGGCACCGTGGTGCGCTCGACGGTGCCGAGCTTGACCGGCGAATTCTTCCTGGCGCGCCTGGCGCCGGGCAACTACGATGTGGTGATCACCGCCGACAACCGTGCCACCGCCGTGATCGCCGCCGTTCCGGTGGCCACCACGACCAGTACCACCATGGTCAGCACTACCGCCGCGCCGATCAATCTGCTGGCCGCCACCTCGCCACCCGGCTCGATCAGCGGCACTGTGACACTGAACCCGGTGAGCACCACCGAATTTGGCGATCTGGCCGCGCGCCAGACGTTCTCGGGCGGTCCCACGGTCACGGTTGGCGCACGCACCGCCGATGCGCTCAATGGCAGCTACACCCTGGCCAACCTGCCGACCGTTGCCCCGCAACTCGGCACCTACAGCGCCACCCTGCCGATCGCACTGACGACGCAGACCAATACCACACCCGGCACCGGCAAATACGCGGTGAGGGCATCGGCAACCGACTATACGGCGCAGACCAATGCCTCGGTGGATATCAGCACAGCGAATCAGACTGGCATCAACTTCACGCTGATTCCATAAGCTCGCAGCAAGGGCTGGCGATCTTGCCGGCCCACAAATGAAACGGCGCACATGGATGGCAAATGTGCGCCGTTTTTTGTTCTGCCCTGTATGACAGGGCGAATCTCATGAAGCTTTGCAATACGTCAGGCGAACAAGTCGTGTCGATGACCGAGTAAGGTCTAGGGCGCGGTGCCCGTCTGCAGAGGCGACAGCGTCGAATTAATATTGACAGATCGGTCCATAACTGATATCTTTAAGCCATGGTTAGACCTAGAGAGTTCGATCGAGACGAAGCACTGGACCGCGCTACGCGCGCTTTCTGGGCGAAAGGCTACGCCTCGACTTCTACCGGAGATTTGCTCGCTGCCATGAACATCGGGCGACAGAGCCTCTACAACACATTCGGGGACAAACGAAAGCTCTACCTTGAAGTGCTGAAGCGATATCAGCAGGCAAGCAATGCGGGTCACCTGGAGCGTCTGAATGGCGGTGCTTCGCCACTACAGGGAATTGAGGCGCTTATGTTTGGCCTCATTGCCGAAGACGACAGCGTTCGTGCACTCGGATGCATGGGTGTCAACGCTGTCTGTGAATTCGGGACTGCGGACCAAGACCTTGTGATGCTGTGGAGAAAATTGACCCCATGGCTTTTCAAACGCTTGGTCAAACGCATCCGTGAGGGGCAGGACTGCGGAGAGGTTGACCTCACCATCGATGCATGCGAAGCCGCGACCTTCTTGCAGATGACAATGCAGGGCATTCAGCTTGGCGCCCGCGCAGGTGGAGAAGCCAAGAGTCTGCGGGCACAGGCCAGATTTGCAATCAACCGATTAAGACCGCGCTAGGCAGGAAGCTTGGCGTGGATGCTGCTCATCCAATTATGGACTGATGTGTCAAAAATGGAGGTGTTAATTGAACGAGAATCATGAACTGATCGAAAAGGTTGCTATTGTCTTTGGTGGCTCGCGAGGCATTGGCGCGGCCGTAGCAAGGCGTCTGGCAAGAGAGGGGGCCAATGTCGCGATAACCTATGTTTCGGCGCCTGTGCGGGCGGCCGAAACGGTTGCAACAATCGAAGCCAGCGGGCGAACTGGCCTTGCAATCAAGGCCGACAGCGCGGACCCAGCAGCTATCAAAGCAGCTGTCGCGCAGACCGTGGAGCACTTCAGAAAACTGGATATTGCGGTTGTCAACGCGGGCATCTTGCTGCATGGCGACGTCGCGACTGTGAGCGTGGAAGATCTCGACCGCATGCTCAATATCAACGTGCGTGGGGTCTTTCTCGCCATCCAGGCCGCGGCGGCGCGTCTCACTGAAGGTGGCCGGATCATTACGATCGGCAGCAACACGGCAGTGCGAAGCGGATACCCGGGCGCGAGCGTTTACTCAATGACGAAGGCTGCAGTTGCCGTCATGGTGAAAGGTATTGCCATTGACCTGGCCAGCCGTGGCATTACAGTCAACAACATTCAACCTGGGCCAACTGTAACGGACATGACGGTCGATCTTATCGAGATGATCAAGCCGCTTATTCCGCTTAAGCGCGCCGCAGATCCGGACGAGATTGCCGGTCTGGTCGCCTATCTCGCCCGCAAGGAGTCCGGCTACATGACCGGCTCCAGTCTCACCATCGACGGTGGTCTGGCGCTATGACTGTCCGGTGACCTGATTTATCGTTTGGGTCGGCATTTTAGGCATTTTTGCCCGGGAAGGCGCGCCAATGCTGGACTTTGCCTTTTTAAACGAGGTGCGGCTCAGCCCTGCTTGAGCGCCCCCGCCAGTTGCGGGAGCACGCGTGCTTTCAGTTCGGCGCGCGTGCGGATCGCCTCGGCGGTGCGTTGCGCTTCGCGCAGCGCATCCGGCGGCAGATTGGCTTTGACCCAAGCTTCAAGGTCGTCGGCGATCGCCACTTCGTTTGCGCTGCGGACGATGGCCGCGAAATAGCGGTTGCGTTCAAAGCCGTTGATCGAGTTCAGCAAGGCGGCGCCATTCTGCTTGGCGAAGACCCAGGCCATATCGACATGCTCGCTGCCGGCGACTTCGGCGAGCACGCGCGTGGTGACTAGGGGAGGCAGGGTGGTGGACAAGGACAAGGGCAGACTCTGCGCGGCCAGCTTGGGATCGGCGGCGCTGTTCATGGCCGCAAAATAGCGGAATTTTTCTTCGCTGCTGATTGCTTTCGCCGCGAGCTGGCCGAGCGCGTCATAGGTCGCCTGGTCGGCATAGCGGCCGGCAATGCGCGGAACCACATCGGCCAACGACGGCGGCAGGCTGGCCGGGTCTGCCAGCAGGCGCTGGAATCGTGCGCGCGCTTCGACGATCACCGCTTCGTCGCCGAATTCGCCGAGCGTGCGCAGGATCCTTGAACGCAGTTGCCGGGTTTCGATGGTATCGCCGCCGCGCTCATCCCAGCCCAGTTCCTTGAGCTTGGGCTGCAGCAGGCCGATGGCGAATTTGCGCAACTGCGGGCGCACCGTCTCGCCGGCACTCAGGCGATCGAGCGAATTCAGATCGTCCAGCATTTTGTCCCAGATCGCGAGCCGCGGCTCGTCCCCCAGCTTGGCGATCAGGTTCAGGTAGCTTGCCACCGGTAGGCGATTGCCGGCCACCATCGCCCAGGTATCGGACAGCACTTTAAGGCGCGCGGTATCGGCAAGTTTCGGCAATTGCGCCGACAAGGCATCGAACAAAGCGGGTGCGTATTGCACGCGGTAATAACCAACGCTGAGCGGATCGACCAGCAGCGTTTCGGCGCATCCGGGGCGAGTGACAGTGGTGCTACGCGTTTTCAGCAATACGTAATCCGCCTTGCCGGCGGCGGAAGCATCGGCCGCCGCATTGACCGTGCCGAGTTGCACGGGGATATTCCACAGGCGCTCGCCGGGCTCGTCGCCATCGATTTTGAATTGCTCCTGCGTGAGCGTGATCTTGCGCATGCCGACGCCCTTGGCCCCCTTGGTCATTTCGCAACGCGCATCGATTTTTACCACTGGGAAGCCCGGCTGCGTGATCCACATCGAGGCGATGTCGGCGACCGGCTTGCCCGATGCATTGGCCAGCGCCGTCCACAGGTCGGCGGTGGTGGTGTTGGAATATTTATGCTTGGCCATATAGGCGCGGATGCCGTTGCGGAAGGTATCTTCGCCGAGGTAGGTTTCGAGCATGCGCAGGAAGGATTGCCCCTTCTGGTAGGTGATCGCATCGAAGGCATCGGTGGCCTGGCTTTCGTTGGCGATATCGCGCTGGATCGGGTGCGAAGTGCGGCGCGCGTCGAGGTTCATCGCGGTTTCGCGGGCGCCATTGGCGCGCAGCCAGACATTCCAGTCCGGGTTGAATTTGGCGGTCGCCTTGGTCGCCATCCACGAAGCGAAGCCTTCGTTCAGCCACAGATTGTCCCACCAGGCCATGGTCACCAGGTCGCCGAACCATTGATGCGCCATTTCGTGCGCGGCGATGCCGAACGAGCGCTGGCGCGTGGCGTCCGGGCTTTTCTTCGGGTCGTAGAGCAGGGTGGCTTCGTTGTAGACGATGCCGCCCCAGTTTTCCATCGCGCCGCCGTAACCGCCGGGTGTGGCGATCTGGTCGAGTTTGGGCAGCGGGAAAGGCACGTCGAAATAATCGTTGTAGTAATGCAGCAGATCCTTGCTCGATGCCAGCGCGTAAGCGGCCGCGTCCTGCTTGCCCTCGGTGGTGACGATGCCGATTTCAACCCCGTCCTGGCTGCCGACCAGGCGCTCCAGCTCGCCGGCGACCAGCACGATCAGATAGCTCGCCATCTTCGGTGTGGTGCCGAAAGTGGTGCGCTGCAGGCCGCTCGCGAGCATTTCCTGTTTGCGGATCGGCGTGTTCGAATACGCCTTGAAGTTGGCGGGCAGATCGACCGAGAGCGTGAACTTCGCGCGGAACACCGGCTCGTCCCAACTCGGCAACATGCGACGCGCATCGGCGGCTTCCATTTGCGTACCGAGCAGCACTTTTTGCCCCGAGGCTGTCGGGTATTTGTCGTAGTACAGCCCCTTCGGCCCGCGATTGATGAGGCCGCGATAGCTGAGGCTCAGCGCGTATTGGCCCGGTTTCAACGGCGCGGCCAAGGTAAAGCTGAGCGTCTGCTGGTCCTTGTCGATCATCGGTGTCAGCGTCTGGCTGGCAATGCCCTTGCCGGCAAGCGTGGCTGCATCGACCTCGATGTTCAGGGTGTTCATCACCAGTTTCGAGGTCGTCTTCAGCACCTGGATGTTGATGGTTTCCTGGCCGCTCAAGGTGAAGTTGACGATATCCGGCACCACATGCACGGTGTAGTCGATGGGCACCACGTCCTTGGGCAGCTTGCCGGGGGTGGCGGCGAAGGAAAACGGGGCTTCGGCCTGCGCCGCCGTGAGAGCAAACGGCGCGGCGGCAAGGATAAGAACCTGGACAAGAATCGACAGCGGGCGATTGAGACGCATCATGATGGCGGGCTTCCCTGTGGTCGGCGAGGTTTGCAGATGAATCAGACGGCAGGCAGCGCACTGGCCAGCTGCGGCAGGACCCTGGCCTGCAATCTGGCGCGGGTGCGGATCGCATCGCCGGTGCGTTGCGCCTCGGTAAGGGCGTCGGGCGGCAACTTGGCTTTGACGAAGGCTTCCAGATCGTCGGCCACTGCGGCATCGACCGAGGTTTCGACGATCGCGGCAAAGTAGCGATTGCGTTCGAAGCCATTGATGGTGCCCAGCAGAGCCGTGCCGTTCTGCTTGGCAAAAGTCCAGGCCTGATCGATATGTTCATTGGCGGCCACGACGGAGAGTACGCGATTGGTCACCAGTGGCGGCAGGGTGGTCGACAGCGAGAGCTTGAGCGACTGTTCCGACAGCTTGGGATCGAGCGCCGAACTCATGGCAAAGAAATAGCGAAATTTCTCTTCACTGTTGAGCGCCTTGGCGGCCAGCGCGCCCAGCGCATCATAAGCCGCCTGGTCCGCATAGCGGCCGGCGATATGGGTCACCACATCGGCCAGCGCCGGCGCCAGGCTGGCGGGCTCGGCCAGGAAACGCTGGAAGCGGCTGCGGCCTTCGGCGATCACGGATTCATCGCCGAAGTCGGCAAGCACGCGCAGGATGGCGGTGCGCATCTGGCGGATCTCGGTCGAATCGTCCGCACGCTCGTCCCAACCGAGCTGCCTGGATTTGAGCTGCAGCAGATTGATGGCGTAGCGGTGCAGTTGCGCGCGGGCCGCGCTGCCGGTGCTGAGCCGGTCGAGCGAACGCAGATCTTTGAGCAGTTCTTCCCAGACTGCGAGGCGCGGTTCATTGCCAAGCTGGCCGGCGAGTGCCAGGAAGCTGGTGACCGGCAGGCGGTTGCCCGCCACCATCGCCCAGGTATCGGACAGCAGCTTGAGGCGGGCGCTATCGTTCAGGGTCGTAAATTGTCCGGTGAGCGTGGCAAACAAGGCCGGCGAATACTGCACGCGGTAATAGCCGACACTATCGGGATCGATCACCAGGGTGTCGCTGCAACCGCGCCGCGTAATGGTGGTGCTGCGCGATTTCAGCAAGACGTAGTCCGGCTTGGCCGCGGTGCTGCCGACGGCGCCGATCTGCACGGGAACGTTCCACAGGCGATTGCCGGGTTGCTCGTCGCCGACCTTGAACTGTTCCTGGCTGAGCGTGATCTTGCGCTGGCCTGCTGCACAGATCGCATCGACTTTTACCACCGGGAAACCCGGCTGCGTGGTCCAGTCCGAGGCAATCTTGCCGACCGGCTTGCCCGATGCCTTGGCCAGGGCCGCCCATAGATCGGCGGTCGTGGTATTGCCGTACTGGTGCTTGGCCATATAGGCGCGGATACCCTGGCGGAAGGCGTCCTCGCCCAAATAGGTTTCAAGCATGCGCAGGAATGATTGGCCCTTCTGGTAGGTGATGACATCGAAGGCGTCGGTGGCCTGGCTTTCATTGGCGACCGACTGCTGGATCGGATGCGTGGTCTTGCGCGCATCGAGGCTCATCGCCGCTTCGCGCTCGCCATTGGCGGCCAGCCACACGCGCCAGTCGGGATTGAATTTATCGGTGGCCTTGGCTGCCATCCACGAGGCGAAGCCCTCGTTCAGCCACAGGTTGTCCCACCAGGCCATGGTCACCAGGTCGCCGAACCACTGATGGGCGGTCTCGTGGGCGATGATGGAATAGGCTCGCTGCTTGGTCGAGTCCGGGTTCTGCTTGGGGTCAAACAACAGATTGGCTTCGTTGTAGACGATGCCGCCCCAGTTTTCCATCGCGCCGCCGAAGCCGCCTGGCGTGGCGATCTGGTCGAGCTTGGGCAGGGGGAATTTCACCCCGAAGTAATCGTTGTAGTAGCGCAGGATCTGCTGGCTGGCGCTGAGCGCATAGGTGGCTGAACCTTGCTTGCCCTCGGTGGTGACGATGCCGATTTCGATACCGTCCTGGGTACCGGTCGTGCGCTCCAGTTCGCCGGCCACCAGCACCAGCAGATAGCTCGACATCTTCGGTGTGGTGGCAAAGTCGACGCGCTGCAGGCCGCCGGCCAGCTTCTCCGTCTTGGTGACGGGCGTATTCGAAAACGCCTTGAAGTTGGCGGGCAGATCGACCGATAGCGTGAACCGGGCACGGAACACCGGTTCATCCCAGCTCGGCAGCATGCGGCGCGCGTCGGTCGCTTCCATCTGCGACCCAAGCAGCACTTTCTCGCCCGTGGGCGAGGGGTATTTATCGTAATACAGGCCCACCGGGCCGCGATTGATCACGCCGCGATAGGCGATGTCCAGGGCATAACGCCCCGGTTTCAGCGGTGTGGCGAGCGCAAAGCTGAGCGTCTGCTGATCCTTGTCGATCACCGGCGTCAATTTCTGTTCCGCGATGCCCTTGCCGCTGAGCGTGGCGGAATCGATTTCGATCTCCAGTACATTCAGCATGATCTTCGAGGCGGTTTTCAGCACCTCGATGTTGATCGTTTCCCTGCCGCTCAAAGTGAAATCGGCGAGGTTGGGTACCACATGCACGGTGTAATCGAGTGGCACCACATTTTTGGGCAGCTTGCCGGGGGTGGCCGTGAACGAGAACGGCGCTTCGGCATGGACTGCCAGCGCAGCGGCAGACAATGCGGCGGCAAGAATCAGACGGCATACAGGCATCATGGCGAGCGGCTTCCGGGGAGTTTAAACAGGGCCAAAGGCAGGAAAAAAGCAACCGGCAGTGTAATGTATTCGGCGCTCAGGTTTGCGGGCGCTGTGTAACGACTCGTGTCTGCTGCAGGACCACCAGGGCGATCCCGCCGATGATGGCGGTCGCGGCGATGGCGAGACGCAGGGTAAGCGCCTCGCCCAACAGCAAAATGCCGCCGAGGGCGGCGAGCATCGGGACGCTGAGTTGCACGGTAGCGGCCGTGGTCGCGTCGAGGCCCCGCAATGCGGTGTACCAGATCGCATAACCCATGCCCGAGGCGACAGCGCCCGAGGCAATCGCATAGGCGATGCCGGCGGCATCGACCGTCGTCGAGCTCAAGCTGAGAACGCTGACCAGCAGTGCAAACGGTACCGCGCGCAGAAAATTGCCGGCCGTCACTGTCGTTGCATCGCCGGCGCCTTTGCCGCGCAGCGAATAGACGCCCCAGGCGATGCCGGCGGCAATCATCAATCCTGCACTGCGCAAGGGGGGCGCACTCAGTCCGGGCAGGAGCAGACCGACCAGGCCCAGCAAGGCGCAGAGCAGCCCCAGTATTTGCAGCGGGCGCAGCCGTTCGCCTTTGTACAGGCCATAGCTGATCATGCTGGCCTGCACCGCGCCGAACAACAACAGGGCGCCGGTCGCCGCCGATAGCTGAAGATAGGCAAACGAAAAGCAGGCGGCGTAGGCGAACAGTGCGAAAGCGGATATCCAGTTGCCGGAGGCGCCCACCGGCGCCTGCCGCAAGCGCACGATCCACCACAGCACCATCGCGCCGCTGACGAGGCGTATCGAAGTAAAGCTGGCGGCGTCGATACCGCTCTGTTTCAGCGCGGCGCGACACAGCAGGGAGTTGCCGGCGAAAGCGATCATCGCCAGCAGGGTCAGCAAGGCGATCCGCGAGCGGGACATCATGCCCGCACCGGGCCGCCTGCCACTTCCGGAATCAATGCGGCGCCGTCCCCAAGTGCTTCGCAAAAAAGGCTTCAATCATGCGATCGCGATGCATCTTGTTGGCGCGGGTGGCGAAGCCGTGTTTGGCGCCGGGGTAGGTCATCAGTTCAAACAGCACGCCGCGCGACGTCAGGTCGCTGATCAGACGGGTGGAGTTGGTAAACAGCACATTGTCGTCGGCCATGCCATGCAGCAACAGCAAAGGTGAACGCAGGCCGCCCAGGTGCGCGAATACGCCGCTTTGCTTATAGCCTTCGGCATTTTCCTTGGGGTCGCCGAGGTAGCGTTCGGTGTAGTGGGTGTCGTACAACTGCCAGTCGGTAACCGGGGCACCGGCCACGCCGGCGGCGATGCGGTCCGAACCGGCCGCCAGCAGACTCACGGCCATATAGCCGCCGTAGCTCCAGCCGAATACGCCGATGCGCTTGCCGTCGACAAAACGCTGCTTGTTCAGCCAGTCGATGCCGGCCAGTTGATCGTCGACCTCGACGCTGCCGAAGTGACGATACAGGGCGTCGGCAAAGCGGCGTTCGCGTCGCGCTGAGCCGCGGTTATCGATGCTGAACACGATATAGCCTTGCTGTGCCATGTACTGTTCAAACAATCCACCCCATTTGCGCGCCACCACCTGCACTGTCGGGCCGCCGTAGACGTAGACGAACACCGGGTAACGCTTGGCGGGATCGAAGCCGGCGGGCTTGATCATCGAGTACTGAAGCATCTGTCCGTCCGCAGCGGGCAGGGTGCCGAATTCCATGGGCAGATGCGTGGCCAGATACGGTGCATAGGGATGCTGGTCATTGAGCTCGTTATGCTCAAGCCAGGTCAGCAGTGTCCCGTCGGTGCGGCGGATGCTGACTTGCGGCGGCGTGTTCGGATCCGACCAGGCATCGACATACAGCTCGCCATGTTCGGCGAATTTCGCGTCGTGCCAGCCATCGGCCTGGCTGATGCGCCTGGGGCGATCGGCGCTGCCGCCATCCAGGGCCAGGGCATAGATCTGCTTGTCGATAACGGCATCGCGGTTCGAATGCACGTAGACGCGGCCCGCCTTCTCATCCACCGCAAGGAGATTGTCGATTTCCCAGTCGCCGCCGGAAATGGCATGCAGCAGTTTGCCGTTGAGGTCATACAGGTAAAGATGCTTGCGCCCGCTGCGTTCCGAGGCCCAGATGAAGGCGTCGCGTTTCTCCAGGAAGCGCAGATCGGCATTGAGATTGACCCAGGTCTTCGAGGTTTCGCTGAGCAGGATGCGCTGCACCAGCGTGGCGGCATCGACCGACACCAGGTCCAGGCGCTGCTGGTTGCGGGCCTCGCGCTGGTAGACCAGCTGCTTCGAATTCTTGCTCCAGTCGGCGCGCACCAGGTAGATGTCGCTGTCCGGGCCCAAGTCCACGGGTCGGATGCTGCCATCGGCAAGTGCGACGATGGCCAGCGATACCAGCACGTTCTTCTCCCCGGCATAGGGGTAGCGCTGCTCGACGACCTCGGTGCGGTCGGCATAGATCTCGAAGCGGCGCGCGACCGGCACCGGCGCCTCGTCGAAACGCTTGAAGGCAATGGCGGAATCGTCCGGCGCCCACCAGTAACCGCTGGTCTGCGCCATTTCTTCCTGGGCGACGAATTCGGCTTCGGCATTGTGGATGGTGCCGGCGCCGTCCTTGGTCAATTGGCGCTCGACGCCGGTCGCGATATCCACCACGTACAGGTTCTGGTTGCGCACGAACGAGACATACCTGCCCCTGGGCGATACCTTGGGGTCGATCACATTACCGGTCGCGATGCGCCGTCCCTTGTCCGACTGCGCAACATCGACCAGGTAAAGGTCTCCGGCCAGCGGCACCAGCAGGCGCTTGCCGTCCGGCGACCAGCTGTAATCGATAATGCCGCGAAAGCTAGCGGTGCGTTCGCGTTCGCGGCGTGCCTTTTCCTGATCCGAAATCTGCTCGCTCGGCTTCAGCAGTTTTGAATCGACCAGGCGGCGCATGGCCTTGTCGTGCAGGTTGAACTCCCACAAGTCGAGCTGGAATTGATCGTCGTCGCGGCCGCGCAGAAATGTGACCCGGGTTCCGTCCGGCGAAATCTTTACCTTGCGCGGACTGGCGCCGGAAAGTGCGGGATCGGCGTGCAGCCGTTCAATGGTCAGGCGTTCGGCGAAAGAGGGCGGGGTGGCGATAAGCAACAAAGGCAGGAGCAATGAAACGAACAATGCGCGCATGGAATTTTCGATCGGTTGTGATGCGTGGGAAAGGGGTTCGGTTGCAGCGACTGCAGATTATGAACGTAAAAAACCCGCGGAAGAATCCGCGGGTTTTTTTACCATGAACTGCCGGACGCTTACTTGAAGGTATAGGTTGCGGTGGTGTAAATAAAACGTCCGCGTACATCCGTGTAGCTCAGGTCATAGCTGCCGACAAAGCCGGCGCCGTAGTTGGTATACGGCGGATTCTGGTCGAACAGGTTCTTGATGCCCAGCGTGAGTTTCAGCGCCTTGAAGCCCGTATACACGAGCTGCGAATCATAAGTTTCATACGGCGCCACTTGACGCGGAGTCACGCTGGCGGGCTGAAGGCTGGTGCGCAGATCGTCGTAGCCCACCTGGAAATTTTCCGACACGCTGGCGATCCACGGGCCGGTTTCCCAAACCACGCTGGCGGTATGGCGCCAGCGCAGAGCCACACCGATTCCCAAGGCGGATGGACGGTTAATGGCGGACGTGTAAGTGCCGTCAAGGTTTTGTTGATCGTAGCGAGTGAGATACGTTCCGTTAAGCCGCAAGGTAACCTTGTCTTCTGCGGTGTTGAGGATGCGCCCCCTAATATCGAGGTCAATGCCCGCCACATTGGTTTTGCCAAGATTGGTCAAGGACTGATCAATGCCGATAATCGGGCCGACACCGCTGGGATTGCCATCCGGTGGTCCGCGACGGATATAGCTTGCGTATTTGACGGGATCGCCCAGAATAGTCGCGGTCGAGATGCCGGTGCGAATCACGTCCTTGACTTCAACAGTCCAGAAATCAACGCCAAGATAGAAGTCCCTGGTGGGCTCAAACACAAAACCCAGCGTTGTCGATTTGGATTTTTCCGGCTTCAGGGAAGAATTGCCGCCGCCGATGGTGACAAATTGCGTGCTGCAATCGATGAGACCCGTCGTACCGATGGGGCAACGAATCAAGTCGCGACTGCCATTTGTCGTGATACCGCGTGCTTCGGGTTGGTAAAGATCAATCAGGGTTGGTGCACGGAACCCGGTACCGATTGACCCGCGCACAAGGAACGTATCCGTCGCGGTCCAGCGAATTGAGCCTTCCGGATTGACGGTGTTGCCGACGCGCTGATAATTGTCATAGCGGACTGCTGCGTCCGCTTCGAGGTTCTTAAGAATCGGTATGTTTACTTCCGTATATGCAGATTCAACGTTTCGCGTGGCGGAAACAGGGACGCCGGCAGCGCCGAAACCAGACACCAGGAATTGCTTGTTCGCATCGGAGGGCGCCAGATCAAGTTTTTCCTTGCGGAATTCCGCACCCAGGGAAATCGACATCATCCCGGCAGGCAATTGGTAAAGCTCGTGCGTGCCTTTGGCGTAGGCGCTGGTGATCGAAGTCTTGTTGACGAACCACGGCCCATTGTAATTGCTGGCCATGGCGGCTGCCAGGGCGTTTGGATCAGTCGTCGGGCCGAATGGGTTAATTACACCGGTATTTAGCAAATTGAGATACTGATTGGTCAGTGCCCAACCTTGCTTCAAGGTCTCGGTGATTTTATTTTGGGAGTAGAGCACGCCGCCATCGTAATCCCAGCCCATGGCATCACCGCGCAAACCGGCAACGACGCGCGAATTGTCGGCGACGTCTTCAGTCTTCCTCACGCCAGTCGGGATGGAGCGAAAGAGAAGTACGAGCGGCTGTCCGGTGAGTCCATTGGCGGTGGCAAAGGCAGTTGGATAATAGGGACTCGAAGGAGGCAATAAGGCCCAAGCACCGCCAATCAACGGATTAAGCTGGGCAGTAAAGGCGGGATACTGCGTATTGATGAGATTGGTAAGTGAAGCAATATAGGGATGTCCCGCCGGCAACGCCGCACCATTGATCAGCACATGCTGGGTTGTATTGAGCGTTTTATTGCGCGTAAAGTTGCTCTCGACATAACCTTCAACTGCGCTGGAGATGTTTATCCGCCCATTGAACGATACGTTTGCCTGTTTGCTGTCCGGCTGCAGGGCAATATAGGGCGCATTGTCGTAGCGGCAGAGACCTGTCGGACCGCTGGGCTGCAGGGGCGACACTTGCGAATATGGACCGCAATTGGGGAAGGTGGGGCTCCGCAGTGCGCCGCTGGGTAAGCGTACATTAGCGGGGAACGATGTTGTACTGAGTTTATCGAGTTGTTCCCCCACATTCAGATTGCGTGCGAATGAACGATCTGAACCAAAAATGGGTTTGGTGTACTGATAGCCCGCACCAAAGTTGACGTTGTAACGATCCTTGGCCATATCGCCAAAGCCGGCAAAAATTGACGCCTTGCCCTCATCACCGCCACCTGGACGTGTTGGCGCACCGTAGGTTCCGCTGACCTCCACACCCGTGTAGTCCTTGCGCAGGATGAAGTTCACCACGCCGGCAACAGCATCGCTGCCGTAAACCGCCGAGGCGCCATCTTTCAGGACTTCAAGTCGGTCAATGGCATAGATGGGAATGGTATTGATGTCGACCGCCGACGAGCCGCCGGATGGCGCGCCGCGGCGTCCATTGATCAGAACCAAGGTTCTTGCAGAACCCAGACCGCGCAGCGAAATCAAGGTGGCCGAGCTGGCGCCACCCTGACCACCGCCGGCACCACTATTGGCTACGCTGGAACTGCCGAGAGCAGAAGTGGCAGAAATCGACCTCAGCAATTGTTCTACGTTGGATGCACCCGTACGTTCGATATCGTCTCGCTTCAGTACCAGCACCGGCAGGGCAGTTTCGCCATCGATGCGCTTGATCGACGAGCCGGTTACTTCAACTTTTTCCAGTTTCTGCGGTGCAGATTCCGCAGTCTGGGCAAATATAGGTGTCGCCAGCAACAGCGAGGACGACAGGCCGCCACCGAGCGCGAGCGCCAGTGCCTTTCTCATGGGTTTTTCCGCAAACATAGTTTTACGCCTCTTGGTGGATGGAAGAATGGGCAAGTATTTTTTTGATTTAGGCAATTCAACCCCGAGCGATTACTCTGACCGGCGAACAAAAAGTCGTCGCGCGTAAATTCCGGTGAAAAGGTCCAGCGAAAAAGGAAATGATTTGAAGCGACGGGGAGTGCAAGGCCCCCGAAGAAAATCAGATTTTTTATTGTTGGCGCAGCATTACAAAGCAGCAACATTTATGCCATATGCCGGCAATATTCAAGTTTGACTTAAGTCAATTTTTCGAGGACTGTTGCACAGATAAAACAGCTTGTTCCGCCATGTGGTCCGAATTGCCAAAACCAGGGTGGGTTGCTGTTCATTGGCAGCCTTAAATGGAAGTCGGTTGGCATGGTTGCGCTTCAAATTCGATGGTTGCCACAGTTGTCCCGCCGATTGGTTCCTGAATTTGGTCACGCGCTATACTGGAACAGGGAGTTTCTTAAATGACTCGCCGGTTATAAAGCTGCCAAGCGCAATCAAGACAAGAAAATTGGCAAACATGAAGGCGCCCTTGCGCGGTTGAATGCAGTGCGCATAAAGCGCGCGGAAGGGTATGTTGAACGCAAGCGAATGTTGCGGCTCGAATTCGCACATGCAAACATCCGTTCTATTGGCGGCGTTCGTTTTCGCAGTCGGTTCTCGTTGCCGGAACAATGACATTTCAAGATGTAACATTGATTTAGATACAACTGTGTTTCTATATAATTTGCGCCGACGTTTGCGCTCCGTGGCCGCCAACAGCGGGAACGTGTTCCGCGTTGCAGATGTCTCTATATTGATGTGCGTTGGGCGATCGATGAAACAGGCAAGGGCTCTTGGATGAAAAAGAAGGTAATTTACGGCGCTATTGCCGTGTTCGCGATTGGCGGTACTGGCTGGCTGATCCTCGCGCGCAGTGCCGCGCAGAGCAGCAGCGGCAGGGAGGCGCCGCCCGTGACGGTGACGACGACTATCGTGCTGAAGCAGGATGTGCCGGTAAGCCTGGAGGCGATCGGCACGGTGGCCTCGCTGAATGTCGTCGATGTGCGGCCGCAGACCAGCAATATGATCGCCACCGTGCACATCAAGGAAGGACAGTTCGTACGCAAGGGCGATTTGCTGTTTTCCCTGGATGATCGTGCCGACCGTGCCAACCTCGAGAAGGCGCAGGCGCAACTGGTGCGCGACCAGGCAACGTTGAGCGATCTGGAACGGCAGCTGAAACGCAGCCAGGATTTGCTTGCCAAGAATTTCATCTCTCAAAGTTCGCTCGATACCGTGTTCAGCCAGGTCGAGGCGCAACGTGCGGCGGTCCAGTCCGATCGCGCGGCGATTCACGGCGCCGAAGTGGCCCTGAGTTACGACACCATTCGTTCGCCGCTGAGCGGCCGCGCCGGCGGCATCGCCATTTTCGCGGGCAGCGTCGCGCAGCCCGCCACTACCCTGGTCACGATTGCGCAGATCGACCCCATCGCCATCAGCTTTACCCTGCCCGAGGCGCAGTTGCAGCCGGTGCTCAATGCCAACCGCAAGGGCGTGGTAACGGTGAGCGCATTGATCCCGGGAGTGGCGGTGCCATTGCAAGGCCGCTTGAATTTCATCGACAACACGGTGGACCCGACTGCCGGTACCGTCCGCGCCAAGGCCACTTTCGCCAATGCCGATATGGCGTTGTGGCCGGGCCAGTACGTTACCAGCCGCATCAACGTCGGCTCGATCGAGGGGGCGATGGTGGTGCCGCAGGCGGCGGTTATCACCAATACCACCGGCAAGGTGATTTACCTGGTCGATGCTGCGGGCAGCGCGCAACTCAAGAAAATCGACGTGATTCATGAATTCGACGGCAGCGCCGTGGTCAAGGGCGTTACTGCCGGTGACCGCGTGGTGGTTGAGGGCAAGCAGAACCTGCGGCCGGGACAGAAAGTTCGCGAGGCGCAAAGCGCAGGCGCCGCCACGAAGGGCGGGAAGGACGGGAGCAATCCCGCAGCGGCTGAGAAGCGTCCATGAACATTTCCGAGCTGTGCATACGCCGCCCGGTAATGACGGTATTGCTGAGCATTTCCCTGGTGGTGGCGGGGGTGCTGGCGTATTCGAAAATCCCGGTGGCGGCCCTGCCGAGCTATAACACCCCGGTGATCAATGTCAGTGCGCAACTGCCGGGCGCCGCGCCCGACACGATGGCCTCGTCGGTCGCCTTGCCGCTGGAAAAACAGTTTTCCACCATCGCCGGCTTGAACGTCATCAGTTCGACCAACACGCTGGGCAACACCTCGCTGACGCTGGAGTTCGACCAGTCGCGCGATATCGATGCCGCGGCAGTCGATGTGCAGGCGGCGCTGCTGCGCGCGCAGCGCTCGCTGCCGATCGAGATGACGCAGCTGCCCTCGTATCGCAAGGTCAATCCGGCCGATGCACCGATCCTGTTCCTGGCGATGACCTCGCCGTCGATGAAACTGTCGGAACTGAACGACTATGCCGAAAACCTGATTTCGCCCAGTCTTTCCACCATCGACGGCGTGGCGCAGGTCACCGTCAACGGCCAGAAGCGCTTTGCGGTGCGCATCAATGCCAATCCGGACTTGCTGACGCAGCGCAACCTGACTTTCGAGGACCTGGCCAATGCGGTGCGCAATGCCAATGCCAATTCGCCGGTCGGGGTGCTGGACGGACCGCGCCAGACCCTGACCATCCAGGCCAATGCGCAAATGGCCTCCGCCGCCGAATTCGCCGACATTGTGATCGCCAGCCGCAACGGCGCGGCGGTGCGCCTGCGCGAAGTCGCCACGGTGGAGGACAGCTTCGAGTCCGTCAAAACCGCCGGCAGCTATAACGGCGAGCGCGCCATTGTGCTGCTGGTGCAGCGCCAGCCGAATGCCAATACGGTTGCCACCGTCGATGCGATCCGCAAGCTGATTCCGCGCCTGCGCGCGCAGATGCCGACATCGATCAATCTCAACCTGGTCAACGATCGCTCGGTATCGATACGCGCAGCCCTGCACGACGTAAACATCACTCTCGGGCTGACCGTAGTGCTGGTGGTGCTGGTGATTTTCATGTTCCTGCGCCGCGCCGCCGCCACCTTGATTCCGGCGGCGACGCTGCCGATCTCGATCATCGGCGCGCTGTCGCTGCTGTACTGGCTGGGCTACACCATCGACAACGTTTCCCTGCTGGCCATTACCCTGGCGGTCGGGTTGGTGGTCGACGACGCCATCGTGGTGATCGAGAACATCGTGCGCCATATCGAGCTCGGCGAGTCGCCGCTATCGGCTGCGCTGCTGGGCGCGAAGGAAATGGGCTTCACCATCATTTCCATCTCGGTGTCCCTGGTCGCGGTGTTCATTCCCATTTTCTTCATGCCAGGTGTGATCGGCCTGTTGTTCCATGAGTTCGCGGTGGTGGTCTCGCTGTCGGTGCTGGTGTCCGCCGTGGTGTCGCTGACCCTGGTGCCGATGCTGTGCAGCCGCTTTTTGCCTGCCAGCGGCCATGGCGAGGAAGGCCGCATCGGTCATTTTTTCGAGGCCGCTTTTCTCAAGCTGCAAAACGCTTATGCGCGCACGCTCGATGTTGCGCTTGACCACCGGCCCGTCGTGCTGATCGTGGCCATCGGTACCCTGATCCTGACCGCGCTGCTATTCGTGAATATCCCCAAGGGGTTTTTCCCGCAGGAGGATATCGGCCAGATCAGCATCAGTACCGAAGCCGCAGAGGACATCTCCTTCCCGGCCATGCTGGCCCTGCAGGACCGCGTGGCCGAGGCCATTCGTGCCGACCCGAACATTGCCGACGTCACATCATTTACCGGCGGTGGCGGCAATACGCAGAATACCGGTCGAATGTTCGTGAACCTGAAGCCGCGCGGCGAGCGTGTATCCATGGATGAAGTGGTCAACGGCCTCAGGCGCAAGACCGGCACCATCCCCGGCATCGCGGTGTACATGCGCCCCATCCAGAACCTGCAACTCGGCGGCAGACCCAGCAAATCGCAATACCAGTACACCCTGCAAAGCGTGTCATCGGATGCGCTCAGCGACTGGGCAGGGCAATTGCAGGACCGCCTGCGTGCCGAGCCGCAGTTCCGCGACGTGACCAGCGATTCGCAGAATCGCGGCCTGCAGGCCAGCCTGCGCATCGACCGCGACAAGGCCAATTTGCTCGGGGTGCAGATGCAGGATGTGCGTACCGCCCTTTACGATGCTTTCGGCGATCGCCAGGTATCGACCATTTACTCGCCGGCCAACAGTTATCAGGTGATCCTGGCGGCGCTGGGTGAATACCGGCAGTTCGAAGCCGCCCTGGGCAAGATCAATTTTCGCGGCAAGAGCGGCGCCCTGGTGCCCATGTCCGCCTTTGCCACGGTGGATCGTACCGTCGGGCCGACCGCCGTGAATCATCAGGGCCAGTTGCAGGCCATCACGCTGTCGTTCAATTTGGCGCCCAATGTTCCACTGGGCAATGCCACCAAGCGCATCGACGAAATCAGCCGTGAGATGAAAATGCCCTCATCGATCATCGCCAGCTATGGCGGCGACGCGGCGGTGTTCCAGGACTCGCAATCCGGACAGGCCATCCTGCTGGTGGTGGCGATCCTGGTCATCTATGTACTGCTCGGCGTTTTGTATGAAAGCTATATTCACCCGCTGACGATTCTTGCCGGTCTGCCTTCGGCGGCGGTCGGTGCCTTGCTGACGCTGACCCTGTTCGGCAAGGATCTGACCCTGATCGCCACCATCGGCATCCTGATGCTGATCGGCATCGTCAAGAAAAACGCCATCATGATGATCGACTTCGCCTTGCAGGCGCAGCGCAACGAAGGCATGGCGCCGGCCGAGGCCATTCGCCAGGCCTGCGTGCTGCGTTTCCGGCCCATTCTGATGACGACCCTGGCTGCACTGATGGGCGCCTTGCCGATCGCGCTGGGACTCGGCGCCGGCGCGGAACTGCGCCAGCCGCTGGGACTGGTGGTCGTCGGCGGCCTGATTTTTTCTCAGGTCATCACGCTCTACATCACGCCGGTGATTTATCTGTATCTGGATCGCTGGAGCGGCCGCGGGCCGCAGGTGTTGCCTGGCGACATCGAAGAGCCTGTGCAGCAGCCGGCGACAGTCCCCAAGGCGAAGAAGCATCTTGCGGCGGCCGAATAAGGTATAGATAAAAGGTACAGATAAGGTACAGATAAAGGCCGAGGCCTGATATCGTAGAACGCCATTTGGCGCGCCTTTCGAGGCAAAAATGCCTGGAAAGGCACGCCGTTGCTGGTTCTTCATTTTTGCGGATATCGGTGACGGCGCCGCAACGCAATTTGTACTGGCGCTTTCCAACGCCGCTAGAACGAATAGGTCAGCGTAACGCCCGCGCCCCAATTCGGGCCGCCATCGGTGAAACCCTTGAGCACATAGAGTTGTGTTTTCCAGGTCTTCGCATAAACGTGGTTGTAGAAAACCGTTGCCTCACGGCGCGCCTCGCCGATGTCCGAAGCGCGCTGATGGTAATCGAACAGCACGCCCGCAAGGTTGGCATCGTCAAATTTCAGGGATACGCCGGTGTTGGCGTTGAAGACATTGTTCAACTTGATGTATTGCGAGGCCCCCATCTTTGTATAGCCGGCGCCGCCAAACAGGGTGACGCGGTCGAACTTCCTGTACATATCGACTTCGGCGCCGTAATCATTTTCACCGGTGCCCAGGCCCTTGTCGGCATCGGCCGTCCCGAACTTGATGCGGCCCGCCACATCGATGCCGAATTGCGCGGCGGCATCGCCATACACATTGAAGGACGCGAGGGCGATCACATCGCCCAGCCCGCGCGCGCTGCCCGAGGTTAGCGTCGCCGCGGTTGTGGCGGTGGTACCCGGGCCACCGATCGGCAGGCCCAGCGAACCGATACGGGTGCGCAAATTGGTATTCCTGACGGCACCCACGCCAGGAATCACGTTCGGCGGGCCGGACACATCAAGGTACGGAATGGTCAGATTGAGCCTCCACGCGCCGGCATCATAGCCAAGATCCAGCGGTATCGAGCGGATTCGGGTGGTTGCTGTCGTGCCGTACTCGCCCGATGAATAATTGAAGCCCGAGCCGATCGATAATCTTCCTTCATCAGCGGGCGCTGCCGGAGAAAAAGGCAGCAGCAGTGCCGATACGCCCACGGCGACGATAGTCTTGTTCACGGCAATCCCTCCATCAAGAATGAATGTCGGCGCATATGAACGCCGGGCTGTCCCCGGCGTTCATGGCACTCAACGGCAAGCGGTGACGAATCAGCGAGCCACGGATTCCGTCTCGGCATTGCCCTTGGCCGCGGCGCGTTGCTGGGTCGACAGGTCGCCGGCACGCCTGGTGTTCATTTGCGCGCTGCCGGTGCCGGTGACCGATGCGTCGGTATGCGCCGAGGTCGAGCGGCTGCTGTTACGTGCGGCGGTTGCCGTGTGCTCGACGCGGGTCTTGCCGTCGCCCGCCGTGTTTGCGGCACTTTTGGCCGCTGCATTGGCGGTGGCGCCTGCCTTGCCCTCGACAGCAGCGTCCGGGTGCACAGGTTTTACCTGGGGCAAGGTGGGTGCCGTGGTGGCTGCATTGGCTGCGCCGGTGGCATTCGTGCGCAGCAAAACGCTGTTTTGCGAGGCATGCTCAAAGGCGGAAGCATTGGCATTTGCACCGGCTTGCGCTGCACCGGTGGCTGCCGCGCCCGCCGCATTTTGCGTGGCATTGACTACGCCGTTGGCGCGTTGCTCGCCGGCTACAGCAGCATTGACGGCGGTGCCTTCTGCGCGCGCTTCGGTGTTGACGGCGCGTCGACGCAAGTCGCCGATGGCGCGGCCGTCGACGCTGACGCCGGCATTGCCGTCCACGGCGGCATTTGCAGTGGCACCGCGCTGGCCCTGCGAACCTTGTACCGCTGCAGCCGCATTGGTGCCGGCACCAATGGCGGCCCCATTACGGGACGCGCCAACGCTTCCACCGATATTGCTGCCAATATTGCTGCCGATAGCACCGCCGGGTCCGGCGAATCCCGCTGCGCCGCCCAGCGGACCGGCACTCGCCGACAGGGTGATGGCGACGGAACCGACAGCAACAACACCTGCAAACAGGGAAATGGATTTCATGATCGTCTCTCCTTATGGAGCCGCGGACCATCCGCAGCCTACATAGCTAAAAACGACCGGGCTGGTTGATTTAATCCATCGCATCCAAATTATTTTTTCAAACCCCGACAAGATCCATTTGCGCGAATCAGGGCAGGTTTCGATATTCCATGCCGACCAACCCATAGCCATATATCGGATCGCGGCCGCGCGCGCCAAGGTCGGTGGCTTGGTGTACAAGTGCGGCAATGGCCGCCGCGGCCCCGGCGGGGTCCGGATTCCCCGCATTCTGATTCCGATTCTGATTCCCCAACTCGCGCGCCAGCATCGCGGCGACAATCGGTGCCGCAAAGGATGTACCGCGAACATTGGTCAAATGTCCGTCATCGCCCGAGGAAACCCCGGCGGAAACCCTGGCAGCAACCATATCGCTGCCGGGCGCCGCAAAGGCGATATGAGGTCCTCGGCAAGCCTCGGGCAGCACCCGCGCGCGCGCGTCAACGGCCGTGACCGCAATCACCCCGGCATAGGCTGCCGGGTACAGCGGTGGCGCCGCGGGGCCGTCATTACCGGCGGCGGCCACCACGATATGGCCGCGCGCCATGAGAATTTTCAGCACGCGCTCCAGCGTCAGATTGGGCGGCCCGACCAGACTCAGATTGATGACGGCGATATGTTCGCGTGCCATCCAGGCGAGCGCGTCGACGATGCTGTCCACCGCGCCGCCCGTGGGGGTGCCGCAATACACATCCGCCGCATACAGCATGGCCCCCGGAATCACGCCCTGGAATTTTCCGGCCTTGCCGACCAGCAGGGAGGCGACCGCGGTGCCGTGGGCGCTGATCATGTTTTTTCCGGCGCAGCCCCATGGCTTGATGACGATCCCGGTCAAGACCGGATGACTGCGGTCTACACCGCCATCAATGAGGCCAATCTGCAACGATTGATTGGTCGGGGCCGGCGAATCGGCGTCAGCGACGGCGCGGCTGGACGCGTTTCCTGGCGTTGCCGATGCCCGATTCGCGATCACGCCGCTATCGCTATAGATATGGTTGTAATCATAGGTGCCGGCCGGATCGAGGCCGCGCAAACGCGCCAGGGCTGTGGCCAAGGCGAGGCCGGCCGGCGGCTGCAAGATGAACACCTTGAGCTCGAGTTCGGCAAGTTCGCGTTCGCCGATGATGCGAAAGCCGTCGGCGGCGATCGCCGCCAGGATTTGCGCAGACGGGCCAATTGCGAGCAGCTGTGCCCGCCGGACCGGCGCGCCGGCAGGATCCAGTTCGAGCACATTCCCGTTCTGGCGCAGCAGCTCGCGTTGCCGGGCAAGGCGGGCATCGATGAGCTTGCGCGTCTCGACACTGAGTTCACTATTGCGCAGGGGCGTCACCACATCCGGCAGGCCGCCAATGCCCGGCGTGGGCAGCCTGACCGGCGGCAGCCTGATCTGGGCCGCGGCATCGGCAATTGTGCCGAGCATTGCCAGGACGGCGATTGCGCATAAAATAACGCGCCCGGATGCCGAATGTTTTTGTGATGAAAATTTGAAAAAAATCATGGTCATATCGATATTGTCCGCCATCGACCCGTTGCTGGGGCAACGCGCCGCTTTCACCTTAAACGATGCAGCCATGGAAGAAAATCCCTGCGCCGTTCGTTTAGTTGACAAGTCATGAATCAGCCAGCGGATTCCTTCCGCGACGAAATTGTCGCCCTGCTGCCGCGATTGAGGCGTTTCGCGCGCACCATCGCCCGTAACCGGGAGGATGCGGACGATCTGGTGCAGATTGCGCTGGAACGCGCGCTGAACCGCGCGAACCAATGGCAGTCTGGCACGCGCCTGGACAGCTGGATTTTCCAGATTATGCGCAATGCCTGGATTGACGAGGTGCGGTCGCGGGTGCGGCACGACCGGGTGTTTGCGCCGGAGGAAGCCGGCGAAAACGTGGGCGAAGCAACGATGGAAGCGCATGTGCAGGCGATGGCGGTGCGAACCGCAATGGCGCATTTGAATGAGGATCAACGCATGGTGATCGGCCTGGTGCTGGTGGAAGGTTTGCCTTACAAGGAGGCCGCCGAGGTGTTAGATATTCCCGTCGGCACCCTGACCAGCCGCCTGGCGCGGGCACGCGAGGCCCTGCAGGCGATCCTGTCCGAACCGAAAGTGAGCGAAGCATGAACTATTCCGATGAAAGCCTGATGGCCTATGTCGATGGTGAAGTCGATGGCGACATGCGCCGTGCCATCGATGCGGCCATGGCCGCCGATCCCGCGCTGGCCGCGCGGGTGGCGCAGCAGCGCGCCCTGGTCAATCAATTGCGCGCGGCTTATGGCCCGGTGGTGGCAGAACCGATTCCTGCGCGCCTGTTGGAAACCGTTCACCAGGCTGTCCCGGTTTCCGATCGTATCGCGGCGCCGGGCAAGGTGTTCAACCTCGACGGTGCGCGGGCGAAGAAGGCAGTGCCGGCGGCATCGGGATGGTCCTGGCAGATGCTGGGCGGCATTGCTGCCAGTCTGGTGATCGGCGTGATGCTGGGGCGCGGCAGCATGCCGGCTGGCGACGCCGGGATGATCAGCGCGCACGACGGGCAGCTGCTGGCCCGTGGCACCTTGGCCGCAGCGCTGGACGCGCAGCCGGCGGGGGATGCCGGAGGCGCCGGCCCGGTCAAGATCGGACTGAGTTATTCCGCCAAATCAGGCGCGTATTGCCGCGCGTTCATGCTCAAGGATGGCGCGGGTGCCGGACTGGCCTGCCGCGATCAGGGCGCTTGGCGTATCCAATTGCTGACGCGCGAAAAAACGGGCGGTCAGACGGGCGCAGGCTATCGCATGGCCGGCAGCGCCCTGCCGGAGTCCATCCTGCGCTTGATTGACGCCGACATCGCCGGGGAGGCGCTGGATACGACAGGCGAACAGGCGGCAATCCAGCGCGGCTGGCAGGCGCCGCGGCGCTGATTCGGGGCAACAAGCAGGGAGCGCCAAATCGTGTTGTCGCTCCCTTCAGGCGATTACCACACCTTGCAGGGTTTCTCGCGCGCCATCGGCTGGCCCGGCTTGCAGGAAAAGGCAGCGGCAAACTCCGGCATATTCGCCACCAGGCCGTTGACGCGATATTTGCCCGGTGAATGCGGGTCGGTCAGCGCCTTCACCCGCAGGTTTTCCGGCCGGTCGTTCTCGCAGGCCCATTGCGCATTGCCCACAAAAAAGCGCTGTTCGGGCGTCAGGCCGTCGCGACTTTCCGGTTTGGTGCCGGCGGCTTCGACCTGCCACGCCACCCAGGCCAGTATCAGTCCGCCGAGGTCGGCCACGTCTTCACCCAGGGTCAGCTTGCTGTTGATCTTGATATCATCGACGATGGTGTATTGCGCATATTGATCGACGATGCACTGGGCGCGATCGGTGAATTCCTTGGCGTCTTTTTTGGTCCACCAGTCTTTCAGATTGCCCCTGGCGTCGAACTGACGGCCTTCGTCGTCGAAGCCGTGGGTGAGTTCATGGCCGATGGTGCCGCCGGTGTTGCCGTAGTTGGGCGCATCGTCCATTTTCGGGTCGTAGAGCGGCGGCTGCAGGATGCCGGCCGGGAAGTTGATGTCGTTCATCTGCGCGTTGTAATAGGCGTTGACGGTGGGCGGTGTCATGCCCCATTCGCCGCGATCCAGCGGCTTGCCGATCTTGGCGAGCTGGCGGCGCATCTCGAACAGGGTGCCGCGTTCGACATTGCCCAGAAAATCGTCGCGCCGCACCTCGAAAGCGCGGTAGTCACGCCATTTGTCGGGATAACCGATCTTGTTGACGATGGTATGCAATTTTTCCAGCGCCCGGGCCTTGGTGGCGGCACTCATCCAGGAAAGACTCTTGATGTCTTGCGCCATGGCTTCTTCAATCTGCCTGGTCATGTGCAGGGTTTTCTGCTTCAGTTCCGGGCTGAAAGTGCGGTTGACGAACTCCTGCCCCAGTGCCTCACCCAATTGGCCATCAACCAGACTCACGCAGCGTTTCCAGCGCGGCTTCAACTCCGGTACACCACGCAGAGTCTTGCTGAAAAAATTGAAGTTCTCGTTGACGAAGGCCGCGGACAGGTAGGGCGAGGCGCCGCTGGCCACATGCCAGCGCAGATAGGTTTTGATGTCGTCCAGGTGGCTGGTCGCCAGTAGTTTGTCCACCGCCTTGAAGAATTCGGGCTCGGTAACATTGAAGGTGTTGAGCTGCTGCAGACCGATGGCGGCCAGGTAGTCGCGCCATTTGAAACCGGGGGTCAACGCCTGCAGGCCGCGGGCATCGACCTTGTGAAACAGCTTGTAAGGATCGCGGCGGTCAACGCGCGTCAACGAGGCCCTGGCCAGCGTGGTTTCGATCACCAATATCGTGGTGGCGGCACGGCCGGCGGCTTCCGGTGTATCGCCGAGCAGGACGAAGACACGGGCGATATGTGCCAGGTACTGGCTGCGAATTTCTTTCGATTTGTCATCTTCCTTGCTGTAGTAGTCGCGGTCCGGCAGGCTGAGACCACCGGCGCTGGCGAAGGCGATGACGCGCGTTGAGTTGGCGAAATCCTGATTCGAGCCGAACCCGAACAGCAGGCCTTCGTCGGCCGTCATCAAATGCAATTGCGCCAGCGCTGCCGGCAAATCGCGCTTGCTGCGCATGGCGTTGATGCGGGCGAAATACGCGGCCAAAGGCTGCGCGCCGCGCTGCTCGAGCGCGGCCTCGTCCATGCAGGCCGCAAAATAATCCCCGGATTTCTGTTGCGCCGCATTGCGTCCGGCGGTATTGCCGGCAAGGCTGTCGAGAATGCCCCAGAGGTAGCGTTGATTGTCCTGGGTCAGTTTGCGGTACACATCCCATTTGGCTTCGTCCGCGGGAATCGGATTGCTTTTCATCCAGCCGCCACAGGCGTACTGGTAGAAATCCATGCAGGGGTCCGCCGCTTGGTCCATCGCCGTCGCATCCAGGCCAGGCGTGTAGGGCAGGGCGCTGAGCGGTTTGTCGGCCGGCTTTTCCGTTGGCGCCGCGGCGGACGCGGCAGGCGCCTGCGCCGAGCTCTGGTGGAATGCCGCGAGACAGAAAATGGCGCACATCAGCAGGGGAATCAACTTGCGCATGAGGCGGGTCTCCGGGAAAAGCGTGAGTTTAAGCCACGGCGCGATCTGTGCGGGTCCACGCGTTTCACCAAGCTCCGTTTATTTGATTCCCAGGCTGTGGTTCAGACGAATGATCTTGCCGGCGAGTTCGGTTTCCACGGCGGTCGCATAGGCGGCGCTGACCTTGCCTGCTTTGAGCTGCGCGCGCACCCGCTGGATTTCGTCGATATAACCTTGCTTGGTCGCCAGCTGTCTATCGTGCCTGGCCTGTTCTTTGGCGTCCATCGGCTGTAGCCTCCTGTGGTTCGCGCGCGGCAATCGGAAATTACAGGGTAAGGCAAAGACGCATGCGGCGCATGTGGATTCGCAGCCATGCCGCAAAAAAAATCGACGGCGTTCAATCGTGCCTGATACACCAGGGCAATGCCGTTAACCTCAAGCCGGAACGTCGACCAGTCCCTTTTTGCGCAGCATCGGTTCCACTTTCGGGTCGTGGCCGCGGAAAGCGCGATAGGCGTCCATGGGCGGCATGGTGTTGCCGCTGGAATAAATGAATTTGCGCAAGCGTCCGGCGACCGCGCTGTCGAAGGGGTTGCCGGCTTCGACGAAAGCCTCAAAACCGTCCGCATCTAGTACCGCAGCCCACAGGTAGACGTAATACGCCGAGGCGTAGCCTGAGCCTGCAAACAGGTGCTGGAAGTGGGGCAGCCGATGGCGCATGACGATTTCCCGGGGCATGCCGATGCGGGCCAGCTGCTCGGCCTCGAAGCGGTTCAGATCGAGGCCATCCATATTGTTGCAGCTGTGCAGCGCCATATCGATCAGCGCCGAAGATACGAATTCGACATTCTCGAAACCCTGGTTGAAGGCGCGCGCCCGCGTGAGCTTGCCGATCAATTCATCCGAAATCGGCTCCCCGGTCTGATAGTGGCGCGCAAAACGCTTCAGCACCTGCGGTTCGCCCAGCCAGTGCTCGAACAATTGCGACGGCAGTTCGACAAAATCGCGCAGCACGCGCGTGCCGGACAGTCGTTCATAGTGAACGTTGGAAAGCAGGCCGTGAAGGCCGTGGCCGAACTCGTGGAACAGGGTGCGGGCATCGTCGAAGCTCAGCAAGGTGGGCGCGCCCCTGGCGAAGTTATTGTTGTTGACGATGATCGGCAGCACATTGCCGTCGATGCGGCTTTGCAGCCGGTACGAATTCATCCAGGCGCCGCCGCGCTTGGTGGCACGGGCGAAATTGTCGTGCAGGAAAATACCGATCAGGCGGTTGGCGGCATTGCCGTCGCGCACCTCGTAAACCCTGACGTCGGGGTGATAGCTGCGGACTTGCGGCCGCTCGATGAAAGCCAGGCCGAACAGGCGCCGCGCGCAATCGAATACGGCCTCGACCATGCGCTCCAGCGGAAAGTAGGGCTTGATGGTCGCATCATCGAGGTCGTAGCGGGCGGCCCGCACCTTCTCCGCGTAATGGCGCCAATCCCAAGGCTCGATGCTGTCCCGCTCGCCGCATGTTATCGCCATCTCCCTGAGCGCGGCGCACTCGGTGGCCGCCCGGGCTTGCGCGGGTTTCCAGACACGCATCAGCAGATCATCCACGGCCTGCCGAGTGCCGGCCATCATGTCGGCAAGCGCGTAATCCGAATAGTTGTCATAGCCATGCAGTCGCGCCTGCTCGAGACGCAGCCGCATGATTTCGGTCGCCACCGGCAAATTGTTGGCCGGATCGCTGTCGAGTCCATTGCCGCTGCCGCGCTGGGTCCAGGCCCTGAATGCCTGTTCCCGCAGATCGCGACGCGCGGAGAAAGTCAGGAACGGGGCGACCAGTGAGCGCGACAGGGTGATGAGCCAGCCGTCGTTCACGCCGCGTTCCAGCGCGGCATTCTTGGCGGCGGCGAGCAGGGAGGCGGGCAGGCCGGCAATGTCTTTTTCAGTGCGCAGTACGAGTTGAAAACCGGCCTCGGCCGCCAGCACATTCTGCGTGAAGCGCGTGGAGAGTTCGGCGAGCCGCTCCATGATTTGCGCATAGCGGACCTGGGCGGCGGGGGCCAGTCTTGCGCCGGCGCGGACGAAATCGAGATGAATGCGCTCCAGGACGCGCAGTTGCTCCGCTTCGAGACCCAGGGAGGCACTCTGGGCGTGAAGCGCGTCGATGCGCTTGAACAGGCCGGCGTTCATGTAGATTGCATTGCCGTGAGCGGCCAGCGGTGCGGCCAGTTCGCGCTCCACGGCCTGCAATGCCGGCGACGTGTCCGAGGACGCGAGATTGTCGAACAGCGCCTTGATGCGGTTCAACAGCCGTCCGCTTTTATCGAACGCGGCAATGGTGTTTTCAAAACTCGGCGCAATGGCCTGCGCGGGGATGGCGTCGATTTCCGCGCGATGCGCCTTCAGGGCCGCGGCGAAGGCCGGGACAAAATGTCGCGCGTCGAATTCGCCGAATGGCGGCAGTCCGTAGGGCGTATCCCAGGGTTTCAACAGCGGGTTGGCAACGCCGTCTGGCGGCGTAAGGGTATCCATGCGGGTCTCGCGAAACAGGCCTTTGCGGCGGGAATACCGATTCTAGGCGAGGGCATAGCAGGGGACAATTGGGGATTTCCCCTAGTGGCGCGTTTCCTGCGGCAGGGTAGTGACGATAGCCGGGCTGAATCCTGCCTGTCGGCAAGTGCTATAAAAAAATGCAAACTCAAGCATTGGCGCGCCTTCCGGGGCATTTTTGCCTAGAAAAGCGCGCCAAATGGCGTTCTATGATTTTTATGCCGTTGGCGCTGCCATCGTTTTTTTCGTCCCCAGCTGTCTTCAATCGTTTGCGTTGGCCAATGTGTTGATCTTCCCTTTGCCGCGCCAACGCGCTTGTGCCCAATGTATGCTTTTCACAACCATACGATAGGCAAAGCGTATCAATACAAGTACAAGCAGTGCTTCAACAAACGTAATTCCGAATGCGACATAGATATTCCGGCGCGCGCTGCGGTCTCGAAACTTGGTAACCATTTCGTCATTGATAACCATGCGATACGCAAAGCGTATAAACATAATCGTTAGCAGCGCTTCGAAAAACGTCATCACGAAAGCAACTAAAGTATTCCAACGCTCTTCGCGGCGATGGAATTTGGCGACCATGCGGTCATGCGCGATCTCGATGCTGTCGTAGAAAGTCGGTACCACCAGCAGGGTCAGGATGGTGGAGGTAACGGTGCCGCCGATGATGGCGATGGCCAGGGGCCGGTAGAACTCGCCGCCTTCGCCGAGGCCGATGGCCACCGGCAGCATGCCGGCGATCAGCGCGAAGGTGGTCATCAGGATCGGCCGCAGGCGCACACGCCCGGCGTGCATCAGGGCTTCCTCGCGCGGCGTGCCCTGCGCTTCTTCCTTGCGCGCGCAATCGAGTAGCAGGATCGCGTTCTTGGCCACCAGGCCCATCAGCATGATGATGCCGATGAAACTCATCAGATTGAGCGTGCCGCGCGTTAGCAGCAATGCCACTACCACGCCGATCAGGCTCAGCGGCAGGGACAGCATGACGGCCAGCGGCGCGGTGAATGAGCCGAACTGGATCACCAGGATCAGGTACATCAGGCCGATACCCATGACCAGCGCGATCCCCATTTCAGTGAACAGTTCGCGCTGGTCGCGACCAGCGCCGCCCAATTCCAGACCGTAGCCCGTCGGGAAATCGATCTGCCTGGCAAGTTTCAGCGCGTCGCTGGTCACCTCGCCGGGCGAACGACCCTGCACATTGGCCGATACAATGATCGTGCGCTTGCCGTCGAAATGCTGAATCTGCGCCGGACCCTTGCCCATGGTGATCCTGGCGATCTGGTCCAGCGGCACCATCATATTGCTGCCGCTCACGGCCACCGGCAGGCGCTCGATATTGCTCGCGCTGACGCGGTCGTCGGGGTGCAGGCGCACCGCCACATCGCGCGATTCGCCGGTGGGGTCGACCCAGTCGCCGACTTCGACGCCGGCGAAAGCCACGCGCAGCGCGGTGGCGGCATCGCCAACCGAGATGCCCAGCGAGTTGGCAAGGCCGCGGTTGAGTTCGATCTGCAACTCGTCTTTTGGCGCTTGTTCCGAGAGGCCCACATCGACCGCACCAGGCACCCTGGAAAGTTTTTCCATGTAATCGGTGGTAATGGCCATCAGCCGCCGCGCGTCCGGCCCGGAGAACTGGATCTGCACCGGCTTGCGCGCGCCATTGCTCAGGTCGTCGAGCACCGTGTACTCGGCGCCGACGATACTGGTCAGTTGCTGACGCAGTTCGATGGCGATCTCGATGGCCGAGCGCTTGCGGTTCGTGCTTTTTCCGATATCGACATAAACGCGGCCGCCGCTGGCATTGACCGTGCTGTTGGTGGCCACGGTTTCCTTGATGTTGCGCGCCAGCTCGGCCGCTTTCTCCACCTTCAGGCGGGCATATCCCAGGCTGGCGCTGGATGGCGTGCGCACATCGATCGCGATGGTGCCGCTGTCGGAGGCCGGCAGGAAACTCGATCCGCCAAAGAACCCATGCAGAGCCAGGGCGCCGACGAAACTCGCGCCGGCAATAACGGTCATCCAGCGTCGGTGATGCAGCGCCCAGGCGATCACATTGCCGTAGCGGTCGGACTGATGGTCGAACCAGGTATTGAATGTGGCCAGCCAGCGGCTCAGGCCTTTCTTGGGCTGGTGCGCATAGCCGACCGGGTCGCCCCAGTAGGCCGACAGCATCGGATCCAGGGTAAACGAAATGCCCAGGCTGACCAGCACCGAGGCGGCCACCGTCAGCGCGAACGGACGGAACCATTCGCCGGCGCCGCCCTGCATGAAGGCCACCGGGATGAATACGGCGATGATCGAGAAGGTGGTGGCAGCCACCGCCAAACCGATCTCGGCGGTGCCGTTGCTGGCTGCGGTACGGCGGTCTTCGCCATTTTCCATGTGGCGAACAATATTCTCGCGCACCACGATGGCGTCGTCGATCAGCACGCCGATCGCCAGCGACAGGCCCAGCAGGGTCATGAAATTGAGGGTGAAGCCGCATAGCCATATGGCGATGAAGGCGGCGATCACCGAGGTCGGCAGGCTGAGCGCCGTGATCAGGGTGGAGCGCCAGGAATTGAGAAAGGCGTAGACCACGACAATGGTCAGCACCGCACCCAGCATCAGCGAATCGATCACATTGTTGAGGCTGCTCTGCGCATCCTTGCCGCCGTCCTGGGTGACTTCCAGCTTGGTTTCGGGCGGCAGCGTCTTGTTGATGGTGGCCACCAGATCGCGCACCCGGTTGGCGACGCTGACGGTGCTGGCGTCGCGCGAACGGGTAATCGACAGACCGACATTGGGGTGGCCGTTGCGCACGCTGAAGCCGTTCAATTCGGCGAAGCCGTCCTCGATGGTGGCCACCTGGCCGAGGCGCACCACTTCATTGCCGCTGCGTTTGAGCACGATCTGCTCGAACTCGGCCGGCGATTCGATGCGGCCGACCAGGCGAATGCTTTGCTCGTCCAGCGTGCCCTTGACGCGACCCACCGGCGCGGTGGTGTTCTGGTTGCGCAAGGCATTCACCACCTCGGTCACCGAGATGTTGTATTCGCGCAGTTTCTCGGCGCGCAGCAACACCGACAGCTCGCGGCGCAGCGAGCCGTTGACGCTGACCACGGCCACGCCATCGATGCCGCGGAACTTGTCGGCCAGGGTGTCTTCGGCCAGACGCGAGATTTCAGCATGGCTCAGCTTGCCCGAGGACAGGGCCAGCTGCATGATCGGCTGTGCGGAAGGGTCGACGCGTTGCAGGATCGGTTCGCGCATTTCCACCGGCAGCTTGTAACGCACCGTGGCGATGGCGTTGCGTACCTCGTCCGAGGCTTCGATCATATTCTTCTTGAAGTTGAAGATGATGACGATCGAGGCGGAGCTTTCGTTGGCGGTGGCGCGGATCTGGTAGACCTGCGGGATGCTCTGCAGGGATTTTTCGATGCGATTGATGATTTCGCGTTCCACCGTCTCGGGCGAGGCGCCGGGGTAGGGGATGTTGACAACCAGCACCGGCTGCTCGACATCCGGAATCTGGTTGACGCGCAGGTTTTTCAGCGCCAGCAGGCCCAGGCACATCATCATGATGATGAGGACGACCGTGGGAATCGGCCGCTTGATACTGAAATCGGACAGGAACATGGCTTATTTCCTCGCGTCTGAGCTTGCCGAGGCGGTATCGCCGATGGGCGCCACCTTGACCGGCACCGCAAGCTCGATTTTCTGGCCGTCCTTCAATGAACTGGTCGGGTTGCGGATCAGTTGATCGCCTTCCTTGAGCCCGCTGCGCACGGCGAAATCGCCGGTACGCGCATCGCGGTCTCCCAGCACCAGCAAGACCTTTTGCAGGGCTTTGTCGTTCACCCGCCAGGCCAGGGTCTTGTCGCCGTCGCGCAGCAATGAAGCGGCGGGGATGGTCAGGCTGCTGGTGCTGCCGGCCTCGACATGGCCTTCGGCATAGAGTCCCGCCAGCTTCGGCTGCTTGCTGCCGACAAAATCGACCAGCACCTCGACTTGACGGGTGGTGGCATTGGCGGCGGGATTGACGCGCCTGACCTTGCCCAGAAAAATCTGCCCGCCATAGCCGTTCACCCGAAAATTCACCACCTGCCCGGCACTGACGTCGCCGATGCGATCGGCGGACACCAGTCCTTCAAACCGCATGCTATTGGGGTCGATGACCTTGACCAGTTCCTTGCCGATCTGCGCGGTGTCGCCGGCCGACACCTTGCGGTCGCTGACGATGCCATCGAACGGCGCACGCGCTTCGGTGCGCGTCAGTTGCTGGCGGGCCTGCACCGCACGGGTCTTGGCGGCCGCGAGGTCGCTTTGCGCATTGTTGCGGCGAATCTCGGCGTCTTCCAGCGCCTGCACCGAGGCCATGCCCGAAGCGCGCAGCGTGGTCATGCGCTGGAACTGGCGCTCGGCCTGGACGTAGGCCTGATCGGCGGCACGGGTCGATGCCTCGGCCGAGGCGAGGCTGTCGCGGATGGCGGTGTCGTCCAGCCGCACCAGCAAATCGCCGCGATGCACGACGTCGCCGTTTTCCTTCAGCACCTGCAGCACCACGGCCGATATCTCGGCGCGCAGATCGGCGCGGCGTTCCGGCTGCACCGTGCCGGTGATGGTCGGACCGGAGGTCAGCGCGCTGTTGGCCACCGTCAACAGGTCTTCCGGGGAAAGCAGCAGGGGCCGCGCGGAAGCGGCATTTTTATCGACGGCGGCAGGCGCCTTGCTGCAAGCTGCCAGAGTCAGCATGAAAAATGCCGAAAACAAAGCCAGTGAAACGTGACGAAGCATTATCTGAATTTCCCGAAGTAGTTTTTTCCCCGGCACGGCAAGTCGAAATCGATGCCGCCCAGCCCGTTATTATCGCCCTTTGCGCACTGACAAGGGAGCGGCGCCTATCCCCGAATCGGGGACGCCACCAGTTCATAAGCGTAATGTACTTTCCGGCCGCGGCCGCCAATATGCCCTTGCGACGAGTCGACGCCGGACAAGGATGAAACGCAGGAAATCGACCGCTGATGGCGGCGGTTATCCAGCCGCTTGAAATGCCGGAACCATCGATTGCGTTGATCTTTTAACGCACAAAAAACGCAGATCGCCATTTGGTGCGGCTTCCCGGGCAAAAATGCTCTGGAAGCTGCGCCAATGCTGGAGTTTGAATACGCCTAGGCAAAGCGCTCCCGGTTGAAAAACGCCTTGCGCCAACGCGTGATCGTCACCTTGCCGAACAATCCAACCTGATGAAAAGGGTCTCCTGCCAGGAAGCGCTCGGCTTCGGCACGGTCATCGGTATCGACGATGTAAATACTGCCGCTGCCACCGCTGCCGTCGTCCTCGATCAGGGCGCCGGCGGCCAGCAGCTTGTGCTTATTGGCGTCCAGATAGTCGAGATGCACATTGCGCGTCTCCGCGCGCAGCTTGCCGGAATCGGGTTTGTCGATGAGTTGAATGAGATAGGGCATGGCAATATCCTTGCGGCGGTTTGGACACGGGTGATGTTAAATCATTGCGGGCATTATTCGCATGCCCGCCGCGCCACCCTTGAAACTGCCCGGTTCAGCCTGATTTACGATTGCATTGAGGATCGGATAATGGGCGCAAAAGATCAGTTTCTGCTGGATGTGTATTCGCAAACCGTGAGCGCGGTGGTGGACCACGTGGGCGCCGGTGTGGCGGCGGTGCATCTGCTGCGCGACGGCGCCCGCGGCCGGCGCAGTGAAGGCGGCGGCTCGGGTTTTTTGTTCACGCCGGACGGGTATTTGCTGAGCAATTCGCATGTGGTGCGCGCGGGCCAGCCGCGGCGTGCGGCGGAGCTCGGCTACCGGGTGTCGTTCAGCGACGGCCAGCAGTTTTCGGCGCGCTGGGTCGGCGACGATCCGGACACCGATCTCGCGGTGCTGCGCATCGACGGGCCGCTCACCTCAACCTTGCCGGCAACCACTCTGGGCACTTCGGCGGGCCTGAAGCGTGGCGAAATCGCCATTGCCATCGGCAATCCGCTGGGTTTCGAACACACGGTGACGGCCGGCATCATCAGCGCCCTGGGACGCAGTATGCGCGCCAGCACCGGGCGATTGATTCCGGACGTGATCCAGACCGACGCCGCGCTGAATCCCGGCAATTCGGGCGGCCCCTTGCTGAATTCGCGCGGCGAGGCGATCGGCGTCAATACCGCCATCATTCGCGGCGCGCAATCGATCTGCTTCGCGGTCGCCATCGATATCGCCGCCTGGGTGATCCCGCAGTTGATGCAGCACGGACGTGTGCGCCGCGGCTACCTCGGCGTCGGCGGCAGTACGGCGGCCCTGCATCGCCGTGTGGCGCTGGCTTTTGAGTTGGATCAGGACACCGCCGTGCGCGTGCAATCGCTGGACCCGGAAAGCCCGGCGGCGCGCGCCGGCCTGCAGCTCGACGATCTCATCGTCGGCGTCGACGGCATCGCCATCGATTCCATCGACAGACTGCACCAGACGCTCGATGCCAGCCGCATTCAGCGCGACTGCATGGTCAAGCTGATCCGCGGCGCCATCGCCCCGGAAGTCAAATACCTGAATGTCAGGCCGACGGAGCGGGCGGCGGAATAAATGTCCGGCGGGTGTTATCGATCTGCCGTTTTCGCCGTCAACAAACGGTCCAGATACTGGAGCGCGAAATCCGATTTCTGCTCGCCCAGCCAGAAGATGGCCTGCTTGCGCTCATTGCGCGACAAGGATTGATCTTCGGCCACCGCCACCAGGGCGCGTACGGCACGTTCGGTCGGCAGTCGTGAAAGAGCAAACACGGCCTGTTCGCGCACACCGGCATCGGCTTCGCGCTTCAGCGCGGCGCGAATGGCGGTTTCGGTTTCGCCTGCCCCGGTTTGCGCCAACCAGAACCAGGCGCGCGACCGCACCTGCGCATTGCGGTCCTCGCTGGCCTGCCGAATCAGCAATGACGCAGTAGGGACCGCACGGGATTGTGCCACGGCGAAGGCGGCATGTTCACGCACGCGCGCATCGGCGTCGTCGAACATGAACGGCGTAACGACAGCCGCACCCTCGGCGCCGCGCACCTGTGTCAGCCAGAACAGGGCGTCCTTGCGATGCTCGATATCGGCATCGTTGCGCGCAATGGCGCTGAGCGCATCGCGCGCGCCGGCGCCGCGATGGGTGGCGAGTGCGGCCATGGCATCCATATCGAGCCGCCGGGCGCGGGCGCCCTTGGTGGCATCGTTCGCGATCACGCCGGCCAGCCATCCCGCACTGGCGTCCACGGATACATTCCCGAGTTCCTGGATGACCGTGTCAGTCGCCACGGGACAGCTTGCCGCCAATGCGCGCACCCGTTCGAGCTTGCCGTCATGGAAGCGTGCATAAATGCGCATCTCGGTGGTGGTTTCCCGGCGCTCGCCGTTACCGTATCCATGATCCCGGCCGTCGAGCTGGCAAGTCTGGGGTATGGCCGGCATGCCGCTGCGACGATCGCCGAAGCAGCACCAGGCAGGCACATCGGTTGCGGCAGGAATCTGCCAGCTGGCCCAGCCTTCCCGCGGCAGGGGCAGCTCGCTGCCGGTCGCCGCAGACGATGCCGGCGACCATGCCAGGGCAAGGGCAAGACCAAGGGCGCGGAAGATAGGGCGATAGGCAATCATTTCCTGGTCTCCAGCGCGGCATCGATGGCCTGCAAGGCGGCGTCACCGCCCATGATGGACAGGGTGCGCAGCAAGGTGCGTTTTTCTTCCGGCGTTTTGGCATTGCGGTACAAGGCAAGCACCCCTTGCTGGTCGTTGCTGATGAGCATGCCTTCCAGGACGGCATCTTTCAGTTGGGGCGCGGTATTGCCGGCGTATAGTTCGCGCAGCGCCACGCGTGCCGGTTCGCTGTTGATGATGCCGATGCGGCGGATTGCTTCGCTGCGCACCGACAGATCGCTTGCGCCATCGGCCAGTTTACGCAGACTGTCCAGATCGCCGGTGATCGTATAAGCCTCGAGCAGATTGCGGCTGTTCTTGTTCTGGTCGCCCAGCTTGCGCAACTCATCGACGGCGCCCATCGCGCCTAGTGTACGGATCGCCTGGCTGGCGTCGGCTTCCGACTTGGCATTCAGGGCGGCTTGGTAGACCTCAGCCTTGCGTCCGGCAATCAGCCAGGCTTCCAGCACGCTTCTTTTGACCGATGCATTGCCGCCGGCATAGATATCCTGCAGTCCCGACAGCGATTTGGCATTGCCGCCGACGCCGATCATGCGAATCGCCTCGTTGCGCAGGGGGTTGTTGGCTGACCTGGCATAGTCCAATAGCATGGCATTGGCCTCGGGCTGGTCGATCTGGCTCAACACGAACAGGGCGCGCTCTTTCACCAGTTTGCTTTGCTGGCCGGCGAGCACTTTCTTGATCACGGGTAGCGCGCGTTCGGGCGGCTGCGCCATCAGGCCTTCCATCGCCGCCAGGGCAAGCGATTCTTCCTCGGTGGGTGGGCGGCGCGATTCATGACGCGCCGCCTGGCGTTCGGCGCGAGTCTGCTCCGGCTGGCTTTGCGCGATTTGCAGCGTCGGCGGTTCGAGGGGGGCAGGCGGTTCGGGTAGCGTTTGCGCCGAGGCTACGCCGCCGATCAGCAACAAGGGCGCCAGGATGAAGGTGAATGATTGGGGTCGCATTGGATTCTCCTTGTACGGTTTAGAGCGCCACGAAAGGCCGGGTCGATATGGGGGCAGCGGTGGCCAACCTTGCCTGCATCACTTTCAATTCAAAGTTCAGTTGCGCAATGCCGCCTTCAAACGCGTATTTGTCGCCGCGTACGTCAAGCAGGTTTTCGAGCAGCGGATTGAACGAGCGCAATACGCGCGCCAGCCGGTCTTCCCGGGAGCGGTCGGCAGCGATGGCATACAGGCGGTTTTGCATCATGGCCTTGTCGATCAGCGCGGCCTGTTCTTCACGGCTTGCCGCGCCCAGGCCGGCAAGCAGCTGTTCGGTTTGCGCAAGATGCCATTGCAAGCCACGTTCGTAGCGCGAGGCGCCATTGGCCGGGTCATTGGTTGCAAGCGCGGTCGCTGAGACCTTCGGGTCGCCATCAGGTGCGAGATCGGGCGTGGTCCGCGGCGTAAACATGCTCAGGCTGATACCGGCGGCGAGCAGCACCACGCCGAAGGCGGCGAGGCCGGCGCGCCAGGAAAAACTGGCGCCGGACAGGGCAGGCGCCAAAATATTGCTGTCCGCGCCGTTGTCGACGCGGGCAGCACGCTCCAGACTTGCCTGCCAGCGCCGCATTGCGGATGCCGGTACGGCGCTCTCGGTCGCGACCGTGGCATCAAGTTCAGCCACCATCTTTTGCAGGCGCGCCGCCAGCTCGGCTTGTGTGTCGAGTGCCGTGGCGATACGCCGGTGCGCATCGGCATCGAGCCCGTCGCCGTAGTGATAAAGCAGCAGATCTTCGTCGGAAATCATCATTCACCCCGCCATACGTTCATGTCCGCGCGCAGCTTGCGTACGGCGCGAAACAATGCCTGCTTGGTATTGTTCACCGTCGAGCCCTGCCGATCGGCGATTTCATCGAGGCGCCAGCCTTCCAGGTGCTTGAGCACGAAGCATTCGCGCTCCATCGCCGTGAGGCGCTGCATCGCGAGGCTGAGGTCACCGTTCAGCGCCTGTCTGGTGAAATGCTGTTCGGGCGAATTCTGCGCAGGGGCGGCATGCAGATCGGGATCGGCTTCCTCGTCCGCCACGGGATGCCGGCGCCGCAGCAGATCGATGGCGGCATTGAGGGCGATGCGATGTATCCAGGTGTCCAGGTCGGCCGCACCGCGGAACTTGTCGCGCTGTCCCCAGGCCTTGAGTAGCGCATCTTGTACGGCGTCTTCGGCAAGCTGCGCATCGCGGGTGATGCGCAGGCAGGCGTTGTACCAGCGCCCGCTGCGCTTGCTCAGAACCTGATGAAATTCGTCCAGCCCAAGCCGGGATTGAAGGAAAGCGAACATGCCACCTTAGACGGATGGGACCGGGAAAAGGTTAGCAAGGGGCTTGCAAAGGCGCGTGCAGGCTCTGTTCGAAGTGCAATTAAGGCAGGCCGGGATCAGTCCCCGGTTTTTGCCTCCAGATACAGCAGCTGGAAACGGGTGCCTGCGCCATAGGGTTCGATACCGACTACATGCTGCATGTGCCTGGTACCGGCCTTGTACAACTGGCCGTTTCTGGCGGGCTTGTCCTTGCTGCAGGTAAGCGTGTCATCGTCGGCGCTTTTTTTCCTGTCTTCCGCGGCGGCGTCTTTACCGCAATCTAGGACGATGCCATATTTGCCGAGCGCGTCCTGGTAATACGCCGCGACTTTCCCCGGGCTGTCCGCGGTCTCCAGCTTCATGACGATCAGTTTGGCGCCAAAGGCGCCGGCCCAGACAGACAAATTGGCGGCAGCGGATTCATTCTCGCCATCGCGGCTGGCCTTCGCGCCGGGATAAATGGGCAAACCGATTTGCCTTGCATTGGCCGAATCGCTGATGTCGAAACCGGCGCTGAAGCCCTTGCGTTCCGCTTTTGCTTCCGTTTTAGAGTCTGGCTTGTCCTGGGCCCAGACGGTGCCGCCGATTGATAACAATGCGACCAGCAGCGCCGCCCGTTTCATATATTTGCAATTCATGATGTTTCTCCGCATTAAAGTCACGCGACTGGCCGAAAGATTTCCAGCCAGTCTGCAGTATGCGGAATACCCGGGTGGCGATTAAGCCCTGGGCGACGAAGTGCAGAACTCGCGGCGCGGTTTGCCTGATATCGCCCATCCAGGCGAATACCGGGCACGCTGGACGAGAAAACCATGCAGAACGCCTATCCATGCGCTCTTCCGGACATTTTTGCCCGGGAAGGCGCGTCAATCGGCGATCTCGATAAATGGCGCGACGCTAGCCGAATGCGTTGAGACCGGTTTGCGCACGGCCCAGGATCAGGGCGTGCACATCGTGGGTGCCTTCGTAGGTGTTGACCGCTTCAAGGTTCATCATGTGGCGGATGACGTGGTATTCGTCGGCGATGCCATTGCCGCCGTGCATATCGCGGGCCGTGCGGGCGATATCCAGCGCCTTGCCGCAGTTATTGCGCTTCATCAGCGAAATCATTTCCGGGGTGGCACGGCCTTCGTCAAGCAGACGGCCAAGGCGCAGCGCGCCCTGCAGGCCAAGTGTGATTTCGGTCTGCATATCGGCCAGCTTTTTCTGGATCAGCTGGGTGGCCGCCAAGGGCTTGCCGAACATCATGCGATCCATGGTGTACTGGCGGGCCGCCTGCCAGCAGAATTCCGCCGCGCCCATCGCGCCCCAGCTGATGCCGTAGCGGGCCTTGTTCAGACAGCCGAACGGACCTTTCAGTCCTTTGACATTGGGCAGCAGATTTTCCACGGAGACAAACACCTGATCCATCACGACCTCGCCGGTGATCGAGGCGCGCAGCGAGAACTTGCCTTCGATCTTCGGCGCCGACAATCCCTTCATGCCCTTCTCGAGCACAAAGCCGCGGATTTCTTCCTTGCCGTCGTCACTTGGGGTCTTGGCCCAGATCACGAATACATCGGCGACAGGTGAATTGGTGATCCACATCTTGGCACCATGCAGTAAATAACCGCCGTCGACTTTCTTGGCGCGCGTGGTCATCGATGAAGGGTCGGACCCGGCGTCCGGCTCGGTCAGGCCAAAGCAGCCGACCAGCTCGCCGGTGGCGAGGCGCGGCAGCCATTTTTCGCGCTGGGCCTCATTGCCGTATGCGTGGATCGGATGCATCACCAGCGAGGATTGCACGCTCATCGCCGAGCGATAACCGGAATCGACGCGTTCGACTTCGCGCGCCACCAGGCCATAGCAGACATGGTTCACGCCCGCGCAGCCATAACCATCGATGGTCGAGCCGAGCAGGCCGAGTTCACCCATTTCATTCATGATCTCGCGGTCGAACACTTCCTCGCGATTGGCCTTGAGCACCCGCGGCTGCAATTTGTCCTGGCAGTAGGCATGGGCCTGGTCGCGCACCATGCGTTCCTCATCGCTGAGCTGGTCGTCGAGAAGGAGGGCATCGTCCCACTTGAAAGTGGCTTTGAGGTCGTTTGGTTTCATAGTTTTGCTATAATACAGCCAATCAAATTCGCCTCTATTTCCGCATCGGGGCAGCAAAGCGAAAGGGCCGCTTCACTGCGGGCAAGACCATGGTTATGACACCGCCAACTCGCCGCTTTTCATTATCGATATAACCGGGCATACCCTTTTTCGTCTTATCTGAAAAGCGCGGCTCGTCCGCGCTTTTTTGTTTTCAGTTCCAGGAGTTTCCATGGTCGCCCTTAACATTACCCTGCCGGACAAATCCGTCCGCCAATTCGATAAACCCGTTTCGGTCGCCGAAGTCGCTGCGTCGATCGGCGCCGGGCTCGCCAAGGCTGCATTGGCCGGCAAGGTCGACGGCAAGCTTGTCGATACCAGCTATGTCATCGACAAGGATGCCGCGCTCGCCATCATCACCGACAAGGATGCCGACGGGCTTGAGATCATTCGCCACTCGACGGCGCACTTGCTGGCTTATGCGGTCAAGGAGCTGTTCCCCGAAGCGCAGGTGACGATCGGCCCGGTGATCGACAACGGCTTTTATTACGATTTTTCCTACAAACGCCCCTTCGCGCCGGAGGACCTGGTGGCGATTGAAAAGAAAATGGCGGAATTGGCCAGGCAGGACATCCCGGTCTCGCGCAAGGTGCTGCCGCGCGACGAGGCCGTGGCCTACTTCAAGGGGATTGGCGAGGCCTACAAGGCGGAAATCATCGCCTCGATTCCGGCCGATCAGGAGGTATCCCTGTATACCGAAGGCGCATTTACCGATCTGTGTCGCGGCCCCCATGTGCCTTCTACCGGCAAGCTGAAGGTATTCAAGTTGATGAAAGTCGCCGGCGCCTATTGGCGCGGCGACTCCAAGAACGAGATGCTGACGCGCATTTACGGCACCGCCTGGGCGAAAAAAGAAGAACAGGACGCCTATCTGCATATGCTGGAAGAGGCCGAAAAACGCGACCACCGCAAGCTCGGCAAGCAACTGGACCTGTTTCATATGCAGGACGAGGCGCCGGGTATGGTGTTCTGGCATCCCAAGGGCTGGACCATTTGGCAGCAAGTCGAGCAGTACATGCGCCGTGTCTACCAGGACAATGGCTACCAGGAGATTCGCTGTCCAATGATTCTCGATCGCTCTCTTTGGGAAAAATCCGGACACTGGGAAAACTACAAAGAAAACATGTTCACGACTGAATCGGAGAAGCACGACTACGCGATCAAGCCGATGAATTGTCCTGGACATGTGCAGGTCTTTAATTCGGATATGCGCTCGTATCGGGATCTGCCGCTGCGCTATGGGGAGTTCGGCTCCTGTCACCGGAATGAGCCCTCCGGCGCCCTGCACGGCATCATACGGGTGCGCGGTTTTGTACAGGACGACGGACACATTTTTTGTACCGAGCAACAGATACAGGAAGAATGCACGGCCTTCAACAAGCTGGCGCTTGAGGTCTACAAGGATTTCGGCTTCAAGGAAATCGCCATCAAGATTGCCCTGCGCCCGGAAAAACGAATCGGTGCAGACGACGTCTGGGACCGGGCCGAAAATGCCTTGCGTGAAGCCTTGCAGGCCTGCGACGCGAAATGGGAGGAGTTACCAGGGGAAGGCGCATTTTACGGACCGAAGATTGAATATCACCTCAAGGATTCGATCGGTCGCTCCTGGCAGTGCGGCACGATGCAAGTCGATTTCTCGGTGCCCGGCCGCTTGGGAGCGGAATACGTTGCCGAGGATAATTCCCGTAAAGTCCCGGTAATGCTGCATCGGGCCATCGTGGGTTCACTGGAAAGGTTTATCGGTATCCTGATCGAAAACCATGCCGGCGCGATGCCCCTATGGCTGGCGCCGCTGCAGGTGGTGGCCATGAATGTGACTGAAAACCAGAGCGCTTATGTCAGGCAAGTTATCGCCGGACTGAAAGCCGCTGGATTAAGGGTTCATGCGGATTTGCGGAATGAGAAGATTTCCTATAAAATTCGGGAACATAGCGTACAAAAAGTTCCTTATTTGCTGGTTCTCGGCGATAAGGAGGTAGAAGCCGGTATCGTTACGGCAAGGGTGCGTGACGGCAAAGGCGGGGGTGAAAACCTGCCCGCCATGTCTCTGCAAGATTTTATTTCCCGCGTGACAGCAGAAATCGCCGCGAAGAAATAGCAGCGAAGCTGACTTGTCAGCAGAATTTGTATCAAGCCCTTGAGGCAATTGGAATCAATTGCCCAAGAATTTATTCAATGTTTGGGAGAGTTTTATCGCTACTGAAAAAGAAGTTCGAATCAACGGTGAAATCAATGCGCCCGAGGTTCGATTGCTTGGCCCGAAAGGCGAGCAAATTGGAATTGTGAGCTTGGCTGAAGCAGTACGGCAGGCCGAAGAGGCTGAACAGGACCTGGTGGAAATCGCACCTACCGCGGTGCCGCCGGTTTGCCGGATCATGGATTACGGCAAATTCAAATACGCCGAAGCCAAGAAAGCTCACGAAGCCAAACTGAAACAAAAGCAGATTCAGGTCAAGGAGATCAAATTCCGGCCCGGCACCGATGATGGCGATTACAACATCAAGGTCCGCAACCTGAAACGGTTTTTGGAAGAGGGCGATAAAACCAAGATTACGCTGCGTTTTCGCGGCCGGGAAATGGCCCATCAGGAATTGGGCATGGCCCTGCTGAAACGGGTGGAAGCAGATTTATCGGAACTGGGTCAGGTTGAACAGTTCCCGAAGATGGAAGGCCGCCAGATGATCATGGTGGTTTCTCCCCGCAAGAAACATTAGGAATTTGCCACAAGGGGCGCGTTTCCCCGGTTGTTGAAAGACGCAAACAAGCCGTCTTCAGGTTTCAAGCGCGGAATCGGTTTTCGCCACCTGCTGCGGTAATGCAATGAAAGGAATTCGGCCATGCCGAAGATGAAGACCAAGAGTGGAGCCGCCAAGCGTTTTAAACCGCGTGGTTCGGGCTCGATCAAACGCTCGCAGGCGTTCAAGCGCCACATCCTCACCAAGAAAACCACCAAGTCCAAGCGTCAGTTGCGCGGCTCGGCGGAAATTCACGCAACCAACATGGTCAGCGTGCGCGCCATGTTGCCCTACGCGTAAAGGAGATTACACATGCCAAGAGTTAAACGTGGTGTAACCGCCAAAGCGCGTCACAAGAAAATACTGGATCTGGCGAAGGGCTATCGCGGCCGCCGCAGTACCGTATTCCGTATCGCCAAGGAAGCGGTGATGAAGGCGGGGCAGTACGCCTACCGCGATCGCCGCAACAAGAAGCGCGTGTTCCGCGCCCTGTGGATTGCCCGCATCAATGCGGCCGTTCGCGCCGGCGGCATGAACTACTCCACCTTCATGCATGGCCTGAAAAAGGCCGCGATTGAAGTGGATCGCAAAGTGCTGGCCGACCTTGCCGTGATGGACAAGCCGGCGTTCGCGCGATTTATCGAGCAGGCGAAAGCGGCCCGCAGCGCGTAACGGCATCTGAAGGTAACGCGCGAAAGGCCCGCTTCCCAAATGAGCGGGCCTTTTGTTTTGCAATGAGCGAAAAAGTCGACCCATGAGCGATCTCCAAGCGATACTGAAAGAAGCCACTGCGACTCTGGCAGCTACGGCCAGCGTGCCGGAACTCGAGCAAGTCAAGGCCAGATACGTCGGCAAGGCAGGCTCGATCACCGAACAATTGAAGTCTCTGGGCAAGCTCGATCCGGAGGCACGCAAGGTAGCCGGCGCTGCCATCAATGAAATCAAAAATCAGGTTGACGACCTTGTCACTGCCGCCAAGGCGCGCATCCTTAACGCCGAGCTCGAAGCCAAGCTGGCTGACGAGGCGGTCGACGTCACCTTGCCGGGGCGCACCTCCGGTCAGGGCGGCTTGCATCCGGTCACCCGCGCCCAAGAGCGTATCGAGGCATTGTTCGCCACAATGGGCTTCGCGGTAGCCGACGGCCCCGAAATCGAAACCGATTACTACAATTTCACCGCACTCAATACGCCGGAAAATCATCCGGCGCGCTCGATGCACGACACCTTTTACATCGAAGGTTCGAATAACCTGCTACGCACCCATACCTCGCCGGTGCAGATTCGGCACATGCTCGGCAACAAGCCGCCGATTCGCATCATCTGTCCCGGGCGCGTCTATCGTTGCGACCACGACGCTACCCATTCCCCGATGTTCCACCAGCTGGAAGGTTTGTGGGTGGAGGAGGGCATCAGCCTGGCCGATCTCAAGGGCACGCTGACCCAGTTTCTGGCCGCATTCTTCGAACGCGATGATGTGCAGATCCGTTTCCGCCCGTCCTATTTCCCGTTTGTCGAGCCGGGAGTGGAGGTCGATATGGAATGGGAGAACAAGGGCGGCAAAATCAAATGGCTGGAAATTGGCGGTGCCGGCGTAATGCATCCTCAGGTGTTGCGTAACGGCGGGATCGACCCGGAAAAATTCTCGGGATTTGCCTTCGGCATGGGACTCGACCGTCTGGCCATGCTCAAATATGGCGTGAATGATTTGCGCCTCTTTTTCGAGAACGATATCAAGTTCTTGAGTCAGTTTCGCTAACAAGGTATGCAATGAAAGTTTCCGTTAACTGGTTGAGGCAATTGGTCGCGATCGACCTGTCCGTCGATGAGCTTGCGCACACCCTGACGATGGCGGGGCTCGAGGTGGAGGACATTTCGCCAGTCGCGCCCGCTTTCGACAGGATCGTGGTGGGCGAAGTCAAAACCGTAGCGCCACATCCCAATGCCGACAAACTCCGCGTTACCGAGGTGGATGTGGGTAGCGGCGATGGCCGCCTGCTGCAGATTGTCTGTGGCGCGCCGAATGTGGTGGTGGGCATGCGGGCGCCGGTTGCCTTGGTTGGCGCCAAGCTGCCGGGACTTGAAATCAAGGAGGCCAAGCTGCGCGGGGTCGATTCCCGTGGCATGTTGTGTTCAGCGCGCGAGTTGGGTATCTCCGAAGAGCACGCGGGCCTGCTGGCACTGCCGGCAGACGCGCCGGTGGGCAGGGATATCCGCGATTACCTCGACCTGAATGATGTTTACCTGACACTCAAGCTGACGCCCAATCGTGGCGATTGCCTGTCGATGGCTGGCATCGCCCGCGATCTTGCCGCGGTTACCGGCGCCGCGCTAAAAGTGCCGGATATCGATGCGATAACGCCGACGTCGGACGATAAGCGCCCCGTAAAAATTTCCGCGCCCAAAGCCTGTGGTCGCTACCTTGGACGCGTCATCAAAAATATCAACGCGCAAGCAGCTACCCCCGAGTGGATGAAGCGCCGACTGGAGCGCGCCGGATTCCGATCCATCGCGCCGTTGGTGGACATCACTAATTATCTGACGCTGGCGTATGGTCGGCCGATGCATGCCTTCGATCTGGACAAGCTGAAGGGCGGTATCGATGTCCGCTATCCCCTGCCTGGGGAAGCCATTACGCTGCTGAACGAACAGCAGGTGGTTCTACAGCCGGACATGCTGCTGATTACCGACGAAGCCGGCCCAGTGGCGATTGGCGGTGTGATGGGTGGTTTGGACAGCATGGTGACGCCGGTCACGACCAATGTGCTTTTCGAGTCCGCCTATTTCGACCCCGCGGTCATACAAGGTAAAACCCGTGTGCTGGGGATCAATTCCGACGCAGCTTTCCGCTTTGAACGCGGCGTGGATCCGGAGTCGGTTGGTCCGGGCATTGAATACGCCACCCGTCTGACCCTGGAAATTTGCGGTACACCCGATACCCGGATAGGTCCGGTAACGGAAGCGAACGGCGAGTTGCCGCGGCGGTCGGCGGTATTGGTGCGACCCCCACGCGTCGAACGGCTGATCGGTACCAAAATTGCGCAAGGAGAGATGGCGAATATTCTTCGCCGACTTCAATGCATCGTTGTCGATACGGGCGCCGGATTGCTGGTGACGCCGCCTTCTTTCCGTTTCGATCTGGCGATAGAGGAGGACTTCATTGAAGAAATCGCGCGCATCTTCGGCTACGACAAAGTGCCGGCGCAGCCGCCCAAGGCCACAGTACCGATGCTTCGTATCGGCGAAGCCCGGCGTTCGCGGGCAGCGTTGCGTCGAAATGTGGCCGGCTTGGGCTATCAGGAGGTCATCAATTACAGTTTTGTACCCAGGGAATGGGAACAGGATTTCGCCGGAAATCCGGCGCCCATAACCCTGTTGAATCCTATTTCCAGCCAAATGAGCGTTATGCGTTCAACGCTGATCGGTGGTTTGATCGGTTCCCTGCAACATAACCTGAATCGCGGCGAATCCCGGTTGAAACTATTTGAGCTCGGCCGATGTTTCATGAGTTCAGAGGCCTCAGTCGAGGCCCAGCCGGAGCGCATCGGCGGACTGGCCTATGGTGCCAGATCACCCGAGCAGTGGGGGCAAGATAAAGCTGCCAAGGCCGATTTTTTCGCTATCAAGGGCGATGTAGAAGCGATTCTGGCGGGATTGGTGGTGCGTTTTGAGGTGCTTCGACATCCAGCCCTGCACCCAGGGCGGGCGGCGGCCATACGTATCAACGACAGGACAATCGGCTTTATCGGGGAATTACACCCGCAATGGCAGCAAAAACATGAATTGCCGTCTGCCCCGGTGGTCTGGGAGCTGGCCGTAGAAACAATCCGCGAGGGGCTGGCGCCACATTATCGGCCCATCTCAAGGATGCAGGCCGTGCGCCGGGATATTGCCGTTATGGTTCCCGACGCCGTTGTTGTCCAGACACTGATCGATACGGTAAAGACCCTTGAAATCCCCAGTTTGGTCGATTTTGCCTTATTTGATGTATACCGCGGTAACACACTTGCCAGTGGGCTGAAAAGCCTTGCGTTTCGTATAGTTATGCAGGATACTGCCAGAACTTTAACAGATTCGGAATGCGATCAAATCGTGTTGAAAATAGTTGAAGCACTGTCACAGAAACATGGCGCAACCCTCAGAAAATAAACAATAAAATGACGATGACGCTGACCAAAGCGGAACTTGCGGACTTAATGTTCGAAAAAGTTGGTCTCAACAAGCGTGAGGCCAAGGATATGGTCGAGTCTTTCTTCGAAGAAATACGCTTGGCCCTGGAGAATGGCGATAGCGTCAAACTCTCCGGTTTCGGCAATTTTCAGTTGCGCAGCAAGCCGCAGCGACCTGGCCGCAATCCCAAGACCGGCGAAGAAATTCCCATCACCGCGCGCCGTGTAGTGACTTTTCATGCCAGCCAAAAATTAAAGAGCCTAGTGGAGAAGTCATTCAATGGAAATACTGCCCACCAGTAGCCTTCCAGCAATTCCGGCAAAGCGCTACTTCACTATTGGCGAAGTCAGCGAATTGTGCGGCGTGAAGCCCCATGTGCTGCGCTATTGGGAGCAGGAATTCACGCAGCTCAAGCCGCTGAAACGGCGCGGTAACCGGCGCTATTACCAGCATCATGAAGTGTTGTTGATTCGCCGTATCCGCGAATTATTGTACGAACATGGCTTTACGATCAACGGTGCCCGCAACCGCCTTGATGTTCCCGAACCATTGCCGGCACGCATGAACAAGGCGGGGCGTGCAATCGACTTGCGGCAGATCCGTAGCGAGTTAAAAAGCATTCTTTCGATGTTAAGCGCGTAGCTTCATCCGGGTTACACGATATAATTACAGGCTCGGTCGGGGCGTAGCGCAGCCTGGTAGCGCACTTGCATGGGGTGCAAGGGGTCGGAAGTTCGAATCTTCTCGCCCCGACCAAATTTTAAAGAAAGCCGGTGGGGTGACCCAGCCGGCTTTTTCATTTTATTCAAGTAGTTGTGTTCAAACTGAATGTCTGCTGCCCAAAATGTCACACCGTCACCGTGATCGCGGTGGCCAGCGATTATTGTGCGTGTAAGCGCAAAATTGCCCGCTGGAACCAAACTTCGCACGCCACAAACCATGCCTGAATTGTGTGGGTATCCCCTGTTTAGGGGGCGTTGCGCTTTATGTAATTGTTCGGTAACCTAGATTCGATAATTTGTAACAACAAATAAAAATAAACAATAAGACTCAGCAACACGATAACTAAAACACGAGCCACGGTGACCTACAGGTGACATCTGCGTCGGATCAATTTGATTCGATATAGCGGAGCGTCTCCCACCTTTGTTTGACGGTACTTGCAAACCGCTTAGAGTCTCCCGGTCAGCGTAAAAGTTGAAGCAGAACTTTTTGCGCTGCCGTAGTTATTCTGCTGTCGGCAATATGCTTAAAGGTTCGCGCCCGATGCCGGGCGTATGTGTTCGGTGGTATCCGTTGCGGAGTCAGCCATGCGAAAAGAAACCCTGTCCGTTCGCAAAACGTTTGCGCCCTCATTCCTCTCCAAGCTGTTGAAAGACATGTTTGGAGGTTGGGGTAAGCCCGAAGAGACGCCTGTCCTGCCACTACCCGCTCGGCAGGCTCATCGACGTCAGGGGTTTACGCTTGAAACAATAGAGCCGCGCCTTCTGCTTTCGGCTGATATCGGCTATCCCAACGCAGCAAACCTCACTGATGTGCTCGTTACCGATCTGACGTTAAAGGCTGAATCGAATTCTGGCGACCTGTTCCTGCGTCTTTATGAAACAGGTACATCGAACGTGGTTTCCGAAGTCCAGCTGGACGATGGCGGTGATGTCAACGTCAATATCACGCGCGATGTAGGCGCAGCTCTGTTTGCCGATACATTGCATGTGGATCTGACCACTTTTGACGTCCTTGACAGCTTTGTGGGTGGAAATGGCGGCAAGCTTTCGCTGAATTTTACCGGGGACAGCAATATTGTTTTCGGCGATTCCCTGATTTTGGAGGGCGCGGAGACGCTTGGCTACGATCTGTCGATTCAATCGGACTCCAATATAACGGTGGCCAGTTCGGCGAATCTCGTCGCAGGAGACATTTCTCTGAAGGTCGACGATTCGGATAGCGGTTTGCCCCCTGTAGGCGACGAATTCTTTGCCGATGCGGAAGCCAAAATCAACGTCCTGGGATCGCTTTCCGGCGGCGATATCAGCCTGACAGCGATATCGAGCATTGACGTCGATAACAACAGTCTTGGCTTGGGCAGCCTGCAGCTGGCGTTCCTCTATGCAAACTCGGATGCCGCCGTAACTATCGGTTCAAACAGCCATATCACGACTTCCGGCAAGCTGGACGTCATCTCGACGTCGAATGTGTCCGGACTCGCCGATATGGCGTCGCTTAACAGCAAGACGGATGCAAGTACCGATGCCGCCGTGGCCAGTGTGATTATCACCAGCACTTCCACTGCGAGCGTTGGGGGCAGTTCCAATCTGGATGTCAGCGGTGCACTGACGTTGTCCGCCAAGAATGTCTCGGTGGCGCGTGCAATAGCCGACGGTTCCAAAGGGGGGGCCGGCGCAACCCTTGGCGTAGGCGTAATTACCGGCACGGCCGAGGCATCCATCAAGGGTAGCGCGACCGTTCAGGCGGGCTCTATCGCGATCAATGCCGAATCGCAAAACGATCTGGTCGCGCTGGCTAAATCGACAACGTCCGGCGCCACCAGTTCAGGTACCCAACAGGACTCGCAAAAAGCACTGGCCGATAACGACGCGAAATCCAGCGATGGCGATATCGGCCTGGCTGGTGCAGTCGCAGTAGGTACAGTAGTGAGTACAACCGAGGCATATGTAGATTCGAGCGCACTGATTACCGCCAATGCCGCCTTGGACATTGTTGCGAAGTCCGTTACCAATTCACAGACGCGGGCAGACGGCAGCGCCACCGTTGCCGATGCGGGGGTGGACAGTGGCAACGGCAATGTCGGCATCGCGGTCGGTGTTGGCGTAGGCAGCCTTACCAATACCGCCAGAGCGGGTGGAACCGGAACTATTACCGCCGGTTCCCTGAGTGTCAAGGCGCTGATGGCCGCTGAAGACCGGACGCTGACTTTTGGCGGGGGTGCGGTTGACGATGCTAAAGACACCATCGATCTGGCAGGGGGCGCGCATGGCCTGAAAACGGGCGACGCTTTGGCATATCACCAGGGCAGTGCGGCAATTACCGGCCTCACCGATGGAACAACCTACTATGCCGCCGTTCAGGACGACGGCAAAGTCAAGCTGTCAACGCATGCAGATGGGTCAAGCCCGTTCGCGATTGGCGATCCTGGCGCGAGCGCCACTGGCTTCAGCTTTACTTTTACACAGGACACCAGCCGTTTGGGCGTTGCTGCCATTGCGGGCGCCAGCGGAGGATCAACCAGCGTCGCGGGCGCCTTGGCGCTGAATATCGGAATCAGCGAAGCATCGGCCACCATTGACAACGACACCACAGTTGTCATTACCGGTGGCGGCAATGTCACGCTGATGGCGGAAAACTATATAGAAAATGTAGCAAAGGCCACCGGCAAGCAAAGCGGCGGAGCAAATTTGGGCGTCGGCCCCACTTTCACCCTGAATATTGGTCAAACCGATACTGATGCACTCATCAAGAACGGTGCAAATATCACCGGTGCCGATGATGTCACACTTTCAGCGCTGTCCAAGAACGCAATGGATGCGACGGCCGAAGGGGCCGCCAAAGGCAAGACGGCAATTACGCCCGTCATTGCGATTTCAGTCGCCAATAACACCACGAATGCCAATCTGGGAACACTTGGGGGCTCTACGTCGTTGTCGGGTGATCTATCTGTTACGGCCGCTCATGAGGGTTCCGTCAATACTGTTGCGGAGGGGGCCACTGAATCGGGCGAAACCGGTGTCGGGATTTCGCTTGCCCTTACGGTGGCGACCGATTTTGCCGCGGCCACCACGTCCCGCGATTTGGCCGCGGGCGGCGCCATTGCATTCAATGCACGGTCTGTCTCCGCCAACAAGTCACGTGCCAAAGCCAGCGTCGCCGGCGGCGACAAAGACGACAAGCCTGCGGACGGCAGCGAAGACGCCGACAAAGGCGGTGTAAACCAGAAAGTCGACAAGCAAAAAACCTTTGCCGATGGAAAAGCGATCGACAAGGGCGGCAAATCTGTCGGTGATACCAGCGGTTCCTCGGCCGAGGGAACGGGCGAAAGCGGCGGTTCCCAAAAAGTGCAGGTTGCCGGCGCAGTCGGTATTACTGTGGTGCATTCAACTTCGCGCGCGTCAATTCCGGATGGACGCACCATCATTGCCGGCAACGGCTTTGGCGTCACGAATGGAACGCTGACATTAAAATCCGAAAACAATACTGACGCGGAGGCAGTTGCCGACGGCAGCGCAGTTCAGCCAAATGCGAAATTTGATCCGACAGCCGCTGATATCATCAATTACGGCGACGACACCGTTGACGTGGGCGCACAAGGCGGCCTGAAGACCGGCGACAAGGTTACCTACCATAATGGCGGCGGAACCAGCATCAAGGGGCTTACCGATGGCAATACCTACTATGTGCATGAAGCTGATAACAAGGTTTCGTTATATGACACCAAGGCACATGCCGAAGCAGGAGGCGCAACTGGTCGCGTTAACCTCGAAGACACGCCTGCCCCTGCAGGTACGCAACACAGCTTTGATTCGGATCCAACGGGAACCGGAACCGGTGTTGGTATTGCTGTAGCGGTCAATGTCGCGCAGGTCTATAACGAGGCTTTTATCGGCGATGCTACCGTAACCGCCGATGGCGTGATAGTCAAAGCATTGGTGCCGCAAGTCGGCGACGATCATGCCGACAGTTTCAAGGCTGAGGCAATCGCCGGCGTCAGTGGCGTCGATACCGGTATCGCGGGCGCATTGGCGGTCAACGTTGGCCTTAGTCATGCGAAAGCGCTGGTCTCCAACAATGCTTCCGTCACGCTTACCGATTCCGGAAACGTGGCGCTCACCGCGGAAAATTTTGTCGAGAACAAGGTAAAGGCCACCGGCAAGCAGGAAGGCGGCGGCAAGACCGGCGTGGGCGCGGCGATCGGCGTGAACGTGGGCATGACAGATACCTTGGCCAAGATTGGCGACGATGCCGAAATAATCGGTGCCCAGGACATTACGCTTTCAGCGTCATCTTTGAATGCGCTGGATACGGCTGCGGCTGGCGGCTCGAAGGGGCAGACCGCAATCACGCCGGTTATTGCCGTATCCGTTTCCAACAACGATACGCAAGCGGTTTTGGGCAGCTTCAATTCGGCCACCAATGCAAACTCGGGCGCAATTTCCGTCACCGCGCAACATGAAGGCGCCATCGGCGCCAGCAGTGAAGGCGATACTGAATCTGGCGACACTGGTGTTGGGATATCGCTTGCGTTGGTGATTTCCACCGATAGTGCAATCGCGACCACCAACAGGGACATTAATTCGGGCGGCAGTGTAGGTTTCAATGCGCGCACGGTATCGGTCAACAAATCCAAGGCCAAGGCAAGCGTCGCCGGTGGCGACCAGGAAACCGACGCAGGGTCCGGCGGCGAGCAGGAGGATGGCGTAGACAAGAAGGTGGCCGGCCAGCAAGGCGCCGCCGATAAGAAAGCTACCGATACGGATGCCTCTGCAACCGGCAAGACTGCAAGTACAGAGGACAGCAAAGCCAAGACTTCCGGAAGTGACGATTCTTCCGGCAAGGGTGTTAGTGTTGCCGGCGCCGTGGCGGTTACCGTTGCCAACTCGCAGGCCAGTGCGGCGCTTCCGGAAGGCCGGCATGTTACAGCTCACAATGGCGGCGGAACCGCAAACCTGAGTCTGTTGGCTCAAAACTTGACGGAATCGTCTGCCCTTGCCGATGGCGGCGCGACGACCAGCGAAGGCGGCACGGGTGTTGGTGTCGGGGTTTCGGTGAGCGTCGCCAATGTGGTGAACGAGGCATTTATCGGCGCCGGCGCCGTGGTCAGCGCCGATGGTGTCAATGTCAAGGCAACCATAGCGGATCGGGACGTCAAATTTGAAACGACGACATTGCCGATTGTGGACACCGCGAAAGACACAATTTTTGTCGGCCTCGACAGTGGCTTGAAAACCGGCGACAAGAAGAGCTATGACGCAAATGGTGGAATCGCCATCGGCGGGCTCACCGATGGTTCGGATTATTTCATCCGTGCTGAAGATGGCGGGAAAATCAAGCTGTATGACACAGCCGAACATGCCAAGGCTAGCGGCAGTGACGGTCTGGTGGACCTGACCTCGACTGGTTCCGGAACGGGGCATAAGCTGAAATATGCGCTCGATGCCGATAATCCTCTGGTCATTCCGGGCGATGATTTTCTGTTTGACCCCAGCAGTACCCACCGGGTGGTCGATCTGGGCGACGACGCCAATCTTTTCACCGGCGATGCGGTTACCTACAACAATGGCGGCGGCTCCACAATGGGCGGGTTGACCGACGGTACTACTTACTACGTGGTCATCATCGAAGACAATCATGCCGGGCTGGCAGCAACCCGCGATGATGCCATTAAGGGCAAGACGATTGCGCTGACCAGTGGCGGCAATACCAACCAGAAACTGGTGGATAACACCGACAGTTTCCGCACTGAGGCCAAGTCCGGTGCGAGCGGCGGCAAGATAGGGGTGGCCGGTTCTGTGGCCATCAATATCGCCAAAGTCCATAGTCGAGCGGTAATTGGTTACGATGCCGATCCGGTCGATGGTTCGCCAAACAATACGCCAACACAGTTGACACTGACCGGTGGCAATGTTGGTCTCGATGCGCAAAGCCGCACTGAGAATTTCGTCAAAGCCGTGCCCTCCGGTTCATCTGGCGGGGCAGGTGGCAGCAGCGTCGGCGTCGGCGCATCGTTTGCGCTCAATATCGCCCTCAACGATACGATTGCCGAAATCGAAAATGGTGAGCAGGTATCGGGCAGCACTGGCAACTTTGTCGTTACGTCAAGCTCTGACAATGCAGCGATCACGACGGCGGAAAATGGCGCCAGTGGCGGCGGAACCAATATCGGCGCGGCGATCGCGATAGCGGTAGTTGAGAACACCACACGTGCCCAGGTTGGAAGCGGCGCAGGCGGAACCGTTGCCCTGACGGGTGACCTGCAAATCGAGGCGGCCCATGCAGACTCGGTGGTCACCCTTACCAAGGGCGAGGCAGCAGGGGACAAGACGGCGGTCGGAGCCTCAGTAGCAATCAATATCGTGACTGACGACACGGTAGCTAACGTTGCACGCAACTTCTCTGGAGCCCATGACTTTACGATTAAATCCACCTCGCGCATGGATACAAGGGCTGAGGCCAGAGGAAGTGCCTCCGGAGCATCGTCTACCAAAGACGGGAATTCGGGCGGTGGAGACGCCAATAAATCGAAGGATTCCGAACAGGAAACCAACTCGCAGTCCGATTTCGCCACGCAACGGGCCGGCACGACCGACAAGCCTGCAAGCAATGCCCAGAGCAGTGGTACTGGCACCGCCAATTCGAATGCCGATGGACAATCGAGTAACAGTGCATCGTCTGGCGGGACAAGCGTTGCCGCGTCAGTTGCGGTCAACTATATGCACGTTGACAACAGTGCAACCGTGGCAAACGGCGTTTCGATTACCGGCACCGGGCATTTCAAGGTTGCTGCGGAGATTGCGGCCGATGCGGCAGTCCAGGGACTCTCGACATCGACCAATACCAAGTCAGACACCGGCGTCGCGGCGGCAGTTGGCGTGAACCTGGCCTTTGTCACCAATACCGCTGCAGTAGGAAATGGCGTGCATCTGACGGGGCAGGATATTGCGGTCGACGCCGTCATGATTAGCGGCGAGACAAATACCTTCCAGTCACGCGCTTTGTCCGGCGCGGCTTCCAAGGGAACGGCCATAGGTGGTTCCATCTCTCTCAACTATATCGATCTGGATACCAATGCAACTGTCGGCTCGAGTGCGATACTGACAGCGACCGGTGGTGACATTGGTGTAGCTGCCGAGAGCAAAAACGAAATCCAGAATATAGCGGGCGGTGGTGCGATCAGCACGGATGGCAAAACCGGCATTGGTGTCGCCGTTGCCATCAATATCGTCAACGGGCTGAATACCAATGCGAGCATCGGACACGACTCTACAGTCACGGCCAGCGGATCGGTCAAGGTCACTGCGGATGCTTCACTTGAGCCCAAAGCGGAAACATTGCCATTGATTGGCACGGTCAAGGTGACCAGCTTTGCTGCAGGCATTGCTGGCAGTGCCGGCGGCACGGCGGTTGGTGGCTCCTCAAGCATCAATGTGTTCTTCATCGACACGCATGCGTCGATCGATGACAACGCGACGATCCTGGCTGGTCAGGACGTCATGATCGCCGCAACCGACAAGCTGACATTGTTTAGCGCGGCGGGGGGTATTGGCGCAACCACTGGCAACGCCGGCGTCGGTATTGGCTTGGACGTAGGTGTGATTGAGCGCAACACCATGGCCTGGGTCGGATCGGGCACCGATATTACGGCGACTGCAGGTGATATTTCCGTAAATGCCGATTCGAATGACGATATTACTTCCATCGCAGCGACGTTCGGTTTGAGCACCAGCGGAACAGGCGTAGCGGCCTCGATCGCAGTACAAGTGCTGAGCACGGAAACGCGCGCCTACACGGAAGATACGCCAAGTGGCCCCGGTGGAACAATGACGGCCGGTGGAAATGTCTCTATTACCGCCAACGGCGATTTCAAGGCGTTGATGATAGGCGGCGCAATCGGTGTCGGGAGCAGCGCCGGTGTCGGCGTTGCCAATACCACGCTGGTACATTTGGACACCGTGGAGGCGCGAATTGGCAATCGTAATATTGTGACATCTGCTGGTACCGATGGCGTTGCGGTCAATGCAACCTCGACCGAAGATATCATCGCCTTGACTGCTGCCGGTGGCGCAGCGAGTTCGGCAGGCATTGCTGTTGCCCCAACCATTAATGTACTGTCGGAAGGCACGTATGCTTCCGTTGGCCGTGGCGCGACTGTCAATGCGCAGAATGGAGGCGCACCGGGGGCGCCTGACGTTTCGGTCACTGCGTCTGACGACACTACGATTATTTCTGTTGCTGGTTCTGTCGGCGTGGGTGGCTCGGTCGGCGTTGCGGTCGGTGCGGATGTGCTTTCGCTCGTGAAAAACACGGCCGCCTATATGGATTCAGGCGTTACCTCGCATGTAGATGGCGATATTAACGTCAGTGCCACTTCAAGTGAGAGCATTACCTCGGTAGCAGCTGGTATTGCTGTTGGCGGAAGCGCAGGTGTTGGCGTCAATGCCAGCGTCCATGTGCTTGACCTTACCACTCGCGCCTTCATTGGTGACGATCCGGACGAGGCGGCCACATCGGCCGGCGCCGGCGATGTGCATGCACTTGGGACGGTTCGAATCGCGGCAGATGACCAGTCCGAGCTTGATAAGGTAGTGGCAACCATTGCTGTCGGCGGCGGCGCGGGAGTAGGCGCTGCGGCAACCGTTACCGTTGTCAACAAGCATACGCAGGCATTTATCGGAGCAGGAGCGTCTGTGACCGGCGATGGTCAGACTGCCGGACTCAGCGCAGCAACGGGCGCATTCGGCGTTTCATTCGTTGCCGAACCTGTCAGGCCGCATCCAAAATTTGATCCGGTAGGTAACGTTAATACGATCGACGACAGTATCAATATCAGCTCTCCAGACGGATTGGCGACGGGCGATTATGTTACTTATCACAAGGGTGCTGGCGCGACAAACACGGAAATTGGCGGCCTTAGCGACGGCAAGAATTACTTCGTCAATGTTTCCGGCAACACCGTAAAACTATACGACACCAAGGAGCACGCACTAGCGGGCGGCGCCGATGGGCTAGTGAATCTGACGAGCCAGGGAACTGGAGCCGGCCATACTTTGGATCCCGCGGTCGAAATAATTGATTCGAAAAATGCGAAGGGCCAGTCCAGCGGCGACTTGAAGAGTGCCGGACAGGTTCATTCACCCGATGTACAAGGGGTGGATACCGACCAGGACGGCAATGCTGATACTAACCCGGCCACAATCGGGCAGCGCACGCTTGTCTCTGGACAAACCATTGTTAGGGGCGTCGCTGTTACCGCTACTAACAGAGACGATATTGCGACCTACTCGGCGGCTATTGGCGGCGGTACAGCCGGCATCGCCATCGCGGCAGCAGTCAATGTAATCAATACCGACACCCAGGCTTATATCGGCCAAGGCGCATCCGTAAACAGCAATCAGGCGGGTGCCGACGCCGCACAATCGGTAAATGTTGCTGCAGGTAACGATTTCCACCATGTGGCGCTGGCGGCAGGAGCAGGTTTTGGCGTTGCCGGCGTCGCGCCCGGCGTTGATGTGACGGTTCTTGCCAACGATACCTCAGCGACCATCGGATCTGGCGCGATCGTCAAAGCCAAGGACGATGTGCGCGTCGATGCGCACGCGTCGGAAGATATTTTGATGGTCGGAATGGGTATCGCGGCCGGCGTTGTTGGCGTAGGCGGCGGTGTCAGCGTGCTAAGTCTCAGCAATCAGACTTACGCTTCGGTAAGCGGCACTGTATCGGCCGGCGGAGATGCGGTGGTTCGGTCGTCCGACGACACAAATGTTTTGGTCATCAGCGGTGGTCTTGGCGCGGGATTTGTCGGGGTTGGCGCGTCTGTTGGTGTCGTGGTTATCAGCAAGGACACTCAAGCCTTTATTGCCGATAATGCGGCCGTGGATGCCAAGGGGGCAGGAACGGGGACTACTGGCGTTTTTGACGGGACGCTGACTGGGGGCGACGCAGCTAACGGTTTCAACGGCGCGACCCGTCACGGCGTTATCGTACAGGCGGAATCCGGCGAAAAATTGCTGCATCTTGCGGTTGCCGCCGGTGGTGGTTTTGTGGGGGTATCCGGCGCGGTGGAAGTCAGCGTAATAAGCTCCAATACGCTGGCATGGATCGGGAATGCCGATATTAATCAGACCGGTGCGAATGCCGGAGCAAATGCTAGCCAAGGCGTATATGTCGGAGCAGGTAACGAAGCACGTATAACAACATTTGCTGGTGCTGTTGCCGGAGGGTTTGTAGGCGCTGCGGGTGCCGTTAATGTCGGCGTGCTTAAAAATAATGTCAATGCGCAGATTCGCAACGGCGCAATGGTGAGCGCCAAGAACGATGTTGAAGTCAACGCACTGGGCATCAAGGAAATCGACAGTTACCTCATCAGCGGCGCAGGAGGATTCGTTGGCGCTGCGGGTGCAGTTTCCGTATGGTCTGTTGGCGATTCGATGCAAAGCGGTTATAAGGGCGCCGATGGCGATGGTAACGACGACGCTTCATCCACAAACGCGCTGCAACGAGACAAACAAGGGGGAGGGCAGGATACCGCGGATGCTGATGCCGAGCGCCAGGGTGAAAGTGCGTCTGGACAGGTAAGCGGCCAACTTTCTTCCTATGACGACAAGGTCGTTTCTGACCCGAACGATCACCGACAAAGCAGCGACAAACGACTTGCGTCAATCACAAAGGGTGGCGCGAATACACTTAGCAGCAGCAGGCCATCTGCTGCCGACGTTGCAGCCAAATTGGCAGCTGCCGTACCCGCTACCAATGGCACTGCAGCGACAGTCGATACCGGTACCTATATTGGGGCGGGAGACGCCATTCGCGTCAACGCCAATGAAGACCTTGAGCTGAATACGACAATGGGGGCGGTGGGCGTCGGTGCCGTCGGCGTCGGCGCGTCGATAGGTATCGCCAATATAAATTCAAATGTGACTGCAGCGGCAGGCGGCACCCTGGTTGCCGCCGGACCAGTCTCGGTCAAGTCTCATCTGGATGAGGACATTGACATTTTGTCCGTGGCCGGTGGTGGCGGGTTTGTCGGTCTTGGTGCCGCTGTTGCCGTTATAAATGACTCAAGCACTAATCAGGCTCGGATCGGTAACAATGCCTCGGTCAATGGTGCCAGCTCGGTAAGTGTCCTGGCGGATTCTCATCAGACGCTCAAGGGCAAAACAATAGGCGCGGTCCTTGGTGCCGCAGCGGTGGGCGCCTCGTTCGTTCGTGCTGGCATTGATGGCAGCACGACTGCGGCAATTGGCGACAACGCCCATATTGGCTCAGTTTCACAAGTCGGCTCAGTTACCGTGGAAGCGGATTCGACAGTCGACATAGATTCTCAGGCATACGGAGTGGCTGGGGGGGGAATCGGCCTGACCGCGAATTTCAGTTTTGCCGATGTTTCACCAACGGTGACGGCTTCCATCGGCAATGGCGCTACGGTTAACGCTTCGGGTGCGGTAACGATTGATGCCAACACCGACGTTGATGCCAACTCCCAGGTTTTCGGATTGAGTGTCGGCGCGGGAGCCATAGCGGCCTCATTGGCGAGCGCATCGGTGGTGCCGGTTGTCACTGCATACTTGGGCACAGGGGCAGCAGTTACCTCTACGTCCGGCAACGTTTCCATTCGTAGTTCGCACAATCTTGGCAAACCTGCGCGCGGCGCAAAAGCGACAGCATTTGCGGGCTCAGGTGGATTTGTGGTTGCAGGTGCAGGTGCTGTGGCAACAGCCACCGATTCCGCGACCCTGTCCGCATATTCAGGTAGCAGTTCGACAATAACGGCTGGGGGCACCGCGGAGGTTTCTGCAGATGCAACTAATACTGCGGTAGCGAAGACGGCGGGCATATCCGGCGGGACTGTCGGCATTGGCATAAGTGTCGCCCTGGCGCATACCGGCGGTTCAGCCGATGCGCATTCGGACGGTGCGGTATACGCCAATAACTTGATTGTGCGCGGCGGTTCAACCAACGACGCGGACGCGGACGCGGCAGCATTGGCAGGCGGCCTTGTGGCCGTGGGATTTAACTATGCCACTGCGAACATGGACGGCACGGTAAGCGCCCGTCTCGGCGGCAGCTCCTATACGCAAACTGTTAACGACGTTCAAGTGATTGCCGCCGCAGCCAATACCGGACACGCAAAAGGGCGCGGCGTCACCGTTGGCGGTATCGCCATAGGCGGCATGGTTGTCGAAGCCAATCTGGGCAAGGGCGACGCAATCTCGGAAGTTGTTGCTTCTGTTGATGCCGGCGCACAGATTCATGATGCGCGATTTGTTACTGTCCGCGCGCAAAGCAACGACGAACTTTTTGCGGATGGCGCATCAGCCGGCGGCGGCTTGCTCAGCGTTACCGGTGCGTCATCATCCACGAGCAGCGATCAATCGACCCTGGTGAATGTCGGCAATGGCGCGATCATTACAGCGCAATCAGCCAATCTGTCTTCCTCTAACTATCAGGCGATGGATTCGACATCCGATGCGTTGTCGATCGGACTCGCAACCGGTGGCGGCGCTGTAGCCAACAATACCAACACCGGCAAGGGCAATGTCACCATCGGCAACAATGCAGAAATCACCGCGCACAACATCGTTGTCTCTGCAAAAGGCCAATTCGTCAAGGATCATTTCAGCACCAATTTGTCTTCTGCGTCAGCGGCGCTGGGCAATATCAGTGTCCTGCTCAGTGGCACGGATGTCGGCACTGATACGCACAAATTTCAGGCGGTTGTCGATATCGGTACCGGTGCCAAGTTGACATCGGTTGGCAACAATGCCAATCAGGGCATTTTACGGGTCGAGGCGTTTACCGATGTCAGGGCCATCGATCATGTGAGCGTTGAGGCGTATGGCGGGTTTGCAGTGACCGTAGGGAGATCCGAGGTTTCGACCGATACCTTGTCGAAGGTCAACCTTAACGGGGCCACGCTGAACAATCAGGCTGGCGATATCGACCTCACGACCAAATCAAACAGCAATGTACGCACTGATGCAAACATTACCATTGCCGTCCTCGTTTCCGGTGCTGCCACGGGCATTGCCACCACGGATATCAATGCCGCCAATGAAGTGACCATGAACAACGCGACAGTCAAGGCACAAGACGTCAATGTCTATGCCGGGCGCGACGCTTTCGGACAAGTCAATTTGCTGGATGGCTTTGCAAATACCGACGTACAGGCCTACTCGCTGTTGCCGAACATCAGCATACCGTTGCCGACTGCCCACGTTACAGAATCCAATACCATCAATGTCCTGGGTACCTCGAAACTGCAGGCGCTTCAAGATGTGGTGCTGCGCGCGATTGAGGGCATCGGCGGTGCACAACGCGGTGAAACGGATGGAACCCTGCTATCGCTTTCACTCATTCCATACGGGGCGTCAATACCGAATGGCGGTACAACGACAAGCATAGATGCGGTCAATGTTTCTCCAAGCGCTAAGGTGGAGGCGGGTATAAATAATCAGGCACTGGTGAAAATCCTGCCTGTTTCCAGCGGTAATGCGCAGATTCCGCTCAATCGCCTCGATACCGAATTGACGGTGGCTGAAAAGGCCGCTCTTGGCCTCGATGCGGATGTTCACTACGAATACGCACGCCTCAATCTGGATGCAATCCCGTTCAGCCTGTCAACCGGTACCGTGATTCACTTGGTGCCTGGTGCTTCGGGAACCGGCGTGGTTGGGCACTATTACAAGTTCCTGCCAGTCTCCGACTCCTCCGTAAACGTCACGCTGGAAACAGAGAACTATGCAAATGCGTCGCGCTGGCAGGATATGGGTACTGCCGCGCCCGATCCATCACTCAATACCGTTTACGAAAGCAACGTCACCGGCAATCTGAGAACGGCGCTTATAGATCAGTTCTATGTGCTCAAGCCTGTAGAAATGGACGCACCATCCTTCGTCTACAAAAACCTGGGCAATATCCTGCTTGAACAGCGCCAGAAGGTAATTGACTGGATTGCAAGTCATGGTTCCGACCTCGAAGCGGTGGCCCGTTACACCGTGCAGCTTGAACTTATCGATGATGCACTGGATCAGCTGGGCCTGGTAGAACAGGTCACGCAAAATGGCGTGACTACAACACTCATCAAGCGCGAGCTCGACATCCTCTTCCTGGATGTGCCTGATGTATATGCAACGCCGGGCTCGGTGTTCATCGACGCCAATGCGATAAATGGCGTGGTTGGCCCTCAGCCCTTGTTGCAGGCTACGGTGCAGTCGCTGGCCAGCAGCGGCCAGATCGTCGCACGTGCTGGTGCCAAGATAGAAATTCTGAACCGTACGCCGTTCACGATGCAGGTCAATGATGCGGTCATCAAGGACACCAAGCGTGTAGTCGTTGTCAACGGCCAGTACACCGCACTGAACCCTGGCAATGTGTACGTCAACAATGCTGCGGTTACCAATGTCAACAATGTGTCGCCAAAAACGATTGACATCACGCAAACATCCTATGCGTTGAACACCTACAACATCGATACCACGTCGCTTCCTGGCTTCACCAGCGCGCCCAACCAGGATCTCTATATTGTCGGCGACATCATCAATGAGGTTGGCGACGTTTCGATTACCAATACCGATGGCAGCATAACGGTGTCAGGTGAAATTCGTGCGGCAAACGTGACTATCAATGCAGCCCGCGATTTCACACTCAATGCGGCAGACTGGTATCACACCAATCGCGATCCCCGCCAGTATATAAACTACGACCCCTTGCGCGCGGCTGTATTCCACGATGACGGCACCCCGGAAACTGACGTATTCGGCACTGCCGCAAGCGTCAGCGATGGCACGACCAACTTGGATGCTGCCATTCATATCAACGAATCAAAGATTCTGGCCCAGGGCCAGATCGCCGTTACAGCGCGTTTCCTGAACATAAACGGCCTCATCCAAAGCGGTGTGCAAACCGTCACCCTGCATATCAGCAGCAGCTTTGTGCCTACCCTTGGCGGTTCGTTGATCGATGACGATGGCAAGGCAGTAGCGGGTGTCAGTTTCGGCGCTGACGGCGTGCCCGTTGACGCCTATTTCGACGCGCAGCAGCAAGCAATTGTCGTGAAGAACGTAGTCCCGCAGGGTGGTCGCGTAATTCTCGCCGGACAGATTTTGAGTACCGGTAACGGTCAGGTGAAAGCGGCGTATGGCTATGCAAATGTCGACATAACCAACGACAGCAATTACGCTTTGATCGTCAATCGCATCGATACCACGACCAATCGCAAGGGCAAGATTACCTTGATCGATACGGCGCGCGTCGCGAATGGGGTAAACGATGATGCCAAACACGAATACACGGTCGATGCTGGAGGAATAACCGAAAGCATTTACAACGCGGAAGGCGTACCCACCGTTGGCGGCGAAGATGGAACGTTCAGCCGCATAGCTTACAACCTGACCGGAACCGTTCATTACAATCTGGGTGATACCGTACAGTATCTGCCGCGCGCAGGCCTGCTCTACGTCTGGGTGGAAGGCCAATCCAGTGTTGAAACAATTAAGACCAAGTACGAGAAAAATACCTTCAATCTGTTCGGCGGCAATACCAGCTTTGAAGACTGGATTGATAGCGACAACAGCTATAAATGGCGCACGGTCGAACTTACCGACAAGGCGCCATTGCTTGAATCCGAGTCACTGGCAATTGCCGGAACCGGACTCGCTCCGTCATACGCAGCTGGTGAGGCTTACACCGTTGACTTCGTGCGGACAGCCGATACGGCAATCAAGTTGGAGACAGGCATCACCACCGTTTGGGACGTTCTCAATAATTCGGGTGACGGCGTGCGCGGCTACCGTTATATCGCGTCGCCCAACGCAAAGGGCATTCTCCCCAATCAGGATTACAGCGATAACACGCACTGGCAATATGAGGCCGGAATTACGGCAGATAACGCGACATACAAGAGCGACTTCCTGAATCGCACAGTGACCGCGGAAGAATGGACCACTGGCGGTGGTTGGCTGCGCGAGAAGACGGTTCATACCCTCGTCACGACCGTCCAAGGCATAAAAGATTACTACACGCATACGCTGAAGGCGGATTACCCGATCGATATAGCCTTTATCGGCAATCCTGCCACGCCTTATATTCACATCACCAGCAAGAAGGATTTGCAGGTGCAAGGCAATATCGCCGTTGCTCCTGGCGGCGACATCACGCTTACTTCAACGCTTGGCTCGGTGACCGGCAGTGATACCACCGCGGTGTTCAACGATGCCCCCACCATCAACGCCGGAGGCCAGGTGCGTCTGGTTGTCGAGGGTGGCGTCGGCAGTCTGGATGTGCACGCCGGCGGAAATATCCTGATCAATACCATCGTCGACAGCTCTGATGCAAGCCTCAGCCTGGGCCAGATCATCTCGACTGGCGGAAACGTTACCTTGATCGCCAACGATGGAATCAATGCCAGCAACCCGGGAAGTTCGCTTGTACAAGGAAACCGTATCGAGCTGGGTGCGAAGAACGGCGATATTGGCGCAAGCGGTACGTTGCGTATCAACAGCAACACTCTGGGCACCGGCGGTTTTGCGGCAAAGGCCGGTGGCAATATCGACGCACTGGAAACCAGCGGCGATTTGAAGTTGGTTCGCGCCACAGGGTTTGCCACCGATGCTTCGGTCGATGCAGGCGGCAATGTCACATTGAAGACAACTGCCGGATCCATACTCGATGCCACGCTCGAACTCGATATCCTCGCAAACCAAAAACCTTTGACGGCGGCCCAGCTTGCGCTGATCGCAGCGCTTAATTCGGATGGTGATCTGTCCAATGACATCAGCATCGATTCATTCCAGTATCCGGTGTCACCTGGTCTGTACAGTTTCCTGTATCCGAATGCCAATTTTGCCGGCGTCACGCCGGTCAAGACCGCAACCGAAGTGCCGAATGTTATTGGTCAAAATGTCAGCCTCGTTGCCGATGGCAATGGCGCAGTGGGTCGTAGCGCCAATCCGCAGGTGATTAACCTGTCCGGCGGCTTTGGCAGCCTGAGCACAGACGACAAGGCGCTGCTTTCAACCGCTGGCGTCAGCGATGTCATCGGGGTGCAGCATGCGCTGTACCGCTTTGTCGGTCCAGCGAATGTATCTGGAAACTTTGCGGCCATGTTTGCCAGCTTCAGTGCCGATCCCAATAACCCCGTGGTCGCAACAGACTACTTCGCGGCCTTTTTCGGCAACGTCGGCAATTGGCAAAAGGTCAATTACTTTGCGACCGGCGTCGACAAGTCCATCGTGAACAACGTTGCGCTTGCGCATAATGGATATGTGCTGGTTGAGTTCAACAAATCAAGCTACGGCCTCTATCAATACAATGGCAGCGCTGGTACGTTTAACTTGTCGGCAGAGAATTTCGCCAACGGCGCCCGCTGGACCAGGGTGACCGCTGACCGTTCGACCGACGATGCCAGCAACGCCAATTTTGTTTATGGTCAGCTCGTGGCTGACAAACTGGTGGTTGAGCACGTCGCATTGCAGCTACAGGATGACGTCAATGTGCAGGTGACCGGCAATATTGCCATCGACGCAGACAAAAACGTGGCCTTGCAGGCTACCGGTTCATTGTCGATCGACCACGTTCGGGCAGGCGGCGATGTGCGACTCAACGTTACCGGTGATATTACCGACGCCCATATTGGCGGTACAGATGCGGCAGTAAGCGCCTTCGGCGACCTGGTGCTGTCGGCCGGTGGTCGAATCACTGGCAATGACCCGGCAACCCAACTGCGCATTCAGCTGTCGCCGCAAAGCCGGTTGTTTGCCGATGCCCCAGGCAATATCAAGCTGTCCCAGGTCTCTGCGGACACGACGATCAACGGCGTGTTCAAGGTGATTGCGGATCTGCAGGTGGCCAATGTCAATTCCAACACGGGTTCCGTCTATATCGAGGTGCTCCAGGGCAATATGATCGTTGACAAGGTCAATGCAGCATTGTCAGCCGATCTGCGCGCACAGGGTTCGATACTGGATGCCGGCAACGATGTCGGTGCACCTATCACAAATGTCAGCTCGGTCGGCGCGTACCTGCAGGCCGGGGCCGACATTGGCGCTTCGGGCAATTTCCTCGATATTAATGTGTCTGGTGATCTCTCAGGTTTGGTCGGACAGAACGCTTTCATCAACAGCGTTCAGGCGCTTAACATTGCGACCTTCACCTCGACAGGCGGCAATGTCACGATGACGGTGCATGGTGATGCCAACGTGGGCAGAATTTTTGCGCAACAGGGTACAGTCGATATCACCGCCGATCTTTCGATCATAGACCGACGCAACGACAACCTGTTCAATATCGAATCGGCCAGCATGGTACTGACCGCACTTGCCGGCACTATTGGTACTAGCATCAACCCGTTCGATATCGACTCTTCGAATTCCTTGCTCGGCACGGTGACGGCACTTGCGCAAGGCGAGGTGTACCTGAAAGAAACTTTGGGCGATATGCGGGTCAATACGATCCGATCGCTCACGTTCGACGTCACTCTTGTGGCCGACCAATCGATTCTCGACGCCAACGGTATCCTCGATAACAATGTGACAGGCAGCAACATCAACCTGTTCGCTACGCATGGCAGCATCGGCACGGGTAAACTCGGCGCACCGGGCAATGCACTTGAAATCGATTCTTCCAATCCTGCGCAAGGCCATCTCAATGCGACAGCTGCCACCGATGTCGATGTCACGGAAGTAAACGCGACGCTGTATGTTGGTCAGGTACTTGCCCAATCTGGAGATGTCGTCTTGTCGGTACGCGACAATTGGACTGCAGGCGATAACCTGATCATGGACGAAGTGGCACTGGTGAGCGCATCAGCGGGCTCGGTGTTGCTGCAAGGTGGCGACGATGTTTGGCTCAAGGCGGGCAGTGTTGTAACCTCCCGGGATCATCTGAAAGTTCATAGCGGCATCGGCGACACAGGCAATATCGATCAGCGCGACACCTTGCTTACAGCAGAGGGCTCGCTCAACAGCAATGAAATCGAGATCGCAGGCGAGCGTCAGAACGACGTCATTACGCTGCGGCCAACTTTCGTTGCCGGCCACGTACGCGTTCTCGGTGACACAGACGGGTTGGCAGGTGGTGACGATACGATTATCGTGGACCACATGACCACCTTGACGACCGCGCGCGACCGCTTGGATGACGGGGTTTCTTCAATCGTCCGCGATACCGTCGATCTGGATGGTCGAGGCGGAACTGACAATTACTTCATTTACACCCATGGCAGTGCTGCCGCGGGCACGCACGACTATATCGTCAACGCTCTGGATTCAGGTGCCAAGGATGACGGGCTGGATACCTTGAACATCGACGGCACTGCGGCGAACGATATTTTCCTGCTCCGCCGGGCCGAGGCCCTGGTTGAAGGCATGTCAGTGCCGGTGACCGCGAACACGCCAGCCTTCGTGGCACTGCTGCATGGCTCTCTCGATCAGGCACGCGATCCTTCTGTCGGCAATCGCCGGCAGGATGTGGAACGCATCAACTATGACGAAAACATCAACTCGCGCCTCATCGTTCGCGGTCTGGGTGGAGACGATTATTTTGCCGTCGATGACAACAGCGCCATCACGACACTGGATGGAGGCGCGGGCAATGACACCTTCCAGATTGGCCAGATTTACGGTTCGCCACGAGTTTCTCTCGACAGCGGCGTAGCCGCCGGCGATGGATTCGACACCATCGATACCACGGCAGGTTTCATCAGCCGTGGCGCAACATTCTCTCTGACGGCAATGGGCGGCACCGGCAACGACAAATTCACCGTGTATAGCAACAAGGCCGAACTGCGCCTTGAAGGCAACGATGACAATGACGAATTCGTGGTGCGCGCGTTTGCACTGCGCGACCAGTCCGGCGTATCGACCCTGGGCAAAACGGATGTCCTCGGCGGCGGTGGCGATGACAATATCCAGTACAACATCAATGCGCCGGTCGGACTGGATGGGGGAGCGGGTTTCGACAAGGTGACAGTACTCGGCACCGAATTCGGCGATAACTTCGTGATCACGCAGGATGGCGTTTACGGCGCTGGCTTGAACGTGCGCTACGACAATATGGAAGCGCTGGAAGTCGATGGCCTTGAGGGCGACGACCATTTCTTTATCCAGAGCACAAAAGCCGGGGTCGTCACCACCATTGACGGTGGAAACGGAAACGATACATTCGATGTTTCGGGCGATGTCACCCTGCCGATCGTCAGCAAGGATCTGGAAGGACGCAGCGGCGTCATCAACCACCAAGTCACTTCAACCGATATCGACTATAACGGATTGCTGGCGCCAGGAATTTCGCTGAACGTGGCGGATCCGACAACCGGCCAGATCGTCATTGAGCAAACCGATGGCACCACGGTCGTCAACGAGCAGGGCGCAACGACAGATACCTACACCGTCAAACTGGCCAGCGCCCCTGAAGCCGGCAAACCGGTTTACATCAATATTTCTGCGTCTCGTACAACGCAGGAAGAAGAAGATCTTGGCGGCGACTCTATGCTGGTTTCGAGCGATGGCACGCATTTCGGGCGCTATCTGGTATTGGTATTCGACGCGAGCAACTGGCAAACGCCGCAAACGGTGACCGTCAAGGCGGTCGACGATGGACTTGCCGAAGGTAAACGTGTTTATGCGCTCAACGCGAGTTCGCAGAGCCAGACTGCCGCCTTTAACCATGTGGCGATCAAGAATGTGCTGGTGACGGTGCTGGATAACGACAAGAAGGAAATCATTACTACCGGCACCGGGCATTCCAATCTGGTGATGGAAGGCGATGTCGGGAAGGGCATAACAGATACATTCACCGTACAACTGGGCGGCCCGGTCACCAGCGGCCAAACGGTGACCGTCAACCTTGCGCATGACAGCCAAGTGAGCCTGTCGGCCAGTGCATTGACTTTCAATGAATTCAACTGGATGAACCCGGTCACCGTCACGGTCACTGCCGTGCAGGACGGTATCCAGGAAAACCGCCTCACTTCTTCGATCGGTCTCAGCACCTCGGCTGCGGGCTATGCAGGTACCAGCATTGGCTTCCAGGTCGTGGATGGCGACAGTGCAGGGGTATTTGTCGATGAAAGCGATGGCAACACCCTGATTGTGCGCGATGACCCGGCCACAGCTGCCGACGAGACCAGGACAGACAGCTACACAGTGCGGTTGACCAAAGCGCCTACGGCACCGGTGACGATCACGATGTTGACCGATGGCCAAACGACAACGGCGGTAACCCCAGTTACTTTCACCAGTGCCAATTGGTGGATCCCCGTTGCCGTGACGGTTGCTCCCGATCCGACCTTCGTGCCTGATCCGGATGCCCAGCCGCTGAAGGTCTTCCCGATTCAGCCGCATGTGGTCAATACCATTGCGGGTCCGTTGTATATCAACGGCTACCTGGGTGATAGCGACCGTTCCCTGGTCAAGGCGGTAACCCTGCCGAAGGAAACCGATGTGCCGCTGCCGGTGGTCTCATCGACGATCGATGAAAACACCGCTATAGACACTCTAAACATACGCAACGACTCGAGCGTATTCAACGATGTCGGCGTCATGAATGGTGTCTACAACAACGGTGTGGTTGCAGCGATTAATGTTTCCGGTTTGGGCATGGCCGACAACCTGACACTGAATACCGGCACGGAGAGTGCGCCGATAATGACCACGTTTGCCGGTGGCATTACCTATAAAGATATTGAAGTCTCCAAGGTTCTGCTTGGACAGGGGGATGATACTTTCACGGTGAACGAAACCCTGCGTACGAGCGCCAATCACGGCGGCCTGACCATCATCGAAGGCGGTGGCAATACCTCCTTGACCGGCGGGGACCACATCATCATCAACGGCGGTGGCGGTGCGGTATCACCGTTGCTGGTGTACGGCGATACCTCCCAGGATGGAGTGGACTACTCGGGCAAATCCGGTGTGGTTTCCACCCATGGAATCGAGTTCAAGTTCTCCGGAAATGACTTCATCGATGCACGCAATTCGGCCAATGGTCTGACCATCTACGGCGGTGCTGGCGACGATGTCATCTGGGGCAGCCAGGCTGGCGATCATATCGCTGGCGGTTCAGGCAACGACACCATTCACGGCCAGGGCGGTGATGACCATATTTACGGCGACAACGGCATCAATATCGACCAAAATACCCGTGTTCTTTCGATTCCCTACGCAGCGGATGCTGCGAATCCAAACAAGAACAGCGACAAATTGCTTCTTGCTGGTAGCGACACCATTTATGGCGATACGGGCAATGACATCGTTTTCGGCGATTACGGTGTCGTCGACCAGACTCCTGGCACGCTGCGCATTCTGACCACGGCCAATGTCGCCCAGGTACGTACAGCCAGGCCAACAGATGGCGGCATCGATACGCTCTACGGCGGTGATGGCAACGATCTGGTCCTTGGCGGTCAGGGGGGAGACTTCATCAGTGGCAACGTAGGCAAAGATATTGTCCTCGGCGACAGCGGCCGCGTGAATTACGCGGGCGGTATCCCAGCAGACGTGTTGTCGACAGATACCGGCATTGGCGGCGCCGATACGATTCATGGCAATGAAGACAACGATATTGTGATCGGTGGTGCGGCCGGCGACACGATTTATGGAGATACCGGCAACGACATCATCTTCGGCGATAGTGCTCATGTGACATATAGCGTCGACACCGTAAATTTTGCCGAGAGTGTAACTCCGGATATCGGTGGCGCGGACATCATCCAGGGCAATGATGGCAACGACCTGATTGTCGGCGGCGCCTTTGGCGATACGATTGAAGGTAATGGCGGCAACGACATCGTATTCGGTGACAATGCGGCGACCAATCTAGGCGCCGGCGTATTTGTGACGAAGGTCATGACGACGGCAAACGGCATCGGTGGCAAGGACACGATCCGCGGCGGCGATGGCCAGGACGTTCTCGCAGGCGGCGCGGACAGCGACCGCATCGACGGTGGCGGCGACAAGGATCTGATCTTTGGCGATAACGTTCTGCTGGATCGCACGACCCCGGCAGCCGACGCCTTGATGAATCCGCGTTTCCGTACACTCTCAGGCACGCAAATTTACAGCTCTGCAACGGCTACAGCAGGCAATGCGCTGGTCACAGCCTCCGCGCAGCTGGACCCAACCGGCACTCCGGTCTGGGAGAATTTCGACATCCAGCTTCTCAATCACGACAATGCCGTACAGAGCAATCCGCAAAACCGTTTTGGCAATGACTATATTGCGGGCGGGGCAGGCGATGACCAAATCTTCGGCCAGCTCGGCGACGATACTATCCAGGGAGATGGTTCGATCGATATTGCGGTCGTGGCCAAGCGCGATGCTGCCGGCTATCTGGTCGTTTCTGCATCCGTGGATGACTACAACGGCGCAGCCAGCGACGGCAATGATTACATCGAAGGGAACGGCGGAAACGATGTCATCCTCGGCAACCTCGGCCAGGACGACATTATTGGCGGCAGTTCCAATCTGTTCAGCCTGACCACGGCGGATCGCCGCCCCGATGGCGCCGATCTTATCTTCGGCGGATCGGCAGCACATATCGCACGCAATGACATGGGCGATACTGGCGCAAATGGTCATGCGCGCGACGCGGACGTGATCATCGGCGACAACGGAAATATCTATCGCTTGGTTGGTGTGAATGGCAACGTTGGTGTGGGCGGAACGGGCGTAGCGGTCTCTGGCGGCTTCCTCAGCTTCAACTATGACAGCTACGGCACGCAGAAAACCATTGCCCGCGCGACTGAAATGCTCGACTACACGCCTGGCGGCACGGACTACAATGCCGCCCGGGCCGCGACCGATATCGGCGCTGCCGATGAGGTGCATGGCGAATCCGGTGACGATTTCATCTTCACGGGCAAAGGCAATGATGTCGTCTTTGGCGAAGGCCAGGACGATAATATCGTTGCGGGTTATGGCAACGACTGGATATCCGGTGGCACTGGCGATGATGGTATCGTCGGCGATGACGGAATCATCTTTACCAGCCGCAATGGTACTGCCGAGCCGCTCAATGGCCTTGCCACAGCCACGGCGCAATCTTCAATCGCTACCGGCGGCAATATCCAGACAGCCGATATCAATGTCACGGGCCAACTGAAAAAATCGGTCGATTTGACGCCGTTCAGTAGCGATCCGAACTGGATCCCGGCAACCGATGAATTTGGTGGCGTCACCCATAAGAATTCCGACGACATCATCTTTGGCGGTTTGGGCAACGACTTCCTGCATGGTGGATCGGGAGATGATGCCATCTCGGGTGCCGAGGCACTTGCACTCTCTTATGCGCCTGCCTATGACGCCATTACCGGTCTGCCCACTGGGCAGCTTGTCGAGATCGACTATGCGCACCCGTTCAATCCCGGCAATTCGCTCGCATTCAACCCCAATGTCGGCGCCTTGCATGGCAATCAGACCAGGGCCGGCGAATTTGCGCTATATGACGAATATGACCCGCTGCGCAAGATTCTGCTGAACGCCGACGGCACGACATCCAAGTGGGCGGCGGGTGCCGTACCAACCGGTGTTGAGTTCTTCCTGAACTTTGATGCCAACGATGCCGGCGCTCCTGCTGCGGCTCTGGATGCGACCAAGAAAACCGATGGCGACGACAAGATCTTCGGCGACCTCGGCAACGACTGGCTGGTGGGCGGCACAGGTCGCGATGATATGTATGGCGGCATGGGTAACGACCTGATCAATGCGGATGATGATCTCACTACCCATCTTTCCCTGAACGACCAGCCTGACACCAGTGCCAGCTATGAAGACCGGGTGTTCGGTGGTGCCGGGCGTGATGTGATGATTGCCAATACCGGCGGTGATCGTCTGATCGACTGGACCGGCGAATTCAACAGCTATCTGGTGCCATTCTCACCTTTTGGTGCGGCGACGATCAGCAGATCATTGCAACCCGGCCTCATTGAGTTCCTTTATGCCTTGTCGGCTAGCGATGGTGCAGACGCGACTCGTGCAGCTGATACGGGTGCGGATCCTGCGCGAAATGGTGAACCTTGGGGCGAACTCGGACTTGTGTTGCAGAAAGACGCCGCATGGAGTGACCAGCACGGTGGTCCCTCGGATCCACAACCTGGCAACAGTCATGGCGCGAGAGATGTTTTACGCTCCGCGGACTTCACTAGCGGTAACGCGCAGGGCTTTGTAGGCGTCACCGGGAACTCGGCAGTCGTTAACGGCAGTTATCAGGTTGCGCCCGCAACCGCGAGCGGCGATGCGTTAAGCGTCTTCAACGAGTCTGATGTCGTTATCCCGAGCTATTTTGAAATGCAGGCAACCATCAATGCGGTCAAGCCAGTTGGCGGCGCCAAGGCGAATGCCTACCTGATCTTCGATTTCCAAAATGCGACCGACTTCAAGTTTGCCGGGGTCAATATTTCCACCAACAAGCTTGAGATTGGCCATCACACCGCCAGCGGCTGGATTGTCGACTCATCAACGCCTGCACAGCTTAAGGCTGCCGTCGACTATGTGGTCATGCTCACGGTGAGTGGTAGTGCCGCCACCCTGACGGTCGGCTCGACCAGTGTGAGCTACGCCTATGCTGCCCGCATTGATTCACTCGGCATCAAGCATCTGATCAACGATGGCCTCGTCGGCATCGGTGCAAATGCAGCTTCGGCTACCATCGACAATGTGGTGGTGCAGGCGCCTCCCGGCATGATCACTTTGGACAAGATCGCGGATTTCAGTGCGACCAGCCCGGCAGGCCAGCTTTTCAATACGGTGACTCCGTCAACAGGTACCTGGGTGACCACCAGCGACGGACATTTCCAGGCTACGTCGACTGTGTTGGCTACGCCGGCCGTCAACCTGATTGGCTATCCGGTCAGCCCGGGATCGACACTCAATATCGCGACAACCTTGAAAACCTCGGGGCAGGGAGGCGTCGTCTTCGACTACCAGGGTCCTTCTTACTTCAAATATGTGACCCTTTCAGCAGATGGCAAGCAGATCGTCATTGGTCATCGGACACCGACCGCATGGGTTACGGATGCGACTTACAACACCTCAATCTCTTCTGGAACCGATTACAAGCTGGGCGTGAGTCTGAAAGGCGGCCTGGTCAATGTCTCGTTGAATGGCGCAGTGGTGAAAAGCTTCATCTACAACGAAACCGTGACCATCGGCGGATACGGCCTGATCAGTATCAAGGGCGCATCATCCGGCCAGACTTCGTTCGACATCATTGAAGTCAAAACGGACGATGCCGCCTATGCACCGCCAGCACTGCTTGCAACAGCTCCGGCGCCTGCAAATGCCGTACCGACTTCAGCGCCGACAGCTGGCGATCTTGCCGCGACCTTGCACGAGGCCACGCTGCGCTGGGCGGCGTCTGGCCTGGACGCTGCTACCTTGGCCCGATTCGATCAGGTTTCGATACAACTTGCAGATCTGAGCGGACAGCTGCTTGGCGAAGACAGTGGTGACACAATCTTTATTGACCGCGATGCTGCCGGATATGGCTGGTTTATTGACCATAGCCTGAACGATGACAGCGAGTTTTCGCTGACTGGAAGCGATCTGGTTGCCGGCACCGGTCCTGCCGCGGGACATATGGACCTGCTCACGGTGGTGGCGCACGAGCTGGGCCATGTGGCTGGGCTGGATCATTCCGACAGCGGATTGATGTCCGACCATCTTGCCGACAGTACTCGCAAAATCGGTGCGATTTCCAATCTGGACATCAGGGTCGATGCGCCGTATTCTGTACTTGCTGGCGATGTATCCCTGCTCAACAATGGAATGACAGCACCTGCTTGGAACATGGGTGAGTCCGGCAGCCCGGTCATTAACTGGGGAACAGACTTTAATGCCAAGGGTGACTGGATCAAACCGGTCAAAGCGGAAAAAACGCCTACCTGGCTGGGAGATTTCATTAATCACCTCACACAAAGCGAAGCGCAGCGCAATCCTAACGCCAGCCTCAAGCTGCAAGTGCCGGTCAGCAGTAAAGTCTTGCCGGCCCTGAATGCATTAACGCCGCGTGTGTAATCCGAGAAAATCAAAGGAGCCATAAACAATGTCTACCCAGTTGCTCATATACGAAACAGCAGTGCCGGTATCCAGCGGGCGCCATGGTAAATGCTCGGTAGAAGTTGGTAACAGTTACGCCTTCAGCCGAAATATCAACTCGACACCACTGATGGCGGTGGAGTTTCCAGAGGCAGCGGGAGAGTACGCCATCGTGTTTGCCGGCAATGCCGAAGATTTGATGCCGGTAGTTATCCTTGGCGCGCGCAAAAACGAAAATCTGTATCTCACCGCGGACGACAAATGGCAGGCGAAGTACATCCCGGCGTTTGTCAGGCGTTATCCCTTCGTATTTTCCACCAGCGAAGATGGTCAGACCTTTACGCTATGCGTTGATGAAGCGTTTCCTGGATTGAATTATCAGGGGCGCGGGCAAGCGCTTTTTACTGCCGACGGAAAGCCGACGCCTTATGTGGACAATGTGCTCAAGTTCTTGCAGGAGTACCGGACGCAATTTGTGCGCACCCAGGCATTTTGCAAAAAACTCAAGGAGCTCGATTTGCTGGCACCCATGCAGGCGCAATTCACGCTTGGCACCGGTGAAAAAATGTCGCTTACCGGATTCATGGTGGTCGACCGGGCAAAATTAAAAGGCCTGAGCCCGGAAAAAATCGCCGAGCTTGCCAAAACGGATGAGCTCGAACTCATTTATCTGCACATCCAGTCGATGCGAAACTTCACCAGCGTGAAGGATCGTTTGGTGCTGATCCCTGGCGGCAAGAGCGATGCAACCCCTGCTGTCGAACCGTCACCCGTCGAGCAGGCGCCTGAGGCGGAGGAAACCAAATCCAAGACGATCAATGCCAAGAATGCAAAACGGGTCCGGGCTGAAGGCGATTGAGCGCATCATAGAGTAGCGATAGCGCCCGGTTCGCTATAGTGCAGCCGGGCGTTTTCATGAGGTATCACTTGGCCGTATACGGTTCGGTGAGACCTCGATATTGACGTGACAACGTTACCTATGCGAACTCCAGCGCAGCTATGCTGCATTCTTCGATGTTAAGTCCTGCCCCGATCTACTCGCTGGCCAATGAAGCCCGTGCCCGCGCGGAGTCTGCTGCATGGGCACAATTTTCCTCGCCGCGTGATCGCGCCGAATTCTGCGCGAGCTGGCTCGCCATACTTTGCGCACAGATTGACAAGGTAAACGGTGCATTGCTGGTGCTGGGGCCGGATCAGGCCGGAAGTTACAGTGCGGCGGCAGTATGGCCGGACGCTGCACGCGATATGCAGTATCTTGGACCGACAGCAGAGCGAACCCTGAAAGAGCGTCGCGGCATTGTGGTCGCGGCGAATGGGAAAGACAGCGCAAAATACGATGAACCCGCACATATCGGGTATCCGATTGAAGTGGCAGGGGCGCTGCACGGCGCCGTAGTGTTGGACATGCTGCCCCGCCAGGATGCGGAGTTGCAGCGGGCATTGCGGCTGATGCACTGGGCCAGTGCCTGGTTGGTGGATCAATTCAGGCAACAAATGCTGGTTGCACAGGAAATGCGGGTAACCCGTCTCTCATTGGCGGCAGACCTTGTTGCGACGTCGGTGCAAGAGAGACGTCTCGGCGCCTCGGCGGTAGCCGTCGTCAATGAACTCGCTGCCCGGCTGAACTGCGACCGGGTGAGCATGGGTTTCGAAAAAAACGGCAGTATCGAGGTCGAGGCGGTTTCCCATACGGCCACCTTTGATCGCCGCACTAATCTGATTCGTTTGATCACGGATGCCATGGACGAAGTACTCGATCTGGGTATTGCAATTGTGTATCCGCCGATTGGTGACAGAATCGGTGGAATAGCACATGGCGAGCTTGCCAGTGAATGTAAAGACTTCAGCATCTGTTCAGTACCAATGATGGACGATGGTCACGCCGTAGGCGTACTGACACTGGAGCGGACCAGTAGCGAGTCATTCGATAACGATACGATCGAACTATGCAGAACCGTCGGACTGCTGTTAGGTCCGATCCTGGCGATCAAACGCGAAAATGAGCGCAGCGCATGGCAGCGCCTGCGTATTTCTGCCGATGCCGGGGCCCGCACGTTGTTCGGTCCTGGACATCCAGGGGCCAAGTTGATCGCCCTTGTCCTGCTGGCAATGCTCGTTTTCTTGAGCTTGGGCAGCGGCGACTACCGGGTGTCAGCGAAAACCGTGATTGAAGGTGCGGTACAGCGTGCGGCGGTGGCACCGTTCGACGGCTATGTGGCCGAGAGCCTGGTAAGGGCAGGCGATACGGTAAAGAAAGGACAGGTTCTTTGCCGCCTGGACGACCGCGATCTCAAGCTGGAGCAGATTCGCTGGACTTCTGAGCGAGAACAATCGCAGCGCAAGTTCAGGCAGGCGGCAGCCGCGCAAGACCGGGCAGGCATGGCGATGACGTCGGCGCAAGTCCAGCAAGTGCAGGCGCAGCTGTCGCTGGTGGAAGAAAAACTGTCGCGAGCGACTCTGGCTGCGCCGTTCGACGGCATCGTGGTTGTCGGCGATCTCAGCCAATTGATGGGCTCGCCGGTAGAGCAGGGCAAGGTGCTTTTCGAAGTGGCGCCGCTGGACGCATATCGGGTCATTCTCAATATAAACGAGCGCGATATCGCAGGCATCAAAGTCGGCCAGTCCGGCGAGTTGGCTCTCTCGGGAATTCCTTATGAAAAACTGCACTTCGCCATCAAGCAGATCACGCCGGTTTCCACATCGCAGGATGGCCTGAACTTCTTCCGTGTCGAAGCCGAGATTGACCGGCCTTCCGATCGCTTGCGACCCGGCATGGAGGGTGTCGGCAAGGTCCTCATCGGTGAACGCAAGCTGATCTGGATTTGGACGCATAGCATGGTCGATTGGTTGCGTTTGTGGGTCTGGAAATGGTTGCCCTGAGGTCCTAGCGGAATATGCAAATATGAGCGGGCCAATTCTAGCCAATGCCTGGTATCGCGTCGCTGAACTGAAGCCGCGCCTGCGTTCGCACGCACGGCTGCATCGTCATCGCTACCGTGGTCAAGTTTGGTACCTGCTCCAGGATCCGGTCTCGAATCGCATTCATCGTTTTACGCCGGCGGCGCGATTATTCATCGCTGCCATGGATGGCCAGCGCAGCGTTAACCAGTTATGGGAACTCACCAACAAGCATCTTGGAGAAGAGGCTCCAACCCAGGACGAAATCATCAATCTGCTAGGACAGCTTCACGCGGCGGATCTTTTGCAAAGCGATGCGACGCCCGATGCGGTAGAGGTATTCGACCGTGGAGAGCGCCAGGAGAAGGCATTGCGTTTGCGTTCTTTCATGAATCCAATGGCATTGCGCCTTCACCTTTGGGATCCGGATGCTGTACTGAATCGTATCGAGCCGCTCATTCGCCTGCTATGGAGCCGCTGGGGCGGGCTGCTTTGGCTTACGGTGGTCATTCCTGCGCTGCTGCTGATCCCGCCGCATCTGCCCGAGCTCACGGGCAATTTTTCCGATCGCGTTCTGGCCGTGGACAATCTGCTGGTGCTCTGGCTGGTTTTTCCATTGATCAAGGCCGCACATGAATTCGGGCACGCGGCCGCAACCAAGCGCGGGGGTGGCGAGGTTCACGATATGGGCATCGTGATGCTGATCTTCATTCCGGTCCCGTATGTCGAAGCCTCCGCCGCCACGGCGTTCAAGTCTAAATACGAGCGCGCCCTGGTAGCCGCAGCAGGCATGATTGTCGAGGTGTTCATTGCCGCCATCGCGTTTTACTTCTGGCTGCTTGCCGAACCCGGGCTGGTTCGCGCGATCCTGTTCAATATCATGCTGGTGGCAGGGGTTTCCACCCTTGTCTTCAACGGTAATCCATTGCTGCGTTACGACGCCTATTACATACTTGCCGACATGCTGGAAATCCCCAATCTGGCGAATCGTTCCACGCGTTACTGGGGCTATCTGGCCGAGCGTTACCTGTTTGGCGCACGCGATATCGAGCAACCGGATGCAACCAGGTCGGAAAAGGGCTGGTTCCTGTTCTATGGCATGGCGTCGACGGTCTATCGGACCTTCGTGACCATCAGCATTGCCTTGTTTATCGCCGGTCAGTTTTTTGTGATCGGCGTCGTGCTTGCAATCTGGGCAGTTGCAGCCATGGCTGTGTTGCCCATATTCAAGGCTTTCAAACACATTGCCAGCAGCCCCAATCTAAACACGCGGCGCGGGAAGTCTGCCGGCATTGCGGGTGCCGTATTCGGCGCACTCGTGCTGCTTCTGTTTGTGATACCCGCTCCATACAGCACAAGTGCGGAAGGTGTCATCTGGCTTCCCGAGCAGGCGATCATACGCGCGGAAAACGAGGGTTTCATCGATCAGTTCCTGGTCATCCCCGGTTCCATTGTGTCGAAGGGCGATGTGCTGCTCAAAATTTCCAATCCCGCGCTTGATGCGCGCATTGAGCAGAGCGCGGCAAGAGAGGCTGAGCTGGAAGCGGCCTACGCCGCACAGTTGGCGCAAGATCGCGCGCAGGCGAGCGTCGTGCGCGAGCAACTGGATAGCGAACGTTCGACGCTGAAATTGCTGCGCAAGCGTGCCGAAGGCCTTAGTGTCCGCGCGACCAGTGGGGGCACTTTTTTTGTGCCCAAGTCATCCGACGTCATCGGCCGTTTCCAGAAAAAGGGGGATTTGCTTGGTTATGTGATCGATCAGGCGCGACCGTTGGCACGCGTAGTCGTCGCTCAGGATGCGGTCGACCTTGTCCGGCTTGATGCGAACAGTGTCAAGGTGCGCTATGCCCACCGGCCAGAACTGGTCGCCGACGGGCGCATTGCGCGGCATGTTCCGGCGAGCGAGGCCTATTTGCCCAGTCGCGCCCTGGCGACCGAGGGAGGAGGGCATATCGCAACCGATCCGCGCGATCAGAAGGGGACAAAGGCGATGGAAAGGATGTTTCAACTGGACATCGAGATGACCGGCGCCGTCACTGCAGGAACTTTTTTCGGCGAGCGGGTATATGTACGTTTTGAACACGGGATGCTCCCCTTGGGCTTGCAAGCTTATCGCGCCGTTCGCCTGCTGTTTCTCTCTCATTTCAATGTCTAGGGCAAGCATTTTGTCCGGGGGCGCCGAGTTTGCTGCGGCCCGTCCCTATGCCGAACGTGCCGAGGAAGCCCCAGGCTGGCATGATCGCATCGCCGAATTCCTGTTTACCGCCGCGGTCGCGCCGATACAGGGCCGCATCAACAATTCGCGCCAGCGATTGCAACGCATTGTTGACCTGACCAACCGGCATGCCCGCTCCTTTGAAGGCATCAGCGATACCGACCTGCTGGCTCATGTGCAGAAAATACGCGAGAGACTGCAGCAAAGGGGCTTCGAACCTGGTCTGGTGGGAGAGTGTTTCGCATTGATTCGAGAGGCGGCCCAGCGCACGATCGGGCAGCGGCACTATCCCTCCCAGCTGATGGCCGGTTTTGCGCTTATCGAGGGCAAGATGGTCGAAATGGCGACCGGCGAAGGAAAGACCTTTGCAGCGACGCTGCCCGCCTGTGTGGTCGCGCTCGCCGGGTATCCGGTACATGTGATTACGGTGAACGATTACCTGGCCGGCCGCGATGCCGAGAAAATGGGGCCGCTGTATCGTTTTCTCGGTCTGACTGTGGGAACAGTCGTTCAGGGTATGCCTAAAGCGGAGCGACGCGAGGCCTACGCGAAATCGATCACCTATTGCACCAACAAGGAACTGGCATTTGATTACCTGCGCGACCGCGTCGCGCTTGAAGGTCGGAGCAGCCGCCTGCACCAGGCCCTGCAGCGACTGCATCGCCACGAGCGCGACGATGACAAGCTGGTGTTGCGCGGCCTGTATTTTTGCATCGTTGACGAGGCCGACAGTGTCTTCATAGACGAAGCGCGAACACCGTTGATTCTCTCGGCTACAGTGCCATCGACCGCCGAGACGGGCCATTGCGGGCTGGCACTCGGCTTTGCGCATGCCCTGGTGGAGGGCGAGGACTACGATCTGGATCTTTCGCAGCGGAGGGTAGCGTTGAGAGAACCCGGCAAGACGCGACTCGATGCACTCACTGCCGGTCTCGAAGGGCTATGGACCTCCAAGCGTGCCCGCGAAGAACTGCTCGTACAGGCACTCAGTGCGATACTGCTGTACCGGCGCGATCACCACTATGTAGTTACGGACGGCAAGGTGCAGATTGTCGACGAGTCAACCGGCCGCGTTATGCCGGATCGCTCATGGGAGCGCGGCCTGCACCAATTGATTGAGGCAAAAGAAGGCTGCGAGCTCAGCGAACGACGCGAAACGCTTGCACGACTGACATACCAGCGCCTGTTCCGCCGTTACGTGCGATTGTCCGGCATGAGCGGCACGGCTACCGAGGTGGCGCGCGAAATCAGCTCGGTATATCGGCTCGATGTCATGCGCATTCCGCTGCACAAACCTTCCCGGCGAAAATATCAGCGGCCTACCGTCTGCGCAACATTGGTGGAAAAATGGCGCCGCGTGGCCGATGTTGTCGAGCAACTCGCAAGTGGTCAAGGCCGGCCGGTCCTGATCGGCACGCGGTCCGTCAAGGCATCCGAGGAAATCAGCAACGTCTTGAAGCAACGTGGCATCGTCCATGCCCTGCTCAATGCCAAGCAGGATCAATCGGAAGCAGAAGTCATCGCCAGAGCCGGAGAGCGGGCCTGTGTCACCGTCGCAACCAATATCGCCGGTCGCGGGACTGATATTCATCTGGGCCCCGGTGTTGTCGAGACCGGTGGCCTGCATGTGATCCTGACCGAATACCACGAATCGTCCCGCGTTGACCGGCAGTTGTTTGGGCGCTGTGCGAGGCAAGGAGACCCGGGCAGCTGCGAGGCGATCGTTTCGCTTGAGGATGAAATTTTTACGCTATGCGCGCCTGCGCTTACCAGTATGCTGGTCGGACTGCGGCGACGCAGGGGACATATACCAGACTTCGCTTACCATGGGCTCAAGATCCTGGCCCAATTTACCGCCGAGCGACGCAATACATCGGCGCGCATGCAGAATTTGAAACAGGATCGGCGCCTGAACCAGGTGTTGGCATTTTCGGGGAGAGGTGAATGAGGCGGGTATCGGCAATTGCTCGAACGTCGAATATTGGCGGGCTATGGGGTTGCGCTTGTGCGCTTTTCGCAATGTCACAGTCGCCATTTGTCTTCGCCAATCCTTTCGAATGCCTGATCGAACCCAACCAGATTGTGGAGATTCGCAGCTCAGTCGAGGGCGTCATTGAAAAGGTCTTTGTGAAGCGCGGTGACCGGGTGGTCACCGGACAAGTGCTGGTGCAACTGGAATCCGACGCCGAACGCTCTACTGCGGAAATGGCGAGGTACCGCGCCGCCATGGAAGGCCGCATCGCTTCAGCAAAGAACCGGTTGGATTACGCCAACAAAAAACTGGATCGAAGCGAGGAGTTAAACAAGCAAAAATTCATCGCGCCGCAGGCCCGTGACGAGGCCGAGGCCGAAAAGCGGATTGCCGAAGCGGATTTGAAAGACGCCTTGGAAAACCAGGAGCTGGCCAAGCACGATTACCGCCGTAATGTGGACCTGTTGAACCGCCGTACTTTGCGCAGCCCGTTCAATGGCGTGGTGATGGACCGCATGCTGAATCCCGGCGATCTGGCCGAGGCGGGCACGGGGCGCAAGGCCATGCTCAGACTGGCCCAGGTCGAGCCGTTGCGCGTCGAAGTGGTCCTCCCCCTCGATGCGCATAACAAGGTCAAGATCGGCTCGGCTGCGACTGTTTTCCCGGAAGGTCTGGGCGGCAGCTACCCGGCAACCGTCCGGGTAGTAGACAGCGTCTTCGACTCGGCCAGCGGGACATTTGGCGTGCGCCTTGAATTGCCCAACCCCAAGGGGGTGTTGCCAGCCGGGATCGGTTGCAGAGTTGAATTCCCGACCATGAAAGGCGTTGTGCAGCACCCTGTAAAAACAAAATAAAGGAATGCAGAAGGTCGGCTTGCGGCTGCAGACTGCGGCGCCCAAACTGCATTTACCGCTGCATTTATCGGGCTACAACTTCGTAATAAACCGTGGTGAAATTCCGGCCATGCCGGTCCAGCCCGCCTGAAAAATGACCCAGTTGCCGATGCCCGATGCGCTTGCACAAGTCATCGATGGCTTGGTCATCAGTCTCATATTGCCTGCCCAGTTGAACCAGCAAGGCGCTAATGTCGGACACCTTGAGGTTGGCCTTGTACAAGTTGATATCGAACGAATTTCTTGGCGAATCGCCTTCGCTGACCTCGACATAGAGAAACGATGTCGCCGGGTTGTGTGCAGCAGCCTGGCGAATCACGTTCAGCGTCAATTCGCGGGTTGACATGGCCGTCCTATCCCGAAACATGGCATCGATTCTGCTGACGATGTCGGCCACCGACAGCATCGGAAAGCACAGATAATCCGCCCGGCAATGTTTGCCCGATTGCGTATCCCATTTCACACCGACGTTAAGCATTGCAGGTTCGGTCGAGCCGGTTTCTAGAACCCGTTTTTTGAGCTGATCCCAGAGTTCGAGATAAACCTTGAACACACCGCCCTCATCGCGGTCCTCAAGACCGAAAAAAACCATGTTTGCATGGGCAAATTTTTCAGCGACAAGCGGCTGATAGTCGGTCGGCATGCCCAAGGCTGCACTTATTTCCAGCAATGATTCGGTACTGAATTCATTGACATGGATACCAAGCAAGGTGCGCCTGGTGAGCATGCCCTGCCGGTACAGCTTGAACGAGTCCTCCCGACCGAAGTTCAAGCCATAAGTCTTCATCAGTTGCATCAGTCGCTGACCGCGCTCTGACGAATCGACGTTTTTTTCCAAGGTATAGACCCTTGAGGAGTTTGAGTTTACGCGGGCATTGTAGCCGTAGTATGCATGGAACGGCATTGCTCCAATCCCCTGATCGGTACGGGCCGGACACCGGAATTTCGGGTGCCATGTTAGGCTAGGAGCAGTCAACAAGACAGGCGGGCAGAGCGCCGCACAAGGTATGACACCGTGACTCAGTCCACCGACATCAGCGAGTTGATTAAACGGATGGCTTCTCCGGCATTGCGGACGAGCGAGGTGGTCAACCAGTACTACACGCTCTGCATCCCGTTCTACCGCGAGTTCCTGGGCAACCATTGGCACACGGGCTACTATCCACCCGAAGGACCGCTCGGGCCGCATGATCAGCTGCGCATGGAATGCCACATTGCAGCCAGCGCGGGATTGACGGTTGACTGCAAGGTGCTGGATGTCGGTTGCGGGATTGGCGGGCCGGCTTGCCATCTGGCGCAAATCACCGGTGCCAGAATTCATGGCCTGACACCCAACCCGGTGCAACTTGAATTGGCGCGATCGCTTGCGCTCACGAAAAATGTCGCCGACAAAGTGTGCTTTGATCTGGGGGATGCCGGCGCCTTGCCTTATGCCGATGCGTCTTTCGATGTCGTGTTGTTTTTCGAGTCTGCCTGTCATTTCCCGGACCGAACCCGTTTCTTTCATGAGGCCTACCGGGTGCTTCGTCAGGGAGGGCGCCTGGCAGGTGAAGATTGGCTGGCCGGCGAAGCGCTGAGCATAGACCAACTGGATCGTTACATCCGTCCGATTTGCAATACCTGGGCGATCCCCACCCTCGGAACCCGTGCGGGTTACGCGGAAGGCATGCGGGCAGCGGGATTTACAGTCCGCGAGGCAGTCGATCTGCGCCATGAAATGGCCTTGCTGCGCGGGTTCATGGTGGATCCGGGTGACAGGATGCAGGTCAGCGAAGAAATGCAGTCGACTGCAGATCCGGTGCGGCGCATGATCATGGAAAGTCTGCTGCATCTTGGCGAAGCTGCCGAAGCAGGGGCGTTCACTGTCGGGCGTTTTCTTGCTGTCAAAAACGGGAACGGTTCATGAAGGTAAGCGTCTTTGCGGAACACTCTTCGGTCCTCGCGCACTGGTGGGAACGGCGTTCCACGCAACCCGTGACGCTGATTTATCTGGACGCGCATTTGGACCTGCAATTCGTCAGCAGGGCACGCATTGAGCGATTGAAGGGCTGTCGCACGCCGCAGCAACTGGCGGCACTGGCGAAGCCGCATCACTTATGGCCCGACGACGAATTCGTTTACAGCATCGAAGATTTCCTTTATCCGGCCGCCCAGTTGGGCCTGGTCAAACAGCTGATATGGGTCACCCCACCGCATGTCGATACCAATAATTTGCAGCATGCCTTCGCGCGTTTGCAGCAGATGGAGGGCATCGAACTGGAAGAACTTGAATCGTTCGAACGCCAGCCGGGCGGCTGGATCGCGGGCCGTCTCCTTGGCCTGGAACTGATCATTTGCGCGGTCGAAACCCTCAATGATTTGCCGTTGCCGAATACATGCCTGGTGGATATCGATGTCGATTATTTCATCGCCATCCCAGGCGATGCCGTATGGGTAGACCCCAAAGAGATATTTGCGGCGCTAAACGCTTTGCCTGTAAAACTGCTGGATGTCACCATCAGCCGCTCGGTGAGCAGTGGGTTCACGCCCTTGCGGTACCGGTTCCTTGGCGATTATCTGGCGGCGCTATGGCAGGGGGATGACGCCAGTGTCAGCCATTTTGACAAACTGCTTGAACTGGATCGCCAACTATTGATGGGCGACGGTAGCGGGATAGAGGGAGCATGTCGCCAGGAATTGATCGCATACCCACGCTGCGCCGCGACCTGGCACCTGTTGGGTCTGGCGCAAGCTGGTGGCCCCGAAGCGTTGCATAGCCAGGAGGAGGCGCAGGCAATTTGCGCCGACTACCGGCCGGACTGGATGCGCTCGGCTTGCCAGATCAGAGGACGCCGACTAGCCACTGACATGGCTTATGTATTGGGCCTGGAAAAGCGCATATCCGCGTTGGACGTCAGCGTGGCTGAACAGGCGATTGCCTGGGCCGCAGCAGGCCTGCTTTATGCCGTTTTTCACGATCTGGAACGCGCCGTTGAGTGCAACCGGCACTACCAACTTCACTTTGGCCGTAGCCATGGCGAACTGGGCATCGAGATTGCCAAGCTTGCTCTGGCCGGAGGGGATGCCAAGATGGCAATACCGTATCTTGAGGCGGCCTTGGACGATGACGAATCCCGGGTCACCGCCCATGTTTACCTGGCCCAGGCCCTCGCAAGTCTCGGGAAAATTCAGGAAGCCAAAAAACATTTGCAGGCCGCCCATAAACTGAGTCCGGCCTGGGTAGAACTGTCAGGCATGCTGGCTTCCGCCGAAAAAGCCACAGGAGATACCTGTCAGGCAGAGGCGTTGCTGGCGCGCCACCATGACATGAGGCAGCGGACTCAACAGCTTTTCAGGCGGCTCAATATTGAAAAGCCATTGATATGACCTGCGTATAATTTATATTATGTCAAATCGCAAAAGATTGTTCCAGAAAGCAAAATGCTGGATTCTATCGAAATTGCAGGCCTTGGTGCCGCTACCCGAAACCTACCCACTCGGGTAGTTGCCCATCAGATCGCAGTCGATACACCTTCAACCGATTTGAGAAGGCAAACATGAAACGCCCACCACCAGACGAAGAAGCCGCCCTCGAGGCGGCATTTTCTTTCACCGATGCCATCGACGCCATCAATCAATTTCAGTCGGAGTCGATAGAGAAAATCAGTGGCAAAATCTCGCTGAAGAAAAAAGGTATGCAAGGATATTTACACACTTTCCGCGGATCCATGGAACGATTGGCGGTTCGTCGCCGATGAACTGATAGACCCTGCGGGCAATCGCTACGGTCAAAACGAGATTCAGGCGATTTTCTACAATAGGAAGCGGCTTCGGTATCTCGACCAGCTCGAGAAGGCCACACGGCCAATTATGGAGTGTCAGCCGGTGCAGCTAAACCTGCCTATCGACCCGGCTTGGAAGACGCTGTGTCAAGAACGACGCTGATCATGGCCGCCGATTGCGCCATGCCCTTCTGAACCAGCGCAAAAGAAAAACGACAGCGTAAGCCACAGGAAAATAAGGCCGAAACCCCACCAGACATAACCGTGACAACCATGATCAAGACCGGCTACAGGGGCAGTTGTCCATGTGGAATAAACACAGTGGCTGGCATCGTTTCCGAAAAGGTCGATGACCGATTGCATGCCAAATATGTGGGAAAGACGAAGGAAGCTATAGAACGCAAAGGCGGCGACAGTATCCATGGGAACCTACTGGAGTCCAAGACATCTAGATATTGCCAAAAAAATTGCGTTGATAAAAGCTTATTAACTTTTTAATTTATATTATAATAATCAGTATATTACAGATCGTTTATTAAGTAATTCATTAAATTTTGATCGCCCTGTTGCCCCCTCAACGACTTAGCTGAAAGAACTTCTGGACGAATCAAGCCACTAAGCGCACGCCCTGCTACCAAACTGTCTACCGAGATCAGAATGAAAATAATTGCCCGTATCCCCCTGTTTGTCGCGTTGATTGCGGTCATCTCCTTGACCCTTTCCGGCATGGGCGTGCGTCAAGGCTGGTGGACTTATCGCTTCGGTTTCCAGATCCTCGAGTGGAGTGCCTATGGGGGTCTGACCGCCGCAGTTCTGGCGATAGCTGCGGTGCTCACGCCAGCATTGCGCTTCAAGGCGCTGATTTCCCTTGCGGTCGCCATGATCATCGGCGTGTTCACCTGCTATATGCCCTGGCAGATGAAACAGCAGGCGCAGGCTCTCCCGAAAATTCACGATATCTCCACCGATCTGGACAATCCTCCCCTGTTCTCCAAAATATTGCCGTTGCGCGCTGCGGCGCCCAATCCGGCCAGTTATGGCGGGCCGGAAGTCGCTGCGGCCCAGAAAAGCGGCTACCCGGACATTCATCCGCGTGATGTTGCCCTGACGCCGGCCGAGACCTTTGCCCGCGCCCTCGCTGTCTCGAAGGCTATGGACTGGGAGATTGTTGACGCCGATGGCGGCAAGGGCGTGATCGAAGCCACGGCCACCACCCGGTGGTTCGGCTTCAAGGATGATGTGGTGATACGCATCACCCCCATGGCAACAGGAAGTCGCGTCGATATGCGCTCGGTGTCGCGTGTCGGCAGAAGCGACGTAGGCGCCAATGCGGCAAGGATCCGTGCATTTTTTGCCGCCCTGCCCAACTAGTTCTGCCTGCCTGGCCCTACCCTTCATTCTTGACCCGACGATCGCGTCCGCATTTTGCGGCGCTCGGGCCATTTCCTTGAAAGCCACTGCTGGCGTTGACCAGTTCAGTTACATCTCACTTCCAGTTGTGAAAGATCAAACCAAACGCCGCCCATTTCAGGCGCTTGCGCCGGCATTGGCCTTGTTAAAAGATACATCTTGTCCGGTGATCGAACGGCACGTAGTGGGTGAGCCATCCGGGCAAATCATCGCTGCTGCCAGTCAGCACGGCTGCGACCTCGTCGTCCTGGGTACGCACGGTCATACCGCACTTGGGAATTTATTCATGGGCTCGGTGACCATGCGCGTGATCGCCGATTCGCCAATACCGGTATTGATGGTGAAGTAATCCCGTCGACCGGGGGCGTCAGCCCCCACGCAGCTCTCCGCACATAACCCTCGTATGCTTCCGCTTCATTCGCGGATGCCGCTATAGATAGGCATACACTGGTGATAACTGGCATGACATGGCTGGCCAACGAGCTACGCTGTCCGATGCCTTTTTACATGCGCACGATTTGATTTCCCGCAACGTCGGAATTGCACCAGTTTTTATTCTCGATGCATAACAACCTGGTTTTGGAGGAATCATGTACAAGCACCTGCTCGTTCCGGTAGATGGCTCCAAGTTCTCCCTGAAAGCGCTCGATGTCGCCGGTGGATTGGCCGCGTCGATCGGCGCCAAGCTCAGTGTCGTCACCGTCTCGCCGCCCTACCCGATGATCGTGACCGGCGACGGGTACATGCTGGACCTGAATACGCCGTCCCAATGGGAGGCCAGCACCACGCAGAACGCCGAAAAAATCCGCACGACGGTGGAAAAGCGCGCCAAGGCCAGGGGCCTCAAGGTGAACTTCACTGCCATCACCACGGATAACCCTTATGAAGGAATTATCAAGACCGCGGTTAAAAAGAAATGCGACCTTATTGTCATGGCCTCGCATGGACGTCGCGGCCTGTCCGCCATCCTGTTGGGCAGTGAGACCACCAAGGTGCTGACCCATACCAAGCTGCCGGTGCTGGTCTGCCGCTAAATCAGGCGCCCACGATATGTCCGGCCAGCTTGATTCGCTGCAGCATACGCTGCGCCCAGTACGCTCAACTTCAAAAATGGCGTAACGCGGCCCGCAGGAATATTTTCGCTGCCGCGGCTTAACGGCCAACTTACAGCCCCAATTCACTCAGGCCCGGGTGGTCGTCTGGGCGGCGTCCCTGCGGCCAGCGAAATTTGCGTGCGCTTTCCGCAATCGCCAAGTCGTTGATGGAGGCGTGGCGCGCCTGCATCAGGCCGGCCTCGCTGAATTCCCAGTTCTCGTTGCCGTAGGAACGAAACCAGTTGCCCGAATCGTCATGCCACTCGTAGGCAAAGCGCACCGCGATGCGATTGCCTTCCCACGCCCAGACCTCCTTGATCAGACGATAGTCCAACTCACGCTGCCATTTGCGCGTCAGGAATTCGACGATCTGCGGGCGGCCGGTGACGAATTCGGCGCGATTGCGCCAGCGACTGTCGGCGGTATAGGCCAGCGACGCGCGCACCGGATCGCGACTATTCCAGGCATCCTCGGCCATGCGCGCTTTTTGCACGGCGGTTTCGCGGGTGAAAGGTGGCAGGGGCGGACGCGCGGTCTCGGCAGTGCTCATAGCGGGTTCTCCTGAAAAAAATAATCTGATTCCAGTATAGCCAGAGTCAATGCGCAAATTGCAACGCCTTCGCCGCGGTAGCTGGCATCTTTGCGTCGGTCTGAAATGGGGATCGAATGAATTTGAAACACCAGCATTGGCGCGGCTTTCTGGGCAAAAATGCCTCAAACACCGCGCCAATGCTGGTGTTTCATTTTTTGCCGCACCGGACCAAGGGTACGACCAGCGATGTGAAACGCCCGAGAAAACTGTTGACGAGTGCATGGGCGGGCACTTTACTCAAGTAAACTCACGTTTTCCGAAAAGCCATCAGCGTAATGCGCAAGCCGATTTTTCTCTCCGCACCGACACCCGCTTTCGATCGCGACGACAAGAGCCGACCATGTGCGGCCTGAGCGGCTACGTGGAACTTGGGGGCGCCGCTTCCGCGCATGATCGCGGCGAAACCCTGCGACGCATGACGCGCAAACTCGCACATCGTGGGCCGGATGCCGAGGGGTATTTTGAACAGGGCCCCGCCCATCTGGGTCATCGCCGCCTCTCGGTGATCGATATCGAGGCCAGCCGCCAGCCAATGGCCACGGCGGATGGCCGTTTCAACCTGGTTTACAACGGCGAGGTCTACAACTTCAAGGCGCTGCGCGCGGAGCTGCAGGCGGCGGGGCGCAACTTTCGCACTGCCGGCGACACCGAGGTGGTACTGCAGTCGATCGCGCATTGGGGCGAAAAAAGTCTCGATAAATTGCAGGGCATGTTCGCCCTTGCCGCCTGGGATGCCGTCGAACAAAGCCTGTTCGTGGCGCGCGACCATCTGGGCGTGAAGCCGCTTTATTACTTCTGGGACGGCAGGCTGTTCGCCTTCGGCTCGGAACTGAAAGCCCTGCTCGAACATCCCGGCGTGCCGCGCGATATCGATCTCGATGCGCTGGGCCTGTTTCTCGAATGCCAGTACATTCCCACGCCGCTGACGATTTATAAAGAAATCCGCAAGCTGCCGGCAGGCCATGCGCTCAAGCTTGAAAACGGCGAGCTGCGTGTCTGGCAATACTGGAACCCGGGTTATGCCGACAAACCAGGCTGGGGCGAGGCCGAATCGCTTGCCCGCCTCGATGCCGAATTGCGGCGCTCGGTAGAATCGATGCTGGTCGCCGATGTGCCGTTGGGCGCCTTTGTCAGCGGCGGCATCGACTCCAGCCTGGTGGCTGCCTTGATGACCGATATCACCGGCAAGCAGATCGAGACCTTCAACCTCGGTTTTCAGGACAACCGGAAAGTCAGCGACACCACGCAGAGCGAACATGAACAGGCGGCACGGGTGGCGCGGCACATCGGCAGCCATCACCACCCGCTGATGGTCACTCCGGACGATGTGCTGTCGGCATTCGACAGCTGGGTCGATGTATTCGACGAACCCTTCGGCGACCAGGCCGCCCTGCCGACCATGCTGCTGTCGAAGCTGACGCGCCAGCATGTGACGGTGGCGCTGACCGGCGAAGGTGCGGACGAGCTGTTTTCCGGCTACAGCAACTACCGCAAGCGCGTCAGCGAAGAGCGCTTCACCGCCATTCTCGGTGCGGAATACTCGCCACTGCGCGCGGCATTCCCGCTGATGCCGGTGTCGTGGCAGAAGGATCGCGTCATCAAGGCGCTCGCGCTGCCGCTGACCGAGCGCTATGCCACCATCCCGAATGTGTTCGATCGCGCCACTCATCGCGGCCTGTTTTCCGATGCGATGCTCGCCGCGCAAAGAACGCATATCGCCGATTACGCCGCCCGCCAGTTTGCGCAATGCAATGCCGCCGACTATATCGAGAAGATCATGTACGTTGATATGCGCCTGTGGCTGCCGGACGATCTGCTGACCAAGGTCGACCGCGCCACCATGGCCTATTCGCTGGAAGCGCGTGTGCCCTATCTCGATCACAAATTCGTCGAATTCGTCGCCCAACTCGACTCCACCCTGAAACAGCACGGCAGGACCACCAAGTACCTGCTGAAAAAACTCGCAGAAAAATATCTGCCGCGTGAAATCGTCCACCGCGGCAAACAGGGTTTCGTGATGCCGCTGTCGCCGTGGCTGGAAGGTGGGTTGAAAAAACATCTTGAGCATTCGCTCGGCCCCGATGGACTGGACAAGCGCGGCCTGTTTCGTGACGGCGCGCTGACGCGACTGCTGGCCGATCACCGCGCCGGCCGCAGCAACCATGCTGGACGCCTGTGGGCATTGACAGTGCTGGAACTGTGGTTCCAGCGCCATGAACCGGACTTTGTATTGCGATGAACACCGACAGCAAAAAACTCTCGATCCTGCACACCGAATCCTCGCTGGGCTGGGGCGGTCAGGAAATACGTATTCTCACAGAGGCGAAGGGCTTCCTTGCGCGCGGCCACAAGGTGATGCTGCTGACCCCACCGGATGCGGAAATTTTTCCGGCAGCGCAAAAAATGGGCGTGCCCGTTACGGCCGTGAACATGGCCAAAAAGCGCCTCGGTCCATTGTTTGCCCTGCGTGCCTGGCTTGCCCGGCATGGCCGCGACTACGATGTCATCAACACTCATAGCTCAACCGACAGCTGGCTCGCAGCGGTCGCCTGCGCGACTCTGAAGGGAATGCCGGCCATCGTGCGCACCCGCCATGTCTCGACGCCGATCAACCGGCATTTTTCGACACGCTGGCTATATACCAAAGCGACTGCGCATATCGTCACCACCGGCGAAGCCCTGCGTCAGCAGCTGCATCGCGATAATGGCTACGCGCTTGAGAACATGACCTCGGTGCGCACCGGTATCGACCTGCATTACTACAAGCCGCTCGACAAGGCGGCAATGCGCGCCAGGCTCGGCATCGACGACCGGCCCACGCTCGGCGTGCTCGCCACCCTGCGCGACTGGAAAGGCCATCGCGATCTGCTCGACGCCATGGTGCTTCTGCGCGATCAGTTTCCGGAATGGCGCCTGATCATCATCGGCGACGGCCCGGAACGCGAGCGCCTTACCGCGCGCATCGCCGAGCTCAATCTGCAATCGGCAGTGCGCATGGTTGGTAACCAGGACAATGTGCCGGAATGGCTGTCGGCCCTGGATCTGCTGACCCTGCCTTCTTACGGCGCCGAGGGCGTGCCGCAGGGCATCATGCAGAGCATGGCTTGCGGCCTGCCGGTGGTGTCCACCACGGTGGGCGCAATCAATGAAGCGGTGCAGGAAGGCAATACGGGCTATATGGTCAAGCCGCGCGATCCGGCATTGCTGGCGGCGGCCCTCGGCAGGTTGATGGCGGACGAATCCCTGCGCGCGCGCATGGGTGCCGCTTCGCTGCGTTATGCGCGGGATAATTTCGGCATCGATGTAATGCTCGACAAAATGCACTCGGTTTTTGCGCGCCACGCCCGATGAACGAAACGATGCACGCACCGATCATCAGCGATGCACAGCGCATGGCGGCGCGTCGTATTCTGGCAATCAATGTCACGCGCATCGGCGACACCCTGCTCAACACACCGGCTTTGCGCGCACTTGCCGCCTTTTTCCCGCATGCGGCGATCACCTGCCTGGGGCACGCCAAGCGCGTCGAAGTCATCGCGCATTTGCCTTATCTGACGAAAGTCGGCGCCATCGACAAGCGCAGCGCTTTATGGCGCGGCTGGGCGCGCGGCTGGACGAATTCATTCAACGGTCCGCGCTTCGATTGGGCCTTTGTCTGGGGACATGATCGCGCCCTGCAAAAATACGCCTTGCGCGTCGCCGACAAAGTGATCGCCTATCGACAATCAGACGAAGCGCTGAGCCGCAAATTATTCTGTGCGGCTGACGAACCGCGCCTTTACAGCCGCCACGGCGTGGCCATGCAAATGGCGTTGACCGAAGGCGCAGGGATTCCTGCAGCGGGATATCAGCTGGACTATGTGGTGACGCATGCCGAAACCGAAGCGGCGCGCGCGCGCCTGATCCTGGATATCGAGAGCGGCCGCCGTCCGCTGATCGGCCTGCAAGTCACGAGCTTTCCGACCAAGGCTTATCGCGACTGGCCGATCGCGCAATTCATCGATCTGGCCAAACGCATCGTCCGTACGCATCACAGCGCGCATTTTGTGCTGTTCGGTGGCCCTGACGATCGCGAAAGTACCGACCAATTCCGGCGCGCCCTGCCTCAGCACACCACGGTCTATGCCGGCCGGCTCAGCTTGCGCGAGACGGTGGCGATCATGAAGGAAATCGATCTGTATGTCGGCGTCGATACCGGGCCCACCCATCTGTTCGGTGCGCTGGGTAAACCGATGGTGGCCCTGTATCACCCTTCCCTGCCCAGCGGGCTCTACAAACCGCTGCAACACCCGGCCCTGTATGTGGTTGACCATCCGGCCGCCGGGCCAGGTGCGGACCAGCATATCGCCATGGCCGGAATCAGCGTCGATATGGTCTGGGCGCGCGTAGCCGATGCCCTGACCGGGAGGCCATCGCGTTATCCGGGGATGCCGGCCGTGGGTATCGTTCCCGACCCCAGCCCCAGCCTTTAGCCGCCGCTGCGGTCCCGCGAGGCGATGTAGATTCCCGTGAGCAGCAACGCGAAACCCGCCAACTGCAGACTGGCAAAGCCTTCACCAAAAATGCCCCAGGCCATCAGGGCAGCGCTAACGGGTTCCCCCAGAATGGCGATGGCGATGAAGGTCGCAGGAATATGCTTCAGCGACCAGTTGATGCCGCTATGCCCCAGCAGTTGCGGGCCCAGTGCCAGGCCGGCCAGGCAGGTCCAGGCCAGGTTCGAATAACCGCGCAAGGCTATCCCGCTGCCCAGGGACGCCGCCAGCAGTACCAAGGCTGCCGCGGAATAAACCAGGAACACGTAAGGCAGCAGCGACATGGTTTTGCGCAGGCGACGGCCGATCAGCAAATAGCCGCATACCGCCAGCGACCCCGCCAGCGCGAGACTATTGCCCAGCAACGGCCTGGCGCCGGCCTGCCCTGCCCCGGCGCCGAGATCGGACAGGAAGATCAACATGCTGCCGCCGATTGCCGCGGCGATGCCCACGATCAGCCAGGTCCCCAGTTTTTCCTTGAACAACAACCAGGATGCAAGTGCGATCCACACCGGGTTGGTCGTTACCAGGGCGGTGCTGCTGGCCACCGAGGTATAGCTGAGCGAGGCGATCCAGGTCGCGAAATGCAGCGCAAGGAATATGCCTGCCGCCAAGGCCAGCGCATAGTCCTTCGCACTGCATGCTGCGATCTGCCGGCACCCGCGCGCATTCAGGGCCATGGCGCCGCCGAGCACGATCGCCGCCAGCGTCATGCGCCAGGCCGCAATCGCCAGCGAGGGCACCGCATCGGCTTGCGCAAAGCGAATCAGGATGGAAGAACTGGAAACGATCACCACCGAGAGCGCGAGAATGGCGTATCCCATCCATCGGGAACCGGCGTCAGTACGGGTTGGCGGCATGCGGCTTGGTTAAATTTGCAAGGGGGTTGAAGGCTAAAGGAAACGGGCAAAGGGCTGGGAAATGGACGCCCAGGAAATCCGACCGTAACAACACTTGATATTGCGGCACGCTATTTGCCTATCCGCCCGGCAGTCTATCATTAGCGCGTTTCCAAACTTTGTAGAAAGTCTCCAGCCATGCCCCGTTCAATGCGTTTGTCTTTTGCGGCACTTCTTCTGTTCTGCGCTGTCGGCAATATGGCCCATGCGGACACCTGGCCCAACAAGCCGGTCAAGATCGTGCTCGGTTTTCCGCCAGGCGGGGCCACCGATACCCTGTCGCGCGATTTCGCCTCCAAACTCTCCAATGAACTGGGCCAACAGGTCATCATCGACAATCGCCCCGGTGCCGGCGGGACCATCGGTGCAGACATGGTTGCCAAGGCCGCACCGGATGGCTATACGCTGACTATCGGCACCACCAGCAATCACGCCATTGCGGTGAGCCTCTACAAGAAATTGAACTATGACCCGGTAAAAGACTTTGCGCCCATCACCATGTTGGCTGTGTCGCAGAACGTGGTCGTGGTGAACCCGTCGATCCCCGCCAACAACATCAAGGAACTGGTGGCCTATGCCAAGGCCAATCCGGACAAGATGAATTTCGGCTCGTCCGGCAATGGCACGATTTCCCATTTGACCGGCGAAATGTTCAATGCGCTGAACGGCACGCAGATCACGCATATTCCCTACAAGGGCAGTGCCTTCGTGTTCCCCGATCTGCTGTCGGGACAGATTTCGATGATGTATGACTCGATGATTTCGATCGGCGGCCTCATCAAATCCGGCAAGGTAAAGGCGCTGGCCGTCACTGGTTCGACGCGTTCGAAGCTGATGCCGGAACTGCCGACGGTCGCGGAATCGGGTTATCCCGGCTTCGAATCGACCAATTTCTTCGGCTTGTTCGCGCCGGCCGGCACCCCCAAGGAGATCGTCGCCAAACTGTATGCCGCTTCGGTAAAGGTGTTGTCCACACCCGATTTGCAGGCGCGTTTCGCGCTTCAGGGCGCCGAGGTCGTTGCCGACAAGCCCGAAGAAGCGCTGGTCATGCTGAAGCGTGATATCGCCAAATGGGCCGAGGTCGCCAAGAAATCGGGCGCCAAGATAGATTGACGCTGCTGCTGCAAAAAAGCAAAAAGGCCAGTCCCCTGAAGAGAGATTGGCCTTTTGCGCTTCTTGGAACTACATAAAATACTTACCTGGTGCCCAGGACCGGAATCGAACCGGTACGAGGGGTTTAGCCTCGACGGATTTTAAGTCCGTTGTGTCTACCTATTTCACCACCCGGGCTTGCGTGGGATTCTACGCTATGAATGTCCTTCGGTGCCCGTCGTTATACATGTTCATGTTGCGGTGCACGGGAGCAAAGCAAACAAAAAGCCACCGCGAAGGTGGCTTTTGCTGATACTGGAGGCGCGAGCCGGAGTCGAACCGACCTACACGGATTTGCAATCCGGTGCATAACCGCTTTGCTATCGCGCCGCATGGATTTCACGGCCTGCTGCTGAAATGAAACGGGGAAACCATCGCTAAAGTGGGCAGCCTTGCAGGCCTGCCAGACTAAAACTGTGGTTTCCCCCGAATTCTGGAGCGGGAAAAGAGTCTCGAACTCTCGACCTCAACCTTGGCAAGGTTGCGCTCTACCAACTGAGCTATTCCCGCGTAAGACCCGCATTATATACAAAAAAACGAAGGCGTCAAAGGGGCGAACATCTTTATGCAGCCCTTGCCTCAGGGTTCGCTCTTGCTGCCCGAAAACGCGGCCCGCAAATAATAAAACATCGACCAGACCGTCAGTGCCGCCGCCACCCAGATCAGCGCACTGCCGACGAGGCGGCAGTCGATCAGTCCGAACAGCATGCCGTCAAACAACAGGAAAGGAATGGCGACGAGTTGCGCGATGGTCTTGATTTTGCCCAGCATCGACACCGCCACATTCTTGGACTGGCCGATATGCGCCATCCACTCGCGCAATGCCGAAATGGTGATCTCGCGGCCGATGATGACCAGCGCAACCACCGCATCGACGCGACGGAATTGCACCAATACGATCAGCGCGGCGGCCACCATCAGCTTGTCCGCGACAGGATCGAGAAAGGCGCCGAATGCGGAGCTCTGGTTCCATCTGCGCGCCAGGTAGCCATCCAGCCAGTCGGTAAGCGCGGCGGCAATGAAAATACCGGTGGCAACCATATTGGCCTGGTAGGCGGTCAGCCAGTCGTCCGGGAAATACAGGACCGCCACGAACAGGGGAATGGCCGCGATGCGCAACCAAGTCAAAACGATGGGGATATTGAGCGGAATTTTGATAGCCACGGGATTAGTGTAATTCGTTATAGATCGTTTCGGCCAACTCTCTGCTGATGCCATCGACTTTGCTGAGATCATCCACGCTCGCCGACTGCACACCCTGCAGGCCGCCAAACTGGGCCAACAATGCTTTGCGCCGCTTGGGGCCGATGCCGGCGATATCCTCCAGCCTCGAGGTATTGCGCTTCTTGGCCCGTCGCGCGCGGTGGCCGGTAATGGCAAAGCGGTGGGCTTCGTCGCGAATTTGCTGGATCAAATGAAAGCCCAGATTATCTGTAGGCAAATGCAGTTCCCGTCGGGTTCCGCCGAAAATAAGCGTCTCCAGTCCCGGCTTGCGTTCCTCGCCTTTGGCTACGCCGATCAGTTGGATGTCGCCCAGACCGAGTTCGTTCATGACTTCTTCGGCAATACCGAGTTGTCCTTTGCCGCCGTCGATCAGCACCAGGTCCGGGCGCGGGACTGACGGTTTTGCTGATGGCGCTTCCGCCCCTACAGGCAGGCTGGCGCCGTTATCATCGCCCGCATCGGCAGGCTCCGCCTCGACCAGCTTTCGGTAGCGCCGCGTCAGCGCATCGCGCATTGCCGCGTAATCGTCTCCCGGCGTAATGCCGGAAATATTGTATCGGCGGTACTCGGAGGACTGCATCGCGCCGCGGTCAAACACGACACAGGATGCGACCGTCGCCTCGCCCATGGTGTGGCTGATATCGAAGCATTCAACCCGCTCAATATTGTCCAGCCCCAAGGTCTCGCGCATCATCGCCAGCTTCTTGTCCTGGGATGCGCGGTCCGCCAGTTGCCGCTCGAGGGCGAACTGGGCATTTTTCATCGCCATCGCCATCCAGGTTTTCGACTCTCCTTGCGGGTGGGTCACCACCTTGACACTGCGACCAGCAGCATCGCCGAGAAATGCCTCCCAGTCCTCGGTATCGAAATTACCGTCCACCACCAGGCGCGGCGGCGGCGTCTGGCTGCCGTAATGCTGGTCGATAAAGGCGCTGATAATCGCCTCCAGATCGGCATGACTTGCATTGGAGGGAAACAGACTCTTGTCGCCAAGATGGCGTCCGCCGCGGATCATGACCAGATTGACGCACCAGGTACCAGAAATTTCGAGGGCGGCAATCACGTCGACATCGCGCTCGCTGGCCGACTCGACAAATTGCTTGGTCAGCACGCGTTGCAGAGTGCGAATCTGGTCGCGGTAGGCGGCGGCCATTTCGAAATTCAGTTCTGCAGAAGCCGCCTCCATTTTGCGGTTGAGCTCGGCCAGAACTTCGGTTTCCTTGCCCTGCAGGAACAATGCGGCATTTTCAACATCGCGGGCATAAGTGGCGGCGTCGATTTTGCCCACGCAAGGAGCAGTACAGCGGCCGATCTGGTGCAGCAGGCAGGGCCGCGACCGATGTGCGTACACCGTGTCCTCGCAGGTGCGCAGCTTGAACACCTTCTGCAGATGATTGATCGCTTCGCGCACCGCCCATGCAGAAGGAAACGGCCCGAAATACCGATGCGGCTTGTTGTGCGTGCCGCGGTAAAAGCGGATCTGCGGGAACGGGTGCGCCGTCATCATGATGTAGGGGTAACTCTTATCATCCCGGAACAGCACGTTGTACTTCGGCGCCAGCGACTTGATGAGATTGTTCTCGAGCAGCAGCGCCTCGGATTCGCTGCGCGTGATCGTGGTCTCGATATCCTCGATCTGGGTCACCATATGCGCCGTGCGCGGACTGGCGTGCTGCTTGGTGAAATACGAGGACACCCGCTTCTTCAGATCGCGCGCCTTGCCGACATAAATCACTTCCCCTGCGCCGTTTTTCATGCGGTACACGCCGGGCAGATTCGGCAGCTGGGTCAGTATCGGTTTGGGATCGAACATGGGATAGATTGCGGCAAGCTTCGAGTCCGGGATCATCACACTCGCAAAGACGGATTATGCGCGGCTATGCCCGCTTCGAGAGATGGGCTTCGATTTGCGTAAAGACAGCGTGAAAAGTCGCTTCCGTCAGCCGCCGGGTGTTCGTATTGTAACGAGAGCAATGGTAACTATCGAACAAGGTGTGGCCTGAAGGCAGATCATGTTGCGCACCATGGCCGAATTTCGCAGCGCCTGCCTTGAGGCCGAACGACATCAGCACCGCATTATGGGCAATACTGCCCAGCGCCAGAATCCGCGTGCTGGCAGGCAGGCCCAGCAGCTCATTGCGCAAATAGGTATTGCAGGTCCTGATTTCCGCCAGCGTAGGCTTGTTCCCGGGCGGCAGGCACTTCACCGCATTTGAAATGCGGCAATCGATCAGCTTCAGGTCGTCGTCCACGCTTATCGACTGGGCATGCGTCGCATAGCCAAACTTGTGCAGGGTTTGATAGAGCAGCACGCCCGCATAGTCGCCGGTGAATGGACGGCCGGTCGCATTGGCGCCATGCATGCCCGGTGCCAGGCCGACCACGAACAGCTTCGGCTTCTCCACCCCAAACGGCGGCACCGGTTTGCAGAAATAAGTGGGGTATTCGCGCTTGGTCTGATCCAGAAAATCCGCGAGTCGGCTGCACTGGCGGCAGTTGGCGTCATACGCGGTTTCGATCACGGTTTTTTTCATGGCTTTCAAATGGCAGAAACAGCGGCGGAAACTGCAGAAGCAACAAGGGCACGGAGTTCCGTGCCCTTGGCATGCCGCTGCGAATCCCGCTGTGCGGGAAACCAGCCGCGAACTATACGCGACGGCGGTATTCGCCGGTGCGAGTATCGATCTCGATCTTGTCGCCGCTTTCGCAGAACAGGGGCACAGACACCTGATAACCGGTGCCAACCAAGGTGGCCGGCTTCATGACTTTGCCCGAGGTATCGCCGCGAACGGCGGGATCGGTGGTGATTTCGCGGACGACGGAAGTCGGCAGCTCGACCGAAATGGCGCGACCGTCATAAAACGTCAATTCGCAGGCCATGCCGTCTTCCAGGTAGTTGAGTGCATCGCCCATGTTCTCGGCCTCAACCTCATACTGGTTGTATTCGGCATCCATGAATACATACATGGGGTCGGAGAAGTAGGAGTAGGTCACTTCCTTCTTCTCCAGCGAGACCACTTCAAACTTGTCGTCAGCCTTGTAGACCGTCTCCATACCGGAAGCGGTAAGCAAATTCTTGAACTTCATCTTGACCACGGCGGCGCTGCGTCCGCCCTTGTTGTATTCGGCCCTCAAAACAACCATCGGATCCTTGCCGATCATGACGACATTGCCGGCGCGGAGTTCTTGTGCGATTTTCATGGATAAACTTTCGAGCAGTTGGGGTATACAAGCTGGCCGGCCGGAAACTCAGGGAATCCGGAGATGCGTTCAAGGCGCATTTATTGGTAAATCGGGCCCAGCAAAGCTTTAAATTTTAGCGGTTTTCCGGTAGAAAGTCACCAAATTGGTCGCCAAATCGGGGCTTTTTGCAAGCTCCTCCGCCCACCAAATGGCATGTTCCTGCAACGCGCCTGACTGCGCCATAAAGCCATCCCACGCTGCTGCCAGGCCCGCCTTGTCCTCGGCATTCCATGCATGCGTCAGCCTGCGCAAGGCGCCCGCGGGGGCGGTCGCGAGGCCGGCACAATATAAATCGAGAAATGCATCCAACTTGGCCCAATGCACTCCTTCTGTCTGAGGATAAATTTGCCAGATGAATGGCTTGGCGGCCCATTGCGCACGTATGAAAGAGTCCTCGCCGCGAACGAAAAGAATGTCTTGAGACCACAGCATTTCGTCAAAATCTTGCTGCGCGACAAACGCCGGCAAGAATAGATTCAGCCTGGTGGCTAATTTTCTGGCATGGTCGGCCAGCGCGCCTGCCGGAATGGTGCACCGCAGCCCGGGCCCTGCGCTTGCGGTAACTTCCAAAGCACCCAGCAGTGCCGGCAAGGCAGAATTCGGGTAGGCAAAGATGAACACCTTGAGTCCCCCGGTTTGCTTCTTCCGGTCATGCATGAAGCGGTCCCGTTGTGCGAACAAGCCCCGTTCACGCAGCAGTCCGCCGGTATTTGCGCCAAAGCCCGGGAAGAAAAAATACTTATGGAGCCCGGTAGGCGGATGAATGGAAGGCAATAAATGGTGCCCATCCACCCAGGATTCCGCACTCAGGTATTCCAGATTGAGCCAGACCGGCGGTCTGGGCGCAGCCGCCATCGCGGCAATATAGGGGGCTGGGAGCTCGCAGCCGAAGGCTTCGATGACCAGGTCCGATGGCGCAAGCGCGATTGATCGATGCCAGCGATGCACAGCGACACCCTCAATCTGTTGCTCATCCTTGTGCGGGTTGGTGGCCGGCACCAGTTTCTGCAAGCTGAACAGATCATCCACAACCAGCCGCATCTTGATACCGAATTCATTGCCGAGTTGCCGCGCAAGGCGCCAGGTGATACCGATGTCGCCAAAATTATCGACGACGTGGCAAAAGATATCGCCGCTGGGAAACGCGTCTGCTTTCAATCGAGACCGACGCCCGCCACACTGGCACGCGCCGCCTGGTAGCGGGGATCGGTAGCCAGGTCGGAGGTTCGGCCCCCTGCGCGCATGCGCTGCAGGCGACCGGCAAGCCCGCTGCCGGCGATTGCGCCCCGCGCGGCCAGTCCGGACAGCAGTTCATCGCAGCGCGGCGGATCATTGCACAGCAGCACCATATCGCAACCCGCATCGAGCGCGGCTTCGGCACGCGCCACCACCCCGCCCGCAACCGATGCGCCTTCCATCGACAGGTCGTCGGAAAAAATCAATCCCTTGAAGCCGAGCTGAACGCGTAGGACCTGTTGCAGCCAGATTTTTGAAAACCCGGCTGGTTGCGCATCGATTTGCGCATAGATCACATGGGCGGGCATTACCGAATCCAGTTCCTCAGCCAGCATTTGAAATGGAACCAGATCCTGCGCGGAAATCGCTCCCAGACGGCGTTCGTCGCGAGCAATATCATGGTGCGAATCCGCCCTGACATAGCCATGCCCCGGAAAATGCTTGCCGCAATTGGCCATTCCCGCCTCGCGCAGGCCGCGCATCAGCGCGCCTGCGAGCGCGGCAACGATATGCGGCTGGCGATGAAAGGCACGATTGCCAATGACACCGCTTTCTCCCCAATCGAGGTCGAGCACCGGCGCGAAACTGAAGTCGATGCCGTGGGCTGCCAATTCCGCCCCCATTATGTATCCACAATCCAGCGCCGCTTTCAACGCATCCGCTTCGCTGCGCTGCCAGAGTTCGCCGAAGGTGCGCATCGACGGAATGGCGGTAAAACCCGCACGAAAGCGCTGCACTCTGCCACCCTCGTGATCCACGGCAATCAACAGCGCCGGTTCGCGCAGCGCCCGGATACTGGCCGTCAGCCGTTTCAGTTGCTCCGGTGAAGCATAGTTCCTGGCGAACAGGATCACCGCGCCCACCAGGGGATGCCGCAAACGTGCCACATCTTCCTCGTTGAGTTGCAGGCCGATTACATCGGCCACCACGGGGCCGAGCGGAACCTTCAGGGTCATGTTTTTTCCAGGACTACAAAGGCGATTGCATGTTCAGATTCGTCCGAAATCGACACATGCATCGAGGAGATATTCCGCGCAGCGAGTCTGGCCGCCATCGGCACGGACGGGCTCACCAGGGGTTTGCCGCGCGCGTCATGCCTCACCGAAATATCGTGCCAGCCGACATCGACACCTATGCCGGTGCCGAAGGCCTTGGAAAACGCTTCCTTGACGGCAAACCGCTTGGCCAGGAAGCGCGCCGGTTGCGAGGACTGCGCGTATTCAGCGACTTCGTCTTCGTTCAGAACCCGGTGCAGGAAACGATCGCCGAAGCGAAACAGCGAATCTTCGATCCGCTTGATACTGACGATATCCGTGCCGATGCCAAAAATCATGTGTATCCGGATTCAGACGACGGTGCATTGCCGGAGGCAGTCAGGTATTGCCGCACGGTATCCGCCATGCCGAATTCCAGCGCATCGGCAATCAGCGCGTGCCCGATCGACACCTCCAACAGTTGTGGCACACCGCGCAGAAACACCGACAGGTTCTGCAAATTGAGATCATGCCCCGCATTGACGCCCAAGCCGCAGCGCTGCGCGGCGACAGCGGTGTCAATATAGCTTTGCAATACCGTGGCCTGTTCGGCGTTCCCGAAAGCCCGCGCATAAGGCTCGGTGTAGAGCTCGACTCGGTCGGCACCCAGTTCCTTGGCATGGGGCATGGCCCCGGGAAGCGGATCCATGAACAGGCTGACACGTACACCCAAGGCTTTCAGCTCGGCAATCAGGGGGGCCAGTCGTGGCGCGTCCCTGGGCAGATCCCAGCCATGATCGGAGGTCGATTGCGCTGTGTCGTCCGGGACCAGTGTGCATTGCTGCGGATGCGTTTCCCGTACAAACTCCAGCAGGCCGTGAAGGGGATTGCCCTCTATATTGAACTCGGCCTGCGGCCAATCCCTGAGCAGCGCCGCGAGTTCGTATACATCGTGCGGGCGAATATGCCGCTGATCCGGACGCGGATGCACCGTAATGCCATGCGCCCCGGCCTGCAAGGCGATGCGCGCAGCCTGCAGCACGCTCGGTATGCCCAGGGATCGGGTGTTGCGCAGCAAAGCGACCTTGTTGACGTTGACGCTGAGTTTGGCCATAGGATTCTGAAGCGGTCGGGACTGTGCGCAAATTGCCTGCTGTCAGCTGCCCTGCAATTCGCGTATCAGCTGACGGGTATGCAAAGGCTTGTCGCCCAGCATATGATTGATTGCGCGGCGCATGAGTTGTTTGGATTGCTGCTGGGTGACCGGGTCGGTGAAATCCCCGGCCTGCATGTCCAGCAGCGTTTTGCCGTTCAATTGTAATCCATCGCCGGTCGCCTGCCGGGCAATGCGTCCGAGGGCCACCGGACCGCGTTCGAGCAGGTAAAGGTACTGGCCGGCGGCAATAATCGGCTGATGTGTATCCGCCTCTTCAACCAGCATCAGGGCGTAACCGAGTTCGCGCAGCAAGGCGATTTCAAAGCGTCGCAGCACCGTACCGATCCCGCGAATTTCGAGTGGCGCCTCGGCGCCCGAGAGCTGCATCACTGCGGCTTCGTAGGCATCGAATAGCGCCTCATGAGCATCCTCCCGGTGCGCAAGCTTGAGCAACAACTCATTCATGTAAAACGCCGACATCAGTGCGGAGCCGTTCAACTGGGGAAAGATGCGTCCATGTTCGACCGATTTCAGCGTTTTCATTTCGGCCTTGCCGAACCAGTTGAACAACAGGCGCTGGAACGGATTCAGCGCCCCTTTCATGGCGCTGGCGGGACGCTTGGCGCCCTTGGCAACGAACACCATACGGCCGTGCGAGCGCGTAAAGCTCTCGACAATCAGACTGGTTTCGCGATACGGGTAGCTGTGCAACACGAACCCGGCGCTGGAATCGCCTACAAGCCGCATGGTCCCGTTTATTCGTAGCCGTACTGGCGCAGCAGGGCCTCGTCGTCCGCCCAGCCCTTCTTGACCCGCACAAACAGTTCCAGGTAGACCTTGCCGCCAAAGGTCGCTTCCATGTCCTTGCGCGCGTCGGTGCCGATACGCTTGAGTCGCTCGCCCTTGGTGCCGATGAGAATGGCTTTCTGGCTGTTCTTGTCGACGACAATATTGGCGAAAATTCGCCGCAGGTTGCCCTCGACCTCGAATTTTTCGATCGTGACACTGACGCTGTAGGGGAGTTCATCGCCAACCTGGCGGAACACTTTTTCGCGAATGAATTCGGAAGCCATGAAGCGCTCCGACTTGTCGGTAATCTCGTCCGGCGGAAAGATCGCGGGGCCAGGCGGCAACAACGGCTTGATCGCTTTTTTCAATTCGGCGATGGAAGCGGCCACCTTGACGCTGGTCGGTACAATCGCGGCGAAAGAATATCGCGCTTGCATCTCTTGCATAAAATTCATCAGCCGCGATTTGTCTTCGATTCGGTCGGTTTTGTTTACCACCAGGATCGTCGGCGTCTTCTTGTCGAGCGCCCGCAGTACCACTTCGTCCAGCTCCGAAAACTTCAGCGCCTCGGTGACAAACAGCAGGACATCGGCATCCGAGGCGGCCTGGCCGACGGTGCGGTTGAGTATCTTGTTCAGCGCGTTCTCGTGTGTCTTCTGGAAGCCCGGGGTGTCGAGAAACAGGAATTGCGCCGATTCGTCGGTGAATATGCCGGTAATGCGATGGCGCGTGGTTTGCGCTTTTTTGGAGGTGATGCTCACCTTTTGCCCGATCAGATGATTGAGCAAAGTCGACTTGCCGACATTGGGTCTGCCGACGATCGCGATCGCCCCACAGCGAAAATTTTCTGCCTCGTTTTCCGTCACGTCATTTTCCGGTTAGTCATGCTTTGAAACACCGGCAAGCAGAGCATAAGCCTGCGCAGCGGCATCTTGTTCTGCGGCGCGCCGGCTGGGGCCGGTGCCTGTGGCAGATATTCTTTCCGATTCAACTTCGCATCGCACAAAGAATATCTGCCGATGCGCTTCGCCGTCGATCTTCAGTACGGTGTAACGCGGCAAGGACAGGCGGCGCGCCTGCAGCCACTCCTGTAGTGTGGTCTTTGCGTCCTTTGCGGGAGCCTCGCGACTGAGGTTATCGATCCGCGCCGAGAACAGGGATTCAATTACTGCCTGAGCCCGATCAAAGCCGGCGTCGAGAAAAACCGCCCCCAGCAAGGCTTCCACGGCATCAGCCAGAATGGACGGACGTGTCGATCCGCCCGTCTTCAGTTCGCCTTCTCCCAGTCTCAATAATGCGCCAAGCGCCAGGGTCGCGGCCACTTCCGCCAGCACCACCTGGTTTACGAGGTTGGCGCGCAGGCGACTCAAATCCCCTTCCGGCATTGCTTCGTAGCGATTGAAAATCAGGCGGGCGACGGCGCAGTTCAAAACGCTGTCGCCCAGAAATTCCAGACGCTCGTTGTGGGGAACACCAAAGCTGCGGTGGGTCAGCGCCTGTTCCAACAGGGCCTGCTGTGCGAACTGATGACCCAGCTTGTGCTGAAGCGCCTGGCGTGTGTCCAATATGGCGGCGCAGCTCGTAATGTTCTACTTGTCCGCTGTGCTGACGGCGAAATCGATCAGCAGGGTGTAATTGGCGAACAGGGGTATGCGCTGGGTCCATGCGGCCCGAACTACGGTTTCGTTGCCTTCCTTGGTGACCTCGAGGTCCTCCGAAGTGATGGCTGTCGCATAATCCACCACCATGCGGCGTTCGAAACTGCGCTTGATCTCGGCCACCGATCCTGATTTCACTTCTTCCGAAGTCGCCATCGCGGCCACAATGCGCTTGATCGCAAAATAATCGATATAGGCCGGAATGATCTTCAAGGCCAGCAACACGATGGCGCCCGCCAGGGCAAATATCACTATCAGCGGAAAGAAACCTATTCCGCGCTGGCGTTTCGCAGATTGAACTACCTGGTTCATGTGCGCTCCTGTTTCGCGTTAAATGACTTCATCTGTTGATTACTCGATCGACAAACCGATGCGCTTCAAGGCACCGAAATTCATCCAGATCAGAACGGCCTTGCCGACGATATTTTCTTCCGGCACAAATCCCCAGTAGCGACCATCGTCACTGTTGTCGCGACTGTCGCCCATCATGAAGTAATGACCGGGCGGTACCTTGCACGTCATGCCCTCTTCATTGTAAGCGCAATTGTTCTTGTTCGGAAACTCCCGGACGTTGCGCAGATCGATCGACGGCCTGCGCGGATCCACCATCATCATATGCGGCTTGTCGCCCAGTTTTTCGCTGTATTTTTCAAACTGGCTCATGTTCATGCGCTCATCTATGTCGGTAAACAGACCCGCGCTTTCCTGCGGGATCGGCTTCCCGTTGATGGTGAGCTGCTTGTTCCTGTACGAAACGGTATCGCCCGGCAAGCCAACGACCCGCTTGATGAAATCCTTGCTCGGGTTTTCCGGGTAACGAAACACCATCACATCGGAACGCTGCGGCAGATTAACGTCGACAATCTTCTTGTTAAGCACCGGCAAACGCACGCCATAGGTGTACTTATTGACCAGAATGAAATCGCCGACCAGCAGCGAAGGCACCATCGAACCCGACGGAATCTTGAAGGGCTCGTAAAGGAAAGAGCGCAGCAAAAACACGATCAGGATAACCGGGAAAAAACTGCGCGCCATTTCAACCAGCACCGGTTCACCCGAGGCGGCTGTCCTGTTCTTTCTGAATGCAAGGATATCGATCAGCCAGATGATGCCGGTAAGCACCGTGGCCAATAGCAGCACAGCAGCAAAGGTCAGGACTTCTTTCAGTGTCAGCATGCCCATCGCCGCAATGAAGAATACCGGCCAGGCAACCTCGAGCCACATATGCAAAGGGTGTGCTGCTGGCACCTTGTCCGGGGTGCTGGACGTCTTGCCGGTGAAAAATCCGGCGACAATGATCGCCCCGCTGATGGCCAGTGCAAGCCAGCCCAAGATTTCCCAATTCATTATTGAACTCTCTTCTGTCGCTTATTGGTATTAAAAACGGTTCTGCCGCCTGTCACAGGATTGTGCCTCGTCCGCATCCGGCCGACAGCTTCTGCGCGACCAAAGCTGGCAAATCTGCGACAGAACCCGCCCAGGCTATTTTCCTTCGACTTGCAGAATGGCCAGAAAGGCCTCCTGCGGTATTTCAACACTGCCGACCTGCTTCATGCGCTTCTTGCCGGCTTTCTGTTTTTCCAGCAGTTTGCGTTTGCGCGAAATATCGCCGCCGTAACATTTGGCCAGCACGTTTTTGCGCAGCGCCTTGACGTTTTCGCGAGCAATGATGTTGGCGCCGATCGCCGCCTGCACGGCCACATCGAACATCTGGCGCGGGATCAGTTCGCGCATTTTCGCGGCAAGTTCCCTGCCCCGGTACTGGCTGTTGGCACGGTGAACGATAAGGGAGAGCGCGTCCACCTTGTCGCCATTGATCAGGATATCCAGCTTTACCAGGTCCGAGGCCCGGTACTCCTTGAATTCGTAGTCCAGCGATGCATAGCCGCGCGATACGGATTTCAGCTTGTCGAAGAAATCCATCACGACTTCATTCATGGGCATATCGTATTTGAGGATCACTTGTCGGCCGGCGTATTGCATATCGATCTGCGCACCCCGCTTCTGGTTGCACAAGGTGATCACGGCGCCGACGTACTCCTGCGGCATCAGCATGGTGGCTGTGATGATCGGTTCGCGGATTTCCGTTATTTTGGAAAGGTCCGGCAAACGCGAGGGGTTTTCGATTTCGGTCACGGTGCCGTCGTTCTGCACGATCTGGTAGATCACGGTCGGCGCCGTGGTGATCAGTTCCATATCGTATTCACGTTCCAGGCGTTCCTGCACGATCTCCATATGCAACAAGCCGAGGAAGCCGCAACGAAAGCCGAAGCCCAGCGCCTGCGAGGTTTCAGGCTCAAAACGCAGCGAGGAATCGTTCAGCTGCAATTTGGTGAGCGCATCGCGCAACGCATCGTACTGGTTGGACTCGATTGGATAGAGCCCGGCGAACACCTGTGGCTTGATCTCCTTGAAGCCCGGCAAGGCTGCACTGGCGGGACGATCGACCAGGGTAACGGTGTCGCCGACCTTGGCGGCTTTCAATTCCTTGATGCCGGCGATGATGAAACCGACGCCTCCGGCCGACAGCTCGTTGCGTCCCACCGATTTGGGCGTGAATACACCAACCTGTTCAACCAGATGCTGCGCGCCGGTGGCCATCAGCAGGATTTTGTCCTTGGGTTTCAATACGCCATCGACCACCCGGACCAGCATGACCACGCCGACATAATTATCGAACCAAGAGTCGATGATCAACGCCTTCAGAGGCGCCTCGGGGTCGCCCTTGGGGGGCGGAATTTTGGCGATGACGGTTTCGATCACATCGTCGATGCCGACTCCGGTCTTGGCGCTGCACTGCACCGCATCCGAGGCGTCGATGCCGATAATGTCTTCGATCTCGGCTTTCACTCGTTCCACATCGGCCGAAGGAAGGTCGATCTTGTTCAATACCGGTGCCACTTCCACACCCAGTTCCACTGCCGTATAACAGTTGGCGACGGTCTGCGCTTCCACGCCTTGCGAGGCGTCGACCACCAGCAAGGCGCCCTCACAGGCGGACAGCGAGCGCGAAACCTCATAGGAAAAATCGACATGGCCAGGCGTGTCGATAAGGTTGAGGTTGTAAGTTTCGCCGTTACGTGCCTGATAACTCAGCGCCGCAGTCTGGGCCTTGATGGTAATACCGCGTTCCCGTTCAAGATCCATCGAATCAAGAACTTGCGATTCCATCTCACGCGAAGACAAGCCTCCGCAGCGCTCGATGATGCGATCGGCAAGGGTCGATTTGCCGTGATCGATATGCGCAATGATGGAAAAATTTCTTATGTGATTCATATATTTACGATTCATACAACGAATAAGGGCACGACCTCGTGCCCTTATCTGATGGGGTGATACTGGTTAGCCCCCGATTTTAGCGCAAATGCCCTTCGCTACGCTCACTTATTACGCCCGACCATTCCCGGAACGCCGCTGCAAATGGGCTGTCAGCGCGTCTTCATTCATGAAATAGTGGCAAATTTCCAGATTTCCATCGAGCAGCACCGGCACCTTGTCGCCATAAACAGCCTCCAGTTCAGGGTGTTGATCGATATCGACCACCTTGATTTCAAATGAACCGCTGCCGGCGCGGCGGAAGGCTTCCAGCGCCGCCAGCAGTTCCTCGCATAGATGGCAGTAAGTCCTCGACAGAACCGTCAGCGTCATTCCTTACTTTGCCTCGGCGCGCAGGGTGATGTAACGGGTCTCCTCGCCCCGCTTGATCAACAACGCCACCGGTTTTTTCACATCCATCCTGGCGACCAGATCGGCGAACTGCGTCGCGCTCTTGATATCGACGGTATTGAATGCAACGATCACATCACCGGGCTGGATGCCGGCACGTTCGGCGGGCCCGTCGACGTCTTCGACAATCACGCCCTGGCTGACCTTCAATTCCTTGCGGTCGTCGCTGCTGATGTCCTTGACCACCAGACCCAGCCGATTGGGCGCTGCAGCTGGACTGCCGTCTTCCTTCTTGTCGGCCGGACGCACCGCACGCACATCCGCCGGCGCCTCGGCGACAGTGACCACGAAATCCTTTTCAGTGCCCTTGCGCCAGATGGTCAAGGTCACCTTGGTCCCGGGCGAACGGCTGGATATCGAACGCACCACATCGATATTGCTCTTGACGACCTGTCCGTTGACCTTGCGGATGATATCCCTGGCCTGGATCCCCGCCTTGTCGGCAGGGGCATCCTTTTCCACCTTGGCGATCATCACGCCCGGGGTCTTGCCTAAGCCCAGCGACTCCGCAAGCTCATCCGAAATCGGTTGCTGCTCCATCTCGATGCCGATGCGGCCGCGCGATACCTTGCCGCTCTTGATGATCTGATTGGCCGTATCGACTGCCGTATTGATCGGGATCGCGAATGAAATGCCGATATAGCCTCCGCCATCGGAAAATATCTGCGAGTTGATACCGATGACTTCCCCGCGGATATTGAACAGGGGGCCGCCGGAATTGCCGGGGTTGACCGCCGCATCCGTCTGAATGAAGGGCACAAAATCGCCGGTATCACGCGTCTTGGCGCTGACAATGCCGGCCGTCACGGTGTTTTCAAAGCCGAACGGCGAACCGATCGCCATCACCCATTCGCCGACGCGGACCTTGTCGGAATCGCCCACCGTGACTTTGGGCAAACCATTGGCTTCCAGCTTCAGCACCGCCACATCGGTGCGCGCATCGGCGCCGATTACCTTGGCCTTGAATTCACGCTTGTCGGTAAGCGTTACGGTTACCTCGTCGGCGTTTGCCACCACATGGGCATTGGTCAATACATAACCATCTGCGGAAAAAATAAACCCCGATCCCTGGCCCAGGTTGCGCAGCGGCGGTTCATCTCCGCTCTTGGGGGTTTTGCGCGGTGCATTCGGGTTGGGAGCACGCGGATTGGGACGCGCGTCGGGGGGCATGAAGCGTTTGAAAAATTCATACATGGGATCGTTTTCATCGATCGGCATCTGGCGCTGCCCGGGCAGGCGCGCCTTGGTGCTGACGTTGACCACCGACGGACCGAATTTATCGACGAGTTCGGTAAAATCCGGCAGCTCCTTCGCCTGCGCAGGGGGCGCGGCAAGCAGCAACGAGGATGCCGCGAAAAACACGGCTGCAATCACAAGCTTCGCGTCGATCGCGTAGCTGGATGGGGTACGAGTTTGCATAATTTCTCCATTCAAAACTGGGCGCCGCCGAGAGTATGGCGGCATTGCCTTGACTTGTGTGCGATTGGCAGCGCTTCGCCGTCTATTGCCGCCGCCCGGCGATAGCGAAGGGGTTTATCGGGCGCGACGACTGACGCCGTCGGCGATGGCCTGGACTGTTACCAGCGGCACCTCGCCCATGACGGTTACCTGATAATCACCCACCGAGCGTACCGCAAATGAGGTCGGGTTATCGTCGGACGCACCGGATGCAGAGACGGTTCCCTGCATTTGCGAGGGCTCCGCAAAAACCGAAACATGCGCCATTCCATCGGAGAACACCAGTTGAGCGACCGGCTGCGGACGCCCCGCCAGCGAACGCAGCATCTCCATTACCTTCTTGAAGCCGGCAGGCAGGTTGCCGACCACCCAGCCGGTATCGACATCCTTTAGCGGCGACTTCACTGAGTAATCGCGTTGCCAGCCGGGACTTTTTTCATATTGCGAATTGAGCGCCTGACGGCTTACGTTGCCGTTGACGTCGAGTTGCGTAAACATGAACTGCTCGAGCAAATGGTTCCGTTCGCTATAGGTCTTGGCCCGCAGCAACAGGCCGCTGCCAACTTCAGCACATACTTTTTGCGTATAGCGCATTTCATCGCGCGGCTCGAGAATGATCCACTGGCAATCGAATCCGGCGATGCGTTCGACACTGCCCAGACGCAGACGGTAATTCTCGGCAATCGACTGCGGTGAACCCGATACCAGCGAGGGAAAGAACCGTCCGCTCGCGCGCCGGTCAACGCGCACGGTCTTGGCGTCCGGCTGATAACAGAACATTTCTTCGTTACGGCGAATGATTTCATACTGCGGGCCATCCAGCGCCTCGATTTTTTCGAGCTCCACCCCCTGCTTGTCGACGAGGTGGGTGATTCGCGACGTGGTGCTGTTATCGGCGGTCTGATGTACGAATACGCCGCTGTAAGGGAGGTCCCGCGCGGCCTTGGAGACCCGTATCAGCCAGTCCATGGCCTCGGTTTCCCGCGCCGGCACTGGCGGTGCCGCCAGGGCCGCTGATGCGCCCAGCAAAATGCATAGCCCGCTCCAATAGCGCAAAGGCAGCAAAATATATCCGGCTTTCAACATCATGGATTGACCGCTACCACACCAAAATTCCGTCGAATAGTCGGCCAATATCGCCGGTCACTGGCCGACCGCCTTCCGGGCTTCCGCACCATGCAGCGCTGCTTCCTGCAGGGCGGCGGGGTTGGCAAACTGCCGATGCACCACCAGATAGTCGTTGACCCGGGTGCTGACCTGCACGGGGGATTGCGCATTGGCCATCGGTTGCGGCGCAATCTGTTGAACCAGCTGGACGGAAGCAACCGACGCTCCCTGCTGCTTGAAGGCAACCACACCGATAGCCGACACGGTAACCACTGACGCCGCCATGGCCAGGGCAATACGCGTCCGGTGATGAACCGCGATGGGTTTCGCAAACGCTACCGGCGCCAGCACTGTCGGTTCCGCGGCAAGGCGCGAAAAAATCGCGGCCGTACAGGACTGATTTCGCAGCACCTCGCCGCCGGCATCTCCGCGCAGGGCATCGCCGATCAAGTGGTAGCAGTCCCAGTCTTCGCGCTGGACCGTATTGGCGCCCAGCGCCTTGATGGCGGCGGCGGCATTGTCACGGTCCAGTTCGCCATCCATCAGCGCAGATAATTTTTCGTTCATTTCACCATCTCCTGTCCTTCGAGGTCCCGAGTTGCGGCCGTAATTGCTCGGCGACCGCCTCTCGTGCGCGAAAGATTCTCGAACGGACGGTACCGATCGGGCAATCCATGATCTGCGCAATTTCTTCATAGCTCAAGCCGTCGATTTCACGCAAGGTAATCGCGGTTCTCAATTCTTCCGGCAGCCCGTCGATCGTCCGGTTGACGATCCGCCCGATCTGCTTGGACATCAATTCCGCGTCCGGCGTGGCGATATCGCGCAAGCCGACGGCGTCTTCAAAGCCCTCGGCCTCCTCGGCATCGAACGCGGTCGTGGTCGGCGCACGCCGGCCCTGGCTGATCAGATAATTCTTGGCGGTATTGACCGCAATACGGTACAGCCAAGTATAGAACGCGCTGTCGCCGCGAAAATTGGCCAGCGCCCGATATGCCTTGATGAACGCTTCCTGCGACACATCTTCGATCTCCGCCGGCTCGCGAATTATGCGTGATAGCAATCGTTCCACCTTGCGCTGATACTTGATAACGAGCAGTTCGAAGGCCTTCTTGTCCCCCGCCTGCGCCCTTTCCACCAGCTGCTGATCGACTTCGCGATCACTCATCAACGCTTTCCCTTGAATGGCCGGCCTGACTGCGCCGGACGCGACGCCTTTGGCGGCCGCCATTGCGGCCGACACGAAGGGGGCGCTCGGTTTGGACCGTACGCCCGCCTGCCTCGCGGCGTGCAAGCCCGAACCCTCAGGTATTATAAACGTCAACTCCGCCATCGCAGCCTCTCATTCGTTTGTGGTTATCGCAGCGCATGATCCGGATGCGCCGGAACGTCTCTTGTTCAACTCAGCGATTTCGCTTACAGCTCTGGTAAAGACCTGCCGGGTGAAAAATAGTTCACTTTGTAGGGTTATTCCCCGCCGGCTTGGCAATCGCAATTCAGTCGCAAAGTCCCGATGAAAAAATATGATGTCCTGATAATCGGCAGTGGCCTGGCCGGCATGTCGCTGGCACTCCGCCTCGCCGAGACGCAAAAGGTCGCCTTGCTGACCAAACACGAGCTGCTGGATGCGGCCAGCGCCTGGGCACAGGGCGGCATTGCCGCCGTGTTGGGGGACGATGACTCCCCGGAGAACCATATCCGCGACACCCATATCGCCGGCGCCGGCTTGTGCAAGGACGAGGCGGTGCGTTTCGTCGTCGAGAACGGCAAGCGTGCCGTGGAATGGCTGGTCGCCCAGGGCGTGCCGTTCACCCGCGACGAGAACAATCACAGCGAACTGCATCTGACCCGCGAAGGCGGGCATTCCCATCGGCGCATCGCCCATGCGGACGACATGACTGGCCGCGCCGTGCAGAAAACCCTGGTGTCCCAGCTGAAGGAGCACCCCAATATCGAGGTCCTCGAGCACCATATCGTGGTTGACCTCATCACCAGCAAGAAACTCAAACGCAGCGAACCGGACCAGGCGAATCGCTGCTACGGGGCCTATGCCCTGAACAACCGGACCGGCAAGGTCCTGACCATCCATGCGCGCTTTACCGCGCTGGCCACCGGCGGCGCCGGCAAGGTCTACCTGTACACCACCAATCCCGATGTCGCCACCGGCGACGGCGTGGCCATGGGCTGGCGCGCAGGCTGCCGGGTCGCCAATATGGAGTTCATGCAGTTTCACCCAACCTGCCTCTACCACCCTGCCGCCAAATCGTTTCTCATCACCGAAGCAGTGCGCGGCGAAGGCGGCCTGCTGCGGCTGCCCGACGCCAACGACAAATCCCGGGCCGGCGAACGTTTCATGCCGGCGCACGACAAGCGCGCCGAACTGGCGCCGCGCGATATCGTCGCCCGCGCCATCGACTATGAAATGAAAAAGCGCGGCCTCGATTTTGTTTATCTCGACATCTCGCACAAACCGGCCGATTTCCTGCTCGCGCATTTCCCGAATATCCATGAAAAATGCCTGAGCCTGGGTATCGACATTACCAAGGACCCGATTCCCATCGTTCCGGCGGCGCATTACACCTGCGGCGGGCTGGTGACGGATCTGCATGGGCGCACCGACGTCGCCAATCTGTATGCACTGGGCGAAGTATCGTGCACCGGCCTCCACGGCGCCAATCGCCTGGCCAGCAATTCCCTGCTCGAATGCCTGGTGTTTTCCGAAGCCGTGGTAAAGGATATCGCCGCTACACCCGCACAGGACACCCCCGCCGTGCCCCCATGGGACGAAAGCCGCGTCACCAATGCCGACGAGGAGGTGATCATTTCGCATAACTGGGACGAACTGCGCCGTTTCATGTGGGACTATGTCGGCATTGTCCGCACCGACAAACGGCTGGAGCGCGCCCTGCACCGCATCAACCTGCTGAAAGATGAAATTCAGGAGTACTACGCCAACTTCCGCGTATCCAACGACCTGATCGAGTTGCGCAACCTCGTGCAGACCGCCGAACTAATTGTGCGCTGTGCCATGGCGCGCAAGGAAAGCCGCGGCCTCCACTACAGCGCGGACTATCCACAGACCCTTGCCGAGGCACGCGATACGGTGATGACGCCGTGAGTTCAATTCTTCCTGAAGCGATCCGCCTGTACTCCAATGCCGAGCTCCGCGCCATGGAAGCTGCGCATGCCAAGGCGCGGCCCCGCTTCTCGCTGATGCAACGCGCCGGCGAAGCGGTCGCCACGCTCGCCACCGATGTGATCGCGGCGCGCAAAGCCAAAAAACGCGTACTGATTCTCGCCGGCCCCGGCAACAATGGCGGCGATGCCTGGGTGACCGCGCGGGTCCTGCAAGCCAAAAAGATCCCGGTGCTGGTTTGGACGCCGGGCGAGCATAAATCCAGCGATCCCGCGGCGCAAAAAGCGCAACAGACCTATCGCAAAGCCAAGGGGGCAGTTACCCGCAAATGTCCGACAGACGGGGAGTTTGCGACATACGGACTGATCGTCGACGGCCTGTTCGGCATCGGCCTCAATCGTCCACCAGCCGCCGAATTCGCCGCGGCCATCGCTGCGGTCAACCAGCGGCGCGAACGCGCCGGCACCCCCGTTCTGGCGATCGATATCCCCAGCGGGCTTTCCGCCGATAGCGGCCACGCCTTTGGCGAGGCCATCGCCGCAGATTTCACCCTCACTTTTCTAGGCCTGAAGCCCGGCCTCTATACCGCCGACGGCGTCGACTGCTGCGGTGAAATTCATATCGAGACGCTAGGCGCGAACCCGCAAACATCGGTGCCGGCCGCCAAGGGCGAATTGCTGAACCGCGAACGTGCCGCCGCCCTGATTCCGCAGCGCCGCCGCAATTCCCACAAGGGCAGCTATGGCAATGCCGGCATTATTGGTGGCGCCGAAGGCATGGTGGGCGCAGCCGTGCTGGCGGCGCGTGCCGCACTGCATATGGGGCCAGGCAAGGTTTACCTCGGTCTTGCCGCGGACACAGCCATGAGCGTGGACGCGATCAATCCGGAAATCATGCTGCGCCCGGCCATCAAACTGGCTGCCGATGCAGATATAAACGCCTTCGCGGTCGGCATGGGACTGGGCGATGGCAAGGCCGCCGCGCGCGCGCTCCAAGTCGCGCTGTCGCGGCAGCGACCGATCGTCATTGATGCCGACGCCCTGAACCTGATGGCCTCAAACCCCAGCATTGGCGCAGCTTTCAAGGCATATGCCTCCAAACACCGCGCCAATGGCCGGCCCCAGGCCATCCTTGCGCCGCATCCCGGAGAGGCAGCACGTCTGCTGAAAACCACGCCGGCCAAGGTGCAGCAAGACCGTATCGGCGCCGCACACAAACTGGCTGCGTGCTTCAGCTGCATCGTCGTGCTCAAGGGCGCCGGCACCGTGATTGCGATGTCCGATGGCCGCTACTTCATCAATACCTCGGGCAACCCGGGCATGGCCAGCGGCGGCATGGGCGATGCACTATCCGGGATGATGGCGGCCTTTATGGCGCAGGGTCTGAGCGCGCTCGACGCTGCTCTGCTCGGCGTCTATTTGCATGGCGCCGCCGCCGATGCCTGCCTCATGCACGGCATGGGACCGCTGGGCTTGACCGCTTCCGAAGTTATTTTTGAGGCGCGCACCTTGCTGAACTCGGGGCTGGAAGATCACCACGATCACCTCGATTGAGGCAGCTTGTCAGGCCTGACCGGCCATCGTCCGGTAAGTCCAGAACCCCAGCGCCGTCAGGGCAAAGGAACCCAGCAAATGGGCCGCGGCTACGGCGAGGCCCATGGGAATCTCGCCATGCTCCAGCAAAGTCACCACCTCGGCCGAGTAGCTTGAAAAGGTGGTGAGTCCGCCGAGAAAACCGGTAATCGCGAACAGGCGCCAGGCCGGAGAAATTTCCGGATGGCGGGAAAAGAAGGCGACGGCCAGTCCCACCAGAAAACCGCCGACCAGGTTCGCGGTCAGGGTACCCAGCGGAAACTTGCCGATCACCGGATTCATCCCCACCGAAAATCCCCAGCGCAGCCAGGAGCCGATGGCCGCACCGATGCCGACCGCGATGAAGCTACGCCAGAACATGCTCATGCCCTGCCCTCCAGTAAGTCGCGCAGGCGCTGCGGCACCGGCGCCGGCTTCTGTTTGTTGTAATCGAACCAGACGATGACAAATTCGCCGATCGCGGCGGGCCTGGCGTCGCCCTCAATGGTCAGCTCGTTGATCATCTGCAAACTGGTATTGCCGATTGGACCGGCAAACAGATCGATCGTCACATTGGCCGGATACACCACCGATTTCTTGTAGGTAACGCCGGCTTTCAGCAGGATCATGCCCTCGCCCTCGCTGTGCAGGCGCAGGCCGTTGCGCTGCGTCCAGTCGACGCGGCTTTCCTCGAAATAGCGCAGATACTGGGCATTGTTCACATGGCCCAGTGAATCCATGTCCCCCCAGCGAATCGGAAATTTGATGGTCGATAGCAGCCGGCCTTTATGGGCTTCGGCATTTTTTGATTCGGACATGGTGAACACTCGACGGGGTGTACAAGGCAATGATGGGGACGGGGATCAATCTATAATAACGGCCTATATCAATTCATCGCAAAAAAAATAATCATGTCCGAGCGCGAATTCATGGAGTACGACGTCGTCATCGTCGGTGCCGGCCCGGCCGGGCTGTCCGCCGCGATCCGCCTCAAGCAGCAGGCGCAGCGCGATGGCGCCGAGGTGACGGTATGCATCGTCGAAAAAGGCTCGGAAGTCGGCGCGCATATCCTATCCGGCGCGGTGATGGACCCGATCGCCATCAGCGAACTGATTCCCGACTGGAAGGCGCAAGGTGCGCCGCTCAACCAGCCGGTGTCGGAAGATCGTTTCCTGTTCCTGTCGGCGAGCGGCAGCATGCAAGTCCCCAACTGGATGCTGCCCGCCTGCTTCAAGAACCATGGCAATTACGTCATCAGCTTGGCCAATGTCTGTCGCTGGCTCGGCACCCAGGCGGAAGCGCTGGGCGTGGAAATCTACCCGGGCTTCGCCGCTTCCGAAGTGCTGTTCCACGAGGACGGCGGCAACAAAGGCAGCGTCAAGGGCATCGCCACCGGCGATATGGGCATCGGCAAGCATGGCGAGCATACCGGCCGCTATGCGCGCGGCATGGAACTGCATGCCAAATACACGATCTTTGCCGAGGGCTGCCGAGGCAATCTCGGCAAGCTGCTGCAGGAAAAATTCAATCTGAACGACGGCCGCGATCCACAGACCTATGGCCTCGGCCTCAAGGAACTGTGGGAAGTCAGCCCCGAGAAGCATGTGCCCGGTCTCGTGGTGCATACCGCCGGCTGGCCGCTGGACAGCGAGACCTATGGCGGTTCATTCCTGTATCACCTGGAAAACAATCAGGTCGCGGTCGGTTTTGTGGTCGGCTTGGCGTATACCAATCCCTATCTGTCGCCCTTCGAGGAATTCCAGCGCTACAAAACCCATCCCGCGATTCGCGGTTTCTTCGAAGGCGGCAAGCGCATCGCCTATGGCGCCCGCGCCCTCACCGCCGGCGGCCTGCAATCGCTGCCCAAGCTCACCTTCCCGGGCGGCGTACTGGTCGGCGACGATGCCGGTTTCCTGAACGCCGCGCGCATCAAGGGCAGCCATGCCGCCATCAAGAGCGGCATGCTGGCGGCAGACGCCGCCTTCGACGCCGTGAAAGCGGGTCGGACCAGCGACGAACTCACGGCCTACCCGGAAAGTTTCAGGCACAGCTGGCTGCATGAGGAACTGCACCGCGCCCGCAACTTCAAGCCGTCCATGGCGAGGGGGCTGTATGCCGGCACCCTGATGGTCGGCATCGATCAGGTGGTGTTTCGCGGCAAGGCGCCGTGGACCATGCACCATCTGCACGCCGACCACGAAATGCTCAAGCGCAAAGATGAAGTTCAGCCGATCGACTATCCCAGACCCGATGGCACGCTTACCTTCGATCGTCTGTCGTCGGTGTTCGTCTCCAACACCAACCACGAGGAGGACCAACCCGCGCACCTCACTTTGCGCAATGCCGGCATACCGGTCGGCACCAATCTGGCACTGTATGACGGCCCCGAGCAGCGTTACTGTCCGGCGGGCGTCTATGAATTCGTCGATGCCGGCGACGGCAAAAAACTGCAGATCAATGCGCAGAACTGCGTGCATTGCAAAACCTGCGACATCAAGGACCCGACGCAGAATATCGTCTGGGTGGTGCCCGAAGGCGGCGGCGGACCGAATTATCCCAATATGTAAGGCCGGGGAGTCGCAGCGATATGCGTGGTGCAGCGCCCGCATTTTGGTTATGCTAGTCGCAGTACCCGTGCGCCACTTGAATTCCGACCCGCAGGCCATAGCGGGCATGCAGAACGCGAGGAGGCAATATGAAATCCGTCTCAGAACTGCTCGGCAAACGCAACAGCATCTTGTGGCATATCCGGCCCGACGATTCGGTGTTCGACGCGCTCAAGCTGCTCGCCGACCATGAAGTCGGCGCCCTGATGGTAATGGACCAAGGCAGGCTGGTCGGCATCATGTCGGAGCGCGACTATACGCGCAAGATCGCCCTGCAGGGCAAGAATTCGCGGGAAACCCGGGTGAGCGAAATCATGACCAAAAACGTACTGGTCGTATCGCCGAAAACCCGCACTCGCGAATGTATGGCTCTGATGAGCGAGAAAAAAATCCGTCACCTGCCCGTGATGGACGGCAATACCGTCGTCGGCATGGTCTCGATCCGCGACCTGATGGACGACATCATCGCCGACCATGAACTGACCATCGCGCAGCTGGAAAGCTACATCCACAACTGAAGGAACATCCAATAACCCGCTGCGTGGGCCACGCTCGCTACGGTTCTTGGATGCCCCAAGACATTATTAGGAAAATGGAAACGGGTCCCACGGGGCCCGTTTCCATTCACTCAGCGCCCCATCTCACGTCTCACGCCAGCGTGACATTTTTCAGCGGCAGGCTGCGCACCGGCTTGCCGGTCGCGGCCGCAATCGCATTCATCACCGCCGGCGACACCACGCAGATGGTCGGCTCGCCGACACCGCCCCAGAAGTCGTAAGTCGGCACGATCACCGTCTCGACCTTGGGCATTTCGTTGAGGCGCACGATTTCATAGGTGTGGAAATTCTGCTCGACCACGCGGCCTTTTTCGATCGAGCATTCGCCGTACAGCGCCGCACTCAGGCCATAGGCCACCGAGCCTTCCACCTGAGCGGCGATCTGGTCCGGGTTGACGGCATGGCCGCAGTTGATCGCCAGCACCATGCGATGCACCTTGACCTTGCCCTGCGGACTGACCGAGACCTCGGCCACCGCCGCCGAGTAACTGCCATAGCCCATGAACTGGGCGATGCCGCGGAACACGCCTGGCGGCAGCGGCTTGCCCCAGCCCGCTTTTTCGGCGACTGCGTTCAACACGCCCAGATGCTTGGGATATTTTCCCATCAGCGCACGACGGAATTCCAGCGGATCGGTGCCGGCGGCGCGCGCCACCTCATCGATGAAGCACTCCATGTACACGCCGTTCTGGTTGGTGTTGACGCCGCGCCACGGCCCGACCGGCACATGGGTATTGCGCATCGCGTATTCGGTGCGCAGGTTCGGCGCGCTGTAGCCGAGTTGCCCGTCGCCGGGTTTTTCGTACAGTCCCTGCAACTGGCGCTCGTCCCTGCCATCCGTGGTCAGCGCGGGATTGAAAAAGGCATTGATCGATTGCCCGGAAACACGCACCAGCAGGCCCACCAGCTTGCCGTTTTCATCGAGGCCCGCCGACATCTTCGCCTGCGAAATCGGCCGGTAGAAATCGTGCGCCATGTCTTCCTCGCGGCTCCAGATCAGCTTTACCGGCGTATCCGGGAACTGCCTGGCGATCGACACCGCCTGGCGCACAAAATCCTGGGTGCCGCCGCGCCGGCCGAACCCGCCGCCGAGGTCGAGCTTGTAGACCTCGCATTGATCCAGCGGCAGGCCGGACTCTTCCGACAAGGCCGCCAGCGAGGCCTCCGCATTCTGCGTCGCCACCCAGACCTCGCCCCTGCCGGCCGAAAGTCGGGCGGTGCAGTTCATCGGCTCCATGGTCGCGTGCGCCAGGAAGGGCGTGCTGTACACCGCCTCGATTTTTTTCGCGGCGCCGGCGATGGCCTTGATGGCATCGCCCTCGTTGCGCGAAACGTACACCTCCTGCGCATCCAGGCCTTCTTTCAGGCGGGCCGCGATGGTCGCGCTCGATTGCGTGGCGCCGAGGCCTTCGTCCCAGACGATCGGCAGGGCATCCAGCGCCGTCTTGGCATGCCACCAGGTATCCGCCACCACGGCCACGGCGGAATCATTGACCTTGACCACCTTGCGCACGCCCGCACGGCTTAGCACTTTGGCTTCGTCATAGCTCGTCAGCTTGCCGCCGAACACCGGACATTGCTTGATGGCCGCGTTCAGCATGCCGGGCAGCTTGACGTCGATGGCAAACACCTTGCTGCCATCGAGCTTGTCGGCGGTATCGAGGCGTTTCAGCGGTTTGCCGGCGATGGTCCAGTCCCTGGGGTTCTTGAGCTGGATGCTCTTCGCGTCCGGCGCCGGCAATCTGGCTGCTGCCGCCGCGACCTTGCCATAGCTGGTGGACCGCGATGAGGCCGCGTGCGTGATGATGCCCTTCGACACCGTGAGTTCGACAACCGGCACTTTCCATTCATCGGCGGCCGCCTGCAGCAGCAGGATGCGCGCCGCCGCGCCGCCGCGCCGCACATAATCTTCCGAGCCGCGAATGCCGCGGCTGCCGCCGGTCGACATATCGCCCCAGGCGCGTTTGCGCGAATTATTCTGGCCGGCGGTGATCGATTCGGTTTTGACCTTGCTCCAGTCGCATTCGAGTTCCTCCGCCACCAGCTGGGCCAGGCCGGTCAGGGTGCCCTGCCCCATCTCCGAACGCGCGATGCGGATCACGCAGGTGTCATCGGGTTTGACCACCACCCAGACATTGACTTCGCTGTCGGCAGCGGCGGTCTGTGCCTCGGTGGCACCGGCGCCGAAACTCATGCCCAGCGCGAGGCCCCCGCCGGCGACGACCGTGCTGATGATGAAATGACGACGTGACAGATTGGGCGTATCGATGATTGTTTTCATGGCTGACTCTTCCTCACGCCTTCACTTTGGCCGCATTGGACTTTGCGCGCCTGGCCGGCACGCGCGCAGGGCTGCCCGGGCTGACGGTGGCGGTGCCGGCGGCCGATTCCGCGGCCATATGCACGGCGGCACGAATGCGCTGATAGGTGCCGCAGCGGCAAATGTTCGTCATCGCCTCGTCGATATCCGCATCGGTGGGCCTGGGTTTTTTCTTCAGCAGCGCCGTGGCCGCCATGATCTGGCCCGACTGGCAGTAACCGCACTGCGGCACATCCAGCGCCGCCCAGGCTTTTTGCACCGGGTGCGAGGCATTGGTCGAGAGGCCTTCGATGGTGACGATCCTGTCGGTGGCCTTGATGCCACCCACGGGGATCACGCAGGAGCGCACCACTTCGCCGTTGAAATGCACCGAGCAGGCGCCGCATTGCGCCACCCCGCAGCCGTACTTGGTGCCGGTCAATCCCACCTGTTCGCGGATCACCCAGAGCAGCGGCGTATCCGCCTCCACCGCGATCTCGCGAACCCGGCCATTGATATTGAGCTTTGCCATTGGCGCCTCTCTCCAGAACAGAATTGTTTTTGATCCACACTTTTCGCGCTGCGCCCGATGCGAAACGCTTCGCAGACGTCCAGTGCTGCGCCGACGTTCGGTGCTCGCCGCAGACAGCAAACCCGGCCGCGCATGAGCTTAGCGCATTTGCGTAAGGCCGAAACACATGTTCCGTCAACCGGAACGCGCCCTAGCCATGCTCGATGGCGAACAGCTTCACTTCCTCTTCATCCGCGCCAAAACGGATCAATTTCTCGAAGGCGAGGCCGATGCGCTGCAACAGCTTGATCGAAGACTCATTGTCTACCGAGGTGATGGCGACGATGCGCTTCAGGCCGAACTGCTGCCGCCCCAGGGCCAGCACCGCCGCTGCGGATTCAAAGGCATAACCCAGGCCCCAGTAACGCGGCAGAAAGGCGAAACCGATATCGACATCGGCGAGATTGTCGCGCTTGATCAGGCCGCACATGCCGAGCGGCACGCCATCCGCCTTGCGCTCCACCAGATACAGGCCGAAGCCCGCGCGAACATACATCGCCGCCGGACCCTTGGCGATATAGGCGCGCGCATCGTCCAGGTTTTTCACATTGCGGTCGCCGATAAAGCGCAGCCACGAGGGCTCGTTCACCAGCTCCATGATGAATTCGGCATCGTCTTCGTTGAGCCAGCGCAGCAACAGCCGTTCGGTTTCAAGCACTTTCAAAGTGTTGCTCCTGGTTATCGCCCGCGTTCACCGGGCGGCACGCGGCGGATACTTTGCGGCCAGCTTGACCATGGTATTGAGACCGCGAAAAGTGGCCTGCACCTTCAGCTTGCGCTCAAACACCGCATTGGAAAATTTCGATTGGCTCTGCCCCACTTTGCAAAGCCAATACACCTCGCGCCCATTGACATGGAATTCATCGATTTCAGTGGTCAATTCTGCCAGGGCCTTGATGGCCGCCGGCGATAGCGCCTCACCAAGCAGGGCGACGCAAAACGCGCCGGCCGATTTCAGCCTGGCCGCCGGGAACGCTTGGTAAGTGGCGATGGCTGCGACCTCGGCATCGCTGCGGATGAACGTGACAACCTCATAGCCCAGGGCCTGTTGCAGCTGCTTTTCAAGCTTGCTGCGCAGGCTGGCCTCGCGCGCACTCGACTCGAAAATCACATTCCCACTGGCGATAAAAGTCTCGACATTCGACATGCCTGCCGCCGCGAACAACGCCTGCAATTCGTCCATTTTGACGTTGCGGCCACCGACATTGATGGCCCTGAGAAAGGCAATGAATCTGGGCATGGTGAAATAGGCGTCCGATTATTGCCCGAATTTTACCCGGGCAATATCAATCGCGGCGCGGTCGGGCGCGCAAAGCCTGATCAAAATGCGCTTTTTACGGTTCCGCCATCGACGCGCAAGGCGGCGCCGGTGGTCGCGGATGCCAGCGGACTGGCGATATAGGCCACCAGCGTGGCTACTTCCTCGGGCGTGGCAAAACGCTTGATCAGGGACGTGGGACGCACCTTTTCGAAAAACTCTTTCTCGAATTGCGCGAAGGTCCTGCCATCCGCCTTGGCCAGGCTATCGACAAAATCTTCCACGCCGCGCGACCGGGTCGGCCCCGGCAGGATGCTGTTGACGGTGATGCCGGTACCGGCCACCGCTTCCGCCAAGCCGCGCGACACGGCCAATTGCGCCGTCTTGGTCATGCCGTAATGGATCATCTCGGCCGGAATCTGCACCCCGCTTTCGCTGGAAATGAAAATGACCCTTCCCCAGTTGCGACGCCTCATGGCGGGCAGATACAGGCGTGCCAGGCGCACGCCGCTGAGCACATTGACCTCGAAAAAACGCAGCCAGTCTGCGTCGGGAATTTCTTCAAACGGCTTGGGCTCGAAAATCCCCAGATTGTTGACGAGGATTTCCACTCCGGGGTATTGACGCAGCAGTTCGTCCGCGACGGCGGCGTTGCTCAGGTCGCCGGCAAAACCCCGTACTTTGCCGCCGCTTGCCGCCTTCAGTCTGGCGACCGCTTCCTTCACCGCATTTTCGGTGCGGCCATTGATGATGACATCGGCACCTTCCTGCGCCAGCGCGGCGGCGATGGCGTAGCCGATACCGGCGGTGCTGCCGCTGACCAGTGCCAGCTTGTTTTCAAGTTTCAGATCCATGATGGGTATCCTGCCAAATAGGTTGATGATCGGGTTGATCGCGGTTTGACAACCCTTGCCTGCGTTATATCAAAAAAGACAAACTCAAGCATTGGCGCGCCTTCTGGGCCATTTTTGCTCCGGAAGGCGCGCCAAATGGCGACTTTGTATTTTTTGATCGCGGCGAATACCGGCGCTGCCAGTGTGCACCGCTTCGGGATATGCGGTGGCAATACCGGTGCCCAGGAAAGGATTGGCCGCGCCACAATCGCCACGATAGGTGGGCAAGGATTCCATCATTGCCTCAGTGCTGGTTTGAGAATCTCTGCATCGCGCGGGCGCGCGCCTTGGCGATTTCCTCTTCGCGGATTCTCGGCGGCGAATTGGTCTCGAGCGAATGCAGCAGCGCATCGGCCGCCCGGGCCACCTCATCGACCGCACGCAGGAAAGCCGCCTCATTCGCCTTTGAGGGCTTGTTGAACCCGCTTACCTTTCTCACAAACTGCAACGAAGCCGCCTGAATTTCGTCAGGCGTCACCGGCGGATTGAAATTGAACAGGGTTTTGATGTTTCTGCACATGGATATCTCCTTGATGAGCCGGCGCCGGGGCGGCCTCGATTAGCGCCCGTTGCCTCAGCCGATCTCGCTATCGAGATCGGTCGTGTCCAGCTCGAATACATGATTGTCGTAGTCGAAAAAGTACAGGGCGCTGTTTGACCGGGCAAGAATGAATTCCAGGTTCATTGCCTTCAGCTTTTCCAAGGTTGACTCGAGCATTTCCCGAGTGGCATGAAAGGCAATATGGTCGCCGCTGCGCTTTCGTTCGACACTGGCCTTGACCAGTACAAACCAGGTCTCGCCGAGTCTGACAAACGTCTCATCGTGCCCATCGGCATCGTTGCGCTGCACCACCCTTGCCGCGAACAGGTTTTCGAAAAGCGTCGCCGTGCGGATGGGATCGGAAACGACCAGGGCAATATGACTGATGCGGGTAAGCATGGCTATTCCTGATTGTCGAATCCGGCTTCCTTGACCCAGCCGAACATGATCGGCATCCGGCCTCCCAGGCCTTGGTAATTGGTGTAACCCCGGCAATGGCGCGCATCCCGGATTGCCGCGCGCAACGTCAAGGCTTTGCATCCAGGGTGCGCGGCCCCATGATGAACCAGGCCTTCGCGATCCTGGCGTTTTCGATTTCATAGATCGCGATCACCTCGATGGTTCCCGTCCCTTCCGGAAAGGTGCGCGTCACCAATTCCTGATCGACCACCTTGTTGCCAACCGCGATGCGCTTGATCAGCTTGCCATGCAGGTTGGGCTCCTTGAAGCGCAGCAGATGCCGCTCGCGAATCGCCGCCGCGCCGCTGGCCAGCAGGGTCGCAGGGTGTTCGAAGAACTGCGCATCCTCCGCCCAATTGGTCATGAAGGCATCGATGTCGCGGCCGTTGTAGGCGTCGAGCTGGCGCTGCACGATCGCTTCGGGCCTGGTGTCAGGAAGATTCATTTTTTGCATCGCGTGTGGCATCCGCTCTATTCGTTCTATTCAAAATCATCGCTGTCGATGCCCGCGCCGTCCGAATCGTCATCCTCGTGCTTGCGGGCCTTGTCCACCTTCGCCTTGAGCGCGGCGGCGGTGGCGCTGAAGTCCTGCATGGGCGTCGGGCGGGCCAGTCGCAGCGCCGGGTGCTCTATGACATTGATCGTCTGCACATCGGTCAGCCGCTTGTTCGACACCCACTGCTGGGCGATCGGAATCGCGATCGCGAAAACGGCCACGATTACCAGCCCCACGCGCAAGGTCCGCCAGTGCCGCGGATCCGCCAGGCGCAGATGCTGGCGCACCGTCAGCGCGGTGACGATCACGATCACCGGCTGGGTAATGCGCACCGGCCACAGCCAGGACATCGAGAACGCTAGCACATCCAGCAGGTTCAGCAGCAGCGTGGCGGCCAGATAGCCCGAGCACGCAATCACCAGATGCGAGAAAAAACGGTCGACTCCCGAGACCAGGCGCCCAAACACGGCGTACATCGTGCTCCACAGGCACAGCAGCGCAGCCATGCCGCTCAGGGCGTAAAGGTACTGCGGCGATTTTTCCTGCACATCCCCGAGCCATAGCTCCCAGGCGCCGTAGCCGAGCACCAGCACGAGGCCCAACAGCGCCAGCGGCCACATGGCGCGCTGCGAAAGTTCCCGCTCCGGCGCCAGCGACCAGGCGCTGGAACGCACCCGAATCAGCGTCTGCCCGAGGCGGTAAGGTTCGTCGCTGCTGATTTCATGCATGGCCGCGCGCCGGTTGCGGCCCGCCACGATGCCATTGCGGGTGCCCAGGTCGATCAATCGCGCCGTGCCGTCGGCGCCCACCTCGAGCTGTGCATGATGGGCTGCGCAATGCGGGTCGTCCAGCACCAGATCGTTGTCCAGCGCGCGGCCGATATGCACCACGGCAAGTTCGGGCGCCGGCGCCGCGGGCACCGGCACGCGCGCCAGCACCGTGCCGTCGCGATGGATGTGTTCGATGAACCAGCTCATTGCAGCCGCTCCATGAACATGCGGCTCAGGCGCTGGCCGTTGTCGAACGAAAAACCGTTCAGATACAGGGTGCTGGTGAGGCGTTCGTGCGCATCGTCCATCTGGGTCGCGCTGACGGTGAAATTGTAAATGTCCTCGAATTTCCGGAACGCCGTCAGGCAGATGGCAATGCGGTAGACATGGGCCGCGCCGCGCACATAGTCGTCGCGGCATTCGTTGGGCGTCATTTCGCGGTTGCCGCCCAGAAAGAACGACGCCCCGCGCCCGAACGATTCGATGGCGAGAAACTGCGGCGTGGCCAGCTTGTCGTTGCGCAGCAGGACATGCTGCACGCTCAGCGAACCCGTATACAGATTGCCGCGCACGAACAATTCCGAGCGCAGGCTGCAGTTGAGCGAATCGCGCTGGTAGCGCAGCCGTTCGCCGTCGCGGCCGCCCGCCCAGCATTTGGTCAGGCTGCCGTCCAGGGTCGGCACACTGCGCCCGGCCAGGGTCTGGCTGGCAAAACCTGCCTTGACACCGGCAACCACGGCGGACGCCGGACCGATCGCGGCGCCGCCAGGTTTTTTGGGAACTGGCGCGTTTTCAGCGCCCGCCGCGGCCGTCCCACCATCTGCCACATCCAGCAACTTACCGGCCACAAAATTTTGATGGACCAGCAGCTGACGCCCGATTTCCGTGCGCCACTCCTTGCGCGGCGGCGCCTGCCACGATCGTTCCAGCAAATCGCGCGCATAGCGCACCGGCACCAGGAAGCTCAGCAGCTCGCCGCCGCGGCTGGTCGCCACATTCACGCCCACCACGCGGCCCCCCTCGTCGATCGCCGGGCCGCCGCTCATGCCGGCATTGAGCGCCCCCGAAAAAAGCATCTGCTCGTAAATGCGCGATTCGACCAGGCCGTTGTAGATGCCTTCGGAAATCAGGAAGCCCAGCTCAAGCGGATTGCCCAGCGAAAAAATGCGCTCCCCCTGCACAGGCGCGCCATCGCGCAACGCAAACACCGGCCACGGCGACGAGCCCGGCGCGGGCTCGGCATGCAATACCGCGAGATCATGGATCACATCCACCGCCACCAGGTTCGCCTTGACGGTGCGCTCACTGGTGGGCCGCAGCTCGATGCGGAATTTTTCCGGGTCGATCGCCAGCGATGAAACCACGTGATAGTTGGTGAGCAGCCAGGCGCCCCTGGGTCCGTCATCGCGCACCACAAAGCCCGAGCCCAGCGAAGATTGCTCATTGGCGCTGTTGAGCAGAACCCGCACCTGCACCAGCCGGTCCTTGTAACGCGAAAACAGGTCGCGCGCAGACGCCGACGGCGCGGGCAAAGCCACCTGCGCGGCTTTTGCCACGGCCGCATTGGCCGCGGGGCTGTGGACATCGCCCTGCGCTTTTGACTGCTGCGCACCGGCGAGATGAAAATTCATGCAAAACACGACCAGACAAACAAAAAGCGCGCGCGGCATAGAACTCTTATCGGGGGAAGTGGGAAAAAATTACCGGGAACTCGAATTGTATCGGAGCTTATTGCTCCGGCGGGCAGAATACTGGCGGCTCACCGCGCAAAAAATCAACTGCAGACAACCGCAGGGTCGCGCGACGGGCGGTTGCCGCTTCTGTCGGTCACTTCTCTATGGCAACGATATGCGCTTGTATCTTGCCCTCCACCGCCCCGGACCCGAACTGCCGGGCAATAGCGTGCTCCACGAAATCGGTCACCACGCCGAGGCCCGAAGCGTCGCGCGCCTCGATCTCGCTACGCAGCGGCGTGCCCTGGCAATACGCGATCGCCGGGATGCGGGCGGATGCCGCCTTGCTGCGCGCGGCGACCGTATTGAATTGGGGTGGCGCAGCAAACCCGCCAAGTTTCAGATCCTGCGCAATGGTCGCGAGCTCATGGTAACCATGCGGCGTGCGGGCCATGAAGCGCGGCGGGTCCGCAGGAAAAAGCGATGCCAGCGCCTCGGTCGCCGTGTGCGCGAATTCGTTTTCCTCGATCCGGTCCCAGACATTGAACATGAACACGCCGCCAGGCCTGAGCACCCGCCGCGCCGCCGCAAACGCCCTCGCCTTGTCGGGAAAGAACATCACGCCGAACTGGCATACCACGGCGTCAAACGCTTCGTCTGCAAAGGGCAGTTGCATGGCGTCCGCCTGACGCCATTCCACCGGACGCTTGGTTCCCACGTTGGAAGCCGTGTCGAGCATGGCCTGATTCAGATCGGTAGCGACTATGGCGACACTTTCCGGCAACATCGATGCCCGCTTGCGCGTCACCACGCCGGTGCCGGCGGCAATCTCGAGTACGCGCACAAGGTGGCGTGAAGCCAATCGGTTGACCAGATCGGCAGCGTACGGTTCGAAGATCAGGGGGACAAGATACTCGTTATAGAGTTTCGGAATGGAGCCTGCGAAGATTTTGTCAGTGCTGAGATTAGTCATCGTGTCCTTCATTGCCCGGGAGCATTCTTGCGGGTACCGAGAGTACCGAGGGTCAGTGTCGATCTATTCCAAAGAATGCATTTAATCATTTAGCGTCTTCGGTCTCGAATGTCTCAGGAATGGATTTGCTTGCTGGCTTCGTTCAGTAGAAAAAAACGATTCTGACCCTGAAGTTCCTGACAATTAGACACCGACCATGACCTATTTAAATCAGTGAAATCACAAACTTGGCCCGTTTGTACCCTGCGTTCATTTACGGCCACCGTGGCCTGGGCACAAGCCCGCCCAGAAATCCCGATACGGCATGACTTGTTCATGTTTAGCTCGCCAATGTGCATCGATGCCGTCCCAACCGCTGCCCTGAAACACATGGCCACACTCTGGGCAAATGCGCGGCGGGTCCATTGATAAATTTCTTACACAGCATAGACAAGACGTTCCCATGAATATCTCCGTAATGGCCTAAATTGGCAATGAGGGTTCGCAGTTGACGTGCCTATCTCGATCAACCAGCTATATTGCGTGAGTACCGAATGTCAGTTCGATTCATTTCCAAGAATGCGTTTAACCGTTAAACGTCTTCGATTTCGAATGTTCCAAAAAATGAGTTGCTTGTTGGCTTCGTTCAGTAGAAAAATAATCGGTTCTGACTCTGAGGTTTACCGTCCAGCTTTACTGTAGCGGCAGTGTGAATCGAACCACGCGGCTCAGCAGCACCCAGGAGCAGTGTCGATTTATTTTCAAGAAGCGTTTAATCATTTAACGCCTTAGGCCGCAACAACTTTGATAACTTCGGTATCAGCTACGCCTACTGCGCGAGCAAAAGAGATTGCATTTGGAATAATCCAATACGGTGAATCGGCATCGAAAGGCGCGGATTTCCCGGATAGGTTGTAAAGAGTTTTAGCGCAAATCTCTTCGAACATGTACTGGCAAATCAGGATGTGATCTTTTGCTCTTTCCGCTTTTAGTGTTTTATTGCGTATCTGGTTAAACAAATCGTGTGCCTTTGCCCATGTGCCACGATTACCAAGCATTCGATGTAGTTGGTCGAGCGTTTCACTGTCGTGGCAATGTGGCACAAATAGTCGAATGAAGCCGTCAATATCGTTCGGTAACTTACCACCATAGTTCATCTTGCTACCTAATGTTTGACGTGAGCGGCTGGCCGAATGCCAGTCCACCCGATCGATAGGATGAGCTCCCCAGCCGCAGGCTCACCGCTTCACCGATGGCCATTGCTCGGTGACCTGGCCTTGCTCGTCCAGGACCTGCAGCGTCGGCGTGCCTTCGGCGCTGACGCGCGCGATCAGTCGCGTGCGTCCTTGCGCATCGCGCAGATCGAGCACCGAGGAAGCATCGTCGCGGCGTCCGAGCAATGCGCGACGGTGGCCGTGCCCGTGGGCTTTCACGAACTCGGCCTCAGCCGCTTCGCGCTCGGCCTTCGGCAAACGCTGCCATGCGCGTTCGAGCGCAAGCAACTCGGACAGCGCCCAGTCCGGCTGATCGTTAAAGACGATGGTGCTTGAATGCTTGCCGTCGGCGTCGAGACCCTCGAGCGCCATCACCTGGTCCTGGTTGTATTTGTCGAAACTCAAATGACCGAAGCGATGGGTCGCGCCATCGGCATTCTTCTGCCCGCCGAAGATCAAGCCGCCGCTCTCGCTGCCCTCTCCGTCGAAAAATATCATGCCGGCCGTATGATCTTCCTTGCGCTTTTCATGCGGATACTCCTGGCCGAACATCAATGCGCCTGGAAACCGCGCGTTGCTCGACATGATCAGGCGCACCGTTCCATCGGGTTCGCGCAGGTTGATTCGCTGAACGTCGAGCTCTTCGAAGCTCGCTTTCTTCGACGGCCATGCAAAACCGGTGAGCATCGAAACCGCAAGAACCAGGGTCAGGAACCCGGAATAGATCGCCAGGAAGCGCGGATGCGAGAACATTGCGAATGATCGCTGCCATAGGGTTGCAATCGTCATGCTGTTTTCCTCGTCAATTGACCAATCGTGGCCAACGGAGAACGTAGCCCGTAGTTGGCCCGCTCGATGGAAGGGCTAGGTGCCTGCCAGTTCACGACTTGGCCCCCCGCCCGAAGAAGCGGCCGATGGTGCCGGCCATGATGTTAGTGAGTGGCTCTGGCGAGCTACCGCCCTCCACCTCATTAGCCAGGCCGATTGCAACAAAGTTTGACTTAGCGAAGTCGACGCACAGCTCGGTGAGTTGACTGTCATCCGTGACGACGGCAATGTTGATGGGAAGGTTCTCAACCTTAGGCTCGATCTGCGTACCTTGCCAACGCGCTGCCAAGATGAAGTGTCTGGCGACTAGGGTTCCCGCATCAACCATGTACTCAAATGGCTTCAGTACTTCGCCGAGCCAGTAATCTGGGCGATCTGGACCGGGTAGGCGGCGGATGAGCCTGACTTCAATAGGCGTTATCGCGTGAAACTTCTCTGGTGCATGATCGACGGAGGTAATGGTGAGTCGCATTTGAGGCGCCTAACTTAAATTTATACGACAGTTTTGCCGTTTAATACCGGCGAGCTGCCCGTTTAGCTCTGAACAGCCGACCGGCTGGAAACGGCATCCTGGCCGGCTAATCGGGCGATTCGCATTATTTTCATGCAGTATTAATTTCGCGTAAAAAACGGCACTGAACTTCGGACAGGGTTGATGGCATTGGAGTAAGGAATGCACCGAGTCGTTATGCGGACTCGCTGGGACGCAGTTTAGGCAAAGAGGCGGCTGGCGTCCACAACCCGCGCAGGTAGGGTTTGGCGAGATGGTCGCAATCGATCAAACAGTGCGCACAGTAACGAAAATTGGGCCCCGGACTGAATCCGGGGCGACAGTTCATCACGAGATTTGAGATTGCGGTTCAAATATGCAGAACGCCATTTGACGCGCATTTCCGAGCAAAAATGCCTCGAAACCCGCGCCGAATGGCGTTCTACGATTTTCAATTCCAGCCCAAGCGCTCCGCACTCAATCTCCGCACCCAAGCGCTTCACCATCTCAAACCGCTACTGATAAACCTCCTGCAACTCCGCCCGCAGCACCTTGCGTGCGCGGTGCAGCATCACCCAGACATTGCTGTTGGACAGCCCTACCGTTTTGGCGATTTCGTCGCCGCTGCAGCCGGACATTTGATAGAGCATGAACACATCGCGCTGCCTTGCGGGCAGGCTGTGGATGGCGGCCATCAGCTGGCGGGCCAGTTGTTTGCGTTCCAGCTCGGCATCGGGTTGATGCTGGCCGGCGTCGATATTGTCGAGGACATCGTGCTCCATCTTCTGTATACCGGTGGCGTCGCTGTCGCCGCCATAGCTGTAGCCGCGCGCACGATCGCTGGCGTTTTTGCGGTACACATCCATGATCTTGTGATTGAGTATCGAGGTCAGCCAGGTACGCAGGCTCGACCTGCCGAGGAACGGCGTGCGGCCGGCCAGCGCGACCAATAACGTGTCCTGTACCGCGTCTTCGGCGGCGTCGGGGTCGCGCAGGCGCATGCGTGCGAAACGCAGCAGATAGGGCCGCTCGTTCTCGATCTGGCCGGTCCATTCCATCGATGGGTCGCGGCCGCTCATATCTCGTCCTTCATCGGTGCAAACATCTGGCCCATCATCGACTCCATCTGCTTCGTGTTCATATGGGCATCGGCGATCACGCCGAACGCCGATCTCTTCTGCGGCACAAATACCGCCTGGAACAGGCCCTTGTTCATCACGCGACGGCTGGATAGCTCGCCCTTGACCTGCGGCATGATCAGGAATGTGACCACGCCCAGCGGGGTGTTCATCACGACGTGGCGGCCGATGCGCCCGGCGACTTCGCATTCGCCGATATGACGAACCTGGTAGCCGATATCCTTATAGGCCACGCCGATTTGAGCAAGCGATACCTTGGTCGCCGCCGCACTGATATTGCCGTTGTCGGCCAATTCGCCTTTCTCGACGATCACATGGTCGAGCATCGCCACGGCCAGCGGCGATTCGGCCTCCGGGCGGAACACCGTCAGGGACAGCGCGCCGGCCAGCAATACGGAAGCGGCCACCGCCCCCAACCATACCGAGCGACGGCGGTAACGGGCGCGCAGAATGATGCGCTCGGCCAGCCCGGGCAATGGCGTCACGTCGCCGAATGCCGCGGCCAGTTTGTCGTCAAGGCCCAGCAGTTGCTGGCGCAATTTGGCGAGGCCGGCATCATCGCGAACCGCCTGTTCCAGTTCGGCGGGAAGCCGCCGCGGATCGGCCAGCAGCGCGCGGCGCGCATCTTGCGCATTCATTTTGCACCTCCGGTTTGTACGAGACGCAGGGCTGGTTTGGCCGGCGTCGCATTGGGTTCAGTTGCGCCATGCATGAGTTGATGGAGCGCCATGCGGGCGCGGGTCAGCCGCGTCATGGTGGCGCCGCCCGACAGACCCATCACCGCGGCGATCTCCTCGCAGGACATGCCCATCAGGTTTTGCAGCAGCAGCGGCTCCAGAAATTTCTCGGGGAGCTGCACCAGCAGATCGCGGATCTCGACGCCGCAGGTGAAGTCGATGTCGTCGGCGATATCGACGGGCTCATCGTCTTCGGGTTCCTCCATGCGCGCCTTGGCGCGGCCGGTATCGCGCAGGAACTCGTTGCGCACGATGGTGTACAGCCAGCTGCGGCGGCCCGATTCATCTTCCACCTGGCCCCAGTTTTTCCAGGCGCGGGCGAAGGCTTCCTGCAGGACATCCTCGGCGCGATGACGGTCGCGGCACAGCCAGGAGGCGTACTGGAACAATTCGGAAGAATAGGCGCGCACCACCTGGTCGAAGTGGGCGGAGGAGGGACGCAGCCATGGGATCATGTGGCACTCCCCTGCGCTGCCGCGGATTGCACCAAGGCGCGGTCCAGCACCCAGCGCTTCAGCAAACCGGCGGCCACCACGACCGCATTGGCCGTATTGTCATCGGCGGCAAGGTATGCGCAAAGCTCGCCAAAATTTTTGCCCGCACGCAGCATGTTCAAGGCCGTCGCCTCCTGAGCATCAATGATGCGCCATTTGGCTTCCAGTTCCTGGCGCCATATCAACAGGACATGCGCATCGGCCGCGGGTTCGGGGGTGTCGGCGTTTTCGTCCCGGGTGACGGCGCGCCAGATCGGCTCCACCGCCCAGTCCAGCGTCAGCAAGGTCAGCGAGGGATGAAGGGCGAAGGTGAGCGCGCCCCAGTCCTGCGGGGCGACGCGTTGAAGTTCTTCCTCTTTCACCGGCGCAATATCGGCCGCATCGAAGGCGATGCCCAGCGCCCAATCCATTTTCAACAAATCGAGCAGGGCCGGATGCGGCAGGCGGGATTCATCTTGCTGCGCAAATGCTTCCAGTTCCCGTCCGAACCAGCGGATCGAGCGATACACGGAGGGCGCGGCATCGATGAAACGATGCGCCAGCTCGCGGAAAGCCTCGTCGCCCAGCACCCGATGCAGGACCGGGAAATTGCTCCTCAGTGCTTCCAACAGGCGCGCCTTGTAGCCGGCGCCGTAAATTTCGAACCGCCCGCTCAGGTAGCTGTGCAGCACCGGCGCATTTTCAGCCATCGGCCGATAACCGGTCACCGCGCGCTTGAAGGCGCGCTGCAGTTCAGGCAGCGAGTGCATGGTTCATCCTTTGCGATTGCGCAACATGGTCCAGCACGCGGGCGGCGCGCAGGCGCGCCATATCGAGCTCGGCCAGCAGCTCATCCAGCGGCGGAATATGGTCGTCGCGTTCGATCATGGTCGGCACCATGCCCAGGCGGCCGACGGTGTATTCATAGAGCTGCCACACCGGCTCGCATACCGGGTGGTCATGGGTGTCGATGATGTAATCGCCATGATCTTCATGGCCGGCCAGATGGATTTGACGGACCTGCCCGGCCGGCAGCGCGTCGATATAGCGTCTGGCATCGAAGCCGTGATTGACGCTGCTCACATACACATTGTTCACATCGAGCAGCAACTCGCAGCCCGAGCGTTTCAGCAAGGCGGCGATGAATTCCCATTCGGACATTTCATCGGCGGTGAATTTGACGTAGCTGGAAACGTTTTCCAGCACCAGCTTGCGCCCCAAGAAGGTTTGCACTTGGTCGATGCGCTCGCACAAATGGCGCAGCGCTTCCTCGGTATAAGGCATCGGCAGCAGATCATGCAGATTGCGATGATCCACCCCGGTCCAGCACAGATGATCTGAGATCCAGGCGGGCTCGATGCGTGCGGCCAGGGCCTTCAGATCACACAGATATTGATCATCCAGCGCATCCACGCTGCCGATCGACAGCGAGACGCCATGCATCACCATCGGATAGTCGGCGCGGATCGCGTCCAGATAATGCAGGGGTTTGCCGCCCGGCACCATATAGTTTTCGCTGATCACTTCCAGCCAGTCCACGATCGGCTTGAGCGCGATGAAATCGTGATAATGGTCGACACGCAGACCCAGTCCGAAACCGTTGATGCCTGAATTCAAGGTGGATTCCCGATCTGTCATGACTTGGGTTGGAAGAGGCCGGCCTCCCGATCAGGGAAACCGGCATCGCCTTACTGCTGGAACTATTACTTGAGGACGGAGCCGCCTGCAGCCTTGCACTCGGCAGCCGTTTTGTGCACCCAGCCTTGGCCCTTGCAGGCGTTGTGGCCCTTGCACTCGTTCTTGGCGGTTTTGCAATCCGAGCTGCCTTTACAGCTATTGATGCCGGCGCATTTCACGTCGTCGGTCTTGTCGGCAGCTTGCACTGTGGCCGGGGCGGTGAAAGCAAACAGGGCAGCTGCAGTGGCGGCAAGGGCGACGCCAGTTTTCAGGTTCAACATGGTTTTCTCCAGATATTCAAATCATTTAAGGGAACTACGCGTATTTCACTTCGTTGCGGGGCCCACTCCTGGGCCCCGCCATTCACCAACTCATTTACTCACTCACGGGCAATTCGCTGTTCTCGGCTTGCCTGTACCGATTAGACCCGGCGGCGAGGCCGAACCTTACCGGCCATTTGAAAAATAATTGCGGGCGGCGGGAACGACCCGGCGGTAGTCCGGGATTTTGGAAATTCCTTACGAAAATCGGCAGGCGCCGGCGTTTTTTTGTCTGCTGGCGCTACACTTCGCTTCCATGAAGACAACATCGACAACCGCCATGACCGTAGCCGAAGCGCTCGCATTCATCCGCGATCGCGGCGTGGTGCTGGTATCGGCCAAGGGTCCGGTGCCGCGCCTGACCGAGGCCATCATCGGCGAGCCGATTCAGGGCGGCTGGTGGGCGCATCCCCGCGGTCGCGAGATTTTTGCGGTTCTCGACGGCGTGAGCGATTCGGCGGATGTACTGTTCTGTCGCCTGGTAGATGGCAAAATCACCCTGGTGCATCGCCGCTTGTGGCCGGCCCTGGTGCGACTGGCGGCTAGATTCCCGCCGGATCGTCTGGCGCAGGTTCGCCAGGAACACACCGCGATCGGCCGCCATGTAAACCACGAGACGCCCTTTCCGGACTGGGTGCCGGCGGCGGTGTCGCGGGAGGCCAGCACCCTGAGCGAGGAAGACGCTCTGCTCGCGCTGGGCGCCTGGGCGCTTGCCGCCAATCCCGCCGGCAACAGGAAGTCACCACGCCGGAACGCCGCCAAAAAATAGTGCCTGTGCCGGCCGCATGATCATTGCCGCTCCCGGCTGAAGACGTTACATTAGCCCATGCTTTCGATCCGCAATCTCAGCAAGCGCTTTGGTGCGTCCACTCCGGCGTCCCGCGCGATTTTTGAAAATCTCGATTTCCATCTGGCCCGCGGCGAATATCTTGCCCTGATGGGCGAATCGGGCGCCGGCAAATCGACCCTGCTCAATATCGTTGCCGGTCTGGAGCCGGCATCCAGCGGCGAAATCATCCTGGATGGCGAAGTACTGGATGCGCGCAATGACGATCGCATCACGCGATTTCGTCGTGCCCGATTGGGTTTCATCTTCCAGGCCTTCCATCTGCTGCCGTATTTGACGGTGTTTGAAAACATTGCCCTACCCTTACGGCTCAATCGCTGGAAGGAGGCGGATATTACGCAGCGCGTGAACGAGATGTTGGAAGCCGTCGGCCTCGCCGACAAAGGCGCCGCCCTGCCGCGCGAACTCTCCGGCGGTGAGATGCAACGCGTGGCCATTGCCCGCGCCCTGGCACATCGGCCCGCCCTGCTGCTGGCGGACGAGCCCACCGGCAATCTCGATCCGGACACCGCGCAGCAAATCCTCGATCTGTTGCGCAATGAAATCCGCCGCAATGGCGCCACTGCCATTCTGGTGACGCATAGCGGCATTGCGGCGCGCTCCGCGGATCGCGCGGTGATGCTGACGCGCCAGGGCATCGTGCCGCATGCGGCCTGATTTCCCGATGCCGCCGATCCCGCCCCGACGATTATCGCGATGCTGACCAGACTGTTCCTCGCCTCCGTGCGCGCCAACGCCGGTCGCACTACGCTGAGCGTGGCCGGCATCGCGCTCGGCGTGGCCCTGGGCCTCGCCGTGCATCTGATCAATCAATCGGCGATCAGCGAAATGCAGCAGGCCTCACGCACCCTCAGCGGCGATGCCGACCTGTCGATTCGCGCCGGGCGCGAAAGCCTCGGCGGCTTCGATGAAAACGTGTTCGCTACCGTGCTGGCGGCGCCGGGCGTGGCGGTGGCCAGCCCGATATTGGAGGTGGATGCGTCGCCGTTTGTCGCCGTCACCGGTGCCGACACCGGCAACGGCGGGCGCGACAGACGGACGATCCGTTTCATCGGCATCGACGTATTTCGCGCCGCGCGCTTGCAGCCGGGCTTTGCCGCCGAGCTCAACGCGGGCGAGGATCGCCTCGCGGCCCTGCGGCCCGGCAATGTTTTCCTGAACCGCGCCGCGCGCGAGCTGCTGGCCCGGCTTCCCCTGAACGCGGCACCGGGCAGCTTGCCGGTCGCCAGCGGCGCCGGGCACGCGCTGCTGCATATCGCCGGCAATGTGGACTTGCCGCAATACCGCGAGCCCTTGGCAGTGATGGATATCGCCGGCGCACAAACCACCTTCAACCAAACCGGACGCCTGTCGCGCATCGATATCCGCCTGCAGCCGGGCATTGCGCCCGACACATTCCGCGAAACACTTTCCGCGCAACTGCCGCCGGGACTCGCCATCAGCACGCCCGCGCAGACGGATCGGCAAAGCGCGGCGGTATCGCGCGCCTATCGCATCAACCTCACCGTGCTCTCCCTGGTCGCCTTGTTCACCGGCGGTTTTCTGGTGTTCTCCACTCAGGGTCTGTCGGTGCTGCGGCGCCGGCCGCAGTTCGCCCTGTATCGGACTCTGGGCCTGACCCGCGTCGAGCTGTTGCGCGCCCTGCTGGCCGAAGGCGCGGCGCTGGGCGCTACCGGCGGCATAGTCGGCGCGGCGCTGGGCCTCGCCATCGCCGCCCTGATGCTGGACAAGCTGGGCGGCGATCTGGGCAGCGGTTTTTTCGCCGGGGTCGCGCCGACCCTGCAATGGCATCCCGGCGTCATTGCCCTGTTTGTGCTGCTGGGCATGGCGGCCGGTGTCGGCGGTGCCTGGTTGCCGGCGCGCGACGCCATGGCCGAGCCGCCGGCACAGGCGCTCAAGGCACGCGACGACAGCAGCGCCAGTAGTAGCACAGCGCGCCTGCCGCCGGCCTGGGTCGGCATTGCGCTGCTGCTGCTCGCCGCCCTGCTGCTGGCCCTGCCGGCCTTTGATGAAATTCCCTGGAGCGCCTATGCCGCCATCGGCTGCCTGCTGTTCGGCGTGATCGCGCTGGCGCCCATCGTCTGCGCGCGCCTGCTGGCGGCGCTGCCGCAGCCCCGCTCGCCGGTCGCGCGACTGGCGGCGCGCCATATCGAAAAATCGCCGGGCCCCGCCGCCGCCGCCGTCACCGGCATCGTCGCCAGCTTCAGCCTGATGATCGCGATGCTGATCATGGTGATCTCGTTCCGCATCTCGCTGGAGCAATGGCTGACGGGGGTGTTGCAGGCCGATCTTTATGTGCGCGCCGGCATCGGCGAGGCCAACACCGTCGACGCCGATGTCGGCGCGGCGCTCGCGGCTATCGAAGGTGTGGCGCGGGTCGATGTGCAGCGCTATCGCAGCCTGGTGTTGAAGGGCGGCAGCAATGCGGATATGCCGCCGGTCACCCTGATCGTGCGCCCCATTCGCGAACGGCGGGAGGCTGTGTTGCAGTCGCTATCGCTGCTGCGCCGCGCCGATGATGCGGTGCTGGCGCAGCAGGATCTGCCGGCGATCTGGGTATCCGAGGCGGTCGCCGATCTGTATGGTTTTGTTCCCGGCATGCCGGTCAGCCTGCCGGTCGAAGGCGTGGCGCGTCGGGCAATCGTCGGCGGCATCTGGCGCGACTATGCGCGCAGCTACGGCGCCATCGTCATCGATCGCGCCGACTATCTCCGCTGGACCGGCGATACGCGCATCAACGACATCGCCATTACGCTTGCGCCCGGAACCGAAAAATCCGCAGTGATCGCCGCGATCCGCGCCCTGCCGCAGACCGCGCGGCTGAATATCACCGAGGCGGCCGACATCCGCAAGGTTTCGCTGTCGGTGTTCGATCGCAGCTTCGCCGTTACTTACGCCTTGGAAGTGGCGGCGATTCTGGTCGGCCTGGCCGGGATCAGCGCGACCTTTTCCGCACAGGCCTGGTCGCGGCGCCGCGAGTTCGGCATGCTGCGCCATCTGGGCCTGCGCCGAGGCGAGATCGCGAAACTGCTGGGCATCGAAGGCGCCCTGCTCGGCGCCATCGGCGCGGCCATCGGACTGCTGCTGGGCATCGCCATCGCCCTGATCCTGATTTTCGTGGTCAATCGCCAGTCCTTTCACTGGAGCATGGAATTGCATATACCGGGCCTGGCATTGCTCGCGCTCTCCTTGCTGCTGGTCGCCCTCGCCATGCTGTCGGCGGTGGCAAGCGGACGTTACGCGCTGTCGAGGCAGGCGGTACTGGCGGTGAAAGAAGATGAATAAATTCCTGTGCCGCCTGCTCGCGCTCCTGCTGCTTCCCGCACTATCGCCCGCACTATCGCCCGCGCTGCCACCTGTGCTGCAGCCCGTGCCGGCACGCGAAGCGAACAAAGAATCGGCCCCGCCCATGGAATACGCCGTCGTCACACCCGGCATGCCCCTCGTGTTCCCGCGCGATCATGGCGCCCATCCGGCCTTCCGCACCGAATGGTGGTATGCCACCGGCCATCTGCAAACGGCCAGCGGCAAGGCGCTCGGTTTTCAGCTGACTTTTTTCCGCAGCCGCAGCGGCATCGGCGAGGCAAACCAAACGCGCAATGGCAGCCGCTTCGCGCCGGCGCAGATCCTGTTCGCCCACGCCGCGATCGCCTACCCGGCCCTGGGCCGCTTGCGCCATGATGAGCGCGTGGCGCGCGCCGGCTTCGGCGTCGGCACCCAAACCGAGAAACTCGATGTGGCACTGGAAGGCTGGACCCTGCGCATGGATCAACAGACCATGCAAGCGCATATTCCGGCACGTGATTTCACCCTCGATCTCCGCCTCAGCGCGAGCCGGCCGCCGCTGCTGCAAGGCGACCAAGGCTACAGTCGCAAAGGCCCGCAGCCCGGGCAGGCAAGCTATTACGTGAGTCTGCCGCAACTGGCGGTGAACGGCAGCGTGGTGATCGATGGCAAGCGTGAAGACGTGAGCGGCACTGCCTGGTTCGACCATGAGTGGTCCAGCGAATACCTGGCGGCTGAAGCGACCGGCTGGGACTGGCTGGGCGCCAACCTCGACGACGGCGGTGCGCTGATGGCGTTTCGCATGCGCGGCCAGGACGGCAGCGCGATCTGGGCCGGTGGCACGCGCATGCAGGCCAATGGCCGTTCGCAGGCACTGGGGCCGGACGAAATTGCCTTCACGCCGCTGCGCACCTGGCGCTCGCCGCGCACCGGCGCCAGCTGGCCGGTGGCGATGACGGTGCGCGCCGGCAAAGAATCGTTCGAACTCCAGCCGTGGATGGACGACCAGGAACTCGACAGCTCGCGCTCCACCGGTATCACCTATTGGGAAGGCGCGGTCGATGTGTTGCAAAACAAGGTGCGACGCGGACGCGGTTATCTGGAACTGACCGGCTATGCGCAAGCCCTGCGTTTCTGAGTTGCCGGAAAAAATTGAACGAGCGCGAGCGTCAGCGCAGTGCGCGGGTAATCGTCGCCAGGTAATCCGACGCCGCGGTTTCCGTGGCGGCGCGCTGCACCAGACCCTCATGGCCGGGCGCTTGCATTCGCAGCGTTCGATAAAGTGCGGCACAGGCCGCCAGGGCACGGGCGCAATCGCGGGCGTCATGGCCACCGACGGTATCGACAAGTCGGGCGGCAAACACCGGCGCCAGCTGTTCGATCTTGCGCACCCCGCTCGGCGTCGCACCGGCTTGCCGCAGGCCCAGCGGCCCCAATACATGCACGCGCAAATAAGACAGCATGGCCATGGCCTCGAACAGTTCGCTGCGCGCGATCTTGGCCGCACCGTAATGCAGCCATACCCAGAAACGGTCCTCGATCCACTGCGCATCGGGTGCCGGGTAATGCGCTTTGCCGTTTTGCAAGGCGCGCGTCATCCGCTTATTGCGCTCCCACAACACCTCGGGATCTTCCACCCGCGCCGCCAGATCGGGCAGGGCGACAAACTTGAGGTCGACATGCAGCAAGGGCGCATCGTAGAGACAGATCAGCAGGCGCGGCTCATGCACATGCTCGCCGCTGAACGCCGACAGCAGATTGCCCAGCGATGTCGCCAGCTTCCGCCCGTCGGCCAACACCGCGGCATGCGCCTCTGCCGAAGTGGCGATCACCAGATCGAGATCGCTGAATTCATCCATGCTGTCGCTCAGCCAGGAACCGCCGATGGCCACGCCGGCGATGCGCGGGTCGGCGCTGAACACATGCAGGGCACGATCGAGAAACTGCAGGTGGATTTGTGGCGCGGAGTCAGGCGCTTTTTTGAGCGTCATCGGGTGTCGCTAAAATTTTAAAGTCAAGCATTGGCGCGCCTTTCGGAGCAAAAATGCCTGGAAAGGCGCGCCAATGCTGGACTTCAGCGGTTTTATCCGGATTCCCCATCCAGTTAAGCAGCCTCTCCCCCGCTCAAAACACCGCGCACAGGGCGATGCTCAGACCGAAATAGATTGCCACCGTCAGCCAGAAGGCATCGGGCGACTCGTCCTTGCTCACCATGCGGCCCCAGGGCCCGGCCTTGCTGTAGATACGGCCCTGGATAAGAGCGTAAACGGTATAGGCGAATACCGCGAAGCCGAGAAGTTTGAAGACAGGCATTTCAGGCTGCCGGTACGCGCAAATCCTGCAGCCAGGTGCCGGCGCGTACGGCTTCGTCCTCGTGGTCCGGTTCGCGCCAGGTTTCGCGCAGCCCGTCCTGATACCAGCTTTGCATGCCCGGCAGGGCCAGCAGGCGCGCCAGGTACGCCTTCGAATCCGGGGTAAATTCCAGGCCATAGCTTTGCGCGCGGAAAGCCACCGGGGCGAAAAAGGCATCGACGGCACCGAAGGTCTTGCCGGCGAGAAACGGGCCGCCGTAGCGGGTCAGGCCTTCGCCCCACAGCTCATCGAGGCGGGCGATATCCTTGGCCAGCGCCGGCGTAATTTCATCCAGCCGCACGCGGACGCCGCAATTCATGCTGCAGCGTTCGCGCAGGGCGCCGAAACCGGAATGCATTTCGGCCGCCGCGCAACGCGCCCAGGCGCGCGCGCCGCCGTCCGCCGGCCACACGCCGCGATGACGCTCGGCCAGGTATTCACTGATCGCCAGCGAATCCCAGATCGCGGCATTGCCGTCGCGCAGGCAGGGCACTTTGCCGGTGGGCGAGAAATCGCGAAACGCCGCCCAGCTCGATCCGCGCTCGAAGGGCATCAGGTGTTCCTTGAACGGAATGGCCAGTTCGCGCATCAGCAGCCAGGGCCGCAGCGACCAGGAGGAATAGTTCTTGTTGGCGATATACAGTTCGTACATGGCGACACATCCAAAACAAAAAAAGAAAAATCAGCCGCTGAATTTCAGTGCCATCAGCACAATACCCGCCACGCTGCAGGCCAGGCTCAACCAGAATGCCGGTACCCGTGCATTCGTCCTGGCGACCATGCCATGGATCACGTAGAACACAAATGATGCCGCGAGAAAAGCCCAGGCAATCGGCGTCTCCCCGGAGATCAAGCGGGTGGCAATGACCCCCGCCGCACACAGGACCAACAATACCGACAATATCCATTTGCGCAATACCGCAGCCGACAGGGGATCGTCACCCCGGCGGTTTTCTTCCGCTTCCATTTCCGATTTCTCTTCCTCTTTCATCGGCGGACCCCCGACTGATCTATTTGCCTGTCAAAGATACGCACAAGATACGCACTTGCACCAGCGTGTACCATTGCGGCTTTCCGAATCTTGCCTGAATTGCCACGAATAGGCGAGATGCGGGCAGAAGCATGGCGGAAGCAAGGCAGAGGCGGAAGCCTGTGCATTCCGGCAAGGCCAACAACCCACGCAGAATTTTCATGACCGGCAGCATCCCCCAATTCGATGTGATCGTCATCGGCGCCGGCGCCGCCGGCATGCTGTGCGCCGCTCTTGCCGGCCAGCGCGGCAGGCGCGTGCTGTTGATCGACCACTATCACAAGCTCGGCGAGAAAATCCGCATCTCCGGCGGCGGGCGCTGCAACTTCACCAATATTCATACGCGACCGGAAAATTTCCTGTCGCAGAACCCGCATTTCTGCCGCTCGGCACTGGCCCGTTATACGCCGCAGGACTTCATCAAGCTGGTGGAAAAGCATGGCATCGGCTATCACGAAAAAACCCTGGGGCAGCTGTTCTGCGACGACAGCGCCGGCGAGATCATCCAGATGCTCAAAACGGAATGCGATCGCGGCCAGGTGAAGTGGCGCATGCCCTGCACCGTCGACGGCGTGCTGCGCGAGGGCGATGCCTACCGGGTGCAAACCGCGCAGGGCTCGGTTACGGCCGCGACCCTGGTGATCGCCACCGGCGGACTGTCGGTGCCCAAGATCGGCGCCACGCCTTTCGGTTACCGGATCGCCGAACAATTCGGCCTGACGGTGGTGCCGCCGCGCCCGGCCCTGGTACCGCTCAGCTTCGACCCGGAAACCCTGGCGCGCTACGGCGATCTGTCCGGCATCGCGCTCGATGCCGAAGTCAGCTGCAACAATGGCCGTTTCCGCGAGGCCGTGCTGCTGACGCACCGCGGCATTTCCGGCCCGGCGATCCTGCAAATTTCGTCCTACTGGCAGGATGGCCCGGCAAAAAATCCGGTGCACATCAATCTGCTGGCCAACCTTGACCATGCCAAATGGTTGCGCGAACAGCGCAATTCGAAAGCGCAATTCAACAATGTGCTGGCGGAAATTCTGCCGAAGCGCTTCGCCCAGCAATGGAGCGAGGCGCATGCGCTGCTCAAGCCGAATAATCAGTTTTCCGAACGCGCCTTTGAAGACGCGCTTGCCGCGCTCGAAGACTGGCAGGTGAAACCCTCCGGCACCCTGGGCTACAACAAGGCCGAGGTGACCCTGGGCGGCGTGGATACGCACGCCCTGTCGTCGAAGACAATGGAAGCTAGCGCCGTGAAGGGCCTCTACTTCATCGGCGAAGTGCTGGACGTGACCGGGCATCTGGGCGGCTTCAATTTCCAGTGGGCCTGGGCCTCGGCCCATGCGGCCGCGACGGCCTTATGAGCACCATCCATCCGGGCGCCATCCATCCGCCGCCGCGCGTGGTGCTGGACACCAATATCGTCCTCGACTGGCTGGTGTTCGAAGACGGCGGCATGCCGCAGCTGATGGACGCGATCAACCGGCGCCTGCTCGCCATCGTTACCAATGCCGCCTGCGTGGAAGAGTTGGCCCGGGTGCTGGCCTATCCCATCTTCAAGCTGGATGGCGCCGCGCAGGCGCGCGCGCTTGAGCGTTATCTGGCCTTTGCCGAATTCGTGCCGGAACGCGCCTCCCTGCTGGGCATCGTGCCGCGCTGCCGCGATCGCGACGACCAGAAGTTCCTGGAACTGGCCGCCCACGCCGGTGCCGCGGCGTTAATCAGCAAGGACAACGCGGTGCTGGGCCTGAAGCGCAGCATGAAGGCGCGCTTTGACTGCGAGGTGCTGCGCCCCTCGCATACGGCGGCCTGGTTGCAGAACCGGCTGCTGACAGGCGGTTGAGTATCGCGGGCTATTTCCTGAATAGCTCCCGACGACGCCGCGCATTCGACCCCGCGTCCGCGCCTGCCTGCTCGCATCGGCGCGATTGCGTATACACTTTGTGTCCTGTTCGTAACAATTACGGCGGCTGCCGGAGGCGATACGGTTATGGCCTCTCCTCTCATCGAAGAACTCCGCTCCCTGCTGGCGACGGCGTTTGCCAGCGGCGTGAGCAGCGCGGCCGGCGAAATCGACCAGAACCTGCAACGTTCGAGCGCCGGAGAAGGCGATGCGAACCGCAAGCGCGATTACCTGGCCGCACGCAACTTCTTCGCCTCGCATTTGACCGCCTTCGAACGCGCGCTGGACAGCGAGTTTCGCAAGCGCTTTACCGAGAAACTCGCCGGCGAAACCGACCCGTTTTCCAGAACGCAGACCTTCTCGCTGGATTCGTTGTCGCTGGTGGAAGACACCGATGTCGACGAGAACATCCTGATCGCCAATACCGGGCGCCGCCTGCGCGACGACTGCGAATACGAGCTATTCGCCATCAGCCGCCGCCTGGAAATCCTGATGGAAGTGGAGCATCTCGACGATGGCCACAACCCCGCTTCGCCGCGCACTTTCTGCCGCGCATTCCTGGTGGCGCTGGCGACGATCGATGCCTCGCCGGCGGTCCGCACGCATATCTTCAATGCCGCCAAATCCGCGCTGACGCGCATTCTGCAGAACACCTACCGGAACGCCAACGAGTTTCTGATGAACCAGGGCGTGCTGATCGAGATTCAGCAGCGCTATGGCAAGCCCATCCTGCAGGCCGAGGCGCGCACGGTGGCTCCGGCAGCGACACCGCCGGCGAATGAGGCACAGGCCGTCATGTCCGTCGCGCCGCCGCCCGCCGCTCCAGCGCGCGCGATACCGGCGCCGCCACGCAGCAGGGAGCCGCCCGCCGGCGACCTGAATGTGACGGCGCTGTTTGCGCAATTGCTGGCGCAGTATGGCGTCAACGCGACCTCGGCGATGTCGGCAAGCAAACCGGAAAGCAGGTTGACCGCCTCGCTGGGCGGCGCCGGCAATGCGCCCGCTGCGGATGCCGATGCCCCGGGCCCGCCGGCCGGCTCCCTGCACGCGGTGCTCGATAGTCTGGCGGCCAATATGCCGCCGGCCGAAAAAGTCATCACCGATCTGGTGGTGCGGACCTTCGACGGCATTTTCGCGGCACCCGAGCTGTCCGATGCCATCAAGGCGCAGGTCGCGCGCCTGCAGTTCCCGGTGCTGAAGGCGGCCCTGCGCGATTCCAGCCTGCTCACCGACGATTCCCATCCGTTGCGCATTCTCATCGACCAGCTGGCGGATTTGAGCCGCCGGCGCAGCGCCAGCCTGCAACCGGGCGACGCCACTTTCGAGCGCGTGCGCACCCTGCTGCAATACCTGCTGGCGATCATCGAGTCCGACCCTCTCGGCATGCCCGACGTAAACGAGCAATTGCAGGATCTGATCGAGGCCGACGATGACGGCGTGCTGCACGCGATCGAGGACGCCGTGGTGCAGCAGCTTGAGGGCGAGCGCAAGAAACGCGCTTTCGACATCGCCAGTTACGAGATCGAGCGCCGCATCGCCGGCACAGCGACCCCCGAGGTCGTCAAATTGTTCGCCACCAAGGCGTGGCGCTGGCTGCTGATGATCGACTACCTGGCCGAGGGCGAGGACAGCGAGGACTGGAGAAAGGACATCGCCACCTTCGACGATCTGCTATGGAGCGTGGACCCCGCCTCGGCCAGCGATCCGCGCCTGCCGGTGCTGATCCTGCAACTGGTGGCCAGGCTTAACGAGGCCCTGAACCGCGCCGGCGTGGCGCGCACCGAACGTGTCGCCTTCTACGATCGCCTGGCCGAAATCCATCACGGCGTGCTCGACCCCGTCACCAGTTCGAATTCGCGCCGCGCCGCTGCCGCGCTGGCGGCCGCGTCCCCCTCGCTCGCACCCCCGGCCGACCCGCGCACCGCCAGCCCGCAGCGCAGCCTCAGGCTCGCGCGTGGCGCCTGGGTCAGGACCCGCGTCAACGGTGTCGGCGCGCAGTTATGCCGCCTGCTGTGGCTCAGTCCCTTGCAGGAATCCTGTATTTTCCGCAACTACAGCGCCGTCGATCCCCAGGATTCAACCGTGATCATGAGCGCCGAGGAACTGGACGAGGCCTTCAAGCGCGGCACCCTGACGGTGCTGGGCAACGCCTCTCTGACCCAGCGCTGCATCGAAAACGCGTTGCGCGAGATGCTGCAAAGCGAGGCCGCCGATTAGCGGGAAGCGGCCGCCCGCGGTTCGCTGCCGCCGCGACCGTCGCGACCTACCGCCAGCGCGGCAATAATCGCCAGCATGAAGGTCGCGCCGACGGCGATGAAAACCAGCTTGGGCAGATGTGCATCCAGCAGCAGGCCGAAGGCCACCGGCGCCAGCGCCAGCCCCACATCGAGTCCCGAGTAGACGAAGCCGTAGACGCGACCGAAGGCGCCCTCGCCCAGCTGCGCGGCGGCGGCGCGGCGCACCAGCATATCGCGCGACGGCCCGGCGATGCCGACGCTGAAACCCATCGCCACCATCAAGGGCAACACCAGCCCGGCGGGCATGATCGCGAACGCCAGCAACAAGGCCAGCAGCGCGCCGGCCAGCAGGGAGGAGGCAATCAGATATTCGAACGACTGCCGCCCCTTCACCAGGAAACCGCCCAACACCAGGCCGGCCGAGCCGCCCAGCAGGTAAGCGGTAAGCGCCGATGTCGCCAGCGCAATCGACAGATCGTAAAGTTCGCGCAGCAGCGACGGCGCGAAATTCTGCAAGGCGCCGAAGGCGAACGTGGTGAGCAGGAAATAGGCAAACGCCAGCCAGATCACGCGCACGCGCAGGAAGCTCCAGGTGCCGCCGTCCTTACCGTCTTTCATTGGGACAGCGGGCTTGTTCTGCGTCCCCTCGTCAATGCGGCTCCGCCGGAGTTCGTACTGCAGCAGTTCGCGTTTCCAGATCAGGAAGGCCAGCGCCAGTGCGCCGACCAGGGCCGCGCCCAGCCCGGCGGCGCGCCAGCCGAAGGCGATGGCGATGCTGGTCATGAAGATCGGGCTGATCGCCCAGCCGAGGTTGCCGGTGAGGCCGTGAATGGAAAAGGCGTGGCCCAGGCGCGGCACCGAGACGCGGCGATTGATCAGGGTGAAATCGGCCGGATGGAACACGCTGTTGCCCAGGCCGGCGACCGCCGCCGCCGCGAACAGGGCCGCAAAGCCTGATGCGGCCGCGACCAGGAGGCCGGACGCCGACAGCAGGGCCACCCCGCCGCAAAGCACGCGATGCGCGCCGAAACGATCGACCACAAAACCGGCCAGCGCCTGGCCGATGCCCGAGATCACGAAAAACACCGTCATCAGGGTGCCGACCTCGGCGAAGCCCAGACCGAAATCCTTCATGAACCAGGGAAACAGCGGCGGCAGCAGCAGATGGAAAAAATGCGAGGTGGCGTGGGCAAAGCCGATCAGGGACATCACCGTCGCATCGGCTTTGAAGGAGGTGGCGCCGGCGACGCTGGGGGCGGTGGCAGACATAAGCGCATTATACGGATGCCTCGCCTACCCAAGGCTGGCCATCGCGAACCCGCCGCCAACCCACCACCAACCCACCACCAACATACCGCGCCGCGCCACAAGCAACTGGCTCTGCGATAAAATTGCCGCGTTTGATCAGCGCCACTGCAGCCGCACTTCGTTTAAAACAATTCAAACTCTTAGGGGAATACTCATGTTTCGCATCACACTCAGCCGTACCATCGTGGCCTCGGTCGCGATCATCGCCGGCCTTGCTTCCAGCCAAGCCACCGCCCAAGCCTACCCGAACAAGCCGATCAAGATCATCGTCCCCTTCGCGCCGGGCGGCGGCTCCGATTTCATCGCCCGCTTTATCGCCCAGCGCCTGCAAACCGCGCTCGGCCAGCCGGTGATCATCGACAACCGCCCAGGCGCCGGCGGCAATATCGGCACCGAGGCCGGCGTCACCTCGCCGCCCGATGGCTACACCCTGACCCTGATCGCGTCCAGCTACACCACCAATCAGGCCATCTACAAGGCGAAATACGATCCGAACAACGACATCACCCCCATCATCCAGCTCTCGCAGGGGCCAATGCTGCTGGTGTCGAATGTGAACTTCGCGCCCAACACCGCCAAGGAATTGATCGCGCTGGCCAAGGCCAAACCGGATGAAGTGACTTTCGCCTCGGCCGGCACCGGCAGCATCACGCATATGACCGGTGAATTGTTCGCCAACACCGCCGGCGTGAAGATGAACCACATTCCCTACAAAGGTTCGGGCCCGGCCATGACCGACACCATCGGCGGCCAGACCAATGTGTTCTTCAGCACCACGGCGGAATCGATTTCGCAGGTGAACGCAGGCAAATTGAAGGCCATCGGCGTGACCACCACCAAGCGCCTCGCCGCCTTGCCGAATGTGCCGACCATCGCGGAATCGGGTCTGCCCGGCTATGACGTCGCCATCTGGCACGGCCTGATCGGCCCCAAGGGCATGCCCAAGGAAGTCGTCGAGCGCATCAACCGCGAAGCCAACAAGATCCTGGCGCAGAAGGAAACCGCCGAGCAACTGGAAAAGAACGGCGTGCTGCCGGCCGGCGGCACCCCGGATGTGTTCAAGGCGCAGATCGCCAAAGAAATCGTCACCTGGAAAAAATTGGTGGTTGATCGCAATATCAAGGCGGAATAATATTTTCTGAGGCCTGAAAGCCTCAGGATTCGCAAGAGGACTGCTAAAAACCGCGTCGTCCCAGCGTAGGCTGGGACCCAGTCCACCGTAGGTTTAAAAATACGAAGGACTGGATTCCGGCCTTCGCCGGAATGACGATTTTTTTTGAGGTATTAAGAAGTGTTCTGATTTTAAAAGTCCAGCATTGGCGGGCGTTTCCGGGCAAAAATGCCTGGAGAAGCGCGTCAATGCTGGACTTTGTTATTTCAGTTGCTTGCCTTTTTCAAACGTAAACACTCCAGCACTGATACTTACCTTGACCATATCCTTGGGCCCGAACTTGCCTTCGAGGATGGCCTTGGACAGCGGATTTTCGATCTGCTGCTGGATGGCGCGCTTCAACGGCCTTGCGCCGAACACCGGATCGAAGCCGGCTTTGGCCAGTTCCGCCAGTGCCCCGTCGCTGATGGCAAAACCCATTTCCAGCGCGATCAATCGCTGCTCCAGACGTTTCAGCTGGATCTTGGCGATCGAGGCGATATTGGATTCGGCCAGCGCATGGAATACCACGACCTCGTCGATGCGATTGACGAACTCCGGACGGAAATAGGTTTTCACTTCCGCCATCACCGCCAGCTTGATCACGCCGTAATCGCTGCCGGCCATGGCCTGGATCTGCTGCGAGCCCAGGTTGGAGGTCATCACGATCACGGTGTTCTTGAAGTCGACGGTGCGGCCTTGGCCATCGGTCATGCGGCCATCGTCCAGCACCTGCAACAGCACATTGAACACGTCCGGATGCGCCTTCTCGACCTCGTCGAACAGGATCACGCTGTAGGGCTTGCGCCGCACTGCCTCGGTCAAGGCACCGCCCTCTTCATAGCCCACATAGCCGGGCGGCGCGCCGATCAGGCGTGCCACCGAATGCTTCTCCATGAACTCGCTCATGTCGATGCGGATGAGATGGTCCTCGGCGTCGAACAGGAATTCCGCCAGCGCCTTGCATAGCTCGGTCTTGCCGACGCCGGTGGGGCCGAGGAACAGAAAGGAACCATAGGGACGGTTCGGATCGGCCAGCCCCGAGCGCGAGCGCCGGATCGCGTCCGACACCAGGCGCACGGCCTCGTCCTGCCCGACCACGCGCTGGTGCAGCTTGTCTTCCATGTGGATCAGCTTGTCGCGCTCGCCCTGCATCATGCGCGATACCGGGATGCCGGTGGCGCGCGACACCACCTCGGCGATTTCCTCGGCGCCGACCTGGGTGCGCAGCAATTTGTTTTTGGTGCCGGTGGTTTCCGAGGTTTCCGCGTGCTTCAGCTGCGCTTCCAGCGCCGGCAATTTGCCGTATTGCAGTTCGGCCAGCTTGTCGAACTGGCCCTTGCGCTGCAGATCGGCGATCTGGCCGCGGATTTTTTCGATTTCCTCGCGGAGATGCGCGCTGCCCTGCACTTGCGCCTTCTCGGCTTTCCAGATTTCTTCCAGGTCCGAATATTCTTTTTCCAGGCGGCGGATTTCGTCTTCAATCAATGCGAAGCGTTTCTTGGAGGCCTCATCGCGCTCCTTGCGCACCGCCTCGCGCTCGATCTTCAACTGGATCAGGCGGCGGTCGAGTTTGTCCATCACTTCCGGCTTGGAATCGATTTCCATCTTGATGCGCGAGGCAGCCTCGTCGATCAGGTCGATCGCCTTGTCGGGCAGGAAGCGGTCGGTGATGTAGCGGTTCGATAGTTCAGCCGCGGCGACGATGGCCGGGTCGGTGATATCGACGCCATGGTGGACTTCGTATTTTTCCTGCAGGCCGCGCAGGATGGCGATGGTCGCTTCCACCGAAGGTTCGCCGACCAGCACCTTCTGGAAGCGGCGCTCGAGGGCCGCATCTTTTTCCACATATTTGCGGTACTCGTCCAGCGTGGTCGCGCCGACGCAATGCAGTTCGCCGCGCGCCAGCGCGGGCTTCAGCATATTGCCGGCGTCCATCGCGCCTTCGGCCTTGCCGGCGCCGACCATGGTGTGCAACTCGTCGATGAAGACGATGGTCTGGCCTTCGTCCTGGCTCAGTTCCTTCAATACGGATTTGAGCCGTTCCTCGAATTCGCCGCGATACTTGGCGCCGGCCAATAGCGACGCCATGTCCAGCGACAGCACCCGTTTGCCCTTCAGGGTTTCCGGCACCTCGCCATTGACGATGCGCTGGGCCAGCCCCTCGACGATGGCGGTCTTGCCGACGCCCGGCTCGCCGATCAGCACCGGGTTGTTCTTGGTGCGGCGCTGCAATACCTGGATGGTGCGGCGGATCTCGTCGTCGCGGCCGATCACCGGGTCAAGCTTGCCCATGCGCGCGCGCTCGGTGAGATCGATGGTGTATTTTTTCAGCGACTCGCGCTGGCCTTCCGCCTCCTGCGAATTCACGCCCTCGCTGCCGCGCACCGCAGTGACAGCCGCGTTGAGCGCCTGCGCATTGGCGCCGTGCTCCTTGAACAAACGCCCGGTATCGGATTTGTCGTTCAGCAGGGCCAGCAGGAACAGTTCGGAAGCGACGAACTGGTCGCCGCGCTTGGTGGCTTCCTTGTCGGTCAGGTTAAGCAGATTGTTGAGGTCGCGCGAAATGGTGATTTCGCCGCCGGTGCCCTCGACGCGCGGCAGACGGGTGATGGCCTGTTCCAGCGCGGTCTTCAGCTTCGGCACGGCGACGCCGGCGCGCGACAACAGCGAAGCGGTGCCGCCGTCGTCCTGGTTGATCAGGGCCAACAGCAGATGCTGCGGCTCGATGAAGCCCGCGTCGTTGGCCAGCGCCAGGCTCTGCGCATCGGCCAGGGCCTGCTGGAATTTGGTGGTGAGTTTATCGATTCTCATTGGTGTATCCTTTTGCGTATCTTCTCCATACCGTTGTACGGCATATGCGGCCAGCATGCGCCGCTTTCAAGCATTTGCATAAAGCCCATGTAACGCCATCATGTCCGACTTCATCCACGATATTGAAGCCACCATCACCGCCGATGTCACCCGCGCGCTCGCCGAGGATATCGGCGCCGGGGACCTGACCGCCTCGCTGATTCCTGAAGATGCGCGCGGCGCCGCCAGCGTCATCACCCGCCAGGACGCGGTGCTGTGCGGCGCCGAATGGTTCGATCGCTGCTATACCGAGATCGACCCCGATTGCGAAATCTTCTGGCACGCCCGCGACGGCGCGGCCCTGACCGCCGGACAGCCGATCTGCGAAATCAGCGGCAAGGCGCGCACCCTGCTCACCGCCGAACGCTCTTCGCTCAATTTTCTGGCCACCCTCTCGGGGGTGGCCACGCAAACGCGGCGCTATGTGCAGGCCGTCGCCGGCACCAATGCCAGGATCTTCGATACGCGCAAGACCATTCCCGGTCTGCGCATGGCGCTCAAGTATGCGGTACGCACCGGCGGCGGGCACAACCACCGCATCGGCCTGTTCGACGGCATCCTGATCAAGGAAAACCACATCATGTCGGCCGGCGGCATCCGCCCGGCGCTGGAAGCGGCCTATGCCCTGGTCAAGCACGCGGCACCGCGCGACACCATGATCGAAGTGGAAGTGGAAACCCTGGAGCAGTTGCGCGAAGCCCTGGACTGCAAGGCGAAACTGATCCTGCTCGACAATTTCAAGCTGGAAGACATGCGCGCCGCGCGCGAATTGGCCGGTCGCCGCGCCGAACTCGAGGCCTCGGGCGGCATCAATCTGCAAACCGTGCGCCTGGTGGCGGCCACCGGCGTGGACCGCATCTCGGTGGGCAGCCTGACCAAGGATATCCAGGCGGTCGATCTGTCGATGCGTTTTCGCATGCATTGACGCGGGCGGATTCTAGCGACAACGTTCTTGCGTTCTTGTCCTGCCGGTTTTTATCCGCATCTGTCGGTATCTGTCAATCAGCCCTGTGGCATAGATCCGATTTTCACTGTCCTATCGTTACCTCGCAGCAACCGCAAGGTAGAATCCACTGTCTTCACTACAGAAAACGCCATGACATCCCGCCTGCTTATCGCCCTGCTCGCTCTCGCCACCCTGGTCCTGTCCGGCTGCGCCTCGACCTCGCCCAAGGCCGATCCTTTCGAGAGCATCAACCGCGCCACCTATAAATTCAACGACGTGGTGGACAAGGCGGTGCTGACGCCGGTGGCCAAGGGTTACCAGGCGGTCACGCCGGAATTCGTCCGCACCGGCATTTCCAATGTCTTCTCCAATATCGGCGACGTCGCCACCGCCTTCAACAATCTGCTGCAGGGCAAGGGCGAGGACGCCGCCAACGATGTCGGCCGCGTGCTGCTCAATTCCACCTTCGGCCTGTTCGGCCTGATCGATATCGCCACCCCGGGCGGGCTGGAAAAACATCATGAGGATTTCGGCCAGACCCTGGGCAAATGGGGCGTCGGCAGCGGGCCTTACCTGGTGTTGCCGATCATCGGCCCGTCGACCCTGCGCGACGGACCGGCCAGAGTGGTCGACTCCTATGCCGGGTATTTCCGCTACATCGATCACATTCCCACCCGCAACACCACCTTCGGCGTCGAGATGGTCGACTTGCGCGCCAGCCTGCTGGGCGCTTCCAGCACTCTCGATACCGCCGCGCTCGACAAATACCAGTTCGTGCGCGACGCCTATTTGCAACGCCGCCTGAACCAGGTTTACGACGGCAAGGTGCCGCAGGCGCTCAAGGACAAACTCGAAGACGATCTCGAACCGCCGAGCAAGCCCGCGGCGCCCGAGAAAAAATAAGGTGGCAGGCAGGCGGCGAAACGCATGGGACTGGGTTTAAGTCTGCTGGCGATTTTCCTGCTGTTCTGTCTGCTGATGGCTGCGGTGCTGGCCTTTTGCCTGCGCGAGCGGCATCGGATCGATGCCACCGGTACGGGCGCCATCGACCCTTCGCCGGAACAAGCGGACCCCGCGGGACACCCATCGCCGCCCTCGCCACCCTCGTCGCTCATGTCGCTGCACAGCCCGCCGCGCAAGCAGGCGGACGAGGACGCCGATCAGCGCGTCGCCCTGGCCGTATTCGGCGCGATCTTCCTCGGCGCCCTGCTGGCCGTCGTCACCGGCTATCTGGTGTTCTTTCGCGACTGGGCGGACTGAACCGTCTGGCTTGCCCCGTTCTCAGCTATTGAAGTTCTTCAGCCGGGACGTCCGATGGTCGTAGTTCTCGAAATTCTTTTCTCCCAGAAACAGCGAAGCGCACAGGGGGATGGCGCCAATCGCCGCCAGCACGAGGCCAAAGAAAATATGCGGGGCGAAGGCCGTGACCAGCAGGCCGGCGGAACAAAAAAAGACACCGATCGCAAAATGGGTTTTGCGGCATCTCGCTTGATTCGGGAATTGTGAAAACATCCTGCCTCCTTGAGGTTGAAGACGTTTGGGCGACTCACTGCCGAATTGAAATAATAATGAAAGCGCCGATTTTTCTCCAGCCCCCTTCAACCCGATTCAAGATCCCCGATGCCGCGCCGCAGGCGCATGGCGCGGCCGATGCGCGCCAGCGCTTCAGCGCCCAGCAGACGCGCCGCCATCGGCAGCAATTCCTGCTCCTCGCGTGCGATATGGCGCCGGTAAAGCGCGACCAGCGTCGTCACCTCAGCGCCATCAAGCGCCGCCGCCTGCCCTTCGGCAATCAGGCGCAGCCTCGCGCGCAAGGCCTGCCAGCGCCGCTCCAGTTCACGGTGTTCGGCAATCAGGCCCGTCGTCATCTCGCGCAGACACACCGGGTCCGAGCCGGCCATCGATTCGAACAGCGCCGGAAATAAATCCTCTTCTTCATCGGCGTGATGGTCGACGGCCGCGGTGTCGAAATAGCGCATCACGCCCAGCGCCGCGCGGCGCGCGTCCGCATCGGCGCCATGTGCGGCGAGATGATCTACCAGGCGTTCGAGCGTGCTGCACTGGCTGTCGATGCGGCCATGACAGGCGGACAGCATTTCCAGCGGCGCTTCGGTGCCGACGGCGGGACTGGCGAATCCGGGGACGGTATTTTGGCCGGGCATTATGCGAGTGTAAGCAAGCGGGAACAGGATGCGCCGGAACAAAGGGCCGGCGTTTCGCGCATCAGACAGGAGGGAACTTCTAAAAACTTCGTCGTCCCAGCGTAGGCTGGGACCCAGTCCCTCCAACGGTTTGATAATACAAAGGACTGGATTCCGGCCTTCGCCGGAATGACGAAATTTGAGAGGTTCGAGAAGTAACCAGAAAACCAAACGCCAGCATTGACGCGCCTTGCGGGGCAAAAATGGCCTGGAAAGCGCGTCAATGCTGGAGTTTGGCGTTCAATTCTTCAGCCGGGTTCAACCGAGGTTAACCAAGAAACGGGCTAACCGGCTCTTGCGCCGGCCCGCATATCTCGACGATCTTCGCCTTCACCGCCTCGACATCGATATCCATCACCTCGACGCGCTGCGGCAATGATTCGATACCCGCGAACTGCGGCGGACGCACCGGTTTGCGGCCCAGGGCCTCGACCATGCTGGCCTCGAACTTGGCGGGCAAGGCGGTTTCCAGGCAGATCATCGGCACCTCCGGCTCACGGTGCTCGAGGGCGACCTTGAGGCCGTCGGCGGTATGGGTATCGATTTCCAGCTGCCAGTTATTCCAGGCCATGCGGATGGTGTCCATGCGTTCGGCATGGGTGCTGCGGCCGGAAGAAAAACCGAAATTGGGCAGGCGGTCCCAGTATTCGCAATGGCCGAGATCGAAACCGTCTTCGTGCTCCACCTTGCGCATCAGTTCGCGCACCACCGCCGGGTCGCGCCACACCAGATCGAGCAGGAAGCGCTCGAAGTTGGAGGCCTTGGAAATATCCATCGAGGGGCTTGAGGTCTGCCGGGTTTCGGCGGATTTGCGCGGGCGGTATTTGCCGGTCTTGAAAAATTCGTCGAGCACATCGTTCTCGTTGGTGGCGACGATCAGCTGCCTGATCGGCAGGCCCATCATGCGCGCGATATGGCCGGCCAGCACATTGCCGAAATTGCCCGAGGGCACCGCGAACGAGACCTTTTCGTCATTCGATGCCGTGGCCGCGAAGTAGGCCTTGAAGTAGTACACCACTTGGGCGACGATGCGGCCCCAGTTGATCGAATTGACCGCGCCGATCCGGTATTGCGCCTTGAATTCCAGATCGCTCGACACTGCCTTGACGATGTCCTGGCAGTCGTCGAACACGCCGCGCACCGCGATATTGACGATGTTCTCATCCTGCAGCGAGAACATCTGCGCCGCCTGGAACGGCGACATCTTGCCGTGCGGCGAGAGCATGAACACGCGCACGCCCTGCTTGCCGCGCATCGCATATTCGGCGCTGGAGCCGGTATCGCCCGAGGTGGCGCCGAGGATGTTGATTTCCGTGCCGCGCTGGTCAAGCACATATTCGAACAAATTGCCCAGAAACTGCATGGCGATGTCCTTGAACGCCAGCGTCGGCCCGTTGGCGCATTGCAGCAGATAAAGATTGTTTTCGAGCTTGCGCACCGGGGTGATGTCGGCACTGCCGAACACCTTGGCCGTATAGGTCTTGTCGATGATCGATTTCAGATCATTGGCCGGGAGATCGTCGGCAAACCGGCTGATGATGTCGAACGCCAGATAGGGGTAGTCCAGCGAACGCAGATCGTTCAGCTCCTCGTCGCGGAACACCGGGTAGGCTTGCGGCACATAGAGCCCGCCGTCGGGCGCCAGACCTTCCAGCAGGATGTCGCAAAACGCCTTGGGGTGGTCGGCATCCGCACCGCGTGTCGAGATGTAGTTCATCGCTTTTAAAGCCCCGGTTGACTAGCTCAGTTCTTCCAGACGGATACGAACCACTTTACCGGAAATAGTCGGCAAGGCCTCGATTTTGCCGATCGCGGTGTTGGCATCTTCCTCGATGCAGCGATGCGTCAGGATAATCACATCGACCACATCCTCGCCCTCGCCCGCCTCCTTCTGCAACATGGCATTGATGGAGATCCGGCCGTCGGCGAGGATGCGCGTCACGTCCGCCATCACGCCGGGGCGGTCATAGGCGCGGATGCGCAGGTAATAGGCGGTTTCGACCTTGGTCATCGGCAGGATCGGCGTATCGCGCAACTGGTCGGGCTGGAATGCGAGGTGCGGCACGCGGTGTTCCGGGTCCGAGGTCAGCATGCGCGTGACGTCGACCAGATCGGCCACCACCGCGCTGGCCGTGGCTTCCGCTCCGGCGCCGCGGCCGTAATACATGGTGGCGCCGACCGCATCGCCCTTCACGAGTATTGCATTCATCACGCCCTCCACATTGGCGATCAGGCGCTTTTCCGGGATCAGGGTCGGATGCACCCGCAGCTCGATCCCGGCCTTGGTCCAGCGGGTGATGCCCAGCAGCTTGATGCGATAACCCAACTGCTCGGCGTACTCGATGTCCTTGTCGGTGAGCCTGGAAATGCCCTCGGTATAGGCCTTGTCGAACTGCACCGGAATGCCGAAGGCGATCGACGACAGCAGGGTCAGCTTGTGCGCGGCGTCGATGCCCTCGATATCGAAGGTGGGATCGGCTTCGGCATAGCCCTTGGCCTGCGCTTCTTTCAGCACCGATTCAAAGCTGGCGCCGCGCGAACGCATTTCCGAGAGGATGAAATTGGAGGTGCCGTTGATGATGCCGGCGATCCACTCGATGCGATTAGCGGTCAGCCCCTCGCGCAGCGCCTTGATGATCGGCACGCCGCCGGCGACCGCCGCCTCGAAGGCGACCATCACTTTGTACTTCTGCGCCTCGGCAAAAATCTCGGTGCCGTGCTTGGCCAGCAGGGCCTTGTTGGCCGTGACCACATGCTTGCCATGGCGAATCGCCTTCAGCACCAGGTCCTTGGTGGTGGTGTCGCCGCCGATCAGCTCGCAGACGATTTCGATGTCCGGATGCGTGACCAGCTTGTCGGCATCGGCAATCAGCTCGATGCCGTCGAGTGAAAAATCGCGCGGCTTGGCAAGGTTGCGCGCGGTGGCATGGGTGATCAGGATCTCGCGGCCGGCGCGGCGGGTGATTTCCTCGCGGTTGCGGCGCAGCACCTCGATGGTGCCGCTGCCGACCGTGCCGAGGCCCAAGAGCCCTACTTGAATCGGTTTCATCGCTTCATTTCTTCATGGTTGTAATGTTTGCGGCGGGTGGACCGGCGCGATGCCTCGATACCTGTGCGGCAGACGCACGGCGTCTGCCGCGCACTTATTTGAGCAGGCCGTCCTTGCGGAACATGTCCTTGATGCCGCGCACCGCCTGGCGGGTGCGCTCGGCATTCTCGATCAGCGCGAAGCGCACATGGTCGTCGCCGTATTCGCCGAAGCCGATGCCCGGCGACACCGAGACCTTGGCCTCGGCCAGCAGTTTCTTGGCAAATTCCAGCGAACCCATTTTGGCATAGGGTTCGGGAATCTTCGCCCAGATATACATCGAGGCCTTGGGCTTTTCCGTCACCCAGCCGGCTTCGGCCAGGCCCTTGTGCAGCACATCGCGGCGTGCCTGGTATTCGGCGACGATTTCCTGCACGCATTCCTGCGGGCCGTCGAGCGCCGCGATCGCCGCCACCTGGATCGGCGTGAAGGTGCCGTAATCGTGATAGCCCTTCATGCGCGCCAGGGCCGCCACCAGTTCCTTGTTGCCGACCATGAAGCCGATGCGCCAGCCGGCCATGTTATAGCTCTTGCTCATGGTGAAGAATTCCACCGCCACATCACGTGCGCCCGGCACCTGCATGATCGACGGCGCCTTCCAGCCGTCGTAGGTGATGTCGGCATAGGCGAGGTCATGCACCACCAGCACATTGTTGGCCTTGGCCAGGGTGATGATGCGCTCGAAAAATTCCAGCTCCACGCACTTCGCGGTCGGGTTGGAGGGGAAGCCGAGGATCAGCATCTTCGGCTTGGGGTAGCTCTCCTTGATGGCCTTTTCCGCTTCCGCGAAAAAATCCACGCCCTCGGTCATCTGCACATGCTTGATCTGCGCCCCGGCAATCACCGCGCCATAAATATGGATCGGGTAGCTGGGGTTGGGCACCAGCACCGTATCGCCGTTGTCCAGGGTCGCCAGCATCAGATGGGCCAGGCCCTCCTTGGAACCGATGGTGACGATGGCCTCGCTATTCGGGTCGAATTCGACGTCATAGCGGCGCTTGTACCAGTCGCAGATCGCCTTGCGCAGGCGCGGGATGCCCTTGGAGACCGAGTAGCCGTGGGTATTCGGACGCCTCGAGGCCTCGACCAGCTTGTCGACGATATGCTGGGGCGTGGCGCCGTCGGGATTGCCCATCGACATATCGATGATATCTTCGCCGCGATGCCGCGCCGCCATTTTCAGCTCGGCGGTGATATTGAAAACATAGGGCGGCAGACGCTTGATGCGGGAAAATTCGTGACTCATTTCAATCCAGGCCGGGGTGGTGTTGGTTTTATAATGTTGCACTGCAAAATTTGATTCTAGCCGAGCCCCGCAGCGAACGCCAATGCCGCGCACCGAATTGCGCGCAAAAACTGATATGGATTGATCGACATCATGAAACTGCACCTCAATACCAGCGACGGGTTGCACACCATCACCGGCCATGGCGAAGGCTATGTGGCCGTCAACCAGCAGAAGATCGAGCACGCCTTGATCGTGATGCCGGCACAGCTGATCAACCCCTGGACGCTCGCCTATGCGGCGGCGGTCTCACTGGCGGACTTCGAGGTCCTGCTGGAAATCGGCCCGGAACTGGTGGTGTTCGGTTCGGGCCCTGTTTTCCGCTTCCCCGATCAGCGCATCATGGTCGCGTTCTCGCAGCGCCGCATCGGCTTCGAGGTCATGGACACGCCCGCCGCCTGCCGCACCTATAACGTGCTGATGAGCGAGGGGCGTAATGTGGCGGCGGCGCTGCTGGTGTAGCGGGGTTGTCGGGTTACGCAATGAAGCTGCTAACCCGACCTACGGCCGCTGAACGCCGGCGGCTCCTGCCGCCCCGCTTAGCCGCCCGACAAGGCCGCGACGATCAGGATTTCATCACTCGGCCGCAGCGATACAACCAGTGAACGCTGCAATTCGGCATTGACGAACAATTTGATGTGCGCCCGAATCTGCCCCTGTTCGTCGATCATGCGAAAGCGCATGCCGGGATAGCGGCGGTCGAGATCGAACAGCAGAGCGTCCAGCGAATCGCCGATGGCCTCGACCTCGCGAATGCCGTCGGTGTATTCCACCAGCGGCGTCGGCAGTTTTACCTTCACAGGGTGTAAGCCTCGACCGAGTACAGATGCGGCAGATGCAGCATCAGGCACTGCCATTTTTTGCCTTCGTCAAAGCTGCACCAGACCTCGCCGCTGGTGGTGCCAAAATAGAGTCCCACAGGAGCCGCTTGATCGGCACTCATGGCCTGGCGCTTGACGGTGAACCAGGCCTGCGCGGGCGGCAGCCCCTTGTCCTGACGAACCCAGGATTTTCCGCTGTCGCGTGAACAATAAACGGCCGGTTTTCCCGCCACCGACATGCGCGGCCACACCGTGCTGCCGTCCATCGGGAATACCCAGAGTGTGGCCGGGTCGCGCGGATGCAGCACCACCGGGAAGCCGATATCGCCGATCGCCTTGGGCATATTGTCGCCGATGCGCGTCCAGCGATTCTGCGCGCGCTCCAGCCGATAAATGCCGCAATGGTTTTGCTGGTAGACCACATCGCGCACGGTCGGATGCATTTGCACGCAATGCGGGTCGTGGCCAGTTTCCGCATTCGGGTCCGGCAGGAAATCCGCTGCGATGCCGCGGTTATTGGGCTTCCAGTTCGCACCGCGATCGTAACTTTCAAACACCCCGCCGCTGGACATACCGACCAGCAGATGGTTCTTGTCGAAGGGATCGACATTGATCGAATGCAGGGTCGCGCCATCCGGCGGCGACTCCTGCGCCCCGCCCAGCCATTTGAGACGGTCCGGATGCAGATTGAGGCCATTCACACTCTGCCAGGTGACGCCATCATCCTCGCTGCGAAACAGGCCATGCGGCGAGCTGCCGGCGTACCAGGTCTTGGGTTCGCTCACATGCCCGCGCGTCAGCCAGAACACATGGTTCACCACCCAGCCGTAGTTGTCACCTGCGCCTTCGTTTGGATTTTTGGGAAACGCCGGCGGTGTCGCCGCCTCCTTCCAATTCTTGCCGCCATCGGTGGAGCGAAACACCGTCGGCCCCAGATGCCCGGCGCGCACTGCGACCAGGATGGTGCCGGTGGCCGGATTCATCAGCGCATGGTTAACGATCTGGCCGAGGAAGTGCGGGCCATCGGCGCGCCAGGTCTTGCGACCATCATCGCTTTTAAGGACGAAGAGGCCTTTGCGGGAACCAACCAGAACGACAGTTTTCGATGGAGCGGATTTGCTTGCCATGGGTTTCTCCTGTGCGATGGATGCGCTTCTGAATTAATGCAATGTGGAACACACGATTTTGTCGTGGGCCACATTGTTTCGGGTGTCGCTGATTTTACTTCTGCTGAAAGGTCAAATGGCAAACCAAATGGCAAACTCAAGCACTGGTGCGGCGTTTGGGGCAAAAATGTCCGGGGAAGCTCGCCAATTCTCGACTTTGGCGCCCCGCAGGGCCAAGTTCCGAAGCGATTTCACAGCCTGAGACTCCATTCTTTCTCCTTTGCACGCAGCTCCCTGCGCACGGAGCGCCATGCGTCGCGTGACACCATGTTTACGCTCTCCTTCTTCAGGCTGCAGTTGAGCGTGGAAACGCGCGGCCGGTTTCGAGCAGCGTCTTGAGGTTCGAAAGAACCTTCGGCCAGCCGCCCGACACGCCTGCGAGCATCTTGGGGTCGCGCTCGAGGTCGTCATGCGTGACCGTCAAACGAACCAGTCCGTCGCTATACGGCTCGATATCGAATGCGACGCGCGAATGCTTCGATTCGTCCCCGGCTTCCGTCGGCCTGGCCCATGTGAAGACCAGGCGGTGTGGAGGGTTGCTCTCGACGACCTTGCCGACGATGTCGACCGTGCCCGCATCGTCGACGCGCCGGTGCTCCCATCGGGAACCAGGCTTCCAATCCGATACGTTCACGCGTGCACAGCCTGAACTATCAGTCCAATATTCACGCATCAAGTCTGTGTCGACCAATGCCCGCCACACCTTCTCCGGCGTGGTCGCGATGTAGGTCACGTACACGAAGTCAGGTTTTTTCATCGTCATCACTTTCCAGTTTTTTCTTGAGGTCGCGCAACGCACCGAGGCGGCCGCGCTCGAATTTTCCGATCCAGCGCTCGTGAATCTCGTGGAGCGGCACCGGGTTCAGGTAGTGGAGCTTCTCCCGGCCCTGCCAAACGATGGCGACGAGGTTTGCGTCCTCGAGCTGCTGCAAATGCTGCGTCACCGCCTGGCGCGTCATGTCCATATGCTCACAAAGTGCCGTCAGCGTCTGGCCGTTCTCGCGATGCAGCTGGTCAAGCAGACGCCTGCGGCCCGGGTCGGCCAGCGCTTTGAAGACTTTATCGACGTCCAAAGACCGGGTGGGCAATCGACTCCGCAAGCTCAGGACTTTCATGGGTAGTGTTTTATTCCCAGCTGTCGAGTTTGAAATCGTTTGGATTGGGGGCGCCTTTGCCGGTTTCGAGAAGCGACTTCAGACTCAACAGAAAGACCGCCCATTTGGTGCTGCAATGGTGCATGAACTCCACCGGCTCCTTCCAACCTTGGTGCTTGAAGAGGACGATGGACCAGTCGCCTTCCTGCTTGAGCTCCCAGCTTATTTTTGTGCCGACCCATTCTTCGGGCCCATCCACCACTTGCCATAGTACGTGCCTGGCGGGATGAAGCTCAAGAACCTTCATGCCGATGGCACCGGCGTCATCCTTGAGCTTGAAGCGGAATTGCAGCACGCCGCCGACTTTGCCTTCCCCTTGCGTGTCGTTCGTCCACCAACCGACAAGACCTTTGCGTGTGGTCAATGCCTTATAAACTTCCTCCAGGGACGACTTGATTCCGATTTTATGCAGAATATCCACCATAAGAAATTTCTCCTTACTGATCGTTAGAAAAGATTGCGTGCGTTGTCATGGCAATAATTTCCTGGCGCCCGCCATCGCGTTGAAGGCCCTTTGCCGATGTCCTGGAGCGTTGCGGATTATATGCAAGCATTTTATTGCATGTCAAGCGGCAAAATCCTGCCATACGCTGCCGCCATGTCGAATGCCTGGTGCTCGAAATTGGGCGCGCCGGGCGAGGAGTACAGCGATCTGACGCGCAAACCCGCCGGGCGCTTTCGTCAAAAACCGTAACGCAGTTCGGCAAAAACGCCACGGTTGGATTTCAGGCCGCCGAATTGTGTATTGTTCGCCCCGCCATAAAATTCGGCGCCAACTGTTCCTTTCCACTGATCGTTGAATGCGTAGCTCAACAACGGCCGAACAAATCGGTCATTACGGGTGAGATTAAACACCGCGAAGATTTCGGCCTCCAGGGTATTGTTGAACCATTTATTGCTGACGCGAAAACTAATGCCGTTATTAAGGCGGTCCCGTTGACCGCTGAGGACGGCATTCTGGATGGCGATGCTGCGCTCCAAAGAATCGCCAATTGCTTCCGGGTTTTGGTAGCGCCGTATGCGGCGTTGAAAGAACTGTAAATTGACGTTCAGATTCTCGAAAAATGTCCTGTCAACGCCAACAACCCAGGACAGATAAGGATTCTTGACGCCAGGGTCGGTTCCCGCCTTGTCTGTGGTATCCACGTATGCCATCTCCCCGCGAAGACCGAAGCGCCCATAGTTTCGTGCGAAGTCGGCTCCAAGCACCGTGACGCGGTCGTAATGCAGTTCCACTATGGGTCCCGTTGGCGTGTTCCCGGTGAGCCGCATTTCCGGCAACAGGTTGAAACCGTGGAAGGCGCTGATGGACCAGTCGAATCCATCGCTCACCCGATTGAGCTTCAGCCCGACTTCAGCGTTGGAAAACGTACGCTGAGGTTTTGTCTCGATGAGCGTGCTTCCCGTTGTCGGGAGCGGGATTTTGGAGGGCTCGAAGAAAGGGGTCACAAAGATTGTAACGGTATGTTCCTGCGACAGGAAGGCGTCGAGCTTGACCGCCGTCGTACCGAAGCGTTGGTCGTCCTCGAACGGCAACAACACAACATAGTCGCGGGGTGTGAGATTATCGGTAGGATTGATTCCGTCCGCACGTCCCCAGGCGACGATCTGTCTGCCGATACGCAAGTCTGCTTTCTCAAAATGCGCGGTCGCGTAGCCTTCAAGCACCTGACCCCTGGTCTCGGCGCCTTTGCCGAGGGCGGGATTGGTGATGCGCAGCTCCAGCTTGCCGTCGAGGGCCTCGGAGAAAGTGGGCAAGGCCTTGATCTGGGCGGTGGCGCCGAGGAAATCGGTATCGTTGTTGAGGTTCTTTGAAGAGCGAAAATAGTCAGCGCGCATGACGCCGGAGACGCGCTGGTCCAGCAAGAACGCCGTTAAACCGCCGGAAGAGGAGCGGCCGTCAGCGCCGGGTTCATCGGCGTACACCGCAGACGCTGAAGCCGCCCCGACCATGGCAGCGAAAAGGAAAACGGTCGGTTGCTTCATTCATTCTCGACGTAACGCGTGGTGAACAGCCCTTCCGGCACTGCCACCCCGGACTCCACCTTTTCGAAATTGAGAACGGTCTTGTGGCCGGTCTGGTGATTCGTCATTTCGCGCAACTTTGGAAACCAACGCTGCGGATTTGACTCAACCAGTTGGTGGTCGGCCGTGAGTTGGGTTTTCAGCAGCCGCCCCGAGAGGTCATAGTACTCAACCTTGGCCTCGATATAGCTGTCCTTTCTGACCCATGTTGTCTTCTTGCTGTAGCCGCTGTTGGAACTGACCGTGTCATTTGCCGGCACGGACTCGACGACGTAGCAGTCATGATTGTCTATGGCCTCCGATCGCAACAGCGAATGCCGATATAGATCCACCTTCGGCAGCGATATGTCGCCATAGGAAAAATCCGAGCCGACGAAGCTGTCTTTTTTGTTGTTGGCCACCAGGCGCCGGCTCTTCTTCAGCGCAGGCAGATAAATCCATTGGTCGTCGTCGCCGTCGCTGTGCTCGATCTGCAGGAAGCCGGTTCCCTTGATGTCATTGGGGAAACTGAATCTCACCAGGAGATCAGAGTCGACCCCGTTGGGTTGCAGTTTCAGTGTCGTGGTGCTCTTGCGCTCGCGCTTCTGGCCTTTGTCGTTAGTCAGGACCATGGACAAGTCCGTCTTGAGCGACTTTATCTTCGAGGCAAAGAAGTTTTTTTCCATGATGTCGCGCGCGCCCAACTCCGGCGCGGCGGCGGCACCAACGGGCGCCAGCGCCAGGACGATCAAGGCGCCGGCAAGGGCGATGATGCTCGCCCTCATTTCCCACCTCCGGAGGCGACCGAGATCACATTCGCGAACAACTCTTCGCGCCGATCGCCAAAGATGAATCGCGGCTTGAAAATCATCATGAGGCTGCGCAAAAAGAACAGGGCGAAGAGCGCGCTAACCGTCATCGTCGCTATCACCATATTCGAGAGCTGGTTGTAAAACGCAAAATCCGACGCCTGGAGGACCGCGTAGCCGGCGATGATCGAAAGCGCCACGAACAGAATGGCCTTGCCCGACGTCAACAACGAGCTTTGAGTGGCGAGCAAGACACTGCCGCTGCGGGCGAGCTCCTCACGGAACCGGAACAGCAGGTAAATCTCGTAGTCGGCTCCGATGCCGATGGCCATTGCCGCCGTCGTCATGGCGCTGATATCGAGCGGAGTATGAAGCCAGCCCATCAGGCCGAAGTTCGCGACGATGACCGCGAACAGCGGCGTGACAACAAATAGTCCGCCGACCCACGAACGGAAAACGATGGCGCCAAGGATAAACACCACCAGGGCCATCTGTGCCATGTTGCGGACTTTGTCTTGCACGATGACATCGTTAAGTGCGATCAACTGGGGCAGGCTTCCGCCCACCTGCACGGTGACGCCGGGCGGGAAATTTTTCGCAATGACGGCCTGGGCATTTTTTGCGATTGTGTCCGCATTAGTCGTGCTGTCGTTCTTGAGAAAAGCCCAGACGGCCGCGCGCTGGTAATCGTTGTCCACAAAACTGTCGAAATCCTGCGGGTCGCCCGAACTCGAATACAGGAAGAGATACTGCGCGACCAGATTGCGGCTATCCGGAATCTTGTAGAACTCCGGCCGGTCTTCGTGCATCGCCTGATTCATGCGCTTGATCAGGTCCGCCAGAGATTGCGTCTTGCCGACGTCCTGTTGGGTCGCAAGGAAAGCCTGCAATTTTTCCATGCCCTGTAGTACCTGCGGATCCTTTATGCCGTCCTGCTCAGGCGTGCTTATCAAGAATTGAATGGAATTGGTGCCGCCAAACTTCTGGTTGAGTGCGCGATCATCGATTCGCAGCTGACTGGTCGGCTTGTGGTAGAGCTTGAAATTGTTGTCGATACGCAGAAATGCCATGCCGCTTCCCACTAGCGCGATCAGCGCGAGTCCGCCGCCAACAATCCAGGGGGCGCGCCCGCCGACGAGATTGTTCGCCACCCCAAGTAAGAACCTGTCCAATATGCCCGCCTCGCGTTCACGCTCGGCTTCCCGTTTTTTCGGGGGACGAAGTGCCGAGCGCACCGCCGGAATAACGGTCATCTCGAGCGCCATGGCGGCGAGCACGCCGCCGCCCGCAAACACCCCGAAGTGCTGCACCATGGGGATACCCGTGCCGGCGAGCGAGAAAAACGTAATGGCGGCGATCAAGCCTGCGGTGATCATTACCGGCCCCACACGGATAATCGATTCCACCACCGCCTCACGGTTTGCGTCTCGAATGTCCATACCAGTGGACTGAAGGCGGTGGTACTCCTCGTAATAGCGTTTAAGGATTTGAATCGCGTGGCCGGCGGCAACGGCCATGACAAGAATCGGGGTCGTTGTATTCAAGGGGTCCAGGTGCACGCGCAGCAGCCCCATCAATCCCAGGCTCCAAATGACGCTCAAGATTCCCGTCAGCATCGGCAGCAGCATTCCCTGGAAACTGCGGAACGACCAGTATTGGATGAGCATGATGATGAGAAGCGCGGCGCCGAAAAACATCGGCATCTTCATGAAATGAACGTCCGCGGCTTCAGCGATGAGGGGCAACCCGCCGAGGTAGATATCCACCGTGTCGTCACGTTCCCGGTTGACGACTTTGTGCAAGCCCTCGTTGAGGGTCAGGAAGTTTGGCGTTTTTTCATCCTGCTTGAAATCGGCGATGATCGCCGCCGCCTTGCCGTCCGCTGATACCAAGGCGTTGTAGTAGAACGGCATCGAGGTGACCGCTTCTTTGAATTTTTCGATTTCAGCCGGTGTTTGCGGCACAGTTTCCATCATGGGGCGCACCTCCATGCCCTCTGGGCCGCCCTTGATCTGCTTCACCTTGCGCGCCGCGAAACTCAGCACGTTGTGCCGAACCGCGTGGGGCAACTGTTCGATTTCCTCCTGGAGGCGCTTGATCTTCGCCAGCACCTGCGGCTGGTAAATGTCCCCTTGCTTGGGAACGATGCCGATCACGGTGTAGTTTCTGCCGCCGAAAATTTTATCCAGCTGGTTCGTCGTCTCGACGTAAGCATGCTTCTGGGGCGCCCAGAGGTCCGGATTGGAGTCCATCTGGAGGTTGCCCATGCGGGTTATTAAAAAGGCGGTGATGCCCAGGATCGCGATGACCACGACAAGGCGATGAGTAATGATCCACTGTGCATAGGGACGGAAGAAACGAGATTTAGCTGAATCCATTTGTAGTCTCACTGTTTGATAGTCTGATTTGGCGCACCCTTGATGGACCTCCTGGCAGCAAGGTCGAGCGAGCCGGGCGGGGTGCTCCCCTCATTCCTCGGTGGTGCCTTAATTCCAGTTGTCGATCTTGATATCGTTTGGCTCGGGGGCGCCTTTCCCGGTTTCGAGAAGCGCCTTCAGACTCAACAGAAAGACCGCCCACTTGGTGCTGCAGTGGTGCATGAACTCCACCGGCTCTTTCCAACCTTGGTGCTTGAAAAGGACGATGGACCAGTCGCCTTCCTGTTTGAGCTCCCAACTGACCTTGGTGCCGATCCATTCTTGGGGACCGTCGACCACTTGCCATAGCACGCGCTTGGCGGGATGAAGCTCCAGAACCTTCATGTCGAAGGCGCCGGCTTCAAAACGGAATTGCAGCACGCCGCCGACTTTGCTTTCCCCTTGCGAGTTGTCCGTCCACCAGGCGGCAAGGCCCTCGCGCGTGGCCAATGCCCTGTAGACATCATCCAGTGACGACTTGATTCCGACTCTATGCAGAATATCCACCATAAGAGATTTCTCCTTACTGTTCGTTAGAAAAGATTGCGTGCGTTGTCATGGCAAACGCCTCCTGGCGCCAGCACCAGTTCCGCGTCGGCGGCGACGTAGCGGACATGGCGGTAGTCACGGATGAAGCTGATCCGGCCCTCGCGCCACTCAAGCCACATCATGTAACTGGGCTTCGGATCGGCGCGGTCTTCGAACACCGCGACCACCTCCCGGCCTTCAAGCCAGGCAGGCGCAAACCACACGCCATCGAACTTGGCGTAGATGGTGAAGAACAGACCGACGTCCGCGCGGCCGACGCGAAGCGGGTACGAGGATTGATTGAGTTTCACGTCGTCCGCCAGCAGCGCCCGCAGGCCGTCCCAGTCCCGCTGGTTGAAGAGCGCGACATAGCGCAGCACCGCAGCGGACGCCGCCTGCGCGTGCGGCAACGGGCCGGTTTGCGCGTCGGTTTGCGCGTTGATCTCGCGCAGGCGCGCGCGGCCCCGCGCCAGATGGCCCTTCACGGCGTCGACCGTGAGATCGAGAAGCTCGGCGATCTCTGTCAGCGATTCGTCGAGTACGTCCTTCAGAATGACAACACTGCGCTGGAGGAGGGGCAGCTCCGCAAAGCGCGACACCGCGGTCTTGACTGCTTCCTGGCGCATCAGCATCTCCATGGGGTCAGGGCTGGCCGGGTCGGCGACGTCCGGGGCGGCGTCGATGGGTTCAGCATTGCGCACCGTCCGGCTGCGCAACAGGTCGAGGGCGCGGTTGTGGGCGATGCGGAACAGCCAGGGTCGAAGCGGCGTCGCCTCGTCCAGGTCCGGCATTGCCGCGAGCGCGCGAACGAGCGTGTCCTGCACGACGTCCTCGCCGTCGATGACCGATCCCATGAGTCGCGCGCAATAGCGGTGCAGCTCGGGTCGCAGCTCCCCGGCCAGGACGAGGAGTTGCGCCCGGCGGTCGCCGTCCGGCGCAGGCCCTTCTGCACTCAAGCCGCCGCTCCCTCGATTGCCGCAGCGACGAGGCGCTCGGCGACCAAGGCTTCGCGCACCTTCGGGCGCGCGGCCACGCGAGCCATGTAGGCAGACAAATTGAGATAGGGCGCGAGATCGATCTTGAGGAAGTTCGACCAGTTCACGATGGCAAACGCATAGGCATCCGCGACCGTAAAGGTATCGCCCGTCAGATAGGCACGCGTCGCCAGATGCCGATCAAGCTCGGCGAAGCGAAGGCTAAGCTTGTCGCGCGCCGCCTGCTTGGTGGATTCCGCGGCTTCGGCCTGCCAAAGCCAGGGACTGAAGGTTCGGTGCAACTCGGAAGCGACGAAGGCGAGCCACTGGTTCACGCGGAACCGCTCCTTCGTTCCGGCCGGCGGCGCAAGCTTCGACTGCGGCGCCTGTTCCGCCAGATATTGCACCAGCGCGGCGACTTCGGTGTGGACTTCGCCATCATCGAGTTGGATCGCCGGAACATAGCCGCGCGGATTGATCGCGAGATAGTCCTCGCCCTTCTCGGTCTTGTGCGATGCAAGATCGACCTTGACGAAATCGATGGCGAGGCCGGCTTCGCGGGCGACGATATGCGCGGCGAGCGAGCACGCGGCGGGTGAATAGTAGAGTTTCATGACAGGGGTTCTTGTGTAGATGAATAGTGGAGGTTCGTAACAGGTCTCCCGTGACTTCAAGACCTTTGCCGATGTCCAAAAACCTTGCGGGTTACAGGTATGTAAGGCAAGTATTTACCTGCGCGTTGATTATAGGCAACCGTTTACTTGCATGTCAAGGGGCAACACCCTGCCGTACGGTAGTTCCCGGTCGAACTAGCGGTGCAGCTCGGGCCGCAACTCACCGGCCAGGACGAGGAGCCCCGCCCGGCGGTCGCCGGCTGTGCTGTGCTCAAGCCGCCGCTCCCTCGAGAATGGTGACGCCGGTATCGCCCTTGAGCCCGAAGGCGAAGCCCTCGGCATATTGCGGATCGTTCAGCACGGCAACAACTTTCTCGCCGAACTCCCGGGGTGGCATCGGCGCAGGGAAGCGGGCCAGGAACGCTTCGGGCGTGACGCCCATGGCGCGCGCATAGCCGTTGGCGCCCGCATCGCCGACCCCGGTGCCGCCGACCATCTGCATCGGGATGATCGTCTGGAAGCGGATCCCGAGGCTCTTCTGCTCCGAGACGCCGTTGGCGTATTTGGCCATGAACCAGAGCATGCGCTTGGCGCCGGCGTAGCCGCCCGACAGCGGCGATCCTGTGTGGCCCGCACCACTCGATCCCACCAGGACGCGGCTTCCAAGCTTGAGCGGCAGATTGAGCGCCGCCTGCAACCAATAGAGCCCGGCCTTGACATCGGTCTCCCAAGTGGCGGTGAAATCCGCCCAGCTCAACTGGTCCAGCCGGCCCATGCGCGGTTTCGCGCCCGCGTTCAGCGCCAGGATGTCCGGGCGGACCTCGGCGAGGATGCGCTGGGCGGCGGTCTCGTCCGTCACGTCGGCGGCGATCGTGGCGACGCCCAGCCGGGCGCGGACGGACGCGAGCGCATCGGCGCCGCGGGCGACGACCGTCACCCGGGCGCCGTGCGCGACCAGGGCCTCGACCAGTCCCAGGCCCAGGCCACGGCTTCCGCCGGTGACGACGACACTCTTGTCTTTGAGGCTCATCATTTCTGCTCCGATGTCTAGGTACAGCTAAGACGATCGAGGCTCGAGAAAGGAGTCAAAAAAGAGTCAATCAACGCCGCCGTGAGGGGATGGCGCAAGCGCTTCGCGGCCAGTGTCAGGACACGTGAACCGCTCGATGGAAGGGTTAGGCCGCTTTGCCATGCGCATGTGACCTCAAGGGCAAGTACACGTCTGTGATCATTTCATGCTCTTGAATATGCGGCCCTACGTTCACGTAGTGGAAGAAGATGGGGAAGTCTCCGAGAGACTCGCCACTGTAAGGCAACCAGTCTCGACACAAGAAAATCGCCGCAGAGTTGTGCGACCTTGAACCCCAATGCCTTGCCAGCGCGCAGCGGCTGGCCGGAATGACCTTGTTGACGATGCCCTGCGGATTTGGTTGAACGAGCTGTTCGTACGATACGCAGAAATCTACGCGATGGTCAGATGGTGGAGTCGCATATGGGTCGGTGTAGTGAACGCCGTAAGTGCGATGGTTGCCGGGGGAGAGGCGGTTCTGCATGCGCCACGCGATGAGCCTCTTCGAAGTTTCATACTCAAGCTCGGGCGGGCCGCAGTGCTCTGCAGCGGCGACTCTGGTTTCCAGAAATTCAACAATACGGACTTCCATCGAACACTCCTGGAATTTCGCCTTGCGGCCTGACTAGTCCAAAGATTTATGGCGCATTTTGTATTCCATGCGCTCCATTACAAAAGACACAAAACACACAACCACAAAGGTTTGCTTGCAACGGCCGGCGCCTATTTTGATGGGCTTCCCAAAATTCGCAAAACTCCAGCATCGGCGAGGTGTTTGGAGCATTTTTGCCTGGAAAGCCGCGCCGAATGGCGTTCTACGTTTTTTTTTGGGTTTCATAAGAAGCCGCGATGAAGCGTGCGCAAGCTGCGTTGGTCGGCCGAAGGTTGCAGTCCCGGTACCCCCGGCTTCAATCATGCCGGGGTTCATCCGGGCTACGGAATGTCTACCCGTTCAAGTGGCGGGCGCTGGAATGTCGTGATGGAGTGCGACGTTAACAACCCATGGCTGAAGCTTTAAAAGCTGTACGATCAAGCCGTTGCGAACAGTCGCGCCTCGCTGCTTACGCGAACTCGAACCCGCCAATAGTCATTCCACCGTCAACGACCAACATTTGACCGTAAATGTAACTCGCCTCTGCAGAGCAGAGCCAGACTGCAGCGGCAGCCACTTCACCCGGCTGAGCGCCGCGCCTGGCGGGAAGTGTCGAAACTGCCTGCTTTGCAAAGGCCGGGTTTTGCGCGCTGGCGGCAGCGACCATTGGCGTCTCGGTCCATCCTGGGGCCATGGTGTTGACTCGGATGTGGTGTCCGCCATTTTCCATCGACGCGACACGCGTCAACCCGTGAATTCCATGTTTCGAGGCCGCGTAGGCGCACATTCCGCCCGGCCCGGTTAGCGCTGCTACCGATGCGGTGTTACAAATTGCACCGCCACCCGTGCGCTTCATAATGGGGAGTTCGTATTTCATGCAGAGAAAAATGCTGCGGAGATTGACTCGCACGACGTTGTCGAAGTCGGCGGCCGGATAGTCTTCAACCCGATGGGCACCTCCCAGGATGCCGGCGTTGTTGAAGGCAACGTCCAGCCGTCCTGCTTCCTTATCAATCCGCGCAAGCAGCGCGGTCACATCCTCCTCGACGGATACATCGGCGCGTGCGACCTTCGCTTGGCCGCCTTCCTTCGCGATTAGTGTCCTGGTTTCGATCAAACCCGGCTCAAAGTTTCCAGCGCAATAGACCTGCGCGCCACGGGCAGCGAAGATACGAGCAGCTTCACGCCCAATACCGGATCCCGCACCTGTGACAAGAACAACCTTACCGTTGAAATCGGGCGTTGACGAAAATGCGTTAGTCATCTTGATCCTTTCGTCATCTTCTTGAGTGCGGTGGCAATGCCATCGCGTTGCATTGCCAATTCATGATCATTGCTTGTCGAACACACCGAGTTGATGAAGCCCCGTCAGCCAATCCTCCGTATGCCACGTCCGAACAATCTTTCCGCCCTTTAATTCGTGGATATCGATCGCCTGGATAGTCAGCTTTCGCCCCTTCGCTGGAAAGCCCATCAATGCCGATTCGTGGGTGCCCGAGATTTCGGAACGCACCGTCACCTTGTTTCCATCCTGCAGCATGTCGAGAACGACGATCTTTAAATCGGGCATGGCTTGCGTAAGCTCGACGAGAATTTGTTTCGCGCCGGCTGGTCCGAGCGCTTGATTGGGCGCAGGTGGAATATCGGCCCAAGTCTCGCTCAACACTTTGTCGAGGAGCGCAGGATCGTGCTTGTCGAACGCTTGGTACCAAAGCATCACAATGGATTTCTGAGAATTTTGATCGGCAGCATTAGCGGACATAGTCGGCCCCAGCATGATAAATAGCGCGGCAGCGGTGACGCATGTAAGCGTCAGGTGAATTCGGCGGTTCATTACTGTCAAGGTAACTGGATTAAGTTCAATCTCGGCAGCGGCCCGCTTGGAGCTTGTTGCAGCCTTGCACCGGTCGCCAGTGTGCCAAGATCGATTGTTGCGAATCCGATCTTCTCCAGTATCTCGGCGACTTGCCGCTTTGCAGCAACGTCGTCTCCGGACATGAATAACACGCGATGTCCTCCACACTGCTTCGGATCAGCAGCAAATAGGGCGCGCGGTAAGGTATTGCAAGTCTTTACGACACGTGCGCCCGTTACGAGCGACGCGACAAACTCACTTGAACTCTGGTCCTTCAATTCATCCAAATTGGTTCCGGGAGGGACCATAGGATTAGTCGCGTCGATCAAAATACGACCATTCCATGCGGGAAGATCAGAGAGCGCTTCACGCAATTGCGGCCATCGCACCGCCACGAACACGACATCGGCCCGTGCGGCCTCGTCTCGCGTACCGCCCCTCGCCTTTCCGCCAATCTGGCTTACGACATCAGTCAAGGATTCCCGACCACGCCGATTGCTGAGAATTACTTCGTACCCCGCTTTTGCGACGTGAGTTGCGAAAGCCTGTCCAATGCCGCCTGCGCCGATGATGCCAATCGTCATGAAACGCTCAGTGTGCTCACGTTAAAAAGCAAGGACTACTTCTTGGGCGTGTTTAACAGCTGCTGCTCCCATGTCAAACTGGTACCGACATTGCCCATGTGCTCGACCAGCATTTGCCCATACCCGGGCACCGTCGCTTCTCGTGCCCAGTCGCGCTGCAACTCAGCGGCAAACACAGTCCAGGTGAGTGGGATACCTCCGGCTTGGATCATGCGTTGTATCGCCACCTCATGGGCTTCGATACTCACACCACCGGAGGCATCGGTGACGAAATAGACCTCATAGCCCTCGCCGAGCGCTTGAATGACTGGAAACGCCAGGCATATCTCGGTCCAAAGTGCTGCCATGACGATCTTCTTCCTGCCGGTCTTCTTCACCCAATTGACGCAGCGGGCATCCTCCCAGGTGTTGATGAAGGTCCGATTGATCGGCTTCTGCTCCGGAAATACGTCTTGCAGCGGCTTGAGGAGGAAGCCGCCTCGCTCCTCGACAACCGTGGTCAGCAAGGTGGGCACGCCAAAGACTTTCGCCGATTTAGCCAAACCCACAACATTGTTGACGATCGTCTGAGTGTCGTGACTACGCAGACCAGCGAATTGAAAGGGCTGGTGGTCGATCAAAATCAAAACGCAGTTGTCCGGCGTCAGCAAAGCGCCAAGTCCGGCTTTCGGGTTGTTTTGAGTTGTCATCGTGTCTTCCTTAAGTTGATTCGCAGGGATCATCGGCCCCGGGCACCAAAAGGTAACAGCGGCCCACGATCAGAAATCGCCTGTGCGTGCCAGGGTAGTGGGCTGTGAATGCCAGCCGCCACGCCATGACAATGAACCCTTGGGCTCGCTAGAAAGCCGACGGCCAAAGCCTGCCGTTGAAGTCCTACGACTCTCGGTTTCGGCGAAGGTTACTGGGAGTGCGTCCGAAGCGCGCGCGGCACACTCGGGCGAAGTGAGAGGGATCCAGGAAGCCGGCGCGTTTCCCAATTTCCGCTGTCGTTACTTGATCGAATAGCCGGGATTGGAGCATTCGAGAAGCCAAATCCAAGCGCGCATCGATTAGCCTTTTACCGAATGTCTCCCCGTGAGTCGCTAGAATTCGATGCAGTGTCCGAGGTGATAAATTCAGTGAAGCGGCTACATCGGTGGCGGTCAGTTGCAGCTCCGAGCATCGTTGTTCAATACAAGCGTGAATTCGGGCGCGCTGTTGAACAGAGCGCGTCTGAACATTCGGCAAATACCCCCGCATTTCGTCCGCAGCGAGTGCGAGCAACACGCCGATCTGATCCGCCATGACCTGGGCTGGCAACGGGGGGGCCGTAGCCAACTCGGGGGTGACTTGGGAAAGATAGTTCGACAGCATCTTCCCCCAACTGGAATCTCGGGAGATGCGTTGACCGACCAATTGTCTGGGATCCGGAATCCAGGCCTGGAGCCATTCGATAGGCAGTCGTACATTGATAGCCAAACAATCGGGCGGCCAATGTACGGACAGTTCTTCGCGGGTGTCGGCCAATAGGACGTCGCCTGGCAGAAGCAGTGCTTCACGGTCCTTTTTCCAATGCCTCCAATTGCAACCAACGCCGACGGTCAGGAGATAAGTGAATTCTTGGGCACGAGCAATGTCTTTTCGTGTCCGGTGCGCGTCATGGGGCGATCCCCCTAATCGGGACACAGTGAGAGGACCCAATTGCGCAGCAGTTATCTCGGCATTGAAGTTGAATCTCACTGGACTGGACGTCGTGATACTCAAGATGCGATTGTCTAGCATGCCCGCGTAAGCATCCAGTCGCTCAGATGGGGCGAAATCATTCGTAGACCACTTAAACAGTGGTGCTCGATAATCGGATCTTTCCAAAGTGCCCTCCGCATTATTTGTATTATTTTGGGACAGACCACGTTCTCTTTTTGCCGCTATTTAATGGAGCCAGACACTGAGCCAGACGCGAATGGCACTTGCTTAAGCCCGAAACCAATGCACGACGAGGTCCATAGCGGTCCGTAGCCCGGATTTCGCTGCGCTACTTCCGGGCTACATTTTCCGAGCTAAGTTCAGCTTAAGTAAATGCCATTCGGACCTGATTCGTTTTATTGAATATCAGCGCCATTCTGATGGCCCTCGTAAAATTTGCAAACTCCAGCACTGGCGCGGTGTTCGGAGCATTTTTGCTTGGAAAGCCGCGCCAGTGCTTGTGTTTAAAATATGAGTCAACGAAGGACTGGATTCCAGCCTGCGCTGGAATGACGGCATTTTTTTGTGGCTGTGCGAGTTTTTTAGTGGTCTGCCGATCATGCTTTGCCAACATAACCTGAGTGGCAGAAGTCCAAACCCATAGCGAAACAGCATGAATTTCGCCACATTGTTCGGCTACGATGACTGCATGAAAACTTCCAATGATCCTTCCCTACCCCCGCTTTTGCCAACACACCGCCGCATCGGCATCATCGGCGGCATGGGCCCGGCCGCCACGGTCGATCTGATGCAAAAGATCATCGCCGCCACACCCGCCACGCGCGACCAGGACCATGTGCCGATGGTGGTGTGGAATGTGCCGCAGATTCCTGAGCGGGTCGAGCATATTCACGATGCCACTTCGCCTTCGCCGGCCCCGGCGATGCGCGCCGCCGCCAAAGCCCTGGCCGAGGCCGGTGCCGAGGCCATCGCCATCGCCTGCAATACCGCGCATTTCTGGGCGGCGGATGTGGAGGATGCGTCCGGTTTGCCGCTGCTGCATATCGCCGATGCCGCGCTGGCTGCGCTGGCGCATCGTCCTTCACACGCCACTGCGCAGCCGCGCCGCATTCTGCTGCTGGCCACCACCGGCACGCGCGAGGCCGGCATTTATTCTCAACGCGCGGCTATCGCTGGTGTCGCGCTGGAATTGCCGGATCAGCCGACCCAGGCGCGCATTTCGCAGGCCATTGCCGCGGTGAAGGCCGGGCGGATTGAGGCGGCGCGCGCCACGCTGTTTCCGGTGTTGACCGAAGCACTGGCCGGCGGCGTCGATGCCCTGCTATTGGCCTGCACCGAATTGCCCATCGTGGTCGGCGGCTCGAAGTTTGAGGCACAATCCGTGGATGCCACGGCAGCGCTGGCCGAGGCGATTGTGGAATTCTCATTGGCGGCCTCGATCGAGGCGGCCAACGACACATCGTCCCGCAGGCCCGCGCGCCCTGGCACGTCCAACCCAAGTGCCCGAACAACCCAACCGCGGAACCACCACCTTGGAGATCAAGTGGCTTGAGGATTTTTTAAGTCTTGCCGAAACCGGCAGCTTCTCGCGTTCCGCCGAGCAGCGCCATGTCACCCAGCCGGCCTTCAGCCGCCGCATCAGGGCGTTGGAAAACTGGGTCGGCGCCGAACTGATCGACCGCACCTCCTACCCCACCAAGCTGACCGCCGCCGGCGAGGCCTTTCGCGAGCGCGCCGCCGAGATCGTGCAGGATGTGTTCGACGCCCGCGCCACCCTGCGCGGCCAGCGGCCGATAGCCGCCGACACGCTGTCGTTCGCGGTGCCGCACGCACTGTCCCTGAACTTTTATCCCAAGTGGCTCACCAAACTGGAGCGCAGCTGCTTCGACGGCGCGCCGCTGGCGACACGCCTAGTCGCCCTGAATGTGCACGATGCGGTGATGGCCCTGGTGGAGGGCAATTGCGATTTGCTGATGTGCTACCACCATCCCGAGCAGCCGATCCAGCTCGACCCGCAGCGTTACGCGATGATTCCGCTGGGCGCGGAAGGCTTTCGCCCCTATGCCAAGGCGCTGCGCGACGGCTCGCCCTCACTGATCCTGCCGGGCAAGGCGTCGAACCCGGTGCCGCATCTGGCCTACTCGCCCAATGCCTTTCTGGGGCGCATGGTGGAGATCATCCTTGATGCCGCGCGGCGCCCGCATTATCTGCGCCGCCGCTATGAAACCGATATGGCTGAGGCGCTGAAGATGATGGCGCTGGAAGGCCATGGCGTGGCCTGGCTGCCCGACAGCGCGGTGGCGCGCGAGCTGAAATCGCGGCAGCTGGCCCTGGCCGGCGGCGAGCTGTGGTGGGGCGAGATGGAGATCCGCCTCTATCGCGAGCGGCGCAGCATGAAAGCCGGCGCCAAGCCCTTGCTCGATCAGTTGTGGATGTATCTGGAGGCAAGCACCAAGCCGGGCGCGCGCAAAAAATGACAGTCCGGCCGTCCCGGCGCATTTTCCGCGGGCGCGCCGCGTTGCGGGCATGGACATTGCTTTTGGAACTCGGGTACACTCGATTCGCTACGGAGTCCATGAGCACGCGAGGATGGCACCCCACTCACAGCGTCGCAACCATTTCATCATTATCAACACCAAAATCCGAGGAGCACTAACACATGTCAACGCTATCCAGAATTTCCACTTTGGCAGCCGGCCTGGTTGCAGCCGCCACGCTGGCGACGCCGGCGTTCGCCGACGAGCTGATCGGCACCCTGAAAAAGGTCAAGGATTCCGGCACCATCACCATCGGCTTCCGTGAAACCTCGATTCCCTTCTCCTATCTCGACGACAAGCAGCAGCCGATCGGCTATTCGATGGACATCTGTTCCGCCATCGTCGAGGAAGTGAAAAAAGAACTGCAAGTGCCGACCCTGACCGTGAAGATGAACCCGGTCACCTCGCAGACGCGCATCCCGCTGATGTCGAACGGCACCATCGATCTGGAATGCGGCTCCACCACCAATAACCTGACCCGCGCCAAGCAGGTTTCGTTCGCGCCGATCACCTTCATCACCGGCACCAAACTGCTGGTGAAGAAATCGTCCAAGATCAAGACCTACAAGGATCTGAAGAACAAGACCGTCGTCGTCACCCAGGGCACCACCAATGAGCGCGTGATCAAGGCCCTGTCGGACAAGGACGACCTCAACATCAAGTTCCTGAACGCCAAGGACCATGGCGAATCCTTCCTGAACGTGGAATCGGGACGCGCCACCGCCTTCGCGATGGATGACGTGCTGCTGTTCGGCCTGATCGCCAAGGCCAAGAAGCCGAAGGATTTCGAAGTGGTCGGCGATTACCTCTCCTATGATCCCTATGGCGTCATGTACCGCAAGAACGACTCCGACTTCGGTGTGGTGGTCAATCGCGCCGTCGCCAATCTGATGCGCTCGGGCGAGCTCGCCAAGCTCTACGACAAATGGTTCCTGCAAAAACTGCCGGATGGTTCGACCATGGCCTTCCCGATGAGCCCCCTGCTCAAGGCCGCCATCCAGTTGCAGGCCCTGCCGGAATAAACGCGGTCACGACGGGGAATCGAGCGATCGGTTCCCCGTTTTTATCTTTTGCAGATGCCGCGACTCGAACTCGAATAAACAACAATAAAACGCAGCGCCACCAACTGGGAGCATCAGCATGGAGTGGAAAGTATTTCTGGAGCAGGCGCCCTCCGGGGGCATGACTTATCTCGGCTGGCTGATGTCCGGCCTGATGTGGACCCTCCTCGTATCCGGATTCGCCTGGATCATCGCCTTCACCCTCGGCTCGATCCTGGGCGTGTTGCGCACCACCCCGCTCAAGTTTCTCAACTTCGCCGCCACGGTATATGTGGAGATTTTCCGCAACATCCCCCTGCTGGTGCAGATGTTCCTCTGGTATTTCGTGATGCCCGAGGTACTGCCGGGCGAGATGGGCGATTGGCTGAAACAGACCTACCCGACGTTGATCGAGCTGCCGTTTGCGCAGTTCAGCCTCTGGGAATTCACCGCCGCCGTGCTGTGCCTGGGCCTCTACACCGCCTCGCGCGTGGCCGAGCAGGTGCGCGCCGGCATCCAGTCCCTGCCCAGGGGCCAGACCAATGCCGGGCTGGCGATGGGCTTTACCCTGGCGCAGGTATATCGCTTCGTGGTGCTGCCGATGGCGTTCCGCCTGATCATCCCGCCGATGACCTCGGAATTCCTCACCATCTTCAAGAACTCCTCGACCGCGCTGACCATCGGCGTGCTGGAACTGACGGCGCAAAGCCGCCAGATTTCCGAATACACCTTCCGCACCTTCGAGGCCTTCGCCGCCGCGACCCTGATCTATATCGTCATCACCCTGACGGTGATCTTTCTGATGCGCCTGCTGGAAAACAAGGTGGCGGTGCCGGGCTATGTGTCGCAGGGAGGCCACTGATGGAAGGCTTCGACTACGGCGTCATCGTCCGCAATTTGCCGATCCTGTGGGGCGGCCTGATGCTGTCCCTGCAATTGTTCGCCATCGCCCTGGCCGGCGGCGTGTTCTTCGGCACCCTGCTGGCGATGGCGCGGCTGTCGAGTTTCAAGCTGCTGACCTGGCCGGCCGCCGGCTTCGTCAACCTGATCCGCTCGATCCCTTTCATCATGGCGATCTTCTGGTTCTACTTCCTGACGCCGATGCTGGTCAGCAAGTTCACCGGACAGCAAGGCGAGGCCGTCGGGCCGTTCACCTCGGCGATCGTCGCCTTCATCATGGTGGAAGCCGCCTACTACTCGGAAATCATCCGCGCCGGCATCCAGTCGGTGCCGCGCGGCCAGCCCTGGGCGGCGTATGCGCTGGGAATGAATTACTGGCAGGCGATGGGCCGTGTGGTATTGCCGCAGGCGTTCCGCAACATGATTCCGATCATGCTCACCCAGGCGGTGATCCTGTTTCAGGACACCTCGCTCGTCTATGTGGTCGGCCTCAAGGATTTTCTCGGTGCGGCGGGCAAGGCCGGGCAGATTTCCGGGCGCATCGTCGAGCTGTATGTCTTTGTCGCCCTCGTTTTCCTCGTCATCTGTTTCAGCGCCTCGCGGCTGGTGAAATACCTGCAGACGCGCATGAACGCCGGCACCCGATAGTCACCAACACAATCGCAGCATTCGGAGAACCCATGAGCAACATGATCGAAATCAAAAACGTCAGCAAGTGGTACGGCGAAAAACAGGTGCTGGTGGATTGCACCACCCATGTCGCCAAGGGCGAAGTGGTGGTGGTGTGCGGGCCGTCCGGCTCGGGCAAATCGACCCTGATCAAGACCGTCAACGGCCTCGAGCCTTTCCAGAAGGGAGAGATCCTGGTGAACGATATTTCGGTCGGCGCCAAGGGCGCCAATCTCGCCAAGCTGCGCTCGCATGTCGGCATGGTGTTCCAGAATTTCGAATTGTTCCCGCATATGAGCGTGACCAAAAACCTGACCATCGCGCAGACCCAGGTGCTGGGCCGCAGCGAGGACGCCGCGCGCGAGAAAGGCCTCAAGCTGCTGGATCGCGTCGGCCTGATCGAGCACAAGGACAAGTTCCCCGCCCAGCTGTCCGGCGGCCAGCAGCAGCGCGTGGCCATCGCGCGCGCGCTGTCGATGGACCCGATCTGCATGCTGTTCGACGAACCCACCTCGGCGCTGGACCCGGAGATGATCAATGAAGTGCTGGACGTGATGGTCGAGCTCGCCAAGGAAGGCATGACGATGATGGTCGTCACCCACGAAATGGGTTTCGCCAAAAAAGTGGCCGACCGCATCATCTTCATGGAAAAAGGCGGCACCATCCTCGAAGACTGCAGCAAGGACGAATTTTTCAATACGCCGCGCAAGCAGCGCACCCAGGATTTCCTGTCGAAAATCCTGCACAACTAGCCCATATGTCCGCCGCCTGGTTCAACCGGGCGGAGGGTGTCATCACGCTGTCGCTGCATGCGCAGCCCGGCGCCAAGCGCACGGAAATTCAGGGTTTGCATGGCGATGCCCTGAAGGTTCGCCTGGCCGCGCCGCCGATCGAGGGCCGCGCCAATCAGGAACTGCGGCGCTTTCTCGCCGAACTGTTTCAGGTGCCGCAGCGCAATGTCAACCTCGTTTCCGGCGAGGCCTCGCGGCAGAAGCGATTTCGCATCCGCGGCAGCGCGATTGATCCCATGAGTTTGCTAGACTCGCAGTAATTATTTTTTGATCGAAATCCATGGCCGTCATCGAAATCAAACACCCGCTGGTCAAACATAAAATCGGCCTGATGCGCAAAGTCGATATCAGCACCAAGAGCTTTCGCGAGCTCACCGCCGAGATCGGCCGCCTGCTGGCCTATGAGGCCTGCGCCGATTTCCCGCTGGAAAAAGTCACCATCCAGGGCTGGTGCGGCCCGGTGGAAATCCAGCAGATCGAGGGCAAGAAGGTCACCCTGGTGCCGATCCTGCGCGCCGGCCTCGGCATGCTCGAAGGTGTGCTCGATGTGATCCCCAGCGCCAAGGTCAGCGTGGTGGGCATCGCACGCAATCACGACACCCTGCAGCCCGAGCCCTATTTCGAACGCTTTGTCGGCCAGCTCGACGAGCGCATGGCGCTGATCCTCGACCCGATGCTGGCGACCGCCGGCTCGATGATCGCGACCATCGAGATGCTGAAAAAGAACGGCGCCAAAAATATCCGCGGCCTGGTGCTGGTGGCCGCCCCGGAAGGCGTGGCGCGGCTGCAGAAGGCCCATCCGGATGTCGATATCTATACCGCCGCAATCGACAGCCATCTCAACGAGGTCGGCTATATCATCCCGGGCCTGGGCGATGCCGGCGACAAGATTTTCGGCACCAAATGAGTTTCATCCCGCTGCCGCTCGGCGACCAGCTCGCGCTGCTGTGGTTCCTCGCGAGCTGGGTCGGTTACACCGCCTTCTCGGGATGGAAGGCGCGCCACAGTCCCAGCCTGCTCTCCACCACCGATAGTTATCGGCGCCGCTGGATGCGCGAAATGCTGTCGCGCGAACAGCGCATGGTCGATGCCTCGATCCTGCGCAATCTGCTGTCGGGCTCGAATTTTTTCGCGTCCACCACGATGCTGATCCTGGGCGGCCTGATCGCGCTGATGTCGAGTATCGGCAAGGCCGTCGACCTGGTGGCGGGCCTGCCGTTCACGCGCGCGCAATCGGAGCACACCCTGGAATTGAAAGTGTTGCTGCTGGTGCTGATTTTCGTCTATGCGTTTTTCAAATTCACCTGGTCGATGCGCCAGTTCAATTTCGTCAGCATCATGGTCGGCGCGGCGCCGGCCCATGACAAGGTCGAGGAGTTCGACCGCTTTGTCGAGCGGGCATCGAGCGTGGCCGCACTGGCCGGCGAAAACAACAACCGCGGACTGCGCGCCTATTATTTCGGCATCACCGCCCTGACCTGGTTCCTGCATCCCATCGCCCTGGTCGCGTCCAGCGCCATCGTGGTGGGCATCCTCTATCACCGCGAATTCAAGTCGCGGACGCTGAAGGCGATGCTGGCTTAGTGCCTTCACCTGGTTTGCCGGCAAAAACGCATTTTCAAAGTCCAGCACCGGGGCGGCTCTTGAGGCGAAAATGGCCTGGAAGCCGCGCCAGTCAAGGACTTTTCACTTTTACCAGCGCCACCTGTCTCTATTTCGCCACTCGTCGCGCCGGCAGATGCGCGCTGCGATTTACTCGTTACAATGCGTCACATATATTCGAGACGCGCCATAGAACGCGCCCCTCATCGCCCCCTCACCCCATGGACAATCACGCCCCTTCCGCACTGCCGCGCCAGGCCAGCATCGTCTTTATCCGCATCCAGGATTTTGCACGACGTCCGGTGGGCGAGCAGGCCGAACTCAGGGATCGGCTGGAGCATCTGGTCACGGAGGCCACCAGCCTGTTGCCGGCGGATGGCCGCATTGTTCTCGATGCGCTCGACGGCACCGCCATCGTCATTCCGCAGCGCCCCGAGCTGGCGCTGGACGTAGCCGCCGCCGTGCAAAAATCGGCCGCCGATCTGCCGTTTTCCATCGGCATCAATTACGGCGCAATCAAGGCCGTCTCCTCGGCGACCGATCCCGACGACACCGATGCCACCCTGGTCGGCGACGGCCTCGACACCGCGCGCGCGGTCGCCGAATTCGCCAAGCCCGGGCGTTATCTCAGCACCCGCACTTTCCGCGAGGTGCTGAAAAATCGCGCGCCGGACAAGGTCCATGCGTTCGGTCCCTCCGGCACCTTTACCGATCTGCGCCTGCGCACCCATGAACTGTTCGTGCACGATGCCCGCTTCGCGCGCCGCCGCCGCTTGAAGCTGTTTGCTTACGGCACGTTCGGCGTGGCGGTGATCATTTCCCTGGGCTTGATCGCGCGCATGGCACGGCCAGACCCTCCTGTCCCGATACCGCCGCCGCCCGAACCGATCCAGCCGGCCATCCTGGTGTTCGACATCAAGCCGCCGGCCGAAGTGATGCTCGACGGCGTGGTCAAGGGCAAGACGCCACCGATGACCCAGCTCGAAACCAGTCCCGGCACCCACACCTTGCGCATCACCCATGGTAAGTTCCCCCCGATCGTGCTCGAAATGGATCTGGACGAGGGGGAGCGAGCCACCATCAAGCATGTGTTTGCGGCGGGTCAAAAGCGCAGCTTTCTCGAAAAACTCCGCAAGAATCTGGGAGTCTAGGGTAGTGACACCAACATGACGACTAACGATCCCACAGCAAAACCCGTCGCCCCGCGCCAGCTTGGCCGCTACCAGATCCTTTCCGAACTGGGGCGCGGCGCCATGGGCGTGGTCTACAAGGCCGAGGATCCCTCGCTGACGCGCATGGTCGCGATCAAGACCATCAACCTCGCCATGCAGGGCGATGCCCGCGCCGAATACGAGGCGCGATTTTTTCGCGAGGCCAAGGCCGCCGGCGCCTTCAATCACCCGAACGTCATCATCATTTACGACGTCGGCCGCGAGCGCGACCTGGCCTATATCGCCATGGAGCTGCTGGAAGGCACCGAGCTGCGCGACATCATGGCCAATGAGCGTATCGCGCTGGCCAGCGTGCTCGAAATCGGCGCCCAGGTGGCCGACGGCCTCGCCGCCGCGCATGAACGCGGCGTGGTGCACCGCGACATCAAGCCGGCCAATATCATGATCGTGCGCGGCGATCAGGTGAAGATCATGGACTTCGGCATCGCCCGCCTGCTGACCTCCGAAGAACACACCCAGACCGGCTCCCTGCTGGGCTCGCCCAAATACATGTCGCCCGAGCAGATCACCGGCCGCGCCCTCGACGAACGCAGCGACCTGTTTTCGCTGGGCGTGGTGCTGTACGAAATGGCCGCCGGCGTGGCGCCGTTCTCGGCGCCCGATGTCACCCAGCTGATGCACCAGATCGGTACCGTGGTGCCGCGCCCGCCCAGCGTCTACAACCCAGCGGTACCGCCGATGCTCGACCTGATCATCAGCAAAGCCATGACCAAGGATGTGACGGAGCGCTATCAAAACGCCACCGAACTCGCCGCCGATCTGCGCGCCTGTATGAGCAAGCTGGCGCCCGACAGCGATGAGAAGAAAGTCGGCTCGGACACATTGCCGCTGGAAGAAAGCAAACCCAGGGTCGACAGCGCCACGGTTAAAACGCGTCGCAGCGAAGGCAGCTATACCGGCAAGACCGACAACCCGATGACCCTGTCGCGCAAATTCGATTCCACGCAGACCCTGCAGCGGCTCAGTGTGCAGGCGCGTGAAGCTGGCACCGAGAATGACGATGCCGACGCCGAATCCGAATGGTCCGACGGCAGCGAAGGCCGCTCAAGCTGGTGGAAGAATCGCGAGACGCTGTGGCTGATCTTGGCGTTTGCAGTTGCGGTAGTGGTGGCGGTTTATATTGCGCGATATTGAGCAATAACACTCTCGGTCGGTTGCGTCGTCATTTTTTATTTCTTGCGGATACTTGGCTTTCATCCCGTACTACCCGATCGCCGCCTCCAGTTCTCCGTGCGCCGTCTGCGCCGCGCATGCGTCGGCACCGCGGTGGCTCTCGAATGGAGTTCTATCAGAGGGTTGACACGGATTCCGCGCCTTTGGTGTATATTCGAAAAACTAAGCATACTCAATTCTTTAAGGGTAATAACTTAGCCAATGGCAAAATTACGGGTACCAGAAAAGCGTCGATCTTCATTTAAGTTAATCGCAAGCATTTCTTCTGAACAGCTCGAAGAACTTGTGAATCTTCTTCAAGTAATCCCTGTTACCACTTCAGTTTACGAAATAGCTCGACAAATGGCATACAGCGTGAAGCTTATGCCTACAAAAGATGCGGTAGAAATTATAGATACCGTATTGTCACTATTCTCATCATTCGCCGCTTCTACTTACACGTTCAGCGAACTAATAGAACAGCTGGCAGCCGCAAGTAGTTCATCGGGCGACGGACAACCGGTACTTGCACCTGAAGATCAAGACCAATTCTGTAAAAACATCACAAAGCTATTGTCAATCTCGTCGTTGCAGACGGGGGCGGTTGGCCTAAATATCCAGACAGATCGTCCGAGAACATTAGTAGCTACCTCAGTGGCGTTAGAAGCTGAGCCTATTTTTTCGTTGTCAGATCGCCAGATATTAAAAGGGATGATTGCTTCATTCACACTGAAACTTGAATACTTTGAAGACTCAGAAAGGAAATCTTTCTTTGTAGCTTTAGATGACGACGACCTAGATCGTTTAATAAGGCGACTTCAACTTGCGCAGCAAGAAAGCAAAGTGTTTGTTGAAACTTTAGACCGAATAGGCGTTCCAATAGTTAAATCAACTCAGCCATGACGTATCCCGTTTCATCCCTAGCATACAAGCGATTTTTCCACAAAGACGAGTGGCTTGACGTCGGCGTGCCCGAAACACGCGACATACAAGCTGACCCGGAAGAAAACTCCCTTTTGCAATTCAAAAAAGGAGTAGACGAATGGATTAATAAGGACTTGTTGATTGAGGTAAAAACCGTTGCATACCAAACGGACCAAATTGCGCGCGTAATTCGTCGCACAGTGGCAGAGTTGGCACTTTCAACAGGCACTACACACTACTTACCAAAAGAAAACTCTGTAGCAAAGACCAGATTCGAGACACTGGCAAAAGAATGGAAACGCGACACAATTGCCTTGTCATCTTGGGATGCAATCGTGCTGCATCCATCGCATTTAAAAATTATTGGACTTGGTAGCCAAGCTCTGAGTTGGATTCTTGCTGATCTGCAAGAAAACGGCGGTTTGTGGTTCGTTGCTCTCGAATCAATTTCTGGAGAGAACCCGGTCCCAGAGCAAATGAGGGGGCGGACTAAGGATATGAAAAACATTTGGCTAAAGTGGGGGCAGGAGAATGGCTATATTAGTGATGCTAATGAGACATGGTTAACGAAAACCTAAAGTCTTATGTATGAGAGCGAAATCTATCGCGACTTGCCCCATCTAGTCGACACAACAAATCACGCTCTAACCAGTCCAAAAGACGACTACTACAATTGCATCGCTTGGGCGGCTGGAGATACGAACGCATGGTGGTGGCCCTCGTCACACCCAGCCGTTTTTTGGCCAGCCGGCGTTCCTAAAGTGGCAACCGTAGAAACATTTTCCCTAGCATTTGCAAAGTTAGGTTATCAACCTTGCGCAAACGGGGACTTAGACCCCTTCCAAGAGAAAGTGGCTTTGTACGTAGATGCGAATGGTGTCCCAACACATATGGCACGCCAGCTAGCCGATGGTCAGTGGACTAGTAAGATTGGACGATGGCATGACATCCAACATGTTTCACTGGAAGTCGTTGCCGATGGGGCCTATGGAAAACCGTCTGAATTCTTCAGTAGGCATCTCGCAAATAGATGAAGTAATTAGTTCTTTGAAGTTTGCGGCAATTGATCCAAGTAGCCAGCAAACGATTTAAGTGTTTGATAATGGAATGGATCATGGCTTTCTTAGAGGATGATCGCCCGGTTCCGTCCCTGCTTCTTGGCTTCATAGAGCGCGCTATCCGCCGATCCGATCAAGGCAACGAGCGAGTCGTCGGCCGTGGGGATCCTGAATGCCCCTCCCACGCTGACGGTTGCATGATCGGCGACCGAGGAGCCGGTATGCGGTATATGCAGCTCTTCGATGGAACGGCGGATGTTTTCCCCCACCAGCTGGGCGCCCGCAAGCGGTGTGGATGGCAGGATCACTACAAATTCCTCGCCGCCAAAACGTGCTGCGAGATCGGCCGGCCGGTGGACGCTCTGTTGGATTGCCTGCGCAATGCTTTTTAGGGCGTCGTCGCCGGCAAGGTGGCCATAGGTGTCGTTATAGTTCTTGAAGTGATCCACATCGATCATGAGAATCGAGAGCGTGCTCTTCTCCCGAATCGCCCGGAACCATTCCACGGTTGCGTACTCGTCGAAATGCCGCCGATTGTTCAAACCGGTCAAACCGTCCATGTTCATCAGCCGCTGCAGCTGGATATTCATCTCCATGAGCTGCTGTTGGCTTTTGTGCAGCGCCTGGAACGCCTGATCCCGCTGGATCAGCGCCAGATACGCTTTCGAATGGTAGCGGAGGCGGGCAACCAGTTCGATTTCGTCCGGCAGCTTGACCAGGTAGTCATTCGCGCCGGCGGCGAACGCCTCAGCCTTCACCTTCGGATCTTCCCGGGTCGACAGGACGATGATCGGGACATTCCTGGTCACCGCCTGGCTGCGGAATCGCTGCACCATCGCCAAGCCATCCATGCTGGGCATCACCAGGTCCTGCAAAATCACCGTCGGCCGAATCTGTTCGGCAACAACGAGAGCCTCGGCGGGATCGGAGCAGAAATGGAAATCAATATCCGGCTTGTCGAGCAAAATCCGGCGGATCGCTTCGCCAATCATCGCCTGATCGTCGATCAGCAGCACCATCGCTGCATTCGTGTCCGGGAAAAACATGTTGGGGGGTTTGGTGATGGTATTCATGCGCACTCTCCCAGGAAAATATTCAATGCGTCCCGCAAAAAAAACTGACCAATTTCGGCGCGATCCGATCCAGCGGCAGGATTTCCACTGCGGCATCCAGCGCCGCTGCCGCCTTGGGCATCCCATAGACCGCGCTGCTGGCCCGGTCCTGGGCGATGGTATGGTGCCCCTTGTTGCGCAACGCCTTGAGCCCTTGTGCGCCATCCGTTCCCATGCCGGTCAGCAGAACCCCGACGGCCCGGTTCGGCCAAAGCTGGACGACGCTTTCGAAAAAAACGTCCACAGACGGCCGATAGAAATGCTCGCGCGGCTCGGCCGTGTATCCCAGCCGCTTCGCCGTTTTGAGCCTGAGATGATCATTGGTTCCCGCCAGCAGCACGGTGCCGGCTTGCGGGCTCTCGTCCTCCCTGGCAACGCGTATCGGCAGCTTGGCGTCGCGGCCTAACCAGGCTGCCATGCCGGCGGCGAAAAGCTCGTCCACATGCTGCACGATGACGATCGCCGCCGGGAAATCTCCGGGTATGTCCGCGAGCAGCGTTTTCAGCGCGGCGGGACCGCCCGCAGACGCGCCGATCGCCAGCAACCAGCCGGCGGCATTCGTCGAGGGCGCCTGCGCGATGCGTGCGGCGGGCCGCGGAGGCGTTTTTCCGTTGCCGAGCAGCCGCGCGATGTTGTCTATTTTCTTCAGCAGGGGCGCGGCCGTCACGGCGGGATCGCCGCTGCCGAGGGTCGGCGTGTTGACCGCATCGAGCGCGCCATGCCCCATGGCCTCGAATACGCGCCCGGCATTGGTGCCGACGCTGGCGGTGACGACCAGGATGGCGCACGGCGTCGCGGCCATGATGCGGCGGGTGGCCTCGACGCCGTCCATCACCGGCATGATCAGGTCCATCAGCACCAGGTCCGGCGTCCTGGCCGCACACTGGTCCACCGCCTCCACACCGTTGCGCGCAACCCAGATCAGTTCGTGCTCCGGCTTCAGCGCGACCACCCGTCGCAGCGCTTCGACGGCAAGCGACATATCATTGACGATGCCGATCTTCAAGCAGTGGCCTCGCCGATGAGATCCACCACCGCCTGCAGCAAGGCATCATCGTGAAAGCTGCCCTTGGCGAGATAGTAGTCCGCCCCGGCGTCGAGCCCGCGCTGGCGGTCTTCCGGGCGGTCCTTGTAGGAAACGATCATGACCGGCACGGATTGCAAGCGCGGGTCCTTCTTGATCAGCGTCACGAACTCGATCCCGTCCATGCGCGGCATATCGACATCGGTCACGACCAGATTGAACTGCCCGGTGCGCACCGCATTCCAGCCATCCTTGCCGTCAACGGCGACTTCCACTTCGTAGCCGTGGTTGGCCAATAATTTTCGCTCCAATTCGCGGATGGTGAGCGAATCCTCCACGACCAGCACGCGCTTGCGCTGCTTTTCCTCGCCGGCGCCGGCGCCGCGCTGTACCCCGCTCAAATGGCCGGTGGAAATCAGCTTTTCGACCGAGCGGACAATATCTTCGACATCGACGATCAGCACCGGAGAGCCGTCCTCCATCAGGGCGCCGGCGGAAATATCCTTTATTTTCCCCAGCCGCGGATCGAGCGCCTGCACCACCAGTTCGCGTTCGCCCAGCAGGCGATCGACGACCAGGCCATAGATGTTGCCGGGTGTACCGATGACCACGGCGATAAGATCGTCGCCGTCCGCCTCGGGCGGATCGAATCCCAGCACCTGATGCGCGGTGACCAATCCCACATGCTGCCCATCGAAGTCGAAGTGCTGACGGCCCTCCAGCAGCTCGATCCTGGCCAGCGGCAGCCTGATGGTACGAACGATATAGGCCAGCGGAAACGCGTACGGCTCGCCGCCGATATCCACCAGGAGCGTGCGCACTACCGAGAGCGTCAGCGGCAACTGCAACTGGAAGCGCGTTCCCAGTCCCCGCTGAGACGACACGCGCACCGTGCCGCGCGCCTGCTTCAGCATGTCCTGCACCGCGTCGAGCCCGACACCGCGCCCGGAAATCTCGGTCACCGCATCTTTCATGGTGAAGCCGGGCAGAAAAAGGAATTCCAGCAACTCGGCCTCGCTCAGACGGGCGGCGGTCTCGGCATTGGTTAATTGGCGCTGAATCACGATATCGCGCAGTTTGTCGAGGTCGATTCCGGCGCCGTCGTCGGCAACCACGATTTGCAGCATGCCGCCGCTGTGATAAGCCTCGAGACGCACCAGGCCTTCCTCGCTTTTGCCGGCGACCCGGCGCTGCGCCGGCGACTCGATGCCATGGTCCAGCGCGTTGCTCAGGAGATGGCTCAGCGGCGCATCGAGTCTTTCCAGCAGATCGCGATCCACCGGGGTGGCCTTGCCGGTAATTTCCAGCCGGGCCTGCTTGCCGAGCGCACGGCTCAGGTCGCGAACCAGTCTCGGAAATGCATGAATGCCGTCGCTGAAAGGCCGCATCCGGCAGGCGAGCGCCGCTTCATAGAGCCGATGGGAGAGGTTCACCGAGCGCTGGTCGAAGCTTTCCATTTCGATCAGCCGCGCCGCCAGCAGACTTTGACACTCGAGGGCATGGCGGCGAACATCGGTCAACGCAAACTGCTGATGCTCGTCGAGGTTCCGCTCCGGCAGTGAACTGTGCAATTCATCGAGCTTGCGGCAGAGATCGTAATGCAAGCGCTTGAGATGCAGCAGCGCAACGCCGAACGGCCGCAGCCGGCGCGAGTCGACCAGGGATTCGCCCGCCAGTCCCAGCAGTCGATTCAGGTTTTGCGCCGTCACCCGCAGGACCCGATCCGCGTCCTTGGACGGCGCTGCCGCCAGCGCCATTTCCGGGGACTGATGAACCTGGTTTTCGTCTCCCGGCGCGGCGTTGGCCGCGCCGTTTTCAGTTTGCGGTGCCTTGCCGGCTTCGATTGCGCTTCCGAGCGCGGAAACGCAATCGTCGATTTCCCCCTTTTTTTCCCCGTCCCAGCAGCCGATCTCCTGGTCGGGCGTCTGTGCGATGCGCTTCAGCAAGTCCACGCCGCGCAGCACGGCGTCGATCTGCCGCCGTCGCAAGGTGATGGCACCGTGCTGCGCGGCGACAAAACAGTCCTCCATGACATGCGTCACCGCCACACCGGCGGTCACGCCCACAATGCGGGCCGCGCCTTTGAGGGAGTGCGCCGCCCGCATGCAGATTTCGAGCTGATCTGCCGCAACCGGATCGCGCTCCAGGGCGAGCAGGCCGTCAATCATGACCTGTGTCTGGTTTTCCGTTTCCTGTCGGAACAGGTCAAGCATCGACGATTGGCTCAGGTCTTCGGGGCTCATATCGGATTCATGCCAGATTGTGTTTCACCGCGTAGAGAAGCAATTCCTCGTCCAGCAGACCGGCCGTTCCTTCTCCCCAGGGCAGGACCGCCTTCATGTAGGTGGCCACCGACCGGGCGACCGTTGCCGGCACATCTTTCAGTTCGCGCGGGTGGAATCGATGCATGCCATGCACTTCGTCAACCGGGAACGCCGCCCGCTCGCCGTCGCGGCTCACCACCAGCAGGCGCTGCGGCGTGCTGCGCGGCTTTTCCCGTGCGGGCTGGTGCGGCTTCTCGAGGCTGAGCAGCGCCGCGAGCGAGACGCATATCAGCAACTCGCCGCGCACGTTGACGAGACCGAGCACCGCGCCGCCGCGCCGATGCGGCAATGCGTGGATGGCACGCATGCGGGCAACCTCGACCAACAGGGAAGTCGGTAGCGCAAACAGCTCCGCGGCAACCCGGAAGACGGCGACGGAATGGCCGCCATGCACCGCAACCTGTTCTTTTGCAGCAAAGCGCTGGGTCCATTCGGCGAGATAATCCGCCGGCAATGCGCCGTCGAGCAATTCCACGGCCGCGGCGGAATAGACCGGGCAGTTGCGGCAGTGCGTGTACTGCCGCAGTTCCGGACAGGAGCCATCCCCGCGCACACCGATCTTGTTCCAGCAATCGTTGATCGCGGCGCAGCTGGAAAGCTCAGGGCCTGGCTGCAGTCCGCTCATTTCGCGTTCCCGGCTTGCATGCGCTTCGCGCGTGCATAGAGTACCTGCGCCGCGGCCTTGTCGCCCTGTTTCTCCAGCAGGACGGCGAGATGAATCAATGTTTCATGATGCGTTGGTTCCAGGTAGAGCGCCCGGCGATACGACTGATGAGCCTGTTGCTCTCGCCCCGCAGCATCGTGAACCAGCCCCATCAGGCTGAATGCCTCCGCGGAGGGGCCATGTTCGCGCACATGCTGTTCGCAATATTCCATGGCCTGGGCCAGCTTGCCCTGGTTTGCCAGCTGCTCCGCTTCGTGCAGCGGCGGTTGCGTTTTGGCCGCCGGCGGGGAATGCGGTTTTACCGCCACCGCTTCCTTTACCACCCCTGCCTTCTGTGCGGCCGGGCGATCGTGCCTGGGTGCGCGTGCAGGCGCGCGGGGCGCCGTCTTCGGCCCCGAGGGTATGCGCTTGGGGGAAGGCGCGGCGTGCGCTTTTGATTCCCGCGGAACGGTGCCGGCTTTGCGAAAAGCGAAACTCATCGGCATCTTGGCCGACTCAAAACCGTGAGCCTGCAGCAGAGCTGTTTCCGACGGCCCGACGAAAAGCAACCCGCTTGCCGCCAGGAGACGCGCGAGCACGGCAACGGCGTGATCCTGCGTGGCGCGATCGAAATAGATCAGCAGATTACGGCAGAAAATCACGTCGTAGATTTCCACGCCGGGCAGAAAGTGGGCGTCGATCAGGTTCCCCTGCAGGAAATGAACGGGTTGCCGCATCGCATCGGCCAGGCGGTGACCATGATGTGAAGCCGGTGTGAAATGGCAATCGCGAAAGCCGAAATCGTTGCCGCGAAAGGAATTCTTCGTATAGACCCCATGTTGGGCATAGGCCAAAGCCCGTCCGCTGATATCGACAGCGTCGACATGCAGGCGATGCAGCGGCAAACCGCTATCCGCGAGCGCCATCACCATGGAATACGGCTCTTCACCCGTCGAGCACGGCAGACTCAACAGGCGTATCAATCCGTCCGGGCGGCTTCGCGGCCATTCGTTCTGCGCCAGGCGCGCCAAGGCGGCAAAGGCCCCGCGGTCGCGGAAAAACCAGGTTTCCGGAACGATGACCGCTTCAATCAACTCCTGCAGTTCGGTTTTGGAAGCGTGCAGGTGGTCCCAGTAGGCATGGATATCCTTCAGCTTGCAGGCGGAAAACCGTTCACGCACGGCGCGCTGAATGGCTGCGGAACCGATCGAGGCCGCGTCGAGGCCCATGGCCGCTTTTAGCAGGGGTTCAAACGCTTCGGGCATCATGACGCCTCCACTGCCTGTGGAAACAGCACGTCCCGCAGTGGCGCGGACAGCAGGTCTTTCACCTCAATGCGTTGCACCAGGCCGCGACTATCGGCAACCACCGGCCCAAGGTAGGCAGCGGCATCGTTACGCACCCCCGCCGCGACAAAATCCGCGGCGTCGCGCCGCATGGTTTCGGTCGCTTTCTCGGCAATCAGGCCAAGCAGATGGGTGCTGCCGCCATCGTCCGGGTAATGCACGAGGATGATGCGGGTGCTCAGGCGCCGCTGCGCGGGCCGGCCCAGCGCCATTTCGCCCAGGTCGATCACCGGTACCGGCGCTCCGCGGTAATTGATCGCGCCCGCCACGCCGGCCGGTGCCAGCGGTATTTGCTTGACGTGGATCAGCGGCAACACTTCAGCAACCTGGCCTGCGTCCAGAGCGTAGCGCTCGGCACCCAACTGGAATAAGACGAACAACATTTTTTAGCGTCGCGCCGCCAAAGTGACGGTCGCGCCGGTTCCTCTATGCCTGCAACCTGAAACGGGAGACGGAGTCGCGCAACCCGCTCACGACGTGATTGAGTTCGCCGATGGTCTCGGTCGACTGGCGCAGCGATTCCACCGTCTGTTGCGACGCTTCGCTGAGCTGGGTGAGCGCCTCGCTGATCTGCTCGGCGCCGGTTGCCTGCGCCTGCATCCCTTCACCGACAACTTCGAAGCGCGGCGCCAGCGTCTGCACCTGATGGATGATCTGCGACAACTGCTCGCCGACCTGCTGCACCTCCTGCATGCCGTGGCGTACCTCCTCGGAAAATTTTTCCATGCCCATCACCCCGGCCGACACGGCCGACTGGATTTCCCGCACCATCTGCTCGATATCGAAAGTCGCGACGGCGGTCTGGTCGGCCAGGCGGCGGATCTCGGTAGCTACAACGGAAAAGCCGCGGCCGTATTCACCAGCTTTTTCGGCTTCGATGGCCGCATTCAGCGACAGCAGATTGGTTTGATCGGCCACCTTGGTGATGGTCGTGACCACCTGATTGATGTTTCCGGCTTTCTCGCTCAGGACGGCCAGCTTGGCATTGATCAAGCCGGCTGCTTCCATGACTTTTTGCATGGTTTCTTCCATGCGGGCGAGGCTGGTCTGTCCGCTCCCCGCCAGCGTCGCGGTCTGCTCGGCGACGCCGGAAACCTCGTTCATGGTCTTGACCAGTTCCCGGGAGGTGGCCGAAATTTCCTTTGAAGTCGCGCCGATTTCGGAAGTGGTCGCAGCAACTTCGCTGGCGGTAGCCTGCTGCTCCTTGGCCGTGGCCGCGATTTCCGTAACCGAAGTATTCACCTGAATGCCGGACTTTTGCACCTGCTCCACGAGCGTGACCAGATTGTCGGTCATGCTGTTGAATCCTTGTGCGAGAACGCCGAATTCGTCGCGCCGGTCGAAGTTGACACGCTGCGAGAAATCCCCCTGGCCCATCACCTTTACCGTGGCTAGCAACCCTTCCAGCGGCGCGGTGACCGCTTTGAGCAGCAAATAGCCGCAAACCGCCGCGAGCACCAAAGCGGCCAGGAAGGTGGCCACGATGCCCGTTCTGGCGCTTGTTACTGCCACCGCGATGCCGGCGACCGACTTGTCCGCACTCGCCGTATTGAAATCGACGACTGCCTGAATCGCGCCATGGGCCTTTTCGGCGCCTCGATGAAGCTGTCCGGTTGCCAAGGCTTCGGCGTCTTTTTTCTGCAGGGCCGCGCCCAGCTTGAGAAGCTGCTCCTGGATTTGCGTATAGGCGGCGAGTTCAGTCTTGAATGTCTCGAAATTCTCCCGGTCTTTCTGCTGAAAAATGGTGGCCTCATATTTTTTCGCGAGGTCTTCCAGCGAGGCCCGATTGGCGCGCAGCAGAAATTCATCCTTGTCGACCGCGGCCTTGTCGGCGCTGTTGATGAGGAAAACGTGTCTCAAAGCCAGCGCATGGACCGCGCTAAACTCGGCCAGCAGCCGACTGCTGTATTCAACCCCGGGCAGGGAGTCTTTTTGCATGCTGCCGGTTTCCTTCTCGATGTTTTCAAGGAGGACGAAGGTAATACCGCCCATGGCGGACATGAGCAGCAGAACGACGGTAAAGCTCAAAAGAATTCTTCGGCGAATAGTCCAGTCCTTCATGGGTAGGGCTCCCTTCAGGTTCTGTGAGTGATTCTTGTTCTGTGGCTAATTCTTGTTGGGCCGGCTGCATTGCGCGTCTAGCCGGCATATCGAAAGCCACTGTGGACCTCGGCGATGTCCCATCGCGTCGCGGGATGACGTTGAACTGATGACCAGGCGCCGCGGCAAACCGGCCTTAGTCCAAACAACTCACCCGCACCAATCATACGCTTGCGCGCATCGCGCAGTACCGGAACCCGAAATCCGGGTAAGCGGGGCCAACGCTGGATCAGGGCCCAGCTGATCCCGTCACGCCGAGTCTCGCGAATAGGCACCCAAACGCGGCGTCGCCAAGAACGACAAACTCAAGCATCCGCGCGCCTCTCCGGCTATTTTCGCCCGGGAAGCCGCGCCAGTGCTTGACCTTACTACATCAGTGCGTCGACATGCGCCACCGCACTGCGCCCCAAGGCGACGAGATCGTAGCCGCCCTCCAGCGCCGAAACGATGCGCCCCTGTGCATAGGTATCGGCGATCTCGCGAATGCGCCCGGTGATCCACGCATAATCGTCCTCGTGCAGCTCCAGGTAAGCCAGTGGGTCGTCGGCATGGGCGTCGAAGCCGGCGGAGATGATGATCAGCTCAGGTTGAAACGCTTCCAGCGCCGGCCACCAGGTGGCGTTGATGGCTTCGCGGAATTTTGCGCCGCCGGTGCGCGCGGCCAACGGCGTGGGAATGATGTGACCATTGCCGGAATCGGCGCCGGTGCCGGGGTAGTACGGGTGTTGGAAACTGGAGCAGAGCATGACGCGATCGTCGTCGTGAAAAATATCCTCGGTGCCGTTGCCGTGGTGCACGTCGAAATCGAGGATGGCGACCCGCGACAGTCGATGCGCCTCGATTGCATGCATCGCGCCGACGGCGACATTGTTGAAAATGCAAAAACCCATGGCACGATTCCAGGTGGCATGATGGCCGCAGGGCCGCACCGCGCAGAAAGCATTGTCAACCTCGCCGGCCATCACCATATCGACGCCCCGCACCACCGCGCCGGCTGCGCGGCGCGCGGCATCGAGCGAATAGGGGTTCATGGCGGTATCGGGATCGAGATAGGCGTAGTCGCGCTTGGGCGCGGCGGCGAAAATGGTCTCGACGTAATCCGGCGAATGCGCGGCATCGAGCTGCTCGCGTGTTGCCTGGGGCGCCTCGACCTGCTGCAACTGCGGCATCAGGGTGGATTTTGCAAAGGCGTCATACACGGCCTGCAGGCGCGCCGGGCATTCGGGATGATGGCTGCCCATTTCATGTTGCAGACAGGCGGGGTGGGTGATGAAGGCGGTGGTCACGATGTTTTCTCCTTGAAAACCATTTTCGCCCAAAGCAGTCAGAGGTACAACCTTGCACAGCGTGCAGTCACGCCGCATCCGGGCGAATCCGCCCCCCGCAGCCAGCGTACAATCATTCAAACTTCATTCCCGGGAATCGCATGCTGTTCGAAAAGACGCAGAACCTCGCGGTCAAATCCGCCACCCACGCCAACCCGCTGGCGGAGGTGATGAACCGCGCCGGCGAGATCATCCTCGGCAAGGAGCCGCAGATCCGTCTGGCGATGGCCTGCATCCTGGCGCGCGGCCATCTGCTGATCGAGGATGTGCCTGGAGTCGGCAAAACCACCCTCTCTCATGTGCTGGCCAGCCTGCTTGGCCTGCAATACCAGCGCATCCAGTTCACCAGCGATCTGTTGCCGGCCGATATCGTCGGCGTCTCGATCTTCGATCGCGAATCGAGCACCTTCCGCTTCCATCCCGGCCCGGTGTTCTCGCAGGTGATCCTGGCCGACGAAATCAATCGCGCCTCGCCCAAGGCGCAATCGGCCCTGCTGGAGGCGATGGAAGAACACCAGGTCACGGCCGACGGCCAGACCATGAAGCTGCCGGAACCGTTTTTTGTCATCGCCACCCAGAACCCCTCGCACCAGATCGGCACTTTCCCGCTGCCGGAGTCGCAGCTCGACCGCTTCCTGATGCGCATCCGCCTCGGCTATCCCGACCAGGCGGCCGAACGCGCCCTGCTCAAAGGCGAGGACCGCCGCGAACTGATCGCGCGCATCACCCCGGCGATGAAACTCGATGAGTTGCTGGCCCTGCAAAAGGAAGTCGCCAAGATATTTGTCTCGGAAGCCCTGATCGATTATGTGCAGGCCCTGATCCAGTACAGCCGCGATGGCGCGCGCTTCGAAATGGGTCTGTCGCCGCGCGCCGGCCTGGCGCTGCTGCGGGCCGCGCAGGCCTGGGCGCTGATGGCGGGGCGCAAACAGGTGCTGCCCGAGGATGTGCAGGCGATTGCGCCTTCCGTGGTCGGCCATCGCCTGCGGCCGATCAACAGCGGCGAGCGCAAGATACTCGATGCCGCACAGGAGCTGATTCGCAATGTGGCGATTCCCTGAACCGGCGTCGCCCGCAGGCCGCAGCGCGGCTCCTCCTTCACTATTGTTATCTGCCCGAATTCAACCCCATCAAACGGAATCCCCGATCATGCGCGTCGTCACCCGAGTCGTCCTGCTTGCCGCCCTCACCCTGCTCGCCCAGTCCGCCCAGACCGTTTTCGCGCAAAGCTATAAATGCAAGGGCGCCGACGGCCGCATCGAATACAGCGACCGCCCCTGCTCCACCGACAAGGACCAGTTGTCGCAACCCAAGTCCGGCGGCATAACTTCCAAACCCCTGGTGCAGCCGATGGAACAGTTGCAGGCCGCCTTCAAGGAATACGAGGCGCGCCTTTGCGAGCGCGAAAAACTCGCCACTGAAATCGATACCGCCAACCGCGCCGGCGAGATCAGCAATAATACGGCCGCCTGGAAACTGAAGCAGGATCGCCTCAGCAATCTGAATGAAGTGCTGATCGAGTTCCAGGGCAAGACCGGAAAGTACACGCGCGGCGCCGGCAGCGACAGCCCGGAAGCCACTGCCTTGCGCAAATTCCAGAGCAAGCTGAAGGACTGCGCAAAACCCGCGACGAATTGACGAACCGCCGTACATGATCGGCAACCCCGGCTTCAATCTCCGCCAGCGTATTTCCGACTGGATTTTCCGCGCGCGCACGCCCGAGCTGCCGCCGGTCACCCTGGTACAGCGGCGCATTTTCATCATTCCCGCGCGTACCGGCTATTTTTTCGCGCTGGTGCTGGCGCTGCTGCTGATCGCCTCGACCAATTACACGCTGTCGCTGGGCTTTCTGCTTACCTTCCTGCTGGCCGGCATGGCGGGCATTTCGATGCTGCATACCTTCCGCAATCTGGCGCAATTGTCGATCAGCCCCGGCCGTGCCGAGCCGGTTTTTGCGGGCGAGGTCGCGCATTTCGGCCTGGTGCTGAGCAATCCCTCGATGCCGCGTTTCGCGGTCGGCGTGAAGCGTGCCAAAGCGCAGGACGCCGAACCCGGGTTCGGCGATATTGCCACGCATGCCGCCACGACGTTTCGCATTCCGATGGCGGCCGAGCGGCGCGGTTATCTTGTGTGCGGACGGCTGGAAATCTTTACCGAATATCCGGTCGGCCTGTTCCACGCCTGGTCTTATGTCGATTTCGGCGCCAGCTGCCTGGTCTATCCCAGGCCCGACGCCGGCGGCGGCCCCTTGCCGCTGGATGCGCGCGCCAGAGGGGAAGGCAATGTCCCCATCGTCGGCGACGAAGAATTCCAGTCGCTGCGCGCCTACCGGGCCGGCGACACGCCGCGCCAGATTGCCTGGAAGGCCCTGGCCCGCGAGCAGGGCCTGCTGGTCAAGGAATTCGGTTCGACCGCCAGCGCCGATTTCTGGCTGGATTTCGACGCCCTGCCCGGACTGGATACCGAACAGCGCCTGTCGCGCCTGACTTTCTGGGTGCTGGAGGCGGAACGCATGCAGCAGCCCTACGGGCTGCGCCTGCCGGCGCAATCGATCCGTCCGTCGATCGGCGCGCAGCATCGCGAGCAATGCCTGAAGGCGCTCGCGCTTTACGGCTTGTCCGATGCTTAACCTGGGCGCCCTCACCCTCGCCAATATCGGCTGGTTGCTGGCGGCGATGGCCTTCGTGATCGCGCCGCATGTGACGCGCCTGCCCCTGTGGGTCACTGCCTGCTGCCTGGCGGCCGGCGCCTGGCGCTGGTGGATCGCGCGCCGCGGCCTGCGCGCGCCGCCGTGGTGGATGATGGCCCTGATCGCGATCGGCATCACCGCCGGCGCCCGGCTGGAGTATGGACGCCTGTTCGGACGCGATGTCGGCGTCACCCTGCTGATCGTGATGCTGTGCCTGAAGATCCTCGAAATGAAAATGAAGCGCGACGCGATGCTCGCTATTTTCCTGGGGTTTTTCCTGGCACTGACCAATTTCCTGTATTCGCAGACCATCCTGATGGGCGCCTATATGTTCATCTGCGTGTGGATTTTTGTCGCAACCCTGATCGGTTTCCAGCGCATCAATACCGAGGCCACGGTGCGCGAGCGCATTGTGCCCTCCGCGTGGCTGATGCTGCAGGCGATCCCGATGATGCTGGTACTGTTTTTTCTGTTCCCGCGCATCTCGGGGCCGCTGTGGAACATGCCCTCCGATGAGCAAGCGAGTTCGGGCCTCTCGGATCGCATGGCGCCGGGCGATATCAGCAAGCTGTCCCTGTCGGACGCGGTGGCATTCCGCGTCGATTTCGAAAACACGGTGCCCTCGGGCAACGAGCTGTACTGGCGCGGACCGGTGCTGGGCCGCCAGCGTGGCAAGGCCTGGGTGCCATATCCGGTGCAAATCCGCAACCAGGCAGACTACGAACCACAAGGCCCGGTGGTGAATTACCGTGTCACCCTGCAACCCAATAACAAGTACTGGCTGTTCGCTCTCGACCTGCCGACGGCGCCGCCGCCCGACGCCTTCATGCTGGCCGATTACCAGATCCGCTCCCGCACCCCGGTCAGCGCGCTCAAGTCCTATCTGATGTCTTCGCATCTGCAGTATCGCGCCGGCCGCACGCTGGGCGACAGCGAACGGCACGCCTATCTGGAGTACGACCGCAGCCTGAACCCGCGCACCATCGCCTACGGCCAGAAGCTGGCGCAGGAAAATCCCGACCCCAAGGTGCTAGTCACCAATCTGCTCAAGCTCTACAACGCGACCTTCAGCTACACCCTGGAACCGCCGCTATTGGGCGACAACCCCATGGATGAATTCCTGTTCGACACCAGGCAGGGGTTCTGCGAGCACTATGCCGGCAGTTTCGTGCTGCTGCTGCGCGCCGCCGGGGTGCCGGCGCGCGTCGTCACCGGCTACCAGGGCGGCGAGATCAATCCGATCACCCGCCAGTTGGTGGTGCGCCAATCCGATGCCCACGCCTGGTCGGAGGTCTGGTTCGACGATCTGGGCTGGGTGCGGGTCGATCCGACTTTCGCGGTTTCGCCCCTGCGCATCAACGGCGGCATCGAGGCGGCCCTGGGCCCGGTCGGGGTGTTCAACACCCTGATGAGCGCCGACCAGCTCGGGGTATTGAAGCGGATTCGATTTTCCTGGGACGCCCTCAACAACCAGTGGAACCAGTGGGTGGTCGGCTTCAATGCCGACCGCCAACGCGGCATGCTCGATGGCCTCGGCTTGCAGAACGCGGACTGGCGTTCCATTGCCGTCCTGCTGATCGTCGGCGTGACCGTAGCGGGCGGCAGCGTGGGCGGCTTTCTGCTGCTGCGCGTCTACCGCAGCCGCAAGGAACCCCTGGTCGCCGCCTGGGACCGGCTGTGCGCCAAGCTGGCGCGTGCCGGTTTTGCCCGCGCGCCGCAGGAGGGGCCGATGGACCTGCTGAATCGCATCGACGCCACCGACCCCGCGCTGGCCGCCGAGGCGCGGCCGGTGATCGAACGCTATGTGGCACTGCGCTATGGCGCACCGCCTGCGGCATCGACTGCCGGCGGCGGGCTGCGCGAATTCATCCGCCAGGTTCGTCGCCTGCGCTTGGCCTGATTGCCGGCAAATATCCCGGCGGCGCGCCGGCCGCCGCATTTTCAGGCAAAGTAGCAGTTATAAAAACAGATTTCGCCACCGCGAGTGAGGAGCTGGGCATGCATGCAATCGCCTCGGTAAAGAAGCAGGTTTCGGCTGAAGAATGGCAGACCCGCGTCGATCTGGCCGCCTGTTACCGGCTGGTGGCGCTATACGGCTGGGACGATATGATCTTCACCCATATCACCGCCAAGATTCCCGGCACCGATCACCAGTTCCTGATCAATCCCTACGGCATGATGTTCGATGAAATCACCGCCTCCAGCCTGGTCAAGATCGACAGTGCGGGCGTGAAGCTCGATGCCGACAACCCCTATCCGGTCAATCCGGCCGGCTTCGTGATCCACAGTGCCGTCCATGCCGCGCGCGAGGACGCCAAATGCGTGCTGCATACGCATACCCCGAACGGCGTGGCGGTATCGGCGCAGAAAAACGGTGTGCTGCCGATTTCGCAGCAATCGATCTTCGTGTTGGCGAGCCTCGCCTATCACGACTATGAAGGCGTGGCCCTGAACGATGACGAGAAGCCGCGCCTGGTGCGCGATCTCGGCGGCAAGAACCTGCTGATGCTGCGCAACCACGGCCTGCTGACCGTGGGCGAGACCATCGCCGACGCGTTTTTGCTGATGTATCTGTTTGAGGCGGCCTGCATGATCCAGGTGCGGGCGCAGGCCGGCGGCGCTGAACTCATCCCGATCTACAAACCGATACTCGATGGCGCGGCGGCGCAGTCGAAAGTGGTGTTGAAGGGCGCCGGCGGCGCGCTGGCCTGGCCGGCCCTGCTGCGCAAACTCGACCGCAGCGATGCATCCTACAAGAACTGACAAGGCTGATATGGCGAATACCGATTTCGACGCGCTGAAAGACCGGCAGCACTTTGCCTCATTCCGCGAGTTCTATCCTTTCTATCTACGCGAGCACCTCAACCTCAGCTGCCGTCGTCTGCATTTCATCGGCAGCTCGCTGGTACTGGGCGTGCTGCTGGCCGCCGTCCTGACGCACGACCTGCGCTGGCTGATCGCCGCGCCCTTCGCCGGCTATGGCTTCGCCTGGGTGGGTCATTTCTTTTTCGAGCACAACAAACCGGCGACCTTCAAGCATCCGTTGTACAGCCTGATCGGCGACTGGGCGATGTACTGGGACATCCTGCGCGGCAGGATCAAGTTCTGAAAGCGATTTGATGATCCCCAAGGACGCCGCGCGGCGGCGTATTTTTTTGATGCGGCACGGCAGTGTGAGTTATTTCGACGCCGACGGCAAACCGCTGCCGCCGGATACGGCGCCGCTCAATGCGCAGGGATTCGATCAGGCCGGCGCCGCCGGGCGCCTGTTCGCCGCCCACAACATCCACTTCGACCGCGTCCTCGTCAGCGGCCTTGCGCGTACCGTGCAGACCGCCGAGCGCGTGCTGGCCGAGACCCGGCAGCCTATCGAACCCGAGATCCGGCCGAGCCTGGTGGAATTGAAGGGCGGCACGCTCTCGGCCATTCCGGATGCGCAATTGAAGGGCGCCTTCCTCGATTCCTTCGACGGCCTGGTGCAGGAGGACACGCGCTTTCTCGGCGGCGAATCGGTGGGCGAATTGCTCGACCGCGTGATTCCCGAAGTCGACGCCCTGCGTGCCGACCCTGCCTGGGACATTGTCCTGCTGGTGCTGCACGGCGGCGTCAATCGCGCCATTCTCTCCTATCTGCTGAGCGGCGAGCGCCGCTTGCTGGGCGCCTTGGCGCAAAGCCCAGCCTGCATCAATGCCGTCGATATCGGTGCCGCCAAGGGCGATGTGGTGCTGCGCGCGCTCAATATTTCGCCGACGGATTATCTGCAAACCGAAACGCGCAAGACCACCATGGAAGCCTTGTTCGAACAATATTCAAAATACCGCAGTCGATTCGGAGCCGGAATCAATGTCTGAGCAGGGATTCGAGCACTTCAAGGGCACCAAGCCGGTGTCGGGCAAGCAGCAGTTCGATAGCGCCGCGCTCGAACGCTGGCTGCAGGCCACTATCGCCGGCTTTACCGGTCCGCTGACGATCGAGCAATTCAAGGGCGGGCAGTCGAACCCGACCTTCAAGCTGATCACGCCGGCCCAATCCTATGTGATGCGCGCCAAGCCCGGGCCGGCCACCAGGCTGCTGCCTTCGGCGCATATGATCGAGCGCGAATTCACGGTGATGGCGGCGCTCGGCAGGGCCGGCATGCCGGTGCCGCGCATGCTGGCGCAGTGCACCGATGAATCCGTGATCGGCCGCGCGTTTTTTGTAATGGAGATGATCGAGGGCCGCGTGCTCTGGGATCCGGCCCTGCCCGACATGGCCCCGCCGGCGCGTGCCGCAATATTCGACGAAATGAACACCGTCATCGCGCGGCTGCATCAAGTCGATTTCAAGGCCATCGGCCTGGCCGATTACGGCAAGGCCGGCAATTATTTCGAGCGCCAGATTGGCCGCTGGACCAAGCAGTATCGCGCCTCGGAAACGGAAAAAATTCCAGCCATGGACCGGCTGATCGACTGGCTGCCGCAGCATATCCCGCCCGGCGAGGAAGTCTCGATCGTGCATGGCGATTACCGCCTCGATAACCTGATCTTCCATCCCACCGAGCCGCGGGTACTGGCGATACTCGACTGGGAACTGTCGACCCTGGGCCATCCGCTGGCCGACTTCGCCTATCACTGCATGACCTGGCAGGTGCCGCCGGATGCGTTTCGCGGCCTCGCCGGCCTCGATCTCAAAGCGCTCGGCATCCCCGAGCTGGCGCCCTATATCGCCAAATATTGCGAACGCACCCGGCGCGCCGCAGGCATTCCCAATTTCGACTACTACCTCGCCTACAACCTGTTTCGCATGGCCGGCATTTTGCAGGGCATCATGAAGCGCGTGGTGGATGGCACCGCAGCCTCGGGGCAGGCGGTGGCAATGGGCAAGGCGGCGCGACCGCTGGCAGAATTGGGCTGGAAGGTCGTCGAACGGCTCAGCAAAAAATCGTGACATGAGAACCCGGAGTTTCCAGCAATGAATTTCAGCTATTCCCCCAAGGTCGTCGAACTGCAGCAACGCATGCTGGCGTTTTTCGACGCGCATATTTACCCAAACGAAAAGCGCTTCCACGAGGACATCGAAGCCAATACCAGGCTCGGCAAGCGCTGGACGCCGGTGCCCCTGCTGGAAGAATTGAAACCGAAGGCACGGAAAGCCGGCCTGTGGAACCTGTTCATGCCGGGCGAGCGCGGCGCGGGATTGAGCAATCTCGAATACGCGCCCCTGGCCGAGATCACCGGCCGGGTGCACTGGGCACCTGAGGTGTTCAACTGTTCCGCGCCCGACACCGGCAATATGGAAGTGCTGGCCCAGTACGGCACACCTGCGCAGCAGGCGCAATGGCTGGCGCCATTATTGAGAGGCGAAATCCGCTCAGCCTTCGCGATGACCGAGCCGGGGGTGGCGTCCTCGGACGCGACCAATATCGAGACGCGCATCGTGCGTGATGGCGACGATTATGTGATCGACGGCCGCAAATGGTGGATCTCCGGCGCGGGCGATCCGCGCTGCAAGATCTACATCGTGATGGGCAAGACCGACCCTGCGGCCAAGCCGCATGCGCAGCAGTCGATGATCCTGGTGCCCGCCGATACGCCGGGCGTGAAAGTGATCCGCCCCCTGCCGGTATTCGGCTACGACGATGCGCCGCACGGTCATTGCGAGATCACTTTCGACCAGGTGCGGGTGCCGAAGGAAAACATGCTGCTGGGCGAAGGCCGCGGCTTCGAAATCGCCCAGGGTCGTCTCGGCCCCGGCCGCATCCATCACTGCATGCGCCTGATCGGCCTTTCCGAGCGCGCGCTGGAACTGATGTGCAAACGCTTGAACTCGCGCGTCGCGTTCGGCAAACCGATCGCCGCGCACAGCGTCTGGCATGAACGTATCGGCGAGGCGCGCTGCATGATCGAGCAGGCGCGCCTCCTGACCTTGAGAGCTGCGTACATGATGGATACCGTCGGCAACAAGGTGGCGAAGAATGAAATCGCCATGATCAAGGTGGTGGCGCCGAACATGGCCGCGCAAATCATCGACTGGGCCATGCAGGCGCACGGCGCCGGCGGCCTCAGCGACGATTTCCCCTTGGCCTATGCCTACACCTGGGCGCGCATCCTGCGCCTGGCCGATGGCCCGGACGAGGTGCATCGCGCCTCGATCGCCAAGCAGGAACTGGGCAAGTACCTGCCGAAAAAGGCCTGATCTTCCTCCAGACAAATAGATGCCTTTCCGGAACAATAAAAACAGAGGAGCTCCGCAATGTCGCAATCGCAACTGCAAGCGAAATGGTGGCTGAAGCACTACCCCCCCGGCGTGGCGCATGAGATTGATCCGCTGCACTACCACTCGCTGCCGCAAATGGCCGAGGAGTGCTTCGACAAGTTCCGCGAGCGCGCCGCCTTTACCTGCATGGACAAGACGCTCAGTTTCGGCGAACTCGACGACATGTCGATGGCCCTGGGCGCCTGGTTCCAATCGCGCGGCCTGCAAAAAGGAGCGCGCATCGCCTTGATGATGCCCAATGTGCTGCAGTACCCGATCGCGATTCTCGCGGTGTTGCGCGCCGGCTACATCGTGGTCAATGTCAATCCGCTGTACACGCCGCGCGAACTGGAGCATCAGCTGATCGACAGCGGCAGCGAAGCCATCGTCATCCTCGAGAATTTCGCGGCCACGCTGGAAGCCGTGATCCCGCGCACGCCGGTCAAGCATGTGGTGATGGCGAGCGTCGGCGATCTGCTCGGCTTTCCGAAAGGCGCCATCGTCAATTTCGTGGTGCGCCGCATCAGGAAAGCGGTGCCGAAATTCTTCCTGCACGGCTCGGTGCCGTTCAACGACGCCATCACCGCCGGCCGCAACATGGTCCTGGTGAAGCCGGCGCTGGGACGCGAGGATATCGCCTTCCTGCAGTACACCGGCGGGACCACCGGTGTTTCCAAGGGCGCCGTGCTGGCGCATGGCAGCATCTGCAGTGCGGCCCTGGTGTCGGAGGCGTGGGTGAAACCGGCCCTGGAAGATACGCGCAAGGGTCCGCCACCCGACCCTGCCGTCATCCTCTGCGCCCTGCCGATGTATCACATTTTTTCGCTGGTCAGCTGCATGTGGCTGGCGATCAAGCTCGGCGGGCAGAATATCCTGATTCCGAATCCGCGCGACCTGGACGGCATGGTCAAGACCATGGCCAAATACAAGTTCAATGTGATCCCTGCCGTCAATACCATGTTCAACGCCCTGGTCAACCACGCCGGCTTTCACGCGCTCGATTTTTCCAGCCTGCGGGTTTCCAATGGCGGCGGCATGGCGGTGCAGCGCGCGGTCGCGGAAAAATGGCTGACCCTGACGCATACACCGATTGTGGAAGGCTACGGCCTCACCGAATCCTCGGCAGGTGCGACCTGCAATGAAGTCCTCAATGAAGCATTCTCGAACGATGTCGGCATGCCGATGCCCTCCACCGAGGTATCGATTCGCGACGATTTTGGGGTGGAAGTCCCGCTTGGTGTGCCCGGCGAGATCTGCCTGCGCGGCCCGCAAATGATGCGCGGCTACTGGCAGCGTCCGGACGAAACCGCCAAGGTAATGACCGCGGACGGCTATTTCAAATCCGGCGACATCGGCATCATGCTCGCCAATGGCCACGTCAAGATTGTCGACCGCAAGAAGGACATGATCCTGGTGTCGGGCTTCAATGTGTACCCGAACGAGATCGAGGACGTGGTCGTGGGCTGTCCGGGAGTGATGGAGTGCGCGGCGATCGGCGTGCCGGACGAAAAATCCGGCGAGGCGGTCAAATTGTTCGTGGTGAAAAAGAGCGGCGCCGAGCTCACCGAGGCGCAGCTGATGGCGTACTGCCACCTGAACCTTACCGGCTACAAATGCCCGAAGGTGATCGTGTTCCGCGATTCATTGCCGAAATCGAACGTGGGCAAGATCCTGCGACGCGAATTGCGCGACAAATAAAACGGACGGGCAGGCGATCTCGTTTGTCCGGCTTCACGCCACAGCAGCCAGGCGCGAAAAAAACGTAGATCGCCATTTGGCGCGGCTTTCGAAGCATTTTTGCCACAAACACCGCGCCAGTGCTTGTGTTCCATTTTCTGAATCCGCATCCGCCTTCACCCGGTGGGGACCATCAGTTGCGCCGCCGCACGGTTGGCTGGGCCGCGCTGCCAAACACATGGTCCCACAGCGCGTTGCTCACGCCATAGTAGCCCGGCTGATCGGGCCGGCGGTGGTGCAGCGCATGCCAAAGCTTGCGCCGCTTCAGCCAGGCGCTGTTTGTGCGCCAGTGGTGCGTGGCGTGGTGGGTAATGCCATAGGCCAGGTAGCCGGTCATGACACCCAGCGTCATGGCGCCGGCACGCCAAAGATCGCCCAGCAATAGTGCCGGCAGGAACACCATGGTCACGATCAGCGTCGCGCTCAGGATGGTCGGCGTGCAGATGAGTGCCATCGGCCGCTGGTGATGCTCCGCATGCCAGCGGCGAAATGGCTGCAGACCATGCAGCACAAATCGGTGCAGGACGTACTCGAGGAGCGTCCAGCTTGCCAGCCCCATCAAAGTGAGGGCCGCCAATATCGGCAGCTGCGCGCGCGGTCCCGCCGCCAGCAGCCAGACCGCGGTGGCCGCTACGGCAAAACCATAGAACACGAAGTCGGCGATATATGCCGCCTTGCTTTGTTCCAGATTGAAAAGACCCATGTATTTCCTTCACCCAACTGTTGGTACAACCGTACGACCATCATTATGACCATCTTGGTCAGGAAATTTTCAGTTCGAGGTTTCATGCGGTACCGTCCCGGCTGCCGCGCAGGATTCACAACGATGCAATCCGCTCCGCGATAACAAGCAGATACCATGCCGACGCTCTGAATGCGCGTTCGGTGGCGAACATACAAAAATCAAGTGACTGCCCATACTCAAGAAAGTTTTACCCTGACCGGCAATTTTGAATGCAGTGCCGCTTCCCCAGACCATGTCCGCCCGGCGATGGCAGTGCTGGTGGCGCGGACCGGTCGATATTCCGGCCATGGCGGGGCGGTCGACAGCAGACGGAAATTCGCGGATCGCCATTTGGTGCGGTTTTCGGAGCCTTTTTGGCCGGAAAGGCCCGCCAATGCTGGACTTTGGCATTTACAAAAAAAGCACTTGACCTTGCCATGATGGGAAGGTTGAAGATACGATCCATCAGCCTCATCTGGAATGTATCGATGGTCCCGACCGGAGTTCTGCAAATGGCGCTTGCCCCGCATTACGCGATCAATATCGGCGACGCCGCGACGGCCTCCGGCGTCAGCGCCAAAATGATCCGGCATTATGAAGACATCGGCCTGATCGGCAAGGTGCGTCGCACCGATGCCGGCTATCGGCTGTATTCGCCGGACGATGTGCATGTGCTGCGTTTCATCCGCCACGCGCGCAATCTCGGCTTTTCGATGGACGAGATTGCCACTCTGCTGGGCCTGTGGCGCAACAAACGCCGGCCGAGCAGCAAGGTGCGCGAACTGGCGCAGGCGCATATCGCCGATCTGGAGCGCAAGATCGCGGAAATGCAGGCGATGAAAGCCACCCTCGGCCGCCTGGTGGAATGCTGTCGTGGCGATGATCGTCCCGATTGCCCGATCCTTGATGAACTGGCGCGCAATGAACCGCCATCGACGGCCGGCAAACCCGGCAAGTCCGGCGGCAAGGCGGTGCAACATGACTGCCACTAGCCTGGTCAGTGCTGCTGCCGTATCGACAACGTCAGCGGCGTCTGCGGCAAACCATCTCAACCTGAACCTCGACATCGAGGGCATGACCTGTGCCGCCTGCGCCGCGCGCATTGAAAAAGTGTTGAACAAGCTGCCCGACACCACGGCCACGGTGAATTTCGCCAGCGAAACCGCGCAGGTCAAGACCGGTGGCGGCATGAGCCTGGAAAAAATCATCGCGGCCGTCGAGCGCGCCGGCTACCATGCTGCGCCGAAAAAAGACGACCAGCACGAACTCGCCGCGCGCCGCGAAGCCGCTTACCGACACGAGTTGCGTCATTTCATTATCGCCGCCCTGCTCACCGCTCCTTTGCTGGCGGAGATGGCCGCGATGTTCGCCGGCCGGCAGGAGTTCATTCCGCGCGCCTGGCAATTGCTGCTGGCCACGCCGGTGCAGTTCTGGATCGGCTGGCGTTTTTATGTCGGCGCCTTCAACGCGCTGCGCGGCGGCGGCGCCAATATGGATGTATTGGTGGCGCTCGGCACCAGCATGGCCTGGCTGCTGTCGGCCGTGGTCACGCTGTGGGGTGGGCATGAGCAGCATGTCTATTTCGAAGCCAGCGCCGCGGTCATTACCCTGGTGCTGCTGGGCAAGCTGCTGGAGGCGCGCGCCAAGCGCCGCACCTCCGGCGCGATCGAAGCCTTGATCGGCCTGCAGCCCCGTACGGCACGGGTCGAACGCGACGGCGCCACGATCGAGATTGGCATCGACCAGTTGAGCGCCGGCGATATCGTCATCGTCCGTTTCGGCGAAGCCCTGCCGGTGGACGGCACCGTCGTTGAGGGCCGCGCCGCCATCGATGAAAGCATGCTGACCGGCGAGAGCATGCCGGTCACCAAGACCATCGGCGCGCGCGTGTTCGCCGCCACCCGCAATCGCGACGGCATGCTGAAAGTCCGCGCCACCGGCGTCGGCGCGCAAACGCAACTGGCGGAAATCGCCCGCCTCACCGCCGAAGCGCAGGGCTCGAAGGCGCCGATCCAGCGTCTGGCCGATAAAATTTCCGGCATCTTCGTGCCGGTGGTGGTGGCGATCGCCTTGCTCGCGTTTATCGGCACATGGTGGTGGACCGGCGCCTTTGCGACCGCCGTCATCAATGCGGTCGCGGTGCTGGTGATCGCCTGTCCCTGCGCCCTGGGCCTGGCCACGCCGACGGCCGTGATGGTCGGCATCGGCCAAGGCGCGACCCATGGCCTATTGTTCCGCAGCGCCGAAGCGCTCGAGAACGCCGAACAAATGAATGTGCTGGTGGTCGACAAGACCGGCACCCTGACCGAAGGCAATCCGGCGGTGACCGATGTGATGAAGCTGGGCGAGGTCGATCGCAGCGCGCTGCTGCGCATCGCCGCCAGCCTCGAGCAGGGTTCCGAGCATCCGCTGGCACGCGCCCTGCTGGCCGAAGCGGCGGCGGCTGGTATCGCCACGGCGCCTTTGCAATCCTTTCAGACGGTGGCGGGGTGCGGCGTCGAAGGCGACATCGACGACGCGCATTATCGACTGGGTGCGCCGTCGTGGATCGCAAAATTTGCGGCTGTCGATGCCGCCGCGATAGACCGCCTGGCGCGGCAGGGCAAGACGGTGGTCGCACTCGCGCGCGGCAATGCTGTCATCGGCCTCATCGGCATTGCCGACAAACTGCGCGGCAGCTCGCGCGCGGCCGTCGCGCGCCTCCGGGCACAGGGCATCAAAGTGCTGATGCTGACTGGTGACAATGCCAGCACGGCCGCGGCCATCGCCGCCGAAGCCGGCATCGCCCGCTTCCGCGCCGGCGTCACGCCGCAGGCCAAGGCCGCGGAAATCGCGGCGCTGAAAGCCGCCGGCAAGCATGTCGGCATGATCGGCGATGGCGTCAACGACGCGCCCGCGCTGGCCGCCGCCGATCTCAGCTTCGCGATGGGCGCCGGCAGCGATGTCGCCATCGAGGCCGCCGATGTCACGGTGATGGCCAACGATCTCAATGCCGTGGTCGACGCGATCGAGCTGTCGCGCGCAACGTTGCGCAAGATTCGCCAGAACCTGTTTTTCGCCTTTGTCTACAACGTACTCGGCATTCCGCTGGCAGCGGTCGGCATGTTGAACCCGGTCATCGCCGGTGGTGCGATGGCCCTGAGTTCGGTATCGGTCGTGAGCAATTCTCTGTTGCTCAAACGCTGGATGCCTTCCCGTCGTTTTTCGAATTCAAACAAGGAATAGAGACCATGGAAACCCTGAATATCAACGTTGGCGGCATGACCTGTGGCGGCTGCGTCAAAAGCGTCACCCGCGTACTCAGCGCCCTGCCCGGCATGGAAAAAACCGAGGTTGATCTCGACAAAGCGATGGCGACCGTGACCTTCGATCCGACCAAGCTCGATCGGGCGGCGATTGCCGAAGCGATCGAGAGCGCCGGCTACGACGCGACCTAAAAAACGTTAATCAAAGTCAAGCACTGGCGCGCTTCTACAGGAGTTTTTGGTCCGGAAGCTGCGCCAATGCTAGGGCTCAGCTTTAGGGAAAGAACTATCCGTCCAACTGATGGTCACATAGTTACCATGGCACAACTTAAAAAACGCGGCTTTTCGATCTGGGTATTGGTTGCACTGATTTTCATGCAACTGGCGCAGTCGGCTTATGCCTGCCCGATGATGGCCCAGACTGCGATCGAGCCGGCTATGGCGGCTGGCGCAAGCTCGTCTCCCGATGATATGGACATGGCGCAGCCCGGTCTTTGCCAGAACCATTGCGAGTATGGGCAACAGAATGTGAACGATGCGTCATCGCCCTGGGCGTCGTTAATCATGGCGCCTTCGTTTGTCGCATTCCTGCCGGTAATCGAACCCGTTTCCCTTCCGCCCGCATCATTTTTCCCCGCTTTAATCCGCGCTACTGCCCCGCCGATTTCCATCCGGAACTGCTGCTTCCGCATCTGATCGCCTTCCTCCATTAATTGTCCGGCTCTCCTCGAGCCCGGCTTTTATCGTTTTCGCCTGGAGGTCGCATGGCATCCCGTTATTTCTGCAGGTCCGTGTTGGCGTTTGCCGCCCCGATTGTGGGCGGCATGATCTCCGTTTTTTTGCGGTCATTCGAGTATCGCCACGGCGGCTGACTATTACTCAGGCGCCGGTGACGCGAATCAACCCGCAGCAAAGTCCCTCTTAAGCCAACCTTATTCTCGAAGGAATACATCATGAAAAAGATCTTGTCCGTTCTTGCCATCACCGCCATCGCCGCGCTTTCGCTCCCGGTACATGCCGGTCCGCAATGGATGCATCATCTGGAACTGACCAAGCGGTTCCAGAAACAACAGGCCGACGTACGTGCACAACAGGCAGCTAAACCTAACGCATCGTCGGCTGCCACTGGCGCGCAAACGGCGAAACCTGTCAAATAGCGCAATGCGCGATTGATCCGGCTCAGGGAGGCCACCATGTTCCGTCGAGTTATGACGGCAGTGATCGTTTTGTTGCTGGCGGGGTGCGCGACATTCGCGCCCCCGGTGCAGGTAGAGCGCATGCCGAAGTCGGTGCCGGTTCCGCCGGAGATTGCCGCTAAAACCCGTTGGGCGCTGGCGCTGTCCGGCGGATCGGCACGCGGGTTTGCGCACATTGGCGTGCTGCGCGTACTTGATGAGGCGGGCTTGAAACCCGATCTCGTCGTCGGCACCAGTGCCGGGTCAATCGTAGGCAGTCTCTATGCCAGTGGGCTGTCCGTGCAACAAGTCGAGGCCGCGGTGCGCGCGATGGACCGCGCGCTGTTCAACGATGTGGTGCTGCCCGGCCTGATCATTCTGCCGGGTGAAAACGGCTTGATTCGCGGCGACAAAATGATGCGCTTCATCGATGCACGCCTGATGACACGCCACATTGAAGATTTCCCGATCCGCTTTGCGGCGGTGGCGACCGATATGAAGTCCGGTGAGCCCATGGTTTTCAATAGCGGTCATGCCGCGCTCGCGGTGCGCGCCTCATCCAGCGTGCCCGGCGTATTCACGCCCGTCGACATCAATGGCCGCCTGTATGGAGATGGGCAGATCGTGAGCCCCATGCCGGTTTCGATTGCCAAGCAGCTAGGTGCACCGGTCGTCATCGCGGTCGACGTAGTGTATCCGCCGGAGCAATCGCTGCTGTCGAATCCGGTCTATGTCCTGTTTCAGGCAATAACGATCTCCGCCTATCGGCTCAAGGAAAGCGAACGACCTCTTGCTGCACTGGTGATTCGTCCAGAATTGAAGCCAACGTCGGGGCAGTTTTCGTTTTCTGATATCGATTGGGCGATACAGGCTGGCGAGGAGGAGGCGCGCAAGCTGTTGCCGGAAATTCGTGCGGCTATTGCAGCCGCGCAGTAGCCAGCGATCCCGGGCCAGTCTGGAAAAAAGCATGCGGATCGCCATTTGGCGCGCCTTTTCAGCCATTTTTGCTCCGAACGCCGCGCTAATGGCTGCATTCTGATTTCATCAGCGATCAGCGGCGCGATGGCGACTGCAGTTGCGCGCGCAGACGCGACAACTCTGCCTCGAGCCCTTGAATCTGTTCCAGCAGCATCAACGCCAATGCGGTGGCGTGGGTATCGAGCTCCAGATCGTTGCGCAGGCGATTCGCCCTGCGCACCACCACGACGCAATCGGCGCTGAAGGTCCACGCCGCTTCTGCAGGATTGAGCGGCGCCAACAGGCCGGCGTCGACAAACTCGCGAACCTCGGCCTCACTCAGGCCCGACAGTTCGACCAATTCACCGATCGACAGGCTTTGCGAGCGATCCATCCAATACGCGGCAAGGGATTGGGTTTCAGCTTGCATTTGCGGCCTCCTCGGTAAAAAAACGGCGCGGCCTGAATGTCGCGCCATCGGCCAATTCCTTGAACAAGGCTTTCTCGCGTTCATTGAGTTCGGGGGGCATGACGATTTTCACCAGGGCGAACAGATCGCCTTCGCCGCCGCCCGGTTTCGGCAGGCCGCGTTTGCCGATGCGCAATTGCAATCCACTGCTGATCCCCGCCGCCACCTTGAGATTCACCGGCCCGGCCAGGGTCGGCACTTCGATGGTGGTACCGAGCGCGGCTTCCCAGGGGGCCAGCGGCAAATCGATATAGAGATCGTGCCCATCCACGCGGAACAGGCGATGCGGATGCAGACGGATGGTGAGATACAAATCGCCATCGCGTCCGCCGTTCTGCCCCTTGCCGCCCTGTCCGCGCAGGCGCAGGCGCTGGCCATCGGTGGCGCCCTTGGGGATGCGCGCCTGGAAACTACGGTTTTCGCGCCGCATGCGGCCCTGTTCATCGTATGCCGGCATGCTCAAATCAAGCGCGACCTGCGTGCCCCGATAAGCATCCTCCAGATTGATTTGCGCGGTAACCTCATAATCCTCGCCCGGAATGGCGAAGCGGGCATGGGCCTGGCCACCGCCATTACCGCCACCGCGGTGGCGCGCAAAGCTGGCGAACAGATCCGACAGATCGATACCCTCAAACGAGGATTGACCGTCGCTGAATCGGGTATTGAATTCCTTGCCCCAATCATCGGATGGCTCAAATTCCTGGCCGGCCTGATAGCTGCCGAGCCGATCATAGGCCGCGCGCTTTTCCGCATCCTTGAGAGTCTGATAGGCCTCGGCGATTTCCTTGAATTTCGCCTCGCCCGCAGGATCTTTGGAAACATCCGGATGATATTTTCGCGCGAGCTTGCGATAGGCCTTCTTGATGTCGTCTTCGCCGGCGTCGCGCGCAACGCCGAGGATGTCGTAATAATCTTTATATTTCATAGCTCGCTTTCAGCGCCCCGCCGACTAGATGGATGCGGACTGGCCCATGCACAGCACCGCATGAATTTTCGCAGAAATTCCTGCGCCGCACAGTGGGCTGCGAGGGCGGATGATTCCATGCAGATCGCCATTTAGCGCCCATTTCGAGGCAGTTTTGCCCCAAACGCCGCGCCAGCGCTTGACTTTGTCAATCGCTCAGCGAGCTCGATTCAGTCGCAAGGCGTTAAATACGACGGATGCCGAACTCAAACTCATTGCCAGCGCCGCGATCATCGGCGACAGCAGCCAGCCGGTGAAAGGGTACAGCACGCCCGCTGCCAACGGGATGCCGAACGCATTGTAGATGAACGCAAACACCAGGTTCTGACGCATATTGCGGATGGTCGCCTGCGACAACAGGCGCGCACGCGCAATCCCGCGCAAATCGCCCTTCACCAGTGTGACCTGCGCGCTGTTCATCGCCACATCGGTGCCGGTACCCATGGCGATGCCGATGTCGGCCTTGGCGAGTGCCGGTGCATCATTGATGCCATCGCCGGCCATCGCCACCATCGCGCCCTCGCCTTGCAGCTTCGCCACCAACTCGAGTTTGTCGCGCGGCTTGACCTCGCCATAAAATTCGTCAATGCCCAGCTTGGCGGCAACGCCCTGCGCGGTGACCACACCATCGCCGGTGGCCATCACCACACGGATGCCGGCCGCTTTCAATTGCTGCAGCGCTTCCGCGGTGCTGGCCTTGATCGGGTCCGACACTGCGAGAATGCCGGCCAGCACATTGTCCACAGCGAGGTACATGACGCTGGCGCCCTCGCGGCGCAAAACATCGCCATCGCGCACCAGCGCACTGGCATCGATCCTCAGGTCCGCCATCAGCGCGGCATTGCCGAGCGCGAGTTGCTTGCCGCCGACGCGGCCGCGTACGCCGATGCCACTGGCGGATTCAAAGGTTTCCGGCTTATCCAGCGCCACACCGCGCGCCGCCGCTTCCGCCACAATCGCCTGCGCCAGCGGGTGTTCGCTGCCCTGATCAAGACTCGCCGCCAGGCGCAGCACCTCGGCCTCGTCGAACCCGCTGGCAGCGATCACGCGTTCGAACTTCGGCCGGCCTTCGGTCAGGGTGCCGGTCTTATCGACGATCAGCGTATCGATGCGACGAAAATTTTCGATCGCCGCCGCATCGCGAAACAGGATGCCGCTGCCGGCGGCTTTGCCGGTCGCCACCATGATCGACATCGGCGTCGCCAGCCCCAACGCACAGGGGCAGGCGATGATCAGCACGGCCACTGCATTGATCAAGCCGAAGACCCAGCTCGGCTCGGGCCCGAACCAACCCCAAACAAGAAATGCGACAAGGGCGATGGCAATCACCACCAGCACAAAATAACCGGCTACGGTATCGGCCAGACGCTGCAGAGGCGCCTTGGAGCGTTGCGCCTGGGCGACCATTTGCACGATTTGCGACAGCATCGTTTCGGCGCCGACTTTCTCGGCGCGCATCACCAGGCTGCCGCTGGCGTTGATAGTGGCGCCAATCAGCTTGTCGCCGGTTTTTTTCATCACCGGAATGGGCTCGCCGGTCAGCATCGATTCGTCCACCGCGCTGCTGCCTTCGATCACCACGCCGTCGACCGGCACTTTCTCGCCGGGACGCACGCGCAGCAAATCCCCGAGGTGCACATGCGTCAGCGGGATATCGTCCTCGCTGCCGTCGGGCCTGATGCGGCGCGCGGTTTTGGGCGCCAGGCTGAGCAGGGATTTGATCGCGGCCGAGGTTTGCGAACGCGCCTTCAGCTCCAGAATCTGGCCCAGCAGGGTAAGCGAAATGATCACTGCGGCGGCCTCGAAATAAACCTGTACGCGCCCCATCGCCACAAAGTTTGCCGGAAACACTTGCGGCGCGAGAGCGGCGACGATGCTGTAGAGATAGGCCGCGCCGGTGCCGAGACCGATCAGGGTCCACATATTCGGGCTGCGCGTCAGCACCGAGCGCAGGCCGCGCACAAAGAACGGCCAACCCGCCCACAGCACCACTGGTGTGGCCAGGGCGAGTTCGAGCCAGCTCTGCTGGGCGCCATGAAACCAGTCGAGACGATGACCCAGCATCGCCAGCAGCACGGCGATAATGGTCAGCGGCAAGGTCCCCCAGAAGCGGCGCTGAAAATCGGCCAGTTCCGGGTTCTCATCGTCATCGAACGTCGGCATCACCGGCTCGAGGGTCATGCCGCAGATCGGGCAGCTGCCGGGCTGCGGCAGCCGGATTTGCGGGTGCATGGGGCAGGTGTAGATGGTGCCTGCAACCGCCTTCGCAACAGTGGGGCCGCCTGTCGGGGCTGCCGGCACGTTTTTTGGTTCATGTACCTGCGCGTGCGCATGGCCATGGGCAGCGTGATCGTGCGGCGCGTTCATTGCGTACCCTTAGAGCGAGAGGTGGGAGCTAAATGGTAAATCAGGATGGGGCGACAGTCCGCAATATTGTCTGCGAAGATGCCGGATGAAAAAGTTTGACTCCGCTGCGCACTGGAAGTGCAGCGGAATCTGCGAATCAAGGGGGGAAAGCGCTCAGGGTTTGTCGCCGACCTTGCGATGAACATGCCCCCTTGGCCTCCATGACTACCGTGTCCGCCATGCATGAATAGATGCATCAGGGGGCAGGCCAGCATTATGCGGGTTGCGGAGATGCATGTTGATGGATATCAAAGCAACGGCTTTTGTGTCCGTGCGCGATGCGGATTGTCCGCTATTTCGCCGCCGCACGTTCGTAGTAGTGGCGGTCCAGATATTTTTCCGGATCGCTCAACGATTTTTGCGGCAGGCCGTATTTGCTGCGCAGGGCCAGCACATTGCGGATGCCTTCGACATCGATGGCGCCGTCGCGCTGCAGGCCGTGTTCCAGCAACTGCGTCAGCGCATCTTTCGCAAGGGCCGGCGTCATGTCGCGGATATTGGCCACCAGCAGGGCTTCGGCGATCGGCCGGTTTTTCGGCTCGTATAGCCAGTCCAGGCCGGCGCGATAGGCGCGGATGAAGCTCACCAGCGTGCCTTCGTTTTTTTCGCTCCAGCGGCGCGTGGCCACGCCCACTGTGCCCTGATAAACGCCAAGTTTCTCGCCGCTGGCGAGTATGTTCAGCCCGCGCTCGCCGGCCAGCAGATCGAAGGGCGTACGCAGCAGGGTGCCGTCGTTGTTGCCGGCAACCAGTTCGTTGTAGCGATTGGCGGTGCCGCCGGCGCGCACAAATTTGACGTCGGCTTCATTGAGACCGTTGCGGCTGACCGCTTCACGCAGCACGAAGGCGAAGCCGGTCGTCATGGCATCGACACTCAGCGATTTGCCTTTCAAATCGGCGAAGCGTTTGACCGGTGCGGCGGTGACCACCGACAGCAGGCCATTGTCGCCGCCCATGAAGACGAACATATCGGGCTTCTCGACCGGCGCCTCGCCCTGTCCTTCCTGATAGGCGATGACATTGTCGATGCTGGCGAAGGCCAGATCGAATTTGCCGGCCAGCAGATTGCTGACGAGAAATCCCGAATTGGGCGCGAAACTCAATTCCACCGCCAGCTTGTTGTCGGCGAAAAAACCCTGGCGCTGCGCCGCCCAGATCGGCAGGTTCCAGCCGCCGTCGAAAGCAATGATCTTGAGCGTGACGGGCTTGTCTGTCGACGGCGTCTGCGCGACGGCGTTGAGCGGGCCAAGCTGGGATAGCAATGAAGCCGCAGCAATAGCAACAGGCGCGGCAATGGAACGCAGATTCATCAAGTTCTCCTCTTGTTTGTTTTTGTGGGTGGCGCCGCGGTCGAGCCGCGCGCGATCAGTTCCGGTACCAGGGTAATGCGCACCGGTGCTATCGTCGGGTCACGGATCAGATCGAGCAGCAGGCGCGCGGCCTGGCGGCCCATCTCCATATGCTGGATGCGCAGCGAGCTCAGCGGCGGGTTGAGCATGTCGACCAGAGGCATATCGTTATGGCCGAGGATGGAAATATCGTCAGGACATTTCTTGCTACGACGCGCCAGCTCGTCGTAGCAGCCGAGCGCAATCAAATCGTTGGCGGCGACAATCGCGGTGACCTTGGCGTGGGCATCGAGCAATTGCCGGCAGGCGCTGGCGCCGGCCTCGCGCGTGAATTCCTCGCATTCGGTGACACCGGTTGGAACCAGCCTGCGTTCCTTCATGGCCAGCGCAAAACCCTGCGCGCGAATCGCGCCTGTGGCCAGCCGATTCGGCCCGGCCAGGTGGGCGATGTATTGATGGCCAAGATCGGCCAGATGATCGACGGCGAGACGCATGGACAGAAAATCATCGTTGACCACTTCCGGCAGATGGCGATCGTCCTCGCCGCGATTGACCAGCACCGCCGGCATGTTCTCAGCGAGGCAACGCTGCACCAGGTAATCCTGCCGCGAAGCTGTGGCGATCACCAGGCCATCGACCATATTGCCGAGCATGCGTTCGAGCAGGCGATTCTGCTCTTCGCTGCTCGGGCCGGTGTTGGCCACCAGCACCGCAAAACCGGCCTTGCTCAAGGCCTCTTCAAGGCCGCGCACCATCGGCGGAAAAACGGGGTTGGTGATATCCGGCAGCAGCATGCCGATCAGTTGCGAGCGGCCGCCGCGCAGGGCTGCGGCCGCGTTGTTGGGGCGATAGCCGAGGACCTTGGCCGAGGCCAGCACGCGCTCCACCACCGCCGCACCGAGCAGCTTGCGCGTCGCCGGATTCAGGGCGCGCGAAACGGTCGAGGCATTGACTTCCGCATGTTGGGCAACATCGCGAATGGTCGGGCGGCGCTTGGGGGCGGTGCTTGTGCTCATTGATTTTTCAGGGCAAATTTAATGCAAACGATTGCTCATTATGTCTAAATTCGGAATTTTTGACCAGACTGGATCAAGCGCAATTGACAGCGGCGGCCATTTATCCAATACTATGCACACGTTTGCATAACTTTGCATTAAACTTCTGAGCATGCCCTCCTCCCCGTCCGATATTGATCGCAGCGGTATCGTCAGCGACGAGTCGTCCCTGACGCCAATCGTGCTGCGCGCCATGACCAAGACCAGCGATCCGCGCCTGCTGGAAATCGTTGGCGCCCTGGTTCGCCATGCACATGCTTTGGTGCGCGAGACCAGATTGACAGAAGAAGAGTTCGAGCAGGGTCTCGCCTTTCTCGCGGCGGTCGGCCAGGCCACCGGCCCGAAAAAAAATGAAGCCGTGCTGCTCGCCGATATTCTCGGCATCTCGACACTCGTATCCCTGCTCAACAATCGGCGCGACGATAGTGACAACAACGGCGCGACCGCCTCCGCCCTGCTCGGCCCCTTCTGGCGCAAGAATGCGCCGCTGTGCCAGACAGGCGATTGCATTGCGCGTGGCAATACCAAGGGCGTGCCGCTTGAGGTCCAGGGCCAGGTTCGCGATATCGACGGCAAGCCGCTGGCCGGTGTCGAGGTCGATGTCTGGCAGGCTTCGCCGGTCGGCTTTTACGAGAACCAGGACAAGGCCCAGCCGGAGATGAATTTGCGCGGGCGTTTTCTGACCGATGTCGAGGGCCACTATCTCTTCCGCAGCGTACGCCCGGCCGGCTACCCGGTGCCGACCGATGGTCCCTGCGGCGACTTGCTGCGCGCCCAACAGCGCCATCCTTACCGGCCGGCACATTTGCATTTCATGGTCTCAGCGCCCGGTTACCGGACGCTCATCACACAGGTGTTTGCCGACGACGCTGAGAATCTCAATTCCGATGTGGTGTTCGCAGTGCTGAAACCGCTGGTGGGTCACTTTGCTGAAACGATGGACGCGAAAGGCAATCGCCAAGCCACGCTGCAATACGATTTCGTGCTCGAGCCGGGCGAGCAGAAATTTCCCATGCCGCCTATTCCTTAGTGCCTTGATGCTTGACTTTTTTTCGGAACATTCATGAGCGAAACAGCTGATTTGCAACGCAAGCCCCGGTCCGGATTGACGGACCAAGTCGTGGTGATTGCCGGCGGCATGGGCGCCATCGGCCAGGCCACCGCCGTGCGCTACGCCCACCTGGGCGCGCACGTGGTGGTGGTGCATCGCGGGACAGAAGCAGCGGCGATGGAATTCCTAGCCACCTTGCCCGGCAGCCATCATCAGGTGGTGGCCTCGATCACCGACAGCGCGCAACTTAAGCTCGCCGCCGACAGCGTGCGCGCAAAATTCGGCCGCGCAGACATCCTCGTCAACACGGCGGGCTTCACCAAGCCAGTGCCGGCTGCTGATCTCGAGGCGCTGACGGATGAATTGATCGACGAGATCTTTGCCGCCAACTGGCGCGGGGTGTTTGCCACCATCCGCGCTTTTCACCCCTTGCTGCGCGAGTCCAGCGACGGCCTGGTGGTGAATGTGTCGTCGATTGCCGGCGTTACCGGCGTCGGCAGCAATATCGCCTATGCGGCCGCCAAGGCCGGCATCGATGTGCTCGGCAAATCGCTGGCGCGCAGCCTGGCCCCGGCGGTACGGGTGTTGACGGTGTCGCCGGGCGTGGTCGACTCCACCTTCGTGCCGGGACGCGGGCCGGACTTCAACCAGAAGACCGCCGCCACCATGCCGCTGCGGCGCGTCGGTACGCCAGAAGATGTGGCCGCCGCCATCGAAGCCTGTGCCACCACGCTGCGCTTCTCGACCGGGAATACCATTGTTGTTGACGGAGGACGTTCGCTTTGAAATCCGGCAAAACCTTTATCACCTGCGCCGTCACCGGCAATCTGGTCAAGCCGGAGCAGACACCGCATCTGCCGATCACGCCCGAGCAGATTGCCAATGAGTGCCTCGCCGCCGAAGCCGCCGGCGCTGCCGTCGTGCATATCCATGTGCGCGACCCGCAAACCGGCAAGCCGTCGATGGATGTGGAACTGTATCGCGATGCCGTTGAGCGCATTCGCGCCCGTTCCGACGAGCTGATCATCAATCTCACCACCGGCCCCGGCGGGCGCTTCATTCCCGGCGAGGAGGACCCCAAGGTATACGCGCCCGGCACCACCCTGCTGCCGCCGCTCGCCCGCGTCAAACATATTGAATTGCTCAAGCCGGATATCTGCTCGCTCGATCTCAACACCATGAACAGCGGCCCGGATGTGGTGATCAATACGCCCAAGAACGTACGCAAGATGGCGGCTGCGATGCGCGCCGCGGGCGTGATGCCCGAGCTGGAAATCTTCGATTCCGGCGACATCAATATGGCGCTGGATCTGCTCGCCGACGGCACCCTGGCCGGGCCCGGTCTCTACACTTTCGTGCTCGGTGTCAAATACGGTTTCGCGGCGACGCCGGAAACGGTGCTGTATGCGCGCAATATGCTGCCGCCCGGCGCCATCTGGTCGGCCTTCGGCATCGGCCGCATGGAGTTCCCGATCGTCGCGCAGTCGTGGCTGATGGGCGGCCATCTGCGCGTCGGCATGGAAGACAATATTTATCTCGAACGCGGCGTGCTGGCGAAAAGCAACGCCGAACTGGTGACGCGTGCCCGCAACATCATTCGCGGCATGGGCGGCGAACTTGCCAATCCGCGCGAAACCCGCGCCCTGCTCGGCCTCGCGGCAAAAAATCGCCCGATGTCCGCCGCAGCGACTCTCACCGGAAAGTCATAAGCCCATGCCGTCATACGCCATTCGCGTTTCCGCCAAGGCTGCGTCGATCGACGCCCTGCACATTGATCTCGTCGAATCCCCGCTACCCGGCGCGGGCGCCGATGAGGCGGTGATTGAAATCAAGAGCGCCGGGATCAATCCCAGCGATGTCAAAGCGATGCTCGGCATGATGCCGCATGCGGTCTGGCCGCGCACCCCGGGCCGCGACTACGCGGGCGTGGTGGCGGCCGGTCCCGCCGGCCTACTCGGCAAGGAAGTCTGGGGCACCGGCGGCGATATCGGCATTCGCCGCGACGGCAGCCACGCAAATTATTTGCGCCTGCCCGTCAGCGCCGTGCGCGCCAAACCGGCCAATATCTCGCTGCAGGCGGCGGGCACCATCGGCGTGCCTTTCATCACTGCTTTCGAAGGCTTCCGGCGCAGCGGCATGCCCAAACCGGGCGATGCGGTGCTGGTATTCGGCGCCAATGGCAAAGTCGGCCAGGCGGCCATCCAGCTGGCGACGCGCGCCGGCGCCACCGTGTTTGCAGTGGAACGCTCTGCGCAGCCGTATCAAGGCCATGCCAATGGAAAAATTCATCTGATCGATTCCAGCATCACCGATGTTGCGCAATTCGTGCGCGACCATACCGGCGGCAGGGGCGCCGCGCTGGTCTACAACACGGTCGGCAGCCCGTACTTTGCGCAGGCCAATGCGGCGATGGCGATCGGCGCCACGCAGATCCTGATCGCCACCATCGAGCGCCCGGTGCCCTTCGACATCCTCAGTTTTTATCGCGGCCAGCATACCTATGTCGGCGTCGATACCCTGGCGCTGGATGCGACGCATTGCGCCACCATCCTCGATCAGCTGCACGTCGGTTTTGCCGATGGCAGCCTGCGCGCCTTTGAAATCAAAAACGAAAACGTCCATGCGCTGGCCGACGCCTTGCAGGGTTACAAAAAGGTCATGTCGGGCAGCAAGGAAAGGGTGATGCTCGCACTATGAACCTGACCAGAATCCAGGATGCGCCGCCGTATTTTCCACCCCACCACACCGATATGCGCTGTCTGCGCCTGCAGGGCAAGGAAGCTGGCCCGAGCGAGGCGCTGTGGCTGGGCATGTCGCAACTGCTGCCCGGTGGACATACTTCGCTCGAGGGCTCGCAGGTTGAAAAACATTATGTGGTGCTCGAAGGTGAGCTGACGATTCGCAGCGAACTCGATGGCGTGCAGAGCGAACAGATCCTGGGCAAGCTCGATTCCTGCCGCATCGCCCCCGGCGAAAAGCGCCAGCTGTTCAACCATACGAATTTGCCGGCAATGGTATTGCTGGCGATGCCTTTAGCCTGAAGCAATATTCGCAGTACAAAAAATAAACGAGGAGAGAAAAAATGAATCGATCGAACAACGCCGCGCATCGCCTGATTCTGGGTGCCATGCTGATGCTCGCCGCCGTGGCAGCACCGGCCGCCTGGGCGCAGGCCTGGCCGAACAAGCCGGTGAAAATCATCGTGCCCTTCACGCCCGGTAGCGGCACCGACATCATCGCCCGCACCATCGGTGAAAAACTGTCGACTGCTTTCGGCCAACCGTTCCTGATCGAAAACAAGCCCGGCGCGGGCGGCACCATCGGCGCCTCGCAAGTGGCGAAGTCGCCCGCCGACGGCTACACCCTGCTGGTGCATTCGGCCGGCCATGCCGCCAATGCCGCGATCTATGCCAATCTCAATTACGACACCGTCAACGACTTCGCCGGCATCAGCCTGCTGGCAACCCTGCCCAATGTATTGGTGGTGCCAGCCAACGGACCCTACAGATCAGTCGCGGAGCTGATCGCCGCCGGCAAGGCCAAGCCCGGCACCTTGAACTACGCCTCGGCCGGCAGTGGCAGCGCCACGCATATGAATGCGGAAAAATTCCGCGCCAGCGCGCAATTCGATGCGCAGCATGTGCCCTTCAAGGGCACACCCGAGGCCCTGACTGAAACCATGGCCGGGCGCATCGATTATTTCTTTGCCCCGGTGGTGTCGGCGCTGCCGCTGATCAAGGACAAGAAGCTGACGGCGCTCGCGGTCGGCTCGGCCAAACGCTCCGCGTTATTGCCCGATGTGCCGACCACGGTCGAGGCCGGCGTGGCCAATTCCGATTTCAATTTTTGGATCGGCATGCTGGCGCCGGCCAATACCCCCAAGGATATTGTTGCGCGACTGAATCAGGAAGTGCAGAAAATTTTGCAACTGCCGGAAGTGAAAGAGCGCTTCGCCAGCCTCGGCGCGGAAGCAATGCCGACCAGCGCGGCGCAATTTGATGCCTTCATTAGGTCGGAGGTGATCTCGCTCGGCGCGATCGTCAAGGCGGCCGGTATCAAGGCGAATTGATCGGTGGGACCCGTCTCTTCAATACCGGTGTATGGCGCCTGTCGCAGGTTAAAAAACGAAACTCCAGCATTGGCGCGCTTTTCCAGGCTTTTTTGCCTCGGAAGCCGCGCCAATGCTGGATCCACGTTTTCGCTCAGACCGGGTTACTGCGGCGGCAGAAACTTCAGCGGGTCTACCGGTTTGCCCTTGTTGCGGATCTCGAAATGCAGCTTGACTGAATCGGCATCGCTGGAGCCCATCTCGGCAATCTTCTGACCCTTTTTGATTTCCTCGCCTTCGGTCACCAGCAATTTTTCATTGTGGGCGTAGGCAGAGAGCCAGGTGTCGTTGTGCTTGATGATGATCAGGCGCCCATAACCGCGAATTACCGCGCTGCTGTGGATGACCTTGCCGGCGGCGGCGGCGAATACCGGCGCGCCTTTGCTGCCAGTGATATCGATGCCCTTGCTGATCTCGGTGAAAGTGGACAGCACCTTGCCTTTCACCGGCCAGGCCCAGGCAATGCTATCGCTGCTTACCGCGGGCATGATGGATGCGGCCGCAAGGCTCGGCACGGCCGGCGCGATCGTGAGCCCGGTTGCCGGCACGGCGTCAGCGCTCATTTTTGCATAGGCCGCATCCGAGTACGGCACTCTGCCCGCCTTGGGCTCCACCTTCATCAGCGCGGTATTGTCAGACGTCGCAGCCGGCGCGCTGCCTGCGGGCGTCGCCGCCGGCGTGACGGCGGGTGTGATCACCAGCGGCGTCGCGACCGGCATGCCGGGTTGCGGCAAGGCAGCCACCGGCGCATCGGGCGCGGACAGGCGCAAGGTATCGCCGACGCGAATCAGCGCCGGGTTGACGATATTATTCCAGGCGGCCAGTTCGCGAATGTCGATCCCGTTCTGGAAGGCAATCGAATACAGGGTCTCGCTGCGCTGAACCACGTGAACACGCAGACTGTCGGCCGGCTTGGCGGCTTCCGTCCCGGCCGAGGGCTCGGCCGGTTTTACCGCATCCGGTCTGGCCGCCGGCGGGCGCACATCGGAAACCGGCGCGGGGCGCGGCGCCGCGCAACTCGCCAGCAGTGCGGCGATGAAGATGGTGGAAAGCAAACGGATGTTAAGAATCTCACTCATCAAATGGTTCCCGGTACCAAGGGCACAAAGCGCACATCATGCACGGTTTTTTCCACAAAGCCATCGGCGGTGCGGTCGATGACGTAAAGCTTCTGCGCTTCATTGCCCACCGGCAGCACCATGCGCCCGCCGACCGCCAGCTGCTGGCGCAGCTCATCCGGCACATGGGTTGCGGCAGCCGTCATCATGATCGCATCATAGGGTCCGGCTTCGGCATAGCCGAAATGGCCGTCGGCATGCTTGAAGATGATGTTGAAGTACCGCAAATCGCGCAGGGTGCGGCGGGCGCGGTCCATCAGCGGCGCGATGCGTTCCACGGTATAGACCTCCTTGGCCAGCTTGGCCAGCACCGCCGTCTGGTAGCCGCAGCCGGTGCCGATTTCCAGAACTTTTTTCGGTATGCCGTTTTCGCAAATCAGCTCCGTCATGATTGCGACGATTTCGGGTGTGGAGATCGTCTGGCCGTGACCGATCGGCAGCGCCTTGTCGACTTCATAGGCGCGGCTCTCCAGCGCCTCTTCGACAAAGGCGTGCCGCGGCACCTCGGCCATCACCCGGAGCACGCGTTCGTTCTTGACGCCTTTGGCGCGCAGGGCTTCGATCATGCGCGCACGGGTGCGGTCGGAGGTGAGTCCGGAACCGGTGAACTTCGGTGCAAATTTTTCGACCGGGCCGACCATCAGCCCGCCATCCATTCGGCGGCGTATTTCATCTGGCTGTAGTGCGTGAGGTCCATTTGCAGGGGGGTGATCGAGACACGCTTATTGTCGGTGCAATAGAAATCCGTGCCTGGTCCGGCATCGGCGGCGGCGCCGGCCGCGCCGATCCAGTACACGGTTTCGCCGCGTGGATTGACCGCCTTGACCGCCGCTTCCGCCTTGTGGCGCTTGCCGAGGCGCGTCACTTCGAAGCCCTGCAGCGCCTCGCGCGGCACATCGGGCACATTGACGTTGAGCAGCGACGGCGTGGAGATCGGCGTGCGCTGATGGCGCTTGACCAGTTCGGCGGTGACCCAGGCGGCGGTTTCGAAATGGCGGTATTCCTTGCCGACCAGGGACACCGCAATCGCCGGGATCCCCAGCAGGAAACCTTCGGTGGCGGCGGCGACAGTACCCGAATAGATGGTGTCGTCGCCCATATTGGCGCCGTTGTTGATGCCGGACACGACCATGTCCGGCACGAAATCGAGCATGCCGGTGACCGCCATATGCACGCAATCGGTGGGGGTGCCATTGAGGAAAAAGAAGCCGTTCGGCGCCTGACGCACCGACAGCGGGCGATCCAGGGTCAGCGAGTTGGAGGCCCCGCTTTTGTCGCGCTCGGGGGCCACCACGGTGATCTGCGCAAGAGGCGACAAGGCCTCGGCCAGTGCGGCCAGCCCGGGGGCGAAATAGCCGTCGTCGTTCGAGAGAAGTATGCGCATGATTTATCAGGTTTTCAGTCTGAATTATGCCACAGCGCGAGGAGGCTCAAGACGGCCAATGCCATTGCCCGCGTCTGATCCGCGACAACGTCGGCACTTTGCCGAAAAGGCGGCGCCGGCCCGGCCCGCACAGGGCGCGGCACATCATCGTATAATTACGTTGCACCGCAACAATGACGGTTGATTCCCAAGGAATAAAAATGTCTTTCCTCGCCGCCCGCCTCGCTCGCGTCAAACCCTCCGCCACCATCGCCATCTCGGCCAGGGCCAATGCCCTCAAGGCGGCCGGCAAGAGCGTGATCGCGCTGTCGTTCGGCGAACCTGATTTCGATACGCCGGACAATGTGAAAGACGCCGCGATCAAGGCGATCAAGGCCGGCGACACCAAGTACACCGCGGTCGATGGCACGCCCAAGCTGAAAGAAGCCATCGTCGCCAAGTTCAAACGCGAGAACGGCCTGACCTACACGACCAGGCAGATCACCGTCGGCACCGGCGGCAAGCAGGTGCTGTACAACGCCTTCATGGCCACCCTGTCGGCGGGTGATGAGGTCATCATTCCTGCACCCTACTGGGTGTCGTATCCGGAAATGGTGCTGCTGGCCGAGGGCACGCCGGTAATCGTGCCCTGCCCGCAGGAAAGCGGCTTCAAGCTGCGTGCCGCCGACCTGGAAGCCGCCATCACCCCCAAAACCAAATGGGTGCTGCTCAATTCTCCCTCCAACCCCAGTGGCGCCGCCTATACGCGCAACGAATTGAAAGCGATCACCGAGGTGCTGGTGCGTCATCCGCATGTCTGGGTGTTAACCGACGATATGTACGAGCACCTGGTGTACGACGATTTCGAATTCACCACCCCGGCGCAGATCGAACCCGCGCTGTACAACCGCACCCTGACCATGAACGGCGTCTCCAAAGCCTACTGCATGACCGGCTGGCGCATCGGCTATGCAGGCGGCCCGGAGCACCTGATCAAGGCGATGGGCGATATCCAGTCGCAGAGCACCTCGAATCCCTCCTCGATCAGCCAGGCGGCGGCGGTGGAAGCTTTAAATGGTCCACAGGACTTCATTCCCAAAAACAATACGGTATTCAAGCAGCGCCGCGACCTGGTGGTGAAAATGCTGAACGACGCCAACGGCCTGCACTGCCACACGCCGGAAGGCGCGTTTTACGTCTATCCCAGCTGCGCCGGTTTGCTGGGCGCCAGGACGCCATCGGGCGCGATCTTGGGCAATGATGAGGACGTGATCAACTATCTGCTCGACTCGCAGGGCATTGCCGTGGTGCATGGCGCGGCCTTCGGCCTGTCGCCGCATTTCCGCGTGTCCTATGCGGCCTCGACCGCGTTGCTGGAAGACGCCTGCCGCCGCATCCAGAAGGCCTGCGCCGAACTGACCCTGAAAGAAGCGCTGGCCGCCTAGCTTTTCATCTCCATTGCAGCGGCGCCGCCGGATGCAAGTCCGGCGCCGTTTTCATTGGTGCATCTGCAGCCGCGGTCATGGCGCGATGCCGCGTTCGGCTGTCACGTTTATTTCACAAAGCGATCCTAAGCTGCTTGTATGGATCTCATTCTCTGGCGGCATGCCGATGCGCAGGCAGGCGACACCGAGTCAGCGCGCGCGCTCACCGGCAAAGGCCGCCGTCAGGCCGTCAACATCGCCGGTTGGCTGGAGAAACATCTTCCGGATTCTTCGCGCATCATCGTCAGCCCGGCCGTGCAGGCGGTGCAAACCGCCGAGGCTCTGGGCCGCAAATTCCGGATCGTTGCCGAACTGGCGCCCGGCGCGCAAAGCGCCAGCCTGCTGGTGGCCGCCGATTGGCCCGAGAGTCGTCAGCCGGTTGTGATCATCGGCCACCAGCCCTCGCTGGGGCGCGTTGCCTCCCTGCTGCTGTTCGGCGAGGAACAGGAGCTCAGCATACGCAAGGGCGCGCTCTGGTGGCTGACCAATCGTTCGCGCGAGGATGGGCACAAGGTCACGCTGCGCGCAGCCATGTGTCCGGATTACCTTTAGTCAGTTGCTGCGGCCACCACAGCATCATCCTGGCGCGCGTAATGGGAGATATTGTCGTGGAACTGCTCGGTGGCACGCGCCCAGGACAGTCGCTCGGCAGCGTGCGCTATCGCTGCACGCGGCAAGCTGAGTGCAGCAAGACAGGCGGCGCGCAAATCCACTTCGAGCATACCAGTCAGCCCGTTATCGATCACGTCCGCCGGCCCCGGTACCGGAAACGCCGCGACCGGCGTGCCGCAGGCAATGGATTCCAGCAATACCAGGCCGAAAGTATCGGTCTTGCTGGGAAACACAAACACATCCGCCGACTGGTAGTAGCGCGCCAGGTCGGGCGGCATTTTCATGCCGAAGAACGTGGCGTTACGATATTTTGTTTCGAGTTCGCGGCGTTGCGGTCCATCGCCCACTACCCATTTGACGCCTGGCAAATCGAGCCTGAGAAATGCCTCGATGTTTTTCTCGACGGCAATGCGCCCGACGTACAGAAAGATCGGTCGCTCGATGCCGTCGGTCAATTGACGATCGCGTGCGTCCGGGTGATAGATATCGGTGTCCACGCCGCGCGTCCAATCGACCGCATGACGAATACCGCGTCCGGCGATCTCGCGGCGCACGATCGGCGTCGGCACCATCACCGCGCGGCTGGGCCCATGGAACCAGCGCATCCAGGCATAACTGATCGACAGCGGCAGACGGCAGCGCGCATGGATGTATTCCGGGAAGCGGGTGTGATAAGCGGTGGTGAACGGCAGACTGCGGCGCAGGCAATAGCGGCGCGCCGCCAGCCCCAGCGGGCCTTCAGTGGAAATATGAATCAACTCGGGCCGTATCTCGTCGAGCATCTTCGCCACCCGCCGCGCCGGGAACAGCGACAGGCGGATATCTGGGTAAGTCGGACAGGGAACGGTGCGAAAGCCGTTCGGCGAAATCATCGCCACTTCATTCCCCATGCGCTCAAGTTCGTGCCGTGTCGCCTTCAGGGTATTCACCACACCGTTGATCTGCGGTTCCCAGGCATCGGTGACGATGGCGATTTTCATTCGGCTGCGGCAGGTTCGAAAGTTCGAGCCGCGACCGGCGCCGGCATCGGCGGCAGGGGCAGGGGCAGCGCTTGCGGTCGAGCCGGTATGTCCGCAGCCTGGCCGGCCGCAGCGGCCCAGTGAATCAGGCGCAACTCGCCATCCATGGTCTCGACCAAGGCCGACAGGCTTTCCACCCAGTCGCCGTCGTTACAGTAAGTGATGCCGTCGATCTCGCGGATTTCCGGCTGATGAATATGGCCGCAGACCACCCCGTCCATGCCGCGCACCCGCGCCTCGCGTGCCAGGGCGGTTTCAAACGCACTGATGTAACTCACCGCATTCTTGACCTTGTGCTTGAGGTATTGCGAGAGCGACCAGTACGGCAGGCCCAGATGTCGCCGCGCCCAGTTGAACCATTGATTGAGCTTGAGCGTGAATTCATAGGCACGGTCGCCGACGTAAGCCAGCCATCGGGCGCACTGGATCACGCCGTCAAAGCGGTCGCCATGCAACACCAGCAGGCGTTGCCCCCGTTCGGTGATGTGCACGACTTCATCTTCAATGACGATGCCGCCGAAGGCAAGGCCCAGAAAATGGCGCGCGGCCTCATCGTGATTGCCGGCGATATAGGTCACAAAGGTGCCCTTGCGCGCCTTGCGCAGGATTTTCTGCACCACATCGTTATGCGCCTGTTGCCAGTACCAACGCCGCCGCAACGCCCAGCCGTCAATGATGTCGCCGACCAGATAGAGATACTGCGAATCGGTGTGCCTGAGAAAATCGAGCAGCTTGTCCGCCTGGCAGCCGGGCGTGCCCAGATGGATGTCGGAGATCCAGATGGCCCGATAACGGGTCACGGCCGGACCGCTTCTGCCCTTCTGTTTCTTCAACCCTGCATTGCCGCTTTCGATGCCATCAAACACGATTGGCTCCCGGGACCGAGTGGGCACAAGATATGGGGTGCAGACGTCGGGCGCATGTCAGTTCGATGAAGATTCCATGACAACCGGGTCGGCGCGTGCATCGGCGCAATGTATGCGCAACGCGCATAACCTTGGCTGCGAGAGAAAAATGGCGCGGGACTATAATGCGGGCTTCATATCCAGAACCGAGTTTCCCCAATGGTAAAAATCGTGTCCAAAGCGCCAAAAGCCGCTTCCCCCGCCTCGGTCAACGCCACAAGTGTTGCCGCGAGCGCGAACGAAGGTGATCGAAAGTCCGTCCTCTGCGCCGATATCGAACGTCTGATCGACGGCAAAACCAGCGGCAGGCAGCGCGACAGCGCCAAGGCTTTCGCTGCGCGCTACTACAGCGAGATCGATGCCGACGATTTCATCGCCCGCGACGCCGCTTCCTGGAGCGCAGTCGCCCTGAACCATCTGCAGTTCGGCCAGGAATTCCAGTCCGGCGCGGCCAAGATGCGCATTTTCAATCCACGCGCGGACGAGCACGGCTGGTCGGCGGCAACCACGGTGATCGAATTCATCAATGACGATATGCCTTTCCTGGTCGATTCCATCGCCATGGAAATCAACCGCCAGGGCATCGTCACCCATTTTGTGATCCATCCGCTGTTCAAGGCGACACGTGACCAGCATGGCCAATTGACCGCGCTTGAACCGCCCGGCGAAGGCGTCAAGCTCGAGTCCTGGATCCATGTCGAAGTCGAGCGCATCTCCGACCCGGTGCGCATCAAGGCCCTGGGCGATGGCCTGGTCGCGGTGCTGAATGACGTGCGCTCCTCAGTCGAAGACTGGCCGCAGATGCAAGCCAAGGTGGCGGAAATTCTCGCCGGCATGGGCGGCGCAGCCAAAGTGGTGCCGCTGGATGAACTCGACGAAGCGCGCGCCTTCCTGCACTGGGTCGCCGACAATCACTTCACCTTCCTCGGTTATCGCGACTACGAACTGGCTGCGCAAAACGGCCAGGACATCCTCAAGATCGTGCCCCAATCGGGCCTCGGTATCCTGCGCGAGCCGCGCCTGGGCGGCGTGTCCGCCAGCTTCAACGAGCTGCCGCCGGAATTGCGCGCCCTCGCCCGCCAGCCGCAATTGCTGGTGCTGACCAAGGCCAATTCGCGCGCCACCGTGCACCGCGTCGGCTACCTCGACTACATCGGCGTCAAACGCTTCGACGCGGACGGCAAGGTGATCGGCGAGCGTCGTTTTGTCGGCCTCTACACCTCGAGCACTTATCACGCCAATCCGCAGGAAATTCCGCTGCTGCGCCAGAAGATCGAACGGGTCATGTCACGCGCGGGCTTTCCGCCCTCCAGCCATGCCGGCAAAAACCTGTTCTCGATCCTGGAGACCTACCCCCGCGATGAACTGTTCCAGATCGGCGGGGAGGAATTGTTCGCGACCGCGCTGGGCATCCTGCGCCTGGGCGAACGCGCCCGCACCCGCATGTTCCTGCGCCGCGACATCTATGCGCGTTTCTATTCCTGCCTGATCTACCTGCCGCGCGAAAGCTACAACACCGAAGTCCGCGTCAAGCTGCAGGAAATCCTCAAGCGGGTCTTCCACGGCACCAGTGCCGAGTTCAATGTGCAGCTTTCGGAATCGGTGCTGGCGCGCATTCATATGCTGGTGCGCACCCCGCCCAGCGCGCAGATCAAGATCGATGTCAAGGCGATCGAGGCGGAAATCGTCGCCGCCATCAGCCGCTGGGAAGACGGTGTATTCAATACCGTCAGCGCCTCGCTCGGCGAGGACGCGGCCAACGCCGCGCGACGCGAATTTCTGCTGCCGTTCCCGGCCGCTTATCGGGAAGACGTGAAAGTCGCGCAGGCGGTTGAGGATTTCAAGGCAAGCCGCCATTTGACGGCCGAAACGCCGATCGCAACCTCGCTATACCGCGCCGACAGCGCCGGCGCCGGCAATACCCTGCGCTTCCGTCTGTACTGCCTGGGTGCGGCTGTCCCGCTGTCGAACAGCCTGCCGATGCTGGAAAACATGGGGGTCAAGGTCGACAGCGAACGTTCCTACCGGATCGAGCGCAATGAATTGCCGGCCATTTATATCCACGACTTCGGTCTGGTGCATACCTTTGCCGCACTCGACCTGGACCAGGTCAAAAACAAGTTTGAAGACGCGTTCGGCAGAATCTGGTCCAAACAAGTCGAAAATGATGGTTTCAATCGCCTCACCCTGGCAGCTGCGCTGGCGAGCGAAGACATTTTGCTGATTCGCACCTACGCCAAATACCTGAAGCAGGCCGGTTTCACGTATAGCCAGAGCTATATCGAACAAACGCTGGCCAATCATGCCGATATCACCCGCGGCCTGGTCAGCCTGTTCCGCGCCCGCTTCGACCCGGCAACGGCCACCGGTGAAGCCACTTCCAAGGCCGTGGTTGATAACATCGAAGCACTGCTCGACAACGTTGCCAATGCCGATGAAGACCGCATCCTGCGGCGCTTCCTGTCGGTCATCCAGGCCAGCCTGCGTACTAACCATTACCAGAAAGACAAGGCGGGCAATCGCAAGCCGTATCTGTCGTTCAAACTCGACTCGGCCAAGGTGCCCGAGCTGCCGGAGCCGCGGCCGTTGTTCGAAATCTTTGTCTATTCGCCGCGTTTCGAGGGCATCCATTTGCGCGGCGGCAAAGTTGCACGCGGTGGCCTGCGCTGGTCGGATCGTCCCGAGGACTTCCGCACCGAGGTGTTGGGCCTGGTCAAGGCGCAGATGGTGAAAAACGCCGTGATCGTGCCGGTTGGTTCCAAGGGCGGCTTTGTGCTCAAGGCCGCACCGCCGTCATCGGATCGCGAAGCGTATATGAAGGAAGGTGTGGCCTGCTACCAGAACTTTCTGCGCGGCCTGCTCGATATTACCGACAACCTCGTCAAGGGCAAGGTCGTGCCGCCCCGGGATGTGGTCCGTCACGATGGCGACGACCCCTATCTGGTGGTCGCTGCCGATAAGGGAACCGCGACCTTTTCCGACTACGCCAATGCCATCTCCGCCGAGTACGGCCACTGGCTGGGCGATGCTTTCGCCTCGGGCGGCTCGGTGGGCTACGACCACAAGAAAATGGGCATTACCGCCAAGGGTGCCTGGGAAAGCGTCAAACGCCATTTCCGCGAACTGGGGCAAACCGGCATCAATACCCAGACCACCGATTTTACGGTGGTCGGGATCGGCGATATGTCGGGCGATGTATTTGGCAACGGCATGCTGCTGTCGCCGCATATCCGCCTAGTGGCCGCGTTCGATCATCGTCACATCTTCCTCGACCCGAATCCGGATACGGCGAAAAGCCTCAAGGAACGCCGGCGTTTGTTCGACTTGCCGCGTTCAAGCTGGGATGACTATGAAAAATCGCTGATTTCGAAGGGTGGCGGGGTGTTCCCGCGCGGCGCCAAAACAATCGCCATCTCGCCGGAAACAAAACTTGCACTGGGCATCGCCGCCGAAACCATGACACCGGTTGAACTGATGCGCGCCATCCTGAAAGCGCCGGTGGACCTGTTCTACAACGGCGGTATCGGCACCTATGTGAAGGCCAGCCACCAGAGCAATGCCGAAGTCGGCGACCGCGCCACCGATGCATTGCGCATCAACGGCAACGAACTGCGCTGCAAGGTGGTTGCCGAAGGCGGAAACCTGGGGTTCACCCAGCTGGGGCGCATCGAGGCCGCGCAGCATGGCGTGAAGATCAATACCGATGCCATCGACAATTCGGCCGGTGTGGATTGCTCGGACCATGAAGTCAACATCAAGATCCTGGTCGGCGCCATCATTGACGCCGGGGCACTGAAGGCCGCTGAGCGCGATGCCCTGCTCGCCTCGATGACCGAGGAAGTCGGGCAGCTGGTGCTGAAGGATAATTACTTCCAGACGCAGACCTTGTCGGTATCCGGCGTGCGCGGCGAGAAGCTGCTCGACGCACAGGCACGCTATATTCGCCATCTGGAAAAAGCCGGTCGCCTGAATCGCGCCATCGAGTTCCTGCCCTCGGACGACGAAATCGCCGAACGCAAGGCGCATAAACAAGGACTGACCTCACCCGAACGGGCGGTATTGCTGGCCTACAGCAAGATGGAACTGTTCGACGAACTGGTGAAAACGGACATCATCGACGATGAATACGTCGCCGCCGCGCTGACCACCTATTTCCCGACGGTATTGCAGGACAAATACGCGGCGATCATGCCGCGGCATCCGCTGAAGCGCGAAATCATCGCCACCGAAATCGCCAACGGCACCGTCAATCGCACCGGCAGCGTATTCGTCCACCGCATGCAGGAAGAGACCGGCGCGACCGCCGGAGAAGTGGTGCGCTGCTATATCCTGGCCCGCGATGTGTTCGCGCTGACGCCGCTATGGAGCGCCATCGATGCACTCGATAACCAGGTGCCATCCAGCGTGCAAAGCGAAATGCTGATCGAGGTCGGCCGCCTGGTGCTGCGCGCCACCCTGTGGTTTCTGCGCCGCCGCGCCGAACGCCGGCAAATTTCGCGCGTGCTGCAATTCTTCGCGCCGGGCATCGCCGCTGTTTCGCATCGTCTGCCCGCGCTGCTGTCCGCCGAGGACATGGCCGCCATCAATACCGCCGAGGCAAAGCTCACGCAACAGGGGGTGCCCGCGACGCTGGCCGGCGCGGTGGCGCGACTGGACGCCATGTACTCGGTGCTGGACATCGTCGAGGTCTCGGAAGAGAAAAAGCGCCCCGTCGATGTGGCCGCCGCGGTTTATTTTTCGCTGGTCGGCAAGCTCGGGCTGCGCTGGGTGGCGGGACAGGTGGCCGTATTGCCCTCGGACAGCCATTGGCAGGCCATGGCGCGCGCAGCGATGCGCGACGATCTGGCCAATCTGCAACGCCAGCTCGCCGCCGGCGTGCTGGTGCACTCGTCACAGCTGGGCGAAACATCAGCCCTGCTGGATGCCTGGGAGCAGCACCACGCCAAGGCGCTGGCGCGCATGCGCGAGGTGATGGCGGACCTCAAGCAGGCGCGGGAATCGGATCTCGCCATGCTGTCGGTGCTGCTGCGTGAACTTCGCGTGCTCGTCTGACTCTGAGCCCCATGTCAAATAAAATCACGCTGCGCATCTTCTTTGCGGCCATCGCGCTGGTCTGTATCGGCCTGCTGCTGACGGCCTATCAATTGCAGTACGGGCCGCAGCACCAGCAGCCCTGCCCGTACTGCATCCTGCAGCGCTATGCCTATATGGCCATTGCCCTGGTCTCGCTGGCCGCGGCCATTCATGACCCGGCACGCACCGGCACCATTGTTTACGCGCTGCTCATGGACCTGTGCGCAGTCGCCGGCGTGGCCTTTGCAAGCTTGCAGTTGGGCAAGACCGGCCTCGCCGAATCCTGCCTCGCCGACCCGGTGGGCGATTTCGTCAACACGCTGCCAAGTGCCAACTGGTGGCCGGAGTATCTGTTCGCAACCGGCGGTTGCGGCACCCAGTTCCCGCCCATCCTGGGCCTGAACGTACCGGTCTGGTCGCTGATCTGGTTCGGTGTTTTCGCCGCGATCAGCATGGGATTGCTGCTATCGGCACTGCGTAGACGCTAGATTCCCCCTTTTCTTAAGCTGGTTTCGCCAGTTCCAGCCGCAGCTTATTGATTTTCATCGCGCAACCTCACCACCATTTCGCCCACCGCAACGGCGGGCCATTGCTGGCGTTTTTTGCCACCAAACCGGGAGATTTGCAAAAAATCGTGTCTTTTCAGTAAGTTGTGACAGTTGTTAACACGGTTTGTGACCTGTAACACAAAGTAGGTTTTTCCCCTACCTTAGACTTGGTTCAAGCTTAACGGCGAGCAAAAAAATATATCTGGGCTAGCGCACCAAGGCCCGCCACCTACACCAAGACCACGGAGACACGAACATGAAAAAAATTCTACTTGCCTCAATGATTGCAGCCGCCTTTGGCGCATCGACCTCGGCATTTGCCGGCAACA